>Ga0209692_10000058_pt1 | contig 415640 bp, 310 predicted proteins | sample tdDd472_FD_187129 | JGI IMG/M metagenome (GOLD analysis project Ga0209692, IMG submission 187129) | Marine sediment microbial communities from the Atlantic coast under amendment with organic carbon and nitrate - tdDd47.2 (SPAdes)... | ecosystem: Environmental > Aquatic > Marine > Coastal >... | reverse complement strand
AGACGCAGCGACGGCCGGCGTGGGCTTGTGCAGGAAGCCCGTGACCTCTCCCGCGGCATCGACCCTGTAGACGCCGTGCCGCGCGCCCCGGTCGGGTGAGCTGGCCCACGCGACACCGACGATGCCCGGGCGGTCAAACCCCAGCGGGTGCTTGCCGAGGTCGAGATACACATCACCTGTCGCGATAACGACACGCCCTTCTTCGGGCAGCGGGATGCGCGAGAAGTCTTCGAGCAGCAGATCGAACAGGGTTGCGTGCCGCGGGTCGGGGGCGTCGATCGGGAGGGGTGTGAAGATCTTGCCGTGCGCTGCGTAGGCGGGGAGCCGTTTCGAATCACCCCCGGCGTGGATGATGCACACGTGCCGGTCGCGAAAGAGCGACGCGATGTCTGCCGCGGGAACGCCCATCGCTTTGGCCTCGCGCCCCCACTCCCGGGCGAGTTGGTCGAGTGCCAGCAGGGTGGAAAGGCCGGAACCGACTCGGCGACCACGGGGATCGGGGACGACCGTCGCGGCCGGTGTGCTCTGCGCGTGGAGGCCTCGGTGGGCCAGTTCGGCGCGGTAGGCCTCGGCCTGTCCTTCGTTGGAGGCTGTGAGGACAACGTGATCGAACACCGCTCGCTCCCGTGGACCACGCAGTGCGCGTCGGTCTCTGGTCATTATCGACACCGTGGTGCTGTCGCGCCGTTTCGTGTAGGATGGCCGGGTCGCCATGAGTGAGCCGGCACCTGACAAGCAGCCTGCGGCGAAAGCCGCACGCAGGAATGTAGGGGACGTTCCCTCCTCGACCGGCGGTCACGATCTCGTCGAAGGGCTGGTCGCCCCGCTCAGGCTGATGTGCCGCGAGCGGCTGGGACCGATCGAGTGGTTCCGTTCGACGTGGCAACGGGGCGGCGCGGCGACCGGCTATTCCACCTGGACGTTCACCGATGGCACCACCGCCGAGGTGCTGGTCAAGATCCCGGTCGGTCCCAGTGAATATGGCTGGACCGTCGGGCTCGGGCACTACGACAACGATCTCTGGAACTCGCCCGAAGTGCGCGCGCTCCCGGTGCCCCGCGTTGTCGCGGCCGGAGAAATGCTCGGCGGATACGACCTGGCGTGGTTCATAGTGGAGAAGCTCTCCGGGCCCGCGCTGAATCAACGCATCTGCGAGCGGGTGGTGAGGGAAATCCTGTGCGCCGCGGCGGAGTTTCAGGCTCGGGCCGCGTCGCTGCGTGCGGTTGCCGGCGCGGGCGAACAGCGCGACTGGCACGGGCTGATCGCGCGCTCGCGCGAGTTGCTCGAGTTCACGACCATGCCCGAGCAGAAACGCTGGGCCAAGTGCCTTCAGCGGCTGGAACGCTCGCTGCCGCGGGTGCTCTCGGTGTGGGAGAGCCGCCCGTTCAATACGTGGTGCCACGGCGATCTTCATCCCGGCAACGCCATGCGGCGCGAAATTGGGCAAGACGACGGGCGGTGCGTGCTCTTTGATCTCGCGTTTGTGCATCCGGGACACTGGGTGGAGGACGCGGTCTATGTGGAGCGGCAGTTCTGGGCACACCCCGAGGTGCTGGGGACGACCAAGCCCGTGCAGGAGCTTGCTCGGCAGCGCAAGGCGCTGGGCCTGGACTCGCAGGGAGAGGTCGGGCAGCTGGCAGCGGCCCGTCGGGTGCTCATGGCCGGGTGCGCTCCTGCCTGGTGGGAGACCGAGGGAAGCCCCGCCTATGCCATGGGTGCCCTTGGGATGCTCGAAAAGCACCTTGATTTGTTTGCAAAATAGTAGGTATTTTATGCAATCCGGCACGGTTCTGGCGGGTTGAGGGCGTTTCGGTGTGGCCGAGGGGGTAGGCAGCGCGGTATGCTCTTCCGCTGCTGGGGCATTCGCCCCAGCGCCCGGCCGGGCGGCTTGCACGGCGGATTCTGGACCCCTCGCGTCACGGTGCCGCTTCCGGCCCGGCGCGGCAGACAGATGGGTGGCTCTGAATGGAAAGCTATGAACGCCTGAAGCAGGTCGTGGCCGAGATCGACGAAGATGTCCAGAAGGCCAAGGGCGGCAACAAGGCCGCGGGGACACGCGTTCGCGGTGCCATGCAGGACGTGAAGAAGATCGCGCAGGAAATCCGCCAGCAGGTTCTGGAGCTCCGCGATGCCGGAAGCGACGGCTGAATCACTGGCCAACAGCACCAATACACGGGGTGATGCGGGCCGGGGAGAGGTCTCCGACCGCAACACACTCCTGTTTGACCTCGACGGCATCGATCTGAGTCAGCGACTGCTCGATCGGGAGCAGTTGCAGGCGTGGATCCCCCATCGGGGCGTGATGCAGTTGCTCGACTCGGTCACGTGGATCAGCGAGGACAAATCGTGCGGCGTGGGGCACAGGACCATCCGCAGCGATGAGTTCTGGGTCGAGGGGCACTTCCCGGAGCGGGCGGCGTTCCCGGGCGTGCTCATGGTGGAGACGGCCGCGCAGCTCGCGGCGTACATGTTCAACCTGCGGCTGGGGGGTCCGAGCCTCCCGGCCTTCCTGCGGATCGAGAACTGCTCGTTCCGCAACCACGTGGGGCCGGGTGACGAGTTCTACGTGCTCTGCCGCGACGTGAAGTTCGGCAAACGCCGATTCGTCTCGGACGTCCAGGGCATCGTCCGAGACAACATCGCGTTCCAGGCCCGGATCTCGGGCATGACGCTCGAGGGACGGCATTCGTAACCGGAAGCCTCGGCGAGGAGCCGGCTGCTGTCCGCAATCGCCCAGAAGCTGCCCCCACCGGCTGCAGCGGGGGTTCTGTTTCCTCCGATAGCCAGTCCCATGACCGACCCGTATGTGCTGACGTTTGCGCCGATCCTCAAGGCCAAGGTCTGGGGCGGCCGCCGCCTTGCGCGGCTCGGGAAGGCATTGCCGGCGGGAGTCGATGTCGGCGAGAGCTGGGAGATCGCGGATCTGGCCTCGACCAGCGCGGGCGGCGGGGGTGGCGACGCGGCCCGATCGGTCATCTCCGGCGGCCCGCTGGCGGGGAAGACGCTGCATGAGGCGATGATGCTCTGGGGCGGGGCATTGCTGGGCGAGGCGAGGCCGAGCGAGGCGGGCGGGTTCCCGCTGCTGGTCAAGTTCCTGGATGCCCGCGAACACCTGAGTGTGCAGGTGCACCCTTCGCCGGAGTATGCGCGCGCGCACCCGGACGCACACCTCAAGACCGAATGCTGGTATGTGGTGGACGCAGAGCCGGGGAGTGTGATCTACAAGGGCGTGAAACCGGGCGTCACCCGCGCCCATTTCGAGCGGGCGCTCCTCACCGGGCAGGGCGAGGGTGTCGTCGAGCTGCTCGACGCGGTGCCGGCGGTTGTCGGCGAGTGCCACAACCTGCCCAGCGGGACGGTGCACGCATTGGGTGCCGGCGTGCTGGTGGCCGAGGTGCAGACGCCGAGCGACACGACGTTCCGGGTGTATGACTGGGCGGCCGAGTATGGCCGGGCCGGGCGCGAGCTGCACGTAGAGCAGGCGCTGGCGTGCATCGACTTCTCGCCCGCGGGCGCGGGCGTCCGCGGCTCTGCCGCCGGATCGGAAACGCTCGTCACGACGCCGTTCTACACGGTCCACAGAGTGAGCGGTGGATCGTGGGCTGGCAACGGCGCGTGCAGCGTGGTGCTGGCGCTGGAGGGTGAGACGGCGGTCGGGCCGTGCACGCTGCGGGCGGGCGGCGTGGCGTTGGTCCCCGCGTGCCTGGACGCGCCGGTGCGGACCGAGGGCGTCGCACTGGTGTTCGGGCTCTCCCAATAATCGTCATGCTCGACGCCGCCCGCGCCTGGTTTGACAGCAACGAAACCCTGCTGTGGATCCTCGCGGGGCTCTCGGTGGTGACATTTGTGGCCAGCCTGGTCGGCCTGCCGTGGCTGGTCGCCGCGCTGCCGCGGGACTACTTCGCGCGGCAGGAACGCTGGGTGCCCGCGTGGGGCAGGCACCACCCGGTGCTGCGGTGGGCGGTGCGGATCGTGAAGAACGTCTTCGGCGTCCTGCTGATCGCGGCGGGGTTTGCGATGCTGGCCCTGCCGGGGCAGGGCATTCTGACGATCGTCGTCGGTCTGATGCTGCTGGAGTTTCCCGGCAAGCGGCGGGTTATCCGCTGGCTCGGCCGCCGCGAGCGGGTGCGGCGAGGGCTCAACTGGCTGCGGGAGAAGATGCACAAGCCGCCCTTTACACCCGCCCACGAGCAACGTGAGCCCATCCAGATGTGAACCTTCCGGCCCCGCGGTTGGTAGAACCGGAAAGGGGATCGCACCATGCGGCAACTCTCTTCGCTTCGCCTCGTGACATTCGTGAGCCTGCTCGCTGCGATCTCGGTGTCTCCGGCTGTTGCCTGCCTGTGGGACCGCGACACACTGGCGATGGAGGCCAAGGGCTTGCCGGGCGTCGTCGAGGTGATCACCGGACGGTTTTTCCGGCCGCCGCCGGAGTTCTACGAGATGCGGCTGGAGCGGGTCGAGGGCGAGATCGACGCCGACCCAACACAGCTCGACCTCTACGACGACGCGGCGGTGGCCTGCGATCGGCTGGGGCGGGGGGATGAGGCGCTCGCGTGGATGGAACGAAAGAGGGCGGCGATGGACGCGGCCGTCGCCGCCGGCGGGGACATCGGCGAGCACGAGTACCGGTACCACGCCAACATCGGGACGTTCTACATCCATCGCTGGCTGCGCGGCGGGGCGGACCGGGGCGCGATGGAGGACGCCGAGCTCGCGCGCGACCACATCGCGCGCGCGATCGGAATCAACCCGGATGCGCACTTCGGTCGGGAGGTGTATCAGCTGCTCGCGATCGAGTGGATCATCGACCCGCCTGTGCTCATGGGCGAACTCCCGTCCATCCTCGACGTGACGCCAAACGCTCGCTCAAGCGGCAGGACAACCGGCTGGCGGCTCCCTTCGGAGAGCACCGATCCCTCGGTCTTTTACGGGATCAGAGGGGCTGTCGAAGGACTCTCCGGCTTGATCGTGCTCGGGAACGCGTGGGAGAGTTTCGATGTGTACTACGCGCTCGGCCTGTGGCTCGATCAGGAGTTCGCTGCCCCGCTGGCTCTGCTGGCCAAGCTCCGTTGTGAAGAGATCCTGGAAGACGGTGGCGTAAGCCTCTACCCCGCTTCGCGGCTCGATCAGGCGTCCGAGGAGACCGGTGACGATGCGGCGCGGAAGGCGATCACGTACATCGGCGAGCCAACACGGAGGCCAGAGGAAGTCGAAGCCTATTTTCGCGAAGCCCGAGCGGCGGCGGAAGAATGGCACGCCAGCAAGACCGAGTACATGCTTGCCAAGCTCGACAAGGGCCTGCACCCCGATACCGACCCGGCGTTCTGGGAAGGCTTTGATGAGCCCGCGCCCCCGAGGCTTCCCGGCACCGCCACGCTGTTTCTCGACTCGCACATGGACCCGGTGACACGCGGACTCCTGACGATGTTGCTGGTCTTCGTGGTGATTGTGACGCTGCCCGCGCTGTTGATAGTCAGAGCGGTTCGGCGCGGCCGGGCTCGACAAAGGGCACTGCGTTGACGAGCCCCGAGCGCGAGCTCGGGTGTGTTTCGGCGCGCTGGCTACCCCGAAACCCGAGCTTGCGCTCGGGGCTCGTTGGATGGAGATTGGCTCGCGGCTGGTTACGCGCGGTACGCGCCCGCGACCTTCTGCATCGCCGCCCCGATGATCTCGAAGTGCTCATCGCTCAGCGCATGGTGCATGGGCAGGCTGAAGACCCGCTCGGAGAGGCCGCTGGAGATCGGGGTGTCGTGCTTGTTCCACTGGGCCAGCGCCGGCTGGTCGACCGTTGCCCGCGGGTAGTGCACCGCGGTGGGGACGCCCTCGGCCTTGAGCGCGTCGATGAACTGATCGCGGGTGCAGGTGAACTTGGCGGGGTCGAGCTTCACCGTGTAGAGATGCCACGCGGCCTCGGCCTTGGGCGTTACCGTCGGGGCCTCGAGGCCGTCGATGTCGGCGAGGATCGCGTCGAAGCGCTTGGCCGCGGCCTGGCGGGCGGCGGTCTCGTCGGGCAGGCGGTCGAGGCGCGAGCAGCCGATCGCGCCCGTGATGTCGTTCATCCGATAGTTGAAGCCGATGCGCTCGTGGAGGTATTTGTCCGTCTCGCCGTGGGAGCGGAGCAGGGCGATGTCGCGGGCGAGGGTGTCGCAGTTGGTCGTCACCAGGCCGCCCTCGCCGGTGCCGAGGTTCTTGGTGGCGTAGAAGGAGTAGGTGACGACGTCGCCGAAGGCACCGATGCCTTTGCCGTCGTAGCGGGAGAGGTGGGCCTGGGCAGCGTCGTAGACGACTTTGAGGTCGTGCTTGGTGGCCAGGGCCTGCAGGGCGTCGATATCGACCGGGCAGCCGTAGAGGTGCGTGGCCGCGATGCCGCGGGTCTTGGGGGTGATCTTCTTGGCGGCGTCCGCCGGATCGATCTGGAAGGTGTCTTCCAGGCAATCGACGAACACGGGAACGAATCCGCCGGCGACGACCATGCTGGCGGTGGCGATGTAGGTCCAGGCGGGGACGAGGATCTCGTCGCCGGGCTGGAAGAGGGCACCATAAGCGAGTTGGAGAGCCGTGGTGCCGTTGGAGCAGGTCAGGCCGTGCTTGGCGTCGGAGAGGGCGGCGAATCGTTCTTCGAGCTCGGCACAGCGGCCGGCGGCGCGGAGCATGCCCGACTCGAGCACCGCGTGGGCGGCGTCGATGTCCTCGCGATGGAGCTGCGGCTTCATAAAGGGGACCATGGTCGGGCTGACCGGGTCGCCGCCGTCGATCGCGAGGGTGGCCTTGGCGGTGGTGGTGGGCATGATGGCGAGCTCCTTCTCGGGTTCGGCTCGTGATTGGGTAGAGCCGGAAGGGAACGATAGCTTTGGCACAGACCGGGGCAACCCCCGCGGCCGGCGCGGAACCGGGAGGATCGGGGTGCGTATGGTGGTCGGTCCGAGGGCCCGCCCGCCCCCGCTTGCGGGCGATGCTCTCGATCGATCCGGCCTGATGGTCGGTGCGGCGGCCGGGAGAGGGGCTCGTGGGAGCTGGCCCCGGGCCCAGGATGTTTGACCGGCCTCGCGCCTGGAGCGTGGGGCGGGCAAGCAGCTTTCTATACTCGTGCATGAAGAAGGGACCTGACGTGAAAAACGTGGGGCGGTGCGTTGTGGCCTTGCCGATCGCGGTGGCGAGCGTGAGCTTGCTGCTGGGTGCGGGAGCCGCAGGACAGACAGACTCAGGGACCGGCCGGGCCGACCCGCAGACGCAGGCCGAGAAGGCCTCGCGCCTGGCGGCGATGTCGGCGTTCGGCGAGCGGGCGGTGGTCAAGCCGAGCAAGGACGCGCTGATGGGCTTCTCGCTCTCGACCAGCGTCTTTGAGGTGGTCGTGACGGCGGGCCAGCAGGTCCGCGAGGGCGACCTGCTCGTGCGCGGCGACGACAGCGAGGACGTCGCCGAGGCCAAGTTCCAGAGGGCCCGGGCCGACACGCAGCTACCGGTGGACCGCGCCAGGGCGCAGGCCGACCTGGCGGAGATCGAGTATCAGCGGCAGGCGGACAGCTTCGACAAGGGCGCGAGCAGCCCGCTGGAGGTCGATCGGGCACGCCTGGCCCGCGACACCGCGAAGATCGATCTCGATCTGGCGCTGCTCAATCAGGTGCTCTCGGATCTGCAGGCCTCTCGCGCCGAGGCGAGGGTGGCCAAGCTCAGCCTGCGCGCGCCGTTCGACGGCGTCGTGGACATCGTGAACGTGGACAAGGGCCAGTCGATCCGCGAAGGCGAGCCGGTGGTGCGGGTGGTGGCGGTCGATCCGCTGTGGATCGATGTGCCCGCCCCGACATCGATCATCCTCACGCAGGACATCGAGCCGGGCAGCCGGGCGTGGGTGCTGCTGCAGGAAGACGTCGCCGAGCGGGTGTACGAGGCCCGCGTGATCCAGGTCGCCCCCACCGCCGACGCGGGGAGCGGGACGCGGCGGGTGCGTGTGGAGATGGACAACGCGATCGGGCTCGTGCCCGGCGTGAACTGCTGGGTGCGGTTTACCGAGCCGCCGGAACGCTGGCAGGACTCGATCGTCGATCCGGGCCGGGCGACGGAAGCAGCGGCGACGGGCATCGATGAGAGCACAGTGCTGGCTGCAAACGACGCGGACCGGCCTTCGGAGGACCAGCGGTGATCGATCTGTCGAAACTGCGGGCGCCGGGCTGGCAGCGCGTCGTCGCCGAGCTGACCTCGCCGGCGCCGGACGACCGCGCCTTTCTCATGCGGCTGCTCGCGGTGCTCGCGCAGGCGAGCGGTTCGCGGCAGACGGTGCTCTATGTCGCCGGCTCGACCGATGACGACCGTGGGGGCGAGGTCGAACCCCGGCCGCTGGCGGTCTGGCCGTTGCTCAATGAACGGGGCGGGATCGGCCAGCCGGTCAACGAGTCGCAGGTCGAGCACTTCCAGGAGTGCAAGGCCGCGGTGCGTGAGGCGCTGGTGGGCAACAAGCCCGCGATCTTCGGCATCGAGGAGCAGACGACGTTCTACGAGGCGGGCCACAAGGGCTACCTCGTCGCTGTGCCGCTGCTGGCGTCGGGCGATTCGCCGGTCAACGTGCGGCACGCGATAACGCTGGTGCTCGACAGCCGCTCGCAGCAGGCGCTGCAGACGACGGTCGCGCTGGTCGAGTTGATGTGCGGCTATGTCCACGGTCACGCGGCCGGGCAGATGCTCAAGCGGACCCAGGCCGCGGGAGCGGCGCTGGACCTGGCCACGCGGCTCATCGCGTCGATCAACACCTCGCCCAACTTCAAGGGCGCGTGCCTGCAACTCGTCAACGACCTCTCCCGCCAGCTCGGTGCCGACCGCGTCGCGATCGGCTGGGCCAAGGGCCTCGGGCGTCGCGGCGAGGGCGTGACGGTCAAGACCATCGCGATCAGCGACACCGAGAACATCGACCGCCGCATGGCAATGGTGCAGAAGCTCGAAGCGGCGATGGACGAGTGCTACGACCAGGACCAGCCGGTGCTCTTCCCCCAGCCGCCCGAGCGGGCGATGCGCGAGGGCGAAGAGGCTGACGTCCTGCTCTCACAGGCCATCACCCACGCCCACCGCGAGCTGGCCACCGGCGACGCGAAGATGAAGGTCGCCTCGCTGCCCATGCGGGTGGGCGAGGATGTCACCGGCGTGCTGACGATCGAATCGACTGGCGATGGTCGCATTGATCTGGCGATGCTGGAGCTCTTGCAGAGCACGATGGACCTGATCGCCCCGGTGCTGAGCCTGCGTCGGAGCGACGACCGCAACCTCGCGCTGCGGTCCTACGACGCGACGCTCAAGGCAGGGTCGTGGATCGTCGGCACCAAGCACACGGTGTGGAAGCTGGGGCTGGTGGTCGCGACGCTGCTGATGCTCGCGGTGATCCTCGTGCGGGTGGAGTACCGGATCGAGGCACCCGCGACGCTGCAGGCGATCGAGCGGCGGACGGTCAGTGTGCCGTTTGAGGGCCAGATCGCGGCGGTGCCCGCGGGCATCGAATCGGGCGCGAAGGTCGTCGCCGGTCAGATCATCGCCGAGCTCGATACGACGGAGCTCCGGCTCCAGCGGCTCGAGGCGGCCAACAAGCTCAACGAAGCGACCAAGCGCGCCGACGCGGCGCTGGCTGCGAGCAAGCTCGACGAGTACAAGCAGGCGGCGGCTCAGATCGACCAGGCCCGCGCGAGCATCGAGCTCTACGACGTGCTGATCGAGAAGGCGACCATCAGGTCGCCGATCAACGGCACGATCATCGAGGGCGACCTCCGTGACATGATCGGGGCGTCGGTCAAGCTCGGCCAGCCCATGTACGCCATCGCCCCGCTCGACACGATGCGGATCGTGGCGCAGGTGAGTGATCAGGACATCGCGCTGATCCGCGATGCCGGCGACGAGGTCACCACTGGCCAGATCGCGACCAAGGCGTACCCCGGCAAGCAGTTCGACTTCACGCTCGAGCGGATCGTGCCGCTGGCCGCGCCGGACGCCGAGCGGCGGAACGCCTTCGAGGTCCGCGCGACGCTCGATGAGGGCGCGCCGTGGATGCGTCCCGGCATGGAGGGCATCGCCAAGTTCAACACCGGCAAGCGCAGCCTGCTGGACATCGGCACGCGGCGGATCAGGGACACGCTGCGGCTGTGGCTGTGGTGGTAAGCACGCCGCGGCCCGGAACGCTCGCCGAGCGTTGACGCTGACCGAACCGACACTCCCGGGTCAACACCCGACACTCCTATCGCAACGGTGCCCGCACTATGGCCGAACGCCCAACATTCTCCCCCTTCTGGCACCGCGTCCGCGCGATGAAGCCCCGGCTGCGCCCGCACGTGCAGATCACGCGGCAGTTCTACCGAGGCCGTCGCTGGCACGTTGTCCGCGACCCCTCCAGCAACCAGTTCTACCGCCTCAACCCGATCGCCCACGAGTTCGTCGGCCTCTTTGACGGCCAGCGCACCATCGAGGAGATCTGGAAGATCGTCCTCGAACGCCACGGCGACGCGGCCCCCACGCAGGGCGAGGCCATCCAGCTCATCACCCAGCTCTACAACTCCAACCTCCTCGCGGCCGACGTCGCGCCGGAGACCGAGCAGCTGCTCCAGCGCGGGCGCGAACGCACCAAGCAGAAGGCCACGCAGCAGGCCATCGGCATCATGTACTTCAAGATCCGGGTCTTTAACCCGGACAAGTACCTGAGCTGGGTCGAGCCGCTCTTCCGGCCCGTGCTCAACCGCTGGGGCTTCCTGGCGTGGCTGCTGTTCATGATCTACTGCCTGGGGGCGGTGCTGCCCGAGTGGGAGACGCTCGCCAGCGGTGTCGATTCGGTGATCGCCCCGGCCAACTGGGGATGGCTCATCGTCGTCTTCATCGTGACCAAGGGCATCCACGAGACCGGGCACGGCGTGATCTGCAAACGCTACGGGGGGCAGGTGCCCGAATTCGGGTTCATGCTGCTGGTGCTGTTCCCTGCGCCCTATGTCGATGCCTCGTCGGCGTGGGCACTCTCGAGCAAGTGGAAGCGCATGGCCGTCGGCGCAGGCGGCATGATCTTCGAGCTCGCCGTCGCAGGCGCAGCGGCCCTGGTCTGGAAGAGCTCGGCCGACGGCTCGCTCGTCAGGCAGATCGCCTACAACGCGATGTTCACGGCGAGCCTCAGCACGATCCTGTTCAACGCCAACCCACTCATGCGGTTCGACGGCTACTTCATCCTGTCCGACCTGCTCGAGGTGCCCAACCTCATGCAGCGGTCGATGAAGATGCTCCAGTATCTCTGGAAGGTCCACGTCTACAGGCTCAAGAACGAGACGCCCCCGACCAGCTCGCGCTCCGAGGCGGTCATCCTCGTGCTCTACGGCATCGGAGCGATGTGCTACCGCGTGTTCCTGTTCGTCTCGATCACGCTGGCGGTGATGGGCCGGCTGTTCGCCCTCGGGCTGGTGCTGGCGATCTGGACCGCCGGCATGTGGTTCGTGCTGCCGATCGGCAAGTTCGTTCACTGGCTGGCGACGGGCAACAACATCGCCGACTGCCGGTCCCGTGTGATCGCGATCAGCCTGGCGAGTTTCGCGATCGGCGGGGGCTTCCTGGGCATGATCCCCTTCCCCGACCACCGACGCGCCTCGGGCGTGGTCGAGAGCGTCGAGGACCCAGGCGTGTTCTTCGGCACCGCCGGGTTTGTCGAGACCGCCCACGTGCGGATCGGCGATGTCGTCCGCGAGGGTGATCCGCTGGTGACCTGCTCCAACGACCAGATGGTCTCGCGCCTCGCCCAGCTCAACGCCAAGATCGCCGAGGCCCGCGCCGTCGAGCAGCGGGCGCTCGGTAACGATCGGCAGGCCGAGGCCCAGATCGCCCGCGAGAGCCTGCACGCCCTCGATGAGCAACTCGTCTATCTGCAGGAGCGGATCGAGAAGCTCGTTGTGCGCGCACCGCGGGACGGCACGGTGGTCGGGCAGGACCCCGAGCTCTTGGTCGGACGCTACGTCGAGCAGGGCTCGGCGGCGTGCCAGGTGATCGATCCCGAAGACCTGCGCATCGTCGCGCTGCTCGATCAGCGAGAGGCCGCGTGGCCGACGGCGCTTGGCACCAAGAATTTCAAGTCCGAGGTCCGTTTGCTCTCGCGGGTGCAGGACGCGCTGCAGGCGGAGATCGTGAGCATCCAGCCGCTGGGACGCGAGCTGCCCCACGCGTCGTTTAGCGCCCAGGGCGGCGGCCAGATCGAGACCGGACAGGACCAGCAGTCGAGCATGCTCGCCAAGGACCCGCAGCTGAAGATGTACCTGCGCCTCAGCGACGCGGGCGAGGGCGACTGGCTGGGCCTGCCCGGCGAGAGAGCCAAGCTGCGGTTCACGCTGCCCGACAAGCCGCTGCTCGTCCAGTGGCTCGACCGTCTGCACAAGCTGGTGCAGGGCAAGGTGAACATCTAGACATGAGCCAGGCGCTGACCAAATACCACGCGCTGCACGAGGCGGTCCGCAGCCGCCGCCGCAAGCCCGAGGTGCCCAAAGGCCTCGACTCGCTCGCGACCAAGGCGGTGGTGAAGGCCAAGAACCTGCGCGCGCGGCCCGCGTGGCTCATGGCCCAGGCCAGGATGAGCGACGAGCTCTCCCCGACCATCCGCGGCCTTGCCGAGGCGGCGCTCGACGAGCAGATCCGGGAGGTCCGCGATCGGTTCGTCCGCGGGCGCGAGGACGACGCGCTCGTCCGCCGCGCTCTGGCGCTCACCCGCGAGGTCGCCCGACGCGCAACCGGCGAGGAGCCGTTCCTCGTGCAGCTCAAGGGCGCACTGGCGCTCTACCACGGACGCATCATCGAGATGCTCACCGGCGAGGGCAAGACGCTCACCGGCTCGATCGCGGCCCCGCTGATCGCGTGGAAGCACAAGCACCTGCACGTGCTCACCGTCAACGACTATCTCGCGGCCCGCGACGCCGAGAGCAGGCGCCCGATCTACGAGCGGTGCCTGCTCACTGTCGGTGCGATCCAGCAGGAGATGGACTCGGCCGCACGGTTTGATGTCTATGCCAAGCACGTGATCTACGGCACGCCCAAGCAGATCACCGCCGACTATCTGCGTGACCAGATCCGCATGGGCCAGTTGCTCAGCGCCTGGGCCGGGCGGCAGCAGCTCACCCAGACCGGGTCCGGCCCGCTGGTGCCGGGGCTGCAGGCGTGCATGGTGGACGAGGCCGACGCGGTGCTGATCGACGAGGGCGTGGTGCCGCTGATCATCGCCCGGTCGAGGCAGGAAGACGAGATGTCGGAGGTCTACCGCACGGCCTGCGCGCTGGCGTCGAAGCTGGACGAGGGGCCCGACTTCCGCATCGACCACGTCAAGCGCAAGGCCGAACTCAAGCGACGCGGCGAGCACCGGCTCGAGCAGATGTTCGACGATCTGGTCTCCACCGGCGAGCCCATCTGGCGGGCCACACGCCGGGCCGAAGAGCTGGTGCGTCAGGCGCTGATCGCGCGCTACTGCTACCGGCACGGCCAGCACTACCACATCGTTGACGGTCGCGTGGTGATCGTGGACGAATACACCGGCCGCTTCCTGCCCGACCGCTCGTGGGAGCACGGCCTCCACCAGTCGGTCGAGGCCAAGGAGGACGTGACCGTCACCGCCGACCGCGAAACGCTCGCCCGAATGAGCTTCCAGCGGTTCTTCCGTTCCTACCCGTTCCTGTGCGGCATGACAGGCACGGCGGCGGACGCGACCAGCGAGATGGAGAAGGTGTACGCCCGGCCCGTCGTCGTTGTGGAGACCAACCGCCCGCTCATCCGCGTGCAGATGCCGATGCGCGCCTTCCGCACCGCCGAGGCCAAGTGGAACGCGATCATCGATTCGATCGCCGAGCTGCACGCCGCGGGAAGGCCGATGCTCGTGGGCACGCGCTCGATCGCGGCCAGCGAGTTCCTGGCCGAGCGGCTCTCCAACCGGGGCCTGCCGCACACCGTGCTCAACGCCCTGCACGATCAGGAAGAGGCGGGCCTGATCGCCGAGGCCGGGCACGGGCGCGCGCCCGGGAGGGAACCCTCGATTACCGTCGCGACCAACATGGCCGGCCGCGGCACCGACATCCTGCTGGACGACGCGGCCCGCAAGGCCGGCGGCCTGCACGTCATCCTCACCGAGCTCCACGGCGCCAAGCGGGTGGACCGCCAGTTCATCGGCCGCGCGGGCCGCCAGGGCGACCCGGGCTCGGCGCAGACCTTTGTGTCGCTCGAGGACGAGCTTGTCCTGCAGCACGCCAAGGAGCTGCGGGCGATCGCCCTCCGCCTGACCAAGGGCGAGGAGATCACCGGCGCGCCGGTCATCAGCCGGCTGTTCCGCGAAGCGCAGCGCCGGAGCGAGGCCCACGCCCGGCGCGGGCGCGAGGCTGTGCTGCGGCAGGACGACTGGATGGAGAAGTACCTGCCGGGCGCGTGACCGAGGCGACGCCCCCGCGTCGCGGCTCCGCGCCGAGCACGTCCGCCACCTCGTGACCACAAGAAGAACAGCGGCCGCCCTGCCGGGCGGCCGCTGCGAGTTTCATGCTGTCTCGACAGTTGTCGATTAGCGGCGACGACGGGTCGCGACCAGGCCACCGAGGCCGAGGAGCGCGGCCGAGGCCGGGGCGGGCACGCCACGGATGGCGACGTCGTCGATGTACCAGCCGACGCGCTCAACGACACCGGTGGTGCTGAAGAGGAAGTCGATCGTCACGCTGTTCATGCCGTCGTAGGCCGACAGGTCGAGGGTCACTTCGCGCCAGCCGTTGGTGGGGCCGCCGTCGGCGAGCAGGAGGACGTCACCGTTGACGATGGTCTCGGCGGTGTCGAAGGAGTTGCCGCCGGAATCGAGCCACTCGTAGTAGGAAAGGCTCACGCCGGTGTAGCCGGTGAAGTCAAAGGTCTGGCTCAGCGAGCTGATGGTGCTCGGGTTGTGCGCGCCACCGATGACGGTGCCCCAGGCGAAGTCGCCGGTGTGGCCGCCAACGGGCTCCGGGCCGCCGAAGGGCGCGCCGTTGAAGCCGACGGGGATGCCGCGCTCCCAGTCGTTGGTGCCGACGAAGCCGTCTTCGCCAGACTCAAAGCTGGACGAGTAGATCTGGCCGGAGGCGGCGGCGACAAACGCGGCGGTAGCGATAGCTGCAATCTTCATCATGGCAAACTCTCCCATTTCTGGAATGTTGGGGCCTAGCCCCGTCTCTCTCAAAATCACCCGGAGGGTTCCGGGGATTCCACTGCTTTCAGGGTAAGCACCGGCGGCGGTCCGCTCAACCAAGAAATCAGCGCATGCCACAAAAGCACGGGAAAAACTGCCGACTTCGGGTTTCAGTCGGGCCCCGACTGCTTGAGCAGCCGCTCGAGGAAGTGGATGTCCACGCCGCCCGCCCGGAAATCGGACTGCTCCATGAGCCGCAGGTGGAGCGGGATGGTCGTCTTTATCGGACCAACCTGGAACTCCCGCAGCGCCCGAGCGGTCCGGGCGATGGCCTGGGCCCGGTCGTCGGCGTGGCAGATCAGCTTGCCGACCATCGAGTCGTAATTCGGCGGCACGCGGTAGCCGGGCACAACGTGCGAGTCGATCCGCACGCCCGGGCCGCCGGGAAGCTGCCACGTGTCGATCACGCCCGCCGAGGGCATGAAGTTCCGGGCCGGGTCCTCGGCGTTGATGCGGCACTCGATCGCGTGCCCGCTGACATGCACGTCCTTCTGCTTGAAGGGCAGGTGCTCGCCGGCCGCCAGGCGGATCGACATCTTCATGATGTCCACGCCGGTGACCATCTCCGTGACCGGGTGCTCGACCTGCACGCGGGTGTTGACCTCGAGCATGTAGAAGTTCTGCTTCTCGTCCATGAGAAACTCAACGGTCGCGGCCCCGCAGTAGTTGGCGGTCTTGATCAGCCTCGCGGCCGACTCACCGATCGCGGCGATCTTTTTGCGGTCCACGCCGGGTGCCGGTGACTCCTCGATGAGTTTCTGGTGGCGGCGCTGCACGGAGCAATCGCGCTCGAACAGGTGGATCGCGTGGCCGTGCGCATCACCGAGCGCCTGGATCTCGATGTGCCTCGCGTGCTCGAGGAACTTCTCGATGAACACCGCGCCGTTGCCGAACGCGGCGAGCGCTTCCTGCTGCGCCGCCTTGATGCTCGACCGGAGTGTCGCCTCGTTGCGGCAGACACGCATGCCCCGGCCGCCGCCGCCGGCCGACGCCTTGATGATGACCGGGTAGCCGATCTCCGCGGCCAGTTCGACTGCTTCGTCCTCTTCCTCGATCGCGCCCTCGGAACCGGGGAAGACCGGCACCTTGGCGGCCTTGGCGGTCCGCTTGCATTCAACCTTGTCGCCCAGCTTGGCCATCGCCTCGGGGCTCGGGCCGATGAACGCGATCTTGCACTCGCGGCAGATCGCGGAGAAATCGGCCCGCTCGGCCAGGAAGCCGTAGCCGGGGTGGATCGCGTCAACGTCGGCGATCTCCGCAGCCGAGATGAGGCGGCTGATGTTGAGGTAGCTGTCCTTGGCCGGAGCTTCGCCGATGCAGATCGCCCGGTCGGCCAGACGCAGATAGGGGGCGTCGGCGTCGGCCTTGGAGTAGACACAGACCGCCTCGACTCCGAGTTCGTGACAGGCGCGGAGGATCCGGAGGGCGATCTCGCCGCGGTTGGCTATGAGGACGCGCTTGAACATGGATGGCATCTCGGCAGCGCGTGATCCGCGCGCAGGTCTCGGGACGGAGCGGCGTGGCTCACAGGGTGTCAGGCGGGCTTGACGAGGAAGAGCTTCTGGCCGAACTCGACCGAATCGCCGCTGTTGACCAGCACGCGTTCGATCGTGCCGGAGCACTCGGCCTTGATCTCGTTGAACACCTTCATCGCCTCGACGAGGCAGACCACCGAATCGGACGAGACACTCTTGCCGACGGCGACGAACGGATCGGAATCCGGATTGGCCGCCGAATAGAACGTGCCGACCATCGGGGACTCGATCGCGACCAGCCCCGCATCGTCGCTCGGCGCCTCTTGGGCCGGCGCGGCGCTGGCCGGAGCCGCCGCGGCTGCGGGGGCGGCCGCGGGAGCCACCACCACCGGTTCGCCGCCGTTGCGGCGCTTGATGGCGACGTTTTCCTGCTGGTCACGCAGATCGAGCTCGGTGAGGTCGTTCTCGACCATCAGCCTGACGAGTTCCTTGAGTTTGCGGATATCAATCATCTGGCCTCCACCATGTGAAGGGAACAATGCCCCAGCCACCGGGATCCTCTGAGCCGCACGGGGTCGTGCCAGAACCGGCACACCCCGTCATCTCCCCGCCGAACACGAGCGCAGCCGGGGGAGAAAGGGACGATGATACTCAACTCCCGCGTTTGGGGCGAACGTGCCCCGATCGGGGCCGAACCCGCCCCGAATTTCCCTTGACCCGACGCGCATGCCAACACCCGCAACACACCAATCCGGGTCGGATTCATACCGGGAAACACCCATGCGACGAGCCGCGGCCTTCGTCACGCCGGTTTGGGTCGGAGGGGTGTTCGCCATCACCATCGGCGTTCCCTTCGCCGTGGTCGCCGGCACGATGGTCGCAGCGGCGTCCACGCACGATCTCTCCGACGCGGCTCTGACCGTGTCCGCCTGGGTTTCGATCGGCCGCACGTGCGTCTACACGGGCGGGATCGCCCTGCTCGCGGTGCTGCTGGCGTTGCCCGTCGCGATGGCCGTCGCGCGCGCGCGGCCGGTGTGGCAGCTCGTTCTGGCGGCCCCGATGCTCTTGCCGAGCTATCTGGCCTATGCGGCGTGGTCGGTCGCCCGGGCACCGACCACGCCGACCGGCCGCTGGATCGCCGCGGCCCCGGAACGCGGGCAGGAATGGCTGCCGCTGCTCGCCTCCCGAGGTCTCGCGGTTTGGGGACTTGCGCTCTGGGCCTGGCCGCTGGCGGCCCTGGTCATCGCCATGAGCGTTCGCGCGACGAGCGCGCAGCTCGACGACCCGCTGCGGATGGACTGCACCCGTGCTCTGCAGCGCTGGAGGGCCCACCTCGCCGCGGCCCGTCCCGGTCTTTTCGCCGCGTGGGGCCTGGTTGCGCTGCTCATGCTCGGTTCGGCTGTTCCGCTGCACGTCGCTCGGGTAGAGACCTACGCGATCCGCGTGTGGATCGTCCTCGACAGCCATCCGACCGAGCCGTGGCGGGCGTGGTTCGGGTCGTGGCCTCTGGCGGTGCTGGCGATCGGGGCGGGCTGGTTGCTCTCCGGACGACTTGCCCGCGCCGGCGCGCAGATGGCGGAGCTCACGGATGCGTCCACGCCGAACGCGCAAGTTTTGCGCCAATCGTGGCCTGCGTGGATCGCACGGGCCGGCGCGGCGGCACTGCCGTGGATGCTGTCGGTGCTGGTGCCGCTCGGGTTGTTCTGGTGGTCGATGGGTGATCCGCGGATGCTCGGCGTCTTCCTCGAACGGGCCGGGTCGGGAGTCGCGACCAGCCTGGCGGTTGGTGCGGTGGTCGGCGGGGTCGCCGGCGCTACCTGCATCGCCGTCGCGCAGCTCGGAGGGACGCTGCGTGCAACCGGCCGGGGACGCGCCGTGGTGCGGTGGCTCCTCGCGGCGTGCCTGGCCTGGACACTCTTGCCGGGCGTGCTGACCGGTTCGGCGGTCGCCGGGGCGATGCGCCTCTCGATCGTGCCCGACGCGGTCGGCGACTCGGCCTTCCCGATGGTCGTCGCCCACGTCTCGCGGTGTCTGTTCCTGCCTGTGATGGTCGGGATCTGGCTCGCGGCCGGCGAGGCGCGGGGCATCGGCGACTCCCGCCGTCTCGACGGGGCGACGGGCCTCATCGCTTGGGCCCGCACCGCCTTGCGGGCCGCTCTGGGCCCCTCGATCGCGGTGGGGCTGGCGTGCATGTGCCTGAGTGTGCACGAGATCGAATCCTCGCTGCAGGTGCAATCGCCCGGGATCGATCACCTCGCGCAGCGGCTGCTGCAATGGCTGCATTACGAAAGGACCACCGAGCTCTCAGCCGCGGGAGTGCTCCTGCTCGGACTCGGGGTGGTCGGATCCGTGCTCGCCGTGCTGCTGAGTCGGCGCCCCACAAAGCGAACCCCGGGCACCTCCCATCGGTAAGCTGACATCGAATGAACCGCCTTGGGTCAACACGTCAGGGTCGGATGCCCGGATCCCGGAGACAGGCGGGATCACTGGTCGGCACCGGCCTCGCGGCGTTGGCAGTGATCCTCGCGGGCACCGGCTGCGAACCGGCCCACGAGGCCAATCAGCCGATCCGCGTCGTCCGCACGCTCGGCGAGCCAGGAAAATTCCCGGGACAGTTCGGGTATCCGCGAGCGATGGATTTCGACGGCGAGCACCTGTGGGTGATCGACAAGTCGGCCCGCGTACAGCAGATCGACCCGGAGACCGGGCTCTGCGGCCTGTGGTGGACGATGCCCGAATACGAGCTCGGCATGCCGACGGGCGTCTCGATCGGACCGGCCGTCGGGCCCGACGGCAGCCTCGTCCGCGCGATCTACATCCCGGACACGCACTACCACCGCGTCCTGGTCTTCGCCCTGCCCGACGAGATGCCCGACAGGCCGACCGTGTTCGAACCCACGCTGCTGGCGAGCTTCGGCAAGCTCGGCACCGATCCCGGAGACTTTATTTACCCGACCGATGTAGCCGTGCTGATGTCCGAGGACGGCTCTTCGATCGAGCGGATCTATGTGAGCGAATACGGCGGGAACGACCGCGTCAGCGTGTTCGACAGCGCGCACGAGTTCCTCTTCTCGTTCGGCACGCCGGGCGACGGTCTCGACCCGGCGGCGCTGGAGTTCAGCCGGCCGCAATCGATGGTGATCGATCGGGAGCGGCGCGAGTTGCTCGTTGCCGATGCGTGCAACCAGCGGATCGGCCGTTTCACACTCGACGGCGAGTTGCTTGGCTGGACCGGCGCACCGACGGCCGTCGGCACGGATGCAACTGTCCGCCTCGACTTCCCATACAGCCTGAGCCTTCTGGATGACTCCACGGTCCTGGTGACCGAGTTTGGCGCCTGTCGCGTCCAGAGGCTCGATCCGGCACGGGGCGTCAGCCTCGGCACCTTCGGCGAGGCGGGCCGGAGCGGGGGCGGTCTGGCCACACCCTGGGGCGCGGTCGTCGTGGGGAGTGAGACCTTCATCCTGGACTCAGGCAACAGCCGCATCGTCGTTGGTATGCTGCCCGGCGTAGAAGGGGGACCCTCGTAGCGTGCACACGCTTGGTTCGCTCAACCTGGGGCCGATCGAGTTTCTCTCGCCGGTGTGGCTGCTGCTCATCCCGGTGCTGGGTGGGCTGACTCTGTGGATCTCGCGCAGGAGCATCGCCGGCCTCGGCAACGCCTCGCGTCTGACGGCGATCATCGTCCGGCTGGTGGTGATCTCGATCCTCGCCGGGGCCATGGCCGAGCCGCAGCTGCGCGAGGTGAGCGATGACGTCGCGATCAGCGCCGTCATCGACGCCAGCCGAAGCGTGCCCGACGAGTTGCAGACCCGCGTCGATCAGTACCTCGCCGAGGTCGCCCAGGACTTCAAACAGACCAACGACCGGCTCGGGACGATCACCGTCGCCAAGGACGCGATCGTGCAGAGCCTGCCCTCGCGAGCGGTCACGGGCGTAGACCGGCGGTATGTCGGTCAGCTCGACGGGACCGACCTCGCCTCGGGCATCCAGCTCGCGCTGGCGACCGCGCCGCAGGACGCGGCGCTGCGGATCACGCTCTTCAGCGACGGGCTCGAGACCAGCGGCAGCCTGCTGCAGGCGGCCGAGGCGGCGCGGGCGGCGAACGTGCCGATCGACGTCATGCCCCTGACCTACCGCTACGACAACGAGGTGATCGTGGACCGGGTCGTGACACCGGGCACGGCGCGGGAGGGCGAGACGGTCAACATCCGCGTGGTCATCACCGCGACGCGGCCGGCGACCGGGCGGCTCGTCGTCGAAGAGAACGGCGTCCCGATCGACCTCGACCCGGACGGACCTTCCAACGGCGTGCAGATCAGCCTCGATCAGGGCGTCAACGTGCTGCCGATCCCGGTGCCGGTCTCCGGGCGTGGCGTGCACGAGTTCAAGGCGGTCTTCGAGGCCGACCGTGCTGCGGGCGGCGGGTTCATCGACCAGATCGTCGAGAACAACACCGGCTCGAGCGTCACGTTTGTCTCCGGCGAAGGGCAGGTGCTGGTGCTGACCGATACGGGCACCTCCGGCAACGACGAGTCGGCCGAGCTCGTGCGCGCGCTGCGTGAGGCGGGCATCCGGTGCGAGGTGGCCGCGGCCGACCGGATCGAACTCTCGCTCACCGCGCTGAACACCTACGACGCGGTGATCATGGTCAATCAGGACGCCTTCCCGTACACCTACGAGGCGCAGGAGGTGCTGCGGCAGTACGTGCACGACACCGGGGGCGGGCTGGTGATGGTCGGCGGCGACAAGGCGTTCGGTGCGGGCGGCTGGATCGGCTCGCCGCTGGAGGACGCGCTGCCCATCCGCCTCGACCCGCCGCAGAAGCGGCAGATGCCGCGGGGTGCGCTGGCGCTGGTGATCCACTCGGTCGAGATCCCCAAGGGCGTGTTCTGGGGCAAGAAGATCTGCGAAGCGGCGATCGGGGCGCTCTCGCGTCTGGATTATGTCGGCATCGTGGAGTTCAGCTGGCAGGGCGGCGTGGACTGGACGCTGCCGATGGCGCTCAAGGGCGACGGCAGCGCGGCCAACGCCGCGATCCAGCGCCTGCAGTTCGGCGACATGCCCGACTTCGACCCCTCGCTGGAACTCGCCCTCAAGGGCCTGCTCGCGACCGACGCCGGGCAGCGGCATGTGATCGTCGTGTCCGACGGCGATCCCAACCTTGGCTCGGGCGTGCTCAAGAAGTATCAGGACGCGGGCGTCACCATCTCGGCCGTCGGCGTCAACCCGCACTCGGCCGGCGACCTCCGCACGATGGAGCGGATGGCCCGGCTGACCGAGGGTGAGTACTACGAGGTCAAGAACAACAACCTCGCGCAGCTGCCGCAGATCTTCATCAAGGAAGCCCAGACCATCAAGCGGACGCTCATCCAGGAGGGCGAGATCCAGCCGGTGATGGTGGGCGGTGCCGAGACGCTCCGCGGCATCGGCGGCGTGCCGCCGCTGTTCGGCTACATCGTCGCGGCCGAACGCGAGGGGCTGGCGCAGGTCACGCTCCGAGGCAAGGAGGACGACCCGATCGGCGCGCAGTGGCAGTACGGCCTCGGCCGCACCGTGACCTTCACCGGCGACGCGACCAACCGCTGGGGCCGGGCGTGGGTGGGCTGGGGGCAGTACCGCCAGTTCTGGGAGCAGTCGGTGCGGTGGGCGATGCGCCCGAGCGGCTCGCCCAATGTCCGCGTCACGACCGAGGCCCGCGACGACAAGACGCTGATCGTCGTCGAGGCCGTCGATGACGAGGGCCGGCGGCTGCCGACCGCCTCGTTCCAGGGACGCATGTCCACGCCCGACGGCGAGGGATCGCCGGTGACGCTCCGCCAGGTCGGACCGGGCCGGTTCGAGGCGCTCGTCGATACGACAGACTCCGGCACCTATGTCACCAGCATGCGCTACGTCGCGCCCTCGGTCGTCGAGGGCGGACCGACGATCGAGGGCAGCGTGCAGGCGGCGATCGTCAAGCCGTTCGCCGATGAGTATCGCGCGCTGGAAGACAACGCGGCCCTGCTGCAGCAGGTCGCCGAGATGACCGGCGGGCGCGTGCTCTCGACCGACCCGAGCACCGCCGACCTCTGGAGCCGCGCAGGGCTGACCATGCCCGTCTCGACCCAGGCGATCTGGCTGCCGACGGCGATCGTGGGCATCGGGCTGTTCCTGCTCGATGTGGCGATCCGGCGCGTGCGGCTGGACGTGCTCAAGGCGTACTACGCCGTGCGGCGCGGGCTCCGCCAGGGCAAACAGCACGCCGGCGCCTCGATGGAGGGGCTGCAGGCGGCGAGGGCCAAAGCCCAGCAACGCATCACCTCGGGAGGATCGGGCGCATCGGCCGAGAGCCAGGACCGCGACATCTCCCGCAGCACCGGCCGCACGCCGCCGGCCGACCCCAAGGCGGTGCAGGCCGTCGCCAAGAAGAAGTTCGAGGCGACCGACGCGCAGGTGCGTGCGGCCGGCAAGGGCACGATCGCCCTCGGCGGCGAGGCCGAGAGCCCCGAGCAGGTCAAGCGACGCAAGAACGAACAACGCCCGGCTTCGGGCGAAGAAGAGCAGGGCATGTCGCGCCTGCTCAAGGCCAAGCAACGAGCCAAGGACGAGATGCAGGACGACTAGACAACAGAGCCCCAAGCGTGAGCGCCGGGCCAGACAGCACCGGGTGCGTAGACAGACAGCACACCGCACCGACCGGACACAACACACACCGGGGCCCGAACAGCCCCGCCCCGCGGCAGGATCAGGAGTTCCACATGGCAGCCAACCCAGAACACGAACACACGCCCGCCGAGGTCAAGGCCAAATGCGAGGCGTTCCGCGAGACCTACACCAAGCTCCTCAACGAGGTCGGCAAGGTCGTCGTCGGGCACAAGGAGGTCGTCGAGGGCGTGCTCATCGCGCTCTTTGCCGGCGGCAACGTGCTGCTCGAGGGCGTGCCCGGGCTCGGCAAGACGCTGCTGGTCCGCACGCTGGCCGAGACGCTACACCTGCCCTTCAGCCGCATCCAGTTCACGCCCGACCTGATGCCCGCGGACGTGATCGGCACCAACATCGTCACCGAAGACGCCGACACCGGCCGCCGCCAGTTCGAGTTCCAGAAGGGGCCGATCTTTGCTCAGGTGGTCCTCGCCGACGAGATCAACCGCGCGACGCCCAAGACCCAGTCGGCCCTGCTCGAAGCGATGCAGGAACGCAGCGTCACCGTCGGCGGACAGACCCGCAAGCTCGAACGCCCCTTCCTGGTGCTCGCGACGCAGAACCCGATCGAGCAGGAGGGCACCTATCCGCTGCCCGAGGCCCAGCTCGACCGCTTCATCTTCAAGCTGGTCGTCGGCTATTCGCAGCTCAACGACCTCATGACGATCCTCGATCGCACGACGGGCCAGGACGCCCCGCAGCCGCAGCGGGTGCTGGACGGGCCCGCGATCCTCGCGGCCCAGGACCTCGTCCGCGGCGTGATCGTCGCGCCGCACGTGAAGGAGTACGCCTCACGACTTGTGCTCGCGACGCACCCCGAGGGGCGGTATGCCGCGGGGGGCCCGAACGGGCCGACGAATCAGTACATCCGCTGCGGCGCCAGCCCGCGTGCGGCCCAGGCGCTCGTCCTCGGCGGCAAGGTCAAGGCCGTGACCGACGGTCGCTACCACGTCAGCTACGCCGACATCAAGTCGATCGCGCACCAGACGCTGCGGCACAGGCTGATCCTGAACTTCGAGGCCGAGGCCGACCGGATCGATCCGGACGCGATCGTGGACCAGATCCTCGACCTGACACCGACGGAGCCGGTGGGCGTGGCGATGGCGGCGGGGAAGGCGTGAACGCAGAGTCCGCGAAGGAGATGCAGAGATCGCAGAGCGGAGCATGAACATGGCGCAGAGATCGGCTGAACTGCCGGACACACTCAACCAACTGAGCGAGCGAGTGATTGGCTGCGCGATCGAAGTGCACAGGCAGCTCGGCCCGGGTCTGCTCGAGCGGCTGTACGAGGAGGCGCTGCTCTATGAACTGGATGCAGCCGGCATCCAGACGAAGCGGCAGGTGGCAGTGCCCGTGCGGTACAAGTCCGCCGTGCTGCAGGGCCAGAGGCTGGATCTCGTGGTTGAAGACGTGATCGTCCTCGAACTCAAAGCCATCGAGAGTGTCGCCGATGTTCACCTCGCTCAACTCGTGACCTATCTCAGAGTCGCCGAAATGCCCCTCGGCATCCTCATCAACTTCAACGTCCCCCTGCTCACCCATGGCGTCTATCGCCGCATCAATTCTCATGTCCTCACCCCAAGTCCTGACTCTGCGTCCTCTGCGTCGTCTCTGCGTCCTCTGCGTCCTCTGCGTTCCAACTAAACCATGCAACGAACCGAAAACCCAACCCGACCCGCCACCCTCGACGAGCTGCTCGACAGCAAGCTGCTCGCGCGCGTCTCGCAGCTGGACATCACCAGCAAAAAGATCTTCGCCGGCAAGCTCCGCGGCGAGCGTCGCAGCAAGAAGCGGGGCGAATCGGTCGAGTTCGCCGACCACCGGCCCTACGTCTCCGGCGACGACCTCCGCCATATCGACTGGAACATCTTCGGCCGCCTCGACCGGCTCTTCCTCAAGCTCTTCCTCGAAGAGGAAGACCTCTGCCTCCACGTCGTGCTCGATTGCTCCGAGAGCCACGACTGCGGGACGCCCAACAAGTTCCTCTTCATGCAGCAGGTCGCCATGAGCCTCGGCTACATCGGCCTGGTCAATCTCAACCGCGTCGCGATGACCGCGATCGGCACGCCCCCCACCACCAACACCGGCTCGCAGCCCGACGACGCTGCGCCCACCGGGGTGCTCTCGTCGGTCCGCGACCTCCGCGGCCGCCGCCGCACGCAGGAACTCGCCTCGTGGCTCTGCTCGCTCCGCCCCGAGGGCGGAAGCAACTTCACCGAGGCGTGCAAGCGCATCGCCCTCTCCCGCCGCGGCAAGGGCGTCATGCTCGTCCTCAGCGACTTCTTCATCAAGGAGGGCTACGAGGACGGCCTGCGCATGCTCACCGGACGCGGCTACGACGTCTTCTGCATCCAGGTGCTCAGCCCGCAGGAACTCGAGCCCGACATCGCCGGAGACCTCCGCCTGCGCGATGTCGAGGACGGCGACGCGGCCGAGGTCACTATCTCCGCCCCGCTGCTCAAACGCTACAAGGCCAACCTCGAGGCCTACTGCGACCAGCTCCGTGTCTTCTGCGGTGCGCGCGATATGACGCTGCTGACCGTGCGGACTGACACGCCCATCGATGTGCTGCTGCTGGACTATCTGCGGCGGAGAGGGGTGGTGCGATGACCTGGCTCACCCCCACCATCGCCGGCATCGCCGCGGCTATCGCGATCCCGTCGCTGATCATCCTCTACTTCCTCAAACTCCGCCGGCGGGATGTCGAGATCTCGACCACCCTGCTCTGGAAGAAGACGATCCAGGACATGCAGGCCAACGCGCCCTTCCAGCGGCTCCGCAAGAACATCCTGCTGCTGCTCCAGCTGCTCGCGCTCGTCGGCGTGCTGCTTGCCCTCGCCCAGCCGCAAATGCGCGGGCAGCTCGCCGAGGGTCAGCAGCGGATCATCCTGATCGACCGCTCGGCCAGCATGGCGGCGACCGACGGCGATGCCGAGAGCCCCGGAGCGATGACACGCCTTGACAAGGCCAAGGAAACCGCGATCAAGCTGATCGACTCGATGCGCGAGCCCTCGGTCTTTGGCAGCGGGACGGCGGACGAAGCGATGATCATCGCCTTTGACACCACCGCCGAGGTGCGGCAGCAGTTCACCGGCGACAAGGCCCGCCTGCGGGCGGCAATCGAATCGATCGAGCCCTCGGACGCGCCCTCGCAGCTCTCCGAGGCCCTGCGCCTCGCCCGTGCCCACCTGCCCGACCGCATCCAGTTCGACGAGAACACCGGCGACAACATCACCGTCGAGGGGGTCAAGGCCGGCGGCGCGAAGATCCACCTCTTCTCCGACGGACGCCTGCCCGACGCCGAGGAGGCCATCACCAGCGCCGAGGACGAGGTCACGTTCATCCAGGTCGGCCGGACCGACGCGGCCAACGTCGGCATCACCGCGATGCGGGCCGACCGGGCGTTCGACTCGCCGGTGGATGTCTCGCTCTATGTTGGGCTGCAGAATACGGCGCGGACGCCGCAGGAGGTCGAGCTCGAGCTGCTGATCGACGCCAACACCACCCGCGTCACTACCGTCACCATCCCCGCAGCGACGGTCCCGATCAACGTGGACGACCCCGAGGCCAGCGAGGATGCGCAGCGTCTGGCCGAACTCCTGCCCTGGACGCCCGGCGTGACCGGGCGCACGTTCGAGTTCGCCCAGACCGCCGGCGGCGTGTTCGCGGTGCAGATCACGCCGACCAACCCCGAGAGCGACCTGCTGCCGGTGGACAACCGGTCGTGGATCATCGTGCCGCCGGCGCGGCAGCTCTCGGTCGCGCTGGTCTCGCGGGGCAACCTGTTCCTGATCACCGCGCTGCAGGGCCTGCCGCTGGCGAGGCTGGTGCAGTATTCGCCCGATCAGTACAACGCCGCGGCCGCGACCGGCGAGATGTCCGAGTTCGACGTCGTCATCTTCGACGGCTGGCTGCCCACGATCGACGGCCAGCCCGGCCTGCCGCCGGGGCGCTTCCTCGTGCTCAACGCGATCCCCGCGCCGCTCGGCGTGGCCGCGGGCACCGAAGAGCAGCCCGCGATGGTGCTCGACTGGCCCCGCGACCACCCCGTCATGCGGTTGCTGCTGCTCGACAAGCTCCGCATCCTGCGCCTGCCCGACATCGTCAACCCGTCCGGCTCGGGCGCGACGGTGCTGGCCGAGACCGACAAGGGGCCGGCGATCTTCGAGATCTCGCGCGCGCAGACCCGCGCGCTGGTCGTCCCCTTCGATATCGGCGAGAGCACATGGCCGCTGGATATCAGCTTTGTGGTCTTCGTTGGTGCTGGCGTGAACTACGTCGGGCAGGAGGGCGGGGTGTTCGGCGCCTCCGGCGACAGCCTGCGTCCGGGGAGCGTGCTGACCGACCGGCTGCCCATCGGCGCCAGCGCCGTGCGCCTGCAGCCGCCGGGTGATGCCGCCCGCGTGGGCCTTGAGCCCGCCAACGACGGACGCATCGCCTTCGGACCCATCCGCAGGGCCGGGCTCTACCAGGCGAGCTGGGCCGGCCCCGCCGGCGCGGGCGACGCCACCGACGGCGGGCGGGTGACTAGGACGTACGCCGCGAACCTGCTCGACCCGCGCGAGTCGGACATCGCCGCGGCCCCGCTGCTGCGCCTCAGCGGCGAGCCTGTGGTGCTGCAGGACGCCGACGAGACCGAGGCGACGATCCGCCTCTGGCCCTGGGCGATCCTGCTGGCGCTGGCGATCCTGATGCTCGAGTGGTACATCTACAACCGCAAGGTGCACGTCTAAAAGAGCCCCAAGCGTCAGCGCCGGGCCCGAGCCGGCACGCCCGCTCTAACGAGCCCCGAGCGCGAGCTCGGGTTGGTGCGTCCCAGTCGGAGAGTCTGTCGGCAGCTCCCGTGTGCGAGCAACGGGTCCCGAGCTTGCGCTCGGGGCTCGTAGAGCATCGGGCCGATGCACTCGCGGGTGTGCGTGATCCGACGGGACGAGCTTTCATCCCCCCGCTCACACCCGCACCATGATCTCCCCAAGCGGCTTCCGCTGAATGTCCGGCACCACCGCGTCCTCCGCCGGATACCCCATCGGGATCAGCAGGTACGGCCGCTCGTGCGCCGGCCTCTCCAGCACTTTGCTCAAGAACCCCATCGGGCTCGGCGTGTGCGTCAGTGTCGCGAGCCCCGCGTGGTGTGCCGCGGCCAGCAGCATGCCGGTGGCGATGCCCACGCTCTCGTTGACGTAGTACACCTGCCCGCCGTCGTCGGTCTTCATCATCTTGAAGACGATCACCAGCCACGGCGCGGTTTCGAGGAAGTCCTTGTGCTCGTCGGTGCCGAAGGGCGCAAGGTCGGCGAGCCACTCGGGTGGTGCGCGGCGAGAGTAGAACTCCCGCTCCTCTTCCTCGGCCGCCTCGCGGATCTTCCGCTTCATCGCCGGGTCGCCCACCACCACAAACCGCCAGGGCTGCTTGTTGGCCCCGCTCGGGGCCGTGCCCGCCGCCCTGACCACCCACTCGATCGTCTCGATCGGCACCGGCCGGTCGCTGAACATCCGCACCGTCCGCCGGCGCTTCAGGGTCTCATAGAACCGCTCCGCAGCCTGCTCGGAGGGCATCCCCGGGTCGAACGGCGCGAGCGGGATGTGGTCTGGGGGCTTGGCCATGCACCGGGTCTCCATCACAAAGTCGCAGCCTACCTGAATTCAGGCGAAACAACCGCCGGTCGGTGGTGTCCTGCATGTGGGCCCCCACTCTGCCGCGGGCTCGACACACACCACCAACACAGAGCCACGCCAGAATCATTCACCGACACGGAGCACACCAATGGCCAGAACCCCAAAGACACTCCTCCCTGCCCTGCTCGTCGCGCTGGTCGGCACGCCCGCAGCACTCGGCCAGACTGTGCCCGAGCCCGGCCCCGGGCTGGGCGCGGCCGAGGCCGCGGCCTATCTCGACGAGCTCGCCCCGACCAACGCCGCGCTCGTCTACTACCAGCACCTCCTGACCACGCCCGACAGCACGCTGCAGGCCTACGTCCACTTCAACGCCGACCCCGACGACGACGAGAGCTACGGCCAGTCGCTTGAGGAGGCCGAACTGGCGATGGCCGACGCGCAGGAGATGCTCGACAATCTCGCCTGGGCGTCTCGCCTTCCCGTGTGCGACTTTGGTGTGCAGTACCAGCAGGGCTGGGGGGCGCTGCTCCCGCACCTCGGCAAGCTCCGCAGCTTCGCCCGCGTGCTCGAGGCCGACGCTCGACGCCACTTCGCCGCCGGAGACCCCGACAAGGCCGCCGAACGCCTCGCCACGATCTGCAACATGAGCCGCCAGATCGTCGACCGCGAGCCGGTGCTGATCACCAGCCTCGTGAGCATCGCCATCACCACGTTCGCGCACACCGCCGTACTGGAAGCCATCGAGTCAGGCCAACTCACCGATGCCGGACGCGACATGCTCATCGAGAGCCTGAAGCAGTTCGAGGGTGACGATCCGTTCAAGGTCCGCGAGTGCGTCAAAATGGAGGCGGTCGTCTCGCTCGGCTGGCTGGCCAAGACCTTCCCCGACGGCGGTGCCGGCACCGAGCTCAAGAAGATGGGGTTCCTCTACGACGACACCTCGGCGCAGACCATCCGCAAGCTCAACGACATGAGCGGCCCCGAGTTTCTCGCCGAGGCCGAGCGGATGCTCGAGTTCTCCCGACGCACACTCGACGCCTGGAACGAGCCGGACGCCGTCGCCCAAATGGATCAGTTGGGCGCAGTGGTCGGCGTCGGCGGATTTGGTGAACTGGGCAAGGCGTTCGCCCCCGCATTCGGCAAGGCCCGGGCCAGCGACCTGAGAGGACAGGCCATGCTGGAGGAAACGCTCGCAGCGCTGGCGGCCTACGAGCACCACAAGCCCGATGCCCCCGCAACCGACACCGGGTCGGATCGGTAACCGCCAGGATGCCCGCCGACGATCAAACCCTGCTGCGCCGGACCCACGCGGGTCACGAGCCGTCCGCCCGGGAGCTGTGGTCACGCCACGCCGGGTGGATGGCGGCGTATGCGCGATCGGTCCTCGGCCGGCGCGGGCTGGCCGACGACGTCGTGCAGTCGGTCTTCTGCCGCGTCCTCTCGCTCGATCGACGGGCCATACGCCGCGTACGCGAGGTCCGCCCGTGGCTCGCGCAGGCCGTGCGGCACGAGGCACTCAACCAGCTCCGCACTCTCAAGCGCTCCGCCAGGAGAGACGCCGCAGCCGGCGCGCGCGCAAACGCTCCCAGCGTCTCCGCCGACACGCACCCGGACCTCGCGTCGGCCCTTGCAGGCCTTCCCCGGCGGCAGCGCGAGGTGGCGTATCTCCGCCACGTCGCGGGCCTCACGGTTGACCAGACCGCCGCGGCACTCGGCGTGCCCCGAGGCACGGTCGCCAGCCGCAACCATGCCGCGATGCAAAAGCTCCGCGATACGCTGGAACCGCCCGCCACGGCACCGGACGCAGCACCGACCTCGGGGCACGTCCCCTTGCCCCGATCCCACGTTCACCCCCGCGCCGCCACCGAGCCCGCCGGAGCATCACGCCATGCCATCACCGGTTGACCACAACCCGATCGAGTCGCAGCTCGCCCAGCTGCAGCCCGGGCCCGCGGGCCATGCTTCCGCGCCGGAGGCCTTCCTCGCGGGCGTCCGAGCCAGACGGACACGGACGATCGTCATCCGCTCGGCCCTCGGCGTCGGGGCACTCGGCCTGCTCGCTGCGCTGACGCTCCGCCTGGCCATCCCGGACGGCTCGGTCGGTCCGGCACCTGACCCCACACCCCTTGTCCGCGGCTCAGGCACCCCCAGCCCGGCGGCCGACCCCGATCGCACCGCACCCGGCGACCGCACCACGCTGGCGAGCTACCGCAAGCTCTACACCGCCGACGGGAGCATCGACAGCCTGCTCGACGGCCTCCCGACCGTCCCGAGCCGCGCGAGCGATGACGGCACGTTCCGGCTCGGCGATCGAGACGCACGGTGGGCCGAGGGCCTCTGACACAGCCCCCGGCCGCACGACGCAGCCGCCCGCACGCCCCGTCAAGCCCTTCCGCGCCGTCAACCGATAGAACCCTTGTGGAAACGCCAAGGGCCCACATCCTGTCCACTGCGCTCGCCGGGGCGGTGCTGCTCGCATCGGCGGGGGGCCGCGCGCTGGCCCAGACGGTGACCATCCCCGATCGCGAATCCTCCGGCCAGACCCAACCGGAGACACAGCCCGACACGCAGCCGGATTCCGGCCGCCGCCCCCAGGCCGCCCGCCGCACCGTTCGCGTGTTCGACTTCGAGGAACAGCGCACCAACTCGCTCGACGTGCCCGCCGGGTGGCTCCGCGCCCAGCACGACCCGCTCGTCCCGCGCGACCGGCCCGGGTTCCCGATCTGGAACCTCGCCCGACTCGACTACACCGTCGCCGCGACCGGCGAGGGCTCGCTCCGGTGCGAGGTCGAGGGCGGCAGCTCCAGCCTGCGGCTCAAGCCGGGCGAGCTGCCCATCTTCCCCAAGGGTGAGTACGCCATCCGCGCCATGGTGCGGACCGAGGGCCTCGTCAACGCCCGCCCGCGCCTGGTTGTGCGCGCGCTCGACCGCGAGGGGCGGGCCATTCCCGGCAGCCAGCGCCAGTCCATCGTCGAGATACTCGACACCGAGTGGCAACCCGTCGAGGTGATCCTGCCCGGCGTCTTCGCCGACGCCGCCTATCTGCAGATCGACCTCGAGGTCATCCAACCGCAGGAGTTCCGGCGCGAGAGCCTGCTGAACCATCAGGTCTGGGCGCAGGACTTCGACGGCACGGCGTGGTTTGACGATGTCGTGGTCACGCAGGTGCCGCAGCTTCGCCTGACGACCACCTCGCCGCTCAACGTTGTCGCCCGCCCGGCCGTCCCGACGCTGACGACCGACATGCGCGATCTGGCAGCCGAAGAGCTCGTCGCGACCACCCGCGTCTACGACGCCCGGCGCTCGCTCGTCGCCGAATCGACACGCGCGATCCGCACCGGGCGCGCATCCTGGCAGTGGACGCCCGAGCTCCCCGAACTCGGCTGGTTCCGCGCCGAGGTCGAGCTTGCTTCCGCCGGCGTCGTCGTCGCCCAACGCTCGTGCGAGTTTGTGTGGCTCGAGACGCCGGAGGACCGCCGGGCTCGCTACCGATCCGGTCCGGGCTTTGACGGTGAAGCGACGCAGGCCATGTTCGTGCCGAGCGGGAGTCTCGGCATCCAGCTCACGGCGCTGCCGCCGGGAGAGCCGGAGGCAATCGCCAAGGCGCTGCAGATGCTCGGTGTGGACCACGTCACGCTGCCGGTCTGGGAACGCGGCCTGCGCGAGCAGGACGTGCCCGCCCACGTCAACCGCCTGCGGGGAATCATCACCGCGCTCCGCGCAGCGTGGATCGAGCCGCGGCTGTCGCTGCCTTTCATCCCCGACGAGCTCGCCCGCCCGCTCCGGCTCCGGCCCGAGGATGTGCTCGACATCCTCGCGCTCGACCCGGCCGTGTGGTCGCCCTACCTCGCCGACGCCGCCGACCGCCTGGGCACCAGCGCCACCCGCTGGCAGATCGGCGCGAGCGGGAGCAGCGCGATCCACGACCACGCGAGCGCCAACACCCTGATCGCCGGGCTGCGCGCGCAACTGGCACGCCTCATCCCCGGTGTCGAGATCGCGGGTGGGTGGCGGATGGACCTGCCGGCCGAGACCGCCGCACAAACTGGAATCAACGCCGCGAGCGTGCTGATGCCGGCATGGAGCGCCAACGCGCCCATGGCCGACGCCACCGCAGCATGGCAAGGCCGCGCCGATGTCGCCGTCGAGTACGTGCTGGAACCGCTCGCCTCGACCCACCACGCCGAACGGGACGTCGCCGCCGAACTCGTCAGACGGGTCGCGCGCTTGTGGAGCACCCAGACCGGCAGCACCGACGTCCCCGCGTTCGATGCCGCGATCGCCGAGCCATGGGAATTGGAGGCGGGTGCCCGCCCGCTGGCCAGCCCGACCGTCGCCGCCGCGGCGTGGCGGACGATCGCAGACCAGGTCCGGCACCGCGTGTTCGCGGGAGAGTGGCGCATCGGTCGGGGGCTGCGCTGCTTCATCTTCGCCCCCATCGACTCGGACGCCGACCGCGGCGGGCTGCTGATCGTGTGGCGCGAGGACGCGCCGGCCGACCGGGCGTGGCTGCGGGCGGCGCTGGGCGATGCGCCCATCACCGTGACCGACATCTTCGGCAACCGCCACACCGTCGCCCCGGAAACCGGCGACGGCAACCACCAGATCCACAGTCTTCCGCTCTCTGCCGAGCCGGTGTTCATCGAGGGCATCGATACCGAGCTGGTGCGGTTCCTCTCGTCGCTTGCGTTTGCTCCCGCGACCATCCAGTCGGTTACCGGAGAGAAGACCTACGAGGTCGTGATCTCCAACCCGTGGGACATCCCCGCGTCGGGCAGGCTCATCATCACCGAGCCCGGCGGCTACGACGCTGCGGCACGCTCGCGTGACCGGTCGTGGGAGATCACGCCCCGGTCCATCGCGTTCGATGTGGCCGCGGGCGAGACCGTGCGGGTGCCGGTGACCGTCTCGTTCTCTCGCGCGATCGAGGCAGGCCCGATCGACATCGTCTTCGACACCGATCTTGTCGCCGAGCGCGAGTACGGCTGGGTGCGCGCCAGCGTGCCCGGCGAGATCGCCCTCGACGGGGTCGAGATGGACATCGCCTATCGCAAGCCTGGCGCCGGCCCCGACGCGGACCTCATCGTTGAGGCGACCGTCACCAACACCGGCCAGACCACCCGCAGCTTCGACGCGTTCGCCTTCGGCCCCGGCATGCCGCGGGTCCGCGCCAGCATCGGCTCGCTCGAACCGGGGCAGTCGGCCGTCCGTTACTTCCCCTTCCCCAAGGCCGCAGCGGCATTGGGCGGGCAACGCGTGATCGTCTCGATCGCCGAGGCCGACGGGCCCGGGCGGCTGACCAAAGGCGTGGACGTGCTGGCGCAGTAGCCGGGCTCACGCCCCGCCCGCCGGGTCCTGCGTGAAGAACTTGGCGAGCTGCTCGTAGAGCTCCGGATGATGCTCCCGCATCGCCCGCGGCCGCTCAAAGAACAACTCCGTCGCCACCGCGAAGAACTCGGCCGGGTTGGTCGCGCCGTACGGGTCGAGCAGCGTGTGGTGGCCCCGGTGCAGCTCGGCGATCAGCTCGGCATATTCGTGCCCGAGCACGCGGGCCCAGTCGCGATAGTTCGCGCCGCTCGGCAGGGCCGGCGCACCCTCCATGCCGCCCCACTCCCCATCGAGCTGGTGGGCGAACTCGTGCAGCGTGACGTTCCGCCCGTCGTGCGCCTCGGCGGCACCCCGCACCACATCGTCCCACGAGAGCACGAGCCCGCCCCGGTGCCACGACTCACCGAGCCGCGGCTGGAGTCCCTCGGTCACCGTGCCGTCCGGGTTGCGGCGGGTGACCTTGGACGCGTAGGCACGCGGGTAGACGTAGATCGTCTTGAGCGTGGTGTAGTAGCTGGTCTCGCGCCCGAGCAGCAGCAACGCCGCCTGGGCTGCGATGGTGACGCGGACCTCGTCGGTCATCTCGAGCCCGCCCGCGCCGAGAAACTGCTTCTCTTTGAGCAGGATCTGGACGACGCCGCCCAGCTCGCGGCGTGCGGCCTCGGGGAGCGAGGCGATCAACGGGACGCGGCGGTCGATGATCGACCACGACGCGTCGGGGAGCGGGGTGGCGCGGAGGCGGTTGCGGCGGCGGTTACGGAGAACGGAGAACATTCGTGGGAATGGTACGACAGACACGCAGCGCGATCAGAGTGTGCCACATCCGACGCCACGGTTGGCTGTCTGCGAGCGGGCGAGCTTCTCGCGGATACACTCTGCCGTTGTGGACTCAACGCTCACTCAGCCTCGCCGCCATCGCGTCCTCTCCTGGCTGGCGCTGTGGTCGGCGTACATCGTTTCGACCACGGCCGCTGTGACCCTTCTGATGATGGAGACGGGAGACACATCATCGCTCACCCTGGGTGAGATTGTTCCATGGATCGCTTTGGTGACTGGCGTGGCGGCAGTGCCGGCGATGATCGTCACGATGGTTGTGCGCCCGCCGCTGGACTCGCGGAGAGCGCTTGTCGCGGCGTTCCCGTGCATATGTCTTCTGTTCGCTGCAGGGGTGCTGGCCTCTCCGCTCGCTACCGTGTCGATCCTAATTCCGGTCGTCGGGCCGTTCGTGCTTGTCGTGTTGTGCTTGATCCTCACGATTTGTGGTTCAGTCTTTGGCGCCGTCGGGCTCGCTCGCAGGTGGTGACATAAGTTGTAGGGCGTAACGAATCACGCGACTACGGGCTGCGCACCGCTCATAGGGGATCGCGACCATCCGCTGCAACTGGCCAACCCAACGAGGTAGGTACGAGACTACGGATGAGCCTGCTGTATACTGGATCAGCCTTAGCCCACGCAAGGCAAACACGCCATGGCCACCGACCTCCCCACCATCAAGCCCGTGCTCACGATGTGGCAGACCGCAATCTTCGCGGGTGTTGTGACAGCGGATCATTGGGTGCCTTGGGCAGACGATGTCATATTGCGCATGAGGCATTCGCCAATGTGGGTGCTGATGATGAGCGTTTCAGGCGATAGAGATGCTCTTGAACAAAACCTGAAGGGAGCCTATCAGGAATTCGATCTGCCCCACGACGAGCATCCATTTTACCCATTTTATATGGGATACCGTGTCAATATGCTGTGTGGTGGCCAGATCTCCGCGAAGCAGATGCTCGAAGACCGATGGATACACCCTGAAGACCACAGCTTCGCATTGGAGTACTTCTTGCCGACGTTCTTTGACGAGTGGCACAAGGATGTGTGTGAAGAAGAGGAGCTGTGGGAGATTGCGTATCGACTGGGTGCCACCGATGCACAGATCACTAGGGCGTTTGCCTATATCTTCAGTGATCGGGCGCGAGATGCAGCAGAGGCTCTCGACTGGCTAATCAATTATTCTGCGGACTATCTCGTGAGAATGGGCGACGACCCGCGACTGGCTCACGTGATAGATGGTGTGGGATAACGCAGCAGTTGCTGAGGCTGGCACGAATTCCGAACCCAGCGGCAACCGCCAACACTACGCCACCGCCCCCACCTTGCCACCAAGCAACCGCTCCGCCTCTTCCAGACTCTCCAGAACGAGCTGGTCGACCGGCGGCGCGTCCTTGAGCGGCTTGCCGTGCTTGTCGGTCAGCGGTTTGCCGTCGAGCGTCGTGATCGTCGGGATCGGGTGCTGCTTCATGTGGGCTTCGAGCTTGGCTTCGAGATCGGACTTGATCTCTTCGGGCAGGCCCGCCCACTTGCCGCGGCCGCGACACTTGGGGAAGAGGCCGCACCCGAGCCACGGCCCGCGCGCACCCGACCGCAGGTTGAGCGTGCCCTCGCGCCCGGCCTTCTCGCAGGTCTCGCAGGGCAGATCCGTCTTCAGCGGCGGCGGTGAGGGCGCGGTCACGAAGCCCTTCTTGTCGATGTTGAGGATCAGCCCCTCGTCCTGGGCCGCACCCTCGGGCAGGATCGTCGCCAGGAACGGGCCGAAGCGTCCGGTCCGCCGCGCCATCGGGCGGCCGGTCTTGGGGCAACGGACGTTGATCACGTCGATCGTCCGCGGCTTGCCGTCGCGGTCGCAGGGCACGGCGTAGTTGCAATCCGGGTAGCGCGAGCAGCTCAGGAAGCGACCGTTGCGCCCGAAGCGGTAGACCAGCCCGGCGCCGCACGTCTCGCACTTGTACTCATCCGGCGCGGGCACGATCTCGGCCTTGGCGTGCATCAGCTCGTCGTGCGCGCGCTCGAGGTTGTCCTTGAACGGCGTGTAGAACCGGTCGAGCATGTCGATCCAGTCGAGGTGCTCTTCCTCGACCTTGTCGAGCTCGGCCTCCATCTCGCGGGTGTAGCCGACGTCCATGATGCGCGGGAACGCCTCTATGAGCTTGTCGGTCACGACCTCGCCGAGGTCGGTCGAATAGAACGCCCGGCCTATCTGCTCGGCGTACTTGCGCTGCTGGATCACGCTGATGATCGAGGCATACGTCGACGGCCGGCCGATGCCCTCGCTCTCGAGCATCTTGATCAGCGACGCCTCGGTGTAGCGCGGCGGCGGGCTGGTAAACTTCTGCTTGGGGTCGATCGCCACCGGGGCGAGGGGCTGCTTCTCTTCGACCGCCGGCAGCACCGCCTCGGCGCCGCCGGTGGGCACGCCCGCAACGCGGTAGAAGCCGTCGAAGACCAGGACGCGGCCCGACGCCCGGAAGGTCAGCTCGGCCGCCCCCGGCTTGCCGCCGCGGATGGTGACCGTGGTCGCGTCCCACTTCGCCGGGGTCATCTGGCAGGCGACAAACCGTTCCCAGATCACCTCGTAGAGGCGGAACTGGTCGGCGGTGAGCGCGCGCTTCACACGCTCCGGCGGGAATTCGAGTGAGGTCGGGCGGATCGCCTCGTGGGCTTCCTGCGCCGCCTTGTTGCTTGAAGAGAAGAAGTTGGGCTTCTCCGGCAGGTACTTGTCGCCGAAGGTGCGCTCGATGTAGCTGCGGACCATGTTGATCGCCTCGCCCGAGAGATGGGTCGAGTCGGTACGCATGTAGGTGATCAGGCCGACCGGTCCCTCGCCGGGCACCTCGACACCCTCGTAGAGCGCCTGGGCCGCGCGCATCGTCCGCTGGGCGGCAAAGCCCAGCCGCGTCGAGGCGGCCTGCTGGAGCGTGGAGGTGATAAAGGGCGGCGTCGGGCGGCTCGATGTGCGTTTGGTCTCGATCCCCGTGACGCGGTAGGGCGTCGAGGGATCGACCGTGCCGCGGACTGTGCGCACAAACCGGGCCGGGCCCTTGCCCGAGTCGTCCTCGATCGTCGTGATCTTGATATCCGTCAGCCCCGCGGCCTCGGCGATGTCTCGAACGCGCGGGCTCAGGTCGTTGATGTCCTTGTCCTCGCCGAGGTCGGCGGCGAGCTGGCGGACATCGAACTTCTTGCCCGCGACCTCGACCAGCGAGGCGCGGAAGACGCCGCGGTCGCCGAGCCAGGTGTTCTGGGCCTTGATCGTCGGGCCGTTGTTCTTCTCGTCACGCTCGGCGAGCAGCTTCTGCCACTGCGGACCGAGCTTCGCAGCGTCGGCCTCGCTGAGGGCAAAGATCGCGTCGATGTCCCAGTACTCATCCGGCACGAAGGCCCGGATCGCGCGCTCACGCTCGACCACCAGCCGCACCGCCACGCTCTGCACGCGCCCGGCGCTGAGGCCCCGCGCGACCTTCTTCCACAGCAGCGGCGAGACCTGGTAGCCGACAATGCGGTCGAGAATGCGTCGGGCCTGCTGGGCGTTGACGCGGTCCTCGTCGATCACGTGCGGGTGCTGGAACGCCTTCTCGATCTCTTTCTTGGTGATGGCGGGGAAGATCACCCGCTTGGCCTGGCTGCTCTGGATGCCGAGTTCCTGGGCGAGGTGCCAGGCGATGGCCTCTCCCTCTCGGTCAAGATCCGTTGCGAACCAGACCTCGCCGCCGGACTCGGTCGCGTCCTTCGCGGCACGCTTGAGGTCCTTGATCAGGCCCTCCTTGCCCTCGACGACCTCGTAGGTCGGGGCAAAGCGGTGGTCGAGATCCACCCCGGGCACCGGGCGCTTGTCGCCCTTGGGGGCCTTGCTGGGCAGGTCGCGGACGTGCCCGACGCTGGCCAGGACCACGTAGCCCGAACCCAGATACTTATTGATAGTGCGCGCCTTGGACGGGCTCTCGACGATCACCAGCTGCTTGCCGACCGCCATGCCGGCCTTGTAGCCCGAACTGGTCCGCCGGACCGCCTTCTTCTTGCCTGCGGGCGCACCGGCGGCCTTCGAGGGGGCTTTTTTGGCCACCTTCTTCGCCGCCTTCTTGGCGGTCTTCTTCGCGGCTTTCTTTGCTGCCTTCTTCGCCATGCACTTCCCGTCTGCAGGTCTTCGGCCTGATGATGTCACCCCCGCCACGCTCCGGACGAGTCGGGGGAGAAAACGGCTCCGGAACCCAACTGTCAAGCGACGGGGTGGGCAAACACGACCAGAGCAGGTGGTATTCCGGGCAGTCTGGAGAAGATTCTCGGCCAGCCAAACGGCGCGGCCCAGAGCCGGCCGGGCTACGTAAGTGACTGTGTCACAATGATTTGCATCATTTCGGCGAGTGTGGATTCAGCCGGACGAAGCCAGAGAGACCCCGGCAGTGGCCGCAGACGCCGGAGCCACGTCCTTTGGCTCTTCGCGAACCGCCGGGTCTCGACTTTGATCCTTTCTACGGTCTCTTCGAGCCCTCCCGGGCTTCCGCCGGCCTCGATCCACGCGGCCAGTTGCTTGTAGCCGAGGGCCTCCCGGGCCTGCATCCCCAGCCGCCCGGAGGCCATCAGCCCTCGGACCTCATCGACGAACCCGGCCTCCATCATCTGGCGGACGCGGGAGTTGATCCGCGGGTTGATCTGCTCGACCGGCCAGTCGAGCCCGACCAGAAAGGCGTCCTCCCGGAGGCTGGTCTCACGGTCCCACTGGGCCTGGTGCTCGCTGATGGGGACACCGGTGAGGCGGAAGACCTCGATCGCTCGGATCGTGCGGCGTTCATCGTTGGGATGGATCCGGGCGGCTGCGGCCGGATCGATCCGTTCCAACTCGGCCCGCAGGACGCCGGGAGAGAGAGCGCGGAGGGTCTCGCGCAGGCCCTCATCGGCCCCGGGTCCCTCGAACATGCCCTCCATGAAGCTCTTGATGTAGAGGTGGGTGCCCCCCACCACGATCGGGACCTTGCCGCGGCGGCGGATGTCCGCGATCGCGCGCTCGGCGAGACCGAGCCACCGAGCGACGGTGAAGGGCTCGGGGTCGTCGGGTTCGAGGATGTCGAGCAGGTGGTGCGGCACGCCCTGTTGCTCGTCGGGGGTGGCCTTGCCGGTGCCGATGTCCATGCCGCGGTAGACCTGGAAGGCGTCGGCGGAGATGACCTCGCCCCCGCCGAGCCCGCGGGCGGCAAGCTCGCGGGCCACCGCGACCGCGAGGGCGGTCTTGCCGCCAGCGGTGGGGCCGACGATGACGGGGATGCGGGGAGATGGGTTGGGCGTCAGCATCTGGAGACTCTAAGACGGGACTGCGAAAGTCCGCGTGGAGACCTGAGCGACCCCCGTAGAACTTCATGGAAGCACACCAACCCTTGATCGGCGGTCTGAGGAGCTTCCCGGCGAGCCCGGGAGGAGCTGCCGGGGGTCCGGGAGGGGTTTCGGGGCGCGGAGAACAAAGCCTTCGCGCCAGCGGCATGGACGGGTAGACTGCGGTTGCCCACACGCCGGGGGACGGGTTCACTCGGCGGCACGGGGGAAGACCCGGTCGAGAAAGCAGTGTCGCGATGGTGTCGCGGTCTGTGGCCGGTCAGATGGCCCGAAGGAGACTCTGTATGTGGGTTCGGGGGATGCCGATCGTGGTCGGCGCTGCGGCGATCACGGGCTGTCTGCAGTTGGCAGGCGCGCAGGGATGCGATCCGGTTGAGGTGACCAAACTCCTCGCCAGTGACGGTGAGTTTCGCGAAGAGTTCGGCCGCTGTGTCTCGATCAGCGGCGACACGGCTGTTATCGGCGCACCATTGGACGACGAAAACGGTAGTCGCTCCGGTTCGGCGTATGTCTTCTTGCGGGATAGCGGGGTCTGGACTCAGCAAGCAAAGCTCACCGCCAGCGATGGGGGCGCTAACGACGACTTCGGCCGTGCCGTCAGTATCAGCGGCGACACAGCAGTTATCGGCGCGAGCAGCCACAATGGAAGCGACTTCTTGTCGGGTGCGGTGTATGTGTTCGCGCGAAGCGGCGGAATCTGGACCCAACAGGCAAAGCTTCTGCCGGATGACGGCGCGAGCATGGACCGATTCGGGTCCTCTGTCTCTATCAGCGGCGACACGATCGTTGTCGGCGCGACCTGGGACGACGACAACGGCAGCAACTCCGGCTCGGCGTATGTGTTCACGCGAGCCAATGGCGTGTGGACACAGAATGCAAAGCTACTGCCCGACGTTGGGAGTGAAAACGCCATTTTCGGCAACTCAGTCGCCCTCAACGGAACTACGATCGTCGTTGGCGCGGAAGGGGCCACCAACAACAGCGTACAGTCCGGTGCCGCGTATGTCTTTGCACGAAGCAACGGCGTGTGGACACAGCAGGCGTTGCTCCTCTCCAGCGACGCAGATTCCGGCGATTACTTTGGCTGTTCTGTCTCTGTCGACGGTGACACGGCCGTCATTGGTGCATACCAGGACGACGACAACGGCAGTAACTCCGGCTCGGCCTACGTGTTCACGCGCAGCGGGGGAGGTGGGAGCACGTGGATACGGCAGGCCAAGCTCCTCTCCGACGATGGTGATGGACTCGATTACTTCGGCCATTCAGTCTCGATAGTCGGCGATACCGTTGTCGCCGGAGCAATCGGAACTGGCGACAATGGCTTTACTTCTGGCTCGGCGTATGTCTTCATACGCAACAGCGGCGCGTGGGCACAACAGGCCAAGTTCATTGCTTCGGATGGTCAGTCGGCAGACAACTTCGGCTACTCTGTCTCCACGACTGAAGATACCGCTATCACGGGTGCGCACTTTCATGACGACAACGGTCCCAACACCGGTGCGGCATACATCTTCGACCTCAACTGCAACACGTGCCCCGCAGACCTAACCGGCGACGCCGTGGTTGATACCCGTGACTTTGTCGCCTTCCTCAACGCCTGGGCCGCTGGCGAAACCCTCGCCGACTGGGACCAGAACGGCCTCATCGACACCCGCGACTTCGTCGCCTACCTCAACGACTGGGTCGTCGGCTGCCCGTAGGCGGAGGGAGTGGCCGCCTGAGCGGGGGCGGAGCCGACCGCTGCCGGGGGCAGGGCGTTCGCGGCGGAAGCTCACGCTGGCGCGTTGAGCCTCTTTGGTGCCTGTGGTGCCGCCGGGAGGCCCCGTTCGTCTTTGGGCCGCCCCCGTCTACCATTGCCCCATGCCCGCACCCCGCATCGCCATTGTCGGCCGACCCAACGTCGGCAAGAGCTCCCTGCTGAACCTCATGGCCCGGCAGAAGATCGCCATCGTTGACGACATGCCGGGCGTGACGCGCGACCGGGTCTCGGTCGTGATCGACCTGGAGTCGCCGGACAACGCCCTGCCCTCTCGGGAGATCGAGGTGACCGACACCGGGGGGTACGGGGTCTACACGGCCGAGGGCGAGCGGTTTGACGATGTGGGGGCCGATCTGTCGGGCCTGCGGGACGACATCGAGCAGCAGATCTCCAACGCGGTCGCGACGGCGGACATCATCCTGTTCGTGCTGGACACGCAGGCGGGGCTGACGCGTGATGATGAGCTGATCGCCCAGATGCTGCGGAGCGGCAAGCTGGGGCGGGGCAAGGTCGTGATGCGGGACGGGGACGCGCCGGCTCAGCAGCAGATCCGCGCGGTGGCGACCAAGGTGGACGGGCCCAAGTGGGAGCCGCACGCCCACGAGTTCGCGGCCCTGGGCTTCGGGGTGCCGATGATGGTCAGCTCGAAGAACAACTACTTCCGGCGGGACTTCCTCGACGCCCTCTACGAGATGCTTCCCGAGCCCGACGGCGAGGAGCGGCTGCGGTCGGACATGAACCTGGCGATCATCGGCAAGCGCAACGCGGGCAAGAGCTCGCTGGTCAACGCGCTGGCGGGCGAGGCCCGGGTGATCGTCTCGGAGATCGCCGGAACCACGCGTGACGCGGTGGACGTGCGGATCGAGGTGGACGACAAGAGCGTGACGCTGATCGACACCGCCGGCCTGCGCAAGAAGAAGAGCTTCCACGGCGCGGTCGAGTGGTACGCCTACGACCGGGCCAAGCGGGCGATCGGCCGGGCCGACGCGATCGTGCTGCTGATCGACGCCGAGTCTGACATCAGCCAGGTGGACGAGCAGCTCGCGATGCTGGCGCAGAAGGCGTTCAAGCCGGTGGTCATCGCGGTCAACAAGTGGGACCTGGTGCAGAACCGCCGCAACACGCAGGGCAAGAAGATCGGCCCGGCGGACTACGAGGATTACATCCGGCGCGAGCTCAAGGGGCTGAGCTTTGCCCCGATCGCGATCATCTCCGCCCAGACGGGGCTCAACCTCCGCGAGCTGCTCGGGCTGGCCTTCGAGCTGCTCGAGCAGGCGTCAACGCGGGAATCGACCGGCAAGCTCAACCGGCTGGTGCGCGAGATCGTCGAGCGGCAGCCGCCGACCAGCAAGACCGGCACGCGGGCGAAGGTCTACTACGCCGCACAGGTGCGGACCAACCCGCCGACGATCGCCGTGGTGGTCAACCACCCCGACCTCTTCACGTCCAACTACGAACGCTACATGATGAACAGGTTCCGGGAGGCGCTGCCCTACCCGGAGGTGCCGATCCGCCTGATCGTCCGCGGCAAGCGTCGCGTCGAGGACCTGCACCGCATCGACGACGACCACGCCGTGGACAACGCCGAGGAAGTCGGCTGGACCGACGCCGAGCTGGCGTCGCTGCCGGACGAGGCCGAGGCGTACTTCGACGAGGATTGATCGCCGAGTGTGTCGAGCGTTCCGGCAACCCGTGTGGCATGCCCACGCTTCGTGGGCATGGGTTGTGGAGAGCGTGTGCCAGCGCGGGTGAGTGGCCGCGGCGCTCCGCGGGCGTCAACATGCCCACGAAGCGTGGGCATGCCACACGTCACACAACGATCCGCGGGTGCTCGCGCTACGCCTCTTCGGAGGGCGAGACGGGCCCTGCCGGCTTGACGGTTTCATTCTCCGAGACCTTGCCGAGTGCGCCCGGCAGTTCGATCCCCGCCTGCTTGGCGAGCTCGTGGACCGGCGGGAGCGAGCCGATCAGGCCGCTGAGAAAGTCGGCGGTCGTGCCCCGCGTGCCGCCCTTGCCCTCGATCTGCGAGCCGGCGCGGCCGGAGTCCCACACGGTGATCTTGTCGATCTTGAGGTTTTGGACGGCCTTGACCTGCTCGGCGACGAGCTGGGGCAGCTGCTCGATCAGCAGCAGCGTCGGCGCGACCTGCGGGTTCTCGGCGCACGCGCCGACCAGCTGGCGGTAGCCCTCGGCCTTGGCCTCGAGCACCTTCTGCACGCCCTCGGCCTCGGCCATGTACTTGGCGAGGATCGCGTCGGCCTCGCCCCGCGCCACGCGGCGGTTGCGCTCGGCCTCGGCCTCGGCGGCGATCTCGATCCGCTTCTTCTCGATCTCCTGCGGGGCCAGCTCGGTCTTGGCCAGCCGGGCGAGCTCCTGCTCACGCTCGGCGATCATGATGGCCTCGAGCGCCTTGGCCGCGGCGACGTCGGCGCGACGCCGGGCCTCGGCCCGGATCTCGGCGAGCTTGGCGTTGCTCTCGGCGATGTTGGCGTTGGAGGTGTTCTCACCGTCAACGGCGCTGGCCTCGGCCGCGGCGACCTGCACACGCTGCTCCTGCTCGGCCCGCTTGCTCGCGGCCACCGTCTCGGCGACGCGCTCGGCGGTCGCGATCTCCAGGTCGCGCTTGGCCTCGACCTCGCCGGTCACGGCCTGGGCCTCGTAGCCCGCGATCGCGACGCGCTTCTGCCGCTCGGCCTCCTTCTGCCCCTGCTCGGAGAGCGCTTTCTCCTGCGCGACCCGCACGTTCCGCTCGCGGACGGCCTGGGCCTCGCCGACCGAGCCCTCGCGTTCCTGCTGGGCGACCTCGACCTTGGCGCGGTTGATCGCCTCGGCCGCGGCGCGCTGACCGATCGCGACGATGTAGCCCGACTCGTCGGTGATGTCGCGGATGTTGACGTTGATGAGCTCGAGACCCAGCTTGTTGATCTCCTGGGTCACGTTCTCGTTGATCAGGTTCATGAACTTCTCGCGGTCCTTGTTGATCTCTTCGATCGTCAGGGTCGCGATGACCAGTCGGAGCTGGCCGAGGATGATGTCCTGGGCCTGCTCGCGGATCGCCTGCGAGGGCAGCCCGAGCAGACGCTCGGCCGCCGCGTTCATCTGCACGCCGTCGGTCGCGATACCGACCGTGAACGTAGAGGGCACGTCCACGCGGATGTTGTTGAGCGAGAGGGCGCCGGTCAGCGGGATCTCGATCACCAGCGGCTCGAGACTCATGTAGGCGTAGTCTTCGATGATCGGCCAGACAAACTGGCCGCCGCCGTGGTAGCAGCGCGTCGCCTTGCTCTTGGTGCCCCAGATCACGAGGATGCGGTTGGAAGGGCATCGCCGGTAACGGCTCGCCAGGAACATGACCACCGCGAAGAACACGATGACAACGATCACGACGGCGATCAGAATGAACAGCCCCTGTTTGCCGGAGCCGCCTGCCTGTCCGAGCGCGAGCGCGTTTTGAATGAATGCCTGTTGCATATAGATCCCTTACCCCTGTCTTGTCCCTGTCCCAGACTCTTCTGAGTCTTCACCGGCTGCGCGACACGCGCCCCCGGGCTATGCCCTCTCCACGATGAGCCGGTTGCTTCCCGGGTTGGTCGACGCGACGCGGACGCGCGTGCCCGTCGGGATCGGCTCCTCGCCGGTCTGCACCGCGTTGTATTCCCGTGAGCGGTTCTGAATGACCAGCTTTACGCGTCCACCGCCTGCGCCGGCCTCGGGGATCGACACGTAGACCACACCGACCAGACCGACGGCGTCGCTGAGTTCGATGTTGCCGCTGTTCTGCAGTTTGAGCGTGGCCCGCAGCAGCGCGACCAGCATCCACCCCACACCGAGCCCCGCCCCGACCGCGATCAGCGAGGAGAGGAGCGGGCTCAGGTCGAGCAGCCGGTAGGCCGCCAGGCCCATCCACCCGCCGCCCATGAAGAACGCCGAGAGCGTCTGCAGGCTGAGCACCTTGAAGTCGTGCCCGGCTCCGCCGTGCGAGACGTCGGTGTTGACATCGGCCGACACGTCCATGTCGAAGTCCGCGTCGCCGCCGAACCCCTGAAAGAGCATCTGGATGGCGAAGTAGAGCGTGCCGGCGACCGCGGGCACCGTGAACCAGACGGCGGAATCGCCCAGAAACTGTTGCATCATGTCAAAACCCCTTCCCACGCCGACGCGGAATCGCGGCGGCCTGAGCAGCCGCACTATACAGGAAGTGCGTCTGTGTCAGCTTTTTGGGGTTTTTGGCCGGGTGCTTGCAGGGGGGGGTGCGTGTCGGCGGCGTCCGGGGGACCTAGGCCGCCATGCCCCAGTCGTCGGCACCGTCGTCCCAGGCGTCCTGGTCCGGCGCGTCGCCGCCGTCCTGCTCGTGCCCGTCGAAGGCCCACTGGTCCTTGGGCAGGTGCCGGTGGTGGATGTGGATCACCCGGGCCAGCTGCTGGGCGAAGAGGCCGGAGATCGCGTCGAGCATCGAGACGTGCTCGTCGCCGAAGCCGGTGCGACGGTCGCGGAAGAACGTCAGCACCGCCAGGCACTCGCCGTCGTGGCGGCACGAGAGGCACGCCACCGCGTGGCCGTCCAGCCAGTCGGCGTGGTCGCCGAAGCGTTCGATCAGCGAGTGCTCGCTGCGCATCAGCACCGTCTGGGCCTCGTCCTCGAACCGCTCCGGGACCACCGAGGCGAGATGGTCGAGCAGCACCTCGGCGGTGTCGCGCGGGCAGTCGTAGTTGACATACGCCCCGAGCGAATAGTCTCCGGTCGTGCTGGGCAGGAAGATCGCGGCGTTGGTCGGACCGACCTTGGCGAGCACGAACTCAAGCACCGTGCGGAGCAGGCTCTCAAGATCGAGCTCCTGCCGGATGAGACTGTTGAACTCGGCAACGAGGCCGACATTGGCCATCTGCTCTGCGAGGTCCTGGTAGGCGGCGAGCAGGTCACCATCGCCCTGTGCGGGGATCGGGGTGCTCAGTTCGCGTGCCGCGCTCAGGGGCGTGGACGAGGCGGCGCGTTCCAGCCGCTCGCGTTCGTGACGGGCGCGATCCACGGCGCTCTCGACCCGCGCGGTCAGGGCCGCGGTCTCGATCGAGCCGACGACGAAGTCGAGCACACCCGCCCGCATGGCGCAGACCGCGTCGTCGAGGTTGGCTTTCTTGGCGACCATCACCACGCCGAGGCCGGCGTCGAGTTCGCGGAGTCCCCGGACGAGTTCGAGGCCTCTGCCCCGACCCATCGCCTGCTGGACCATCGCCAGGTCGAACCGTTCGGTCGCGATCGCGGCCAGCGCGTCGGCGGGCGTGGCGACCGGCTCGACCACCATGCCGCGGCTGGTCAGCTTGGCTGTGAGGGATTCGCGTTCGACTCTGGAGGCGACCACGATGAGCACGCGGGGGAGTGAGGCATCGCCCGGACGCGGCGTGTCGGGGGAGTGTCCGTGCTCGGAGACCGGGTCGTGTTGCGGACCGATCTGGCCGGCGCGGATCGGTGCCCGATCAGGGGTGGGCTTGCCGGACTGGTTGTGGTGCCCGTTGGTCATGCCGCTCGTTCCGCCTCTCGCTCCGTGGCGGCTCTCCACCCGTACAGGGTGACGACCGCCGTCGTACCTCCGGACTCGCCCGGCTCAAGCCTGACGGTCCCCGCGTGCAACTCCACCAGGCATTTCGCCAGGGGGAGACCGAGTCCGCGTCGTCGTCCGGCCGGTCGTTCGCTGAAGAACGGGTCGAACGCGTGACGCATCGCCTTGGATGACAGGCCCGGCCCGTCATCCTCTATCCGGATGACAAGTCGGTCATCTGGCGGCTCGATTTGAACGCGAAGCCGCACATTCCCGTCGCCGGCCCATTCTGTGGCGTTTCGGAGCAGTTCGGCGAGGGCGCGTGACATCCTCGGACCATCGACGAGCAGTTCGGGGTTCTCGGCCAGTCCGACCGGCAGCAGGAGGTCCACCCGTCCCTCGGCACCCTCGACCTGCGCGATCGCGTCCCGCAGCAGGCCGCGGAGCGGGGTGTTCGCCCTCTCGGCGCGTCCGGGACGGGCGATCTCGTGCATCGCGGTGACCAGGTCCGAGAGATCTCCCGAAGCCTTGGCGATCTGGAGGGCGGTGTGTCGGTCTCGCTCGTCCTGGAGGTGATCGGCCAGCAGCTGGGCCCGGCCGCGGATCACCGTCAGCGGGTTGTTCAGTTCGTGGGCGGCCCCCGCGGTCATCTCTCCGAGCCGGGCCAGAGCCTGCACCTCGGTCAGCTTGGCCTGGGTGGCGGCGAGGACTCGGTTGGAGTCGGCGAGGCTCTCGGCGAGGCGCTCCGACGCGGCCTTGTGGATCGACGCGCTCAGCGCCGCCGACCACCCCGCACGCAACGGCAACAGATGCTTGGCCTCGTACGCCTCAGAGGGCACGGGCGCATCGGTCACCATCACGCACCCGCGCGAGCCGTGACCCACACTCGCGGGAACCACGCGGAAGGGACGGTCGGAGCGTTCTAGGCCGAGCTTGCCCCACGCCCACTCGGCGAGCGTCGAACGCACACCCGACTGATCGGCCCAGCTCGGGCCGTCGGCCAGGTCCAGTCCCGCAAGGCTCTCGGGCGACTCGGCGTGGAGCGAGCGTGCCGCGGTGCCGTCGGGATGGAACGAGGTGAGCATCCAGCCTCTCGTGCGCCCGCCGTCGAGCAGCGTCACCCACTGCCCCTCGCCCAGCAGCCTCGACGCCGAACGCGTCATCGCGCCGAGCGTGCGCAGCACGTCGCCGCTGGCCCCGCCGGACTTCCAGAACTCGGCGATCGCCGCGAGAACCTGACCCACCCGCTTGCCCTCCTTGGCGCGGAGGTCGAGATCGGCCGTAAGCTGCGAGAGCCTGTGGTTGGCAGCGGTGATCGACTTGAGCAGGATCTCGGGCGGTGCCTGCTCGTTGAGCCCCAGCACCTTGCACCGCTCGGCGACCGCCTCGTGAAGCCGCCGGGCGACCTTGTCGAGGGTCGATCGGGGGACGCCGGCCTGATCGCACAGCTCCGCAGCCGGCGTGAACGGCCCGTGATCGCCCGACTCGCCGAGGTGGACTTCGCGCACCAGTGCGCGCGCAATCGCCACGATCCTGATCGCCTCGGCGTCCACGCCCTCAGGGAGGCTCGCGAGGGGATGGTCGTAGAGCCACGCCACGTCGCGGAGCGTCGCGGGCAGGTTCCAGCGCTCGGCGATCCGCCGCGCAGCCGAGTGGTGATCGATGCCCAGGACCTCCCGCTCGACGGCGGCGGCGTCGGTCCGTCGCTGCTCGGTCAGCTCGACGACCCGCCCGTACGCACGCGGCAGCAACAGATCGAGGATCGGCTTGCCCAGCCCGTGCAACAGCCCCGCGACAAACGCCTCGTCGGGCTTGACGCGGAGCTTGCGGTTCTCGTGGGCGAGCATCTCCGCGGCCGACGCCACGCCGACCGAGTACATCCAGAACCCGACCCGGTCGAGCGCGCGCTTGCTGGTCGGGGTGCCCTCGGTCTCGCCGAGCTGCCCGTCCCGGTGCCGCGCCTCGTCGCTGAGCAACTCGTAGACGCTCACGCTGAGCACCGCCGCCCGCACGGCGTCGAAGCCGAGCATGACCAGCGCACGCTTGACGGTCGTGATGCGGTCGCCCAGACCGAGCGCCGCCCGACGGCACAGGCCGATGATCTTGCTGGTGAGGGCGGGGTCCGCCTCGATCAGTCGGGTGAGCTCGCCGAAGTCGGCACGGTCGCTCGAACCGATGCTGAGCACCCGGTTGGCCACCGGCGTGAGCGTCGGCAGCGAGTCGACGGACTGCAGGATGACCTCAACCTGGTCGTGTGTCGGGTTGGCAACGTTGGGTGACGGCACGTTCCACTCCCGCCTCTCACGTTCAGGCCGAGCGGGCCGAACTCCCGTTTTCGTTGCTGGCGGGAAGACCCAGGAGGTCCACCATCTTGGTGATGATCTGCCGGATGTCGAACGGCTTCTTGACGAAATCGTCGGCGCCGGCGCCCTTGAGCTGCTCGACCTCGTCCTGATTCACCACGCCGCTGACACAGATGATCTTGGTGTGCTTGGTGTGCGGCATCGACCGCACGCGCTGGCACACCACGTTGCCGTTGATATCGGGCAGCATGTAGTCCAGCACGATCAGGTGCGGCTGGAAGCTCTCGGTGAGCAGCCCCGCGTCGTAGCCGGTGCTGGCCGAGCGGACCTCAAACCGACCGTCGCGGCCGAGGATGTCCTCGAACAGATCGACGATGTCGTGATCGTCATCGACCACCAGCACCCGACGCGTCGCGCCCTCGAGCAGGTCGGTCGGGATGCTGTTGGCACGCATGAACTTCAGCAGTTCCTCACGCGGGATGCGGCGGAACTTGGACCCCGGCACGCGGAAACCGCCGAGCCGGCCGGCATCAAAGCACCGGATCACGGTCTGCTGGCTGACCTTGCACACCTCGGCGGCCTCGCCCGTGGTGAAGATCTTCTTGTCCGACCAATCGCTCGCCTGGTCTGCCATCGTGCCACCCCGCATGCGCGGATCGGAACCGGCCTCCGGACGACCTTCGACCGGTGCCAACCCCATGAACCACTACGCGACATCGGCGGGATAGATGCCCAACTTCACCAGAGTTCCGGATCCGCACCGTCGGCACGGTCCACCCGGTTCAACGTCCAGACGGGTTATGAAGCCCCGCGGCCCGTTCAGGCCGAACCGTGCAGTTCTCGCCACTTCCGGACCGCTTCCGGCTCGCGGCCATAGATCGCAGCGAGGCTCGCCGGATCGACCGGCGGCAGGTCTGCCGATGCTTCGAGACACGCCGCGGGATCAAAGACAGGCTCGGCGAGCCTCAGCCCGACACGGGCCGCCTCCGCAGCAATGGACTCGGGAAGGAAGCTGTCGGCGATTAGCCCACCCACGCCGAGTGCCGCGAGACCGGTGGCGTCAATCTCCTGCGCATCACGAGGCGCGCCGTCGGCAAAGACCGTCGCGATCGTCGTTTCTCGCTTGCTGGCCAGCAGCACGGCGAACGGGCGGGGGAAGTCGGCCGCGACGCGACGCGCGACCACGCACGCGCTCGGCACCGCCACGCACCCGGCGCCGAGCACCTCGGCGATCATCTTGCCGGCCGCGATCGCGACGCGCAGACCTGTAAAGCCCCCCGGCCCCACCGAGACCGCGACACACCCGATCTCGCGGCGATGCTTCACGAGGCCCGACTCTGCCGCGCTCGACCACAGCCGCTCGACCGCGGGGAGCAGGTCGTCGTCGTGCCGCGCAGTCGAGCGGAGCAACTCGACACCCAGCAGCTCGACGCCCGCCCCACGCTGCGGCTCACGCGTGACGCGTCCGAGCGCAACGCCCGGCGTGCTGCCCGCTGCGGAGGGGTTGCTCGCCTCGATCGCCAGAGTCAGTGTCGGGTCGCTCACGCGAAGAGCGTAGGGAGGCAGAGCCCGGTCACGTCCCGCGCAAGATCGCGGGGCACTCACTCTGCGTGTGTGAGATTCGGAGTCTGGCCCGCGCCGGCTCGCGCCGACTCCAGGAGGCCGCGCCGCCACTCCCACCGCTTGAGCAGCAGGTGCTGCTCAGCCAGCGCCCGCACCAGCGGCAGACCGGCCGGGTGCCCCGGCGAGGGCACCGAGTCCACCGGTATCTCTGCCAGATCAACGAACGTCGAACGGAGCCGGTCCGCGCTGGCCCGCTCGCGCTCGACAAACGCCCGGCTGTAGGCGAGTTCATCCTCGGACCGGATGTCGCGCCCGAACATCGCAAGAGCACACTCGGGCGCTCGCCCGGCAAAGCCCCACGCGGCAAAGCCCAGCCGCCGCTCGCGTTCGAGGTATGCCTCGGGAGTGAGCCGGTGATCGTGGTGCGCCACGGCGTCTGGCCGGTAGAGCACGCGGGTCCCGAACAGCTCGCGGCAGCGGAACGCCAGCTCGTCGTCCTCGTACCCGTAGGTCGCCGGGAAGACACTGAAGCCCCCCGCCTCCCGCACGAGCGCCGCCGGGGCCGAGAGGTTGAGCAGCCACGCGTGTCGGAACCCCCAGTCGTGGTCCGCGTCCGCCGTGCCGTCGGCGAGCGCCTCGTCCATCCGGTCGTAGAAGAAGACCATCGAGGTCTCACGGATGAGCCGATCGAACAGACGGTCATCGGCGGGCACGACCCACGGCGACGCGCCGATGACAAGCGCCGGTGCGCGCCCAGCCGCGGCCTCACGCTGGGCACGGAGATGGTGCTCGAGCAGTGTCGGCGCGGGGAGCATGTCGTCGTTGAGGAACACCAGCGTCGCGCCCACGGCACGCTCCAGCAGCTCATTCCGCACCGCGGCCTGCCCCGATTTCGGACAGGGCACGATCGAGAGCTGTGTTGTGCGCGCGCGCGGCCACGCCTCGCGGATGGCGCTCTCGGTCTCGCGGGCGTCGTGCGCGTTCTCGACGCCCCCGTCGATGCCGACGAGCACCTCGTATCGGGAGGGATCCAGAGACTGCTCGCCCAAGCGTCTCACGCACTCGGCCGCCTGTTGCGGCCGGCCATAGGTCGGGATCACCACCGACAGTTCCATGCCTTTATGGTAGAGCAGCGGCAAACGGGCTGCCCGGCCCGTCTCGGCGCGACTGACACCACCTGGCGCGTTCCATCGCCGATGTTCCGGTCCATTTCTGCCGATTCTGCCGGATGTGAGGAAAGTCGTCCCGCCGGACCGCCGATCGCCCAGATACGACAACCGGGCCTCTCTTCGGCCCGCAGAAGCTTGGAGCACGATATGAGTGGCACTACGGACACAACCGCCGTCTGCACCGAACGCCGCAAGCAGGTGCGTGTGGAATGCACGAGGCCGTGCAAGCTGCTGCACCCGGCCTCGATGCGGTACATGGCGGCCCGCACGCTCGACCTGTCCTCCGGCGGCGCATTGATCGAACTCTCGCACCACAGACCGCTGCGGGCGGGCGACCGCGTGGACGTCCTGGTCGATTGGGACCAGCGGGGCGTTGTCGCCCGCGACACCACGCTCGAGGCGACCGTCGTGCGGCTCGGCGCTGCCGAGAGCAACCGCCAGCGCGTGGGCGTCTCGTTCCGGGCCGGCCAGGCCGTGCCTCTCGCGGCGTGAGGCACCGGCGGATCCCGGGAATCCCCGGCCCGAGCCCTATAGTTGTCCGGAGGCACCATGCTCTGGCAACCATCGCTCGATGACTATTACACACGCATGCCCGCCGATGAGGCGGCACGACTGATCACCGAACGCCGCGAACAGCTCGGCGAGTCGCTGGTCATTCTGGGCCACCACTACCAGACCGACGAGGTGATCCGGCACGCCGATTTCACCGGCGACAGCCTCAAGCTCAGCCAGCTCGCCGCGAGCGTGTCGAGCGAGCGGGCGGTCGAGCACGTGATGTTCTGTGGCGTGCACTTCATGGCCGAGACCGCCGACATGCTCACGCCCGAGCACGTGAAGGTCATCCTGCCCGATCTCTCGGCCGGGTGCTCGATGGCCGACATGGCCGACTACGACGACACCGTCGAGGCGTGGAACCTGCTGCACGAGAGCCTCAAGTCGCAGGGCTGGGCCGGGCGGATCATCCCGATCACCTACGTGAACTCGACCGCCGCGATCAAGGCGTTCGTCGGGCAGCACGGCGGGGCCTGCTGCACCAGCTCGAACGCCGACACGGTCTTCGACTGGGCGATGCGCGGCGGCGAGCAGCCCGACAACGGCGACGAGATCAAGATCCTCTTCCTGCCCGACCAGCACCTCGGACGAAACACCGCGGCCAAGTACGGCATCGACACCGACGCCGCGACCTGCGTCTACGACCCCAGACGCACCCGCCAGGGCGAGCCCCTCGGCGGCGCGACCGCCGAACAGCTGCGGGACGCGAGTGTCGTGCTCTGGGCGGGGCACTGCTCCGTGCACAAGCTCTTCCGGCCGGAACACTGCGCCCAGATCCGTGAGGCCAACCGGCAGGCGGCCGGCGACGAACCCACGCGGATCATCGTGCACCCCGAGTGCGCCAAAGAGGTCGTGGATCTCGCCGACGATTCCGGCTCGACCGAGTACATCCTCCGCACCGTCCGCGAGAGCCCACGCGGCTCACGCTGGGCGGTGGGCACCGAGGTGCACCTGGTCAACCGGCTCGCGGCAGAGATGGCCCCGCGCGGCGTGCACGTGCGGATCCTCAGCGACTGCCAGTGCCTCTGCACCACGATGTACCGCATCGATCAGCCGCACATGCTGTGGATCCTCGACAATCTCTGCGGCATCCGGATCAAGGACGGCGAGTCGAAGTCCGGCAAACCCCGCGCGCTCAATGTCATCAGCGTGCATCCGGAGGTACGGAGCCTCGCGCTCAAGGCGTTGGACCGCATGCTCACCCTGAGCCAGCGGCCGAGCACCACCGAGGTCGACTGATCACCCGCACGCAAGGCCGCGTGATTCCCGACTCGGAACCGAGCCCGCACATCGCTCTCAGCGCGACGCTTTCCCGTTGTGATGGTGGGGTGTGGCTGCGTCTTCGCCCGCGGCGTGCTCTGCGAGCCCGAGCGTCGAGCCGCGGACCCCGGCCTTGGGCTCCGGCATCGGATCGGCGGCGCGAGCGCCGGCCTCGATCTTCTCGCGCATGCCCTTGCCCGCCTTGAAGCGCACACTGCGCCGCTCGGGCACGGGGACCCGTTCGAGCGTCCGCGGGTTCTGGGCGGTGCGCGGCGCGAGAGTCTTTACCTCAAACACCCCGAAGTCTCGCAGCTCCAAACGGTGCCCGTCGCTGAGCACGTTGATGACCGTGTCGAGCACGTCCTGCACGATCACCTGTGCCTTGGTACGGCTGAGACCGTTGCGCTCGGCGATCTGGTCAACGAGCTCTTTCTTCGTGATTGTGCGAACGTCTTGCCTGGCCATCGGCATCCCTCTCTGCTCTCTCCGAACTGATCCTCAGTATCGCATGAAGAGCCTCTGGCCGGTGACACGCAGCAAGTGCGTCCACGCCTCCCCGACCACCACGAGAACTGCAGTGTCGCATGTTCCAGCCGAACGGTCAAGGCGGATGTCCGGCGACGCGGTCCAAGAGTCGGGAAACCGTGGGAAGCCCCCCGCCAACCGCCCTTTCAGAGACCTCCGAAGCCCGCACAATGTGCCAACACCCGGGCACGACCACACGATCTGGTGTCCACCGTTCTTAGAACCGCAGCGTCGCACCGGCGTAGACGCCCGCCAGACCCCCGTTCCACGCGAACTCACTGGGGGCGTCATCGGTTTCAAGCCCGAAGAGCAGCTGCCGGTAGCCCAGCTGCACGCCGAAATGGTCGGTCGGATTCCATTGAAACCCGACCAGAATATCCGACGACCATGACTCGCTATCACCGAAAGAGAGGCCGCCGATCGACGTCGTAAAGTCGATCGAGAATTCTCGGGCGATCTCCAATTCCCACCGGATGCCCACATACGGGTGCGCGTGCAGGGCATCGCCACTGGTCGAGCCGGCGGACGAGCCCCCCGAGATCACCTCGGACGTGATCTCCGCGTCGATCGCCCGGGCACCCGCAAGCCCGAGGACTGTGGATGTGAGATCCACGCTCCCCGGGTCACTCTGGTAGGTGTAGAACGCGTACTGCGCGTCGGCGGCCAGCGTCATCACCTCGAGCGAGGAGCGGAGTGTGTCGCCCGCTGCGAAACTCACGTCGCCGATCTGACCCGCAGCCGTGGTGACCGCCCCCCGGTTGTCCATGTCCAGACCAGAACCCATCACCCGGAAACGCCAGTCGCCGCGGCGCAGGTGCAGTTCGCCGACGGGCATCACCCGGGGGCTGTCCAGATTCAGATCCGTAAGCTCGAACGACTGCCCGTTGCCGGCCGACGCCGTGCCCGGAAGCCGTGCCGTGCCGTTGGCCGCGACGTACCACGCGGCCGGCTCGATCTTCAGCACCCACGGCTCCTCGACCGGTTCGATGGCGACGGCCTCCCGCGGCGTGCCCTCCTGGGCGATCGCCGCGGGGCACGCTCCAAGCAGGACGAGCCACGGGGCGAATCGGCGGACGGCACGGGCGGTCTTGGTGGTCGATGGCACAACGGGCTCCTTTTGCCGCGTCCGGGGCGCGCGGGCGCGGTAGGGTACCGGCTGTGGAGCAGGAACGTCCAGATGAGCCCGTCGGTGTCGAAATCGCGCCGGGGGTGCGTGTGCCCGAGGCGGCCCTGCGGTTCAGCTTCGCAGCCGCGTCGGGCCCGGGCGGCCAGAACGTCAACAAGCGGTCGACCAAAGCCATCCTCCGCCTGGCCCTCAGCGATATCCCCGTGAGCGAGCGGGTCCGCACCCGGATCCGCCGCCTCGGGAGCGGCTGGCTCACCGGCGAAGACGGCGAACTGCTCATCATGGCTGACGAGCACCGCTCCCAGCGGCGCAACAAGGACGCCTGCCTCGAACGCCTGCGGGCCCTCCTGGTCCAGGCGCTCGTGCCGCCCAAGCCCCGCATCGCCACCCGCCCCGGGCGCGGGGCCATCGAGCGCCGGCTGCGCGAAAAACGCGAGCGGTCGCAGCGAAAAAACCGCCGGCGCGAGGATCATGACGAGGGCTAGGCCGAGCGATTAGGGGTTTGCGACACCGACCGCCGCCCGGTCGGCGTACAGCCCGTGCACCCGGATCCCGACCCGCTCCAGCGGGCCGGTGCGGCTGAGGATCGCCTCCTCGTGCAGCCACGAACTGATGACCAGATCGGTCACCCCGGTGCCGGCGAGCTCTTCGGGCGGCACGACCGGCCGCTCCCAGAGCCGCGTCCCGCGTCGCGTGCGGTCTTCATCGACAAACGCCGCGATCTCCGCCGGGGCGTGCTCCAGCGTCTCGCGCAGTTCGAGCGTGTGCCGTCCGGTGCCAAAGATCGCCACCCGACGCCCCGCGAGCGAGGCGAGTGTGGAGGCCATCCGCCGGGCCGCGTCCGCCGGGACTGTGCCCGAACCGCCACCACCGCTGCCTGTGAATGCCGCGGTCAGATGGGCCGGCCATGGCTGCGCCGGGCTTTGTGCCACGCGATCGATCACGGCGGCGTACCGCGTCGCGCAGGTCTCGGCGGAGAACCGCCCCCGCACCATCGACCACCCGCGGCTGCGCATCGCGTGGAGGCCCTCGTCCCCCGTCTGCAGGGCCGCGATCACGGCCTCGGCCAGCGCCGCTCCCGCCTCGGCTTCGCCGGCGTCCGGACCGGCCCCGGCGATCCGGCCCGTGCGGCCATCGCCGATGAGCTGCGCTGTTCCCGATGCGCTGGGCGTCAGCACGGGGACGCACCCGTGCGCCAACGCCTCGAGCAGCGCCACGCTGAGGCCCTCGTAGCGCGAGGGCAGGATGAACATGTCCGCCGCGTCGAGCGCCGCCGCTACACCCGCCGGCGGCGCCGCCCCGAACCGGCGCACGCCCGGGCGGCTCGCACACATCGCATCGACATCGCCCGCAGCCGGTCCGTCGCCGAGGATCGCAAACTCGAAAGGCACGCCCCACCCGCTCAAGCGGTCGGCCAGCGCCGCCAGCGCCCCGATGCGCTTCTGCTCGTGATCGAGACGCCCCGCATACAGCAGCCGCACCGGCCGCCCGGCCAGCGGCTCGCGCCGGAGCACGCCCGCCGGCACCTCGACACCATACGGGATGCCGTAGACGTCCGGCCCCCGCGTCGGCAACATGCCGCGCAGCCGCGTCGTGATGCGTTCGCTCACACCGACGAAGGCGCTGAGCATCGGCGCATAGTGCGCGCACACCGCGTCGTTGTACGGGATATCGGAGTGGTGCACCGCGACGACCCGCACCAGTTCGGGCATCTCGCGCGAGAGCGCAGCGAACACGCCGTAGGCATCACCCAGCAGATTCGGGAAGCACACCACCGGGATGCCGGGCGCCCGGGCCGCCATCACGCCAGCCGCGAGCCGGTAGACCGGACGAAACGTCGAGAGGTCTCCGTCGCACGAGTTCATCGGCGCCAGCCCTCTGGCGTCGAACACCTCGACGCGCGGGTCGAGACGGAACTCCACCGCCGTCTGACCTGCCGGCTCGTCGTGCACGATCAGCCCGACCGGCCTGCCCGACGGCGCGAGCGCGTTGACCAGGCGGACGGCCCACGCCGTCACGCCGCTGGCGTTGAACCCGTGAGGAAGCGAGATGAGGACTGGTGCGTGCATGGTTTACTCGTGTCGGGTTGCCCGCCGATTCTCGAAGACGCTTCGCCGCCCTCCGACCCCCAACTCCAACCCGAGACCCACGCCCGCTTACGCAGCGAGTACCTGTCCGGGAGCAAAGTCGAGGGCGGCGTTCCAGGGGGCCACGACCCGCCGGCCCTGTTGTCTCCACCGTTCCGCAGCGTCAAGCATCGGCCCGGGGCTCATCGTCCCGATGATCACGACCTCGGCGCTGTCGGCGGTAGTGAGCACCGTGCCCCGCCGGCCGGCCAACTCGGTCATCGCGCAGGTCACCGCCCACGCGTTCTTTCCAGGCTCGACGATCGCCGCCGAGGCGAACGGGCGCTCCCGCCACGCTCGGTCGAGTGCCTCGCGCGCGTGCGCGAGCCCCGTGAAGCGATCCCACACCCGGTCGGGCATCGGCTCGCGGCGCTGCGACCGGATGGTGCGGCGCAGCTCGGTCAGCCCCGAGGCGAATCCGGCGAGTGCGCGCTCGCGTTCGGCGATGTCCCGGTACCGACGTCGTTGTTCGCGGCACATCTGTCGCCGAACCGCCTCCGGGGCGTACCGCTGCATGACCCACCCGTTGTTGCGGATGAGCCGGTGGAGGATCAGGTCCATGTCGCGACCGGTGTCGATCTTGTGGTGGTGGACGCAGAACGCCGGGTCGAACGCGACCGACCACCCGCGCTGCAGGAACCGGGCCGCGAGGTCGTACTCCTCGACGTAATAGCCAAAGGACGCGTCGTACCCCCCCACTTCAAGGAACGCCCACCGTCTGATCGCCACGCCGCACCCGATGAACACCTCGGGCAGTCCGCCAGACTCGCGACGGCCGAGCCTCGGCAGATGGATATCCGCCATGACGGCCACGACGCTGTCGGGCTGCTCACGAAGCCGGTTGAGCGTTGCTGCGAACGGCTCGACGCTCTCGACCGGGTGCGAGTCGTCATCGAGCATGACGATCCAGTCCGTCTTCGGCGAGGATGCCTCGACCGCGACATTGCGCGCAGCCGCTCCGGCGTTGTGCTCGAGCCGGATCATGCGGCAGACCGTGCCGTTGGCCAGCGCGCTCGGCGCCCGCGCCGGTGTGTCGGAGGCGTTGTCCACGATGATCACTTCGCAGGGCTCGCGCACCGTGAGGCGGCCGAGCTGGTCGAGTGTCTGCTGAAGCCGCTCGGGCCGGTTCCGGGTCGGCACCACGAAGGAGATCACGACGCCTGCCTCTCAGTCTTGGCGACCGGTTTGACCTCGGCGCCTGCGTAGGCAAGCCGGGCGCCGGCGATCCGGAGGAGCGTCCGGCGGATGTCGGACGGCTCGAGGCCGGGGTTGCCCAGCCGCTGCCCGTGCGTCGCAGCCGCGGCCGCGCCGAGGATGGCCGCGGGCGTGACCGACGCCCCCGTCGCCAGCGCGAGTGTCGCCGTGGTCACCAGCGCATCCCCGCACCCGAGCGGGTCGATCGCGTGAGAACTGAGGGCGGGCACGTGCTCGCCCGAGACTCGAGACCTGAACGGGTCGTCGCGGTTGGGCGCACGGTCGGCGTGTGTCTCAGGGATGGGCTCGAACGCCACCAGCCCTTCGGCACCCATGGTGATCAGCGCAGCCTTGGTTCGGGTCTCTTCGAGCATCCGCCACGCGACGTTCGGCAACGCTTCGCTGTGCAGGCTGTAGGCCTGGCGGACCTCGTCCTCGCTCGGGCAGACCAGGTCGAGCCCGCGCATCGAGCGCAGCCCGTGCCGGCGGCCGCTGACATCACCGGCGAGCACACCGACCCGCGGCCGGAGCAGGCCGCACAGTTGCGAGAGCACACCGGGACTGAAGAGCCCGAGCCCGAAGTCGGCGATGATCGCAGCATCGGCACCGGCACCCACCGCGCCCTCAACTTCGGCGAGCAGCTCGTGCACGCCGGCGGTATCGAGCACGAACGGATCGACCAGGTCGATCTTCATGACCTTCTGCGAGCCGACGAGGAACCGTTGCTTTTCCGGGACGCGGGTGCCACGCCGCAGCGCGACCACCTCCACGCCCTCGGCCTCGAGGCTCGAGGTCAGCGCGCGCGCAGTCTCGGTCTCGGGCATCACGGTCACGAGCGTCGGCCTGGCCCCCAAAGCCGCGGCGTGTCGCGCGAGGATCGCCGCCCCGCCGTCGAACGACCGGGTCTCCACCGGGCGGAGCGTCATCACCGGGCTCTCATGCGCGATGTCCGGTCGGTCGCAGAAGTGATATGTATCGCGGATGACATCACCGACGATGACCACGCGCTTGCCGCGAATGGCTGCCAGAGTCTCGAGCATCCGCTCGGTCTGCGTGTCCTCACGCGCAAGCAACTGCCCCAGCCGGTGGTGGAACGGATCCACCGAGTGCTCCATCGCCTCGATCAGGGCGGTCGAGCTGAAGATGACGTCGCCCGAGCTGAACACCACGCGCCCGCCGGCCCGCTCGACCGCGTCCCGCTCGGCGCGGAAGCGTGGGTCGGCGTTGAACTCGTACTCGCGGCCCTTGACGAAGACGTCCGGCTTCACCTCGGCGAGCAGCTCGGCCGCGGTCGGCCGGGGCTCGATGTACACCCACTCGACGCACCCCAGCTCGGCGAGGTTCTCGGCACGGAGTTCCTGCGGGATCAGCGGCCGCCCGTCGCCCTTGGCGACCCCGGCGTCGCCGGAGATCGAGACCAGCAGCACGTCACCGAGCGATCTGGCGAACTTCAGATGGCGGATGTGGCCCGGGTGCACGATGTCGAAGCAGCCGTGGCAGTGCACCACGCGGCGTCCGGCGGCCTTCGCCGCCGCTCTTACCGCAAGTAAGTCTTTGTGGGACAGTACTTTACGTGATGTTTCCGCGTCTGTCGGCACAGCTACCGCCTCCGGGGACAGTCCTTTCTATCGGACGGATCAGGCCCGATCTGGGCACAAGTCGCCGGGAGAACCGGACTTTGTGCTGCTGGCCGCCGGTGACCCCGCCGGAAGGGCTGGATTGTGCGAATCGCGGCCGCGATCGGTCGATACCACCCACGTATGCCCCCACCCGCCGTTCAGCCCCGCCCGACCGCCCGCCCGACGACCAGCCTCTCGCGGCAGGACCTGCTGGGGCTCGGACGATCGGGCCGGCCACGCGAGTTTCTGCCGATCGCGGCCCGGGCGCTCCAGCAGATCCCGGGCGATCTGGACCTGCGGTTCCTGCTCGCAGCCGGGTGCGCCCAGCTCGGGCTCCGCACCATCGCCGCAGAGACCCTCGCCGCGCTGCCCGAGCCGGCGCAGGCCGACGCGAACGTGAAGGCCCTGACCAGCGCGGTGGACGGCCTGCCTGACGACCGGGTCTCAGCCGAGAGCCGCCGGGAGCTCGCCGAGGCCAATCTGGACGCGATCCGCCGGCGGGGCATCGGCGCGGCGGCGGTGCTCGACGAAGCGTGGCCGGCGTGGCTCGAACGGCTCGGCTCCCACGAGTGCTTCCGCACCACCGACGGCAACCTCGTCCGGCGAGCCCCGGGCGACGAGCTGCCGCACTGGACGGCGTTTCTGACCGACAGCCGCTCGATCGCGGCCCAGTTCTGCGAGCAGCGGCTTGGCGGCGCGGACATGTTCCCCCCGCCGCTGGCGATCGAGGGGATCGACCCGCCGTGGCTCGCCGAGGGTGCCTGGAATCGGCTCGCGCCCAACCGCGTGGGCTACGCCGCCCCGATCACGCTGCTGCAGGCCGACCCGCTGGAGTTTCTGGACGGGCTCTCGGCGACCGACCTCCGCACGGTGCTCGCAGACGAGCGGGTCCGGGCGTTTGTCGGACCGGACGCGTCATCGCGCTGGCTCGAAGACGCCATCGAGAGGCTCGACGAGGTGGCGATGGGCATGGCGATCGCCACGCCGGGTGTGCGCGCGCGCATCGACCCCGACGCGCAGTCGGTGACCAACCGCTGGGGCGCTGCCCAGGCCGAGGCGCTGCGCCAGACGCAGACCCGGGTTGCGGGCACCTACGCGCCGCGCGATCGGGCGTGGTGGGCCGAGCGGTATGCAACGGCGGAGTCGGGCGACAGGCCGCTGCGCGTGCTCATCCCGACTTCCCGATACTCGACCTTCATCCGCCACGCGTCTGAGGACCTCGCCGAGGCATTCCGCAGCCTCGGGTGCGACGCGCGGGTGGTGATGGAGCCGCCGAACGGCAGGCCGACCTCGGTCGGGCAGCTGCGCTGGGCCGACCCATTCGAGCCCGATCTGATCGTGCTGGCCAACTATTTTCGGCGCGATGCGGGGCTGCCTTTCCCCGAGCAAGTGCCGTGGGTGTGCTGGATCCAGGACGCGATGCCGCACCAGTTCAACGAGCGGGAGTTCACCGATCTCGACTTTGTCGTGGGCCATCTGCACACCGAGCTGCGCGCGCAGGAGCGTTTCCCGCACGACCGCGCGATGCCCTTCCCGCTGATCGCCAGCGAGCGGAAGTTCCACGCGGCACCCATCGACGCGGCCCGGCGCGAACAGTTTGCGTGTGAGGTCGCCTACGTCTCGCACCAGAGCGAGACGCCCGGCGCGTTCCACGCCCGATGCGTGACTGAGGAATCCAAGCCCGAGGTGTGCCGCCTGCTTGAGATGCTGCGGCCGAGGGTCGAGGCCGAGGCGGCCGACCCGTTGGGCGAGTCGCTCTACAACCGGCTCCGGGCGCTGACCGGGGCGGCCGTCGAACACACCGACGACGGCACCGACGCGCTCGCCGGGTACCTGTTCCGCCAATACGCCCTGCCTCTAGCCGACCGCGTCGTGCGGCACCAGACCATTGGCTGGGCGGCATCGATCTGCCGCCGCCACGGCTGGCGGCTCCGGCTCTACGGCCGGGGGTGGGACGCGCACCCGGAGTTTGCCGAGCATGCGTGCGGCGAAATAGCGCACGGCGAGGACCTCCGTGCCTGCTATCAGGCGGCGGCGATTCACCTTCACGCGTCGGTCAACACGCTGGTGCACCAGCGGGTGATGGAGTGCGCGATGTCGGGCGGGTTGCCGGTCGGGAGGCTGACGACCGACGCGGTGGATGAGAGCGTGGGGTTTGCCGAGCGTGAGGCCGTGCTGCGCGGCACGCCCTGCGGGACCGACGCCGCGACGGGTGCCGTGGCGTATCGGCTGGCCGACAACGAGCCGCTCGCGGCGGTACGGCCGCTCCGGGGATGGCTGGGACTGGAGACGCCGGAGGAGTACACAATCGCGGCCAGGAAGATCGAGGCGTTCCGGAAGCCGGACCATCCGTTGAGCGGGGGGATTCACGCGGCGTGGCTCTTCGGCGACCTGCGCGAGGCGACCGTCCGCTCAGAAGAAGACCTTGAGCGGATCGTGGAACGGGCGGTGACCGACGCTGCGTGGCGTGAGGCACGGTCGGCCGGGATCGCGGAGCGCGCGCGCGAGCGCTGCTCGACAACCGCGTTCGCCGAGCGCGTGCTCGGGCTGGTGCGGCGTTCGCTCTCGTCGGGGTCAACCGAGACGGAGGCTGCGGGACGATGACCACACTCACCCCTGATGCGCGGACCGAGACGTGGCGGCAGTTGCTGCTGGAGCACGCGGAGGACCACGCGTTCGTGCGCGCGCGGTTCGGCATCGCTGCCGAGCCGGACTATGCCGACCGGGTGCTGGCAACCCACGACCCGGCCCCGTGGGCCGTGGGTTCGATCGGCGTGCTCGACGCGATGGTGCTGCGGGACATGGTCTATGCGCTCCGCCCGGGACGGGTCATCGAGATCGGCACCGCGGCGGGCACATCGGCGCTTCTGCTTGCGCGCGCGATGCGGGAGTGCGGGTGTGCCGGTGGCGGAGAACCCGTGGTCCACACCTACGACCTGCACCCGTGGTGCTACTTCGACCGTTCACGGGCGGTCGGTTCGGCGATCGACGAGGCCGAACCGGAGACGGTGGCGATGATCCGCCGGAGGGTCGGTGTGACGGCGATCGACGCGGGCGAGGAATTTGCCGGGCAGAACATCGACATGGCCTTTGTGGACGCCGATCACCGTCACCCTGCGCCGGTGGTTGATGTGCTTGCGCTGCTGCCGACGATGGCGCCGGGCGGGTGGATCGTGCTGCACGACACCAATCTGCCGGCGGAGGCGGATCGGTACGAGAGGCTCAAGGGCACGCGCGTGGACTGGAAGCAGCACGGGGCCAAGTGGCTGTTCGACTCGTGGCGGCACGAGAAGCTCGAGCTGCCGCGGCACAAGAACATCGGCGCGATCCGCGTGCCCACGACGCAACGACTGACCGCAGACGATTTCCGCGGGTGCGTGGACAACCCTGCGATGCCCTGGGAAATGGAACCGAGCCCGGCCGCGCTGCGGCTGCTGGATCTTTGAGGGAGACCTGCCGGTGCCGAAGCTGACCTACATCATCCCCGCGTTCAACGCCGAGGCGACTCTCGGGCAAACGGTCCGGAGTGTGCTCGCTCAGACCGAGCCCGGGATCGAAGCGGTGATCGTTGACGATGGCTCGACCGACGGCACGCGGCACGTGGCGGGGTCGTTGCTGGGCCCGCGGGTGCGGCTGTGCTCGCAGGACAACGGGGGGCTCTCATGCGCGCGCAACACCGGCTGGCGGGCGGCGAGTGGTGAGTTTGTCTGCTTCCTCGACGCCGACGACACGGTCGCGCCCTCGCACGCGGCGAGGCTGCTGGAGGCGATCGAACGGGAGGCGGGGCACGACGCGGTCGCGTGCGGCTGCGAGTTTGTCGGACCGACGCTGATCCCCCTGGACTGGCACGCACCCGTGCTCGCCAGCGACACAACACACGACCGACTGATCGAAGTGAACCGGCTCGCGGTGGGCAGCGTGGTGTTGCGGCGTGACTGTGCTGCGCGGCTGCTCGGGGGCGAGATGTTTGACGAATCGCTCAGTGTGCACGAGGACTGGGAGGTCTTCCTGCGTCTGGCGGCGGCCGGTGCGCGATGGGCGCCCCCGGTGGAGGAGTCGCTCTTCCGCTATCGGGTACGGTCGGGCTCGATGTCGTCTGACCTCTCCCGCATGTGGCGGGTGGGGCTGGACGTGATCGACCGGCACGCCCGCGACGGGCGCGAGCGTGAGGAGATGATGCGGCGGTGGCACGTGCGTGCGGTGGCCCGCGCGATCGCGGGTGGGGACGCCGAGCACCTGAACGAGACGCGCGCGCAGGCTGGCCAGCTGCTCAACGACGATATCGCGACACTCACGGGCACACTCCGCTGGGCGTTTGCCCGGCGGGAGGCGGTCGGGCCTCGGAGCTGGGGTGCGCGGATGGCGAGCTGGACGGCGCAGGTGCATGACATGCTCGGTGGGAACGAGCCCGTGGCCGATGTGGTTGCGCAGCGGCTGGCCGATGGGCCGCACCGCTGGAAGGCGATCGTCGAGCGAGCGCAGGGCATGCTGCAGCCGGGCGAGCCGCTGGTGATCTACGGGTTTGGGCGCAACGGGCGCGACGCGGTTCGGGCGGCGGCAGAGCTCGGGCTGCCCATCGCCGTGGTGGACGACGACCCGCGGGCGCTGGGCAAGGTGCCGGCGATCGGGGCCGACGTGCTCTCGGCGTCGCATCTGGTGCTGGTGACGCCGGAGTCCCGGGACGGGATCGTGGCGAGGCTGCGTGCGCGCGGCGTGCACAGGATCATCGTTCCCGACGCTGCCTAGCACGACGCTCTGCAATCCGCAGACGTCACGCACCGATCGCGGGCACGTATTGGTCGTGTGCTGCGAGAAGCGTGTCACGGATCTGGCCGGAGAGCGTGCGTTGTGTCACGTTCCACCGTCTGATTCTGACGCCCCGCGGCAGCTTGGCGAGGATCGGCTCGTCGTCTGTTGGGGCGACCAGGATGGTCGAGTTGGCGTCGATGAGCCGCTCGAGGCCGGCCCTGGGCAGACGGTCGTCGCGGAGGTCGAGCGGGATGCCGCGTGCGTTTGCGATCCGGCGGAGTGCCCGGCCGTTCCGCCCCATAGCACCGGCGAGGACGATGGGGCCGTCGCCGGAGACTCGGTCGAGCATGGCCTCGGCGACGTTTTCCGACGAGACGGCGAGCAGGGCGAGGGCTTCGAACACCTCGTGGCCGGCGGGCTGCCCGGTCAGGCTCTCCCACCACGCGGTCAGCCGGGGCATCCAGCGCGAGGCGGTGCCCGCGTACTGGTTCGGGCCGATGCCGAAGCGGAAAAGCAACGCCCAGTAGGCGGCGGTGGCGAGTTCTTCGGCGGTGAACGCGGCCGGGCCGGGCAGGGCGTTGCGGAGCATCGTGTGCGAATTCAGAAAGCCGGGCGATCGGTCGGTGATCGCGGACATGGCGGTATAGAGCAGCGCCGTCTCGCGGATGGCTGCGGCGTAGCTGTCGCCGGTGTGCAGCCGGCGGAAGACCCTGCAGACGTTTTCAAGCATCCGGCCGGGGAACTTGCTGATGCTCCCGGGTCGGATGCGGTAGCCCGCGACGATCTCGTCGACCGTCGACCAGAGCACGCCGTTGGCGGCGAGCGTGTTCCACATCTGGTAGTCCTCGGCGACCGGCATGGATGGCTCGAATCGGAGCGCGCCGATGAGATCGCGTCGGACGATGTGCGAATGCGGGGCGAGGACGTTTCCCCGGAGCAAGTGCTCGAGACCGACCACCTGATCGGGGGGGGACATGGTGACGCCGAGCGAGCGGCCGTCGCCTGCGTGCAGGCTCCAGTCGCCGCAGGCGGCCCCGCGCCCGCTCCATTCCGCGGCCTGCACGAGACGCTCAAGTCCAAGGGACACGAGCCAGTCGTCTGCATCGAGGAAGTGGATGTACTTGCCGGTGGCGGCGTCGAGGCCGACGTTCCGGGCGGCGGCCGGGCCGCGATTGGCCTGACGACGGTGGGTGATTCGGCTGTCGCGCCACGCAAAGTCGCTGGCGATCGTGGTCGTGCTGTCTGTGGACCCGTCGTCCACGATGATCGCCTGCCAATCGGTCAGCGACTGGGAGAGCAGCGACCGCAGGGTCTCGGCGAGGGTGGACTGGGCGTTGTAGGCGGGGATGACCACGCTCACGAGCGGCTGCATCGGGGGGACCTCTCTCTGCACTGAAACGATTCGGGACGGTGGCGCCGGACCGGAGCCGGGTGCCCGTTTGTTGGGGATTGGCTGCCGGTCGTTGCTGCGGAATGGGCTTTCAGCCCCCTGGTGCTCGGTGTGTTTCCTGGACGCAGGTATTTCCGGACACCCCACGAGGGTGAGCCGCTTTCCGTATAGATCGGAGCGCTGAATCGCCGAACTTCACCAGATGCACCCCTCTCCCTCAGATGCGCTCGCACCCGGAACCAGTCGGATCGCGGATGTATTCATCGTGACCCTTTGTTCGGGCGCAACGCTGGCCGTTTTGCGGTCGTGCGGCATCCTCGATCGCGAGTGGTCGCTCTACGCACGGCTGTCGGCCCGTTATGGCCGCATCGTGCTGATCACCGAGGGTGGGGACGAAGACCGGGAGATCGCCCGGACACTCCCCTGTGGATGTCCCGTGGAGGTCATCGATAACCCGAAGGGCCTTGAGCGGCCTGCATTTACCGCGGAAGCGACCGCCCGCTTGGCGGGTGTGCTCTCGGCCGGACCGGAGAGGCCGAAGACGGCTGTCGTTCGGATCGACCAGATGTGGGGCGGCGACTTGGCGGTGACGGTCTGCCACGCGGTTCGAGCTCAGGGACTGCGGACCGGGCTGGTGGCCCGCGGGGGATACCCGTGGTCGAGGTTTGTTGCGTGGGAGGCGGGGCCGGATTCGCTCCGGGCGACCGAGGCGGCGTCGGAGGAGGGTGCCCTCTGCCGCGCGGCCGACGTGGTCGTCGGGACGACCGAATCGATGCTCGATGACCTTCGGTGGCGGTACGGGCTGCGCTCGGACCGCACGATGCTCGTGCCGAACTTCGTGCCCGACGCGGCACGGCCTGACGACTCCGTGGCTCGCGAGCCGGGGACGGTGCTCTTTGCCGGGCGGCTGGTCGCCCAGAAGCGTGTGGACCTGTTGATCGACGCGGTGGCGGCGGCGTCGTCGTTGGTAGGAGGGGAACTTGCCGGTCGGCTGCGTCTCACGATCGTGGGCGAGGGGGAGCTGGAGACGGAACTCCGCGCGCGCGCTTCGTCGCGGGGGGTTGATGCCACGTTCCTGCCCCGCGTTCGGCAGGATGCGCTGCTGGGGATGATGCGGGCCTGCGCGGTGTACTGCCAGACGGCGGCGTACGAGGGTCATCCGAAGACCCTGCTCGAGGCGAAGGCGTGCGGCACGCCTGTGGTTGTCACCGACGGGCCGGGGCTGCGTGAAGTGGTCGACAACGGGGTGACGGGCATCTGTACGAAGAGCACTCCGGATGCGGTGGCTGCGGGGCTGGCTCGGGTGCTCATGGATCGCGAGCTGGCGATGGCCATTGGTCTCGCGGCCGCTTCGAGTGTGGCGGACAGCCGGTTTGACGCGGCGGTTGCGCTCGAGGCGCGCGCGCACGAGTTGGCGATGGAGCGGGCGGGCGAGGGCGCAACGCCGCCCCCGGGCGCGGTGCGATGGGACGCCGATCTGCTGGACGCCGACGAACACACCGCGGCGTCGGCGTGGGCTCGGAGCCTGCACGGCTATGCACGCCGACTCTCCGACGACCGGCGGGCGCGCTTCTGCGCCACGGTCGAGACGCCCCTGTATGAGGTGATCGACCGGGCAGCGATCGAGACCGCCGGCGGCGTTCACCCCAAGCACCACCTGATGCGGTACCACGACTTCTTTGTCGATCGGATCCGGCAGGGCGAACGCGTGCTCGACCTGGGGTGTGGCTACGGTGCGGTGGCTCGATCGATCGTCGAGCGGTGCGGCGCCGTGGTGACGGGGATGGACTTCAGCGTTGAGAACGTGGGGCTGGCCCGGGAGATGGCCGAGCGCGAAGGGCTGAACGACCGGCTGCACATTGTCGAGGGTGATATCACGCGCGAGCGTGCGTTCGGTCCGGCGGGACAGGAGCACTTCGACGTGGTCGTGTTGTCGAACGTGCTCGAGCATCTCGCGGATCGCGAACGCTTGCTGGCGCAGTACGTTCGGTGGTACACGCCGCGGGTGATTCTGATCCGCGTGCCCGCGTTCGACAGGGATTGGCTGACGGCGTGGAAGCACGAGCTGGGTGTGGATTTCCGGAGCGACCCAACGCACGAGACCGAGTACACCGAGCAGAGCCTTCGCGACGAACTGCGTGGGGCGAGGCTCGAGGTGGACGAGATGATCGTCCGGTGGGGTGAGTACTGGGTGCATGCGGGCGTCCCGACATCGACCACACCGGCGTCGATACGCGTTGAAGATTTCTGGGTGCCGGTAGGAGCGAGGAAATGAGCGAATACACCAGCTGCCCGCCCGAGGGGGCCGGGGGCGTTGCACTGGCCGAATCGCTGTACACGACCGCGTTGGACTACACCGACGCCGTCGAGAAGGCACACTTCCTGGCCGACAAGTACGCGCCGGTGCTGGCTGGCTCGGTGCTCGATGTCGGGTGCGGCGGGCGGCACCTTGCCGATTGCGTGCCGCGTCCCGATCTGTATGTCGGCGTGGACATAAAGCCGCCCTGCGATGTGGTCGTCGATCTGGACCGGGAGCGTCTGCCCTTTGATGATGCGAGCTTTGATACGGTCACGTGTTGCGACGTGCTCGAGCATCTGGACGGGGCGCACCGCATGTTCGATGAGTGTTGCCGCGTGTCAGGGTCCCGGGTGATCATTGCGTTGCCCAACCCGGTGCGAGACTTTCTGGTGCGTGTGTTCGCCGGCTCGAGGGGAACGCTCAAGTACTACGGCTTTCCTGCGGAGGATCCCGGCAACCGCCACCGCTGGTTCTTCGGGTTCGAAGAGGCGGCGGAGTTTGTGCGGGCCGGGGCGGCGAGGAACGGGTTCGCGGTCGAGCAACTCGAGAGCGTCCACGACGGGTGCAACTACTGGCTGAATGCGCAGGGCGAGAACGTGCTGGGTGACTCGAACATCACTCGCGGCCAGCTCTGGGCGATACTCCGGCGGTGAGCCTGAGGCCGATCGACCGGCATCACGCCGTCTTGATATCGAAGACCGTCCCGAGGACTCTTGCTTTGTCGAGGGTTTCCAGCCATTCGCTCTCGGGGTCGGAGTCGGCGACGATGCCTGCGCCAACGCAGTAGGTCAGAAGCGCGTCGTCGAAGGCGTCGGTGCCGGGCTTGACAGCACCCCGGATGACCACTGTGCGGATGGCGACGGCGAGCTCGAACGAACCATTGTCGTGGAAGAGGCCAAGGCAGCCGCAGTATGGGCCGCGGGCGAAGGGCTCGAGTTCGTCGATGATCTGCATCGCGCGGAGCTTGGGCGTGCCGGTGACCGAGCCGGGCGGGAACGTCGCGGCGAGGATGTCGGCGGTGGTCGTGCCCTCGCGGACGGTGCCGCTGACGGTCGCGGTGGCCTGGAGCACGGCGCCGGGGCCGGAGGCGTGGCGCTCGATGGCGCGGGGGTCGTCGACGCGGACGGAGCCGAACTCGCACACCCGGCCGAGATCGTTGCGCATGAGGTCAACGATCATGGCGAGCTCGGCGCGGTCCTTCTCGGCATCGCGGAGCTCGTGCGGGTCGGCATCACCGGGGCGGGTGCCCTTCATGGGGCGCGTAGTGATGCGTCGGGTGGGGGCGTCGTAGGCGAGGAAGAGCTCGGGGCTGAGTGAGAGCACGGCGACCGCGTCGCCCGCGGAGACGCCGGGTGCGGCGGGTCTTTCTCGGGGAGTGAGCGTCGAGACGAGGCCGAGGCCGTGCACCGGGTCGGCGCTTGCGGCTAGGCGTGCGAAGAGATCGGCGGGCGAGCCCGAGTAGCGTCCGGCGAACTGGTGCGCGATGTTGGCCTGGTAGATATCTCCGGCCCTGATGTATTCGAGGGCACGGTGCACGGAGCGCTTGTAGGCGTCGCGTCCCTGCTGCGATCGGAGCACGGGTCTTTGGGCCGGTCCCGCGGCGGTGGTGGTCGGGTGCGGGGTGTGCGCTGAGAGATCGACCCGCTGGAGCATCGCGAGCGGGTCGGGGGAATCGGCCCTGCGGCCGAGCACGCCGGGTTCGATGCACGCGGCGAGGTCGTAAGAGAGCCACCCCATCCACGCGTTTCCGGGAATTCCCGGTGATCGCGGGGAGAGCACTGCGCCGAGGGCTTCTAATGGGTTCTGGTCACACTGTGCGGTGGGCGCGTGCGACGCGGGTGCGTCATGAGGGTGTATCCACTCCGGGGAACGGCCGGGGTGAATCACGCAGGTTGCATGGCTGGCGAGATGATGTGTCTGTCCGCCGGTGCGGCTGGCGTCAACGGGTGCGAGGTGGCGCGCGAACGCTCCGGCGGCGGGGACGAGGACCGACGCGGGGGAGGCCCTGTGGGGCGTGGACTCGGCTTTTTCGGGGCAAAGCGACGGCATGGGGCCAAGTGGATAGTAGGGATCGTGGAGGTGAGCGGGCTGTCGGACTCGTCCCGGCCGCGCGCGGCTTCTAAACTTCCTGCCCTGCCGGACGTTCGAGCCACCTCCGACCCGGCCTTTGCACGAACACCACTCCACCCACCCGCGGGGACCCCCGCTCAGGAGATCGACCGATCATGGCCAAGAAGAAGGCAACGTCCGCCCGCCGCACTACCAAGAAGACTTCCAAGAAGACAACCCACAAGGCGACCAGCCGCCCCGCGAAGAAGACGGCCAGCAAGAAGGCTTCGAGCAAGTCGGGCTCGGGCAAGGCCACGGCGAAGAAGTCGGCCTCCAAGAGCGCGGGCAAGCCCTCGGCGCGGCGTCCCAAGCCCGGCAAGATGGTGTACTACTTCGGCGCCAAGGGCACCGAGGGCGACACGTCGATGCGTGACCTGATCGGCGGCAAAGGCGCGAACCTCGCGGAGATGACGCTGATCGGGCTGCCGGTGCCGCCCGGCTTTACGATCTCGACCGAGACGTGCGGCGCGTACTACAAGGCGGGCAAGCGCCTGCCGCACGGGCTGATGAACGAGGTGCACAAGCACGTCAGCACGCTGCAGAAGGAGACCGGGAAGGTCTTCGGCGACGACAAGAACCCGCTGCTGGTGAGTGTTCGTTCTGGCGCGGCGGTGTCGATGCCGGGCATGATGGACACGATCCTGAACCTGGGCCTGAACGACGACTCGGTGGAGGCGTTGGCGACGGCGACCGGCAACCGCCGGTTCGCCTACGACGCGTACCGCCGGCTGCTGAACATGTTCGGCGACGTGGTGCTCGGGGTGGGCCACCACGCGTTCGAGTCGGCGTTTGATGAGCTCAAGAAGCGGCACGGCGCCGCCGACGACACCGATGTGCCCGAGGAGGGCATCGTCGAGTTGTGCGAGCGGTACAAGGATGTGATCAAGACCCACTCGGTGCAGGACTTCCCGCAGAACCCGTTCAAGCAGCTCGAGCTGGCGATCGAGGCGGTGTTCCGCAGCTGGAACGCCGACCGTGCGATCACCTACCGCCGCCTCAGCGGTATCGCGGGCCTCATCGGCACGGCGGTGAACGTGCAGTCGATGGTCTTCGGCAACATGGGCGACGACTCGGGCACGGGCGTGGCGTTCACACGCGACCCGAGCACGGGCAAGAACGTGTTCTACGGCGAGTTCCTGATCAACGCCCAGGGCGAGGACGTGGTCGCGGGCATCCGCACGCCGCAGCACGTCAACGCGATGTCGAAGTGGAACAAGAAAGTCTACGACCAGCTCATCAAGATCAAGACCAAGCTCGAGAAGCACTACCGCGAGATGCAGGACATCGAGTTCACGATCGAGCGGGGCAAGCTCTACATGCTGCAGACGCGTACCGGCAAGCGGACCGGTGCCGCGGCGGTGAAGATCGCCTGCGACATGGTCAAGGAGAACCTCATCACCGAGAAGGAGGCGCTGCTGCGGATCCCCGCGGGCGACCTGACGCAGTTGCTGCTGCCGAGCTTTGACCCGAAGGCCAAGACGGTCGCCAAGGCGCTGACGACGGGCCTGCCCGCGTCGCCCGGCGCCGCGGTCGGCCGCCCGGCGTTCACCGCCGACGAGGCGGTCGAGCGGGCGCACGCCGGCGAGAAGGTCATCCTGGTCCGGAAGGAGACCAGCCCCGAGGACGTGGACGGCATGCACTCGGCGGTCGGCATCCTGACCAGCACCGGCGGCATGACGAGCCACGCCGCCGTCGTGGCCCGCGGGTGGGGCAAGTGCTGCGTGGCCGGAGCCGGCGCGATCAGCATCGACACCGCCAAGGGCATCTTCACCGTCGGCGACAAGGTGTTCGGCCGGCAGGACATGATCTCGATCGACGGCTCGAGCGGCGAGTTGTTCGCCGGATCGATCTCGACGGTCGAGCCGACGCTGTCGGGCGACTTCGCCAAGGTCATGCGCTGGGCGGACAAGTACCGCACCATGGGCGTGCGCACCAACGCCGACTCTCCGGCCGACGCCAAGCGTGCCCGCGACTTCGGTGCACAGGGCATCGGGCTGACGCGGACCGAGCACATGTTCTTCGGCGATCAGCGCATCCGCATCATGCGGGAGATGATCCTGGCCGAGTCGGTCGAGTCGCGCGAGGCGGCCCTCGAGAAGCTGCTGCCGATGCAGCGTGAGGACTTCGTCGGCATCTTCCGTGCGATGAAGGGCCTGCCGGTGACGGTGCGTCTGCTCGATCCGCCGCTGCACGAGTTCCTGCCGCACGACGACCAGGCGCAGGAGGACATGGCGGCCGTGATGCGGGTGCCGGTCAAGACGATCAAGGCCCGCGTCGCGGCGTTGCACGAGTCGAACCCGATGCTCGGCCACCGCGGCTGCCGTCTGGCGGTGACCTACCCGGAGATCCTGCGGATGCAGGTGCGGGCGATCGTGGAGGCGACCATCGAGTGTGCTGCGGAGCGCGTCAAGGCGCTGCCCGAGATCATGGTGCCGCTGGTGGGCACGCGGGCCGAGCTGGCGATGCTGCGTGCCCAGATCGAGGAGACCATGGCGCAGGTCAAGGCCGAGATGGACTACAAGAGCCGCCTGGACATCAAGATCGGCACGATGATCGAGATCCCCCGCGCGGCGCTCACGGCCGACGAGATCGCGGAGGTCGCCGACTTCTTCAGCTTCGGCACCAACGACCTGACGCAGCTGACGTTTGGCTACTCGCGTGACGACATCAACACGTTCCTGCCGGACTACCTCAAGCAGGACCTGCTGCCGTGCGACCCGTTCCAGTCGCTGGATGTCTCGGGTGTCGGGCAGCTGGTGCAGATGGGCACCGACAAGGGCCGCGGCGCCAAGAGCGACCTCAAGGTCGGCATCTGCGGCGAGCACGGCGGCGACCCGGCCAGTGTCCACTTCTGCCACAAGGTGGGCATGGACTACGTGAGCTGCTCACCCTTCCGCGTGCCGATCGCGCGGCTCGCGGCGGCGCAGGCGGCGATCAAAGACGGGAAGTAATCACCTGACACGCTGAGAATTGCGACAACGCCCCGGCCATCGCCGGGGCGTTGTTCTTTATGCACTGGGCCGAAGGGCATGGCGAGCGCGCGCAGTTCCGATACCCCGGTTGCTCACAGGTGGAACGTCCACGCGCCCGAACTGCGGTAGAGCGTGAAGGCGTCGCCGCCGGGGAGTGTGAACGTCGCGGTGGAGCCGTCCGGCGCGATCTCGGGTGTGACGCCCTGCACCTGTTCGAGGCCGCGGACGATCTGGTCGGCGCGCGAGGCGAGCATTTCGGCGAGCCTGTCGCGATCGTCGGGGCTTTGGAACTTGTGCTGCTCGCCGTAGTACCGGTCGATGTACGTTGCCCAGTCGCCCGCTCTGGCGAGGGCGAGCATCGATGCGGCGACCTGCGCGGGCGATTCGACGGCCGGCGCGCGGGCGCTTTCAGACTCGGAACCGGCATCGGCGGAAGAGGGGCCGCACCCCGAGAGGAGGGACGCGGCGACGACTACAGCGGAGACGGACAGGGCGATGCGCATGGTGCAACCTCCTTCGGCTGCACTGACCATCGGCAGGCCGTGATGGCGAGATCACCGGGGTTTGAACGCGGCGGGTCCGGAAACCCGAGCGGCGCGCGGGTGCGCGGGTCAGGCTGGGTCGAGCCGGGTCAGAGCGGGTCAGGCCTGTCGCGTGTAGGTCGCCCGCATGAACGTGCGCCACGTGCCGTCGTCTTCGCGCACTTCGGAACGGAACTGGCGCTCGTTGTCGGAGACGAACCGGTTAATGTCGCGGTAGGAGCAGAACTTGCCGGGCACGGTCATGCTCGGGCCCTCGGCCTCGAGCGTGAGTTCGTTGTTGGTCTTGTCGAGGCTGCCGTCGTAGATCCAGAGATGGTCGTCCGGCGATCCGAAGAAGGTGCCGACGAAACGGTTTCTGGTTGCGCTGAACCCGATGGAGTTCATCATGGTCGCCATGCTGCCGTCGGGCATCTTGCCGTGCATCTCACCGACCACCCAGCGGTCGCCGATGGGACGGACGGACTCGGTGCCGTTGAACTGCATGACGTCACCGCCGGGTTCCATCGAGGCCTCGGACTCGAAGGCCCACTCGCCGATGAACTTCTTCAGGAACTCGTGCTCCGCTTTCGGTTCGCTGTGCATGGGTACTCCGCCCGCTGGTGGTTGTGCCTGCGCCAGGATCTGGGCGCATGGTACCGGCCGCGGGCCGAGGCGGCACGCCTAGAGTGGCCTTCCGCCATGATCGACCGCGTCGCACAGAGACTCCGCAAGCTGCTGTCCCGCCTGGGCTTTGCGCAGGAGTGGTACCTGATCTGTCTGGCCGCGATCCTCGGGACGCTCACAGGGTTTGGCGCGGTCGGATTCAGCAAGACGCTGGGCTATGTCGAGCACTTCGCCCACGACATGCACGGCGAGGCCGGCGGCTGGAAGTGGTTTGCGGTGATCGGCCTGCCGGTGGTCGGGATGTTCCTGACGGGCCTGCTCGTGACGACGTTCGCATCTGAGGCCAAGGGCCACGGCGTGCCGCAGGTGATGCGGGCGCTGATCAGCAGGGGCGGGGTGATCAAGGCCCGGATCGGTGTGGTGAAGGTGGCCGCGTCGATCCTGACGGTCGGCTCGGGCGGTTCGGCGGGGACGGAGGGGCCGATCGTGCAGATCGGCGCGGTGATCGGCTCGGTGGGCGGGCAGTGGCTGCGGGTCAGCCGCGAGCAGATGCAGACGCTCGTCGGGTGCGGAGCCGCGGCCGGCATCGCGTCGGTCTTCAACGCCCCGATCGCCGGGGTGTTCTTTGTGCTGGAGATCCTGCTGCGGGACTTCTCGCTCCGGACCTTCACGCCGATCGTGGTGTCGTCGGTGTTCTCGGCGGTCGCGACGCAGCGGATGCTTGGCGAGAACGAGGCGATTTTCACGGTTGACCACGCGGTGCACGACTACCAGTTTGCGCCGATCGAGCTGCCGACCTACATCATGCTGGGGGCGGTGTGCGGGCTGGTGGCGGTGCTGTTCAATCGCCTGCTGCACAAGGGCGAGGACCTGTACGAGAAGGTCCGCATCCATCCGCTGCTCAAGCCCGTGACGGGCGGCCTGGCGCTGGGGCTGCTGGGCGTGGTCTACATCTTCGCCGAGAAGGCGCTCTTTCCTGACGCGCTCAACGGACAGACCGTGCCGCCCTTCTATGGCAACGGGTACTCCACCATCCACATCCTGCTCGATCCCGAGTCGTACCGCAGCGAGCTGGCGCAGGGGCCGGGGGTGATGCTGCTGCTGGCGGGGGTGTTCATCGCGCTGGTGGCGCTCAAGGCCGTGGCGACGACGTTCACGCTGGCCTCGGGCGGCTCCGGCGGTGTGTTCGCCCCGAGCCTGTTCCTCGGGGCCACCGCCGGCGCGGCTGTCGGGCAGTTGCTCGAGGCGATGTCGCTCGTCCCGGCCGGATCGACGCCCGCGAGCTATGCGCTGGTGGGGATGGCGGCGGTGGTCGCGGGCACGACGCACGCGCCGCTGACGGCGATACTGATCCTCTTCGAGATGACGAGGAACATCTACGTGGTGCTGCCGATCATGCTCGCGGCCGTGGTCTCGACGGCTGTTGCGCAGCTGCTGGAGCGCGACTCGATCTACACCTTCAAGCTCCGCCGCTCGGGGCTTAACGTGGGCGGGGCGCGGGACCTGACGGTGATGCGCCGCGTTCCCGCGGCCGCGTGCTCGCTGGCCTCGCTCCCGCCGGAGCCGATCTTCGCGTCGGACCCCCTGAGCAAGCTGATCACGCTGCACGCCCACCACCACGTGCCCGATTTCGTGGTGGTCGAGCAGGACTCGGGGCACTACATCGGCATGGTGACCAGCGCCGACATCCGCACCGCGCTGATCGACCGCGAGGCGATCCCGCTGCTGCTGGTGGCCGAGGTGATGCGGACGGACCTGCCGACGGTTCGGCGCGACGAGACGCTCGACACCGTGCTGGACAAGTTTGCCCGGCACGACGTGGCGAGCCTGGCAGTGGTGAGCCCGATTGACGACCGGCTGCCGATGGCGATCCTGACGCGGGCGAAGGTAATGGAGCGGTACCGCGAGGCGCTGGATGCGTGAGCAGGCCTGAGTGGGGATGCACGTGTCAGGGGAGCGCGAGCGCCGTCAGATTGGCGGCTCTCCAAAGATCCGAGCCATCCGCCAGCCACGAGAGCAGCACGACTTCACCGGTCTCGCTCGCGCCCGAGATGTACTGTGAGCCGTCCAGGGCGACGGCCATCGACACCGGCCCCGCGATCCGTGGCGCGTCGCCGATTTGCTGGAGAGTGATCGACTCGAATGTCCAGCCGCCGGAGTCTGGGGCCCACCAGTAGGTGACGATCTGGTCGTCAATCGTCCGGCCGACCAACTCAATCGCGCCCCACGGGGGCACAGCCCCGGCGAGTGAGCCCGGTTCGAGGGGATCGCCACCGGTGATCGCGGTGAGGTCGTTCCACCGCCATCCACCTGAGACACGCGACCACCAGACCGCGATGGCGTGGCCGCGTTCGTCGGTGCCCATAATCTGCATGCCGTTCCAAGGCGTTGCGGAGGCGACAACATTGCCGACAAGCTTGGGCGCGCCGGTGATCGCGGACAGGTTTGAGGTTGTCCAGAGCGGGGAGCCGAGGCCGGGGCTCCACCAGACCGCGTGCAGGTCGCCCGTGTCGTCGAGACCGACGATGTTCATCGCACCCCAGGGGGTGGTGAAGGAGTCGAGCTGGGACGTGAAGCCCGGGGTGGCGAGGTTTCGCCGCGCGAGGTGCCAGTCGCTCAACAGTGCGAGGTTCCATGCAACGACCGGATTCCCCCGCCAGTCGGTTGTTGGAACTTGGAACCAGAGCCGCAGTGCCCCTTGATCTTCGAGTATCGCGATGCGTTCAAGCCCTGAGGCAGACTGGAACACGGTCGTTGCACTGCCGGAGAGCGGGAAGAGTGTCTGCTCCCGCACGAGCTGATGTCGCGTCTGGTCGTACACGGTCGGGCTGTTCAGGAGAAGAAATCTCGCCGAGCCATCGCGAACGTTTCTGTAGGCCGCGGCGCTGGTCGGGAAGGAATCGGAGCTGCCCCGCAGTGCCCACTCGCCGTAGTCGACGGCATCATCAAGCATGCTGATCGTGCCGACGATATCGCGTTGGTTCAGGAACACAGTGACGACCCGTCCCAAAGAATCAGTGGTGAGCAGTACGTCCTGTCTGCTGGCATGGGCGAGCACCTCCGGCGCGATCGGCAGACAGATCCCGCTCTCGAACACCAACACCCCACTATCGGTCACCGCCACCGGGCCGCCGCCATAGCCGCCGAGTTCGCTCAGTTCAACAACAACCCCATCGCGAGAGACATACGGGATGATGCCAGACCAGTTGTGCCCGATATCAAGCCGAGCCATGAGAACCCGCTGTTCATTGTCCAGCCCAATCGTCCAATCAGTCGGACCCTCTTCCACCGGCACGACCACCCCGTCCTGCCAGATCACGGTCCGCGGGGGGTCGCCCAGTTCAGGGTCGTACTCCTCACCGAGGATGTCACCGCTGGAATTGATCCCGAACACGTACCTCAGATCACCGAGCGACGCGGCCCCACCCTCCGGCGTCCAACGCATACCTTCGGTGCGGTTGTTCTCCCACTGCCTCGGGTCGTACACGCTGTACCGCCATCCGACCACTGTGTTGTCAGGTGCCGTATCGACATTCTTGATTTGGTACGGTGATGACCACAGTTGCCTGACAACCCCATCGATCGCTCCCCAGAGCACGGTCGATGTCTCGCCGGTCGATTGGTACAGGACGATGATTCCGCCGTCGCCCAATTCCAGCGGCTCGGCGACCTGCGGGTCGAACTCCGGAGGCGCAGAAGTGACAAGCTCATCGAGGTATCGTCTCTCCCCTCCGCTGATCAGATCTGTAAGGAATACCCGGCTGGACGATCGGTCTATGCACAGCGCCGTTCCGTTGCTGTTGATGTCCGCGATACTCGCGTCGAGAAGCGTCGGAAAGTCCGACGATGGGCGGAACTCCTGTTCGATCACGAGGAATGCCGGGTCTGACTCGCCCGACCGATCGAGTGTGGTACCTCGCGACCAAAGAAACCGACCGTCTTCGCTCGCCCCGGCGAGGCTCCCCGCTTCGCCCCCAGGGAAGCCCGCGAAGGCCTCGATTTCGATCGTCTCGTAGTACGTCAGCGAAAGAACCACACGTGCTTCAAGCAACTCGAATAGCTGCTCCGTTCGTCGATCTGGCGACATTCCGGAAGCACGATCGCAATTCCGTCCGATCATGATGGTTCCCCGTGACATACCGCCGCTCTGTCCCTGCTACGCGAACTCGCCTAGCGGGTGGAGTCTGGTTCCGGCTGTCTGTCATGGCATCCTATCAAACGACAGCCGATGCTCCAAATTCTCCCTCAGCGCTTCACGAAATGCCGGCCGCTCCCCTACAAATAATGCCCCATGCCCTCCACCACCTTCTGGGTCATTATGGCGGTCGTTGCTGCGGATCTGATCTTCGTGCCGCTGGTCATCTCTGTGCTGGTCAGGGGCGGGTGGAACCCGATCGCGGAGCGATTCCCGGCGCGTGGGCCGCGGCCGGACGCGGTCACGAAGCATTTTCAATCCTACAAGGTCGGGCTGCTCAACCTCGGGTTCATGGTGCACACATCGGTGGACGACATGTGGCTGCACCTGCGGCCGGCGTGGTTCGGTCGGAGGATCGGCATGAAGGGTGCCAGCGTGCCGTGGGAAGAGATCGAACCCGTGCGCCGGCGCGGCAGGCGCTACGCCGAGGTCAAGATCGGGCTCGCGACGGTCTTCGGCCCGCGCTGGGCGCTCGAGCTGGCGTTTGTCGATCACGAGGACGCTTCGTCGACCGCGCCGACAGACGATGCGTGAGCCGCCGGCTACGTGGTGTAGACTGCGTGTCATGCAGACGTCGCAAAACATCGTGCTCTCGGTCCTGATGCTGACACTGGCGATGGTCGGACTTGGCGGGTGCGGGACGAGCGTGTGGGAGCAGTCGTTCGCGTACGAGCCGGGCGTCGAGGCCGCGGCACCGGTGCGCGCGGCCGATGTGGTGGTCCGCGACGCCCCGTGGGGCCGGGTCGGCCCGGCGCTCAGCGCCGAGCAGCAGCGGCTGGTGGCCAGCGAGACCCATCGCGAGGACTGGCCCGCCGATGTGGCCCGCGAGTCGGATCTGGAGATCCTCAGGGAGTTGCAGCTGCCGTTCGAAGCCGAAGAGGTCGTTCTCCTCGGGCGGTCGCACTTCCGCACCACGCAGCCGCCGGACCCAGAGGCTGCAGAGCTGCGCCGCTTCGCTGCGAGCATCGGTGCCGAGTACGCGGTGTGGTCGAGACACGTGGTCGGGCGCGTCGAGGCGGTGGAGCGGGAGCCTGTGCAGTCCACCCGCTGGCGGACCAACCGGGTGTGGGACGCCGACCGCAAACGCCACGAGTACGTCCGCCGCTGGGAGCCGGAGACAGTCTGGGTGCCGGTGGTGGTCGAGCGGGAGCAGTCGCGGTGGGTGGTGTTCTATCTGCGGCGGCGGTAGCCGTCAGTCCTCGTCGAGCGTCTTCTTCCGTCGCAGCACGTGGTGGTAGTGCTGGGCGAACCGGTGGGCCTCGTCGCGGATCGACTGGCAGAGCCGGAGGCCGGCGTTGTCGCGCCCGAGCCTGATCGGCTCGCCCCGCTCCTGCACGTAGATCAGTTCTTCTTTCTTGGCGAGGCTGATGACCATGGGCGGGCGGACGTCGAGCTGCTCGAACGCCTCGAGGGCCGCGTGGAGCTGGCCGAGCCCGCCGTCGATGAGGATGACATCGGGGTAGAGCTCGTGCCCCTCGCCCGCCTCGCGGTAGCGCCGGCTCACGACCTCGCGGATGCTGGCGTAGTCGTCGTTGCCGCCGTCCACGCTCTTGATGCGGTAGCGGCGGTACTCGTTCTTGAACGGCTTGCCGTCCACGAAGCACACCTTGCTGCCGACGGTCTCGCCGCCCTGCAGATGAGCGATGTCGATGCCCTCGAGGCAGCGGATGGGTGCGTCGAGGCCGAGCGTCTTCTGCAGGCTCCGCAGCCCCTTGTCAGGATCGATGTAACCGATCTCGGTCTCCGGCTGCCAGAGCTCGGAGCGGTTGGACCGCTCGTCGAGCTTCTCGATCGCCCGGACCTGATCCCGCAGCGCCGCGGCACGCTCGAAGTTGAGATCCCTGGCCGCGTCCTGCATCTCGTCACGCATCTGGCGGAGCACGACGCTCCGCTTTGAGCCGAGGAACCGCACGAAGTGCTCGGTGTCCTCGCGGTAGGCCTCCTTGCTGATCTTGTCGGCGCAGGGCCCGGTGCACTGGTTGATCGCGTAGAGCAGGCAGGGCCGGAAGAACCGGTTCTTCGGGTCGCCCTCGACGATGTCGAGCCGGCAGGTGCGGAACCGGAACACGCGCTGCAGCACCTGCACCGCCTCCCGCAGCGCCCCGGCGTTGACGAACGGGCCGAAGACTCTCGCCCCCTTCATCTCCGGCGCGATGGCGCCGTCGTCTCCCTGGCCGGTCGGGTTGCGGGTGACGAACACCCGCGGGAAGTCCTCCCGCTGGGTGACGACCAAATAGGGGAACGACTTGTCGTCCATCAGCCGAACGTTGTAGCGGGGCTTGATGTCCTTGATGAGCCTGTTCTCGGTGAGCAATGCCTCCCACTCGCCCTCGCAGGTAAGCACCTCTAAGTCGTGCACCACCTCGAGCATGGGCTGCTTCTTGGGGCCCAGGTCGGCCGACGGCACGAAGTAACTCGACACCCGGTCGGGCAGGCGCGAGGCCTTGCCGACGTAGACGACGACGCCCTTGCCGTCCTTCATGAGATAGACACCGGGCTTGTCCGGCAGGTTGCGGGCCTTGGCCGAGAGCCGCGTCAGCCGCTCGTCACGCGACTCACTCCCCCACGGCGGGGGCGTGTCTGCGGGCGCGATGCCGTCGGCATCGGTGGGTTGGGGGATGGGATCGTCGGGCACAGAGAAACGGTAGGCGACCGGCCCTCAGGCCTCGCGGGCTCCACCCATCGCCACGCCGCAGCAGTCGCAGTACTTCGCATCGGCGTCGTTCGTGGCCTGGCAGGCTCGGCACGTTTGGGACAACGGCTCGCCGCACGCATCGCAGAACCGCGCTCCCGCGTCATTGGGAATGCCGCAGGAGGCGCATCGGCCGCTCGCCTCGCCCGACATCCCGTCCCGGATCGCCCCCGCCATGGTGCGCAGCCCGTTCTGTGTCTCCTCAGCGAGGACGTTGAACGTGTCGGCCGCGACCGGGGCGTGTTCCTGTGCAGCGAACCGGGCGACCGCGCCCATGAACGCGAACATGGTGAGCGAGACGCCGACGAACAGGAGCGGCAGTCCGATGAAGCCGAGCCAGAACAGGCGGGGCGGGCCGCCGGTGCCGACGGACGCGGAGAAGAAGTCGACGAAGGCCACGACGACGCAGGCCAGCCCGGCCAGAGCCGTCAGTGGGCCGACCACGCGCATGATGGCGCGGGCTCGTCCGTGCCCCGGGTTGATTCGTTCGTTGGTGTCCCGCATGGCGTGAGCATACAGGTTCCGCCCGCGGGCTCCAAACTCTCGTCAGGCCGCCTCGGGCCACACCACGTTGGCGAGTTCGGCACGCCCGGTCGCCTGCCCGTAGACGACCGCCCACTGTGTCGCCATCGGCGGGAACACCGCCTCGCGCCACTTCATGGAGTAGGCGCTGTCGAACCGGCGGTCGATCTCCTCAAGGACTGTCTCGAATCCGTCGGCGCTGTCGTTGACGCCCAGGTACTCGCCGAGTTTCATCGTCGCGATGCGCAGGCCGACGCACAGCGAGCCGCCGCCCGAGGCGTTCTCACGCCAGATCGCGACCTCGACCACATCGTCCCAGCGCAGCCGCCAGACCTCGTGGCCGCCGAAGCTGACCGCCAGTTCTTCACCGTCGAGGATGATGCGCGGGTTGAAGTTGAGCATGGTGTGTTGTCTCGTGTGTGATTGCCGAATCGCCGGACGAAAGATCAGGCCCGGGCCTTGCGCGGCCGCGGCCGGATAACCACCGCGATGACCATCCCCGCCAGGAGCCACCCCACCAACACCTCGCCGACCACCGGCGCGGCCTGGGCGAGCGAGAACTCGGCCCACCGCCCGGCGGGGATCAACATCGCGCCGCTGGCAAACACCCCGAGCAGCACCGCGACGACCACGCGATCGGCGAACGCCCGTTGCTTGCCGCCGGTCCACGACATCAGCAACGCGGCGATTGTGGCTGCGATGCACGCGACGGCGAGACCCATCGAGGCCTCCCGCACGTCGATCGAAGCGCCGGCCGCGGAGACTCGAGCGTTCGACGCCGCGGCGGGCGCTTCGCTCGCAGCCCTCGCCGAAGCCGGTCCGAGCGGGATGTAGTCGCGCAGGTCGCCAAACCGGTCGTGCATCACGCTCGCCAGCGCCGATTGCTGGTTGAGTCCGCCGCGTACGGGCCCGACGGCTGCGAACACCGCGCTCCAGACCACCAGCACCATGCCCCCGACCAGACCCGCCATCAGCACTCGGAGCATGTTGCCTCCCGGCTCCCCAGCCCCCCGCTGTCGTTCCCGTCCAGCTCACCGGAGACCGTTCTCGGCGGTGGATCGTGTGACACAGGGCAATATGCGCGGGACGTTGTCGAGTCACACTCCGGCTTTTCCCGGGGTGCGCAGCCGCCCGACGCGGCACAACCCCTCCAGCCCCACATCGAGCCCCACATGGGCCGCGACCGCCGTGCTATAAACCGGCCCCGACGAAGCCAGTGCACCCCCCGATTTGACCCCTCTCACGCCGGAGCGGACGACCTGAACCTGTGGCGAGCCAATGGATGGCGGAGCGTTGGCACAGCCGTATGTGCCGCGGCCGCGGGTGCGCTGGGCCAGGACGCAGCCCCGGCGACCCGGCCGGTCATCACGCTCGGTGCCGCCCTCGTCGAGGATGCGCCGACCATCGACGGCTCGCTCGACGACACCACCTGGCAGGACGCCCCGGTCATCGACGCGTTCACCCAGGTCAACCCGATCAACGGCGCCCCGCCCACGGAACGGACCGAGGTGCGTCTGCTCTACGACGCCGACACGCTCTATCTCGGCGTCCGGTGCTTCGATGCGCAGCCGGACAAGATCGAGGCCCGCTCGATGGCCCGCGATGCCGACCACGGCTCCGACGACCGGATCACCTTCACGCTCGACACGTTCGCAGATCGCCGCAACGGCTACGTATTCGTCGTCAGTGCCGCGGGCGGCAAACGCGACGGCCTGATCGAGAGCACCCGCACCCGCTGGGAGTGGGACGGGCTCTGGACCGCCAAGACCCGCGTGGACGAGCTCGGCTGGACCGCCGAGATCGCGATCCCGACCAAGACGCTCTCGTTCGACCCGGCCAACACCGCGTGGGGCTTCAACATCGAGCGCTTCATTCGCCACAAGAATGAGTCCGTGCGCTGGGCGACGCCGACCCGCGACTCCGGCGTGACCAGCATGAACGACACCGGCGAGATCGAAAACCTCGCCGGGCTCGTGCAGGGGCTCGGTCTGACCGTCAAACCGTTCCTGACCGCCAAGGCGGACCTGAACACCGGTGATCTGAAGTTCGAACCCGGCGTCGATCTCTTCTACAAGATCACCCCCTCCACCACCGCCGCCCTGACCATCAATACAGACTTTGCGGAGACCGAGGTTGACACGCGACAGGTCAACCTCACCCGCTTCCCGCTCTTCTTCCCGGAGAAGCGGGCGTTCTTCCTCGAGGACTCGGGCATCTTCGAGTTCGGCGGCATCAACCAATCGCCCAAGCCGTTCTTCAGCCGCCGCATCGGCATCGTGCGAGGCCAGGAGAAGGACATCCTCGCCGGGCTCCGTGTGACCGGACGCTCCGACGGCCTGCGGTTCGGAGTGCTCGACGTTCAGATGAAGGACGACGACGAGCTCGGCGAGAAGAACCTCGGCGTGGTCCGTCTCAAGCACGATGTGGGCGACGAGTCGGCGGTCGGGCTGATCCTCACCAACGGCGCTCCGGGCCGACGCGGCAACAACCAGCTCGTCGGTGTCGACTACAACTACGTCAACAGCGACGCGCTCGGCGGACGCGTTTCCGCCGATCTCTGGGCGATGCTCACGCACGACGATCCCGCGGAGTTCCGCGGGGAGAACGACGATCCGTACGCCTTCGGCGGGCGGTTCGGTTGGAACGCCGACCCGTTCAGCTTCTCGCTCTTTGCCGCGGAGGTCGGGCACGACTTCCGGCCCGGGCTCGGCTTCGTGCAGAGACCCGGCACCCGCGAGTACGCCGTCCGCGGCGGCTACACATGGCGTCCGGAGGATGGCGGCTGGATCCGCTCGATCAGCACAACGGTCGGCGCCAGCGCGTACACCACGTTCGGCAGCGACGTGCAGAGTGCCGACCTCGACCTGCCGCGGGTGACGCTCAACACCGAGTCGGGTGATTCGCTGTTCGCCGTCGCGCTGTTTGACCGTGAACTGCTCGACGATCCGTTCGAGATCGTCGACGGCGTGACCATCCCCACCGGCGAGTACGACAACGCCGGATGGCGGACCGGGTTCACGACCTCGGCCGCACGGCCCGTGACGGTGCAGGCCAACTACTCCGAGCGGGGCTTCTACGACGGCACGCGCAAGGACACGTTCGTCAACGCCTCGTTCCGCCCGACGGCCGCGCTGGCGCTCACGGGCGAGTACTTCCTCAACGAGATCGAGCTGGGCGAGGGCGACTTCACCGTCCGCACGGCGCGCGCGCAGGCGACGCTGCAGTTCAGCCCCGAGCTGAGCTGGGACACCACACTGCAGTGGGACAACCAATCGGACCAGGCCGGGCTCAACAGCCGCGTCCGGTACGAGTTCCGCCCCGGGCAGGAGGTCTTCGTCGTCTACAACGAGGGCTTCGACGTCGAGGACGACGAGTTCGAGTCGATCGATCGGGGCGTCACCGTCAAGGTCGGGCTCACGTTCCGCTTCTGACGCACCCCGTCAGTCAGGCCGCGTCGAGCACGGAGCTCTCCACCGATTCACACCTCCGCGAGCGCGAGCCGGCACATCATCTCGACACCGGTCGCGAGTGCGTCGTCATTGAAGTCGAAATGCGGCTGATGCAGTTTGGGCGTGGTCGCCGGATCCTCCCCCGGCGCGAGCAGCCCGAGCAGGAAGAAGCACGCCGGGACATGCTTGCCGTAATAGCTGAAGTCCTCGCCGCCGAGCGAGGGGTGCTCGACCAGCGAGACCCGGTCGTCGCCGATGCCCTCGCGGGCGATCGAGAAAAACCGCTCGGTCAGCGCCGCGTCGTTGGCCGTGACCGGGTAGCCCTCCTCCCACACGATCTCGGCGTGGCAGCCCTGTGCCGCGGCCGTCTTCTCGACGATCCCAAAAAACCGCTCCTTGGCCAGTCGTCTGGTCTCGGGTCGCAGCGTGCGGACCGTGCCGATGAACTCGACCTCCGTCGGGATGACGTTGTTGGCGGTGCCTCCCGCCACGCGCCCGACGGTCACCACGACCGAGTCGGTCGGGCCGACGTGGCGCGAGGCGATGGACTGGATCGCCGTGATGACGTGGGCGGTCGCGAGCACCGGGTCGCTGGCCATGTGCGGATAGGCCGCGTGCCCGCCGGTCCCGCGGACGCGGACCACGAAGTCGTCGGTCGCCGCCAGCAGCGGCCCCGGTCTGGTCGCGACATGCCCGACCGGGATCTCCGGCCAGCCGTGCAGCCCGAACACCCTGCCGACCCGCGGGCCGACGCCGCCGCCCTCTTCGCCCAGCAGACAGCCCTCGTCGCACATCCGCAGCCCGCCCGCGCCGCCCTCCTCGGCCGGCTGGAACAGGAACGTGACCGGGTTGGGCCTGTGCTCGAGCTTGCTGAGCGCGCGCGCCGCGCCGAGCAGGATGGCGGTGTGCCCGTCGTGCCCGCAGGCGTGCATCACGCCGCGGGTCTCGGAGGCGTACGGGCGTCCGGTGGTCTCGGTCAGGGGCAGCGCGTCCATGTCTGCCCGCAGCGCCACCGCGTCGCGCGTGCCGCCGTCGGTCGCCGGCAGGTGTGCCAGGACGCCGGTCTTGGCGATGCGCGGTTTGTGGGCGATCCCGAGCTTGTCGAGTTCCTCGCACACTCTCGCGTTGGTGCGTTCTTCCTCGTAGCTCAGTTCCGGGTGGCGGTGCAGGTCGTGGCGGAACGCCACCAACTCCGCAAGATCGGCCTCGACAAGGTCACGCAGTCGGTCTGTACTCATGCGTCGATGGTAGGGCGGCCGCGCCCGGCCCTCGGGCGGCGACGGTCAACGCAAGGCCCCGCCGAAGGACCGCTATGCCGCGAGAACCACGGGGCAGGAGGGCCCGTCCCCGTGCATCTCCATCCGCACAGCGTCGAACTCGTGCTCGATCGACCGGAACACCCCGACGATGACCGGATCGAAGTGCGAGCCCGCGCTCTCGACAATGATCGCAACCGCCTCGTCGTGCGACATCGCGGCCTTGTAGACCCGCCAGGAGGTCAGCGCGTCGTAGACATCCACCAGGGCCACGATGCGCGCCTCCAGCGCGATCTTCTCGCCCTCGATACCGAGCGGGTAGCCCGTGCCGTCCCACCGCTCGTGGTGCTCGAGCGCGATGCAGATGCTCATGTCGAGCAGGTCGTCATCGCCCAGCTCGCGCCGGATCGCGATCAGCGTGTCGGCACCGATCGTGGTGTGGGACTGCATCCGCCGGTGCTCGTCCGGCGTGAAGCGCCCGGGCTTGAGCAGCAACTCGTCGGGCACGCCCACCTTGCCGATGTCGTGCAGGCTGGACGCGAGCCGGAGTCTGTCGATCCACGCCTCGTCGATCTCCGGGTGGAAGTCCGCCAGCCGCTCGGCCAACAGGCAGCTGTACCGGCTGATCCGCTCGAGGTGCAGCCCGGTGTCGTTGTCGCGGCAATCGGCCAGCTTGGCCAGCCCCATGATCAGCGCATCGCGAGCACGCAGATTCTCGTGCGTCCTCCGCTCGACCTCGTCTTCGAGCGAGCGGTTGATGTCTTCCAGCACGTAGTCGTACCGACGCATCACCCAGAGCGTGCTCAACGCCGTCAGCCCCATGACCGACAGCACGGCTGCACCCGCCACGATGCCCACCAGGAACGTCGCCTTGGACGAGAGCGACACCAGCCCGGACTCCGGCTGGTGCACGACCAGTCGAGCGCCCAACTCAGGGACATATCGCGTCGCGACAAAGTGCGTGCCGCCAAGGAAGTACCGGAGCTGCCCCACCACCGTCTCGGCGCGTGGCGCCTCACCCAGCATGAGATCCGGCTCGTGGTCGGGCGTGGTGAGCGACATGTGCCCGAGCACCTCGTCGCGCAGCGACGGATGCTTCCGCAGCTCCGGGTGGCACAGGATCTTCCCGTGCTCATCAAGCAGGCACGCAAAGCCGTCGCCGGGCAGCTGAAGCCTCTCCACCCGCTCCTGCACCTCGGCCCAGTTCTCCGAGCCGAACTCGATGGGCGAGTTGATGCCGTCGGCGAGCTGCTCGGCGAGCCACCCGGCCACCTGGGCGTTCTCCGCCAGCACGATGTCCTGCACCGCGACGGCCGTCGCGTGTCGCACCTGGCGGAACGTCACGAGCCAGCCGACACCGAGGACGACCGCCTGCAGCAGCACGATCGCAATGATCGCGCCACGCTTTGTCCGTATGCGGGCAGCACAGAGTCTCCGATATACCGATTTGCTGTCCACGCCCCTGCTTTCGGCGTGCCGCGAATCGCCAAGCCACCGAACCGGGCACGCTATCTGCCAGCGACAGATGCAAACACCGATCACCCCATCCAATCGGCGCAACTCCAACGTCGGACAGACGTTATGAGGCCCGAGCCCGCCGGGAACCCTCCGCCCGATAGCACCGGGACCCCGCCTTCATCATCAGCCGCCGCCCAGAACCTTGTCGCACAGGGCCATCGCCTCTTGGTCGGCATCGGCCACGCCCTGCAGGTCCGGGAGCCAGCCCTTCGGCACCGCGAACTCGGCGAGGCCGGGGATGTCCGCCCGACGCACCGGGATGTTGTGCGAGCTGCTCTCGGCGAGGATCGTCTCGGCACGCCCGCCCAGCAGAAACTCGATCAAACGGCCGGCGGCCTCACCGTTCGGCCCGCCGCGAACACTCGCCACGGTGTTGGGGATGAGCATCGGCCCCGGGCTCGGCAGACCGTTCGCGCCCGGCGAATCGATATCGGGCGTCTCGAACACCGCTCGCACGCGGCCGCCCTTGCCCTGCTGCGCCCAGACATCGTCGGTATCGGTCAGACAGACATCCAGCTCGCCCTCGGTCACAGCCCGGACCACGGTCGAGTTGCCGTCGTACAGACGGAGCCCGTTGGCTGCCATCGCCTCGAGCCACGCCCGGAACGCCGTCGCCCCGTAGGTCGCCAGCAGTGCGCTCATGTGGCCTCGAGTGGTGCCGAAGCGGGGGCGGGCCATGCCCACCCGACCCCGGAACCGCTCGGCAGTCAGGTCGCGCAGGCGGCTCGGTACGGCGTCACCTTCGAGGAACCCCTCCCGCACCGCCAGCACCCGCGCCCGCAGCGCAAACCCGAACCACGACCCGTCCGCAGCATCAATGCGCCCGCGGAGTGCCGGATCGTCGATCTCCGGCGGCGTGATACCCGCCGGCGCGAGCAACCCCATGCCGGCCAGACGGATCGTTCCGAAGGGCTCGCTCGACCACCACACATCGGCGCGGGGCTCGTCCCGCTCGGCGACGAGCCGCTCGAGCAGGCCCGTGGTCTTGGTAGCTTCGGTATCGCCCAGCAGGCGCACCCGGACGCCCGACTCGGCCTCGAACGCGCTGACCACATCGCGGAGGACGAAGTCATCGACCGAACTGTAAAGCACCACCTCGCCGGAACCGCCCCGCCCGCTGCGCGCGCAACCGCCGAGCAGCGCACCGGTCGCGCCCAGAGCCGCGGCCCCGATCGCGACCACCGCGTCACGGCGTGGAATGGATTCGTGTATTCGGTCTGACCGGCACGTCAGTCCGGGCCCCGCCCCGCCCGACACGCGGTCAGTCCTCCCCGCCCGAGGTCTCGCCTCCGGACGTGGATTCCTTGGCCGGCTGGGTCTTGGCCTGCTCGGCTTTCACTCGCTCGCCGAGACGGCCGTAGTAGTGCTTGACTGCGCTGCGGAACTGCGGATCGACGTTCATGTTGGCGATCTCTTCGGCCGCCTGCTCGGCCGCCTGCTCGATCGCGGCACCGAACTCGGCCCGGGCCTCGCCCTTGACCTGCTCCTCGAACACATACCGCGACGCGATCACCGCGCCGCCCTGGTTCTGCACGTTCGCCTTTTCGCCCTTGTAGAAGAAGTCGGCGGTCTCGGCGTCGGGGCCCGCACCGTTGCCCTTGCCCGGCCCGCCCGAGCCGCTGCCCTGCGCCATCGAACTGCCTTCGGAGAACTGCCCGGTCTTGCCGGGCGTGCTCGCGGCCCAGCCGCTGCCCGGGCTGCTGCCGCTGCACTCACCGAGCGCCGCCATCTGGCTCTGGCACTGGCCCATCGCGTCGGACATCGCCTGCATCTCGGCCTGCATCTGCTCCATCGTGGACAGCTGCCCGCTCATCGCGTCCATCGCCTGCTGCGAGCCCTGCTGGCCTTGGCTGCCCTGCTGCGACATGCTCTGGGCCATCTGCGACATCGCCTGGCTCATGCCCTGGCACTGCGACGCAGCCTGCTGCATGGCGTTTGCCATCTGCTGCAGCTGCTGCTTCTGCGCATCGCTGAGGTTCTCGTTCTGCTGCAGCGCCTGCTGCATGGCCTGCGGGTTGGAGGCGAGCTGCTTGGCCTGCTCGGGCGTAATGCCCGCCTGCTGCAACGCCTGCTGCATCGCGCTCTGCTGCTCGGACAGATTCTGCATCTGCTCGGCGAGGTTCTCCATCTGCTTCTGGACCTGTTCCTTCTGCTCCTCGCTCAGCTCGCCGTTCTGCAGCTTCTGGTTGAGCGATTCGAGCTCCTGCCGCGCCTTGTCGAAATTGCCGCGGGAGAGCTGGCGGGCAAACTCGGAAAGCTCACCCTGCCCCGGCGTGGTCATCCGGCGCATCAGGTCCTTGACCGCCTCGAGGCTCTTGGCCTCGTCGGACTGCATCTGCTTGCTGAGCTTCTCGTTGAGGTCGGTCAGCTTGCGGATCGCCTGCTTGCGGATCTCTTCGGGCGTCGTGGGCTTCTTCAGTTCCGCGTCGAGCTCGGCGTCGGGCACGTTTTCTTCTTCGCCCAGGCCCGTCCGCTGCATGATCTCGCGGATCTGCGCCTCGGTGTCGCGGGCGTCCTGCACCGCGGCCTCGATCTCCTGCCGGGCGTCGGCCGCGGCCTGCGCCTCGGCGCGGTTGCCGAGCAGGTCGAACTGCGGCATCAAAAAGAACGTCAGCAGCAGCACGACGATCGCCGTCGTCGGGATGCGCCACGTGCTCGGCCCCTCGATCGGGATCGCGTCGCGCACCACCACCCGCCGGGCCTTGTCCGAGGCCGACTCGACGACCGCCTTCGACCAAGGGTCGCTCTCGCGCTCAACACACAACGCCGTCGAGAGCGACTCGCGGAGCCCCGCACGCTCATCGACGATGTGGGCGACACCCGCCTCGCGCGGGCGCGTGATAAGCGCCCAAGCCGCGCCGGCGATCAGCGCCAGCCCCAGCGAGCCGATGCCCGCCCACGCCATCATCGGCATGCCACGCCACGACATCTCGCCGAGCCCGAGAGCCAGCGAACGGTCAACCACGATCAGCAGAATCATCGCGCCGAGGGCGAACGTGATCGTCCACGCCCAGCTGTCGAACAGTCGCACCACCAGCAGACGGCGGGCGGCGACCTGAAGCACGCGACGGATGTCCTGCATCACCAACTCCCCGGGGCCGATTCAGCCCCTCCATCCCGCAGCCGTGGCGGGAAACGCACCCGGCGGCTACCCGCCCGGCAATCACACCAGCATACTTCGGTCAGACGACCGAACCCGAGGCATTGTTCAGCCAATCGGGGTGAAAGTTGCACACCGATACTCTGGATTTGTTCGGAATGTTGCCTGTCCCGTTGCACCGCCGCCTTGCCGGAGCGCCCGATCGCACCGATCATGCACCCGTGCCCGCACCCTCTCCCGAGCATCCCGCGCCCACCCCGCCTCACGCCGGACAGGGCCCGTGGTGGCGGGTGACCGGCGAGCGGGTCAACGCCGCGTTCGCCCAGCAACGCCGCATCGACCCGTTCGGGCACACCGTTCACGCCTGGCTGGGGGCGCTCGCCTGCGCCTCGGTCGCGGCGCCCACCAGCGCCGTCGAGTTTGGTGCCATCGGCGTTGTCGCGGCCATGCTCATCCGCATCCACCGCCACTGGCGGACACTGCCCCTCCTCTTCCTGCAGCCGCTGATGCTCGTGCTCCTCGCGTGGACGCTGCTCGCGCTGGCCAGCCGCCTCTGGACCCTCGGCCCGCACGACGCCTGGGTGGACGAGTTCGGCGTGCTCCGCTTCGGCATCGTCGCGGCCGCGCTGTGGCCGGTCGCCGACCGCCGAGCCCTGCTGCTCGGCGCTCTGGTCTTCGGCTTCGCCGTCGCGCAGCTCTCGCAGGTCGTCCACGCCCTCGGCCTCGCCCTTGAGATCGACGCGATGACCTGGAACCGCCTGCCCGGGCGCAACAGCGGCTGGCTCGACCCCGTCGTCGGCGGCTCGCTCCTCACCGCGGCCCTCGGGCTCCACCTGCCCGCCGCCCTGTGGGGGCGCGGGCGGTGGCGGGTGCTTGGGGCGCTGGGCAGTGCCGCGACACTGCTCGGCATCCTCGCCACGGGCACCCGCGGCGCATGGCTCGCGGCTGCGGGTTTGGTCGGCATCGCCTGCGTCGTCGCGATCGCCCGCATCAAGCCCCGCGCACGTCTCGGGCGTGCCGTGCTCATCCTTCTCGGCGTCGTCGCCGTCGGCTCGGCCGCGGCATGGCTGACCGTCGGCGACCAACTGCGCGCGCGGTTCGACGCCGGACGGGCCGAGATCACCGGCGCCATCGAGCACAAAGAGTTCCAGACCGACACCGGTGCCCGCCTGCTCATGGGCTGGTGGGCGCTCGAGGCCCTCAAGGAGCGCCCGCTCGGCGGCACGGGCGTCGGGGGCTACGAGGCGTGGACGCGCGCGCACGTCGAGTCGCAAGAAATCGACCCCGCCACCCGCCGCTTCCACGCCCACGCCCACAACGCCCTGCTTCACGCGGCTGCGGCGCTGGGCGTGCCGGGGCTGGGGCTCGCCATCGCCTTCGTCGCCCTGGCCATCATCGGCAGTGCCCGACGCCAGTCGGGCGACGGGCCGCCGGGCTACGCAGACGGTCCGTGCTTCGCGCTCGTGGGGCTGCTGCTGGTGAGCGCCTTCGACAGCGTCCATGTCAACTCGCAGACCGGAGCGCTGCTGGCGGTGCTGCTGATCTTCGCGGTGAGGTCAAGACCTTCAGAGCCGCGGGCGTGAGCACGCGGAAGGGATGGTTGGCCCTGCAGTCGAGTGTGTTCCTCTGCGCGAAGTGACGAGCCAAATCGCGCGCCGTCTCCGCACGCAAGCGAGCCGGGGGCTCTTCGCGCCTCGCCGTCTCTTACGCCCCTTCCGCGAGGTTACCCTCGCGGCTCTGCGCCGTCTCTGATCACCCTGATCTCCACCGGCGTGTAATGCCGCCCCTGATCGAGCCCGGGGCAGGTCGCCTTGGCCCGCACCCAGTCGTCGCGCGAGCGCAGCAGCGTGTTCCAGAACGGCCACGTGCGGCACTGCTCCGGTCGGTCTTCGTAGATCGAGCAGACCGCCTTGCCCGGCATCGTGGTCCGGTCGAGGAACACGCAGTCGTATCCGTGGCGGGTGTCGATATCGATGATCGAGCGGCCGTGGTGGGTGTCCTCGGTAAACCGCTCGAGAAACTCCGCCTCGGTGATACCGAGCCGGGTCGCGATCGACCGGCCTTCTTCTTCGGTAAACAGCACGTACCCCGGCGGGCCGGAGCAGCAGTTGCCGCAGAGCGTGCACCCGAACCGCAGGCCGGTCTCGCCGGTGTCCCGGTCGGGCTCGTCGAACCACTCACGCGGCGGCGATTCTGCTGTGGCATCGGTTGGAGGTCCGGTCGGGGGCATGGATGCCACAGCCTAGCGGCATATGTCCGGACGCAGACGGTGGCTACCGCACACGCCGCAGCGCGACGATGGTCTGATCATCGTCCCGCGAGAGCGAGCGGGTGTGCTGATACAGCGCCTTGTGCACCGAATCGACCACGCACCCCGGTTCGCCGGAGCAGCCGATGAGCGCGTCGTCGAGCCGCCGCGTGCCGAACTGCTCGCGATCGGCGCTGAACGCCTCGGTGATGCCGTCGGTGTAGAGCACGAGCGTGTCATGGAGATCGAGGGTGAGTCGGCCGGTCTGGATGTCGTAGTCGTCGGTGATGCCCAGCGGCAGCCCGGGCGCGTCGTCGAGCACGAGCACCTCGCCGGTGTCGCCCCGCTTGAGCCGCGGCGGGTTGTGCCCTGCGCGCGCATAGACGATCGTGTGGTCCGCCGGGTCGTACACCGCAAAGAACGCGGTCACGAAGGTCGCGTCGATGCGGTGGCTCCCGAGCCTGCGGTTGGCGTAGCGCATCACGGCTGCGGGGTCATATTCCGGCCCCTCGTACCCGTGCAGTATTGCGTGGAGCATCGCCATGACCGTCGCCGCCGCCGCACCGTGCCCCGCGACATCGGCGATCAGCACGCCCCACCTGCCGCCGGGCAGCGGGAAGAAGTCGTAGTAGTCGCCGCCGGCCTCCTGGCTGGTGAGATAACTCGTCGCGATCGTGAGGTCGGGGATCTCGGGGATCTCGATCGGCAGCAGCGCCTGCTGCACCCGGGCCACCGCCTCGAGCTGCGCCGTGAGCTGGCGGTTGAGTTCCTCGGCACGGTTGACCGCGAGCAGGTTCCGCGTCGCGGTGCCGACGAGGTTCGTGGTCAGGAAGTGGTCCACGAGATGCTCGCGGGTGTAGAGCACCGGATCGCGATGGAAGTTGAAGTTCCAGTTGAGCGCCTCGCCCCGGTCGAAGATCGGGCTCGCGACGCAACTGCCGAACTCGGCGATCGAGTCGCCGAGCACCGGGTCGCCGGTGATCTGCAGGTTGTTGAACAGCTGCGGCTCGACCCGGGACATCACCTCGCCCAAAAACCCGCCGCTGTGTGTCTTGAGCTTGGCCCAATCGCGCCACGGGTTGGGCCCGCCGTCGCTCTCGTCAAGTCGGCCGGTCGTCATCGCGCGGGTGATCTTGTATTGGCCCTCGGGCAGCCCCCGCGTGCTGGTCGAGATCAGGTAGTCGATCCGCCGGACGCGATAGAAATGCCGGCCGAAACGGCGGAGCATCTCCACCGGCTCCTTCACGCTGCTGATTTCACGGAGCATCTCCGCGAGCACGCTGATCTGGTGAGCGATCGCATCCGGACCGGCTGTGTCCACGGGTGGCATAGCCGATGGTACGGCATTTTGCCTGGAGAACCTAACCCCGGCAGGCGGTCTCGACGCGGCTTGCGATCTCAGACGCCCGCGCCAGCAGCGCGTCGCACTCAGTCTCCACCGAGCCGCGGACCGAGACATCCTCAATCCCCGGCAGATTGACGCGCACATTCCACGCCCCCGCCCGGGCCGCCGCCTCGGCGAGGATGGCTGCGATCGCCAGATCACTCCGCAGATACTGATTGGTGATGCCCGGCAGCGGATCCAGCACACCGAGCACGCCCACGCACGCAGCCATGCACGACAGCGGCACCTGCGCCGCCGCCACCGAAGCCGCGGGCAACTCCGCCCGCCGGGCGTCGCCAGCGGGCAATCTCGACAGCTCGTTGACCAGCCCGTACGCCGCCTCGTCCTCGGCCGCGAGTTCCAGCAGCACCAGCCGGGCTCTGCCGAGCCGCTCCGACGCCTCCCGCAGCACGGGCTCGTGCTCGGCGAGCGATTTCTTGCCCACGCTGTAGGCCAGCACCATGTCGCCGAGCGCCGCGCCGAGCGCCCCCACCGCCGACGCCACCGCCCCGCCGCCGGGCGTCGGGGTCTTGGCGGCGAGCTGGTCGAGGAAGCCGCCGAGGGTGCGGGACGTGAGCGGAGTCGTCATGCCACGAGGGTATCGCCCTCAATACTCTGCAAACGACGGGCGACCGACCGGACGCCGACGCTGCGTCCTCGAAGCGTCGGATCGGGGGGACCGCTTGTGCGATCCGACCCTTCGCAGAGCCTCAGGGTCGGCGTCCGAGAGCCGGGCCGTACAATCCGCCATGTCTCCCCCCCGCATCGTCATCACCGGCATGGGCTGGATCACGCCCCTCGGCCACACCATCGACCACGCGTGGTCCCGCCTGACCGCCGGAGAGGTCGCGATCGGCCCGGTCTCCCGGTTTGACGCCTCGAGCTTCACCACCAACTTCGCGGCAGAGGTAAAGGGGTTTGACCTCCCCGATCACCTTCCCGCAGCACTCGCCCGGCGGCACGCCCAGGCGGGCGTCGGCACCCAGATGGCCCTCGCAGCCGCGACGCAGGCGTGGACCCAGGCCGGCCTCGGCGGGCCGGGGCAGCCGATCGAGGGGGCCGAGCCCCGTCGGGTCGGGCTCTATCTCGGCGGCGGCGAGGGTTCGCTCGACTACGACGCCTTCTGGTCGACCAACCTCGGCGGGTGGGACGCCGACAACCGGCGCGTGGACGGCAACCGCTGGGCGCAGGCGGCCCATCAGCGCATGAGCGCGATCCGTGAGATCGAGCAGGAGCCGAACGCGGCGCTCTCGCATCTGGCCTCGGCGTTTCAGTGCCGCGGCCCGGCGTTCAACTGCATGACCGCCTGTGCCGCGGGCACCCAGTCGGTCGGCGAGGCCAGCGAGATCATCCGCCGGGGCGACGCGGACATCATGCTCGCCGGCGGTGCCCATTCGATGATCCACCCGCTCGGCATGACCGGGTTCATCCGCCTGACCGCGATGAGCACCCGCAACGACGAGCCGACGACCGCCGCCCGGCCCTTCAGCCGGACGCGGGACGGGTTTGTCATGGGCGAGGGCGCGGGGATCGTGGTGCTCGAGTCGCTGGAGAGCGCCGAGCGTCGCGGCGTCACGCCGCTGGCCGAGCTCGCGGGCTACGGCTCGACCGCCGACGCCTTCCGCATCACCGACATGCAGCCCGACGGGCGCGGGGCCCGGACCGCCATGCTGGCCGCCCTGCACCAGGCGGGGATCGACCCGACCCGGGCCCGGAGCGACGGCCGGCCGCCGGTGGACTACATCTCCGCCCACGGCACGGGCACCAAGGAGAACGACTCGATCGAGACCAAGGCGATCAAGGCCGCGTTCGGGGACCAGGCCCCGCGGGTCGCGATCAGTTCGATCAAGTCGATGATGGGGCACCTGATTCAGGCGGCCGGGGTGGTCGAGCTGATCACCTGCGTGCAGGCGATCCGGACGGGCGTCCTGCCGCCGACGGTCAATCTGCACGACGCCGACCCGGACCTGGACCTCGACTACGTCCCCAACACCGCCCGCGACCTCTCCGGTTCGGGCGGGGTGGAGGCCTGCCTCTCCAACAGCTTCGGCTTCGGCGGGCAGAACGACACGGTGGTGGTCAAGCGGTTTGTGTGAGGGGTGCGGCGCGCAGCGTCGGGTTTTCTGCCCTCGCGCATCAAAATCGCAGAACTCGCGGGCGTCGCCGGCTGTCTGATGACATATCACCCTTCCCGCCGATGTATTCTGCGGAGCGCCACCACTATGCCAGTTGCCACACTCACCCGAACGATCTCCACCTCGATCATGCTCGCGGTCATCGCTGCGGCGGCCTTCCTGGGCTACCAGTACATCCGTGCCGGTGCCGCGGCCGATATTTATCGGACGCGGCTCGCCTCGCTGGCTGATGAGTACGAGGGACTCCGCAACACCTACAACGAGGCCGTCCGCAAGTCGGCGGTCACCGAGCTGCAGGTCGAGGACGGCAAGCTCGCGGTGCTGGTGGTCTCCGAGACAGGCATCCTGCGCCGCGTCGAGACACCCTACGACCCCGCCGGTGAGATCTACGTGGACTACATCGTCCGCGACAGCCGTCTGTGGATCAGGCGGGTCTTCGACGCCAACACACCGCCGAGTCAGGGCGTCGTGATCGACCCCGGAATGGGCCCGGTGCTGTGGGGCGAGGGCGACGGGCAGGCCCGCATGGGCAAGGCGGTCTACCGCCAGCTCGGCGAGGGCCGCTGGGTCATCAGCGTGACCGGGAGCGGCGCTCTCGGGCTCGTCAAGGTGGCCGAGACGGCCAAGGTGAAGCTGACGCCGACACCCAAAATCGCGGACTTCGCCACCGTCACGGTCGAGGCCGACCGGGACGTCGAGTCGATCGGCATGGCCGAGGTCTGGGACCGGATCATCCGCCCGGCACCCTGACGACAGCAGTCGCGCACAGAGCCCCTCGAGCGAGCGAGGGAGCACCCGATGAGTTTCACCGCCTCACCTCACCGCACGCCGTTCAGGGGCGGGGAGGGGCGGCCACGGGCAACAGTTCGTACGCCCCCACATCAATCGCTCCCAGATTGCGCCGGGAACTGCTCGCGCGTGGGTGCAGGTACGCCTCGCGGGGGATGAACCGCCGATCCAGCCCCGAGAGGTCAGCCCCCGCATCGATCGCCGGCGAGCCGGCAAGCAGGTGGCATGTCACAGGGTCGATCCCCGCCTCCTCACGCGAGACGGCCTCACGGTTACCGAGCAATTCGCCCGGCCCCGCAAGGATCGCCGTCGCCCCGACCACGATGTTGTTGGCAAGCAGCGCGCTCTCCAGCCCCTCTTGCGCGCGCACCGCCGCCTGACAGAAGCGGTCCGAGACCATGGTGTTGTGGACGATCGCCAGCCGGTTACTTGCGTTGCTCAGCCCCTCGCGCCCGTAGGAGATCATGGTGCCGTTCTGCGCGTCCGGCCCTTGGAGCAGCAGGTTGCCCAGGACCATCGCGTCGCCGCCGTTGGGCAGGTCGATGAGATAGCTCGACGTGCCGGTCTGCTCGTCGGCCAGGCGGTTGCCGACGATGGTGTTGGACTCGGCCCGGCTCTTGAGCGTGTGACCGACGCGGGCGGCGTGGGACCACGAGCCGCGGATGGTCAGCGAGCGGATATGCCCGATGTAGATGTTGTGGCTGAAGCCGTCGCCGGCCCCGTTGCCGGCAAACTCGCAGCCCTCAATCACCACGTCACTCTCGGGGTGAGCGCCGGTGAGCAGGCCGGTCTGGTTGTCCCGGAAGGTGCAGCCGGTGAGTGTGAGCCCCGGGCCCTCGAGCCGGATGCCCGCGCCGTTGTTGTCGGGGACCTCGCAACCGATGAGCTCGATTCCCGAGACTGTCGTGCCGGCCCCTTTGAGCACCCAGATCGCCTTGGACTCGGCCGCCTCGCCGTCGGCGAACAGTCGGACCGGGGCGTCGGGATCAGCCCGTGCGATCCGCAGGTCGCTCGCCCGCCAGATGGCGACGTCGGCGTGGTAGTCGCCGCCGTCGATCAGGATGACATCTCCGTCCTGCGCGACCGCCGCCGCGGCGGAGGGGACCGGGTACTCCCGCCCCGGGCCGACACGGAGTGTGTCGCCCGTGAAGGCGAGCACGCAGGCAGCAACGAGCGGAGCGAGAGCCATGCGGCCCAGTCTACCCAAGAGCCCCTCGCCCAAGCGAGGGGACACCCGACACCTCGTCCGATCCCGATTCCCCCCGCTCGCGCGGGGGGCTCTCACGGGCCCGCACGATCAAGACTGGGCCCACGCGCTCACGCTTGGGGCTCTTCCGGGCCCACGCGCTCACGCTTGGGGCTCTTTCCTACCATCACCCCCCAACGACTCACGCCAGGAGCCCCGCCCGATGACCGACAACGCGCAGAAATCCATGGAAGACATCGTCTCGCTCTGCAAGCGACGCGGGTTCGTCTACCCCGCCAGCGAGATCTACGGCGGGATCAACGGCTTCTGGGACTACGGCCCGCTGGGCGTGCAGCTCAAGAACAACCTCCGCGACGCGTGGTGGGAGGCGATGGTCCTCAACCCACCCAAGGGCCCCGACGGCGAGCGGCTGCAGATCGTCGGCCTCGACAGCTCGATCATCCAGAACCCGAAGGTGTGGGAGGCGAGCGGGCATGTCGGAGGGTTCAACGATCCGATGGTGGATGACAAGGAGACGAAGCAGCGGTTTCGTGCTGACCACCTCGTGGGAATGTACGTAATTGAGCGAAGCGATCAGTCGCTGCAAGAAGATATCCGAGCACTATTTCAAGGACTCCAAGTAGGCCAAGTTCTTCCTGTGAAGACCTATATAGCATCGACCGTAGATGAAGCTGCCAGTGAGATTCACAACACCCCCAAGAAGCAAATGCATCCGTGGACGGTCGGAGAATTCGTCAATGTAGCAACACGCGATGACCCAATTCCACCCGTTGCCCCAGCAGCAGAAGCCGAGCGTCATGGTGGCGGAAGATATGCGGTAACGCTTGCCTTTGTAGCACGTTCCGCTCTAGAAAGACAAGCTGCACAGATTCCATCGCCTTTTACCGGCAAACCCGGACACCTTACTGAGCCCCGCATGTTCAACCTCATGTTCGACACCTACACCGGTGCTATCCGTAACGAGGACAACAAGGCCTACCTCCGCCCCGAGACCGCCCAGGGCATCTTCATCAACTTCAAAAACGTCGTGGATACCAGCCGCGTCAAGGTCCCCTTCGGCATCGCCCAGATCGGCAAGGCGTTCCGCAACGAGGTCACGCCCCGCAACTTCATCTTCCGCTCGCGCGAGTTTGAGCAGATGGAGATGGAGTGGTTCTGCCACCCCGAGGACGCCCGCAAGTGGTACCAGTTCTGGCAGGCCGAGCGCAAGCGCTGGTGGGAGTCGATCGGCCTGACCTCGGACAACCTCGTCCTGCGCGAGCACGACAGGGACGAGCTCAGCCACTACGCCAAGGAGGGCGCCGGCACCGCCGACGTCGAATACCGCTACCCCTTCACCGCGCCGGGGTTCGGCGAGCTCGAGGGCGTCGCCCACCGGTCCAACTTCGACCTCTCGCAACATGAGAAGCACGCGCGGACCAAGCTGCAGTACTTCGACAACACCCGGGGCGAGCTCGCCAAGAACGGACAGCCCAAGGGTGAGCACTACCTCCCCGACGTCATCGAGCCCGCAGCCGGGCTGACCCGGGGCGTGCTGGCCCTGCTCTGCGAGGCCTACACCCGCGATGAGAGCCGGCCGAGCCCGGAGATCCTCAAGCTGCACCCCAGGCTCGCCCCGATCAAGGCCGCGATCTTCCCGCTGGTCAACAAGGACGGCATGCCGGAGGTCGCCGACAAGCTCCACGCCGAGTTGCAGCAGCGCTTCGGCCGGTCGGGCTTCATCGAGACCGACGCCAAGCAGTCGATCGGCAAGCGGTACGCCCGCATGGACGAGGCCGGCTGCCCGTGGTGCTTCACCATCGACGGCGACACCCTGACCGACCAGACCGTCACCGCCCGCGACCGCGACACGGGCGAGCAGCACCGCGTGGCGCTCGACAAGGTCTCCGGCTTCCTCGGAGAGAAACTCGGGCTTTGATTCCCAGTATTACTACTGGATTCAAACGGCGAGATTCGGCCCCTCGGCACCGGGCAAGCACCGGGAAGCGCTATCGTCCCCCCGTTTGTGGGCAAAAACGCGTGCTGGGGTGAAACGCGCCGCTCCGACTCTCGGAACAACGGTGGTGGCAAGGCCTGGGTCGGGCCCCGGAGCGACGACGGAAGGGGTTCGACGTGGGCAAGGTGCTGTGGATCGGCGGAGCGGTGGTGGTGGTTGGTGTCGTCGGGGCGGGCGTCGCGCTGACCCAGACCTCGCTCGGCGAGACGCTCAAGGCCAGATTGGAACGGCAAGAAGAGGCCGCGACCGTGCGGCTGGAGGCGGTCGGACGCAGCACCGTCACCCGGAGTGTCAGCGCCCCCGGGCTGGTCGAGCCCCGCACCAAGGTGGAGATCAGCGCCCAGGTTTCGGCGCGGATCGTGGCCCTTCCCTTTGAAGAAGGCGACGTCGTGCGCGCAGGCGAGGTCGTCGTGCGGCTCGACTCTGAAGACCTGACCGCGAGACTCGAGGCGGCCAAGGCCAGACTGAAGGCCCAGGAGGCCCGCTTCCGCGGCTCGGAGGCCGACCTGGCGGTCGCGCTCAGCGACTTTGGCCGCAAACGCGAGCTGCACGACACCGGCGACATCTCCGACGTTGCCTACGAACAGTCAGAAAACCGGTACAACCAGGCGGTCGCGTCGGTCGAGATGGCGACGGCGGATGTCGAGATCGCGCGCGCGCAGATCATCGAGGCCGAGCGCAACCTCGCCAACGCCGTGATCTCGAGCCCGATCGACGGCGTGATCACGACGCTCAACGCCGAGGTCGGCGAACTGGTCGTGGTCGGCACGCTCAACAACGCCGGGTCGATCATCCTCGAGATCGCCGATCTCTCCGACATGCTGCTGATGGCGCGGGTGGACGAATCGAACGTCGCCGAGGTGCGGGCGGCGCAGGAGGCGACGGTCTACGTGAACGCCTACCGGGACGAGCCGTTCTTCGGCGCGGTGGAGCGGGTCGGGCTCGAGCGTCGGCGGTGGACCGACGGGACGTACTACTACGAGGCCGAGATCAAGCTGCAGGACAACCCCGACCGCCCGCTGCTGTCGGGCCTGAGCGCGACCGCCGAGATTACGGTGCAGGAGCTGCGCGACGTGCTGGTGGTGCCGAGCCAGGCGGTGCTCGACCGCCGCATCGACGAGCTGCCCAGGGACACGGTGGACGGTGCCGAAGGAATCGTTGACAAACGCAAGACCTTCGCCTCGGTGGTCTACATCATCGAGGAGGGCAAGGCCAAGGCGGTGCCCGTCTCGGTGGGCCCGAGCGATCTGGCCGAGACGGTCATCCTCGCCGGCATCGACGAGGGCGATCGGGTGATCACCGGCCCGTTCAAGACCATCGTGGACATCGCCGACGGCAAGCTGGTGCGCGACGAGGTCGAGGTGGAGGCCGAGGAGGCCGCCGCCGAAGCGCTGGCCGAGGCCGCGAAAGCCCCAACCGCCGACCCGGGGTCCTGACCAATGACCGTCCTGCGCGTCCGAAAGCTCACGAAGGAGTACAAGCTCGGCACCGAGCGTGTGCACGCGTTGCGCGGGGTCGATCTGGACATCGGGGCCAACGAGTTCGTCGCGATCATGGGCGCGTCGGGCTCGGGCAAGAGCACGCTGATGCACATCCTCGGCTGCCTCGACCGACCGACGGCCGGCGTGTACGAACTGCGCGGCAAACCGATCCACAAGGTCGGTGCGGCGCGGCTGGCCCGGGTCCGCAACGAGGAGATCGGCTTTATCTTCCAGAGCTTCGAGCTGCTCAACCGGGCGTCGGCGCTCAAGAACACGATGCTGCCGATGATCTACTCCCGGCGGCACTGGCGCTCGGCGCGGCGGCGGGCCAAGACCGCGTTGCAGCGGGTCGGCCTGGGCGACCGCATGGGGCACCGGCCCAACCAGCTCTCGGGTGGTCAGCGCCAACGCGTCGCGGTTGCGCGCGCACTGGTGAACGAGCCCGCGATCCTGCTCGCCGACGAACCGACCGGCAACCTCGACAGCACGACCACTAATGAGATCATCGACCTGTTCAAGCAGCTCCACGCCGAGGGGCAGACGATCATCATCGTGACCCACGAAGAGGAGGTCGCGGCCAACGCCCGCCGGATCGTCCGGCTCCGCGACGGGCTGGTGGTGAGCGACCACCCGACCGACGAGGACCCGATCCACCGGCTGTGGCTCGAGAGTGCCGCGGCCGCGGCGAGGCTCGCCGCGAGCGGGACCGCCGAGCGGACCCCATCGCCCCAGCCCGAGGGCCAGGAGGCGGGCGCATGATTCTCTTCCGCATCGTCTTCCAGACGTTCGGCCTCGCGCTCGGGCAGATCTGGTCGAACAAGGTCCGCTCGCTGCTGACCACGCTCGGCGTCATCATCGGTGTCGCGAGCGTGATCGCGGTGATCGCGGCCTTGCAGGGCCTGCGGCAGACCGTACTCAGCGAGTTTGAAAAGCTCGGCGCCAAGCGTGTTTACATCGACGGCTGGCTGCCGGATTCGATGCGGCGCAACGGGAACTGGCGTGACGTACAGCTCAAGCTGCCCGAGATCATCGCGATCCGCGAGAACTGCCCGGACATCACCAGCATCACGCCGGAGATGTGGGGGAGCTATTCGGCCGAGTACGGCGAGCGGAAGATCGACGGGGTCCCCTCGCTGGGCATCTGGCCGACCTGGCACAACATCGTCGGGCGGCAGGTGATCGACGGCCGGCAGTTCAACGGCGTCGACGAGAGCGAGCGGCGGCTGGTCTGTCTGATCAACGACAAGGCGATCGAGGAGCTCGACCTCCCGCGCGAGCCGGTGGGTGAGTTCATCCGCCTGTCCGGGCGCCGGTTCATGATCATCGGCGTCGTCGAGACCGTGCAGCTCAACCTCTTCGGCGGCGGCGACAGCTCCACCGAGGTGTTCATCCCCTTCGCCACGGCGCAGATGCTCGACCCGGACCGCTGGATCTCGGAGGCGTGGGGCTCGCTCTCGAGCCCGGAGCGGGTCGAGGACGCCCGCGAGCAGATCAAGTTTGTCCTGCGCAAGATGCGCGGCATCTCCGGCAACGACGAGGACACGTTCCAGGTCGAGGTGATGCAGCAGTTCATCGACCAGTTCAATTCTCTAGCCGCGGGCATCACCGCCGGCGCGGGCGGGATCGTCGGCATCAGCCTGCTGGTCGGCGGGATCGGGATCATGAACATCATGCTGGTGAGCGTGAGCGAGCGCACCCGCGAGATCGGGCTGCGCAAGGCCATCGGCGCGCGGCCGGCGGTGGTGCTCGTCCAGTTCCTTGTCGAGGCGGTCACGCTGTGTCTGGTCGGCGGAGCGGTCGGGCTGGGCATCGGACAGGCACTCATCTCGGTGCTCAAGGCGGTGCCCGACAGCCCGCTCAAGGACGCCAGCGTGCCAGCGTGGGCGGTGCTGCTGGCGGTGGGGTTCAGCGCGGGTACGGGCGTGATTTTCGGTATGTTCCCCGCCATCAAGGCCGCACGACTCGACCCCATCGACGCCCTCCGCCACGACTAGCGCGACACCCCGAGGACCCGACCATGCCGACCCGGCCCCGCTCTCTGCCCTCCCCATCGCGCCCGGTGCTTCAGATTCTCGCGACCAGCGGGTGCGCGGCCCTGCTCGCCGGTGCGCTCGTCCCGTCGCTCTCGGGCTGTTCGCGCAACCCGCTGTTTGCGCACGCCTCCGATTACGCCCCGCCGCTCTCGCTCGACCGGGTGCGGCGCATCGAGGCCGCGCCGATCGAGGACTACCGCGTCGAGACCCCGCCCCCGACCGTCGAGGACGCCCGGGCGACGCAGAGCCGGTTCGAGGGGCTCGAGCGGGTGGAGCTCTCGATCGAGGAGTGCCGCGCGTCGGCCCTGCAGCACAACCTCGACCTGCAGGTCGCGCTGATGAGCCCGGCCCTGGCCGCCGAGCGCCTCGCCGAGGAGGAGGGCCGCTTCGAGTCGGTCTTCACCCTCAGCGCCCTCTGGACCGAGACCGACTCGCCGACCTCCAGCACGCTCGACAGCGCGCAGCAGAAGTTCCAGCGGATCGAGCCCGGCGTGCGCATCCCGCTCCGCACGGGCGGCACCGCCAACATCACGCTCCCCTTCACGCGCAACGAGACCAACAACCAGTTCAGCACGCTCAACCCCGCCTACACCAGCGATGTCGAGCTCTCGATCAGCCAGCCACTGCTCCGCAACGCCGGACGACGCGCGTCCACCTACGCCATCACCATCGCTTCCTACGACCGACAGCTCTCCGAGGTGCAGACCAAGGCCGAGGTCATCCGCCAGCTCGCGGCCGTGGACCGCGCGTACTGGCGCCTCTACGGCGCGCGCGCAGCCCTCGACGTCCGTCTCCGTTCGCTCGAACTCGCGCAGGCCCAGCTCGAACGCTCCGAGCGCCGCTTCGACGCCGGCGAGGTCGCCGAGATCGAGGTGCTGCGGGCGCAGGCCGGTGTTGCTGAGCAGCTCGACAGCATCATCCGCGCCCAGAACCTGCTCATCACGCGCCAGCGCGAGCTCAAGCGCATCATCAACGAGCCGGGCCTCGACATCGCCAGCGACACACAGGTCTTGCCGGGCTCGCCGCCCGACCCGGTGCGGTACGAGTTCGACACCGAGGTGCTCACGCAGGCCGCGATCGATGGGCGGATGGAGATGCTCGAGCTCGAGCTGCGTCTCGCGGCCGACCTGGTCACCGCCGACTGGTCGCGCAACCAGGCCCTGCCGCTGCTGGCGCTCGACTACACCTACCGCATGAACGGCCTGGGCTCGAGCCTGAGCGGGGCGGTCGATCTGGCGCAAGAGAACCGCTTCGCGGACTGGTCGATCGGCCTGCGCGGCGAGATTCCGATGGGCAACGAGCAGCGCGAGGCCGCGGTGCGCCGGGCGCTCCTGCAGCGGCTCCAGCGGCTCGCCAGCAAAGAGGCCCGCGAGCAGACGATCCGGCGCGAGGTGCTCGACGCGATCGACGAGATCGAGTCGGCGTGGCAGCGGATCTTCGCAGCCCGGCAGAGCGTGATCCTCAACACCCGCACGCTCCAGGCCGAGCAGCGCCAGTTCGACGTGGGCGAAACCACCTCGACCGACGTGCTCGACGCCAACACCCGGCTGAGCGATGCGCAGCTGCAGGAGATCAACGCGGTGGTCGAGTACCAGATCGCGCAGGTCGATCTGGCCTTCGCCACGGGCACACTGCTCGGGGCGGCGCGGGTCGAGTTTCAGCCGGCCGATCCGCTCGGCACCGGGGCCCTCCGCGGCGGCAGCGCGGGATGGGACGACGGGTATTCCGACGCCGATTCCGGAGCACCCGGCCGGGCGGAGACCGGTTCTGCCGAGTGAGCGTCCGCGGCTCTAGCACCCGTTGGAGTAGGCGTTCAGGAAATCGATCACGTCCCGCGTATCGACCTTGCCGTCGCGGTTGAAGTCGGCCAGCAGAGACCCGCTCACCCACTCGTTGAGGAACTGGATCACGTCACGCGTGTCCACGATGCCGTCGCCGTTGCGGTCTGCGGGGCAGCGCAGCTGCAACGAGGCGAAGACCTGCGAGAGCTCTTCATCCGCGATCGCCGTCGGCATCGCCTCAACAGCGTGCCACCACATCGCGTCCGGGCCGAGCGCGACCCGGCTCGGCGAGACGGTCCCGGTGAGTTCTAGATGTCGGGGCTCCGAGCCGCCGATGGTGTAGTCCAGGCTCGTCTGGCCCTCGCGCGAGCGAACGACACACACCACCGGGCTGCCGCGGAGCCAATAGGTCGTGCGGATGTGCCGGACTTCGCGGGTCGACGACGTGGTCTGCGCGCGCAGCCTGATGCCCTCGTTGGACGGATCAGCCAGGACATTGATCAATCCGGTGCCGTCTTCACTCTCGATCGAGAACAGCTGCGGCTGGTGCAGGGTGGCGGTCTTGGCCGCGCCAACACCCGAACCACCCACGCGGTTGTCCCACTGATCCTCGGGCACCATGCCCACCAGCAGCATCGTCCATTCGTCACCGACGTCGATCCCCTCCACGACCGCCCGCTCGACCGACCCTGCACCCATCGGGCCGAGCCCGTGTCCCTGCACCGTCGGGGCGTCGGCGTAGACACCCTCCCACGCGATCAGGAACCGGCAGGGCGCGGCGACCAGACCGGACTTCTGCGCACGGAGCTCGACCATGGGCCGCCAGTAGGTGTCGGGGATCCGCGAGCTGTCCAACGCCCGCCACGGTCCCCAGATGGTGAAGGGTGTCCACGCGCCCGAGTCGAAGTCCAGACGGCCCGACCGCACGTCCAAGCGCTCACGCGCGTCGTCACTGAAGCGCATCGTCAGCTGCGCGGTCGTCGCCGGGTCTCCGTCGCCTTCCGGGCCCAGCGCATAGACCCACGCCCGCAGCAGCGCAAACCGGCGCGGTGCGGGGACGTCGGCAAAGTACGACGAGGGGTACCAGAGGCCCATGCGTCCGCCCTCTGACCTGTTCTCGACCCGGAAGATGTTCCCCGGGTCGCAGGGCGGCAAAGGGACGCCCTCGGGGAGGTCGCCCGGTTCGTTGAGCCGAACAATGCTGACGCCGAGGTCGAAACCGGATGTCGGTGCCGAGACCGTCTCGCGCAGCAGGTTGTTGGTCGAGGGGCTGAGCATCATCGGGCGGATCACGCTCGCGGTCGGTTCGTCGATCCGGCGGAATCCGACCCCCTCGTTGGCGAGAGATCCGATATAGCCCACATCGCCGCGGATCACCCCCTGGCGCGAGCCCGTGGTGCCCGCCACAAGGCACTGCCCCCACAGCTCACCGTCCGGTGAGTAGAGAATCCGTGTTTCGCGCTGGCCGGCCTGCCAGGGCGAGGTGGATGCCGCGTCGATGCGGCCGAGATAGGGGCCCCCCGGCTCGCCCTGCATGCTGAAGTTGAGCACGCCGTCGCTCGGCCAGCTGGTGGCCGAGGGCAGATAGAGCGTCCGCCACGAGGGCACCTGAGTATCAGGGTCGTAGGCCATCGACAGCACCGCGGCCCCGGTCTCGTCGGTGCCGCAGAGCAGGCGCGAGCAGTCGCGGTCGGCGGCGATCATCGAGATCACCTGGTTGTGCCGCAGGTAGGGGTTGGTGCCGGTGCCTCCCCAGACGGTGGAGACCTCCGACCAACTCGGTGCGGGTTCGTACACGCGGCTGCGCTCGTCGATCCCGGTGTCGGGGACGGCAACAGCCGACGCCCAGGCGAAGCCGGGCGATCGTGTGCGCGCGATCATGCGGTTGTCGGCGACGCCGTCACCGATGGAGACGACGATCGACGCGCGGCCGTCGGGGTGTTTGATGTAGCCGCCGCAGTGCCAGTGCTCGGTGGCGACCGGGTCTTCGGACCTGGCAACGCGGATCGTGCTTGCGCTCCACACGCCATCGCCGTCGCGCAGGAACCGGGTGGCGTAGGCGATCCCCCCGGTCTTGACGGGCGTGCGGTAGTCGGTCCACACGGCGACGAACTCGTCCTCGCTCACCGGGAAGGCCGAGTAGGACCAGGGCGAGCCGCGTGCGGTGTCGAGTTCGTTGGTGGGGACACCCATCGCGGCGATGATCCACGGGCTGCTCCGCTGCAGACGGTCGATCGTGGTGTAGGCCAGAGCGGCGCGGCGGCTGACCCAGTTCCCGTTGACGGGCTCGAGCACCTCACACGCCATCACGATCAGGCCGTTGTAGACCGATCCCCCGTTGGTCGGCGCAAACGCATACTCAGGCATGTTCGCCGAGCCGCCGTTGGATCCGGTCTGGAGCACAAGCAGGTTGGACGACCCGGCCTTCTCCTCGTCGCGCAACGGCATGACGTAGACGCCGGACCAGTTGCCGTCGGAGAACGCCCGGTCGACCGAGTCCTCACCGAGGTGGATGCTCAGCCGCTGGAAGGTCGACGTGCTGACCACGCAGACGGGCAGCCCGGTGCCCGTGTCACCGGCGGCGATCGCGTTGATCGAGAGCCCGGACACGAGGGTGCGGCTCGTCGCCCGGCCGCAGAGCAGAGTGGGCGGGGCATACCGGGGCTCGCCCGGTGAGAAAGTCTCACCGAACGATCCGAAGACTGTTGTCGGGCGGTCGAACTCGAAGGTGACGTTCGGGCTGGTCGTCACGCCGTCGTCGAACCGGACCCACGACTTCTGTGCCGATGCGGTTGTCGCGAGCGCCGCCACCGCCCCGATTACCCGAACCCAGTCCCGCCAGCCCCCTGATTGTCTCATCGCGCGTCCCTCTTCTCTCTCAATCCAAGTGGAGCATCGCCGGGAGGGACGATCAAGGGAATTTGCCCGAAATCTGTCCGGGGCACGCGTCGCGCTCCCGGAGTTTGATCGTCCGCCCCGGCTTCCGGGTCGAGCAAATCCTCGCGCAATGGGGCTGCAAAGGCTCTTGACCACGCGAAAATGGCCGCTATGCTCGTCCCAAGCATCAAGAGTCCCGGGTCAGCCTAACGCCCGGGCGGCAACCGAGCAGCTCCTCAACGAGCTCGCCGCGGTGCCGAGGCTAGCCCCTGCGTGGGGAGCGATGCGGCCGGGACGGCGGGCGGAAGCCCAGAGCCGATTCTCAGCAAAATGGTGGCGATGTTCGCCGCCGACCCACGCCAAGCTAGCCTGCGTTGATGCCGTGAGGAGGTTCACGGCATGAGTTATTCGAACTCGATCGCAGGCACGAGCACCACGGCCATCCACGGCGGCCTGCGGCCAGACCCGCAGTCCGGAGCGCTGGTCAACCCGCTCGTGCAGTCCACCACGTTTGTCAACGAAGCGGTCGGAAAGGACCGGGGGTACGCCTACTCCCGTGTCTCCAACCCCACCGTCTCGGCGCTCGAGGCACAGCTCGGCGCGCTCGAGGACGCCCTCCCGGCGGTCTGTTTCGGCACCGGGCTCGGGGCCGAGGCGGCGCTCTTCCTCGCCCTGCTCAAGGCCGGCGACCACGTCGTGCTCGGCGACGCGATCTACGGCGGCACGGTCCGCCTCGTGCAGCAGGTGCTCTCCAATCTCGGCATCGAGGCGACCTTCGTCGACTCCTCCGACGCCGAGAACGTCCGCACTGCGCTGCGGGAAAACACCAAGCTCATCTTCATCGAGTCGCCGGCCAACCCGACGCTCAAGCTCACCGACATCCGCGCCGTCGCCGCCATCGGCCGCGAGGCGGGCATCAAGGTCGCGGTGGACAACACCTTCCTGACCCCCGTCATCCAGCGTCCGCTCGACCTCGGCGTCGATGTCTGCGTCTACTCGACCACCAAGCACATCGAGGGCCACTCCAGCTCGCTCGGCGGCTCGGTCGTCTCTCGCGACGAAGAGCTGCTCAACAAGGTGCGCTTCATCCGCAAGTGCACCGGCGGCATCCAGGCCCCCTTCCAGGCGTGGCTGACCACGCGGGGCGTCAAGACCCTGCCCCTGCGCATCCGCCAGCACTCGACCAACGCGCTCAAGCTCGCCGCGGCACTGCAGGCCAACCCGCACGTCAAGCAGGTCAACTACCCCGGACTCCTGACCCACCCGCAACGAGATCTTGCCGAGCGTCAGCACCTCGGCGGCATCCACGGCGGGGTGCTCTCGTTCGAGGTCGTCGGCGGGACCGACGCCGCGGTGAAGGTGCTCAACAACGCCCAGCTCGCCTCGCTGGTCGAGCACCTCGGCGGCATCGAGACCCTGCTGACCCACCCCGTCACGATGACCCACGCCGATGTGCCCCGCGAGCACCGGCTCGCGGTCGGCATCACCGACGGGCTGATCCGCGTGAGCGTGGGCATCGAAGACGTCGCCGACATCATCGCCGACCTCGAGCAGGCCATCGAGATCGCGCACGCGGACACCGACGCCCCCGAGCAGACCGCGCCGGCAGCGGCCGCCGAGGAGGTGTTCGCGTGAGCAGCGATCTGGTCGTTCTGAAGTTCGGAGGCTCGGTCCTCCGCGATGAGCTGCATGTGCGTGCAGTCGCCGAAGAGGTCGCGAGCTTCGTCCGCCGCGGCTCGCGGGTCGTGGCGGTGGTTTCGGCCCTGGAGGGCACAACCGACGCCCTCCTCGCCCAAGCGGAGGCCTATTCCTCCAGCCCCAATCCCTTCGCAACAGCACAGCTGTTGGCGACGGGAGAGCTGGCGAGCGCTGCCCTGCTCGGGCTCGCGCTCGACAGCATCGGCGTCCGGGCCGAAACGCTCGACGCCGCCTCGGCCGGGTTCCGCACCGAGGGTGAGCCCCTCGATGCGTCGCCGGTCGCCGTCGATCTGCCCGGCGTGGTCGACGCGCTCGGACGGGTTCGGGCGGTTGTCGTGCCCGGATTTGTCGGGCGGGACGAGCGGGGACGCACCACCGTGCTCGGCCGCGGCGGCTCGGACCTCACCGCCCTCTTCCTCGCCCAGCGGCTCGGCGCGTCCTGCCGTCTGGTCAAAGATGTCGACGGCCTCTACGAGTGGGACCCCTCGCTCCCCGGCGAGCGGCCCAGGAGGTTCGCGACGCTGCCGTGGGATGAGGCCCTCGCCCTCGACGGCACCATCGTGCAGCACAAGGCGGTCCGCTGGGCGCGCCAGCACGAGCTGGCCTTCGAGGTCGGCTCGCTGGGTGCGACCGAAGTCTCGCGCGTCGGTGCGTTCGAGCTGTCGTTCAGTGCAGAGGACGATGTGTGTTCGGAGTCGATCCATGCCGCGTGAGGAGGGCACAAAGCGCCCGTGCGCGGGCTGCATCGCGGTCGTCGGTGCCACCGGCGCGGTGGGGCGCGAGGTGCTGCAACTGCTCGCCGCCCGGGGGGTTTCGGGCGAACGGGTTCGCGCCCTCGCGTCGGCCCGGTCGGAGGGAGCCCGCGTTCGCTATGGCCGGTCCGATCTCGAGGTCTCCGGGCTCGAAGATGGCTCGTTCGCCGGATGCGCGCTGGCAATCTTCGCAGCCGACGCCGTCACGGCGCGGCGGTTCGCCCCGCTCGCCGCCGGAGCGGGGGCGGTCGTGATCGACAACTCCTCGGCCTTCCGGCTCGACCCGGACGTCCCGCTCGTCGTGCCCGAGGTGGACCGGCGCGGCGCCATACCGGCCCCCCGCAACATCATCGCCAACCCCAACTGCACGACGATCATCCTCGTCACCGCGCTCGAGCCGCTCCGCCGGGCGTTCGGCATCGAGGCGATCGACGTGGCCACCTACCAGGCGGTGTCCGGCGCGGGGCTCGCAGCCATCGACGAATTGCTCGAAGACACCCGCGCGAGCCTCGATCCGCCGGACAGGCCGAGCACCGAGGCACCCAGGCAGCGCGTGTTCGCCGAGCCCGCGGCCTTCAACGTCTTCAGCCACGACTCGCCGGTCGATCCCCGGTCCGGCATCAACGGCGAAGAGCAGAAAGTCATCGACGAGACCCGCAAGATCTGGGGCGATCCGTCGCTCCGGGTCACCCCGACGTGCGTCCGCGTGCCCGTGCTGCGCGCGCACACCGAAGCGATCACCGTCACGCTCGCCTCCGCTGCGAGCGAGGCCGAGGTCCGCGAGGCGCTGGCCCGCGGCTCGGGCGTGGTGGTCGTGGACGACCGGGCGGCCAACCGCTTTCCGACGCCGCGAAAGGCGAGCGGGAACGGCCCGGTGCTGGTCGGACGCGTCCGGCCCGACCCCGGCGAGGTATCGGACGCGGGCGGGCGGAATCGCCGGTGGTGTCTGTTGGCCTGCGGCGACCAGCTCCTCAAGGGTGCCGCGCTCAACGCAGTACAGATCGCCGAACGCCTCGGCCTGGTGCCGCACGAGAGCCCCGACACCGTCCCGGCCGGAGGCGAGCGGATCGTCCATCTGAGCGTGTGACCGCCCGCCTGGGTGTTCAGCCCCCTGTTGCACGCGGCTGAGACCCAACTTCTTTCGGCACTCGCCGGCCGGGGTGACCGCGCGCGCAGACCCTCGGCGGCCGGCTCCCTATCCTCGCTCTCCCCCCCGACCGGACGGGCCGGCGGGCAGGGGCCGCTCACACGCCTACCACGCAGGAGTCGCCGACATGTCGCAGAAGGTCCAGATTGCCCTCGCCGCCGGAGATGGCATCGGCCCCGAGATCATGGACGCGTGCCTCCGCGTGTTCGAGGCCGCGGGCGTGCAGGAACAGATCGAGTTCGTCCCCGTGGAGATGGGCGAGCGGGTCTTCGCCGCCGGCGACAGCCGCGGCATGACCGACGAGGCGGTCGAGACCGTCGAACGCACCGGCCTGCTCTACAAGGGCCCGATGGGCACGCCGATCGGCGGCGGCGGCAAATCGATCAACGTCACGCTGCGCAAGACCTTCGGCGCCTTTGCCAACCTCCGCCACTTCCAGAGCCTGCCGGGTGTGGACACGGTCTTCAGTCGGGCGGGTGTGCCGGTGGATATCTATGTGGTGCGCGAGAACATCGAGGACACCTACGGCGGGATCGAGCACCGGCTGACCAACGACGTCGTGGAGTGCAAGCGGCTGATCTCGGCCCCCGGGTGCGACCAGGTCCACAAGTTCGCCTTCAAGGCCGCGGACAGGTTCGGGATCAAGAAGGTCCACTGCGCGCACAAAGCCAACATCATGAAGATGACCGACGGGCTGTTCCTCGACCGCTTCCGCGCCGAGGCCCAGCACCACCCGGGCATCGAGGTGGCGGACATCATCATCGACGCCCTCTGCATGAACCTCGTGCTCAGGCCCGAGGAGTACCAGATGATCGTGCTGCCCAACCTGCAGGGCGACATCGTCTCCGACCTGGCGGCCGGGCTGGTGGGCGGGCTGGGCTTTGCGCCCTCAGCCAACATCGGCGACCAGATCTCGATCTTTGAGGCCGTGCACGGCACCGCGCCGGACATCGCCGGCAAGGGCATCGCCAACCCGACGAGCCTGCTGCTCAGCGGCCTGATGCTGCTGCGGCATATCGGCATGCTCAAGCAGGCCGCGCTCATCGAGAACGCGCTGCTGGCGGCGCTCGAGGACGGCGTGCACACCGGCGACGTGCGCGGCAAGGGCGATCCCGTCGGCACGAACACCTTCGCCGAAGCGATCGTCTCCCGTCTGGGCACGCTGCCCTCGGGCGAGGAGGCCCGGCCGGTGCCCGACGAGGCGACCGCGCACTACACCCCGCCGACGCGCCCGAGCACCAACCGGCTCATGCGGACCTTCGAGACCATCGAGAGCACCGTCGCCGGGTGCGACATCTACGTCGGAACGCTGATCACCCCGCTGGAACTCGCCCAGCGGCTGGAGCGCATCTGCGAGGGCACGGCCTTCAAGCTCACCATGATCTCCAACCGCGGCACACAGGTCTGGCCCAGCGGCAGCCCCTACACCGAGGTGGTTGACTACTACCGCGTCCGCTTCGAGCTGCGCGACCCGGCGATCGTGCTGGGGCAGATGGGGCAGATGCCGACGATCCATCTGCTGACCAAGGTCGCCGAGAAGTTCGAGGTCACCGACTTCCAGCCGCTGAAGTACTTCGACGGCAAGCCGGGGTACAGCCTGGCCCAGGGGCAGTAAGGACCGAGCGGCGGTCCGGGCGAGGCCAAACGGTGCGGGTGGGATTCGAACCCACGAGACCCTTTCGGGTCTGCACGATTTCAAGTCGTGTGCCTTCAACCGCTCGGCCACCGCACCCGTGGAGCAAAGCATAGCCCGAACACGACGACGCCCGGGCGGCTCCTGCCCGGGCGTTTGTGTTGCCGTGTTGAATCTTCTCTCGCCCCGTGCAATACTTGCATCATGGCGTCAGTATCCAACCATATGAAGCGGACCACCCCCGGCAGATCCAGCCCCACCACCACACCGGCCACGCCCCGGCAGGCGGCCCGGAGGAGGGCGCCGGTCGACCGGTTGCTCGACCCCGAACTCTTCAAGGCCCTCTCCGACCCGACACGCGTCAAGCTGCTGGCGTGCGTGCTCAAGTGCAGCCGCCCCTGCTCGGTGACCGAGGTCGCCGCGTGCTGCTCGGTCGACTTCTCGGTCGTCGCCCGGCACCTGTCGGCGCTGGCCCGCGTCGGCCTGCTCGAGGCGACCAAGGAGGGCCGCACGGTCTGGTACGCCCCCCGGGGCGAGTCGCTCGCTTCGCGGCTCCGGCAGCTGGCCGACGCGATCGATTCGTGCTCGGCGGTCTCCTGCTGCGGCGATGCCGAGGGAGGCGACCGTGGCTGCTGCTGACCACCGACCCCGCGTGCTCTTCCTGTGCACCGGCAACTCGTGCCGGAGCCAGATGGCCGAGGGCTGGGCGCGGCACCTGCTGGCCGACACCGTCGACGCCTGCAGCGCCGGCACCGACCCGCACGGCCTCAACCCCCTGGCGGTGGCCGCGATGCGCGAGGCCGGTGTCGATATCTCCGGCCACACCAGCAAGACCATCGACGCGTGCGACCCAGACACACTCGACCTTGTCGTCACCGTCTGCGCGAGCGCGCACGAGACGTGCCCGGTCTTCCCCGGCACCGCTCGCGTGGTCCACCGCGGCTTCGACGACCCGCCGCGGCTGGCCAGAGACGCCGGCTCCGACGACGAGGCCCTGCCCCACTATCAGCGCGTGCGCGACGAGATCCGCGACTTCGTGCGGACGCTCCCCGACCTGCTCTGCCAGCCCACCGCCGGGAGGACCGCGCCGTGACAGACGTTCCGATCTCACCGGCGGCCACCCGCGACGCGCCCTCGTGCGAGCGCAAGCGCCTCGGCTTCTTCGACCGCTTCCTCACGCTCTGGATCTTTCTGGCCATGGCGCTCGGTGTCGCGATCGGGTATCTCGCGCCGGGTGTGTCGAGCGCGATCGACCGCGTCTCGGTGGGCACGACCAACATCCCCATCGCGATCGGGCTCATCCTGATGATGTACCCGCCGCTGGCCAAGGTCCGCTACGAGAAGCTGCCGGAGGTCTTCCGCGACTGGAAGATCCTCGCGCTCTCGCTCGTGCAGAATTGGGTCGTCGGCCCGGTGCTCATGTTCACGCTGGCGGTGCTCTTCCTCCGCGATCAGCCCGAGTACATGGTCGGCCTCATCCTCGTCGGGCTGGCCCGGTGCATCGCGATGGTGCTGGTCTGGAACGACCTGGCCCGCGGCAGCAACGACTACTGCGCCGGCCTGGTCGCCTTCAACAGCATCTTCCAGATCCTGTTCTTCGGTGCCTACGCATGGCTCTTCATCACGTGGCTCCCAGCCCGGCTCGGGCTCGAGGGTGCCGTCGTCGATGTCACGATCGTGCAGGTCTTCCAGAGCGTGCTGATCTATCTGGGCATCCCCTTCTTCGCCGGCATGCTCACGCGGCTGATCCTCCGTGCGCGCAAGGGCGACGACTGGTACACCCGCGTCTTCCTGCCGCGGATCAGCCCCGTCACCCTCGTCGCGCTGCTGCTGACGATCATGGTGATGTTCAGCCTCAAGGGCGAACGCATCGTCGCGCTGCCGCTGGACATCGTCCGCATCGCCGTCCCGCTGACGGTCTACTTCGTCATCATGTTCTTTGTCAGCTTCCTGATGGCCCGCAAGGTCGGCGCCGACTACGAGCGTGCCGCGACACTCGCCTTCACCGCCTCGGGCAATAACTTTGAGTTGGCCATCGCCGTGGCGATCGCCGTCTTCGGCATCGGCTCGGGTGTCGCCTTCGCCGCCGTCGTCGGCCCGCTGGTCGAGGTGCCCGTGCTGATCGGCCTGGTCGGCGTCTCGCTCTGGCTCGGCCGCAAGCTCTATCCCGACACACCAATCAGTACACCAACCAACACACAACGCATCCCGAGCGACACACCGCTCACTGGAGAATGACCATGACGAGCGAATCCAAGTCCTGCTGCGGCCCTGACTGCTGCAACGACACACCCGCGGCCGACGCCGCAACCAAGACTTCCTCGCCGCCGACCGACATCCGCGAAAGGGTCCGCGAGGGCTACGGCGAGATCGCGCGCGCAGGCGTGTGGTCGTCGGTTGCCGCGGAAAGCGCGACCGAGTCTGGCTGTTGCGGCACCGGCGGCGAGAGTGGCGGTGGCGGCTGCTGCGGCCCGACCACACTCACCGCCGACCAGGTCGCCGAGGCTGTCGGCTATTCCTCAGACGAACTCGCCGCGCTCCCGGAGGGTGCCAACATGGGCCTCTCCTGCGGCAACCCGACGGCACTTGCCGCCCTCAAGCCGGGCGAGACCGTGCTCGATCTCGGTTCGGGCGGCGGGTTCGACTGCTTCCTCGCCGGGCCGCGGGTCGGCGAGACCGGGCGCGTGATCGGCGTGGACATGACCCCCGACATGCTCGCCAAGGCCCGGCGCAACCTCGACGCCTACCGGCAGACCAGCGGGCTCGACAACGTCGAGTTCCGCCTGGGCGAGATTGAGCACCTGCCGCTGGCGGACAACTCGGTGGACGTGGTGATCTCCAACTGCGTGCTCAACCTCTCGCCGGACAAGGCCGGGGTGTGGCGCGAGATCGCCCGCGTGCTCAAGCCCGGCGGACGCGTGGCGGTCTCCGACCTCGCGCTGCTCCGCCCGCTCCCGGACACGGTCCGGGACGATCTGGAGGCGCTGGTGGGATGCATCGCGGGCGCGGTGCTCGTTTCTGAGACCGAGCACGACGCGTCGGCCGCGGGGCTGACCAACATCACGCTGACGCTCAAGCCCGACTACGTCAAGGCGATGAGCGATTGGCAAGACCCGCTCTATATCAAGATGCGCGACTCTATGCCGAACGGCACGACGGTCGCCGACTATGTCACCAGCATGGAGATCATTGCCCGGAAGCCGGGCTGAACCGGACTAGACCGGACCGGCGGCGCGGCCCACTAGGCGACGACCACCCGGTCGTCGGCCTCGTGGGCCTCGCCGCGCTGGATCACCACGTCGATCGCCTCGCTCATCGACTCGCGCGACTTGGCGGTGACGCGGGCGAACCCGAGCAGCCTCGCCGACTCGCGTTCGAGCTCCTCGCGGGGCAGCGCGATCTGGGTGGCCAGCGTCTGCCTCACCGCCGCGACACGCTCGATGAGCGGGATCCACTCGATGTCGCGCTGCGAGTCCTCCGCCTCGCCCGAGGGGCGGACCCGGTCGTAGCCGCCCGGGTTTGCCCCCGCCGGCCAGAAGGCGTCGCCCTTGGCAAACAGCATGCCCGCCGAGGCCGCACGGCCGAGGATCTCCTTGAACCGATCGCGGTAGCGGTCGGTGATGCGTGAGACGCCGAACCAGTCGGCAAGCCTCCGCAGCGCGAGCTCGGGCACAATCGGGGCCTCCTGCGACACGATCGCCGCCAGCGCCCGCACCGCAAGCTCGTTGGTGCGCTCGTGGAAGATGTCCGACCTCGAGGACACGCCGCGGACTCGCGTGGCGGCGCGGTACTCGTCGCGCCGAGGCTCTGACGCGGCGCCGGGCGCCTCGCCGGTCGCACCCGCCGGCGCAGCCCCGGCCAGCGGCGCCTCGGGCTGCGAGTCGCTCTCGGGCTCGGCTTCGGGTGCGTCCGCGCGATCGCGCTCAGCGATGGCCTGCGCGATCGCGTCCTCGATCTGCGCGATGCACCCGTCGGGGTCGAGCCGCCACGCCGTGGACCACACCCGCACCAACCGCCAGCCCAGCCCGCCCATCACGCTCGAGCGGGTGCGGTCGCGATCGCGTGCGGTGTTGGCGTGCCTGTACATCGGACCGTCGCACTCGATCCCGAGGAGGTATTCACCCTCCCGCTCCGGGTCGTCGATGGCCAGATCGACCCGGTAGCCGCCGAGCCCCACCCGCGGCCGCACGCTCCACCTCCGCGACTCGAGCGCTGCGCGAACCGTCCGCTCCAGATCGCTGGGCGAGCCCGCCTCGGCGTGCGCAGCCGCGGCCTCGGCCATCACGCCCGGGCCGCGCTGGGCGTACATCAGGAACCGCTTGAAGTGGTGCACACCCGTCGCCCGCGTCCGCGACAGATCGATCGCCTCGGGCTGCATCGAGCAGAACACCAGCAGCCGGTACCGCGAGCGCGTGACCGCGACGTTGAGCCGGCGCTCGCCGCCCTCGGCGTTGAGCGGGCCGAAGTTCATGCTCATCTTCCCGGCCGCGTCCGGGCCGTAGCCGACGCTGAAGATGATCGTGTCCCGCTCGTCGCCCTGGACGTTCTCGAGGTTCTTGACAAACACCGGCTCTTCGACACCGACGAAGAACCGTTCGATCTCCGGGTGCTCGCGCCGGGCCTCGTCGAAAAGGTCCTCGATCAACCCCTGCTGCGGCTGGTTGAAGGTGACCACGCCGATGCTCCCGTTGGCCCCCGGCTCGCCGAGCCGGCGGACGACCTCGGCCACGACGGCCTCGGCCTCGACGCGGTTGGTCCGCGTGCCGCCACGGTCATACACAGCGCCCTCCACTCTCCGGAAGCTCACGCCCAGCTCGGGTGAGTGCTCGACCGGGGACGGGAAGGTGTGGAGCTGGTCGTCGTAGTAGTGGTGGTTGGAGAAGGTGATCAGGCTCTCGTGGCGCGACCGGTAGTGCCATTTGAGCCGCAGCGCCGGCACGCCGGAGGCGTTGCACTCCTGCAGGATGCTCTCCAGCTCGTCGTCCACCGGCGCGACGAGGCCCTCGTCGTCGTCGGACTCGACGGTGCTGAAGAAGTTGGTCGGGGGCAGCTGCTTGGAGTCGCCGACGATGATTGCGTCCGTCCCGCGCGCGATCGAGCCGATCGCGTCCCACACCGGGATCTGCGACGCCTCGTCGAACACCACCAGATCGAACGGCGGGTGGTCGGCGTCGAGATACTGCGCGACCGAGAGCGGGCTCATCAGGAAGCACGGCTTGAGGCGTGGCAGCAGGTTGGGGAGCGACTCGATCAGCCGTCGCGTCGGCATGTGCCGCGAACGCTTCTCCAGCTCTCGCCGGAGGATGCCGACCTCGGAACTCGACGACACACTCGCCCCGACACCCGGCACCCGCTCGGCCAGCCTGCCCGCGACGACGCGGCGGGTCAGGCGGATGACCTCGCGGTCGAGCTGGCGGAACCGGTCGATCGCCGAGCCGTGCGCGCGCGCATTGAACTCCCGGATCGCCCGGCTGGCGTCGGCCGTCTGCACCAGCCACCGCTCGCCGAACGACCGCTCAAAGACGCTCGACAACTGTGGCCGCTCGATCGAACCGGTCTCGTAGGCATCGACCACCGGTGCGAGCCCGCTCTCGCACGACGCGAGCCGCTCCCGCCGCCAGGCGCACCAGTCGTTCAGACTCTGCAGGTTCTGCCCCCAGCGATCCAACGCCTCGCGGGCCCTGCCGAGCCACTCGGACTCGTCCGCCGATCCCCACGCCGCGAGCGGTTCGGCCTCGAGCAGCGATGCCGCCGCGTCCCAGGCTGCCGACCACCCGGCCGATGCCTCGACAAACGCCGCAGCGGCCTTGCCCGCAGGCGCTCCGGCGAGCGGCGAGAGCGCCGCATCGCTCGCAGCCCGGGCCATCGCCTCGTGGCAACGCCGGCCCGCCTCCGAAGACCGCAAGGGGAGCGACGCCGCCTGAAACCGCTGCGCCCAGCGGAGGTGCGCTTCGAGCGTGTTCCAATCGCTCTCGATCCCCTTCCAAAGGGGACCGAAGCAGCGGGCGGCCTCGGTATCGGTCCGTGACAACTCACGCCGCTCGGCGATGATCGAGAGCGCCTCCTCAAGGTCGGCGATGAGCGACTCGAGAGTGCCCGGCGCGCCGAGGCCGTACGGCCGCACCCGCTTCCGCGCACGACCCGCGAAGAACCACCGCACGATCGGCGGCTTCTGCTGCGCTTGCCGGAGGTCGTCGAGCAGACTCAACAGTTCGGCATCAAACAGCTCCGGGCGGTACCTGCTCAGCAACGCGTCCGAGCGGGCGGCTGTCCGCCTGCCCCGCTCAATCCACGCACCGACCGCCTCGTGCAGCACCGGGTCGGCGAGCGCATCGATGGTCTCCCGCGACGGGCTCGGGCAGTCGGCAAAGCACGCCCCGGCCGCAGCGATCGCCGAGAGCTCGGTCTGCGAGAGCGCGGCGATCGCCGCCGATGGATCGACGCCCTGTGTCCGCGGCTCATCCAGCGCGCGCACAAACGCCTCGGCGGCGGACCGCAGCGCATCCAGCGCACCGGCCGCATCAGCGATCGCCGCCCGCGCCTCTTCCGGCAACGCAAACGACCACGCCGACCGCCCGATTCCTCGGAGCGGGTGTTGCCCGACCGGGTCGACCGCGGCGGCCACCTCCGTCAGCGTCGCGATCTGCGCCCGCCAGCCGCGGAGCGTGGTCTCGTCGACAGCCGTGCAATCGTCGATCCCGAGTTCGACCCGTGGCCCGTCCCCCAGCACTCCGAGGCGGCCGTTGACCTGGTAGAGGCTCTCGCCGCTGGCGCCGGGCTGGTGCAGCTCGCGGACGTAGGTGTTCAGGCGTGCGCGCACCTCGCCCAGCTCCTCGCGCACCCCGTCCCACGCGTTGGGGTCACCGGCATGTGCCGCGTCGAGCGCCTCACCGAGCTGGCGCAGCACCTCTTTCTTCGACGATCGCGCCGAGTGGAGCTCGAGACAGAACGGCCCGAGCCCGTCGCGCCCCAGCCGCCGCCGCACGACCGAGAGCGCAGCCATCTTCTCGGCGACAAACAGCACCCGCTTCCCGTTGCCCAGCGCGTCGGCGATGATGTTGGCGATGGTCTGGCTCTTGCCCGTGCCGGGCGGGCCTTCGAGGACGAAGGTGCGTCCCTCCCGTGCGGCACGCACCGCGACCAGCTGCGAAGAGTCGGCGTCACGCGTGCACAGCAGATCGCCCGGGGCGAGCTCGTCGTCGAGCCTGGTGGGATCGGGGAAGGCCGTTTCGTATTCAGCAGCCTCCGCGGCCTCGGCGCCATCCGTCTCGGCATCGCCGGTGTGCAGGAGGCGTGAAAGCAGCCGCTGCGGGCGCACCGCGCCGCCCATCTGCTGCAGATCGTGCCACATCACGAACTTGTTGAACGAGAACAAGCCGAGGTGCACGCTCTCCTCGACCTCCCACCCCTTGGCGTCGCGCACCGCCTCGCGGAACCGCCTGAGGATCATCGGCACGTCGAGGCCCCGCTCGTCCTCGGGCAGGTCCTCGAGCGCGCGCACGTCCATGCCGAAGTCCACGCGGAGCTTCTCGATCAGCGTCACGTTGGGCCGAAGCGGCTCGCTGGTCAGCTCGATCCGGTAGCGGTACCCGCCGCCCGATGACCGGCGCACGAGCGACACCGGCAGCAGGATCAGCGGCGCGCGCCTGGCGACCTCCGCGGTCGGCGCCTCAAGCCAGCGGAGCATCCCCAGCGCCAGGTAGAGCACATTGGCGCCGGTCTCCTCGATGCTCGACTTGGCGGCGCGGTAGATCTCCAGCAGGCGGCGCGCGGTCTCGGCCTCGGTCAGCGTGGAGAAGAGCCGTCCCTCGCTCAGTTCCGCCTCGAGGAAGCTCCGCTCGGCCCCTTCGTCGGTGCCGCCCTCGGCCGCTCTTCGCTCCGGCTTCGGCAGCAGGTCAAAGGAAGACCCGTCCGCGAGGCGGTCCTCGAGCACCGTGACATTCGGCACCGCAAGCTCGACGGCGCGCTTGGTCTCGCGGAAGTTGAGCAACCGGTTGCGGAGCGACAGATCGAGCAGCTTGCGCTTCCAGCGATCGACCCGGTCGCGCGGCAGCGACTCGGTCAAGTCGCCGGCCGCGGCACGCTCGGCCAGCTCCACCGCGCCCAGCGACGCTCTCGCGTCGTCCGCTACGGCGACCACAGCCTCGGGCGCAATCGTGGTCTCGTCCTGCTCCACCCGAAGCGGCAGCGGCCGCACACCCATCCGGCGCGAGGTGCGGATATCCACAGCGCACACAGACTCGGCCGTCTCCAACCGGCGCGTCGCCGCCTCGACCGCACCGGCGAACGTCCCGCCGCGCTGCGTGAGCACGGTCGATTCCACAACGACCAGCTCGCCGAGCCCCACGCCCTTGCGGAGCCGTGCGGGCTCGTCGGTCGCCGGCTCGGCGAAGTGCTCGTCGTGCGTCCAGATCGCCGGCAGCGCGTGGTCGTCAAACAGCAGGATCAGCGGGTTGAGCCCCGCCTGCTCCCACAGGCCCGCCAGCAGCAGCGAGAGGTCGAGACAGGTGCCGAGCCGCTCCCGCAGCACGCGGTCGGCCAGCCGCACACGCTGGCCTGCGCGCTCAAAGCTCGCCGGCGGATTGATATATCCAAGATCGTGACCCGCGAGCGAGGCGAAGCTGACCTCGGCAAGCCGCACCGCCCGCGTGCGGCTGGCCGACTGGTAGCCGTCGATCGCGTCGTGCTCGCCCGCAGCATGGAGCATCTCCCGCGCACCCCGGAGCACAGGCACCAGCGCCGGGTGGTTCGGCGTTACAAATGCCGCCAGCAGCTCCGGGCAGGGCGAGAGACCGCCCCACTGATCGAACGGCAGCAGATCCAGCTCGGTCTTGTGCTCGACGCTCGCGGCTGCGGCCTCGACGCTCACGCACAGCGTCGTCCGCTCGCACTCGGTGCGGGTCGCCAGCACCGCGCCGTCCAGCCGCGGGCCGTCCGGTTCGAGGTTGTAGGTCTCACCGGGCCCGATCCGGCTCACTCTGGCTTCGAACGGCGCCGCCTCGTTGTTGGCCAGCGAGAGCACGACCCGGAGGTCTTCGAGCGCGTCCTCGCCGGTGTTGGTCAGCGACAGCCGCGAGACCAGCCGCACGCGGTTCTGGTGCATCGCAAAGCTCACCCGCTCGGCGTGCTCGATGTCGATCGTCAGCGGCAGATCCGGCTCAACGGACGGGTCGCCGGTCGGGACAGCCGGGGCGGGACCTGAGGCCAGATCCTCCGCGCTCGTCGGCTGCGGCTGGCCGGGGTCGCCTTCGGACGGGTCTGGTGGGAGCGGCATCATCTCTGGATCGTAACCCATTGGTGCTGCGCCACCGACCCGCCGGCGTCAGAGGGTTACTCGTTGCTCGTCGTCGACTCTTCGGTCGTTTCGGAAGGCTTGACGGCTTCGCCGTCCGCGGCGTCATTCACCGCCTCGGCCGCGATCCGCGCCGCCTCGGCCTTGGCGTCCGTCTCCGCGGTGCTCTCGGCTCCGTCGGACCCGGCCTGCGTCGCCTTGCCTTCCTCGCCGGTCGCGGCACGCCCACCGGATCGGCCCGCCCCCGCGGCGCCTTCTCGCGGCTGCGTCGACTGCATCATGTCCATCCGCCCGCGGCGCTGCAGCACAGGCTTGCCGTCCTCATCGACCGCAACGCCGACGGCCTCGAGCTGCGCCCGCGTCCATTCGCCCGGCACGACCTCGCCGGGATCGGGCTGGCGCAGCAGCACTCGCTGGCCCTCCTCCAACCCGCCGCGGATCTCCGCGAAGGTGTCGCTCATCTGTCCGGCCTGCACGGGGATCCGCTCATAGCGCGAACCCCGCGGCACGTAGACGTACTTCACCGGGCCCTCGCTGAACACCGCCTGCACCGGAACACTCAGCGTGTTCTCGACCGCGTTGAGCATGATCTCTGTCTCGGTGCGCATCGACGGCTTGAGCTTGCCGTTGGTGTTGTCGTAGTCCAGGGCGATGCGGACGGTGTACTCCCGTCGGTTGGGATCGCGCCACCCGCCGCTCTCGGCGAGCACGCCCACCGACTCGACGGTCCCGGGGAACGAGTCGCCGTTGATCGCGTCGACCCGCACGGTCGCCCTCTGCCCCGGCCGGATGCGGCCGGCAAGCGACTCGTGGACCCGGACGCTCGCGACCATCTTGGACGTATCGGGCAGGATGATGAGGTTCTGGTTCGGGCGGACCTGGCTGCCGATCTGGAGCGGGCCGTCGCCACCGAACATCATGCGGTCGCGGTCACGGCCGACGCTGGAGGCGTAGACGACCAGGCCGCCCGTCGGGGCGTAGATCGTCGCCTTCTGGACCTGGGCGATCTCGTCGGCGAGGCGTTCCTCGCGCAGGGCGAGACGACGCTGTGCGGTCTCGAGTTCAGAACGCTTGGCGGCCTCGTTGATCTTGTTCTGGCTGAGGATCCGATCGAGCTCCGCCTTGGCCTCCTCAAGATCCGAGATCTTGGTCTTCTCATCGCGCGGGAACTGGAACTCCTCGTAGGTCTGTTGGTCGAGCTTGGCGGTCTGCAGCCGCGCCTGCGCGTTGATGTAGGCGATCTCGTCGAGGTCACGCTCGTTCTGGCTCAGGAAGCCCTCAGCAACGAGCTCCTCGGAACGCTCGAACTTCTCTTTGAGGCGCTTGAGGTCGCGCTCGGCCTGCTCGATATCGAGCTTGTGCCCGGAGCGCATCTTCACGACCTCGCCGCTGCGCCACTGCGAGAGAGCGAGCTGAGCCAGCTCGACTTTCAGTTCGCCGGCGCGCCGGCGCGACTCGTTGTCCGACAGCTGGATCTGCAGCGCGTTCTCGCGGGCGGTCACATCGGCCCGGGCCTGCTCGACCTCAAGCGTGTCGTCGTCGATCTCGTCCTGCAGCGCCTCGGCGTTCAGCTTGACGAGCAGGTCGCCTTTGCGGACCACCTTGCCCTCGTCAACGATCTCGACGATCTCGGAGGTCTTGTCGAGCTCGGAACGGATCTCGATCTGGTTGCGGGCTTCGAGCTCACCGATCGCCGTGGTGTTGATCGGGAAGCTCAGCAGCTCAACCCGGCCGAGGTCAACGCTGCTGACCGCCCGCATCTCGGCGGAATTCTCGCCGTCGCGGTTGATCATCCAGATGCCCCCGGCGGCCACCAGCAGCACCGCGGCACTGACGCCGACGACACGGACCAACCCCGCCGCTCGGGCCGAGCGGTTCGACACCGCGACAAGCTCCCCGGTACGCGATCGCGTGTTCTTCATACGAACATCTCCCTGTGCACGTCATGGATGCACGAATAGCCGTCGCCTGTCAATCCCCCCGAGCAGGCCTTCGTACAGTAGTACCGGCCGAACGGCCAAAAGTTCACCAGTATTGGTTTCAGTTCTCGACCCGGGTTGGCGGTCCGGCGAGAGCTATGCTCGGACTATGACCGGTACCGGATCGCCCACACACGTCTTCCGCGTGCGACACCGCCTGACCCAGGCGACCGAATATCGAACCGTTTACCGCCTCGGAGCCCGCCGCTCGTCCGGTCCCGTGACCATCTACATGCTGCCCAACGAACGCGCGGAGCACCGTCTCGGCCTCAGCGTCGGCCGCCGCGTGGGCAACGCGATCGCCCGAAATCGCTTCAAAAGGTTGCTGCGGGAGGCGTTCCGGCTCGAACGCGCCGACCTGCCCACCACCGAGGCCGGGGCGTTCGACATCGTCGTGACGCTCCGCCCGCACCGGCCGCTGCCGCTGGCCGAATACCGCACTGCTCTGGCCACCCTCGCCAAGCGGGCCGCCGCCGAACTCGCCAAACGGGAGCCCAACGATGGCCCGCGCTGACACCATCTTCGGTGAGGCCCACCTCGGCCCCGCAGCCCGGGCGGGCAACGTCCCGTTCGTGCTCATCATCCTCCTCTACCGCGTGACGCTTTCGCCCTTCATCGGCAAGCAGTGCCGCTTCGAGCCGACCTGCTCGCTCTTTGGCCTGGGTTCCTATCGCCGGTTCGGGCCCGTCCGCGGCACGTGGCTGACCATCTGCCGCATCTGCCGGTGCCACCCCTTCAACAAGGGCGGCTACGACCCGGTCCCACTCCACCCGCACGATCTGGCCCAACAGCCGTTACACTGTGAATCTGGGGGCACATCCGGGGATCAGGCCGGGGTTCAGGCCAACGATCTCACCGGGTACCCGTCCGGAGACCCATCGGGTGATGCGTCGGGGGACGAGGTACAACCGGGCAGCGCCCGGAACGGGAAGCGCGAAGAGACTCCCAGAACGGGGCGAAGCAACGTATGAGCAGGCTCCCAGCGGCCAAGCGACGTGAACAACTGCTCGATTGTGCCGCGGCCCTGTTCGCCGAGCGTGGGTATGCCCGCGCCACCACCGCCGAACTCGCCCGGGCCGCGGGCGTCACCGAACCGATCATCTACCGCCACTTCAAGTCCAAACGCGACCTCTTCATCGCGCTGATCGAACGCACCGGCAAGCAGACGATCGAGCTGTGGCGGCAGGACCTGGCCAATGCCGCGGACCCCGCCCAGCGGCTCAAGACCCTCATCGGCGACAACCCGATGGTGAGCCAGCAGGGGCGTGATGCCTACCGAGTCTTCCTCCAGGCGATCACCGAGGTGGACGACGACGAGATCCACAAGGCGTGGAGCGTGCACATCCACTCGCTCCAGCAGTTCCTCGCGATGGAGTTGGCGCGCGCGCAGGAGAACCGCCGCGTGACCCGGCACATCCCCGCCGAACTGATCGCCTGGCTGCTGATCGACATCGGCCTGGGCTACGGCGTCCTCAGCGCGATGCGCGTTGAGGACCACAACTTCAACGCCACCGGCGATGTCCATGTCCAGCAGGTGATCACGCGGATTCTGGTGGGGCGGGCGGCCGAGAGCGGCGAAAGGGACGAGGCGTAGCCAGCCCTCGAGTGCCGGCCCTCAAATCCAAGACCGCGTGTGGCATGCCCACGCTTCGTGGGCATGTGCCCGGCCGAGTCGCTCCGTCATGGTCGCGTTGGCAAACCGTGCCGATCCACCGTGACCTCTCCCTGTTCGTTCAGGAAGTACGCTCGCGCACTCGACCACCTCCAGTCCTGCGGCCGCGGACAGAACCCCGCGCGCACCGGGTTCAGGTGGATGTAGTCGATCATCTCCCATATCGCCCCGGGCGACCAGAGGTTCCTGTCGAAGCCGCCGCCCCGCTGCCAGAATCTGTAGACGATCCGTCCGTCGGGGCGTTGGTCCTGCATGAGGCCGAACCGATTGGACGCATGCTTCTCCATCCAAGCAAGAGCCGTCTTGGATACGGACTGTTTCAGCGTCGAGAGGAATCTGCTCGCGCTCCAGTCGGCTTGCTCAGGGAAGACCAGCAGGTGGACGTGGTCGGGCATGATGCAGAACGCCCAGAGATGTGCGGGGTGTTTCCGCAGGGACAGCCGCAGCGCATCGCAGAACCACAAGCAGGCTCGCTCGCTGCGGAGGAAGGGGCGATTCTGAAAGCAGCAGAAGTTGAGTTCACGGGCGTGATTGCGTCCGTCGTACCGGCGTCGAGTCTTGTGGTCGTGTGGTTCAAGCGGTTCGGTGGACATGGGGAGCTCCCCAAGGCACATGCCCACGAAGCGTGGGCATGCCACACAGCAAAGCGATTCAAGTGTTGAAGCGGATCCCTATTTCTTCTTGCGGTCCTGCCTGTAGTCCTTCTTCCCCTTGTCGCGTGACTTGCTCTTCTTGCTGCGGCGTTGCGAGCCGGTCATGCTGCCGAAGCCGGCACCCTTGCCGCTGCCGATCCCGCCGAAGTCGCCGCCGCCGCCGAGCTTGGGCAGGACCTCCTTCTTCTTGCCCGCCGCCCGGCCCTCCGCGTCGGCGATCGTGAAGTTCATCTGCCGCTTGGCCAGATCGATCTCGAGGATGCGCACCTTGACCAGGTGCCCGGTGTTGTAGCTCCGACCGCTGTTGGCATCGACGAGCGCACCCGTGCGCTGGTCGATCTGCCACCTCGGCGGCTGCTTCGACCGCGTGACATCGCCGGGCAGGTCCGACGATTTGACCATGCCCTCGGCGAGGTACTTGTCGATCTGGACGTAGATGCCCCGCGGCGCGACGCCCGTCACCACCGCGTCGAACGTCTCGTCCATCTTCGTCATCAGCAGCTGCATCACCAGGAAGCTGCGGAGTTCGCGTTCGGCGCTCTCGGCGTTGTTCTCACGCGTCGAGCAGTGCCGCCCGATCGCCATCAGCGCCTCGTTGTCGGGGCACGCGGGGCTCTCGCGCAGCTCGCGGCCGAGCTTCTCCCACGCCGCGTCGTTGTTGGGGGCTGCCTGACCGTTGTCCGTCCGACGCAAGAACTCGGCCATCGCCCGGTGCACCGTCAGGTCCGGGTAGCGGCGGATCGGGCTCGTAAAGTGCGCATACGCCTTGCTGGCAAGCGCGAAGTGACCGACCAGCGCCGGCGAATACTCCGCTTTGGTCAGGGTCCTGAGCACCGCCATGTGCACCGCCCGCGCCGCCGACGTGCCGCGGGTGGCGTCGAGCAGGCCCTGCAATTCCTCACGCGTCGGGTGCTTGGGCACCGTGAAGCCCGCGACCTTGGCCGCACGCTGCATGTGCTCGGTCTCGCCGGGCGTCGGCTCGGGGTGCACACGTCGCAGCAGCGGCACCTTGAGCTTCTCAAACAACCGCGCCAGCACCTCGTTGGCCTCGACCATGAACATCTCGATGATCGTGTGGGTGTAGGCGTCGTCCTCCTCCTGGGCGTCGATCACCCGCCCGTGCTCGTCGAAGATCAGGTCCACGTCGGGCAGTTCCAGCGAGATCATGCCCTGCTTCTTGCGCCGTGCCTGGATCAGCCGGGCGAGCGTGTCCATCTCCTTGACCGTCTCGCGCAGCCGCGGCGTGTAGGCGGTCTCGGTCTTCGCGTGCGCGCGCGCCTCCTCCTCGTCCCCGTCGATCAACGCCTGCGCTTCCAGATATGTCATCCGCTTGGCGCTCTTGATCAGTGTCTGCGCGACACGCTCGCTCCGCACCCTCCCCTGCTTGTCGTACCGGATGAACGCGCTCTTGGCATACCGCGGCACGCCCTCCTGCAACGAGCAGATGCCGTTGCTCAAGATCTCCGGGAGCATCGGGATCACCAGGCGAGGCAGATACACCGAGTTGGCCCGGTCGGCCGCCTCGACGTCCAGCTTCGAGCCCTGCTCGATGAAGTGCGCAACGTCCGCGATGTGGACGCCCAGCTCCCACCCGCCGTCGTCGAGCCGATTGAGCGAGATCGCGTCGTCGTAGTCCTTGGCGTCGGGCGGATCGATCGTGGTGATGAACTCGTCGGTGAGGTCCTGCCGGCCCTTGAGCGCCTTGGCGCCGTTGCGCTCCCAGTCGGCGATCTCCGCCTCGTACTTGCGCGTGGCGCGCCGGGCTTGCTCCTGGCACGACTCGGGAAACTCACCCGGCAGGCTGAACGCCGCGATCACCGCCTGCGTCTCGACGTCCGGCTGGCCCGCCTCGCCCAGCACGCGGCTGATCACGCCCTCGGCCAGCGCATCGCCCTCCGGATAGTCGATGATCTCGATGACCACCTTGTCGCCGACGCTCACGTTCTTGCTCGCCGCGTCGCGGATCACGATCGGCGCGCGCATCTCGCGCCCGTCCGGCTGAGCGAGCCACAGCGGGCCCTGCTTGAACATCTCGCCCGTGAAGACGCTCCGCTTCCGCTCGATGACCTCGACCACCTCGCCGGTGAACTGCGGGCCCTCGGTGTCGCTCCGGCGCTCGCGCCGCTTGTCGCGGCTGATCGCCACCCGCACCCGGTCGCCCGTCATCGCGTCGAGCGTCGAGCCCGGGGGGATGAAGATGTCCCCCTCGCGCATCATGCTCTCTGTGCGCACAAAGCCGAAGCCCCGGTCGGTGCCCTTGAACTCGCCGATCACCTCGCCGTCGAGCGAGCCGAGCGACGGCAAACGCACCCGCCCGGCCGAATCGACGTCCACCTCGCCGGCGTCCACCAGCGTCTGGACCTCCTCGGCAAAGATGTGCGGCTCCTCGATCCGCAGCTCGGCCGCGAGGGCTTCCACGCCCTTGGGCTCGTAGCTGTCGTGCTTGAGGTGCTGGATGAGGCGGCGCTTGTAGCGCAGAGCCATAGTGAATCCTTTCAGGGAGCGCGGGCCATGCGAGTCCCAAGCCTAGTGGCCCGTGGACACACGGGCCGTCGAGGTCCGATCCGTCAAGAAACAGGAGTCCGGCGTCGCATCATCAGCGCAGAGCCGCGGTTCGGAAGTCGCTACATCGCGCCCAGATACCCGGCTGCGACCTCACGGAAGCCCGCCGGGGCCAGGTCGAGGTGTTCCCGAGTCTTGGTCGCCGGCGACACGTTGTCCTGCGCGCCCATCTTGGCCATGCCCTCGTCGAAGGGCAGCAGGGCGCCCATCCCGAGCATGCCCGCACCCTTGGCCTTGATCGCGGCCAGGTCGCCAGGGATGCCGCGAGCCTTGATGCCCGGCCGAGCCAGCGTCACGTGATCGCGGACAAACTCCAGCAGCGTCGGCCACTCGAGGGTCTCACCGCCCGTGAGGGGGTAGACCTCGCCGACCGCCACGTCGCGTTCGACGCTCTCGGCGATGGCGCGGGCCACGTCCTCGACCGCGACCGGCTGGACGAGCGGGGCCTCGAACTCGGGCTTGGGGAACCCGCCTTTCATCCTGGAGAAGTAGGGCATGAACAGGTAGGGCGCGATGCGCCCGCGGGCCCACGCCACAGCCATCTTCGTGAACTCACCCTCCGGGCCGTGGATGAGCCCCGGCCGCAGAATTGTCCACTTCATCCCGGACGTGCGGACGAGCCGCTCTGCTTCAAACTTGCTCTTGCTGTAGCCCGTGCCGGAGGTCTCGCTCACGCCGAGGGCCGAGATCTGCACGATCCGGTCGCACCCGGCCGAGGCCATCGCCTCGAGCAGCTTGCCAACGCCGACCACGTGGACCCTCTGGAACGTCTGGCCGTCGGCCTCGCGGATGATGCCGACGGTGTTGACCGCCGCGATGCACCCCGAGACCAGCTCGGCGAGCGATTCGCTGTCGAACATGTCGCCCCGCACCAGATCGAGCGATTCGTGCGAACCGAGGACCCCGGCACCCTTGCCCAGATCGCGCACCAGCGCCCGGACCCGGTAGCCCCTCGCCAGCAGCTCGCGCACCGCGTGCCGACCGACAAACCCCGTCGCACCAGTCACCGCTACCGTCCCTGAAACACCCATCGCAGCACCTCCGCATTCGCAGCGGGCAGTGTAGGGGCGCGTAGCATCGCCCTGACGATGGCCCTCCACGCGACCAACCTCGCCTTTGCCTACAGACCCGGCTCCTGGGTCTTTGAGGACCTCTCGGCAACCTTTGAGCCCGGGCTCGTCACCGCCATCCTCGGCCCCAACGGCGCGGGCAAGTCCACGCTCCTGCGGTGCCTGCTCGGCCTCCTCAAGCCCTCCCGAGGCTCGGTGACGCTGGGCGACACACCGGTCCACACTCTCCCCGAACCCCAACGCGCTCGGACCCTGGCCTACGTCCCGCAGCGGCCGTCGGCCGCTCTGGGCTTCTCCGTCGCCGATGTCGTCGCCCTCGGGTGCGGCCCCCGAACGCCCGGGCCGGCCTCACGGGCAGCGGCGAGACTCGCACTCGGCACCCTCGACCTGGCCGACCGGGCCGACGAGCCGTTCTGTGAACTGAGCCACGGGCAGCAGCAGCGGGCCGTGCTCGCCCGGGCGTTCGCCCAGCTCGAGACAGCCCGGTCCTCCCGATCGGCCGATGCACCGCCTCTGGCCCTGCTGGCGGACGAGCCCACCAGCGGGATGGACCCCAGGCACGCTGCGGAGGCGATGATCCATCTCAAAGCACAGGCTTCCCACGGGTGCGTGGTGATTGTGGTGCTTCACGACCTGACCGCCGCGCTGCGGGGCGCGGATCGGGTGCTCCTGCTCGATTCTGGGGGCAGCATTGCCGCGAGCGGGCCGGCGGCCGGGGCTCTCAGCCCGGAGACACTCTCCCGCGTCTACCAGATCGACTTTGCCAGGGTGACCGACCCGGCCAGCGGGCTCAGCGCCCTTGTGCCCGCTGGGGCCCCGCCCGGCCGATAGGATGTGTTGCAGTGAACGGAAGCCTCATCCAGATCCTGATCATCCTCCTCGCGATCGGCGGCCCCGTGCTGGGCCGTGCGCTGCAGGCCATCGACAAAAAGCAGAAGGCCCGGCAGCGACAGAAGGACCAGGAGGCGCGAGAGCTCGAGGCGCTCCGCACCGGCCGGAACACCACCGAGGTGCAGAGCCGCGCTCCGCGGGCCACCAGACAGGCCCGCACAGGGAACGCCGCGAGGACGATCTCGACCGACGCAGCCGCCCCCACCGCGACCGCCCGCAACGCCACCCAGAGAATGCAGGAACTCGCCCGGAAGCGCCAGCAACAGCTCGAAGAGCTGCGGCGGCGTCAACGGGCGGCGCAGCAACAGGCTGCGGGCCAGACGGCACAGTCGGGCCAGGCGCTGCCCCCCACGGCCAACCGCCCGCAGGCGGGCCAGCCAGTGAGGCCGAAGGCCAAGCCCGCTCGGCGTCCCCGGCCCCAGGTGCAGGCGGCGCAAACGCGTCCGCTGAGCCAGACCAAGCCCCCCACGAACACGCTCGGGCCGAGCTCGATCCACGAACTGGCGATCGACCAGCACGTGCTCCACCCCGCGACAGAGGCCCCGCGCGCCGCCGCGGCTCCTGTCAAACTACTCGGCAAGCGGATGTCGGCCGAGGACTGGCGCCGGTTCATTGTCGCCCGCGAATTGCTCGAGCCGCCGCTGGCACTGCGGAAGGGGTATGGCGGCTCGCCGCTCTGACGCCCCGTATCTCGTAGACTGACCATCCATGCCCCGACACCGCTCTGCATCTTGTGCCCTGCCGTTGCTCGCCCTGGTGTGCGTCGCGGGCCTCGGTTGCGAGTCGCGCGAGTCGATGCGTGGGGCGAAGAGTCTGCTCCAGCTCACCCAGCCGACCAGCCCGATCGAAGCCGCGAACATGGCGATCGACCCGTGGGACGCCGACGCGCGTGCCAAGGGCACGATGCTGCTGGCCAACGGCTACTTCGGCGGCGAGCCTCCGTATCGGGCCCTCTACCTCGACCGCACGGGCGACACCGATCCCAACGTGCGTGCCGCGGCACTCCGAGGCCTTGCGCTGCACGGCCAGCCGGAGGACGTCCCGGTCATCATCGCCTTGCTCGACGACGAGAACGCACGGGTCCGGCTGGAGGCGGCGCGCACGCTGCAGCGCGTCCACAACCCCGAAGCGGTCGATGCGTTGATCGTCCACACGCGGTTGCCGATCCTGCCCACCTCGCCGACGGGCACCAGCCCCGGCAGCCCCGGCCTGCCGGGCGAGGCAGAGCCGATCGTGCGCGCAGAGGCGGCCAACGCTCTCGGGCAGTACGCCGAGCCCCGGGTGATCGTGCCGCTGATCAGTGCGCTCGATGACCGATTCCTCTCGGTCAACGAAGCGGCGCGGGCATCTCTGATCACACTCACCGGTCAGGACTTCGGCCTGGACCGCAAGGCGTGGTTCGCGTGGTACGACCAGACCAAGACCCCGTTTGCGGGGCGCACGGCCTACGTCTACCCCGCCTTCAGCCGGGACAAGTTCTTCTGGGAGTACATCCCGTTCGTCCCCGGGCCGCCCAACGAGACCGCGAGCACACCCGCCGGGTTCCCCCCGGAGGTCTCGCGCCGCGACGACCGTTCACCCGGCTGAGCCGCGACGGCCGTCCGGGAATATGCCGCGCCCTCTCCCGGGCCCGGCTCGATTGACCGCCGGATCCAACCGATGACCCCCGTAGCACGCCTCGCACCCGGCGATGGCTGCGCGCTGCAGGAGTCCATGCGTGAAAGCGATCCGCTCGACCAACGGCACCACTGTCCTCGACACCAACGCGCCCGATCCCGCCCCCGCCGCCGGAGAGGCTCTGGTGGCACCCACGCGCCTGGCAATCGACGCCGACGACGCGACCGTCGCGGCCGGCACCTTCTCGGGGGTGCTCGGGCACGAGTTTGTCGGCGTTGTCGAATCGCTCAACCTGCCGGCCGACCACCCGCTGGCCAAGCGCCTCGCGGGGGCTCGCGTCGTCGGGTCGTCGCACGCGCCGTGCGGCACCTGCGAGCGGTGCCGGGCGGGGCTCAGCCTGCACTGCCCTCACGCGACCACGCTCGGCCTCGACCGGCGCGACGGGTGCTTCGCCCAGCGGTTTGCCATCCCCGCCTCCAGCCTCGTGCCGGTGCCCGATGCGCTCGACGACGAGCGGGCGGTCTTTGCCAGCTCTCTCGGGCGCGTGCTGCACGCGGCCCGGATGCTCCGGCTCGAGGGCAAAACCTATGTCAGCATTCTGGGCGACGGGCCGGTCGGGCTCTTGGCGGCGCAGGTGATGGCCAGGCGCAACGCCTCGGTCCGCCTGCTCGGCACCAACGCCGCGAACCTGGAGCTGTGCACCAAGTGGGGCGTCAAGCACCGCGCGCAGCACGAGGTCGGGCGGCGGCAGGATCAGGACGTGGTGTTCGACTGCACGGGTTCGGACGAGTCGGTTGACTTTGCGCTGTCGCTGGTGCGCCCGCGTGGATCGGTCGTGCTGATGCGCACGCCGCGGGAGACCGCGACGATCTCACCGGCGTTGATCATCCGCGACGAGCTGCAGGTGTTCGGCTCGCGCGGGTGCGCGATAGGCGAGGCCGTAGCCGAGCTCGCTTCGGGTCATGTCGATGTGCTGAGCCTGATCGCCAGGCGACTCCGGTTCGACGACGGGCCGCAGGCGCTCGTCGCGGCACGCGAGCCGGGGACGCTCAAGATCCTGCTCGATGCCGCGTGAGGCTCGCCGAGCGCGTCACCATCACCAGAGCACGCGTGTCCGGATAGTCTCTTCGATGCTGTGCAGGCTGTCGAGCGCGGCCTCGGACGCGCTGGGGTCAACATCGAGCACGACGTAGCCGATCTCCCCGTCGGTCTGCAGCGACTGCGAACGCACGTTGACTCCCTCGGCGCCGAGCGCGGAGTTGATCTTGCTGAGCACGCCCGGCACGTTCTGGTGAAAGTGCAGCACGCGGTGGGGTCGCTCGAGCTCGCCCACGCCGGTCTGCATCGGCAGCTCGACCTGCGGCACGTTGACCGCGCCGGTTGTCGAACCGATATTGACAAACTTGATCAGCTTGGTCGCGACATCGCGGGCGATGGCCTCCTGCGCTTCGAGCGTGCTGCCGCCGATATGAGGGGTCAAGATGACGTTCGACAGGCCCCGCAGCTCGCTCTCGAAGGGCTCGCCACGGCCCCGCGGCTCTTGCGGGAAGACATCGAACGCCCCGCCCGCGAGATGGCCCGACTCGATCGCCGCCTTGACCGCTGCCAGATCGACGACCTTGCCCCGCGCGTTGTTGACCAGGATTGCCCCGCGCGGCATGCGCACGATCTCGGCCTCGCCGAGCAAGCGTTCGGTGGACGCGTCGGCCGGGACATGGATCGTCAGGATGTCCGCGGCCTCAAGCAGCTCATCGAGCGACGACGCTTGCTGCGCATTGCCCAGCGGCAGCTTCGGCACCACGTCGTGGAAGATCACCCGCATGCCGAGGGCCTCGGCGAGCACGGACACCTGCGAGCCGATGTGGCCGTAGCCGATGATGCCGATGGTGCGCCCGCGCACCTCGCGGGCGCCGAGAGCCGACTTGTCCCACTCGCCCGCGTGCATCATCGTGCTCTTCTCGAACACACGCCGGCAGAGCAGAACGATCTCGGCGACGGTCAGCTCGGCGACCGAGCGTGTGTTGCCGAAGGGCGAGTTGAAGACGGGCACGCCCGCGCGCCTCGCCGCGGCAAGCTCGACCTGGTCGGTCCCGATGCAGAAACACCCGACCGCGAGCAGGCGCGAGGCCCCGACCAGCTGCGGCGCGCGCAGCTGCGTCTTGGACCGCAGACCGACCAGGTGCGCGTCGGCCAGCAGCGCCGCCAACTCGTCGGCGGGCGGTGAGCCGGCGACGCGTTCGACCTGGAAGCCCTGCTCGGCGAGCATGGCGGCCCCGGCCTCGTGCACGCCCTCGAGCAGCACAGCCTTGATCTTGTCCTTGGGGAATGAGGTCTTCATTGCTCTGGCGTTCCGATCGTGAGCGTGTCGGGCGTGGTCCGGCCGACCGTGGTCGGGGCGTCGGGCTCGGGCGGTTCGATCCGCACGAGGCCTGCGAGAATCATGCCGCCGAGTGCGGCGCAGAGCACGAGCCGGTACCAGCCGAAGGGCGAGAGCCCGTGCTTGTTGAGAAACCCGACGAGCCATTTGACGGCGAAGGCTGCGGAGACGGTCGCCACCACAATGCCGATGGCAACGGCCGAGCCGCCGATGACCTCGAAGAGGTTGGGCGTGCCCGCGTCGTGCGATTCCTTCAGATTCTTGGCGAGCTTGTAGACACACGCCCCTCCGAGCGTGGGGAGGCCGAGGAGGAAGCTGAACTCGGCCGCGGCCCGGGGCTTGAGCCCGACGAGCACGCCCCCGGTGATGGTCATCATCGAGCGGCTGGTGCCCGGCCACATGGCGATGCACTGCAGGAAGCCGATGAAGAGCGCCTTGGCCGGCGTGACCTCGTCGATCTCGTGCTGCACGTCCTGAGCGTGGCCTTCCTTTGTCTTGCGCGCGCGCCAGCGGTCGAGGGCGATCATGTAGACCCCACCCAGCGCGAGTGCGGCGAGCACCGGTCCTGTGGAGAAGAGCTTGGCCTCGATGATGTCGTCGAGCAGCACGCCGAGGATGGCCGCGGGGAGGAAGGCGATGAAGAGGTTGATGCCGAGGCGCAACCCCGCAGCATCTCCCGGTCCGATCTTCACCAGACCGAGCCCGCCCACGACGATCTGCCGGACCCGCTGCCGGTAGAGGCCGAGGACCGCGAGGATCGCGCCACCCTGGATGACGATGTTGAAGGCGTCGACTGCGCTCTTCATCTCCGGCGTCTCGTCGAGGCCCATGAGCGCGGAGGCGAGGATCAGGTGACCGGTCGAACTGATAGGAAGATATTCGGTAATCCCCTCGACGAGGCCGAGCACCACCGCGTGCCACCATTCCATGCTGTCTCCAGTGCCTCGCGAGTCCGTCCGTCGAGATCGGCCGCCGGACGCACCGTCGGGCCGCGGCGGGAGTGTAGTGTGATGCGCCATGACTTCGGCACACCGACACCCCGGCCTGAACACGATCGAGATCACCGACCTCGACTCGGCCGGGTTTGCCGACCTGCTGGTGCCCTATCGCGATCAGAAGGACGCGTGGCTGCGCGCGCAGCAGTCGGGCGGGACGGGCCTGGGGGGTGCCCAAGCCGAGGGGCTTTTCATGGCCGAGGGCGAGTTGGTTGTCCGGACGCTGATCGAGAGCGAGCACTCGGTGATCTCGGTGCTCTGCGCCCCGCGACGGCTGGAGACGATGCGGGCCGATCTGGAGCGCCTGCCGCGGGAGACGCCGGTCTTTGTCGCCGAGCGGCGGGTGGTCGAGCAGATCGTGGGCTTTGACCTGCACCGCGGGGTGCTGGCGGTCGGGCGGCGGCGCCAGCCCCCCAGCGCGGCTGATCTGCTCGAGCGTGCGGGCCTGCTCGTGCTTTGCGAGGACCTGGCCAACCACGACAACGTCGGCGCGGTGTTCCGCAATGTGGCGTGTCTGGCGGGTGCGGAGGCGGGGGTGTTGCTGAGCCCGGCCTGCTGCGACCCGCTGTATCGCAAGAGCCTCCGGGTGTCCATGGGGCACGCCCTGCGCGTGCCCTTTGCGCGGCTCGAGCCGTGGGACCCGGGGCTGGGGGTCGTCCGCGAGGCGGGCTTTGAGACGGTCGCGCTGACTCCGGACGCGGCGGCCGAGGATATCCGGCAATTCAAACACACACCGAACACACGGCTTGCGCTGGTGCTCGGGGCGGAGGGGCCGGGGCTGGCGGAGGCCACGCTCGCGGCGGCGGATCGGCGGGTGCGGATCCCCATGGCGCCGGGGGCCGATTCGCTGAATGTCGCGACCTCGCTGGCGGTCGCGCTGTCTCATCTGTGCCCGGGCTGACCGGGATGGCGGTGCCGGCGGCCCGGTGCGGAACCGACACCCCCTGCCCGGCGTCGTATAGAGTGGTGTGTGCGCGTGACGCACCGGCGGCCGCCTCGGCCGGATGGTCGCCACGCTCGCGCGAATCAGCTTTGATCCCCCGCTCACGCAGGAGAGCCCCGATGCCCCGACGCTTCCCGACCCTCACGCTCGCCGCCTTGCTTGCTCTTGCCGGCCAGGCGGTCGCCCAGCAGGACGCCACCATCCTCCGCGAGGCCACCGGCTCACGGGCCGCGACACTCGGCGAGATGGAGTTGAAGCCGTTCGATTCCGCGCTGTGGTCCTCGCTCAGCTCTTGGACCAACGGCGAGGCGCTGGACGCGGCCGCGACCGAGGGCAAGGTCGTCGTGATCGCGACGTGGGCGACGTGGAACCAGGCCTCGACCCGGGTGATCCCCATGCTGCAGAGCCTGAAGACCAAGCACGAGGCCGACGGCCTGCTGGTCGTGGGTGTTCACCACGCGCAGGGGTGGGACAAGGCCGAGCAGATCCTCACGCAGCGTCGGGCCGACTTCCTCGACGCGCACGACTCTGCCGGGAAGTTCCGCCAGGCGATCCACGCGGACCAGGACCCTGATTTCTACCTCATCGATCGCGCGGGGCAGCTGCGGTTTGCCGACATCCGCACCGAGTCGGTGCCGGCGGCCGTGAAGCTGCTGCTCGCTGAAGATGTTTCGGCCGCGGCGTCGCTCAGCGACCGCCTCGCGGCGAAGGCGGCCGAGGCCGATGCGGCGCTGCGCAAGCCACGCGCGATCCAGAGCGGGCTGGACATGCGTTCGTTGCCCGAGGTGCCGTTCCTCGCGCCTTCCCCTGAGGCGTATGCCCGCGTGAAATGGCCGAAGCCCAAGGAAGACGACAACAGCCGCAACCGCAACGACAGCGGGCCGCGGGCCCTCCCGGTGCCTGAGAGCGGCTGGATCTCCGGGGTGAAGCCGAAGACCGACGGCCGGGCTGTTGTGTATTACGCGTGGGAGCTGGATGACCCCCGTTCGGCGGAGATCGCGCGGCAGATGGAGCGGCTGCAGACCCAGCTCGGACGCGACGTCGTGATCGTGGGCATCTGCACCGGCATTCGGTCGGCCGACCGCAACAGCCGCAATCAGGAACAGATCGAGCCCGAGGTCTTCCTCCGCCGGATGCAGCAGTTCCGTGCATCCCACGGCCTGACGCACCCAATGATCGCCGACCCCGGCGGCAGCCAGTTCAGCGACTCGAACCGCAACCGCGGCAGCAACGAGGACTATGTCGCCAATGTGGTCAGCTCTGACGCGATCCTGCGGTGGGAAGGCGGCGTCGCCGACCCTGCCTTCCGCGCGGCCCTCGACCGGGTGATCGACATCGACCCCGGCGTGCAGACCCGCCGTGCGGCCGAGCAGGCGTACATCCGGGCGCGGGGCGGATGAGCCCGCTCCTGCACGTGGTCCTCCACGAGCCGGAGATCCCCAACAACACCGGCAACATCGGGCGCACGTGCGTGGCCCTCGACTGCGCACTGCACCTGATCCACCCGCTCGGTTTTGATCTTGACGAGAAGGCGTGCCGCCGCGCGGGGCTCGACTATTGGCCGCGGCTGGACGTGCGCGAGCACGATTCGCTCGAGCGGTATCTCGACACGCACCGCGACGCCCGCCTCTGGGTGCTCTCGACCAAGGGCACCCGGCCGGTGTGGGAGGCGGACTTTGCCCCGGGCGATCACCTTCTGTTCGGCAAGGAGACCCGCGGGCTCCCGCCGGAGGTGCTGGACCGGTTCGCCGACCGGCTGGTCACGCTGCCGATGGTGCCGAGCGAGCGTTCGCTCAACCTGGCGACGGCGGTGTGCGCGGTGGCGTACGAGGGTGTTCGGCAGTTGATAGGAACTCGGGCGGCGGCGCTGGATGCGAGCGGCCGCATCGTGCGGAATCCAGACTGAGAGTCGGATCAGCGGCGGAGTGCCAGAAATGGGCCCGAAGGCGTGCGCGCGTACGGCGCGATACGATGGAGTTCTCGGAGGAAGACCTGCATGCCCGGTGGAAAGATGGCAACGCGAAGCATTCCGACCCGCACCCTGCGGTGCGCGATGGTCGGGCTGTGTTTCGCGGCCGGGACGACCGTGCTGACCGGGTGCGTCGATCCGCTCCTGTCGCCCAACGAGCCGCGCAGCCAGTACAGCCGCTACGACTTGGTGCGGGGTCGGTTCGCACCGCAATATGTGGAAGACGAGTTCGGCAGGCGCAAGCCCAACCTTCGCGGCAGGCTGCTGTTGCCCGATTGAGTCTCGGACCAAGAGACACGCGAACAAACCCGAGACGCCGCAACCAAGGCGCGACTATCTCACGAAACGCCCGCGTTTTGGCAAGAAAGACGGGGGCGACGCCCGATCGATTGGTATTGTTAGGGGGATCAGTCAAGGACGCGACTTTCATGGCCAAGGCAACCGGCACATCCAGGAACGCAAGGACCCGTCAGATGGGGTTCCGCGCCAAGGTTGTGTGGGCGTCGCTGGTCGGGTCGATGACCGCGGTCACCGCGCTGCTCATGGCCCTCGACCACGGCTCGCCGACGCGTCTCGACGGCGTCTCGCTGCCGGCGATGGTCGCCACCCAACCCAGCGCCTCCATCGAGGCGGTGTTCCGGACACGCGTTCCCGCGGCTGACGGCCAGTGGCTCGCGATCGTGATCGATCACACCGGCGCCCCCTTCGGCACCCCTGCCTCGATCAACGCCGAGCACAAGGCGATGGGGCTCAAGGGCCTCGGCTACGACTTCGTCATCGGCAACGGCCAGGGCATGAGCGACGGGGAGATCCACGTCGGCGAACGCTGGCTCGAGCAGACTCCCGGTGCCCACACCGCGGGCCCGGACGGCGACTGGTACAACCGCCACGCGATCGGGATTGCCCTCGTCGGCGACGGCACACGCCGGGGATTCAGCCAGACGCAGATGACCCGCCTGCTCGACCTCGTCTCGGCCCTCGCCCGTGAGTACCAGATCCCGCCCGAGCGGATCGTGCTGCACAGCGATGTCGCGCCCGTCGCCGGACCGGGCCGCTACTTCCCCGCGGCCTCTCTCCGCGAGCAGATCGACAGCTGGCGCTGATCCGGTCGTTGACACCCACACCACGCTGCGACGCCCACCGCCCCGGAGCGATTCCGGGATCATCGCCGCGCGCGGCGGGCGGGCTTTCGGGCTACCATCCCCGCACGCGAGATCCAGTGATGTCGCGGTTGTAGATCGTTCTGACGCCTCGGGAGGCCCGATCGAGACACGGAGTGTTGGTGGCTTGATCGACTGTGCGGCCCGGGGACACCGGTTTGAGGACGACGGTTTGGGTGCCGAGAGACTGAGGCAGGCGGACGCGGTGTTCGCCCGCAGCGAGTGAGACGGGGAACATCGTGCCGATCAAGAAGAAGGGCGATGTTGTCGAGGGATTCCGGGTCATGTCCGAGGTCGGGCGTGGTGCGGCCTCGGTGATCTACCTCGTCCAGGACCAGAAGACCAACCAGATCTGGGCCCTCAAGCAGGTCGAGAAGCACACCGACAAGGACCAGCGGTTCCTCGACCAGGCCGAGCAGGAGGCCAAGGTCGCCAAGGCGGTCGATCACCCCGGGCTCCGCAAGATCAAGAAGGTCATCAAGAAGGGCTCGTTCCTGGCGGTCAAGGAACTGTTCCTGGTCATGGAGTTCGTTGACGGCATCAGCCTCGAGAAGCACCCGCCGGCGACGTTCGAGTCGGCGGTCGAGATCTTCGAGCAGACCGCCGACGCGCTGGCGGCCATGCACGAGGCCGGCTACATCCACGCGGACATGAAGCCCAACAACATCGTCATCACCGAGGGTGGCGGGGTGAAGGTGATCGACCTGGGGCAGAGCTGCTCGAACGGGACGGTCAAGCCGCGGATCCAGGGCACGCCGGACTACATCGCTCCCGAGCAGGTGCACCGCCGCCCGATCACGCCCAAGACCGACATCTACAACTTCGGCGCGACGATGTACTGGGTGCTCACCCGCCAGCACGTGCCGACGGCGCTGGCCAAGGGTGACTCGCTGGTCGGTTCGCTCGACGACAACCTGATCGCCAAGCCCAAGCCGACGCGCGAGCTCAACCCGCGGGTGCCGGCCAAGCTCGACGAGCTGGTGATGCACTGCGTCGAGGTCGATCCCGACAAGCGGCCGCACAGCATGCGCGAGGTGACCGACAGGCTCAATCTCATTCTCGGGATCGTCCGGGCCAAGGGTGAGTCGTCGCAGCACGGCACGCCGCGGATCTCGGACGAGCCGGAATGAGCCCGGTATGCCTGGCGTAAACGTCCAGAACGCCGAGGAGGTTGTCGACCTCTTCCACGCGGCGGCAAGCGCCAGCCGCGACGCGGACTGCCGCGAGGGGTCCATCGATGTGATCCGCGGCCCGGGCACGCTGATCGCCACCGGCGACCTGCACGACAACCCATTCCATCTTCGCCAGTTGCTCGAACTCAGCGGCCTCGCGGGAGACTCGGGCTCGGGTCCCCCCGCTGGCGCGGAGGGCTCTGCGGAAGACGACGCGGCGCCGATTCACGTGACCTTCCACGAGGTCATCCACTCCGACAAGCTGCTCAACGGGCTGGACCTCTCCTACCGGGCGCTGGCCCGGATCGCCGAGGCCAAGGTCGAGGCCCCGGAGCGGGTCCACGCGCTGCTGGCCAACCACGAGCTGGCCCAGATCGTCGGCGCGGGGATCGTCAAGGACGGGGTGCGGTGCGTCGAGGCGTTCAACGACGGGCTGGGGTACGTGTTCGGGGACGACTGGGAGCGGGTCGCCGAGGCGCTGGGGGAGTTCATCCGGGCGATGCCCTTGGCGCTGCGGTGTGTCACCCCTCGGGGGGACATCCTGTGTGCCCACTCGCTGCCGGCCCCGGGCCAGATGGGCCGCTTCGACACCACGATCCTCAAACGCGACCTGACCGACGACGACTATGCCCCCCGGATGGGATCTGCCCACCTGATGGTCTGGGGGCGTGGCTACGACGCCGAGCAGCTGGAGGACCTCGTGGAGCGCTGGGGGGTCAACATGTTCATCCTGGGCCACGAGAAGGCGGACAACGGGTGCCTGGTGATCCCGCCGTGTGCGGTGGTGCTGGCCAGCGACCACGAGCGGGGGGTCTACCTGCCGCTGGACCTCGAGCACCCGCCCTCGTTCGGTGAGGTGCCCGGGCTGGTTCGGCCGTTGGGCGGGGGTCTCTCGGACGGTTCGATGGGCTGACTCCGAACCCGCCGCGGCCTACCATCCCGACCCATGGGCAAGACTCGCGAAATCAAGAAGCGCATCAAGGCGGTCGGCAACATCAAGCGGATCACCCGCACGATGCAGATGATCGCCACGGCCAAGTTCAGCCAGGCTCTGCAGCGGTCGACCGCGGGCAAGCCCTACTCGACCGCACTGTTCGAACTGGTCGGCGAGCTCGCCGCGACCGCGGGCGATGAGCTGAGCCACCCGCTGTTGCAGTCGGGCGGCGAGGGCAAGGCCCTGACGCTGGTGCTGACCAGCGACCGCGGGCTCTGCGGCCCGTTCAACGGCTCGGTGCTCCGCGCCTCGATGCAGCACTTCCGCCACGCCGAGGGCGCCCGCGAGGGCTTCGTCGAGGTCGTCGGCAAGAAGGGCGTCGGCTTCTACAAGTTCAACGGGATCGATGTCACCCGGCATCACTCGCAGTTCGGCGATAAGCCGGCCTACGACGAGGTTGACCGCCTTGCGCAGGATTTCATCGACCGATTCATCGCCGGCGAGATCAACCGGGTGAACGTGGTGTACATGCGGTTTGTCTCCGCGGGCAAGCAGGTGCCCGAGGTCATGCAGCTGCTGCCCTTCAAGACGCCCGAGGCGGCCGAGGGTCAGACCGAGAGCGGTGCCAAGCCGATCTACGAGTTCAGCCCCGCCGGGCCCGAGCTGCTCGACGAGATCCTGCCCGCGGCGATCAAGGCGGTGCTGTTCCAGGCGTTCAACGACGCGGTGGTGAGCGAGCACGTGGCGCGGATGGTGGCCATGAAGGCCGCGACCGACAACGCCGGGAAGATGGGCAAGCAGCTCACCCGCACGTTCAACCGTGCCCGCCAGGCGCAGATCACGACCGAGCTGACCGAGATCATCTCCGGTGCCGCGGCACTCGAGTAGTCACGTCAATATTTCAAGCATCGACAAGGCCCCGGCGCACGCCCGGGGCCTTGTTTCTTTTGGCGTCGTGCCGGAGTGCGCCGCTCGGCTCTGCCCTTCGCTCGGCTAACGCTCGATCCATCCCGTCAGGCGATAGTCGGCACCGAGTCCGAAGTGCTGCGCGAAAAGCGCGTCCACGACGACGACGAGTTCGTCGGGCGTCGCGCCGTCGAGCGCCCAGAGCGTGCGGTCGTGCTCGTGCCCGACGCGGTCCCGGTTGCTCGTACCCGCGGTGGTGGCCAGCGCGGTCAGGCCGAGCGATTCGAGGAACGCGGGCAGGTCTACTTCGGTGGTCAGGAAGTTGATCGAGTCGTCGGCGACCTGAATGGTGACCTCGGTGCCGACGCGGGACTCGCCGATGAGTGTGAGCCAGGAGTCGGGCTCGCGGGCGTGAACTGCGAGCAGGTGGGTGATCGCATCGGAAGTCGCCGGGTACTGCTCGCTCGGCGCGCGCACCTCGTGGCGGTTCGGTCTGGCGAAGAGTCGTGAGAGCAGGCCCATGTCAGATCATCCCCTTACCGCAGGAACGCCGCAATCGCTAGCACGAGGAACGCCAAGAATGGCCCGCCTACGCCGATCATGACGCCCATGAACCAGACATCGCCGGTCTTGACCATTGGCAATCTGCCGCTGTGCCACCACAACTCAAAGCCCAGCACCGCGTAGCTCCCGGTCACAATCGCGAACGCGATCGTGAACTCGACCAGCTCCTGGTCGCCGGTGTATGTAGCTCCCAGCCCGGTTCCCCAGAGCACCGACAGCCCCGTCAGCACACCGAACACCACCACACCGATCACGCTGAGTGTTATCCATGCGTTCCGGGGCTGGACCAGATGCGCCGGCTTGGGCTTGGGCTGTTCCTGCCCGCACTCGGGGCAGACCGGCGAGGGCAAGCCCGCGAGGTCGTACTCGCAGTGCGCGCATAGGCGTGGCGTGGTTTGGTCGTCTGAGTTCACAGCTGCTTGAGCGCATCCACCAGCGTGTCGATGTGCGCGGTCGTGTGGGCCGCCGACATCTGGATCCGCAGCCGGGCCGTGCCCTCGGGCACCACCGGGTAGCCAAAGCCGATGACGAACACTCCCAGCTCCAGCAAGCGCTTGCTCATGCTGATCGCCTTGGCGGTGTCGCCGACGATGATGGGGCAGATGGCGGTCGGTGACTCAAGAACCTCGAAGCCGGCCTCGCCGATCTTCTTTCGGGCGTAGGCGACGTTGTCGCGCAGTGTCTGCACGCGCTCGGGCTCGCGCATGACGATCTCGATGGCCTTGTTGGCGCTGCACGCGACGGTGACGGGCAGGGCGTTGCTAAAGAGCGTGGGGCGGCCGCGCTGGATGATCAGCTCGGTGCCGCGTTTGGGGCCGGCGATGAAGCCGCCCGCGCCGCCGCCGAGACCCTTGCCGAGTGTGCCGGTGAAGTAATCGACCTGACCGTGGCTGCCGCCGGGCAGCATGCCGTAGTGCTCGTGCGTGCCGCGGCCGGTCTTGCCCATCACGCCGTGGGCGTGGGAGTCGTCCACCACAAGCTTGGCGTCGTACTTGTCGCACAGCGCGCGCAGCCCGGGCAGGTCGGCGATGTCGCCCTCCATGCTGAAGACGCCGTCGGTGACGATCCAGACCTGGCCGGTGACGTCGGGGTTGGCCTGTGCCTCCTTGAGCCGCGTCTCGAGGTGATCGAGGTCGGAGTGTTTGTAGACACCCTTGAGGACACCCTTCTTGATCGCGGGCGTCAGGCGGATGGAGTCGATGATGCAGGCGTGGTTGAGCTCATCGGAGATGATGATGTCGCCCGCCTCGCAGAACGTGGGGAAGAGCGACTCGGTCGCGTTCCAGCAGCTGACGAAGGTGTAGCTGCTCTCGGTGCCCATGTACTGGGCGATCGTGGCCTCGAGCTGCTCGTGCGGCGCGAACGTGCCGCAGATGAACCGGACGCTCGCGGTGCCCGCGCCGTACTTGCGGAGCCCCTCGATCCCCGCCTCGACGACCTCGGGGTGGTTGGCCAGGCCGAGGTAGTTGTTGGAACAGAAACAGAGCGCATCGATCTCCTTGCCGTCGGCGGTCCGCATGCGGATCTCGGCGTCCATCGGCGAGAGGATGGTCTGGAGGTGCTTGTACTGGCCGCCGGCGTCGAGCGACCGGAGGGTCGCGTCGGTGCGGGCGTCGAAGGGGTGGGCGATAGCGGTGGGCATGGCGGCTCTCCCGGGGGGTTTCGGGAGAAAGCGTAGTCGGCCGCACCGGATCGCGCCTCAGGACGGGCCTGTCGCGGGTCGCCCGTGTGGGTGTCCGGAGGCCCCGGCTGCGCGCGCGGCTCAGCCGGCCCGTCGCTCCATGGGGACGGCGATCATGGCGGACTGCGCCTTGTGGATGTCGAACTCCGACGGCGTTTCGGGCTCGAACAGGTCGTCATTGACCTGCTGACCCTCGGCCTCGGCGATGTGCACGCCGCGGACGGTGCGGAGGTCGATCTGCTCGCCCGGCTCGTCGAACCGGCGGGGGTCCATCGCCAGCCGGGGCAGCAACGCGACGGTGGGCCGGCAGGGGTTGAGCGGATCCCACGAGACAACCACCGCCCGGCGGCCGTCGTTGAGTGTCACCAGGCTTCCCGGCGGGAAGGCCGGCACCGCGTGGACCAGCGCGTGGAGGATGATCGGATCGAACCAGCCTGCCATCTCGGTTCGCAGCATCTGTCGGAGCACGCGGACCACGGGCACCGGGTCGGGCTCTTCGGCTCCCGGCGCGGTCGGGGCGGGGTGGCGGAGCCGGTCGAACACGTCCGCGACCGCGACGATGCGCGCAAAGATGTGGATGTCGGTGCCGGTGACCGGCTGCGGCTCGCCGTGGAAGGTGTCTCGGAGGGGGAAGCCCGATCCGTCGAAACGCTGGTGGTGGTGCAGCACCGCAGCCGCGGCCGAGGGACCGACCCCGCCGCGGAGCATGTCGTACCCGCGCTGCACGTGTTCGCGCCAGGTCGGGTCGATCGAGTCGTCGGCGGCACGCCACCGCCATCGCTCGTTCGGCTCGAGCCGCGTCAGGCCGATGTCGCGGAGCAGCGCGCCCATGCCGAGGTTGGACACATCTCGGGAGAGCAGACCGACCCTGGACCGCGAGAGCATCAGATAGGTCTCGAGCTTCAGCCCGATCAGCAGCGCCAGGAACGAGCCGTTGCCGGCCGATCGCGCGAGCGGGATCTGTGAGCTGGCCAGATCGACGATGAGCGTCGCGGCACGGGGTGAGTCGATGAGGCGCTCGAGCAGGTTCCCGATCGCCCGGCGGAACGGGCTGTAGTCCAGGTCGGCCTTGCCCTCTGGGATGGTCTCGTCGAGCGCTTTGCTGATTGCGCCGCTGAGCCGCCGGCCGGCGCTGAGGATCCGGGGACAGATCTGCCGCGAGACGAAGTCCATGCCGGGATAGGTGATCCAGATCTCCTTGGCACGGAGCTCGGAGAGGCGGGAGATCGTCTTGTCATCGAGCGTGAATCCGGTGCGCAGCAGCACCGTCTCCGGGTTGGCCGGGTGCGTGATCGGCAAGGCAAGTTCCATGCCGAGCCTGGCGTCGGCCAATTCCACTCGAAGCATGCCGCGGACCCTCCCGGGTCCTCTATCGGCTCCCGGCAGGGTCGCGGCGACGACATCCCGCGGGGCAAGCCATCCGCCCGGGCCGGCCCCACACACCCGCGGCACAGACCGGCCATCTTGACACCGCCCTGCGCTTACCGGACGCCACGCTACCATCGGACATGACCACACCCGCCGTTTCGGAGACGAGCCGCACCACGCACCTCGACTGGCTTCTGGCGCTTACCGCCATCCCCACCGCGACCGGGCGCGAACACCGCGTGGTGGCCTGGGTCGATTCGTGGCTCGCCGATCGCCCGGACCTGGCGGTGTCATCGGACAAGCACGGCAACCTGACCGTCCGCTTCGCCGACGAATCGCCGACCGACGACCCGCTCTATCTCACCGCCCACCTCGACCACCCCGCGTTCGTCGTCGATCGCGTGGTGAGCCCGAGCGTCGTCGAGCTCGCCTTCCGCGGCGGGGTCATGGACGACTACTTCACGGGGGCGCGGGTCGCGCTCTTCGACCGCGAGGGCCTCTCGGTGCGGGGCACGCTGGCCGAGCGTGTGGACGGCGCGAACCCGAAGTTCAAGACCTTCCTCTGCGAGCTCGACCGCGACGACGGCAGCCTGCGCCCCGGCGACATCGCCCGGTGGGACCTGCCCGAACCGGAGATCACGACGATCGACGGCGTTGAGTGCGCCGCGACGCACGCGTGCGATGATCTCGCGGCACTCGCCGCGGCGCTCGGCGCGATCGACGAGCTGCGACGCCTGCGTGCTGCGGGAGAGGCCCGGGGTGATGTGCGCCTGCTGATGACCCGCGCCGAAGAGGTCGGCTTCATCGGCGCGATCGGCGCGTGCAAGAGCGGCACGATCGAGCCGGGGGCCCGGCTGATCGCGCTGGAGAACTCCCGCAGCTTCCCCGACTCTCCGATCGGCGGCGGGCCGATCGTGCGGGTCGGTGACCGCGTGACGGTGTTCACGCCGGAGATGACGGCTGCGGTCGCGCAGGTCGCAGAGCGCGTCTCGGGCGCACCCGCCCAACCAACAGCAGCCCAGAAGCAGAGCGAGATGCCGACGTGGCGATGGCAGCGCAAGCTCATGGCCGGCGGCGCGTGCGAGGCAAGCGTCTTCTGCGCGTTCGGGCACTCGTCCACGTGCGTGTGCCTGCCGCTGGGCAACTACCACAACATGGCCGACCTGACAGCCGTGCAGGCCGGCACCAACACCGAGCCGCCCCGGGTCGGACGCGAGTACATCGCGGTTTCTGACTATCACGGGCTGGTGGACCTGCTGCTGGCCTGCTGCGTGGACCTGGCCGACCCCGAGCGGGCCCGGATGTCGAGCTTCCGCTCGCGCGTTGATACCCTGTGGAGCGAACTGAAGTTCGTCGTCGAATGACCGCTGTCCGGCGCCCTGGCCGGGATTGGAGACCCGCATGTCGACCAGGATCGAGCCGTACCTGACGTTCGGAGGCCGTTGCGAAGAGGCCCTCGAGTTCTACACGCGTGCGCTCGGTGCCAAGGTCGAGATGGCCTTGCGCTTCAGCGAGAGCCCCGAGCCGATGCCCGAGGGCATGGTGCCCCCGGGGTTTGAGAACAAGATCATGCACGCGAGCATGATGATCGGCGAGACCCGAGTGATGGCCTCGGACGGGTGCGGCGAGGGGACCGAATACGCCGGGTTCTCCCTCTCCATCTCGGTCGCGACCGAGGCCGAGGCCGACACTGCTTTCAACGCCCTCGCCGACGGCGGCACGGTCACGATGCCGATGGAGAAGACCTTCTGGTCGCCCAAGTTCGGCATGCTGACCGACCGTTTCGGCGTGAGCTGGATGGTGAGCGTGGCGTCGGACCAGCCCTGCTGACGAGCCCGCGGCTCACTCGGGCATGCACGGCCGCCAGCGAACCCCGCCGTCGCGGCTCATCATCACGGTGTTGAACTCCATGATGATCGCCTCGCCCTCGGGCGAGTTCGCGACGACCCACTCGGCGTCATCGACGCGCTTCACCAGCGTGTTGGTGGCCTGGAACGCGCGGTCGGCGGTCTGGTTCGCCGCTCCGGTCTTACGGGCCTCGGATTTCAGGCGCTTGTATTCGTCGGTGAATGTCTGGAGATAGGCGATCCGGCGTGCGTCGGCGTCGCCGCACTCGCCCTCCGGCGCGATGACGATCGCCTTCACGCCGTCGCCGCGTTCGCCGCCGATGCCGTCGAGCGGCGGGGTACTCGACAGCGCGGCCGCGTACAACCGTCCCTCGCTCAGGTCGTAGTACCACGTCTGAGGCGAAGTGTCCCTCATCACGGTGCGGAACACCACGAGCGACGCGACAACGACCAGCACCCCGACGGCGATGAATTTGGACAGAGTTCTGCGGTCCATGCGGCGGCGTACTCCGTGGCGCGATGGCCACACCCGATCAGTCGTGCGGGTCCATCTCCATCGACCACCAGCACGCGTCAACGGTGCAGGGAATATCTGAGGCATCGAGCAGCTGCACGCTGCCATCGATGAACGCGTAGTTGCCCCGGTTGCCGTGGCGGCGTGCCCCCGCGTCACCCTGCAGGTTGCGGTCGAACCCCTCGCTGCCGACCCACCGCTCGTTGAAGGGCGGGCTCCACTTGTAGAGCCAGAACCGGTCCTCGGGATAGCTCAGGTCGTAGTCGCTGTGCCCGTCGCCGAAGACGATGGTCTGGTTGGGCATCTCCGCGGCACTCGCCTTCGGCCAGTTGTTCCACCGCGCCTGACGCACGCGGTCGCCCGAGTACTGCTCCTTGGGACGGATCATCGCCGCCCGTCCCTCGGCCTGTCGCCAGTAGTGCACCATCGCGCCGGCGATGCCGCTGGCGTTGTAGAGCTCGTCGGTGTGCACCCGGCCGTACATGGTGGGGTCCACGTCCATGCGCCGTCCCGACATCTCGACGTCGTACTCGGAGATGCCGTCGGCGTAGCGCTCCAGCCTCTCGCTGGGGCAGTCGACCGCTTCGGGGGTCTGGCCGTAGTAGGCAAAGAGCGTGACGCGCCAGTTGGTCTCGGTGTTGCCGCTGGGGCCGCCGGGGTCAACGTGCTGGATGGGCGGCATGTCATCGTCGAAGTCGCTGTTGTACCCGGCGACCGCGATGCCGAGCTGCCGCTCGCCGCTGCCGCACACCGCGGCCCGCGCCGCCTCGCGAGACTTGCCCAGGCTCGGCAACAGAATCGAGATCAGCAGCGCGATGATCGCGATGACCACGAGTAGCTCAATCAGCGTGAATGCGTGCCGCCGGGCCATGATGCGGATCTCCTGACGATCGAGAGCGGATCACGCTCACCATAATACTACAGGCTTGTCCGAAACCGGCACAACATCGCCTACCGGCCGGTCGCTGCGTGGTTCCGAGCCCCTACCATCCCGCCACATCGCACCGGAGAAGCCGTAATGCCCGACGCGCCCGCCCTGCACATCGACAAACTGCAGTTCCGCTATTCCTCAGGCGACCCGCTCGTCATCGATATCGATGCACTCGAGCTCGCGCCCGGAGAACAGGTGCTGCTCACCGGCACCTCCGGCCGCGGCAAGAGCACGCTGCTCTACCTGATCGCCGGGCTCATGGAGCCCACCAGCGGCACCGTCCGCGTCGCCGGGCAGGACATCCACGCCCTCGCCGGGCACAAGCGCGACCAGTTCCGCGGCTCGTCGATCGGCATGATCTTCCAGACCTTCAACCTGCTGCCCGGCTTCTCGGCCACCGAGAACGTCATGCTCGCGATGATGTTCAGCGAGATCCCCCGCGGCGAGCACCGCGACCGCGCGCTCGAGTTGCTCAAGACGCTCGGCGTCGAACGACCCGAGGCTGCGACCGACGAGCTGTCGATCGGGCAGCAGCAGCGGGTCGCGGTCGCGCGGGCGATGGCGTGCCGGCCGGCGCTGGTGCTGGCCGACGAGCCGACCGCGAGCCTCGACCCCGAAAACGCCGCGGCCGCGATGGACCTGATCCAGAACGCCTGCACCGAGAACGGCGCCGCACTGCTCTGCGTGAGCCACGACCCGGCGATGTCCGAGCGGTTCGGCCGCCGGGCGAGCCTGCACGAGCTCTCCGCCGGCACCGCCTGACACCGACCGCCGCCGAACACCCCCACGACCGCACACCGCCCGCGGAGACACGCTCCATGTCCATCACCGATTTCACGATCATCCGCCGCAGCCTGACCAGCCGCCTGTTCTCGACCGTCACCACGGCGCTCACCGTCGCGATCGCGGTCGGCATGTTGCTGGTGCTGCTGGCCATGATGGACGCTGGCAAGCAGGCCTTTCGGCGCGGCTCGGGCGACATGCACCTGCTGGTCACCAAAGAGCCCAGCGCGCTGGTGAGCGTGCTCAACGGCATCTTCTACGCCGCTGCCCCCGCGGCACCGATCTCCCACGCCGAGCTGCAGCGCATCCAGAGCGACCCACGCGTCGCGATGGCCATCCCCAACCAGCAGGGCGATAGCTACGCCGGCCTGCCCGTGATGGCCACCGAGACCGCGTTCTTCACCGACTTCGCGCCCACGCCCGGTGAGCCGTGGGAGTTCGCCGAGGGGCGGGTGTTCGACAAGCCGTTCGAGGTGGTGCTCGGGGCCAAGGCCGCGGAGATGACCGGGCTGCGCCTCGGCGAGACGATCGCCCTCACCCACGGCCGCGCCGGGGCCGAGGCGCACGTGCACAACGAGTTTCAGTACACCGTCGTGGGCATTCTCGAGCCCACCGGCTCGACGCACGACCGCACGGTGTTTACGGACCTCATCGGCGCATGGACCGTCCACGCACACGACCGCCGACTGCGGGACAACCCCGACGCCCCCGTCACCACGCCCGACGAGATCACCGATGCCGACCGGCTCGTCACCGGGGTCTACATCCGCGCAGCCGCCCGACGCGGCAGCAACGCCAGCGCCGCGCTCGCCCCGCTGGCCTATCAGCTCCGTCAGCAGGGGTTCATGGTCGCCGAGCCGACCAAGGAGATTGACAAGCTCTTCCGCATCGTCGGCAACATCAACGTGATCCTCGTCGCGATGGCGGTGGTGGTGATGGTTTCGAGCGCGGTCTCGATCATGGTCGCGCTCTACAACTCGATGGAGCAGCGCAAGCGGCAGATCGCGGTGCTGCGGGTGCTGGGTGCCAGCCGCGGACGGGTGTTCGGCCTCGTGCTGACCGAGTCGGCGATGCTCGGCCTCCTCGGCGCGATCGGCGGCGTGCTGTTGGCCATCCTCGGCGGCTTCGCAGTCGCCGAGGCCCTCCGCGCGATCCTGGGCATCGTCGTCACGCCGGTCTATCCGCCGGAGTGGATCTTGCTGGTGATCGTCAGCGCGGTCGCTCTCGCGGCACTGGCGGGCATCGTGCCGGCGATGGTCGCCTACCGCACGAGTGTCGCCAAGAGCCTGAGGCCCGCGGCCTAGGCTCGTTCTGATCGCCCGCGATCGCGTGTGCCACGGCTCGGTGAGCCGTGCTGCGCATTCTTCCACGCGCTTCACGTTCTTCGATGCGGGAGCCGACTCGGCGATTGCCGAAGCGAGGCCGACACGGCCATGGCACGCGGGCTACTGCAGATTGATCTCGCCCTTGTCCGAGATCCCCACGCTCGGCCTCGACAGCTTCGCGTCAAAGAGCACGTCGGCGAGCTGGCTGGGCAGGCTGTAGTAGATGCGGCCGGTGAGGCGGTAGGTATAGACGCCGGGGACAAGGGCCCCCTTGCCCCCCTGGCTCTCGGGCCCGCGCATCGGCACGACGGCGGGGATGATGATCTGCTGCGTCCCGCCGCGGGGCATGGTGGCCTGGGCGTCGCGTCGACCCGAGAAGACCTTCTTCCCGTTGACATTGAGCGTGTAGACCACGTCCCGCATGGGAAGCTCGATGTCGTTGGGGTTGGTCGTCTCGATGACGAACTCGACCACCGCGGCATCCGCGGTGCGGTTGCGGATGTTGGCCGACGTCACCACCGCCCCGGGCGTCGCCCGGCCCGAACAGCCGGTGAGCATGGTGACAAGCAGGACCCCGACAAGGCCAAGGACAAGGCCTGGCGAGCGGACGATCTGTGGGTTGGAGCCTCTCACGCGCGGAGCGTAGCACAGTCGCACCGAAACCGCGCGGACGGTGCCTCGCGGCCTACTTGCCCGGCACCTCGGCGAGGGTGACCCAGGCCCCCTGGCCATGGTGCTCGAGCTCCTCCATCGAGGCGCTGACGTCGGCGAAGACCCGCATGTAGCTGCCCCAGCGGAGGGTCAGCCAGATCAGCACCACCGCCCCGAACACCGCAGCCAGCTCGGCGAAGGCCCGTCTGCGGGCCCAAAAGAGCACCCCCGTGCAGAACCCGACGCTGGCGAGCTTGGCGGCGATGAGCAGCCGCGGCCCGCCCGTCTCGAGCACGAACCGGGCGACGGGGTTGTCCTCGATCAGCCCGATCTCGGTGACGTGAATGAGCGTAAGGAGGAGGTCGAGCAAGCTCAGAACCACGATGACCGCCAGGAGAACCGCAACGCGGACCTGCCGGCCGGGTAGCCTAGTGAAGAGCGTGCAGGGTCCGCGGAGCGTCGCGACCCCCATCGCCGGTTTGATCCCTGGTCGAACCATGTCCCGATCGATCGGCCGCTCGGAGAGGCGCTATGAGCGGGGAAAGCCGCTCGGACGCCGGGACCGGCCGACCGGGAGCCGAATGTCCCGCCTCGGCCGATCGTGCCGGGCGGGGGAAGGACTACCGCCGTGCCGAAACAGCCGAGAACCCGCCAGCAACCGTCCGGGAGCCACGCCGCGAGGCGGTCGCGCCGCGGGGCCTGGGTCGTGTTCTCGGTACTCGCGTTCGGCGGGATGAGCCCCGCGCTCGCACAGGACAACCCGGTCTTCCTCGACGACTCGACCCTCGCCGCCGACGTCTTCGCCGGGCTCCCCGGCCTGCTCGCCTCCGAGAACGACAGCGAGGCGGTCCGCCTGCTCCAACGCCTGCTCGATGAAGAGGCCGAGCGGCTCATCGCCTCGGACACCGATCCCGACGTGCTCGAGCCCGTGCGCGCGCGCGTGCACCGCGTGCTGCTCGCCGATGCCGGCCTCCTGCGCCGCTACCGGTCCGCCGAGACCGACGCGGCGGCGATGGCGATGGACGCCGGAGAGTCCGAGCGCGTCGAACGCGCCCGCCTGCTGACGAGGCCCGGGTTCGAAGCGGTGCTGCGGGTGGCCGCCGAACACCTCGGCGCCGCCCGGTTCGAGTCGGCGCGGTTGACCCTCACCCAGCTCGACGCCCATCCCGACCGAGCGGACACCGAGCTGGCAGGGCGCACCGCCGAGCTGTGGACCCGGCTCGCGGCCTATCTCGATCGCCCGGAAGTGCTCGACGCGGCGCGGCGCTGGACCGAGGCGGCTGGCCGACCTTTCGCCGCCCCCGGAGTCACACCGTGGCCGGAGTCGCTCCGCGAGCCGGTGTGGACGCCGCAGCAACCGGTCGAGGCGTTCGGCTATGCCGACCTTGTCAGTTCGCCCCTGTGCTCGGCCGATCTCCGCCCGCTGACCATGGTGGACGATGAAGAGTTCGCGATCAGCACGCGACGCAACCAGCCGGTGGTCGAGTTCCCGTATCTCTACCCGCTGGTCTCGGGCGACACGGTCTACACCAACGACGGGCTGTGGATCTCGGCGTGGGACCGCTTCACGCTCACACCCAAGTGGCGGACCAAGCCGCGGGGCGCCGACTATGAGCGCGAGGACATCGAGTCGATGTACGCCTCGGCCCCCTACCGCCGCAACCGAAGCCGCGACGCCGGCGAGGTCAACACGCTCGCCAAGTCCGGTCGCCTGCTGCTGGCCGCGACGGGGATCGTGACCGACGGAACGCGCTCGGGCGATCCGCGCCTGCACGCCTTCGACAGCCAGACCGGGCGGGTGCTGTGGTCGACCTACATCGACGAGCTCGACCCGCAGTTGGACCAGAGCTCGACCCGCGGCCCCGCGTTGATCGAGGGCGACACCGCGATCGTCGCGGTGCGGAAGATCGACCAGGCGCGGCGGTTCGCCAGCGCGTTTCTCGTCGGGATCGATCTGGCCGACGGGTCGTTGCGGTGGGTGCGTCTCTGCGGCAGCGCGGGCTGGCTGGCCTACGGCAACCGCGGGCAGTGGAGCGACTGGCCCACCCTCCACCAGGGCGTCGTCTACCGCGTGGACGAACTGGGTGTCATCTGCGCCGTCGAGGCCGGGAGCGGGCGGTTCCGGTGGGTGCGACAGCTCCCCGGCGTCGAGAGCCGCATGCCCACGCCGCGGCTGCCGTGGGCCTCGTCGCAACCGATCATCGACGGCGACACGCTGCTCGCGCTCGGGCCGGACCGCAGCGAACTGCTGCGGCTCGACCTCGCGACCGGCGAGATCATCGGCCGGCGCACGACCAGAGACTTCGGCAGCGAGCAGCACCGGCCGGGATACATGTTCGCGCACCAGGGCCGCCTCGTCGCCGTCGGGCCCAACAACATCACCACCGTCGCCATCGACCGGGCGATAGACGGGCCGCTGCGGCTGTCGAAGCAGATCCCGAGCCCCGGCATCATCGGACGCGTCGTGGCCGGGGGTGACGCGCTGCTCGTGCCGGTGCAGACCGGCGTGGGTGTGCTCAACTTCCAATCGCTCGAGCCCGAGATCGGCATCCCGCTCGATGCGCCGGGCAACCTGCTCCCCCTGAGCACGCAGCTGCTCACGCTCGACAACGAGCGGCTGCATAGTTATCTGGTGTGGGAGGACGCCGCGAAAGTGCTCGCCGAGCGGCTCGACGCCAACCCCGCCGACGCCGAGACGGCGATCACGTTCGCCGAGCTCGCCGCACGGGCGGGTCGGCACGGTTCGGTGCTCGACCCCGTCGATCGGGCGCTGCGAGCGATGGCGCTCGATCCGCTCAGCCCGACGCTCCGGGCATCGCAGGAGCGGCTGTTCACACTGCTGCTGGGCCTGCTGCAGGAGGGCGAGGGCGACCCCGGCGCCGTGCCGCCGGAGGTGCTCGAGGGCGTCGCCACGCGGATGGAGGCGGTCGCCGTCACGCCGGGAGAGCGTTCCACACACTTGCTGATGCGGGCGGCGCTGCACGACCGGCTCGGCCGCCCGGAGCGGGCGGTCGCCGATTGTCAGGCGGTGCTCGCCGACCCGGACCTGAGCCGGGCCTCGTGGTCACGCGGCGTGTCGAGCGTGCGGGCCGAGCTGCACGCGCTGGCCGAACTCGACCGGCTCCTGAATCAGGGCGGGCCCTCGCTCTACGCCAGCTTCTCCCGGCGCGCAAGCGCCGAGCTGGCTGCGCTCGAAGCCGAGCAGGCCGACGCCGCCGCGTATGAGGCACTCGCGCGCGCATACCCGCGCAGCGCAGCCTCGCCCGCCGCCTGGCTGGCTGCAGCCGCGGGGCACGACGCCAAGGGACGGATCCTCCCCGCAGACCGCGCGCTCGCACGCGGCATCGAGACGGCCGACGCCTGCCTCGAATTCGGCATCCTGATCGACCCCGACCTCTTCGCCGAGTTGCTCGGCAGACGCCTCACAGGGCTCGTCGCGAGTAACCGGCTCGATGCCGCGGCGTTGCTGATCCGGCAGATCGAGTCTCGCTGGCCGGGCGTTGCGCCGACCGCCCGGGGCGAGCGGGTCGATCGCGACGCGACCGCGGCCCTGCTGCGCACGCGCGCCGATGCACGCAACGCCCGCGCAACCATCGGCGACTCCCTCTCAAGCAACGCCGTCGAGCTGCCCGGCTGGGTGCTGATGCGCTCGATCGATCGGCACAGTGCCTTCTCGCTACGCGAAGGTGTCATGATGTACCGCGCCGGCGCGGTCGGGCTGTGGACACTCGCAGACGGTGACCTTCCCGTCGAGCCTGCGTGGACGGTGCCCTACTCGACCAAACCCGCGCTGCTGCGCCACGACGCCGACCGGGTCCTGCTCTACGAGCCAAACGACCAGGGCGGCCTCATCCGAGCGATCGACCCCGGAACCGGCGAGGAGCAGTGGCGCGTGGACCGGCTCGGCGAGGCGCTCGTGACCGCCCGGGGGCCCGTCGGGGGCGCACAGGAGCCGTTCAACGCGCCGCTCGACGGCCGGGTCGATCCCGGCGACATGCTCATCGCCACCGACGAGACCAGCGTCGCCTTCGTTACCCGCTCCGGGCGTGTCGTCTCGATCGATCTGACCTCGGGCCGCATCGCCTGGGCGCAGCGGACCGCCTGCCAGCGCGTGCACGACGCGGCTGCGGGAGACGGCGTGCTCGTGCTGGTCGGCACCTCGACTCCTCCAAACGCCGATTCTGCGGGCGAGCCGATCGTGCTGACGCTCGAACTTGCCAACGGTGAGGAGATCAGCCGGCTCGGCGGCGGGAAGGGGGCCATCGGGGGCGAGGCGAGCTGGGTCCACATCGCACCGGGCTCGGGCCGGGCCGTGGTCGGTTTCGCCCGCGACATCGTTTCGTTCTCGCTGCCGGAGGCGGCACCGCTCTGGACGCTCACCGACATCGCCATCGAGGAGACCCGCGGGGCCTGGACCGTCGCGGACCGTCTGTTCGTGCAGACCTCGATGCGCGAACTGGTGCACATCGACCCGCAGACGGGAACGCTGCTGGACAACCGGCTCGCGACCGCGGGCTGTCTCGAGGTCGGCGAACCGATCGACGCGATCGACGAGCGCGGGCATCTGCTTCTGCTGAGCCCGGCGGGCTTTGCGCGGATCGACCCGGTCTCCGGCTCGCTGGTCACCGCCGACGCGATCTCGCCGCTGAGCGGCGGGATGGTGCAGCCGGCGATCGCCAACAATCGCGTCGTGATGGTCGAGCGCGACGCGATCCCCGGAGCGCCGGGCGTCTATCGCCTGCACCTGCTCGACGCGACCAACGGCCGGGCGCTGCTCACGCAGACGCTCTCGCTCGACGACCGCCCGCGCCGTGTCGGACTGCTCGACGGCACGATCCTTCTCACGGCGGGAGACTCCACCATCGTGCTGCGGACCGAGTGAGACCCGGACGCTGACCAACGGAACGCGACACCCGTCTAGCTCACGACGATGTTCACCAGCCGCCCGGGCACGGCGATGACCTTGCGGACGGTCTTGCCGGCGATGAGCTCCTGCACCTTGTCGTTCTCGAGCGCGAGCGCTTCGAGGGCCTCGGCGTCGGCGTCGGCGGGCACGACGAGCTTGGCCCGGACCTTGCCCAGGATCTGCACCACGATCTCGACTTCCGAGTCGTGCAGCATCGCCTCGTCGTGCTCGGGCCACGCGGCCTGGGCGACCGACCCGCACGCCTCGCCGCCCAGCCTGTGCCACAGCTCCTCGCCCATGTGCGGAGCAAAGGGCGCAAGGATCCGCACGAACCGGTCGAGCTGATCGCGGGTCAGACCGCCGGACGACGTCGCGGCGTTGACGAACTCGATCATCGCAGCGATCGCGGTGTTGAGCGCAAGTCGCTCGATGTCCGCCCCCACTCTCGCGATCGTGCGGTGGAGCAGTTTCTCGACCTCGGGGTCGGCGGTCTCGACCGGGCACAACTCGCCGGTGGACACATCGATCGCCAGCCGCCACGCGCGCTGCAGGAAGCGGTAGAGCCCGATCGTGTCGTCGGTGTTCCACGGCTTGCTCGCGTCGAGCGGGCCCATGTACATCTCGTAGAGACGGAATGTGTCGGCGCCGAACTCGTTGATCACGTCGTCGGGGTTGACCACGTTCTTGAGGCTCTTGCTCATCTTGGCGACGATCGGCTTGACCTCCTTGCCGGTCGCTCGCTCAATGGCCCGGCCGTCCTCGGCCACATCGACCTCGTCGATCGCCACCAGCGTCTTGTCGTCCCTCTGGAACGCGTGGCTGGTAATCAACCCCTGGTGAAACAGCTTCTGGAACGGCTCCGGCGTCGAGACGTGCCCCAGATCAAACAGCACCTTGTGCCAGAACCGCGCGTAGAGCAGGTGCAGCACGGCGTGCTCGGCGCCACCGATGTAGAGGTCAACGCCGCCCTGCCCCGCGTCGGCGGCCCGACGGGCCTTGGGGCCGCGCATCCAGTACCGCTCCGCCTCCTCACCGACGAAGCGCTCGTCGTTGTTCGCGTCGCAGTAGCGCAGGTAATACCAGCAGCTGCCCGCCCAGCCCGGCATGGTGTTGGTCTCGCGGGTGACGGGCGTCTCGGGATCGAGATCGGCCACGCCGACCTCACCGGCGGTGGTGTCCACCCAATCGGTGGCCTTGCCCAGCAGCGGCTGCGGGTCGTCGCTCTCCACCGGCTGGTAGTCCACCATGTCGGGCAGCCTGACCGGCAGCACGCTCTCGTCCACCGCGTGGTGGCGGCCGCGTGCGTCCCAGACGATCGGGAACGGCTCGCCCCAATAGCGCTGGCGGCTGAACAGCCAGTCGCGCAGGCGGAAGTTCACCCGCTTCTGTCCGGCGTGGTGCTCGCGCAGCCACGAGATGATGCGGGTCTTGGCCGGCTCCATGTACATGCCGTTGAGGAAGTCGGAGTTGATCGCCGGGCCGTCGCCGGTGTAGGCCTCGCCCTCAAAGCCCTCCGGCGGCTGCACCGTGCGCACGATCGGCAGCCCGAACGCCGTGGCGAAGTCCCAGTCGCGCTGGTCCTGCGCGGGCACCGCCATGATCGCGCCGGTGCCGTAGCCCATCAGCACGTAGTCGCTCGTCCACACCGGGATCGACTTGCCGGTCGCGGGGTTGCGCACGAACATGCCGGTCGCGCAGCCGGTCTTCTCGGTCGAGCCCATGCGCTCGACATCGGTCCGGTTGCGCGCCTGCTCGACGTACGCCCGCAGCGCCTCGGCGTCGATGCCCGGACGCGGGTACTCCAGCGCCTCATCCACCAGCGGGTGCTCAGGCGCGACGACCATGTAGGTCGCCCCGAAAATCGTGTCGGGTCGCGTCGTGAACACGCGCAGCGACGGGCCGAGCGGATCGCCCGAGCTGTCCACCACCGGGAAATCGATCTCCGCGCCCTCGCTCCGACCGATCCACTCGGCCTGCATGGTCTTGGTCGAGTTGGGCCAGTCCACATCGGCCAGCCCCTCGAGCAGCCGGTCGGCGTAGGTCGTGATGCGGAACATCCACTGGCGCATCGGCTTGCGGAAGACGGGGAAGCCGCCCCGCTCGCTCCTGCCGTCGATGACCTCCTCGTTGGCCAGCGCCGTGCCCAGCTTGGGGCACCAGTTGACCGTCTGCCGACCGACGTAGGCGAGGCGGTAGGAGTCGATCACCATCCGGCGCGTGTCCTCGTCGACCGACTCCCACGCGCCGATGTTGGTGCCGCCGGGCAGGTCGCCCGCTCCGGCATACTCGGCCGCGGCCGGGTTCAGTCGGACAACACGCTCGCCCGAGGCGAACTCCTTGATCAGCTCGGAGATCGGCCGTGCCTTGTTCAGCTCCGGATCAAACCACGCGTGGTAGACCTGCAGGAAGACCCACTGCGTCCAGCGGTAATAGCCCGGGTCGATCGTCCCGAACTCGCGCGACCAGTCGTAGCTGAAGCCGAACCGCTTGAGCTGCCGGCGGAAGTTGTCGATCGCCTTGCGCGTCGTCTCCGCCGGGTGCACGCCGGTCTGGATCGCGTACTGCTCGGCGGGCAGGCCGAAGGCGTCCCACCCCATCGGGTGCAGCACGTTGAACCCGCGCATCCGCTTGTAGCGGCAGATGATGTCGGTTGCGGTGTAGCCCTCGGGGTGGCCCACGTGCAGCCCCGCCCCGGAGGGGTAGGGGAACATGTCCAGGCAGTAGAACTTCGGCTTGGTGCCGTCGAAGCCCTCGTCGCCGGGGTTGCGCGCGCGGAAAGTGTCGTGCTCGTCCCACCAGCCCTGCCAGCGGGTCTCGATCTGGTCGGCCAGCGCCGCGGTGTAGCGGAAGGGCGACGAGTCGGGGCGGTTGGCCTCGGGCGTGGTCGCAGCGTCAGTCCGGTTGGTGTCTGTCGTCATGGTGCGCTCGTGTCTGGTGGCGGGAACAGGGCGGAGGGATGCTCGGGCGGCGGGCGGGGACGCCCCAAAAACGAACCGGGCCCCGCAGCACGCGGAGCCCGGAGTATGCACGGGATGCCGCAGCCGCGTCTAGCGGATCGTCAGAAGCTCAAGGCCGGGCTGTGAGGGCGAGGGGTTCACGGGGGAAGTATCGGACATCCCGGGTGGATGATCAAGCCGAATACCGTCCGCTCTCACTCGGCCGTGGGCGGTTCGGGCCCCAGAATCCCCCCGAGCCGGTCGAGATAGTCGTCGGGAAACTCCCAGAACCCGGTCTCGCCGTTGTGGACCAACCCGCGCTCGGCCGCGGAGAGCCCGTACTTGAGCATCAGCAAGACATCAGAACTGACCCACGGGTCGCGGTGGTAGTAGCTGTGTCCGAGGAAATCGCCGAGCAGGTCCTCCGGCTTGGTGACATCGACAATCTCCGCGTTGACAAAGCCCGCGATCTCCTGCCGTTCCCATTCGGTCAGGTGCCCCACCGAGTCGCCGAGCCGTTCCTCACCAAACAACCAGCCCGACACCAGGAGCGCGTCGTCCTCGCTGGAGGCGTAGATCGACACCCACTCGGCCAGATCGTCAAACCCGTCGAGCTTGGCGTTGAAGAACCGCATGAGATCCATGTCCGGGGCCGCGAGAACGACGCGCCCGATGCGATACTTCGCGAGCACTTCGTCGCGACGGAGCGCGGAATCGATCAGACGCAACTCTCGCATGGCGTCAACGACGATCGGGCAGCCCGCACTGTGCGCGAGAATGTGGATGCGTTCGGCGTTCGACCGTTCTGCCAAGAACTCGAGCAGCAGTCGAAGGTGCCGCACGGCATAGTCGGCGTTGGCCTTGTCCGCGCCGTAGCCCAGCAGCCGATACCGGGATGGCCACGCAAAGCTGACCACAGCACCCTCGCGCCCAGCGTAGTGCCACATCTCCGCGGCCATGCCGGTATTGACGAGAAAGTTGGTGTTGAACCCGTGGACATAGACCAGAATGTCCGACCCCGCTCCCGCGTCTAACGCGGCGTTGAGCGACGCGAGCCACCGGCCCACGGGTTCTGCATCGGACAGTCCCCGTGCGAGGAAGGCCTCTCCGGTTTGCTCCGCCGACCGCGATGGGGTCGGCAGCACACCGAACACCTCGGTGCTCTGGACCTCGATCACAGGTCGCTCGCTGCGGCGTGTGGCCGAGGTGGCCTCGACCAACTCGTCCCAGCCGAGCCCCCTCCCAACCGTGACCTCCGAACTCGCCAGATGGAGCAAGTGGCTCCGGGCGTTGGAAAACGGGCGGTTCGTACCGTCCGGCTGTTCTGCGAGCGCACGATTGCTTGCGATGAAGACCGTGCCGGTGGTCTGCCGCCGATCCTCAGCGACATCAGCGAGGGGCTCGACATACCCGAGAACGACGATGCTCGGAGCGGGCATCATCCGCTGCGGCGCGCAACCGACCCCGACCGACCACAGGATGGTTGCCAGCAAGGCCCGCATCATCCCTTCGGCTCGACCTGGCTCCCGGCCTTCTTCGCCGCGGCGTCCTGCAGCCGGGCCTTGGCCTCGCCCGCGAGATAGAACGAGCCGGTGACGAGGATCAGATCCCCCCTGCCGACCGATTTGGCGGCGGTATTGATCGCGTCCTTGAGCGTGGGCTCGACCTGGGCCATCTTGCCGTGCCGCTCGCTGTAGAGCCGCTGCAGCTCGGCGGGGTCCATCGCCCGGGGGTTGCCGGTCGCACGCGTGAAGATGATCTTGTCGGCGCCGAGGCCGATCTTGTCGATCATGCCGACCACGTCCTTGTCCGCCGCACAGCCGAACACCACGACCATCGAGTCGTACCGGATGTGCGCGCCGATCGACTTGACCAGCGCGTGGACGCTCTCGGGCGTGTGGGCGCCATCGACCAGGATCCGCGGCGTCTGCCACACCTCTTCGAGCCTGCCGTAGCGCTTGGTCTTCTCAAGCCCCACCGCCACGGGCCGCTCGCTCGTGTCAAAGCCGCGCTGGCGGAGCCCGTCGAGCAACGCGAGCGCGAGGCCGCAGTTGACCGCCTGGTGCTGCCCGGGCAGGGGCACGGGCAGGTGCTCGTGGTTGGAGTGCTCGGTCGCGAGGCACACGCGGGCGTGCGGGCCCAGCTCGGGGCTGGCCTCAAACCGCCAGGAGAAATCGACATCCTCGCCGAGCACCTTGAGCTGCGCGCCCACCGCCTCGGCCGTCTCGCGGAAGACCGCCATGACCGCGTCGTCCTGCGCAAAGGTGTAGGTCGTCACGCCCGGCTTCATGATGCCGGCCTTCTCGCGGGCGATCTTCTCGAGCGTGTCGCCGAGCAGCTGGGTGTGCTCGAGATGGATCGCGGCGATCGCGCTGCACTCGGGGGTGATCACGTTGGTCGAATCGAGCCGGCCGCCAAGACCGACCTCGACGACGACGATGTCTACGGCGCGCTCGGCGAAGTAGCGGAACGCCATCGCGGTGAGCAGCTCGAAGTAGGTCGCCGGGCCGTGGTCGCCCGCGACCGACTCGGCCGCGGCCCCGACGTGCCCGAGCGTGCGCGCAAACTCGTCGATCGACACGGGCTGGTCACCGATGCGGATGCGTTCGCGGATGTCGGTCAGGTGGGGGCTGGTGTACACCCCGACGCCGTAGCCGCAGGCGGTCAGCGCGCTGGCCGCCATCTCGACCACCGAGCCCTTGCCTTTGCTGCCGGCGACGTGAACGAACTTGAGGTCGCGGTGCGGGTCCTTGAGCGCCTCCAGGATGGCCCGCATCCTCGCGAGCTGGAAGGTGTCCTCTTTGAGGTGCGCAGGGCGCGACCGCTCGACATTGATGTGGCTGTCGAGGTACTTCAGCGCGGTCTCGTAGCTGGCGAAGCGCTTCGGCCGCAACGTCTTGCCGGAGACCGTCTGGTTGTCTGAATCGGCCGGTGTTTGGTTGTCGGCCGGTGTGGTCTTTGGCATGGTCGGGCTGATTCTAAGCCAGAAGTTCGCGCATCCAAAGCAGAACTCCGGGCGATGTGTGTATTGGTAAAACCGACGGTGGCTGTTCGCCCGAGAACCGACGCTCACAGAAACACGGCGCGGCACACGCCAAGAGCCGCCTGCTACTCCGCCGCGGCACCCCGCATGAGGGCTTTCATCTCCCGCACCGCCTCGCGGAGACCGACGAACACCGCCCGGCTCACGATCGCGTGCCCGATGTGGAGTTCCTCGATGCCCGGCAGGGCCGCGACGGGTTGAACGTTGTGGTAGTTCAGCGCGTGCCCGGCGTTGAACCGCATTCCCGCAGCACGGATCGCCCCGCCGGCGATCACGACCTCCTCCAGCGCCGCTGCGAGTCCGTCACGCCGAAAGTCCCCTCCCGCCTCGGCAAAGGCGTGGGCGTAGGGCCCGGTGTGGACCTCGCAGACGTCGAAGCCGATCTCGCCGGCCGCCTCGACCTGAGAGAGATCGGGATCGATAAACGCACTCACAATCAGCCCCGCGTCCTTGAGCCGCTGCACCGCCGGCGCCAGGCGCGCGCGCTGGCCGGCAACGTCGAGCCCGCCCTCGGTCGTCACCTCCGCCCGGCCCTCGGGCACCAGCATGGCGGTGTCGGTGCCCAGACGGCACGCGATACCCACCATCTCGTCGGTCGCAGCCATCTCCAGATTCAGCTTCACCGCCACCAGTGAACGGAGCAGCTCGACGTCCCGATCGACGATGTGGCGGCGGTCCTCCCGCAGATGCACCGTGATGCCGTCGGCCCCGCCCAGCTCGGCCTCGTGGGCCGCCCGGACCGGATCAGGCTCCGGCCGATCGGCCCTGGAGGCCTCGATACCCCGGTATCTCGCCTGCCGAATGGTCGCGACGTGATCGATGTTGACACCCAGTTGAATCATGAACAACTCTAGGACACAGACATTCTTCAATAAATCGCAAATCGGTATTGACTTTGTGAAAGCCTGCTTGCACAATATGAAACATGCCTTTGCGTTCATTCAATCAGACGCCGGACTCGCCTCGTGAACACCCGCTGGTGTCGCTCCCGAACGAGGACCTCGACCTGATCACCGAGCTGGTGCTGCGGTCGGGCTCGCTCAAGGGGCTGGCGGAGGCCTACGGCGTGAGCTACCCGACGATCCGCAACCGGATGGACCGGGTGATCGCGAGGCTTCAGGAGACGATCGAGGGCCGCCAGCCGGACGAGCTGACCGAGTTGCTCGCCACGCTGCTCGAGCGGGGTGAGATCACCGCCGCCGCCGCCCGGCGGGTGCGGGACACCGCCAGACAGGCCGCCCAAGCCACCCACCCGATCAACCCGGACACAGACCCGCAGACACACCCAAACCAGACCACGAGGAGCACCAAAGGAGGCACGCGATGACTGAATGGTGGACATCACAGGACGCAGCGCTCATCGGGGCGATCGGGGGCAGCGCGGTCGGCGTGCTCGGCGGGATGTTCGGGACCGTGGTCGGTCTTTGCGCGCCCAAAGGCATCGCCCGCGCCCCGGTGCTGGCCACGCAGCTCGCCCTCGCGGCGCTCGGCGTAATCATGCTGGTCGCGGCGGCGTTTGCACTTCTCGGGAACCAGCCCTACCACGTGTGGTTCCCGCTCCTGCTCGGCGGCGTGCTGCTGGCGTCGCTGATGGGCGGGCTCTACCCGACCGTCCGCGCCCGATACATGCAGGCCGAAGCCAGACGCATGGACGCCGAGGCGCTGCGCCGGGGGTAGTGCCGCCGAGGCACGGACTCGACGCGCCAGATATTCAGGGTGACGAGGGCAGCACCGGGTGCTCGGGTGCTTCGCCCGAGAGCACGCGCCAGACGTCGCGCACCACCCAGCTCATGTCCAGCTTCGCGGCACGGGTGCCCCCGGCGATGTGCGGCGAGAGGTGGACGTTAGCGATCTCGAGCAGCGGGCTGGTCTCGGCGACCGGCTCGGGGTCGTGCACGTCGAGGATCGCCGTCGCCTCGGGGTGATCGACACAGAACTCGGCGCACGCGACCGGGTCGACGACCACGCCGCGGCTGGAGTTGATGAACACCACGTCCGGCTTCATGCGCGCAAACGCGCTCGCGTCCACGACGCGGTAGTTGGTCTTGCGCCCGTCGATATGGACGGTCACGATGTCTGCGCGCGCAAGCATCTCGTCACGCCCGAGCGGTTCGGCACCGAAGCGGAGCGCCTCGTCGATCTCGCACAGGTCGTGGTAGACGACGCGCATGTCGAGCGCGGCTGCGGCACGGGCGACCTGCGAACCGATGCGGCCCATGCCCCAGATCCCCAACGTGCAGTCGGCGAGCTGTCGCGGGGCCTCGAGCGACTTGCGGGTCGCGTTCCAGCGGGACTGGTCCAGCGCCTCGTGCAGATAGACCCGCGGGCGGAGGGCGTCGAAGATCGCGGCGAAGACGTACTCGACCACCGCGCGCGTGTTGGCCCCGGGCGTGCTCAGCACCACGATGCCCCTGGCCCAGCACGATTCCAGATCGATGTTGTCCACGCCCACGCCCGCCCGCGCGACGACGCGGAGGTTCGGGGCCGAGGCCAGCATCTCGGCGGTGACCTGCGTGTAGGTCCGCACCACCAGCCCCGACGCCCGGGCCAGCAGCGAGCCGAACTCCGGCCCGTCCTGCCCGCACCGCACCAGCTCGCAGCGCTCGGCGAGCCACGAGGCCGGCTCGGTGTCGAGGTCTTCGGTCTGAATCACGAGCGGCTTGGTCATGGGCAGATCATTGCACCGTCTACGAACGATCGCCGCCGGGGTTCTCGTCGTCGTCGCCGAAGTCGGCCGGCTCGATGATCGCCGACATCGAGCCCTTGCACGAGGCGATGAGCGGGTCTTTGCCGAAGGCGAGGATCTGGTCGCGCTTCAGCTCGGCGTGCTCCTTGTGCGTGGTCAGGCAGACCGCCCGGCCCTGCGAGTCCACCGTCTGCGCCACCATGAACGCCTTCTCGAGCGGGTGCTTGAAGATCTCCTGCATCATCGCCATGACGTACTCGTAGCTGTGGTCGTCGTCGTCGAGCAGCACAACGTTCCACGCCCGCGGCTCGTCGGTCTTGGGATTCTCACCGGCGCGATGCTGCGTCGTCGGTCGGGGCTTGGGCCTGGCCGGGCGCCGCTTGGGCGTCGGCTTCGACGGCGCGGTGGCCGGCACCTTGGCGGGGGATGGAGCGGGCGAACTGGTCACGACGGAACTGTACGGGCGCGATCAGGACTCAGCATCGACAAACGCCGACTCGGCCAGGTCCACCGCGCGGGCGAGTGCCGCGGCCTTGTTGACGGTTTCCATGAACTCCGGCTCGGGCTGGGAATCGGCGACGATCCCCCCGGCGGCCTGGATGTAGTACATCCACGGCCCGCCCGCGCGGTCGTGCCCGGTGGTCGGCACGACCATGGTCCGAAGCGCCAGGGCGATGTCCATCTCGCCGTCGAGCGAGACATAGCCCATGCCGCCGCCGTAGGGGCCGCGCCGGACCGGCTCGAGCTCGTCGATGATCTGCATCGCCCGGATCTTGGGAGCGCCCGAGATCGTACCCACCGGCAGCGTCGCGATCAGCGCGTCCCACGCGTCGAGCCCCTCGCGGAGCACACCGGTCACCGTCGAGCTGATGTGCATCACGTGGCTGTAGCGCTCGATCTCCATGATCGCGGGCAGCTCGATCGAGCCGGCCTCCGAAACCTTGCCCACGTCGTTGCGCCCGAGGTCCACGAGCATCACGTGCTCGGCCCGTTCCTTTTGGTCGGCCAGCAGGTCCTTCTCGAGGGCGAGGTCCTCGTCGTCGGTCATGCCGCGGCGGCGTGTCCCGGCGAGCGGGCGGTTGGTCAGCACCAGCCCGCCCCCGGCCTCGCGCCTCACGCGGCAGAGGATCTCGGGGCTCGACGCGACCAGGATGCACCCGGCGCTTTGCATGTAGACCATGTAGGGGCTGGGGTTGACCGCGCGGAGCGCACGGTAGACGTCGAACGGGTCGGCGCTGCTCTCGCGCTCGAACCGCTGCCCCACCACCACCTGGAAGATGTCGCCGGCGCGGATGTACTCCTTGGCGCGGGCCACCATCTCGGCGTGCTGCTCGCGGGTGGTGTTGGAGGGCATCGGGTGCACCGGCGGCTCGGTGCCGACGCGCCCGGACTTGAGGGGCGTCGCGTGCTTCTGCGCTGTGTTCACCCGGCGGACGGTCGCCTCGAGCTTGGCCGCGGCTTTGTCGTACGCGGCACCGGCGTCCTCGTCCGGCTCGACCATCGCGATCTGCACGACGTGGATGAGCTTGGCGACGTGGTCGAACGCGACCAGCCCGTCGTAGAGCGCAAAGTGCATGTCGGGCAGCTCGCGGTCGTCGTGCGGGGCGTGGGCGAAGGCCAGCTTCTCCGGCTCGGCGTAGCGCACCGTGTCGTAGCTGGCGTAGCCGAACCAGCCGCCGAGCGGGCAGCCGGGGAGCTCCTCGCGCGGTGAGCGGGCGGGCGGGTGCACAAGACGCACGCGCTCGGTGATCTGTCTGGGAGCCAGCAGCGGGTTGCTCGAGTCGCCCTCGCTGAAGGTGCGGTCCCGGTGATCGGTCACGCGGACGCCGTGCTGGTAGGCGACGACCTCGACGATCGGCTGGGCCCCGAGGATGGAGTAGCGGCCCTGCCGCTCGCCGCCCTCGACCGACTCGAGCAGGAACGACGGGGCGGTACGCGAGTCGCCCGAGACCAGCCGGCGGTAGGCGAGCACCGGCGTGAGCTGATCGGAGAGCAGCCGCACCTGAATCGGCACCGCGAGCACGCGGTCGGGGGTGCGGGCCCGCTCGTTCTCGACGAAGGCCACGAATTGGTCGCGCGAGAGGCTTGGCATGCGGCCGGAGTGTACGCGAGCGGTACAGTGTGACGATGCCTACCGCCTTCTCCCACGTGTGCCGGGTTGCTGTGCTGGCCTCCGTGCTCGCGGTCGTGCCCGCGGCCGCGGCGCAGGACGACACCTCGCCCGATACCGCCCCGCTCGCGCATCCGACGCCCGAGATGCACCCCGGGGTGCTGCTCGGTCGCAGGGCCGGAGCGCTGCTGGCCACCCGCCCGGTGATCCGCACCGTGGTCATCGTGCCCGACCCGGCCAGCTACGCCGAGGCCGTGGCGCGGTGGACGCCGATGGCGATGTTCCCCGTACTGATCGACGACGGCTCGTGGGCGGCACAGGAGGACATCGCCCGTTTCGTCCGCGGCTTTCAGCCCGAGAGCGTCGTGCGGTGGGAGGCACCCGACGGCACGATTAAGCCCGGTGCCCCGATGCGCCCCCGCCGGGCGGTGCCCAACGCCCGTCAACTCACAGACCAGGCGCTGCTCCGGGCCTGGGGGGTCAAGGCCGACGAGCCAAGCGATGTAACCCCCGCGGATCTCGTCGGCGCGTGGAAGGCCATCGGGCACGCCTGCCCGGGGATCATCCTTGCCGACGAGCGCGACCCCGCGTGGACCGCGGCCCTGGCCATCGCCGCCGCCCGCGGCGAGCCGATCTTCTGGACCGAGTTCCCGGCGCTGGCAATCAACGGCTCGCTCGAGATGGCCCAGGCGGAGGCTTTCTGCGCACAGCTCGACGAGCTGTGCGACTCTCAGCCTCTGCCGTGGCGCGATTTGGGTGACGCCATCGACGCGGTGACGATCTGCGGCGCGCTGCCTGCGCGGATCAAGACCTCGGCCAATGAGTTCGTCGCGACCACCGACCGCATCGGACGGGCTGCGAACACGCCCGACGGCACACGCTGGGCGTGGGCGGGGCAGGTCTTCGGCTCCGAGCCTCTCGCGGCATACCGCGCGATGTGCTCGATCTTCCAGAGGCCACGCTCGGCGTGGACCTTTGACGGCTACGGGTCGACCGAGCCCTGGGTGCAGTGGGACGGCACCCGGGCCAGCAAGTCTCTGGGTGACGCCGGGCTGCTCGCGATGCTCGACGACGAGCCCCGCAACACCGCCGCCGACTGGAAGCTCCGCGCCGAGCGGCCCGTGCACGCCGGGCTCATCCTCATCAATTCCAGCGGCAACCGCGGGTGGTTCGACCTCGGCAACACGCGGGCCAACGCCGGCGACGTGCCGCTGCTGGACGTGCCCGCGGCCGTGCACATGGTGCACTCGTGGTCGGCCGTCGCGCCCGATCGGCCCACGACCGTCGCCGGTCGGTGGCTGCAGCGCGGCGTGTTCGCGTACATCGGCTCCGTGCACGAGCCGTACCTGCAGGCCTTCGTCCCGACACCGCTGGTCGCCGAGCGCATGCTCGCCGGGATGGCCTTCGGCGCCGCCGGGCGGCTCGACGGTGCCCCGCTGTGGCGCATCTCGGTGCTGGGAGACCCGCTCTACACGCTGCGCCCCGAATCGCGCGTGTCGGACGCCGCGCTGCCTCTGGAAGACGCCGTGCCGCTGGATGAACAGTTCAAGGAAGCCGCGGCCGAGCGGCGATACGCCGAGATGTTCACCGCGCTCTCGCTTTCGGCCCGCGACAGCGACGCGGCACGGTTGTTCGAGGCGATGCTGCGCGACCAGCCCGCATCGCTCGACGCGGGCATCACGCGGGCGGGGCTCTACATCCTGTTCCGCACGGGCAAGGACGATGAGTTCCTCCGGGCCTTCTCCGCGCTGACCGAAGAGGACCAGAACGACCTGCAGGCCATCGACGCGCTCTGGCACGTCGGCCGGCGGGTGGTCAGGGAGCGTGGCGACTATGCCGAGGCGGCGCTCTCGCTAATGAGCTCCCACACCCGCCAGGGGCAGGCCGACGCCGACGCAGCCGAGCTGCGGCAACTCGGTGCCGGGCGGCGCTAGTCGAGCTCTAGTAGAGCTTCGGCAAGGCATCCGGCCGGCCGGCTCACTCAAGCCCGCGGCGTACCGATCCGCTCTCGATGGACCCGTCACGCCGGATCTCGACCCACGCCGCGCCGTCGGTTGCTGTCGTCCACCACGTGCGGCCGAGACGCTGCGCGTTCCAGCGGATATCGAGTGCGCGCGCATCGCCGGTCGATTGCAGCACGACCCGCGGTCGCACCTCATCGACGAACGCCATGGCGGTCGGCTGCACGCTGCCGTGGTGCGGGAGTTCAAGCACGTCGGCGGCGAGATCGGCGCCCGGGGCCATCAGGGCCGCGAGGGCCTCGCGCTGGGCATCGCCGGTCATGAGCAGCCGCCGCTCGCCGGACGCCGTGGGCACGCCGAACATCGCGACGAGCGAGGTGTCGTTGTCGGAGGCGAACGGGGCCGGCTCCGGGGGTGAGAGCACCGCCGCCCGCGCTTCACCGAGCGGCACCCTCTCTCCCGCGGCCCACGCGCCGACCCGGATACCCCGCCGATGCAGGTCGAGCAGGCAGGCCGCGGCCGCGCCGCCCGGGTCACGGTCTGCGAGCGCAAGGAATGCGCTGGTCGTCCAGACGCGCTCGACACCGAATCGTGCGGCCACATCGAGCAGGCCGCTGTAGTGGTCGAAGTTCGGATGCGTGAGCACCACGTCCGGGATGCGCTGGGCACCGAGGGCGTGCAGGGCGCGGGGGATGGTCCGCACGCCGATCGCCGGGTTGAGCGAGCCGCAGTCCCACAGCAGCGCATCATCGCCCGACCGTATGAGATGGCAGGTGCCGTTGCCCACATCCAGCGTGTCGATGCGCAGCACCACATCGTGGGGCAGCCGCCCCGCGGTGCGCCACTCGCCCCAGCCCCAGCCGAGGACCAGCAGCGTGGCCGCCCACAGGCCGGGGCTCCGCACGCGCCCCCGCACCAGCCAGAGCAGCACCAACACCGTGAGCGCAGCGGTCAGCCCGAGCGACAGGCGCGGGGCGTAGACCGTGGTCAGCGGTATCGCGTCGAAGGTGTTGACCAGCACGACCACACTGTGCGCGCACCACTCGAGCACGCTCGACATCGCCGAGGCCAGCGGCGGGACAAACACCCCCACCAGCATCGCGGCGTAGCTCGACCACAGGAGCACCGTCACCAGCGGGACGACCACCACCGTGGACACCACCGCTGCGGGACTGATCACGCCGACCGATCGGGCCACCAGCGGCGTCGCGACCAACCAGCAGAGCACGCTCGCGCTGATGAGCCTCGTGAGCCGGTCGAGCCACCATCGCCCCGCAAAGGCGTCCGGCGGCTCGTACCGCTCGAAGCTGATCGCGCCGGGGAACATCCGCGCGTGCACGGGCGCGCCGAACCAGATGAGCGCGGCGGTGATGCCGAAGGTGAGCTGGTAGCCCAGGCTGAAAAGGTCCATCGGCCGGAAAACCAGCACCGCGATCGCGACCCAGGCCAGCAGCGCCCGCTTGTCGTACCGCCGGCCCAACGACTCGGCGACCAGCCACGCCAGCACCATCGTCGCCGCGCGCAGGATGGGCGCGCGGGCCGGGAGGATCAGCACGTAGAGCACCACCAATGCCGCGACGAGCATCGGCTCGAGCCTGCCGCGATCGCCGGTCAGGCGGACCGCAAACAGCGCCGCCCCCGCCATGACCGCCAGATGGAACCCGCTGATGGCCAGCACGTGCGCGAGCCCCTGACGTGCGAACGTGGCGCGCAGTTCATCGACGCCCGACTCGCGCTCGCCGAGGAGCAGGGCCGCGAGCATGGCGCGGCCGGGAGAGTCTTCTGACTCGGGCAGCACGGCTGCGGCACGGCGCCCGAGCCACGCCCGCGATTGCCTCCACGCGCGCGCGATCGACGCGCCGACGGTTCGTGAGGGCGGCAGCACCTCAACCAGAGCCGCCGACGCAGCGGTGAGCGTCACGCTCTGCCCGGACTGGGCCGCCCAGAGCCTGGGGTCGGGCTGGCCCGGGTTGCTCGGGGGCTCCAACGCCCGGGCGATGCCCTTCACCCGCACCCGGTCGCCGACGCGGACCCCGGGCTCTCCCTGACCGACGGTGACCCTGACGCGGCCGGAGATATCGCATGCGCCGTCGTCCAGCAGCGCGGCGTGCGCGCGCACCGTGAACGACACCGAGCCGCCCTGCATGGGCAGGTAGTAGGCCAGTGCGCCGGAAGGCTCCCACTCCCGGGCGGGCTCGATGACGACACCCTCGATGGTGACGATGTGCCCGCCGCCCGGCTCGGTGGGCGCGGGGACGAGCGCACCCAGGCTCGAGCGAGAGACCTCGAGCACCCGGGCGGTGAACCATCCTCCCGCGAGCAGCACAAGAGCAAGCGCCAGCACCGGGCCGCCGGGCCCCCGGGCGCGGAGCACGCCGGCCGCGAGCACGAGGAGGGCAGCGCCGAACCAGACCGAGGCTGCGGGAGTGAGTCCGTGGCGCCAGAATTGCCACGCGAGCACCTGCCCGGCGGCGAAGGCGACGAACGCCAGCGTCGCCCGCTGGGCTGCGGGAGTGGTGGGTGGTCGGGCAGGATCCGCGTCGTGACCCCCCGTCCGGGCTTGGTGCGCAGACAACGACACCCCGGCAGCGTGCCTTCGCGGCCGGGGTGCGTCAAGTCGGAACCTTGGTTTGGCTTAGTTTCCGGGGATTGTCTTAGTTTCCGGTGGCCGAAACCATGTCATCGAAGCCCATGGTCAGGTCGATCGTCGTGAAGGCGCCCTTGGCGTCCTGAAGCCGGCTGCCGCCAGCGGTGAAAAAGTTGCGGGCGTAGGTGAACGCGTCAATACTCGTCTCGCCGACCCCGATGGCCTTGGCCCCGGAGTCCTTGATGCCGAAGAAGACGCCGTCCGCACCGGCGGAGTGGACGACAAACGCGCCGCGGGACGCGCCGGGCAGGACGTCGGTATCGTCGAAGTCCATCGGGATCGGGAAGTTGGGATTGCCCAAGACGGCGGTGAGCGTGTTCTCCGCTTCGCGCGAGTCGGCCAGCAGGCTGCCGCTGGTGGGGTTGGTCTGGTCCTGTCCGCCCTTGCCCATGGCCTTGCTCTGCAGCCAGCCGGAGTTGCTGGCCCAGTAATAGCGGGCCAGATCGTTCTTGGAGTTCTCGGAGGCGAACTCGCTGGGGTTCAGCGGATCGCGGGGTGCGGTGTGGTCTTCGGCCCACGCCAGAAGCGGATTGCCGAAGGAATCGATCAGGTCGGGGAACTGCTGATGGGGGGTCGTGCCGGCCTGTCCGTCCGCGGCACGGAGGACGTCGTCGCCGACCTTCAGGTAGACATCGTCGCCGGTGCCGAGCAGGTTCATATCGACCTTGACGTTGGTGTTGCCGCCCTTGCCGGAGTTGCCGACGTTTCCGAACGGGCCCACCAGCTTGCCGGTGCCAGTCCCGCCGCCGATCCCGGCCTCGCCAACGATCGCGCTCTCGCCGAGCAGATCGAGCAGCGCGTTTTCCATCATGGTGAACCCGCCGCGGGTGGCGTCGGAGTTCATCGCCGAGCCCATCTCGGTGGGCAGGAAGTAGCCGGGCATGGTGCCGGCGTGGTCCTGGCTGAACTGCTCGGCGGCGTTGGTCACGTTGTTCATCAGCGCGGTCGTCGCGGCCTTGCGGGCGATGACCCTCGCCCCGCTCATCGCGGGAACGATGATGGCGATGAGGATCGCGATGATCGCGATGACCACCAAGAGCTCGATGAGTGAGAAACCCTGCCGACCGCGGCGGATCGAGGCGGGACGGGCGGCGCACATATTCACGGGGTGGGTCGACATGCGATCCTCCTCTTCCTCAGCCTTGGACGGGAGAAGCCCGCCTCGGTCAGAACACTTCTGCGGTATCACGGACGAAGCAAGAACGACGTCCCCCTGCCCTCCGACCCGCCGAAACGACGGCTTCCGATTCGAGCGCACGGCGGTTGGAGTTGCCTGCCACGAGAAAACGGAGCAGGACTTGGCGAAATCGACCCAAGTATAACCCTGATAAACTCGCGACGGAAGCAAAATCGCGGGCAACCTCGTTATCGTCACACCGGATCGGGTGACGACAGGCGTTTTCGCAAGGCTACAGTGGGCCCTCTGGGGCACGGCAGCCCACTCGCGGCTGATCGAGGTCGGGTCGGGGATTCTCCCAAGGACCGGCGAGGGGCTGTCACGGTGGTGATCGCAGAGCTATCCGAGAGTCTCGAAGCGACCGAGTGGGCACGGCATGAAGCCGCGGCCGCCGATGCGCTCCGCCGGGGCGGCCTGGTCATCATGGCGACCGAAACCGTCTACGGCGTCTTTGCCTCGGCGCGGCAACCCGACGCGCTGAACAAGCTCCAGGCGATGGCTTCTCCGGCATACGCCGTTCTGCCCAACCACGGTCACACGTGGCACGCGGCGTCGATCGAGGCGGTTCTGGAAGCGGTCCCCGTCGCTTCGGCGCGGCACCGAAGACTGCTGCGGCGGTTCCTGCCCGGACCGGTGCGGTTCGAAATCCAACTCGACCAAGAGGCGTGTACGCGAGCGATCGACACCCTCGGCGTCCCACGCGGGGTGCTCGAACGCGACTGCGTGTTCACGTTCCGCGTGCCGGGGAACGAGAGCACCCAGCGCGTTCTGGCCCGGGTCGAGGGGCCCGTGGTCGGCACCCGGCTGGCGGCGGTCGGTTGGGCTCCCGACCGGGACCCGGCGATCGCCCTCCAGGACGGCCGCGCTGAGAAAGAGGGCATCGACGTCTTGCTCGACAGCGGACCGGCACGCTTCGGGCAGGCGTCCACGCTGGTGCATCTGACCCCGGGCGGGGGCTATCGTGCCGAGGCGGGGGGGGCGCTGGAGCCTCGAATGATCGACAAACTCGCCCGCACCAAGATCCTGTTTGTCTGCACCGGCAACACCTGCCGGAGCCCGATGGCCGAGGCGATCGCGCGGAGCATGCTCGACTCGACCGGCGAGCCGGGCGACAACGGGACCGATGTGACCGTGATGTCCGCGGGCACGAGCGCCGGGTCGGGGGCACCCGCGTCTGCGGAGAACGCCGCGGCACTGCGGAGCATCGGCGTTGAGGCGGGCGAGCACCGGTCGCGCCCGCTGACCCGCCAGCTTGTCGCCGAGGCGGATTTCATCTTCACGATGGCCGGATGGCACCGCGACGGCGTGCTGGCGCTGGACCCGGGAGCGGCTTCACGGACCTGGGTGCTGGACCCTGAGGGGCAGGACGTGCCCGACCCGGTCGGCCTGCCACAGGATGTTTACAATCAGACCGCCGCTCGGCTGGCGGAGTTGATCCGGCAACGATTGACGGCCATGGACCTGCTCACCGAACCGGCGTCGACGGAGGACCCGCAATGAAGATCGCACTGGGCGCAGACCATCGCGGGATCGAGACGGCGCGACTGATCGCCGAACACCTCAAACGCCAGGGCCACGAGACCGTGGTCTTCGGCCCGGCGGGCGGTGAGAGCTGCGACTATCCCGAGCCGGCCTACGGCGTCGCCAAGTCGGTCGCCGACGGACGCGCCGATCGGGGCGTGCTGATCTGCGGCACCGGGATCGGCGTGAGCATCGCGGCCAACAAGGTTCAGGGCGTCCGGGCTGCGGTGGTGCACGACGAGCTGACGACCCAGCTCAGCCGATCGCACAACGACGCCAACGTGGTCTGCCTCTCCGGCGACCTGCTCGGCCAGCGGCTCATGGAGAAGATCGTCGGCCTGTTCATCGCCACGGAGTTCGAGGGCGGTCGGCACGCGCGGCGGCTCGGCAAGATCGCGGCGATCGAACGCGGCGAGAATCCCACCGAACTCGTCATGGAAGAATGATCTGATCGAGAGCGCAGGCGCCGCGCGGCTTAGCGATCGACCCGCTCGATCACCACGGGCACGTAGCGGCGCTCCGACCACGACGACGCGGGGCGGGACCACCACAACACCGCGTCGGGCGTCAGCACGCCGGGAAGTTCGAGCGGCTCGGTGAGCGCCTCGAACACCGCGACCTGACCGTCACCGAGCGACAGCGCTGCGTTGAGCGAGGCGATCGCGGCGGTGTCACGCCGGGCGTCTACGAGGTAGATCCCCTCGAGCGCAGATCGGCCCTCGGTGAGCGAAGGCACAACCAGCGGCCGCCGAACGCCGTTTTCCGCGGCGATGAACTGGTCGGCCGGATCGGGCAGAGGGATCGCAAACTTTTGGTGCATCGCGACGGCGAGCGGCTCGGTGACGTCCTGCTCGACCCGCCACGCCTCGCCGGGACGCGCAGAGCGCGTGCTCAGGGGCTCGAGCCGGGTGAGCGTCGCTTCGGGCGATGCCGAACGCACGCGGATCAGCAGGCGGCCCTCGTCGAGCAGTGCGAGCGCCCGTTCCCAGTCGCCGGTGAAGATCTCTCCGGTGACCGCTTCCGCCCCGGGCTGCGCCGATGCGGGCTCGGCCGAGGTGTCCGCGGCGGCGAGCGTGGTTTCGGGAGGAGGCGTCGGGACGTCACCCGCGACAGCGGTGCGCAGAGACTCTGACGCCGACATGGCCGACGCGGCCGGATCGTCGGCGATCTCGCCCGAGGCGATCGGCCCCACCGGCGCAGGACGCGCGCCCGATGGCCGGAACTGCATCACCACGCCGACGGCGAGCACGAGCAACGCGGCGGCGGCGAGGCCGGCACCGGCGGGCCGGTGCAGCCAGCGCATGCGCCGACGGCGGTGCTGCGGCAGATGGCCGATCCGGGACACCGGCAGCGAGGCCGTTCCCGGCTCGCCGTTCTGCAGCCCCAGGAGCGCGGCGCGTTCGAGCTGTTCGAGGATCGCCTCGTCCAGACCCTCGGGCGGCAGCTCGTCGCCGAGTGTGCGCAGGACAACGCGGTCCTGCGACATCAACTCGACTCGCTGGGCAAGTTCGGCGTCCGCGTCGAGAAGGCGTTCACGGACCTCGTGGGCCTCGGGGCCGCTGAGCTCGCCCTCGATGAGCGCGGTCAGCGTCTCGATCTCGATCGGCAGTTCGGTGGTGTGCTGGTGGTCTTCGGGCATGGTCGGTCTGGTTCGGCGGGCGGAGATTGACCCGAGAGGATCACGCCCCGGGCCTGCGTTTGTCGTCGAGGGCCTGGCGGAGTGCGGCCCGGGCACGGAACAGTCGGCTCCGGACGGTGCCGACGGGGATGTCGAGAACTTCGGCGATCTGCTCGTACTCCAGCCCGCGGCCGTCGCGGAGGGTCAGGATGGCACGGTGCTCATCCGATAACGTGTCCAGAGCCGCGAGCATCTGCTCACGCTCTTCCTCGTGTTCGATGCCCAGGTGCGCCTCGGGTTCCCGGTGCTGGGCAAATCCCAGCTCGCTCCGTCCGTCTGTATGACGGTTGCCCGCAGAAGCCATGGCTTCGAGGCTGGCGTGCCGGCGGAGCTTCTCAGACCGCAGCTTGCTGAGGCAGACGTTGACCGTCACCCGGTACACCCAGGTCGAGAGCCGGGCCCGATCGTCGAAGGTGTCCAGGCCCTTGATGATCTTGATGAAGGCGTCCTGGGTGAGGTCGCTGGCCAGCTCGCGGTCACGGACCATCCGGACGCAGATCGAGAAGATCCGGACCTGATAGCTCTCGATCAGGCGGCCCCAGGCGTCGGGGTCGCCGGCCCGGATCGACGTGACGAGGTCGCGGTCGAACTGGTCGTCCGCGGCCGGAGGGGCCGATCCGGCGTCGGCCGGGCTGGTGGAGTTGTCACTGGGAGGAGGCACCACGAAGGGATGGTAACCGCACCGCGCCTGTCTCCGCGTCCGCGGCAGCGGCTGGGGCCCTCAGGCGCGTGGCGCGGCACCCTGCCCGAACAGGATCAGTGCAGGAAGCGGAAGGTCATCGGGTAGCGGTAGTACTCGCCCCGGTGGGCGGCCTTGGCCCCGGAAATCATCCCGATGATGCCGAGAACGTAGATTCCCGGGAAGAGGACGAACCCGACGCCGCAGGTCAGCATCGCCAGCAGCGGGACGATCGCGATCATGTAGCAGAAGAGCGTGATGTGGAAGTTCAGCGTCTCTTTGCCGTGATCGTCCGCGAAGGGCGAGTCGTCCTTGCGGGTCAGCCACAGGATGAGGGGCAGGATGATGATGATGACGGGCGCGACCAGGTGCCCGAGCAGCGACAGGTGCATCCACATCGCGATCTGCCGCTCCGAGTCGGAGGCGTCGTGGTCGACGAGGCGGTTCTGGGCGTTGGTCGAGAACTCGTTCATGGCGTGCGTCTCTCGGGCGGAGGGCCCGATCTGGTCTCCTGACGCATGATTGGGAGGCGGACTGGGTGGATTTCGGACGACGGCCGCACGGGAGGGGCACGGACTCGCCCAGCCTAACGCGGGGGTTCGGGCCACCCCGGTCGGGGCCAAAAAAAGACCGGGCGGACAGGCCTCAGAAGGCACCGACCGCCCGGCGTGAGTGGGTGCTGGATGTCTCGACCGGCCTCTCGGTCGGGAGTCGGCACGATGTGCGCCCCCGCGTCCCTGCAGTACTCCAAATATGCGCGCATTGCGCGACTTGGCCACCAATCTGGGAAATGCGTGCGGGATACGCGGTGTGCGGCGGCCCTTGGTCCCGCTCACGCGACCCGCGAGTCGTCCGGGGCGACCGGCTCGATCTCCGGCTTCATCCCCGCCTGGAGGCACATGCGGCCGATCGGGGGAGCCAGCCACCACAGCAGCGCGCCGGGCAGAAGCGCGGTCACGATTGCGAGCGTGAAGACGACAAGTTCCTCGGTCCCCAGGAACGGATAGAGCAGCGCGCTGGCGTCGTCGACGGCCCACCAGAGCCACTGAAGCAACCCGCTCAGACCAAACATCAGGAAGCCTACCGCGACCAGCCGCAGCCCCACGACGGTGCCCAGGAGCCAGGAGCGGTGCTGCGCAGCCGTGTGCCGCGTCGGCACCCGGGGCACTCCCCCGTCGAGGCGGAGCCCGCACTCGGGGCACCGCGGCTCGGTCAGGCCCGCGAGGCTGAATCGGCATTCGGGACAGCGAGGTTCGCGGGGCATCACGACGAAACGCCTGGAGAGAGGGCCGGCGGCGACCATCCCCGCAACGCCCATCACTCCGAGCACGAACGCGGTGACGAACCGCCCCCCGTAGTAGTACATGTCCAACAGATCGCCGTCCCGAAGACCCTCGGACAGCCAGCTCACGATGGGAAGCACGCTCGCGGCAACAAACGCGAATCCGATGAGTCGCAGGATGAGCAGCGCGAGCAGGCGGTGCCGGATGAAGTCGCTGGGGGTCATCATGAGCGACGACACCCACTCGGGCGGTTTGGCGGCAGCGGGCTCGGGCGCACGACCGCCGCGGTCAGCGGCGGCGGTGCTCGAGTGTTCCGGTGCGGTCATCGCGGCGCATCCCGCTAGTGCCCGAAGAGATTGGTCTGCCCGAACATCCCCTGCGCCTCGAAGTACCCGAGCGCCTCGTCCACCGACGAGAACACCTTGGTCGCGGTCTCGGTGATGAAGGGGCTCGGGGTCTTGGCGGGCTTCCAGACGATGTAGACCTCTTTGGTGTGCTCGAAGGCGTGCTGAAGCTCGCGCTCGACGCCGCTGGAGAGGCCGGGCACGCCGCCGGGGAGCTCGGGCACGTAGCTGACGATCATGTCGGACTGGTCGATGAGCTTGAAGTCGCGCATGTAGATCTGGCCGTCGATATCTCCGGCGATATCGAGGACCTCGCGCACGCGGACGCGGATGGGCTGCTCGCTGATCTTGGAGCCGCCGAAGCTGTGGGGCTCGATGTCGAGCATGCCCTCGATGTGCCCGTCGCGGGCCGCGGCGATGGCGCGCTCGAGCAGCAGCTTCTCGTCCACATCGCCGGGATCGAAGGTGATGAAGTGCTCGGCCAGCTCGGCGCGGAAGCGGTCGATCTCGGCGAGCACGTCGGGCATGTCCATGACGTGGCTCATCGGGAAGCTGGGGTAGACCCGACGCATGTCGGGGCGGCCGAGCAGGCGGAAGAGGGTGCGGGTGGTGTCGGCGTGACGGCCGCGGCTGAGGATGTAGAACTGGCTGCCCGGCACGGCCTTGGACATCAGCTCGGTCGCGAGGATCTCTTCCTCGCGCCAGACCATGCAGTCCTTGAGCGTGGCCTGGATCTCGTGGTCGGAGTGCAGCCGGTGGTGCACCACTTCGACGTTGTCCACGAGACAGATAAAGAGGTCGAGGTTGAGCTTGGCGATCTGGTCGAAGTCGAACGCCGAGAACAGCCCGTGGTGCCAGCGGAAGGTGGCGTGGGTGTTGACGATCACGTTCGCCTGGTCGGCGCTCTCGGTGATGACGTCCTTGAACGCCGCCCGGCGGAGCGAGTTGAGCCGGCTGATCGGCAGGTCCAGGATCTTGCCCGGGCGGACGTCCGGGGCTTCGCCGTACATCAGGTCGCCGATGTTGTAGATGTCCAGGGGCTCGCCCTGCTGGCCCGCGAACTTGCGAGTGAGGTCGAGGTAGGGCTTCTTGTCCATGCCGACCTGGCCGGTGATGAGTGCGCGCATGTATGGTCTCTGGTGGGGTTGCAGTGGAAATCGACTATAAGTCGCCCGGAGGCCGAGGGAATCCACGTTGGCTATCTCCGCCTGCGCTCTGGCGGGGACGGCAGAATCACGTGACGCTGCCGAGCGAGGATCCGCTCGAAACTGCTGAGTGATCCGGCCTCCGACGACGTCGGCAGCATCGGCGATCGGCCGCACGGACCCGCGGCAATGCGATCGGCGGAGCCTCCGCCAACCGGCGAACACGTCGGGATCTGGCCTCGCGCCGCCTACACTGCCCGTCTCGACCAAACTCCCGCTCGCGACCGCCACAGGAGGCCGTTCATGGCTGTGCTCGTCAACAAGGACACCCGCGTCATCTGTCAGGGCATCACCGGCTCGTTCGGCGCGGTCCACACCAAGGGGTGCCTGCACTACGGCACCAAGATGGTCGGCGGCGTGACCCCCGGAAAGGGCGGCACGCGAGACGCCAACGGCCTGCCCATCTTCGACACCGTCGATTCGGCGGTCCGCGAGACCGGGGCCGACGCCACCATGATCTTCGTCCCCCCCGCCTTCGCCGCCGACGCGGTGCTCGAGGCGGCCGACGCGGGCATCGGCCTGATCTGCTGCATCACCGAGGGCGTGCCGGTGCAGGACATGGTGCGGGTGCGGGCGGTGCTCGATGAGCGCAACCTCGCGGCCCGGGGTGCCGACGTGCACCCGTCCAACCAGCTCCTCACCCTCATCGGCCCCAACTGCCCGGGCATCATCACCCCCGGGCCCAAGACCGGCAACGACAAGTCCGCCGACGACCCCTACACCAACGCCGGGTGCAAGATCGGCATCATGCCGGGCTACATCCACACCCACGTGAGCGAGGCCAAGACCGGCAAGGCCGTCGGCATCGTCAGCCGCTCGGGCACGCTGACCTACGAGGCGGTCTGGCAGACCAGCAACCTCGGGCTCGGGCAGTCCACCTGCATCGGTATCGGCGGCGACCCGGTCCGCGGCATGAACCACATCGACTGCCTCAAGGCCTTCGAGAACGACCCCGACACCCACGGCATCCTCATGATCGGCGAGATCGGCGGCACCGACGAAGAGGAGGCCGCCCACTACATCAAGAACAACGTCACCAAGCCCGTCGCGGCGTTCATCGCCGGGCAGACCGCCCCCCCCGGCAAGCGCATGGGCCACGCCGGCGCGATCATCTCCGGCGGCGAGGGCACCGCCCAGAGCAAGGTCGATGCGCTCAAGGCTGCGGGCGTCGAGGTGGCGCAGAGCCCGGCGGAGATGGGGCAGGCGATGGCGAAGGTGATGGGGCTCTAAGGGGACACACCACTCCATTCACCACGATCGACACATGACATGGTCGACTGCCCATAAGCTAGGACGATGGGTACACAGGCGAACAAGCAGCGAGCGAAGAACACGCGCTTGATTCTGCAGCAGAATTGGGCACTCCGCGCTCTGCTGAGTCCCTTGAGCTTCGAAAGCGTCTGCACGTTTCTTTCAAGGGTTTTGCAGGAAGACAAAGCCCTCGCGTTTGAGGCTCGAAGGCTTCCACCGCATCTCGCATTGCAAACCATTGAGGCAGCTGCCGCTTACAGTTGCATGACCGGCGGCAAGCCGATGAATGACGACACTTTCACGCGACTGTGTCGCTTCTATTCCACGTTCAAGGACCCAGAGGACAAGCGGCTTCTGAAGGATTTCGGTAGCGTCTCTCCTTGGCTCATCAAAATCGAGAGGCAGCAGTTTCGCCTTCAGTCGGACGGCGGCTACCTCACCCTTGGACGCCCAATTCGGCTCTTTGATCGCACATCACACCTCGCCAAGACAGATGCCGCCCTGCAGGCTCGGCACGGCATCGGAATTGATGATTGGCTTGCGGCGTGCTGTTTAGCATGGGCGGCAACACGCTTGAAAGACGTAGGAACGATTGATCATGATTATGTAGCCGAAGTGCCCACTTCATCCGTCGCGCCCGCCAGGCTCCAAACGTGCCTTTCCCTCCTGTCTTGGACCCCTCTAGAGCTGCGCACACACTTTCATAGCACCCACCCGGTCGACGCTCCACTTCAATGGAGCACCACGGCTACGTCTCTCGCCCAGAGACCCCTCATCCAGTTTGACTGGGGATGGATCGCACCTCTACCGAATCTCTTGGTACCGGCACTTCAGAACGGCCTCTATGAGCTAGCTCGCGATGCGGACGAGCACTCAACGATGCGCGAGATCGGCGACTCGCTCGAGAACTACGTGTCGGATTTGTTCCATCGTTTGCCACAAGCTCCTACGACACTGCGCGAACGAGCCATTGCACGCCGTGCATCTGGAGGCCACTGTGATTGTATATTTGAGTTCGCTGAGTCAATCGTGCTGGTAGAGTGCAAAGGCATTCAGAGCACGCGACGCACCATCTCCATCGATGCATTCGTGCATTCGGGAGAAACGAGGCAACTTGCCAAAGCATTCCGACAAGTTCACGACACGGCTACAGACATACGCAATGGACGCTACGACGACCTGCTGTCATCTTCCGACAAACCACTTGTTGCGATCATCGCAACCTACGGAACGTTCCCCTCTGTCAACCATGAGTGGTATTTGAATCACATTCTCTTGCCTCGGTACTCCCTAGACAATCGCGGCACTGACTTCGATCACCGTCCTTTGGCGATGCTTCCACAGGTATTTGACTTGAATTCACTGGACCACTTCGCCTCATGGCTTGCCATCACTGGCGGAGACCCTGGGGCGCTCATTCAACAGGGTCATGATCATCTAGCCACGCACCTATCTGAGTGGTCGCGGTACCTAAACACAATGATTGCGGGTCACTCGAACCCACTTCACTCGTTCTGGAGAGAGCCAATCGACCGCCTTTGGGCGGAACGTTTCGAGTTCACGAAGCTCCCAGCCGAATCGCAGTAGATGCCTCGCCCAATGCTACTCAGTTAGACTTTATCGTCGTGCCATTCTTCACCACTACGTCCACATCAAGCAGTTCCTTGATGTCTTCGAGCGGGTTGCCGTCAACGGCGATCAGGTCGGCCACCTTGCCGACCTCGAGCGTGCCGATGGTCTCACTCAGGCCACAGAGCTCGGCGGCATTCACAGTCGCCGCAACGATGCACGCCTCGGGGCTCATGCCCGCCTCGACCATGTAGACAAACTCCTGGGCGTTCGTGCCGTGCGCGCCGACGCCGACATCGGTACCGAAGGCGATGCGCACGCCGCCCTCGTGGGCGCGGCGGAGCGAGTCCTGGATCTGCGGCCCGACGGCTGCGGCCTTGAGCCGGACCGGGGGCGGGAAGTAGCCCTCGTCCTGTGCCTTGAGCTCCACGAACTTGCCCGCGTGCACGGTGGGCACGAGGAACGCGCCGGTCTCGACGAAGCGGCGGATGCTCTCGTCGTCGAGGTAGGTGCCGTGCTCGATGGAGTCGACGCCGGCGCGGAGCGCGGCGTTGATGCCGCGGGTGCCGTGGGCGTGGGCCGCGACCTTCTTGTTCAGCAGCCTGGCGGTCTCGACGATGGCGCGGAGCTCGTCGTCGAAGAGCTGCTGCTCGACGCCGGCCCCGATGTTGGAGAGCACGCCGCCGGTGGCGGTGGTCTTGATCAGGTCGGCCCCGCGCTTCACCTGCGCGCGCACCGCCTGCCGGATGTTGGCCTCGCCGTCGGCGACACCGTCCAACGCGCCGGGGATATCGAAGAGGTCCTCGCGGTAGCCGTTGGTGCGGTCGCCGTGCCCGCCGGTGGGTGTGATCGCGCGACCGGCGCAGAGGATGCGCGGGCCGAGGATATCGCCCCGGTTGATCGCGTCGCGCAGGGCGAACGCCGAGTCGCCCATCGAGCCGACGTTGCGGATGGTGGTGAAGCCGGCCCGGAGCGTGCGCTCGGCGTGCACCGTGCCGGCGATCGCGGCGTCGGCGTCCGACTCCTGCACGCGGCGGAGGTGCACATCGCGCGTGTACTCGAACGTGATGTGCGTGTGGCAGTCGATCAGTCCCGGCAGGACGAACATCTCCGAGAGGTTGACGAACCGGACGGCGACGTCCTGCGGCGCGGCCTGCCCGACCGGCATGTGCCCGTCGAGCACCCGCTCGATGACGCCGTTGTGGATGACGAGTGTGCTCGGGCCGCGAGGCCTCTCGCCGGGGACGGCGAGCAGGTTGCCGCAGTGGATCACGGTCCACGCGGGCGGGGCCTGCCGGGTTGTCGCGGGCTGCGCGCACAGGGCGTGGGCCGTGACGGTGAGGAGAGCGAGCATCACGAGGAGTCGGCGCATGGGGTTGGCTCCGTTGCTGGGTCGGGGCAGTGTACCGGTGGCGGAAAAAGACAGCGGGCCCGGATTGCTCCGGGCCCGCTGCGTGGGTCATAGGTTGGCGGCCGGGCCGCCTGTGATCAGCTCAGGTCGAGCGGATCATTCGTACATGTAGGTGGCTTCGGTTTCCTCGATCGGGGTCTGGAAGACTTCCGAGGTCATCGAGGTGCCGAAGCGGACGTTGCCGGCCGCGTTGGCCCGGACCACGACGGTGAAGGTCGCGGAGGCCTTGGGGGCGAGCGTGGGAAGCTGGGCGAAGGTGACGCGCTGGCCGGAGACCGCACCGTTGGTCGCACCACCGGCAGAGACGAAGGTCTGCTGCGTGGGGATGTTGCAGACGATGGCAACGTTGCGAGCCATGGCCGAACCCTGGTTGGTCACGGTGATGGTGTAGGTGACCGTATCGCCGACGCGGATCGGGTCGGGGCTGTCAACCACCTCGAGGAGGATGGCCGGGATGCCTTCAACCTTGGTCTCGCAGGTGTCGGCGACCTGCTCGGCACAGACGCAGTCGGCGGTGGCCGCGGCGCGGATGGTGCCGATGCCGGTCGGGGCGACGGTCATGCTGACCGAACGCTTGCCGCCGGAAGCGGAGATGGAACCGGCGTTCCAGACAACGGTGTTGCCGTTGAGGGTGCCGCCGCCGGTGGCGCTGACGAAGGTCGAGCCGGCCGGGACGGGAGCGGAGATGGTGGTGTTCTCACACGCGGCGTCGCCGATGTTGGTGACGTTCCACGTGAAGGTGATGTTGCGGCCCAGGAAGACGCGATCGATGCACTCGGCAGCGATGGTGAGCTTGGGCTGGGTCACGACGGTGGAGACCGCCGAGGCGTTGGCGTCGGCGCCGCAGCCGCTGGTGGCGGAGGCCGGCGACGAGAAGTTGCCCGTGCGGGCGGCCTTCGCGGTGACCTTGAACTCCTTGGACTGGCCGGCGGCGAGCGCACCAGCGTTGAATCTGACGTTGCGCGAGCCGTTGACGGTCAGGCCGTCGGCGAGGGTGTCACGAACGACGACGTTGTCACACGCGCCGGAGCCCGAGTTGGTGACGACGTAGGTGAGCTGGATCGGATCGCAGAGCAGGGCCTGCGGGGTCGCGGTCTTGCGGAGCGCGAGGGCCGGCTCGACGACCGTGGTCTCGGCGCAGAGCAGGTTGTTGTAGGTGGCGGCCACGCAGTTGGAGCTGAGCCCCGTGCGGGTGGCCTTGGCGGTCACGGTGATGACCTGGCTCTCGTTGGCACCCAGGTTACCGAGGACCCACTGGGGGCTGCCGTCGGCGCCGCGGCTGGCGGCGGGGGTGGAGCTGACCATCTCCATGTTGTTCTGGTTCTCGTGGGTGACCACGACGTTCTGGAGCTCGCCGCTGGTCAGGTTGCAGACCTGCAGGCGGTACTCGTAGGGCTGGTTGAGACGGACTTCCTTGGGCATGATCGTGTAGACGACCAGAGCGCTGGAGGACATCTCACCGGTGGGGAACGCCTGGCTGACGACGGTCTCGTTGGCACCGACGTCGGGGTTGCAGCCGCGGGTGGAACGCACGGGAGCGGGCTTGGGCTTCTCAGGAGCCGCGGCCTGCTTCACGGGTGCCGGTGTGGGTGCGGGAGCGGGAGCGGTTGCGCCCTTGTCACGGCCCCACTGCCACTTGCCGGTGGTGTAGTACTCGTGCGTGCTCTTGCCGGCGCCGCCGTCGGACGTACACGCCCCAGCCATCATCATCGCGGTGATCGCCGCAGCGCCCACCGTTGCTTTGAGCCAATTCTGGACCTTCATGTGCGAGCCTCCTCAGTGTTCAGAGCTATCAGAAATTCAGTACGAGCCCGGAGTTCCGGACAGAAACGGGATGAGCGGGGTATTGGTCCCGCGACGGTTCAGACAGGCGTGCGGGTGGAATCCCTTCCGGCCCCGCGTGTTCCGCGGGACACAGAACGTGGCCTCGCAGCCTCGGCGGCGGAATGTCCGCTGCCGGGGCCCCAATACTAGGCCCGTCTCGGTCACCTTCCGACACAAACTACCCACAGAATCTGCGGGGGCGATGATCGGCTATTTTTGCGCCTGGAGCAGGTCGCGGATCTCGGTCAGGAGGACCACGTCCGCCGCGGGTGCCGGCTCGGGGGCGGGGGCCGCCTCCTGCTCCTTCTCGAACTTCTTCCGGGCGTTGTTCATCAGCTTGATCATCATGAAGATGGCGAACGCCAGGATCAGGAAGTTGATCAGGACCGTGATGAAGTTGCCGTAGGCCAGCACCGGGCCGAGGGCTCGGGCCTGGTCGATCGGCAGGACCGCGACCGCGGGATCGGCCGAGGCGGCCGCCGCAGCGATTTTGTCCTTGGCAGCCTGCGTGAGCGGCACGTAGAGATTGCTGAAATCAGCCTTCCCTGCGATACCGACGATCGGCATGATCACATCAGCGATGAACGACTTGACGATCAGGCCAAACGCACCACCGATGATGATGCCGACGGCCATGTCCATGACGTTGCCCTTGAGCGCAAACTCCCGGAATTCCTTCACGAGTCCCATGCGGGTTCTCCTCTTCTGGATGTATGTCGAAACGACTACCCATGCGCAGAACGCGCAGCGGGGCGAAGAATTAGAAGCCGGGAGTGTACGCGGTTGGGTTGCAGGTTGATCCAGTGTGTTGGCGGCTTTTTCCTCATCGCGTTCCGGAACGTTCCGGTCATGAATACTTGATTACGAGCGGCGCGCACTCACCACCGCCCCACCAATCGCGGCACCGTTCCGCGCACTGTCGTGTCGATGCACACTCGCGCAAACCACGTCTTTTTCCGCCTCAGACGGCCGCACAGGCGATGTACGGCGATCCGATCGGGCAATGGTTGGTGAGCAAAACGCACGCATGTTTGCGTGGCCGCGGCCGATGTTCACGCACGTCTTGCGCGATCAGTCTCGCGTGCATGCGCTGGGCGCTGAAACAATATTCACCCATTGCATAGATACTCTCATCGGCGCAACACACCGATCGCGTCGTTAGTCCGGCGGGTCGCGCAGTGTGCGCGCGCGGCGGACGGCGCCGCGCCCGAAGCGCGCGGTGATCGCGTCGCTGGCGGTGTCGATCGCCGTGCGCCGCATCGCCTCCGGATCGCCGAACAGCGGCAGCTGCGGATCGGCGTGTTGTGTCAGCCCGCTCGTCGAGACGCCGATGAGCCGCACCGGCCGGAAGCTGCGCGCCGCCCACGTGTCGAAGATCTCCCGCACCGCGTCCCACAACGCGGCCGTCGAATCCGTCGCGTGGTCGAGCGTGCGCGAGCGCGTGATAGTCTCGAAGTCGCCGTAGCGGATCTTGCAGGTCACCGTGCGCGCGCTCCGGCCCTTCCGGCGCAGGCGCCGCGCGGTGTCCTCGGTCAGTTGCAGGAGGACGCTCCGGACCTGCTCGGCGTCGGTGAGGTTGGCGTGGAACGTCGTCTCGTGCCCGATGCTCTTGGCTTCGCCGTCGGGCACGACGGGCCGGTCGTCCTCACCCCGCGCCAGCCTGCTGGCCCGCTCGCCCCACGAACCGAGCGACGCGCGCAGCGCCGCGGGGTCGATCTCGCGGAGCTGCGCGAACGTCCGCAGGCCGAGCTTGTGCAGCCGCTTCTCGGCGGCCGGGCCTATGCCCCACATCTGGCCTACAGGGAGCGGGTCGAGAATCTCCTGCACGCGTTCGGGGGTGATGATGGTCAGGCCGTCGGGCTTGTCCATGTCGCTGGCGAGCTTGGCGAGGAACTTGTTGGGCGCGACACCGACCGAGGCGGTGAGGCCGATCTCGGACCTGATGCGCGCGCGGATCCGCTCGGCGATCGAGACGGCCGGGCCGAGGAGCCTTTGCGAGCCGGTGACATCAAGGAAGGCCTCGTCGATCGAGAGCGGCTGCACGAGGGGGGTGCAGTCGTCGAAGATCGCAAAGACACGATCCGACAGCTCGCGGTAGCGGTCGTAGTGGCCCTTGACGAAGACCGCGTGCGGGCAGAGCCGCCGGGCAACGGCGGAGGGCGTGGCGCTGCGGCAGCCGAACTTTCGGGCCTCATAGCTCGCGGCCGCGACAACCCCGCGCGGCCCGGTGCCGCCGACGAGCACCGGCTTGCCGCGGAGCTCCGGGTCGTCAAGCTGCTCGACGGACGCGAAGAAGGCGTCCATATCGACGTGGAGGATGGCGCGTGATGGCACGTCTGGTGGCACGGGAGATTATTCGCCGGCGGCGGAGGGCGGCTTCGGGGGCCCGGTGCGGTCACGGCGCAGGAGCCGCGGGGCCGGGTTACTGATCCGGGGCCGGCTCGCTCTCGGGCTCGAGTGCCTCGAGAACCCGGTCAAAACGCTCGGCCAGATGCGTCGCGCCGACGCGGCGATACATGTTGCCCATGGCACCGAGCACACGCAGGATCTCCGCGTCGGGGGTCGGGAAGTGCCCCAGCAGGCCGCGGGCCTCATCCTCGCGGCCCTCGTGGACGAGCTGGAACATGACCGAGGTGGCAAACTCGGTCTCGGTGAAGGGGCGGGCGCGGGGGTGGTCGCCGAAGCGCTCGAGAAGCTCGCCGACGCGGGACGCGTCTCCGCCATCGAGCAGCGCGGCCATTTGCCTGGGCGTGGGGGGCAGGCCGAGCGACTCGTCGTAGGCCGGCGGCCTCTCCCCGACTGCGGCGAACTCGGCGAAGACCGGCGATTCGCCGGGACCTGCATCGGCCCAGCGCGAGCGGAGGGCAGCGCGGGCCTCGGGGTCGTCCCGGAGTTCGGCGTCGAGGAACAGCCGCACGGCCCGGCACAGCTCGTCGTAGCCGGCGCGCACTGCCGCGGCGTCGGGGTGCGTCGCCGGATCGGCCAACATCACCCCTTGCGAGATGAAAGAGTTGTGCTCCAGATCGCGGAAGGTCACGTATGTCCGCGGCGCGGCGAAGAGACTGTCGCCGAGGCGGAACAGCGCGTGCTGGCGTGCGGCGAAGAGGAGCGGGATTCTGATCTCGTCGGCGCTGTCGAGCGCCAGCGGCACCATGTCGTTCCAGCGAGTGTCGGCGAAGGAGTGGTAGTCCTGGGTGGTGTCGAGCAGGACGACCGCGTCGAGCGGGGTGCCCAGGCGGGACATGAAGCGCACGGCCGTGTGGGCGCCGCCGCTGTGCCCGACCATGCCGATGCGCGACCAGTCAACCGGCAGCGACTCGCCGGCGACACGGATGAGATGGCGCAGATCGGCCTCGGAGTCGAGCTCGGCGTCGATGTTGAACGACTCGCCGGTGCCGTCGAGGAACGCCGAGCCCGCGACGATGTAGCCGTGGCTGGCGAGGAGCTCACAGAGCACGGCGTTGTCCTCGAACGATGACCCGTAGCCGGCGTGGTAGAGGATGAGCGGGAAGGGCCCGGGCGCGGGCGCCGCGTCGCGGACCGAGGCGGTCGGCGTGGCCAGCAGCGCGTCGAGCGTGGCCCGCTGCGCATCGTCGAGGTCCTCGAGCGCGGTTCGCAGCGTCTCCTGGCTGATCACGTCGCGGGCGTACTCGGCCAGCTCGGAGGCGAGCGTGGCGTAGCGGCTGTCGTCGGGGGCGATCTTCAGGTAGTCGCCGTGGGGCATGCCCGCGCCGTCACCCGCGGCTGCGGGATACCAGAGGTTGACCAGCACCGGGCGCGGGTGCTTCGGGTCGGCCGGAATGCCGCACTCCGGGCTCGCGTAGGAGCGTCCCGGATCGGCAGACCAGAACGACCGGAAGCCGACGCGGTGTGCGCCGGGGGCAAGACCGCCCCAGAGCGGCGGGGCGGCGGCCGCCGCTGCGACGAACATCCAGCACACGAGGCAGAACACACGAATCCATGACTGTGCCAAAGTTGACCCCACATGATTTGAAGAGGAGTTGCGGAAGCTCACGTCGCGGCGTTGCCCGGGTCGGCCCGGCTCTGCGCTGTCGCCGACGGGTCCATCCCCTCGGGCGTGTCGGCGGGGAGCACGACGCGGAACGTTGTGCCCTTGCCCTCGGTGCTCTCGAGGTGGATCTGGCCGCGGTGCTCGTCGATGATGCGCTTGGTCACCGCGAGGCCCAGGCCCGTGCCCTTGGTGCCCTTGGTGGTGTTGAACGGTTCGAAGATCCAGCGTTGACGGTCGGCGGGGATGCCGGGGCCGTTGTCGATGACGTGAAACTCGGCGTAGCTGTGTCCCTGGCCGAGCAGCGGGTCGGTCGTGCGGAACATCGTGCGCACCGTGACGACGCCGGTGCCGCTGGGCACCGCCTCGACCGCGTTGGAGAGCAGGTTCATCAGGGCCTGGTGGATGAGGTTGCCGTCGATCGGGACGGGGGGCATCTCGGGGTCGTGGTCGACGATCACCGCGACGCCCTTCTGCTTGCACCGGCTCTCGAGCAGTTGGGCGCAGTCTTCGACGAGCAGGCCGAGCGGCTCGAGGGCGAGCTCGACGCCGTGCTGGCGGCTGAAGGTGAGCATGTTCATCGTCAGGCCGACGATGCGGTCGAGGTTGCGCTTGAGGATGCCCCAGCCGTTCATCGAGAGGTTGAGGTCGCTCTTGCGGAGGCCCATCTCGACAACGTCCGCCCCGCCGCGGAGGCCCTGCAGGATGTTCTTGATCGAGTGGCTCAGGCTCGCGACGGTCTCTCCCGCGGCCGTCAGCCGCTCGGCGTGGAGCTTCTGCCCGTAGTGGTCGGCGTTGGCCAGAGCCAGGCCGGTGTGCTGGCCGATGGCGTTCATCAGGGCGAGCTGCTGCTCGGTGAAGGTGTAGTTGGCGATGGACGAATCGATATAGACCACGCCGAAGACGCGGTCCTGGAAGCGGATGGGCGAGCAGATGGCGCTGCGGATGTGGTACTGCTGCACGCTGTCGCCGGAGGCGAAGCGTTTGTCGGTCATCGCGTTGGAGCTGAGCACGCCCTCGGAGTTCTTGAGCACGTGCTGGAGGATGGTGCGGGAGACACCGATCTTGGCGTCCGTCGATGAGGCGGGTTTGTTCTTGTACTTCACGACGGCGGGCTTCATCGGCGCATCGGGCGTGTCGCCGGCGAGCATGATGAACCCTCGCTCGGGCTCGAACTCCTGAAACACAAGATCGAGCACCGACTCGAGCAGTTGCTGGCGGTCCATCACCTGGGTGGTCAGCGTGGTGAGCTGGTAGATGATGCGGAGGTGGTCGACCGCAGCCGCGGCGGGCTCGGGCTCGGCCAAGATCACCGAGTCCTCGTTGGACGGCAGCGACCGCTCGATCGAGAAGTCCAGCTCGGACTTTCGGAGCAGCTGCACCGCGTCGGCGTCCACGGTGTCGTCCTGCCCGAAGACAAAGAGGGTCGAGCCGGTGCGGATCTGGTCGCCAGCCTTGAGCCGCTGGCGGCCGTCGATCTTGAGCCCGTTGACGTAGGAGCCGTTCTGGGATTGGAGGTCGCGGATCCACCAGATGCCCGCGTCGGGCGTCAGCTCGGCGTGGCGGCGGCTGACCGTGTCGTCGGTGATCGGCAACGCCTCGCTCGACCGGCCGATGAGCTGCGGCTCGTTGGGCGGGAGCTGGTACTTGCGGCCCTTGTCGGGGCCCTGGAGGACGGTGAGGACGAGCATGAACACACGATACGGGAACCGACCCCAGTCGGTTGACGAATCCGCGACGCCCCCGGACCCCGGACGCCGACGCTGAGGCTCTGCGAAGCGTCGGATTCCTCGACACGACGCACGCGCCCGAATCCGCCACTTCTCTCGAAGACTCGCTCAGTGGCGGCGTCCGTCGGAGGGGCTCAGGGAAGGGGCGAGCGAGAGAGGGCCAAGACCCGTCGCTTACGCTCGGGGCTCTGTTGGCACTATCCTGCCCTTGATGGCCAAGCGTGCTGCGACAGGACCGAACCCCCTCGACCTCTCCCCCGACCCTTCGTGGCGGATCCTTGTCGTCCACGGCAAGGACGCCTTCATGCGGATGGAGGCCACCGCCCAGCTCCGCAGGGCTCTGATCGAGCAGCACGGCGAGATCGAGACCTTCAACTTCGACGGCGACTCGGCCGACGCGGCCGACGTGCTGGACGAGTGCCGCAGCTTCGGGCTCATGCAGCAGCACAAGCTGGTGCTCGTCGATGGGGCCGACCAACTGGTCAAAGAGGCCAACCGCCCGCTGATGGAGCGGTACGCCGAGCATCCCTGCGAACACGCGACGCTGCTGCTGCGGAGCGAGCGGTGGAACCCCGGCAAGCTGGACAAGCTGATTGACGAGGTCGGGGTGGTCTGCAAGTGCGACGGGGCCAGAGAGCCCGAGGCGGTCGCGTGGATCGGCAGGCACTGCAAGACGCGGCACAAGGCGGGGATCGACCGGGCCGCGGCCCAGATGCTGGTTGATCGGCTCGGGGCCGACCTGGGCCGGATCGATAGCGACCTGGCACGGCTGGCCATCGCGGCCGGCGAGGGTGGCTCGATCACGCCGGAGCTGATCACCGAGATGGTGGGCGTGAGCCGGCAGGAGGACCCGTGGAGCATCCAGTCGGTGCTCTTGTCGGGAGACCCCTCGGCGATCATCCGCCACCTGCGGCTGATCCTCGACAACGCCCCGCGGGACGCCCACATCCCGGTCATCTTCGCCTACACCGACCTGGCGGCCAAGCTCCACGGGATGGCGATCGCCCAGCACCAGCGGATGAGCCCGCAGACGGCTGCCGGGAAACTGAAGCTGTGGGGCGCGAGCCGGGACGCGTTGATGCGCGTGGCGCCGCGGCTTCGTCCGGGCCGGACCAGAGCCCTGCTGCGGGCCTGCGTGGAGGCCGACCAGGGGCTCAAGTCGGGCCTCGGTGAGCCGCACCGGGTGCTCGAGAGGCTCGGGCTGCGATTTGCGGCGGTCGCGCGCTGATCTGGCCGATATCCCCGGATGAGTACGTCCCGATCGCGGAGCGACAAGGGACCACAGGCACACACTGACGCAGGAGGCGCGGTCGTGCAGACGCGACGAAACCACCCGAAACTGATCCTTCCCCCGCAGCGTGCGCGCAGGACGCCGGCGATGCTCGTGGCGATGGCGTGCGCCGGTGCCCTCAGCGGGTGCGGCGGCGGGGCCAACACGCGGACCGACGAGCCGGGCGTGAACGTCGGGCTCGAGGCCATGGTCGGCGACAACCCCTCGGGGGTGGCCGCGGCCGAACCCGCGACCGATCTCGAGGCCCTGATGGCACTGCAGGCGGCCCAGCTCGCCGAGGCCTTCGGCACGCCTGCCGAGGCCCCGGACGAGCCGGAGACCGACTGGACGACGATGGAGGGTGCGGAGGCCTCGACCGACACCTCGCTGACCAACCTGCTTGGTGGGGCCGGCGAGGCGAACGAGCAGGAGGCAACAGCAGCGGCTGATGCCGAGCCGGCGGAGGCTGCGGACGCGGCTGTCGCCGAGGGCGACGCCGGGGCGGAGACCACGGGCCCGGGCCCCACGACGGTGGAGGCGCTGTATGCCCAGCTCGACGAGGCGCTGGGGCAGGAGGTCGAGACGACCTCGGAGCCGTTCCGGACGGCGGTGGCGGTGATCGCGATGGCAGCGGCCCAGGGGCGCGATCCGCTGGAGGCCATCGGCCCGGAGACCCGCGTGGGCGCGGCGCTGAGCCCGGAGGAGCGCGAGCGGGCGGCGGCCGTGGCCGAACTGCTGGCGTCGGTCTTCTCGACCGATGCGGACGGGATGTCGGCGCTGCAGGGTCTTTCCGAGCGTCTCTCCAAGACGGTCGGGCTGCAGATCCCCAAGGCGCTGCTGTGCACCGAGGTGCGAGGCTTTGGCCGCTACTCGGAGTTCCCCACGACGAACTTCCTCGCCGGGCGGCGGGTGCGGGCGTTGCTGTATGTCGAGGTGGACGGCTTTGCCCACCGCGAGATGAACGGGGTGGAGTTTGGCGGGCTTGAGGTGGAGGAGCCCTGGGCCATCGACGTGACGCAGACGCTTGAGCTGTATCACAGCGGTGCCGGAGAGATCCTGGCGTGGAAGCGGCCGGAGGAGATCGTGGTGGAGACATCCCGGAATAAACAACGGGACTTCTACCTGCTCACCGACTTCGAGCTGCCGGAGACGCTGACCGTGGGCAGCTACCAGCTGAAGGTGATCATCAAGGACCGGGTTGCCAAATCGCGGGCCGAGGTGTTGGTTCCGATCGGGATCGTTGCCGACCCGGCTTTGGCCTGGACCGGCAGGTGATTCTCGGCGGGGATTCGCTTCCGACCCGGCTGGCCTGCCAATCCGACCGCTGCGCTCCGATTGGCAGGCGGACGACGCTGACATATTAAGTGTTTACACTGGGTATGAGTCCGATTGTGGCCTCTGACCGCAGATCGGCCAAGAACCGGCAATTGGCACATGGATCGCAGCCGATGTAGACGGAGAAGGTCTGCAGCGGAATGGTTGTCGACCCTGACAAAATATTGACGAAGAATCCGGCGGAACAGCCAACCGAAGACCGTGGTTGAACCGTACAGAGTTGATGGGGCCCGATGATGGGCCCCAGAAGGAGTGGGAAATGTTTGAGCGCTTTACCGATCGGGCACGCAAGGTGATGGCCCTGGCCAATCAGGAGGCCCAGCGCTTCAACCACGAGTACATCGGGACCGAGCACATCCTGCTCGGGCTCGTCAAGGAGGGCTCCGGCGTCGGGGCCAACGTGCTCAAGAACCTCGATGTCGATCTGCGCAAGGTCAGGCTCGAGGTGGAGAAGCTCGTCAAGGCCGGTCCCGAGATGGTGACGATGGGCAAGCTGCCCCAGACACCCCGGGCCAAGAAGGTCATCGAGTACGCCATTGAAGAAGCCCGCAACCTGAACCACAACTACGTGGGCACGGAGCACCTGCTGCTCGGCCTGCTGCGTGAGCACGACGGCGTGGCGGCACAGGTGCTGATGAATCTGAGCCTGAAGCTGGAGGAGGTCCGCGAGGAGGTGCTCAACCTGCTCGGGGCCGGTGCCGACAGCGAGGCCGGCGAGGCCGTGGGCGGCCCCGGCAGCGGCGGCGGCGGGCGCGAGGGGCGTGGCGGCAACAGCCGCAGCAAGACCCCGGCGCTGGACAGCTTCGGCCGCGACCTGACCGAACTGGCCAAGGAGGGCGAGCTCGACCCGGTCATCGGGCGTGCACGCGAGATCGAGCGTCTGGTGCAGGTGCTGTGCCGGCGCACGAAGAACAACCCGGTGCTGTTGGGCGAGGCGGGCGTGGGCAAGACCGCGATCGTCGAGGGCCTGGCGCAGCAGATCATCTCGGGCGAGGTGCCGGAGATCCTGCACGAGCGTCGTCTGGTCGTGCTCGATTTGGCGATGATGGTGGCGGGCACCAAGTACCGCGGCCAGTTCGAAGAACGCATCAAGGCGGTGATGAACGAGGTCCGCAAGGCCAAGAACGTCATCCTGTTCATCGACGAGTTGCACACGCTGGTTGGTGCCGGCGGTGCCGAGGGCGCGATCGACGCGAGCAACGTGCTCAAGCCGGCGCTGGCCCGCGGCGAGATCCAGTGCATCGGCGCGACGACGTTCGACGAGTACCGCAAGTACATCGAGAAGGACGCGGCCCTGGCCCGTCGCTTCCAGTCGATCCCCGTCGATCCGCCCAACGTCGAGGAGACCATCGAGATCATCAAGGGTCTGCGCGACAAGTACGAGGCGCACCACCGGGTGCAGATCACCGACGACGCGGTCCGCGCCGCGGTGGAGCTCTCGGGCCGGTACATCACCGGACGCGTGCAGCCGGACAAGTCGATAGACGTGATCGACGAGGCGGGCGCGCGGGTGCGTATCAAGAGCATGACCAAGCCGCCAAACCTCGCCGAGATCGAGGCCGACATCGAGCGGCTGAGCATCGACAAGGACGACGCGGTCAAGGCTGCGGACTACGAGCGTGCGGCCGAGCTGCGCGATCAGGCCGAGCAGCTCCGCAAGAAGAAAGAGGACATGCAGAAGGAGTGGCGCGCCAAGGCCATGGAGGTTGACGGCATCGTGGACGAGGACGTCGTCGCCGAGGTTGTCAGCAAGATGACCGGCGTGCCGCTGACCCGTCTGGACAAGGAAGAGTCCTCGCGTCTGCTCGACCTGGAGAAGGAGCTTCACAAGAAGGTCATCAGCCAGGAAGAGGCGATCAAGGCGGTGTCGAAGGCGATCCGCCGTGCCCGCGCCGGGCTCAAGGACCCGAAGCGTCCGATGGGATCGTTCATCTTCGTCGGGCCGTCCGGCGTCGGCAAGACGCTCTTGAGCAAGGCTCTGGCGGACTTCATGTTCGGCGACGAGGACGCGCTGATCCATCTCGACATGAGCGAGTACATGGAGAAGCACAACGTCTCCCGTCTGGTCGGCGCCCCTCCCGGGTACGTCGGCTACGAGGAGGGCGGCCAGCTGACCGAGCGGATCCGCCGTCGGCCGTACTCGGTGGTGCTGCTCGACGAGGTCGAGAAGGCACACCCGGACGTCTTCAACATGCTGCTGCAGATCATGGAGGAAGGCCGCCTGACCGACTCGTTCGGCCGCAACGTGGACTTCCGCAACACCGTGCTCATCATGACGAGCAACATCGGTGCGGACCTGATCAAGGGCGGGGCCGGTTTCGGGTTCCAGAAGCGGAACACCGAGGTCGATCACGACAACGTCAAGGGCATCCTGATGAAGGAGATCGAGCGGTTCTTCCGCCCCGAGTTCATCAACCGCCTCGACGACATCATCGTGTTCCGCCCGCTGACCAAGGACGACCTTGTGCAGATCGTGGAGTACGAAGTGGCCAAGGTGTTCCAGCGGCTGCGTGAGCAGTCGATCGAGCTCGAGCTCGAGCAGTCGGCCAAGGACTTCCTGATCGAGAAGGGGTACAACCCCGACTACGGGGCCAGGCCGCTGCGTCGGGCGCTGGGCAACTACATCGAGGACCCGCTCAGCGAGATGCTGCTCTCGGGCGAGTTGCACGGCATGAACGTGGTGAACGTGATCCACGTCGATGGCGAGGACAAGCTGACCTTCAAGGGCAAGCACGTCGATCAGCCCAAGGCCAACGACTCGGACGAGTCGAACGCCGAGCCGCACCAGGCCCAGAGCACCTGAGCCGATCGGCGGCCTTCATCGGCCGGCCGACATAACCAGACTCTCCTCTCGCACCCGCCAGCAGTCTTGTTGGCGGGTGCTTTCTTTTTGCCTGCCGATCGCTGCTATGCGCTTGGGAGGGCCGGCCGGCGGCCCGCGCGTGAAAGCGCGGGGCGGCTCCCCCCAATGATGTACCGGGTCGCCCCACGGGTGGTGGTAGACTCTGCGCACCCTCTGCCGCTCGGCCGGGGGTGCCTCGGGGGAAGCGCTCCGGCACACGCAGGGGCTGCGAAGCGAATGAGGAGCGCCGGTATGCGTCAGGCAGCAATGGTCGTGGGAGTTCTGGTCCTGGTCGCGGTCGCGGCTGTGTTCATGATGCGATCCGGCGGATCGGGGACGGGAAACGCGACGCCGACCTCAACCGAGGCCGGCGAGCAGTCGCGTGCCGACGGAGTGAACGTCACGCCGGGCGGGCCGCTCGACGGCCCCGACGCCGAGGCGCTGGCCGAGCTGCGCGCAGAACTGGACCGGGCCGAGCCGGTGGCGTTCCGGTCGGACGATCAGCGCTACGCCGAGGCGCTGGCGTGGGTGGAGGCCAACCGCCCGGCCGACCGGCCCTACAACGAGATCGAGGCGAAGATCCTGGCGCTGATGGACGTGATCTTCGACGGCGAGAAGCGCTCGGCCGAGTGGACGATGAACCAGTCGCAGGTCGAGGTCGAGATGATCCGTGCGCTCGACGCGGACGGCGACGGGCAGATCTCCGACGACGAGGTGCAGATGTTCATCGACGAGAACATCGCCGGGATGTTCAACCCGATCGAGCACCCCTACCTCAAGGCAAGGCTTGATACCGACGGCGACGGCAACCTGTCGCAGCGGGAGATGATGCGCATCGGTGAGGTGATGGGCGAGGGCGCGCTCGCGGGCGTGTTCGACCGTGCCAAGCTCGAGTCGTGGGACGCCGACAACGACGGGCAGCTCAGCGCCGACGAACGCCTGGCCGGCGAAGCGGCCGCGGCTGTCAAGGCGCAGGAGCTGTTCGGCGACATGATCGCCGGCATGGCCGCGCAGGGAGGGCCCGACGGAGCCGAGGCCGCGAAGGTATTCCTTGGCGACCCGTCGCTCAGCCCGGAGGCGCAGGCGGAGGCGCGGCAGAAGTTCTACGACGAGGCCGGCCCGGAGGTCGCCAAGAGCATGGAGATGCAGCGGCAGATGCTCCTGTCTCAGGCGGCGTCGATGGACTTCATGGAGGCCATGCGGGTGGACAACCTGCCGAGCCCCGACCTGAAGGAGATGATGTCCCAGATGCCGCAGCCTTCTGACCCGATGACCTTCGATATCGACGGCGACGGACAGCTCGCCGAAGACGAGCAGGCGGCACAGATGGAATCGATGCAGGCCTATCAGGAGGCCGTCGCGCAGTGGGGTGCCGAGGTCACGGCGCTGCGGCTCAAGGCCCAGTTCGAGAACTCGGTCGTGCAGAGCGACTCCAACGGCGACGGACGCATGGACGCCAACGAGTGGGACACACGGATCGACCGGCTGACCTACGAGCGGGAGGAGCGGCTCTTCCTCCGCAGCTACGACCTCGACGGCAGCGGCAAGATCGAAGGATCGGAACTCAACCGCTACGTCGAGTGGTACCGGTCCGGAAGCCAGCGGGCCGACGTGAACTATGACGGGGCGGTGGACGCCCGGGACCTGGAGACGATGGCGATCCGCTATCAGCAGCAGTGGCGGTGAGTCGGGCTGCATCCGCGGGGCTGCCGCTCGGTAGGTAGACTGTGCCCAGAACGGGACAGGAGACCCTCTGCATGCGTCGCGGCCTCATTGTGTTGGTGGTCCTGATTGTCCTGGCCGGAGCCGTCGCGCTGATGACGCTGCCCCGGCCGGGCGGCGCGCAGAACACCTCACCCACCCGCAACCAGAACACCGCCACCCCGAGCGATCGGGCACTCCGGATGGTGCGCGACGAGATCGCCCGGGCGGAGACGGCCCGAGCGAACGAGCCGACCGATTGGCTGGCCGACGCGCGGGCGTGGGTAACAGCGAATCGCGAGGCGGGCTGGCCCTACGCCGAGGCCGAGGCCCGGGCGCTCGCGTTTATTCTCGAGATCGCCGACGGGCGGCCGGTCTCGGTGCGGGCGATCATGCGCGAGAACGAGCGGCAGATCGACGAGTTTAAGACACTCGACGCCGACGGCGACGGCGAGGTCTCTGACGAGGAGGTCGAGGCGTACGCGGCGTTCCAGGCCTCGATGTCCGATCCGCGCCGGCACCCCTACCTCATCGAACGCTTCGACGCCGACGGCGACGGGGTGCTCGGGCCGGGAGAGACCACGTGGATGGACGCGGACGTGCGGACGCAGCGGCTTCGGGCGATGGCCGACCGGGCACGGATCGACCAGTGGGACACCGACAACAACGGGACGCTGAGCGAGGCCGAGCGGGCTGCGGGGCGGGCCGCCTCGCTGCTGCGCGCGCAGATCTTCCCCGACGGCCATGTCGAGTATGTGCCCGACCCCGGGCCCGACGCCGCCGGAGCGCAAGCCGCGGCTCGCGAAACGCTGGCGGCGGAGTTTGGGCAGGAGGTGCTCGACCTCACGCTCGCGCGTCAGGAGATGGCTACGGAGATGTACCTGACGCTCGATCTCGGGCAGGAGATGGAGCTGATTGCCATCGACCGGACCACGCCGTGGGAGGACGGCCCGCCGATGCCGGACACCGGCAGCTTCGATCGCGACGGCGACGGCTCGCTGAACCAGGAGGAGCTCGAGGCGACCGTGGCGGCGATGGAGGAATGGGAGCGGGCGCAGAGTCTCCACATTGCCACGCTGGCCGCCGAGCGGCTCCGGGTGATGTTTGATGCCCAGGTCCAGGCGGCGGACACCGACTTTGACGGGCTGGTCGTGGCGGCGGAGTGGGACCGCTATCGGGAGGGACTGCTTATCGAGCGGGACAACCGACTCTTTGCCCGGCACTACGACCTGGACGGGAGCGGGCGGATCGAGCCGGGCGAGCTGGAGACCTTCGTCGAGTGGTATCGGGCGGGCAGCCTGAGGGCGGATGTGAACTACGACGGGTCGGTGGACGTTCTGGACCTTGAGGACATCGCGACCCGCTATCAGGCCCAGGCCCGCTGAGGCCACAAGCGACGACGCTGTCGAGTAGGATCTTGCCCCTATGCCCGTATTCCTCCGCTGGTTTCTGCGACTCGGCCCGACCAACCCGATCGCGGTGCGCCTGGTGCAGAACGGCTCGCGTCGGATGCGGCACATGTACATCCGAAGCGCCTATCTGGCGGCGCTCGTCATCGTGCTGCTGTGGTCGCTCCTGATCAAGGGCGGCAGCGCCGAGCTGGGCTACCGCGAGCTGGCCGAGGCGGGGGCGTCGAGCTTCATCGCGATCGCGTACCTGCAGATCGGGCTGATCTGCGTGATCGCGCCGGTGTTCATGGCCGGGGCGATCGCGCAGGAAGCGAGCCCGCGGACGTGGGAGGGCTGCTGACCACGCCGATGAGCGCGGGGCAGATCGTGCTGGGCAACCTGTTCGGCCGGCTGTTCTTCATCATCGCGCTGCTGCTCTCGAGCCTGCCGCTGTTTGCGCTCGTGCAGTATTTCGGCGGCGTGCCGGGTGAGTCGATCTTCGCGAGCTACTTCATCGCGGTGTGCGCGGCGGTGCTGGTGGGGACCATCGCCATCGCGATGTCGGTCAGCCGGCTGGCCGGGCGGCGGGCGGTGTTTACGTTCTATGTCTCGGTGGTCTCCTACATCGCGGTGACGATGGCGATCGACGCGCTCCTGCGGCAGCGCTCGGGCGACCCCTCGGTCACATGGATGACGGTGATCAACCCGTTCCTGGCGCTGCAGGCGCTGCTCAACCCCTCGACCTATCCGCGGGCCGACGAGACCGGGGCGTGGGCCCTGCAGAACCCGGTGAGCGCGTGGTGCTACGGCAGCCTGGCGCTGAGCGTCTTCTTGATGGTCGCGAGCACCGTGACGGTGCGGCTCGGGGGGCTGGCCTCGCTGGCGGGCAACCGCAAGGTCGGCGTGCCGTGGTACCGCAAGATGTTCGGCCTCGGGGCCAGCGGCGCCGAACACCGCCCGCCCAAGGCGGTGTGGTCCAACCCGATCGCGTGGCGCGAGGCCTCGGCCCGCAACCGCACGTTCGGCCGCATCCTGGCGCGGTGGTCGTTTGTGGTGCTGGGGGCGGCGTTCGGGTTCGTGCTTGTCGCGGCCTATCACACCGGCGCCTTCAACGCCCGGGACTTCCAGCTCGCGCTGCAGTACACCGTCATCGGCGAACTTGTCGTGATCGGGCTGGTGGCGATCAACATGTCGGCGACGGCGATCAGCCGCGAGCGTGAGGACGGCACGCTCGACCTGCTACTGACCACGCCGATGACACCCAAGTCGTACCTCTCCGGCAAGCTGCGGGGGTTGGTGGCGTACCTGCTGCCGCTGCTTGCGGTGCCGATGGGGACGCTTGCGCTTACGGCGCTCTACGTGGTCACCGGCGGCCTCGGGCGTGAGGACGGCGCGATGGTGGCGCTGACGGGTCTGGCTGCGAGCGGCCGGAACGCGCCGCAGACGCCGGTGCTCCTGCCGGAGGCGGCGCTGATCGCCCCGCTGGTCACCATCCCCTTCATGACCTTCTGCGTGATTGTCGGGCTCCAGTGGTCGCTCCGCAGCAAGGGCACGCTGGCCAGCGTCGTCGCAGCCGTCGGGGTGATCGGGGTCATCAGCGGCATCGTCGGGCTCTGCGCCTGGAAGTCGGGCGAGGGGATCTCGGTGCTGGGGCCGGTTCTCTCGGCCTTCAGCCCGGCGACGCTCATCTTCTCGTGCATCAAGCCGGGCGAGGCGCTCGCCGAGACCATCAACAACAGCAACCTCGGCTCGGCGCGGGTCTCGCTGATCATCGGCTCGGCGATCGCCGCAGCCGTCTACATCGGCGTGGTCTTCGGCATCCACGCCAGCATGGTCAAGAACTTCGACATGACCGTCCGCAAGCTGTCCGGTGTGAAGTGAGCCGGTGACTGTGTGGCATGCCCACGCTTCGTGGGCATGTGCTTGGGCCCGGTAGCAAGGCCCCATGCCCACGAAGCGTGGGCATGCCACTCAACCGATCCCTACACTCTGCCCATGCCGACGATCGCCGAGAACCTGACGTACTGGAAGCGCTACGACTGGAAAGACCGCGGCCGCGAGTGGGGCAAGGGCTACGGCTCCATCGAGCAGGGCTGGGAGCACGCCATCCTGCCCCGCATCGGCGCCTTCCTGCCGACCGGGCACATGCTGGAACTCGCCCCGGGCTACGGCGCGTGGACCGATCTGCTGCGTCCGACGTGCAAGAAGATGACGCTGGTGGACCTGACGCCCAACTGCATCGAGCACTGCCGCGAGAGGTTCGGCAAGCGGGGCATGTCGTACCACGTCAACGACGGCCGCTCGCTGGCAATGGTCGAGGACATGTCGATCGACTTTGTCTTCAGCGTCCACTCACTCGTCCACGCCGACCACGACGTGATGCGGGAGTACATCCTGCAGCTGGGCCGCAAGATGAAGCCGGGGGCGTTCGGGTTTATCCACCACTCCAACCTCGGCGTGTACGCCGACGAGCTGGCGGGCTGGGACCCGAAGGACACGCACTGGCGCGGACGTGACATGACCGGCGAGAAGCTCCGCGAGGACTGTCGCGAGGCGGGGCTGGTGTGTGTCTATCAGGAGATCATCCCCTGGGGCAGCGACAAGTGCATCGACGCCTACTCGCTGTTTGCCAAGCCGAAGCCAGGGCAGAAGCTCGCCGAGCGGGTGGAGCGGAACGAGGGGTATTGGCCGCACGTGTGGGAGCGGATCCGGGTCGGTGAGCGGTACGGCAGGCCGACCTGACAGAGCCCGACGCGCCAGCGGGGAGCCCCGGTAGGATGGCGGCATGGGGACCGCACCCGAAAGCCCGGCCCGGCACCGACGTCGCCCGTTCCGTCGCTTTCTGCATGTCATGCTCGACGTTCGTCAGCGGTGGTGGCTGGCGTTGTGGTTCTGGTTGCCGGTCGGCGGTGTTGTCGTCGTGGCGACGCTCTCTCGACAGAGCGATTTCGGGAATTCCAGCGCCACGTACGTGGACACCGTCTGGCTCGTTTCGGAGGGTGGTGGCTATCGGGTAGCCGAGTACCGAGATCGACCGCCCGTTCCGTTGTGGTTTGTGCATTGCAGGCTTGAGTACGCCACGGCACCAACTCAGTACAGGGCTCGCATCTCGTACACTTTCGGGAAGACTTCACAACCTCCGCTCCCGAACGACGATGCCGCGCTCCACGCGCTGATCGCCAAAGCACTGGCTGGCAATATCGACTCTGGGCAGTTTGAGGTGACTGATGATCGCGCAGCGAAATGGGTCTTTGACACGTGGAAGGACCTCGCCGGGGAGGGTGGTGGTTCCCGAACTGGACTCGCCGCTCCGAATACGCTCGCGGCGTACTACGGACTGAGCCTGATTAGGTGGCTCGCCATCGCCGGCATCGCCTTGAGCCTCCTGCACTGGCTGCTGTCGGGCATGCAGGTCGGCGCCTACAAGCGCATGCTCCGCCGCCACGAAGCCGGCCACTGCCCCCACTGCAACTACGACATCGCGGCCCACCCCGACGCGGTCTGCCCGGAGTGCGGGTGCGACCACCGGGCGAGGCGGCGGGAGGCCATCGACGCCCTCCGGCGGGCGAAGCAGTGGCCGCTCAAAGGCGCTCCCCCCTCGGACGCGTAGGGCTTCGCTCTAACCTTGATCCTTGCTAATATGTACCCGCACCGGCCGGGCCGGGCTGCGAGCAAGGAACGTCGCGATGCCGTCGATTCTTGAGAATGTCCGCCGCTGGAAATCGTTCGACTGGTCCGCCCGCGGGGAGGAGTGGTGCACCGGTTTCGGCGGCCCGGACGCTGCGTGGGAGCACACGATCCTGCCGCGGATACGGGCGTTCGTGCCGACCGGGCACGTGCTCGAACTCGGGCCGGGCTACGGCGTGTGGACCGAGAGGCTGCGGTCCGTGTCGGACCGCATGACACTCGTCGATCTCGCGCCCAACTGCATCAAGTTCTGCCGCAAGCGGTTCGGCAAAGCGAACATGTCCTACCACACAAACAACGGTCGATCGCTGTCGATGGTGGAGCTCGGCTCGATCGACTTTGTGTTCAGTTTCAACTCGCTCGTGCACGCCGACCACGAGGTGATGCGGGAGTATGTCCGGCAGCTGGGATCCAAGATGAAGCCCGGCACATTCGGCCTCATCCACCACTCCAACCTGGGCGCCTACGAGACCGAGATCGGCGTCATGGACCGCGCCTACGAGCACTGGCGCGGGCGCGACATGACGGCGGAGAAGTTCCGGAACGACTGCCGCAACGCCGGGCTCGTCTGCATCCACCAGGAACTCATCCCCTGGGGCAGCGAGCGGTTCATCGACACGATCTCGCTCTTCGGACGCCCGGGGCGCGGACAGACCTTCGCCGAATCGTCGCACGAGAACCCCGATTTCTGGGAGCAGGCCCGGGCGGGCGATCACTCGGCCGCGGCGTGGTACGCCCGGCCCGCGTAGGCCCGCTTAGAACTCCTTGCGCAGCCGCGCACTCTGGATGCCCAGCTGCCCCCGATACTTCGCGACCGTCCGCCGCGCGATCTCGATGCCCCGCTCGCTGAGCGCCTTGGCCAGCGCATCATCGCTCAGCGGCTTGGCCTTGTCCTCCTGGTCGATGACCTCCTGTAGGGCCGCCTTGATCGCGTCCCACGAGATCTCTTCGCCGCTGGCCGTCTCGGTGCCGCCGGTGAAGAACCGCCGCAAGGGGACCACGCCCCGCGGCGTCTGGAGGTGCTTGTCGGCGACGGCCCGGCTGACGGTCGCGACGTGGATGCCGAGCTGCTCGGCGACCAGCGTCATGGGCAGGGGCTTGATCGCCTGCGGGCCGTAGTCGAAGAACTCGCGTTGGGCATCGACCACGACGTTGAGCACCCGCTGCAGCGTGCGGCGGCGCTGCTCGACGGCGTCGATCAGCCACTGGGCGTTGCCCATGTTGGTCTTGAGGAACTCGCGGTCCTCCTTGGGCACGTCGCGGTCGCGGATCATCTCCGCGTATTCCTTGTTGATCCGCAGGTTGGGCAGCCGCGAGTCGTTGAGGTAGGCGATGTAGCGGTCTTCCTCTTCGTCGTACTCCACGATCGCGTCGGGGATGATGATCTCGGCCCGCTCGCGCACCAGCCGGCGCGCCGGGGCCAGGCTCAGCCGCCGCAGCAGCCCGAGCCCGGCCTTGATCTCGTCGAGTGTCAGGTCCTCCTCTTCGGCGATCTTGGGCAGGCGGTTCTGCATCAGGTCGTCGAGGTGGCCGTCCACCAGCCGCCGGGCCACCCGCAGCGTCTCGCGCCGGTCCTCGTCCGACTCCCACTCCTCGTGCTCCTCCATCGCGTCGAGCTGCAGCAGCAGGCACTCCCGCGCATCCCGCGCCGCCACGCCGGGCGGATCGAGGAAGAGCTGCACCGCGGTGAGCGCGCGCTCCATCGTGTCAAGATCAGGCTTGTTGCCGTCGGCGTCCGGCGGAGCACGATCGATGAGCGTCTCGAAGGGCGTGCGGAGATAGCCGTCCTCGTCGAGGAACGAGACGATCAGGCTGCCGGCGGGCCGGAGCGCTTCATCGACCTCGACGAGGCTCCACTGGTCCTTGAGCTGCTCGCCGAGCGAGGCGTCGCGGGCCGGTGCCGCGGCCATGGCGTCCATCTTGCTGTCCCGCTCGCCGTCGAGGCGGGTCGAACGGGTGCGGGGCTCGTCGTAGTCGTAGCGGTCGCGCTTGTCCACGAGCCCCGCAGACTCGCTGGTGTTCTCGGCGGCGTCGGGGTTGGAGGTCTCGTACTCCTCGAGCCGCGAGAAGTCCTCGGCGTTCTCCGACCCGCCCTGATCGGGTCTCTCGGGCAGCGCGTCGGGGTCGGGGGCGATCTCGGTCAGCTCGATCGTGGGGTTGCTGGCCAGCTCCTGCTCGAGCCGTTCTTCGAGCTCGGCGACCGACATCTGCAGGATCTCCATCGACTGGATGACCCTGGGGGCCAGCTTCATCGACTGGCCGAGGCGCATGTTCTGGGAGGTCTCGAACCGCATGGTCAGCCCATCTCCCGTCGACCCTCGATCGCGTCGGCGAGCACGGCCTTGGAGACGTATTCGAGCTGCGAACCGGTGGGCAGGCCCCGGGCCAGGCGGGTGACGGCGATGCCCCGCTTGCGGACCGCCTCGGTCAGGTAGAGCCCGGTGCCGTCGCCCTCGAGGGTGGGGTTGAGGCCGAGGATGACCTCGACGATCGCCTCGCCGCCGGGGTTGCGGGCCGGGTCGTCGAGGCGGGCGAGCAGGTCGGCGATGGTCAGTTCGCCCGGGCCGATGCCGTCGAGGGGGCTGAGGCGGCCCATCAGCACGTGGTAGAGGCCGCCGTACATGCCGGTCTGTTCGAGGGCGATGAGGTCCTTGGGCTGCTCGACCACCAGCACCCGGGTGCGGTCGCGGGCGGGGTTCTCGCAGATCGTGCAGGGGTCGTGGTCGGCGAGGTTGGAGCAGACCGAGCAGTGCCGCACGGCACGCTTGACGTCGGTGATGGCCCGGGCGAGGGCCAGAGCGGTCGGCTCGTCGGCCTTGAGGAGGTAGAACGCCAGCCGCTCGGCGCTGCGGCGGCCGATGCCGGGCAGGGTCGCCAGCTCGGTGATGAGCCGTTCGACGGGCTCGGGGTAGGCGCTGGTGCGCGTGGGCCCCGGCCGTCCCTGGCTGGATGTTCTGGCGGCTCCGTCCGACATAGTGCAAGTGTAGTGCCAACCGGCGGCAGCGCCCGTACGATTCGCCCATGACCGGCCCGAACACCGATTCCGCACCCGCCACCGAGACGCGGACCCCCGACCGGGGCTCCGGCGGGCTCGTCAGGCTGATCGTGATCGCGCTGCTCGTGACGCTCGCAGCCGTGGGCTACCGGAATCTGGTCCATCCCAACATCTTCCCGAAGCGGTTCGGCGTGGTGGTGCCGGGCTCGATCTATCGCTCGGGCAAGCTGACCACCGCGGCCCTGACCAAAGTGGTGCGCGAGAACGACATCAAGACCGTCGTCGATCTGGGGGCGTGGGTCGAACCCACCGAGGCCAACCGCCGCGCCAACGCGCGCGAGCAGGCGGCGTCCGAGGCCCTCGGGGTGGAGCGGCACGTGTTCCAGCTCATCGGCGACGCGACGGGCGACCCGAAGCAGTACGCCGAGGCGCTGAAGATCGTGCTCGACCCGGCCAACCAGCCGGTGCTGGTGCACTGCGGGGCCGGGACCGAACGCACCGGGTGTCTGGTCGCGATGTACCGGATGTACCACGACGGGCTCTCGCTCGACGAGGCGTACGCCGAGGCGGAGAAGGCCGGGCACAGCGGCGGGCGGAACCCGCATCTGCGCGGGGTCCTCGAAAAGTGGAGCGGGCCGGTGCTCGAATCGGTACGGACCGGTGAGCCGATCCGGGCGGACCACACCACCGAAGATCCGGGCGACCGATGAAGGCGGCGATCGCGTGGGTGTGCGCGCGGCGGTGGCGACAGGCGCTGCTGCTGGTCATCGTGAGCGCAGCCATATTTCTGCCGAGGCTCGGCGCGACCGGGCTCTCGATGAGCGAGGGGCACCGGGCGATCCCCGCGTGGGAGATGCTGGAGGATGCGCGCGCGGGTGAGGCGCATTGGCTGGTGCCGCGGATGTTCGAGACGGCGTATCTGCGCAAGCCCCCGGGCATGCTGTGGGCGATCGCGGGGAGCACGGCCGTCTTCGGCGAGACCGAGTTCGCGGCGAGATTCCCCAGCGCGCTATCAGCCATGTTGCTCGGGCTGGCGGTGTGGTGGTTTGCGACGCGGTGGTTCGGCTCGCCGTGGGGGCTGGCTGCGGGGCTGGCGCAGGTGCTGCTGCCGGTAACGTGGCCGAGCGCGCGCAGCGCGGAGATCGAGTCGTTGCACCTGCTGACGACGGGGTTGGCGTGTCTGGTCGCGATCCACATGGGGGTGTGCCGGTCGCGATCGGTGCTAGGGTGGGCGGCGGTGTTTGCGCTGGCCCTCGCGGCCATGCTCGTGACGAAGGGACCGGCGGGGGTGCCCTTCGTCCTCGCGGCCGTGCTTGTGCTGGGCATCGGCAAGGCCAGCCTGAAACGGCTCATCATGCTCGTGATCGCCGCGTCGCTGAGCGTGAGCCTGACGATGGGGTGGGTGCTCCGGCCCTTCTCGCAGGTGACCGAGCCGGCGGTGCGGCAGGGGGTCGAGTCGTTTCTGTGGGACACGTCGAACGTGCTGGAGATCCTGACGCTCGGGCCTGTTGTGCTGCTGACGATGCTGCCGGCCAGTCTGGCGTTGCTGTTTCCGTGGGGTCCGGATGCTCGGCGCGAGCGGCAGGCATCCGGCGAGGGCGCGACAGCTCCCACTGTCGATCTGTCGCGGAAGCTCGCGGGGGCGAGCGTGCTCTCGCTCGCGTTTCTGACGGCGTTCGGCGTGGACAACGCGCGGTACGGGCTGCCGCTGTGCGCACTGCTCACGCCGCTGGCGGCGTATGTCGCGCGGGGGAGTGCCGGGGCGTTCGTCGGCACGCGTCCGGGAATTGCGCGCGCGCTTCTTCTTCGGTCTCGGGTTGCGTGGCCCGTGCTGCTGCTGATCGGTGGGGTGCTCTATCTCGGTGTGTTTGAGCCGAAACGCCGCGCGAGCTCGGGGCGGGATGCGGGGATCGCGCTGGCGGCCCATCTGCCCGACGGCGCGGAAGTCTGGGCCGACGAGATGATCGAGGCGCGGCCCGAGGTGCTCTACTACGCCGTGCGCGAGGCGGAGCGGCAGGGGCGGGATGTTCGCGTCCGCTGGCTGAAGCCGAGCTTCCTGCCCGATGAACAGCCGGCGGGCTTGCTGCTGCTCCTGCGGGACGACGACCTCATCGACGAGGTCGGTGCCTTCCAAGTGGTGTCACGGTTCGGCGGCCTGCGCGAGCTCAGTCGCGGCAATGTCCACAAGTACACCTTTGTGCTCTTGGAATCAAGCGAGTAGCGCGCACGGCGTGTTGCCGTTGTGCTCGGATGTGACTCAGGGCTCGCGATGGAACGCCGCCACCAGGCTGGGCTGCGGCGGGTCGCGGTCTTCGGTGCAGTCGATGACCGGGTGGGCCGGGGTGAGGCCGAACCGGTCCATCCGCGAGTGCAGCTCGCTCGGGCAGAGCGGGTAGGGGGCGCACTCGCAGTCGTCGAGCGTGGTGCCGTCTTCGCGTGAGCGGGTGAGCATGAGGACCGTGCCGTGGGGCTTGGCGAGTGAGACGACACCGGCGAAGGCGTGGTCGCGGACGCTGGGGAAGACCGACTGGATGGTGTAGGCCTCAACGACGAGGCCGAAGCGCGCGCGCAGCCGGGTCGGCGGGTTGAGGACATCGGCGACGAAGAAGCGGTCGGCGTGTTCGGGGAAGCGCTGGCGGGCCCACTCGATGCACGTCGGCGAGATATCGAAGCCGCACGCGTCGTAGCCCCGGTTGGCCAGCTCGACGACGTCGTCACCCAGACCGCACCCGACAACGATGGTGCGGGCACCGGGCCGGACAAGACACGGGGCCTGCGTGTTGAGCCACTGGGTGAGCGGGCGGTTGACGCCGGCGTGGTGCCACGGAAGGCAGGTCGGATCGCCCGAGGCGTTCTTGTAGAGGTGTTCGTAGCGCTCGGCCAGCTCGGCGGTGGCCTGCCGGGCGGCTGCGGGCACGACGAACGGATCGGCGTCGATCTTGGGCCACGGGGGTGTGGTGGCGGTGTTGGCCTGTGCGGCCGCGTGATCCTGGTTGTTGATCATGACCTTGCCTCCGGCAAAGGCCGCGCAAACGGAAGCGGGCGACTGGTTCCCATCAGGCCCACCACGAGAAGCAGACCCGTCCTCAACTTGCCGAGGTTATCACAACTTGCCGAGCGCACGCAAGCAAAACCCCAGAGGTTCGGGGTTTGCACGTTTGTGAGGTGGTCTGACAGCCTGTACCCGGCTCAGCAGCCGGCGGTCCACGCGTTCAGGAAGCATAGGACGTCCTGGGTGTTGATGTTGCCGTCGCCGGTGCAGTCCGAGGAGGGGTCGTCGGAGGTCCAGGCGTTGAGGAAGGCGAGGACGTCCTGGGTGTTGACGAGGCCGTCTCCGTTGAAGTCGCCGGGGCAGGCCGGGACGGTGCCGGTGGCGACGATGGTGGCCGAGCCGTCGATCGAGGTGGTGACGCCCTCGATCTCGCCGGAGTTGGAGAAGGCCTGGAATCCGGTGAGGGTGATCTGGTCGCCGCTGATCGAGATGTTGCCTGCGATGGACGACTCGACCGCTCCGAAGTCGGCCAGGTTGAACGTGCCGTCGCCGATGAGGCCTTCGAGGATCAGGCCGTAGCCGGAGTAGCTGCCCGTGCCGGTGATGGTGGCGGCGACGGCGGGGAAGTCGAAGTCGCCCGCGCCGTCGACGGCGACCGGCCCGGTCTGGGTTCCCGGGGTGGCGTATGACACAGTGACCCCGGTGAGTGTGATATCCACGCCCCCGACGAAGAAGCCCCAGTCCATGTTGTACTCGAGCGAGCCGTCGAGCGCGAGCGAGAAGTCGTCGATGCTGATCGCCGTGGGTGCGGCGTAGTTGTCGAGTTCGACATTGATCCCGCCGCTGATCGAGGAGCCGTCGGTGTCGCACCGTTCGCCGAGGCCGGTCGGCTCGAGGCAGATCTGCGCCGAGACGCTGGACTGGTTGGACTGGATGGCTAGGTCGGCGACCTGCGCCAGCGCGGGGGTGGCGAACGCGGCAGCAATGAGGGCGGTGGTGCGCAGCATGTGGTCTCTCCTCAGGGGCGGTTGGTCGCGGCCGAAAGTGCCGCGTGGTGGACGGGCGGAAAGCGGTGCCGCGGACTCTCGCCCGCGGCACCGGAGGATAGTGGTCGGGTCGGCTCTACGTGCGGCAGGCCGACCAGTCGTTCAGGAACGCGAGCACGTCGAGGGTGTTGAAGCTCCCGTCCCGGTTCCAGTCGCCGACGCAGTCCTGGGCGTTCCAGGCGTTGAGGAAGAGCAGGACGTCCTGCGTGTTGACCTGGCCGTCGGCGTTGAGGTCGGCCGCGACGCAGGGATCGTTGGTCTCGACGCTCTGGATCCACGTTCGCCACGAGCCGCCCTCGGCCCATTCGTGGTGGCCCCAGTAGACCGAGGGATCGTTCGGATCGAACTCGACCGCCGAATAATCGCCCCAGCGACCGGCCGTGTAACCGGCGTTGGCGCTCTTGTGGATGAAGTCCTGCGAGAAGAGACCGGCCGGGTCGCACGGGGCGCGGAAGGCCGAGCCCATGGAGAGAAACTCCGAGGGTGAAGAGCGGGCGTAGCAGATCGCCACCGAGCCGTCGTCGGAGGCGTTGATCGAGCTGAAGAATGTGCGGATGTCGGGGCCGAGGTCGATATCGCCGGACTGCACGAGGCTTGGGTTGTTGCCCGAGCTGGGCCATCCGTTGGGCGCGATCTCGTACCAGCGCGCAACCACGCGGCTCGGGTTGACGTGGTGCGTCGCCCAGATGTGGCCGTCGGGCCCCTGGTCGACCGACCAGAAGCGGGCGTCGAAGGTGTTGGGCCGGCTGCTGGTGCCGAGCTGGGGCGGGTCTTCGGGCGCACCGTACGAGGGCACGGTCAGGTTGAACGAGTCAACGGTCGGCGTGCCGAGGATGTCGGAGAAGGCGAGCACACGCACCGCGGTGTTGTTGTTGGACGCCTCGCGGTGCTCGACCAGATAGACCGTGTCGCCGGTGCCGGTGGTCACGCGCGGATAGCCGGCCGACTGGGTGCTCGTGGAGAGCTCGAAGACGTTGGTGATCGTCGGAGGGCTGCCGACGAGCAGCGGGGCCTTGTCGTAGATGTAGACCGGGTAGCGTGCGCCGAGGCCGAAACCGTCGCCGGTGATGACCAGCGCGTTGTCGGTGACGCCGATGTTGGGCGAATCGAACAGATCGCCGGAGGTGCCGGTCGTGTCGAAGCGGTACTTGAACCACGTGCCGTTCGGGTCGGAATCGTCCGAAACTGCCACGAGGCAGTAGCTGCGGTTGCCGGGGGCGAACGCCTCGGCGGCCATCGCGAAGAATCGGCCGGATGTCGTGTCGTAGATGACCTCGGGATCGAAGACGAACCCGGTCGCGCCGACCGAGCCCCAGAAGCCGAAGCTGTCCTCGATCTCGTCCTGGAAGGTGCGGGTGCCGTCTTTGGTAAAGAACGAGATCTCGCCGTTGGTCATCGCGACGATGTGGTCGGGCCCGACGGCCATGTGCGGGTCCGGCGGCGTCCAGCCGGTGTTGACCACGCCGGTGAAGCCGACGCCGCTGCGGGTGGTGAGCACCTCGCGCTCGGCGCCGTCGATGTCCCGACGGTCGAACGTCGGCGGGATGTGCGGCTCGGGCGCGTCGGCCGAGGCGACCACGATGCCGTCTCCCAGATCGGCATCGCTGACCATCATCGAGGGCTCCATCGCCGGGGTCACGCCCGCTGTGCGCGCGCCCAGGTCGATCGGCGTCGGTGAGTGCATCGTGACGTTGACCGACGAGCTGTCGCCGAACCCGGCGTCGCCCTTCCACGCACAGAGCAGGGTGCCGTCGGGCGCGATCGCGAGTCGCCGCGTTCCAGCGGCCTCGCGCATCGCCTGCGTGCCGTGGACGCGGCCGGTGAGGCGGTACTGCTCGCCCGCGGGCCGGAGGTTGCTGTCGAACTCGCGGGCGAAGACGCCGGAGTCGTGCTCATCCCGGGCGTTGAAGGCGATGGTGATCCGTCCCGCGGTGTCCACCGCCACGGCTGCGGCGTTCTGCCGGCCGGCGCGTTCGGTGTTGACCACGGTCGGTTCGCCGATCGGTGCGCCGGCCCTGTCGAGCCGGGCGGCGAGAACGTCGTAGCCGAGCGCGCTATCAAGCACGTCGTGCCAGGCGAGGACGTAGCCATCGGCGGTCGCCGCGATCGAGGGCTCGACCGGCGTTTCTGCACCGGGGCGAGAGACACACACCGGCGCGGCGAGCGGCTCGCCCGCATCGGAGAAGGTCTGCACGCGCACACCGGCGGGCATCCCGGTCTCGGCGTCGAACGATGCGAAGGCGACAGCGAACGATCCGTCGGGCGCGGCTGCGAGGCTGGGGGTGGTGGTGCGGAGCGTCCGGCCGGCGTCGAGCAGCACCTCGCCGGTGCGCGCCGAGCCGTCGGCGTTGAACACGCGGAAGGCGACGCGTTCGTTGCGGTCGGGCTGCGCCGAGTTCCACGCGATGACGGCGCCGCCGTCGGGAAGGGCAACGACGACGGGGCTGTACTGCTCGCCCTCGGCGTGCTCGTTGACGGGGATCTCGGAGCCTCCCGAAGCCTGCGCGTTGAAACGCCTCGCGATGATCGCGCCTCCCCAGCCGTCCTGACCGGAACTCTGCCACACGGCCCACGCCGAGCTGTCGGGGGCGAAGTCGATGGCGGGGGCCATCACGTGCGACCCGGTCCAGATGTTCAGCGACGTCTCGGTGCCGATCGCCACGCCTCGATCGTCGAAGCGCTGGAGGTAGACGCCGTAGCGCCCCTGCTGCTGGCGCCGGCTGGCCCAGACCACCGCGAACGACCCGTCCGGCGCGACGCTCATCGCGGGGGCCTCCTGCGCGCTGGGCGCGTAGGTGCTGGCTCTGAACTCGGCGGTGTGGCGGAGCGGTGAATCACTCACAACCTGCGCCAACCCCGAGGCGGTCATGAGCGCGAGCACCGTCGCTGAGGCTGCGAGTATTCCTTGCTTCTTCATCCGCTCTCCTTGCTGATTCGGGTTTGACCCCCCGTCGGACCGGCAAAGCGCACCGACTGCGCAATGACAGTGTCCGACGTCCGCTACCAAACTACGGCAGGAGGACGTCGGACACAAGCCCGTTCGGGTGAAGTGTGGGTATTCGGATTCAGATTCTGGGCCGCTCAGCAGCCGGAGGTCCACGCGTTGAGAAACGCGAGCACGTCCTGCGTGTTGACGGTGCCGTCGCCGTTAAAGTCGGCGGACGCCTCTCCGGCGGTCCACGCGTTGAGGAAGGCCAGGACATCCTGGGTGTTGACGTTGAGGTCCTGGTTGAAGTCGGCGGGGCAGCGGACCTTCACCATCGAGATCATGCCGAAGCCCGCGTGCAACTCGCAGTGGTAGGGGAAGTCGCCGGCGTCGTTGAATGTGTGCAGAAACTCGGCCGGCGGGGGCGTCGGCACGCCGCTGAAGAACTCGTCTCCCTCGTCGGGATCGTTCGGGTTGCCGCTGACGACATTGTGCGAGCCCGAGACCCAGACCCAGCGGACCGAGTCGCCCGGCGCGATGACCAGATCGATGTCGCCGTTGGTCTGGCCGTTGTAGACAAAGCTGAGCCCGTTGAGCTCGACAGTGAACTCGTCGGCGAGCAACGGTGCTGACGCGATCGCGATGAGTGCCATCGCGGTTCCGATAGATGTGCGGCGCATGATGTGACCTCCATTCTCAAAGTCGAGCGCTCCATCCGTAAACAACCGGATCGACTCGCTCATCCTGAGAATACGAGAGCGTGGAACACCGACGAACCCACTGATTGGTGGGGACAAGCCAAGCCGATCTCCGCGGCGAGCGAGACAGAACGCGTGCTGCCTAGTTGCACCCCTGTGACCACGCGTTCAGGAACAGAATCACATCGTGCGTGTTGATCCGGCCATCGCCGCTGATATCCGCCTCGGGCTCGCGGAGCTGCCACGCGGCCAGATACACCAGCACATCGATCGTGTTGACCTGCCCGTCGAACGACCAGTCGGCGATGCACCGGTCGTTGCGCCACATGCTCGCGGGGATGGGCTGGCGCGGCAGGTCGGGGCCCTCGATCCGGACGATGAGCCCGCGGCGGCTGGTGCGCTGGAAGTACTCGACCCGGAGCTTGTGGTATCCGGCCTCGAGCCCCAGACCCACGGCGCGTTCCTGCATGCCGTGGAGCCCGTCGTTGTCGATCACCAGATCGTCGCCGATGTACAGTCGCGAGCCGTCGTCGGACTCAATCGACAGGGTGTAGAAGCCGGTCTCGGGAACACTGATCGCGCCGAGGAACACCGCGCCGACGTTGATCGATTGCCCGCTGCCGGCGAACGCGCCGACGCCGCCGATGATGTTGAGATCGGGCCAGACGCCGGTGCTCTCGCGCTCGAGTGTCGAGAAGTCGGGGAGCTGCTCGGGGGCCTGCAGGGCGTAGTAGTCGGCTGCGAGACCCGGCCGGCTCGGTCCGATCGCGACCGCGTCTCGGACGGGGACGACGTCCAGCTCGACATCCGCGAGTTCCTGTACGCCTCCGAGGTTCTCCGCGATGTAGAAGAAGCGGTCGTCGCCGGTGTAGTCGGTCGGCGGGGTGTAGAGCACTTCGTCGCGTCCGCCCTCGCCGGTACCCTGCGAGATGGAGACCGTCCCGCCCCGGAAGGTGACGTTGCTGACCGAGGCCACCGTGAGCGGCGAGCAGTTGAGCGGAACGTCGTTGGCAAGGACATCAATCAGCTGGGGTGTGTTCTGCATGGACGTCACCTGGTCGGCGTAGACAAACAGACGGCTGTCGCCGGTGAGGTCGCACGCGCCGTCAAGGTAAGTCGAGACGTGCGTGATGACCCGCGGGTGGAAGCCGAGCACGATGTTGTTCATGCCGCCCGGGCAGGTGTGGCAGTAGGACATGATCGTGCCGCCGTAGGCCTGCGAACAGTCGCCGTTGCCGCAGTTGTCGATGACGGGGTCGTACCCGTCGTGGGTGTGGAGCGTGCCGAAGTTGTGGCCGAGCTCGTGCGCGACGACCATGAGGTCCCAGTTGCCGCCGTCGTGGTCCCGCAGCGGGTAGGGGAACGAGCCGTTGACGCCGGAGAGCCCGTAGCCGTAGGTGTTGTGGCAGAGCACGCTGACCCAGGCGACACCGCCGCCGTAGGCGCCGCTGAGCTTGTGGGCGAGGTCGCGCTCGATGTGGCGCATGTTGGAGTTCCACTCCGAGCGGAAGAGATCAAGACTCCCCCCGTCGTAGGGATCGACGTTCTCGTCCCAGACACGGATGAAGGGGACGACGAGGCGCACGTTCAGGTCGCGGGTATAGATCTCGCTGATCGCGCCGAGCAGGGTGACGGCGTAGGCTGCGGAGGCGTTGATGTCGCCGCCGAACTTCAGCGACGTGTACTCGAAGTCGGAGTCGATCGCGATGCTGGCGACGCGGCAGGGGTTGTTGCGCTGGCCGGAGTCTCCGTCGTCGTGTCCGACGTGATCGAGGTCGAGCCCGAGCGGGTTGATGTGCTCGGGGCCGACGTTGCAGGTCCACCCGTTGGCAAAGTCGGGCGGCTCGGGGAAGGAGGCCAGATCCGCGATAACCGTCGGCAGCTGGCCGCCGACCGGGCCGCTGGTGAGAATGGCGGTGTTGCCACCGGAGCGGATCACGCCGTGTGTGCCGTAGGGCGAGAACGAGAGGAAGACGGCCGACTCGGCATCGCCCGCGACCGTGCCGCGGAAGAGCGAGACGTCGGGCGCTCCGATCTCGAAGTCGCCCTCGTCGGTGCCCAGAACCACAGACGCGTCGGGCGTGAGCATCTCCATCGGCTCGAGCACCAGCTCGGCGTCGTCGCCGAAGGGCATGGGGAATCCGGTGAGCCGGAAGGCCTCGGTTTGCGCGCGCACGACTGCGACCGCTTCGGCATTGAGCGTGACTTCTCGGACGCCGTCGGTCGCGTCGTGGCCGACGAGCGGCGAAGCCCGCTCGGGCTGGGCGACGACCGAGGACACACAAACGGCCAGCAGCGACGCGGCCAGAGAACCAACAGCACGGGTATCAGACATGGGGACTCCTCTGTGCCGAGTGTATCAGGGCGGGACGCCCGCTCCACACCCTTTCGAGACTGTGCAAACAGGGCCGGCTGCGGTTTCCACAGCCGGCCCCGGGGTTGTCATGCAGATCGCGAGGCGTTCGGCGTGGTCGCCGTCAGCACCCGGCGTTCCAGAGGTTGAGGAACACGAGCACGTCCTGCGTGTTGACGGTGCCGTCGCCGTTGGCATCGGCCGAGCCGTCGCCGATGACCCACGCGTTGAGGAACGCGAGGACGTCCTGCGAGTTGACGCTGCCGTCGCCGTTGAAGTCGGCGTAGCAGTCAATCGGTTCGGCGACCATGCCCGTGACGGTCAGGGCGTAGCCCTGCGCACCGACGTTGACCGCGGCCGCGTTGATCCGGACCGTCCACTCCCCCACCGCCGGCAGCGAGACATGGACCTGCTCGATGTTATTGCGGTCGTCCTTGGAACCGCCGGTGGTGCTCTCACCGCCGCTGAAGACGTTGCCCTTGTATACCGTGCCGTTGGGCGCGACGACCTCGAGGTCCAGATCGTTGACCGGAGCGAAGTTGGTGTTGGCCGCGCCGGCCGGATCGGTGAACGACATCGTCACCCGGAGCTGCTCGGCAGTACCGGTCACCTCGATGGGGTATTCGACCACCTCGGAGGTGTCCATGCCCGAGGCGTTGCGCACGTCCATGACCCACATCGTGCGGGAGTCGCCCGGGAAGTAGAGCGCCTGGTCGGCGAGCAGCCGGCCCCAGCCCTCACGGTTGGACGGGTATCCGCTCACGCCGGTCATGTCGACTGAGCTATTGATGAGTGTGCCCTTGATGAGCGCGCCGGACGGGATGAACGCGTCGGCGCCGTTCGCGGCACCGGAGGGGTAGAACCCCTCGGAGAAATACTGCCTGACCAGAAGACCCACGCCGCTGATCGCCGGGCAGGCCATCGACGTGCCCGTAAACGTCCGTGTGCCGCAGGAGGAAGTGCTGTTCGCCGAGTTGGTGCTGCAGCCGGGGGCGTAGATCTCGGGCTTGCGTCGGCCATCGCTGGTCGGGCCCGAGCCGCCGGAGCAGTGGCTGGCCTGGCTAGGTGCGTCGCGGCTTGCGCCGACCGCGAGGACGTTCTTGGCGTTCTCGGGGTTCTTGAGGAACGAACCGTTCGTCACCGCGAAGGCGACCATGTTGTCCTCGTAGTCGTAGGTAAAGCGGTCGATCGCGCGGCTCATGCCGTCGTAGTTGGTGGTGTTGTCGTTGCCCCAGCTATTGGAGTGCACGCGGGCGCCCTGGCCCTCGTGCTGCACGAGCATGTTGTAAAACGAGTTCTCGCTGAACGAGGGGATCGTGTCGAACGCGATCCTGGCGAGGTACGCCATGCCCCGGTTGTCGTTGGCGGTGCCCGCATCGCCCGCGGCGGTGCCGGCGGTGTGCGTGCCGTGGGAATCCGATCCGTTCGGGGCGTTGTACGCCACGATCTTGCGGTGGTTCGGGCCGGGGGGGTCGCCCTCGGGGTCGCTGAACGCGCAGTGGTTGATATTGATGCGGCCGTCGATGTGACCGAGGATCTGCCCCTCGCCGTGGAGGCCGTTCGCCCAGAGCGGGGTCATGCCGCTGCTGTTGGACTGAATGATCCAGGCGGTGGACGAGTTCCGCATGGTGATCTCGGGGAAATCGTCGATGAACTGCACACCGTCGATCTCGGCGAGCTGGCCCGCCATCGCGCTCGGGGCGAGCACCTGCAGCACGGGCTGATCGCCGATCGACGAGATCGAGACCACCTCGGTCTCGTCGCTCATCGCGAGGATCGCATCGACCGTCTGCTGCACGTCTGCGTCCACGAAAAGGTCGATCGCCAGCGCCGACATGCCGATGCCCTGCAGCAGCAGGCGGTCGTTGGTCACAAGCTCGCGCTCGCCGAGGTCGGGAGCGATCTTCCAGGCGTTGTCGAAAGGAGCGTGCCAGCGAACAAACCCGAGCTGCGCAACCCGCTCGGCGTCGGCACCGGCGAACGTGGCGACGAAGCTGTTGATCGGCAGGTAGTCCCCGAGGATCACGCCGGCGTCGGCCAGGGCCTCGCGCCGGGCGGGGGTCATGGGGCCGTCGAGCTGAATGACGTACCGGCCCGCCTGGCCGGCCAATGTCTCCAGACCGCCACGCGGGGCCGAGGCGTCCACCTCGCCGGTCTTGAGATAGATCGAGGTCGGGCTGACCTTGCCGATCTTCTGCGTGTTTGAGAACGCGTCGTCGGGAGCCGCGAGGGCCTGCCCGGCCATGGCGCTCAGGATCGCGGCGGACGTGAGGGCGAGGCAACAGATCGTCGGACGGGTTCTCATCGGCACACTCTCCTGCAGGGCCCGTGCGGGCTGCTCTGGTCTTGGTATCTCTCTATCGTCCCGCCGCCCGCGTTGCTGGCTCGCCACCCGGCGAGAAGGCCTGCGGGGCCGGAACGGCACTCCGAACAATCGGATCACTCGCGGCTCTCCGAGGGGTCACCGACGGCTTCTTGGTTATTCGGGCCTTCCCCCTCGTGGGAACACCCGCGGTCTGCACCCCGTTCCGAGCCGCGACAGGATGGGCCACCCGACGAAACGGGAGGCCAGACACCCCCTGTACCGTACCCGGCGGGGCGGGGTCAAGAACAAACTCAGAACCCGCACTCCGATCCGTCCGGGGGCGTCCTGTGGATCCCGCGCCGGCGGCTGGCGGCAAGAAAAAGCGCCCCGAAGCAGGGCTTCGGGGCGCTGGGTCTGCAAGTGGATGGTTGTGACCTGTTCGTGCTGCGGTGCTCAGCAGCCTTCGTTCCAGAGGTTCAGGAAGGCCAGCACGTCCAGGGTGTTTATGTCACCGTCGCCGTTGATGTCGGCCGAACCGTCGCCGGCGTTCCAGGCGTTCAGGAACGAGAGGACGTCCAGCGTGTTGACATCGCCGTCGCCGTTGAAGTCGGCGATGCAGCCGCCGCAGTCCACGTCCTCGAGAAGGAAGGCGTCGATCGCGGCCTCGGTTTCCGAGTCGTTGGGGTTGTCGGTCGCGTTGAACCGGATGCGGAAGCTGTCGGTCAGCTCGACGTAGTCGCGGATGTGGAACACGGGCACGACCCACTGCTCGCCCGCGCTGCGGGTCGTCTCGAGCTGGACCCAGGAGTTGCCGCCGTTGCTCGAGACCTGCACGGTGAGACGGTCTTCGTCGTTGTTGTCGACGAAGAACCAGCGGGCGTAGGAGACCGTCGGATCGACGGTGCCCGTGAGGTCGTAGATCGGCGAGATCAGGCGGGTCGGGCCGCCGTCGAGGTCGCGGTTGAAGATGGTGCCCTGGGTCTGGTAGCAGTTGCCCGAGCCGTCGTAGTCGCCCGAGGGGGCGCCGCTGCCGAACGGCGTGCCGATGGCCCAGCCGCCGGTCTCGACATCGACGTTCTGCACCGTGAATCCGGCGCTGTTCTCGAAGTTGAGCTTGGCGATCAGGGTTCGGCTCTCGGCCGAGTACGCGCCGAAGAAGGTGTCCGGCGCTTCGGCCGGGTCGCTGCCCTCGGTGCCGTCGGTCGCTTCGGCAGAAACGTAGTAGGCGACATCGGTCTGGCAGTCGATCGCGGGGAAGACCGCTTCGTACTCGTTGTCGCTCAGCTCGTTCATGGGGATGGCCACGAAGCCGGAGCCCGAATTGACATGGAGCATGCCCGTGCCGGGCTCCGGGTCAAACCCGTTGCTGCCGGTGATGGATACGCGGAACGTGGTGCCGCCGGAGGGCGACACGAGCGTCGGGCGCCCGTCGGGGTAGGCGAACGCCAGCGGCTCGATCTCCGGGTAGGGGATGGTGTGCTGGTCGAACGCGAGCGCGAGGTCGTCGTAGTTGGGTGTGCCGTTGAAGATGTTGCCGTCATCGTCGTCGACGGTGAGCATCTCGATCGCGGTGCCGGGGTGGGCCGAGTTGCTGCCCGAGCCGCCGGTGGTGATCATCGACCAGTCCACGAAGAGCTGCTGGATCTCTTCGAGCCCGGCCTCCGAGCCGTAGGTGGTGCCGAAGTGTTCGCGGGCGTGCCACCACAGGCCACCGAGCACCTGCCCGCAGTCGTGGATCGCGCCCTGACAGGGGTAGGTGCGGACGGTGTTGTCGTTGTCGCGGAGGTGGCCGTTGAGGAAGAAGAACTCCCCGACGATGCCCGTGTCATAGAGCATCTCGCCGCAGGTGTCGCCGTAGCCCTCGCCGAAGGCACCCTGTGAGAGGTTGAGCCGGTTGACGATGTAGTGGCCGTACTCGTGTGCCACGACCGTCGTGTACGCGGTGTTGTTGCAGCTGCCCGCCTTGCGGTAGAAGTTGATGCTGTTGCCGTCGAAGAAGGCGTTGCAGCTGGAGTTGATGTTGACGTTGGTCTGGCAGACGAAGTCCATGCCGTTCCAGCCGGACCGGTCGGCGATCAGGTTGTGAATCTTTCCGGTGTGGATGAACGCGTTGACCTGCGCGGTCTCGAACTCGCTCGGGGTCTGGTTGAAGGTCAGGTTGGCCTCGACCCCGGGGGTCGCGGTGCCGCTCTCGGAGAGCACGCCGCCGGAGCCCTGGTTGTTGATGTTGCACCACTCGCCGACGTCGAAGGTGGCGCTGATGGTCACGTTGGAGTTGCCGCCGTGGCTGATGTTGAACACACCGTCGTCGTCGGTGTAGGCGTTGTTGCCGCCGGAGATCGCCACGCGGATGTCGTTGACGTTCAGCAGCGCCGGCGGGTTCTCCGGCCGGTCCGGCTGGTTGCCCGGGCTGCCGAAGCCCTGGACGCGGCCGAACACGTCGATGTGGTGCACCTCGTTGCGGGCCTCGAGCAGGGCACCCGTCGAGGCGTCCACGAAGAACGTGTACTTCTCGCGGCGGAGCAGGTCGGGGTTCTCACCCACGAACTGCCACGCGCGGACCGCTTCGAAGCCGATCTCGGTCTGCCGCTGGAAGACGACGAGCTCGGGCGCGGACCACTTCGGCAGGCGGCCGTACTCGGTGCCCCGGATGAAGTTGGTCGCGTCCTGCCCGGTGAGGGTCATCGGCGCAAAGCCGCCCTGCGGCGCGGGAACGAACAGGCCCGCGGCGTAGACCACCGACCAGGTGCCGTCGTGGTTGTTGTGTGCCAGCACACGGCCGACGCTCGAGTCGACCGGGAGCCCCTGCATGGTCTGCGTGTAGTGGAACACGAAGAACTCGCCGAACTTCACGTCGAAGGCCGCGGTCTCGTCCAGATCGAGCGGGCCGGCACCGAAGGCCAGCACGTGGTCGTTGAGCCAGCCCTCGGCCGCCTGCCGCGGCGAGTTACCGGTCGTCATGTTGTTGCCGTAGACGATCCGGGTGCGTCCCTGATCCTCGAAGAACCGGATCCCCGGGAATTGCTCGCTCAATTGGTCCTGCGCCGCCGGGCCAGCTTTACCCTCGGCCATGGCCGCCGGGGCCCCAGCACACGCCAATACCGCGGCTATTGCCAACATGTTCCGTACATTCTTCATGGAAGTCTCCTGCTCTCTCTTCTTACCGACACGAGGATCAATCCCCCAAAAAGCACGCCGGGGGCGTCAGCCCCCGGCGTGTGCTGAATCTTCAGATTAGCAGAAGGCGCGGTCCTAGCAACCGGCATTCCACAGATTCAGGAACGCGAGCACGTCCAGCGTGTTCACGGTGCCGTCACCGTTGATGTCCGCCGAGCCTTCGCCGGCGTTCCAGGCGTTCAGGAACGCCAGTACGTCGAGCGTGTTCACGGTGCCGTCACCGTTGAAGTCGGCGATGCACCCGTCGTTGCAGACCGCGTCGGTGATGGTGAACTCATCGACGGCCGCCTCGACGATGGAGCCGCTCGCGGCGTCCTCGGCGACAAATCGGACCTGCACAGTGCTATTCGGCGTGACGAAGTCGGCCACGCGGAAGGAGTGGTAGAACCAGCCGCCGGAGGCCTCGATGCCGGCCGGTCCGACCGTCTCGGCGTTCACCCACGAGCCGCCGTTGGTGATGTCCACGCGGAAGGTGTCGTTGTTGGGATCGGCACCTTCGTCGTTGGAGTACCAGCGCCAGTAGCCGACCACGGGGTCAACGTTGCTGGAGAGATCGAAGACGGGGCTCTTGAGCGTCGTCTTGCCGTTGTCGACGTCGTAGGTACCGAGGCCGCCATCGTCGCGACCGTCGGTGACCCAGCAGATGGTGCCGTCGTCGGAGACGTCGTCACCGGGCTGTGCCGCGGTCGGCATCGGGTCCATGCGGTTCCACACGCCCGTGGTGGCCGTGTCGCCGGCGTCGCCGACGGTCCAGCCAGCGGTGGTCTGGAAATCGAAGTCGGCCACGACGTCGAGCCCGTCGAGGGCCTGCGCCGAGTAGAAGTCACCCTGCGGGTCGCCGTAGGTGTTGCCGTCGTCGCCGTCGACCTGGAAGAAGAACTCGACAACCGACGTGCAGTCGGCGCCGGGCAGCGTGGCGGTGTAGGAGTCGCCGCCGTTGTAGGCGAGGCTGGCGTTGGTGAGGCCCGCGCCGTCAATCTGGAACCAGATCTCGGCGGTGGCGGGGATCGGGTCCACGCCGTTGGCCGTGATCTCAACTGCCACGTCGGTCGTGGCGTTGGGGGTCAGGACTTCGGGCAGCCCGCCGGGGTAGGTGAACAGGATGGGCTGGATGTCGGGGAAGGGGATCTCGTGGAGCGTGAACGCCGCCCGGAGGTCGTTGTAGTTGGGCGTGCCGTTGTCGAGGTTGCCGTCGTTGTCGTCAACGGTGAGGACCTCGATCGCGGTGCCGGGGTGGGCCGAGTTGTCGCCCGAGCCGCCGGTGGTGATCAGCATCCAGTCCACGAAGAGCTGCTGGATCTCGGTGAGACCGGCCTCGGAGCCGTAGGTGTCACCGAACTCCTCGCGGGAGTGCCACCACACGCCGCCGAGGAGCTGACCACAGAAGTGGACAGCGCCCGAGCAGGGATAGGTGCGGATGGTGTTGTCGTTGTCGCGGATGTTGCCGCCGTTTGTGAAGAAGTTCTCGCCGACGATGCCGGTGTCGTAGAGCATCTCGGCGCACACGTCACCGAAGCCCTCGCCGAAGGCGCCCTGCGAGAGGTTGAGGCGGTTGACGATGTAGTGGCCATACTCGTGGGCCACCACCGTCGTGTAGGCGGTGTTGTTGCACCCGCCGGCCGCGCGGTAGAAGTTGATGCTGCTGCCGTCGAAGAAGGCGTTGCAGCTCGAGTTGATGTTCACGTTGGTCGTGCAGACGAAGTTCATGCCCGTCCAGCTCGAGCGATCCGTGATGAAGTTGTGGATCTTGCCGGTGTGGATGAAGGCGTTGAGCTGCGCCGTCTCAAACTCGCTGGGGGTCTGGTTGAACGTCAGCGTGGCCTCGACGCCGGGGGTCGCGGTGCCGCTCTCGGACAGAACGCCCGTGCCCGACTGGTCGTTGACGTTGCTCCAGCGGCCGGTGTCGAGGTTGGCCGAGATCGTCACGTTGGTGTTGCCGCCGTGGCTGATGTTGAAGTTGCCGTCGGCGTCGGTGTAGGCGTTGTTGCCGCCGGAGATCGCCACGCGGACGTCGTTGACGTTGAAGAGCACGGGCTGGTTGCTCGGCATGTCGGGCAGGTTGCCCGGCGTCGCGAAGCCCTCGACCCGGCCGAACACGTCGATGTTGTGCACCTCGTTGCGGGCCTCGAGCACTGCGCCCGTCGAAGCATCAACGAAGAACGTGTACTTCTCGCGGCGGACCAGGTCGGGGTTCTCACCCACGAACTGCCACGCGCGGACCGCCTCGAAGCCGGTCTCGGTCTGCCGCTGGAAGACGACGAGCTCGGGCGCCGACCACTTCGGCAGGCGGCCATACTCGGTGCCCCGGATGAAGTTGGTCGCGTCCTGCGCCGTGTGGGTCATCGGGGCGAAGCCGCCCTGCGGCGCGGGCACGAACAGGCCCGCGGCGTAGACCACCGACCAGGTGCCGTCGTCGTTGTTGCGCGCGAGCACGCGGCCGACGCTCGAGTCGACCGGGAGACCCTGCATGGTCTGGGTGTAGTGGAAGGCGTAGAACTCGCCGAACTTCACGTCGAAGGCCGCGGTCTCGGTGAGGTCCACCACGCCGGCGCCGAACGCCAGCGCGTGATCATTGAGCCAACCCTCGACCGCCTGACGCGGTGAGTTGGCGGTTGTCATCTTCTTGCCGTAGATGATGCGGGTGCGGCCCTGGTCCTTGTGGTACCGCACGCCCGGGAACTGCTGGCTCAACTCATCCTGCGCCGCGGGGCCTGTCTCGACCTCGGCCATCGCGGCCGGGGCACCGACGCACGCCATCAACGCGGCGATCGCCAGCACGTTTCGTACCTTCTTCATCTGTGTCTCCTGCTCAGGTTCACATCCGGGAAGAACATCTTCCCCTCAAAGACACGCCGGGGGTGTCAACCCCCGGCGTGCGATCAAATCCTCTACTCAGCAGCCTTCGTTCCAAAGGTTCAGGAACGCGAGCACATCCTGCGTGTTCACGTTGCCGTCACCGTTGATGTCGGCCGAGCCGTCGCCGGCGTTCCAGGCATTCAGGAACGAGAGCACGTCCTGCGTGTTCACGTTGCCGTCGCCGTTGAAGTCGGCGATGCAGCCGCCGCAGTCAACCTCATCGAGGATGAACGCGTCGATGCCGCCCTCCACGCGGGTATCGCTGCCGCCATCAACAGCGCTGAACCGCACGATCACGTTGTTGGTCAGCGAGACGTAGTCGGCCACGCGGTGGCTGACGAAGACCCACTGGTCGCCCTGATCGGTCAGGTCCTCGACGGTCGCCCACGTCGCACCGCCGTCGTCGGAGAGCTCGATGGTCATGCGGTCGGTGTTGTCCACCGCGCTGAACCAGCGGGCGTAGCCGAGATACGGATCGTCCAGACCGGACAGATCGAACGTCGGCGAGAGCAGACGGGTCGGGCCGCCGTCGAGATCGGGATTGCCCAGGCCGTTGCCGGTGATGTACGCCTTGCCGGATCCGTCGTAGTCCTCGTTGGGGTTGCCCTGCACGATCGACCGCTTCCAGCCGCCGGCGTTGACGTTCTCGTTGATGACGGTGAACCCGTTGTCGTCCTCGAAGTCGTCGTCGAGAAGGACCGTGCGGGATTCGGCGGCGTAGGCCTCGTAGGCGTCGCCCGGGGCCCCCTGCGGGTCACGACCGGTCGCGCCGTCGGTCGACTCGGCCGAGACGTAGAACCGGACCTCGGAGCGACAATCGATCGCCGGGAAGACCGCTTCATACACGTTGTCGGACGACTCGATCATGTCGATCTCGACAAAGCCCGAGCCGGTGGCCACGTGCAGCACACCCGTGCCCGGCGCGGCCTCGAAGCCGGTGTTCGGGAACACGAGCACATCGAACGAGGTGCCGCCGGAGGGCGAGACCATCGTGGGCAGGCCGCTGGGGTAGGTGAAGATGAGCGGCACGACCGGCGGGCAGTCGATGTTGTGCTTGTCGAACGCCGCGCAGATGTCGTCGTAGTTCGGCGTGCCGTTGTTGAGGTTGCCGTCGTTGTCGTCGATGGTGAGGACCTCGATCGCCGTGCCGGGGTGGGCCGAGTTGTCGCCCTGGCCGCCGGTGGTGATGAGCATCCAGTCCACGAAGAGCTGCTGGGTTTCGGTCAGGCCGGCTTCGGAGCCGAAGGTATCGCCCATGTTCTCGCGGATGTCCCACCAGACGCCGCCGAGGAGCTGGCCGCAGAAGTGGACGGCGCCCGAGCAGGGATAGGTGCGGTTGGTGGTGGCGTTGTCACGGATGTTGCCGCCGTTGGTGAAGAAGAACTCGCCGACGATGCCGGTGTCGTAGAGCATGTGGGCGCACACGTCGCCGAAGCCCTCACCGAAGGCACCCTGCGAGAGGTTGAGGCGGTTGACGATGTAGTGGCCGTACTCGTGGGCCACAACCGTCGTGTACGCGGTGTTGTTGCAGCTGCCCGCCTTGCGGAAGAAGTTGATGCTGTTGCCGTCGAAGTAGGCGTTGCAGCTTGAATTGATGTTGACGTTGGTGGTGCAGCGGAAGTTCATGCCCGTCCAGCTCGAGCGATCCGTGATGAAGTTGTGGATCTTGCCGGTGTGAATGAAGGCGTTGACCTGCGCGGTCTCGTACTCGCTGGGGGTCTGGTTGAAGGTCAGCAGCGCCTCGATACCCGGCGTCGCGGTGCCGCTCTCGGCCAGCACGCCGCCGGAGCCCTGGTTGTTAATATTGCACCACTCGCCGAGGTCGAAGTTGGCGCTGATGGTCACGTTCGAGTTGCCGCCGTGGCTGATGTTGAAGTTACCGTCGGCGTCGGTGTAGGCGTTGTTGCCGCCGGAGATCGCCACACGGACGTCGTTGACGCTCATCGCCACCGGCGGGTTGCTGGCCATGTCGGGCAGGTTGCCCGGGCTGCCGAAGCCGTCCACGCGGCCGAACACGTCGATGTTGTGCACCTCGTTGCGGGCCTCGAGCAGCGTGCCCGTCGCGGCGTCCACGAAGAAGGTGTACTTCTCGCGCCGGACAAGGTCGGGGTTCTCACCCACGAATTTCCATGCGCGGGCCGCGACCATGCCGTCGCCGCTGTTGACCTGGTAGGCCACCAGTTCCGGCGCCGACCAGACAGGAAGACGCCCGTACTTCGAGCCCTTGATGAACGCCACGGCCTCGGCCCCGGTGCGGGTCATCGGCGCGAACCCGCCGTCGGGGCGGGCGGCGTACATGCCGGCTGCGTAGACCACAGACCATGTCCCGTCCATGTTGTCGCGAACAAGCACGCGTCCCGGGCTCGAGTCGACCGGCAGGCCGTCCATCTCCTGCACGTACTGGTACGCCCAGAACTTGCCGTAGCTCACATCGCCCGACCAGGTCTCGACGAGGTCGAGGCTGCCCACGCCGAACACGTCGCCGTGCTCGGAGAGGAACGTCTCGGCCGCGACGCGGGGGCTGTCGGCCATCGTCATTTTCTGCCCGTAGACGATCCGCGAGCGGTCGCCGTCGTGCCACATGCGGACGCCGGGGTGCTGCTGCATCAGGTCTTGCACGGCCTGGATCGTCTTCTCCCCGCCGGCCAGTGCGTTGGTCGATCCCGCGATCGTCGCGAGGCACAGTGCGGTCAATAGCTGCTTGCGAATCTTCATCATCTATCCGTTTCCTTCCGTCGGGGTGTTCATCTCAGACTGGGTCTGTCGTCAGGTCCGGTCCGCGCCGGCCTGTGGTCCTCTCAAACCGCGCGAGCGGTCGTGTTCTCTCTAGCAGCCGGGCACCCACGCGTTGAGGAACGCCATCACGTCGAGCGTGTTGACGCTGCCGTCCTGGTTGATGTCCGCCGATCCGTCGCCCGCGGTCCAGGCGTTCAGGAAGGCGAGCACGTCCTGGGTGTCCACTGTCCCGTTCCCGTCAAAGTCCGCGACGCAGCCGCCCGCGCCGTTGATCGTAAAGTCCGCGTCGTTGATGTCCTCGCCCGCGCCCTCTTCGAGATCGAACACCGTGGCCCGCACCCTGCCCCGCGTGGTGTAGACATCCGGCACCGTCCACGTGAACGCGCCGTCGTCAACCTCGAAGCTGTTGATCACCACCGGCCACGTCTGGCCTCCGTCGAGCGACAGTTCGAGCTTGACGTAGTAGGTGTCGATGTCGTCGTCGGAGATCCACTCGATCTCGACCGAGTCTCCCGGATTGAACGTGCCGCCCTGGTTGAGCGAGCGGACGTAGATTGACGGGTCCGTACCACCGGACGAAACCGGGACGTGCATCACGATGCAGTGCAGCACGCCCGCCGCGGTCACGATCGCCTGCGACGGGATCTGCACGATCGTCTTGTCCGGGCACGCGGCCTGCCACGTGGCCAGCGCCTGCGCGTTGTACTGGCTCGCCGTCGAATTGGTGTACGACGGCACACAGACCAGCTCGTTGCAGATCACCGCGTTGGTAAACGTGTAGTGCGTGCCGCCCGTGGAGAGCGCCGGCACGCGGTGCACCGTGTACCCGGCCGCGGCCATGTCCGCGGCGTACCCGTCGCACACGTTGTCCTCGTGCGAACCCGGCGCGAGTGGCCAGTCGCTCACGATCACCTCGCGGTCGCCCACAGGGATGGTCCACATGTCGATGTGCTGCGTGGAGTCGATCGACTGACGGAACGGCGTGACCAGCTCGGTCTCGAGCGCCTGATACTGCCGCCAGTAGTCGATGATCTCGCCGTCGGAGAGCCCCGGGTTCTCGTTGGCGATCAGCCGCGTGGCGTACGCATCGCCCGCGCCGCTCAGGTGGAAGTTGCCTCCCCCGTGGATCAGCGGGATGTCGTAGCTGGCAAAGCCGTAGCGGGTCGCGTAGTAGTCCGGCCACCCGTTGTCGAGCGGACGAGGCCTGTTGTACGTGTGATCGACGATGACCCGCACGCCGCCCTCGTAGACAAAGCGGGGGCCGTAGTCGCGGATCCAGATCGTGTTGAGCGACTTGATCTCGAAACGCACACGGTTCAGGTCCGCGCCCTCGCCCTGCAGCGTGGTCGTGGCGCTGGCCTGCGAGCTGCTGCTGGGCACGATCACGATGACATCAGCATCGCCGACCGTCGTGATCTGCGCCGCCATCCGTGCCAGAACGGTCTTCCACGACGACGAGCCGTTCCACGACATCATGATCGCTTCGCAAGGCGCATACTCGGGAGGGCACCACAAGGGACCGGTCGGCAGCGCCCCGCCACGCGAGGCCACCAGCGGGTGCTCGACCAGATACGCCCGCTCGGCCGCCGTCAGGTTCCGCGGCAGGTCGCCGGACGGATTGTCCACCGCGGGCTGGGCCAGCGCTGCCTGCGCCGATACCAACACCCCCGCAGCCGCTGCGATCCTCGCCGATCTGTGCATCCGTCTCTCCCTCTCCCCCGCTCAGCAGCCCGCGTTCCAGAGGTTGAGGAACAGCAGGACGTCCTGCGTGTTCACGTTGCCGTCGCCGTTGATGTCGGCCGAGCCGTCGCCGGCGTTCCAGGCGTTCAGGAACGAGAGCACGTCCTGCGTGTTCACGTTGCCGTCGTTGTTGAAGTCCGCGACGCAACCGTCCTCGCAGGAGAACTCGCTGATCGTGAACGCGTCGAGCGCGGCCTCGACGGTGTCGTCACCGCCGGTGTCCACCGCGCGGAACCGCACCTTCACCGTTGACGAGATCGCAAAGTCGCCGCCGGCCACGAGCGTGTCGGTCCGCCACGCGGTCTCGGGATCGGTGTACGCCCGCACTTCCTGGAAGTCGGCACCGAACTGGTCGGTCGCGACATCAACGAACAGCCCGTCGCCCGGACCGATGTCGATCCCGGGGAACCCGCTCATCCAGTAGCTGTAGCCGATGGCCCCGCCGTCGGCCATGTTCAGGAACGGGGAGACGAGGATGGTCGTCCCGCCGTCGATATCCTGGAACGACGCGTTGCCGGTGACGTAGGCGTTACCCGAGCCGTCGGCGTCGCTGTTGGGGTCGCCGAAGCCGCTGCCCACGGGCACGCCCACCTCCCAGTTGCCGTCCGACGCGCCCGCGTCGACGATCCAACCGGTGGGGCTCTCGAAGTCCTCACTGCTCAGCACGGTCAGCTCGCCGACCTGCGCCTGGAAGAACCCCGTCGGGGCGTCTTCGGGCAGGCGGACCAGACCGCCCTCATCGCCCGCAGCCTCGATGTAGAACCGCGGCGAATCGTCGCAGGAGGCCGCGGGGAGCGTCGCGGTGTACATCCCGCCGCCGTTGTCGACGAGCGATGCGCTGACGAAGGCGCCGCCGTCGTAGCTGTAGTACAGCCTCTCCGAACCGGGGACGACCGATTCCGAGCCGTCCTGGATATCGACGGCAAAGTCAGTCGCCTGGCCCTGTGGCATCGAGACGACCGGGCCGTCGGGCAGCGTCACAAACAGCGGCGGAGAGGCCACGATCGTGAACGAGCCCGGGTTGATGTCGAAGAAGATGTTGTTGGACGCTTCGACCCTGATGCGGGCCTGGTTGGTCGTGATGTTGTTCGGAACGGTCACGAACTCGCTGCCGTCGTTGGGCGTGTTGGCCGCGAGAACGATCGGGAACGTCTGGCCGTTGTCGGTCGAGAGCAGGATGTTGACCTGCGTGGCGCTGATGGGCGCCGCGGTCGTGTTGGCGACGTTCCACGTCACCGTGCCCTGGCCGTCCCAGGTCTCACCGCCGGAGGGCTCGGTCGCGTCGAACGGTCCGGCCGAGCCGACCACGGTCAGGACGACCTCATCAAACTGCACCCCGCCGCCGCCGGCGCGGTTGTCCCGCGCGGTCACGCGCCACTCGTAGGTCCGCCCCACGTCGGGGAGCCGGTCCTTTCTGTCGGTCTGGTTGGCCAGAATCGTCGACAGTCGCGGCACGGTGCGCGACGGGCTCGTGGTGCCCGTGTAGCTGCGGTTGAGCGGGATCTGCCCGTCATCGGGCGTGTTCAGCGTCGCGGCCGGACCGCGGTCGCGCTCTTCCCAGCAATAGGTCAGGGTGTCGCCGTCGGGGTCGTTGCCGGTGGCGGTCAGCGTAAACGGCGTCCCGGTCGGGATCGAACGGTTCGGCCCCGCGCTGACGGTCGGCCCGCTGTTGCCGGTGTTGGTCTGCTGATCGCAGTTGTTGCCCGAGCCGCCGGTGATGAAGCTGCGGATCGCGTTGTAGGAGTCCGAGCCGAAGTACGCGTCGGAACGGTTCTGGATGTTGTCCGAACCGCAGATTCCCGCGTAGCCCATAATCGTGCTGGCCGAGCCGGGCTCGTAGGCGTGGGTGCCCGAGCGGTTTCCGTTGCAACTGCTCGTGTTGCTGTTGAAGCAGTGATTGGCCCCGAACTGGTGCCCCATCTCGTGGGCGACATAGTCCACATAGAACGCGTCGCCCTGCGGGCTGGGCAGCCCGGTCACGCCGCCGGCCTTGCTGTTGGTGCAGACCACGCCGAGGTAGGCCACCCCGCCGCCGCCTGTCGAGAACACGTGACCGATGTCGTAGTTGGCGCTCCCGATGATCGAGTTGCACGTGTTGATGTTCTGGTTGAGCATCGCCCCGCCGTTGTTGTTCGAATACGGGTCGGAGCCGCTGTTGGTAAAGACGAGCTGGTCGTTGTTGGCGACGAGGACCAGACGCGCCGCGACCTCGACCTCGTAGATCCCCGTCACGCGGTTGATCGCCGTGACGATCGCCGCCTGCCCCGCGGCCCTGGTCCCGCCGTGGAAGCTGGTGTACTCGCCCGTTGCCGCGTTGGCCAGGCGGTAGGTCTTGAGGTTCTCGCCAGAGCGGCTGGAAAACCCGCCCTGCTCGTGATCGTGTTGCAGGTCACCGATCGCGCCCTCGCACTGCCAGTCGTGCTTGCGCTCTGTGTCCTCGGCGTAGTAGCTCGCGTAGTGCCTCCGGTCGCCGCGATTGAGCGGATCAACCATCACCCGCCCGTTGGGCGAGAGCACCTGCGCGTGGAAGCCCTGCGGCGTGACGTCGAGCCGCACCGTCGCTGCGGGGTCGTCGATGCCCTGCCCGACATAGGTCCGGATGTCCGGATACTTCCGCTGCAGCCCGGGCTCCATGATCGGGCTCTCGACCACCTCGAACGCCTGATACCCGCCGTCGGGCATGGGGATGGCAAACAGCACCGGGGCCTCGACCGCCTCACGCGTGAACTCGAGCGGGGCTCGCCCCAGCTCGCGCGTCAGGGTCTGCATGTCGGCACGGAAGGCCGCAAAGTGCAGCGGCCGCACCCACGCCTCGCCGTTCAGCAATGCATCGTTTGGCTGACCGAGCGAAACCCACGAGCCGTCCCAGGACCGCTCGCCGGCGATGCCCGGGGCCGCGGCCTGTTGGGCCAACGCCGAACCCGGAGCCGCCAGGCTCAGTCCCGCAGCACAAACCAACGCACGAACATACACAGAACAGTGTGTCGAGAACATCGGCGCAACTCCCTCTCATGTCGACTACCCAACCTCCCCGGAGGACCTCTCCGGAGTGTGTCGGATATCCCGCTATGCGGAGAGAGGGGCCACCCTGTTCCTCCGAAACCGGAGAGACGCGAGGTATGGTCGCTCGCAACCGAGCCGAACTCTGCTCCACGGGGGACTGGTGAAGGCGAGACCGCTCGCGCTCGAACGGTCCGGACCCTTCAGAAAACGTTGTAGCAGAGATCGGCTCGCCCACCAACCCCCATACGGCGGAAGTCCGACGGATCCCACAATCGGTCGCCGGGCTCGCCAGTTGAGGGACAGATCCCCGCGACCAATCCGCCGGCTGGTCCGAAAACCTCCCACGCTCCGACTCGATGCGCGGGTCCATCAGCCGGCCGGACACAAAGAAAGCCCCGGGAACTTCCCGGGGCTCTCAGGGCTGTTGGCGAATCCGAATCGAGACCGTTCGCTGGTCAGCAGCCGGAATTCCAGAGATTCAAGAACGCCAGCACATCCTGCGTGTTTACATTGCCGTCGAGGTTGATGTCGGCGGAGCTGTTCCCCTCGTTCCAGGCGTTGAGGAACGAGAGAACGTCCTGCGTGTTCACGCGGCCGTCACCGTTGAAGTCGGCAACGCAGATGATCCGCTGTACGGCGAGAACGTCGTCGTTGTTGACCTTCAGGTCGCCAGTGATGTCGGCGGAAAGGTCAAACCCAACCGCCTCGGCGGTGTCGTCCCAGTTGGCCTCGCCGTCGGTGACGAACGGGTTGTTGGTGAACTGCGCCTTCACGTAGGCGAGGTCGGTGTGGTCGATCACACCGTCGGCGCCGTTGGGCACAAAGCCCCGGGTCGGCAGGTTGCCCGCGACATCGGCCCGGCTGTCGCCGGTCTGGTACGCACGACCGTTGACAATGGTCGTGCCGAAGAAGTTGCCGCCGAAGGCGGTGTCGACCGCCTCGAAGCCGGCCCTGCGATCGAGCAGACCGGTGTTGGCGTCGATCGCCAGACCATCGGCCCAATAGCGGACGTCGCGGGCCGTGAAGCTGCCGTCGCCGTCGAAGTCGCCGAGGACCTCGATCACCGCCGGGGTGCCCGCCTGCCACGCCGGCCCCCCGTTGCGGTCACGCCACGCCCCGATCATCTCCGCGGCGTCGTTGAGGTCGCGGAGACCGTCGTTGTTGAAGTCGCCGGCGATCTTGTTGCGGACGTGAAGCGTCGAGCCGTAGGCGACGGAGGTGCCGGCCTGATCGACGTACCGCTGACCGTCGGGAGAGCCGTTGGGGGCCGCCGCGTCCGAATAGGCCACGCCGGTCGTGCGTGTCGGGGCGACACCCGGGATGTCCGTGTAGCTGTAGTACCTCGGATCGTCCAGCGTGTTGCCCGACTCAAATTCGATGAAGTCGTTCAGCGCGCCGTTGAACTCGGGGTTGGCAACCAGCGGGATGAACTCGGCCTCCTGCGGCGGCGGGTTCTGCGGGATGTACTCGGCCGCGGCGACCAGCACGTAGTTCAGCGCCAGGAACTCACCCGGCGTGAACAGGTTCTCGTCGGCGCCCGGGGCCTCCGAGAAGCCCTGCACCGCGCGGGTCACGTTGTTGACCCACGCCGCACCCTGCGCGTTGCGCATCGCCGGGTTGAGCGTGTCGGGGCGGGGCTCGATGGCGTCACGGACACCGTTGCCGTTGATGTCGATGAACGGCTCGCCCGCGTCGTACTGGCAGTTGCCCTCGCCGCTGTCGTTGGTGCCCTCGTTGCCGTCGAGCCCGTAGTCACGGAACGGCTCCAGAGCGCCGTACCCGCCGAGCTCCGGCGCCGCGCTCCGCGGATCGCCGATGGTCGCGATCACGCCCGGGCCGGTGATGTTGTACCCGTCCACGCCGCCGTTGAGCACCGCCTCGAGATTCGGACGGGCGTACACACTTCCGCCCTTGATATCGGCCTGGATCGCCAGCATGTCCGCCCGAACGCCCAGCCAGCCGTTGTTCACGCCGCGCTCGGCGCCCGTGTGCCCCACCGCCAGACGGTGGTTGATCACCGTCGCGTCCACGCGGCTCGACCCGCCCTTGTTCGAGGGCTGGAAGTCCGGGCCGAGACGGTCGTTGGCGCTGCTGACCGTGCGCGCGCCGATGTTCTCCCCCACACCCCACGACGGGTCGAGACCGATCCCGTTCATGAACGCGTTCCGCGTGCCCGAACCGACGTCGCGGGTAACCACCATCAGATTCTCGCCCGTGATGCGCCGCCCCGTCGCGTTGAGGTGGCGCAGGTCCGACATCCTGATCTGCTGCATCCCCACGCCGTAGTTGACCGGCGCCGACACCGGCACGTTCGCGATCAGCGTGTCGAACGCCGTGAACTCGTCCGGGCTCGCGTAGTTGGTGTTGATCGGGCCGTTCACTCCCACCAGCGAGGGCAGCCGGCTGTCCTCGGTGACAACCTCGGTGCCGTCGGCGTTGAGGATCGGGCGCGGGTTGCTGCCGTAGCCCGACGCCGTGGGCACACGGTTGAAGCGCTCCTCGTTGACGACTTCCTGCCGGACCGCCCACGAGATCGGCACGTCGATGACCGCAAAGTCTGTCTGGATGCCGGCCGCGTCGGAGGTGTCGGTGGTCACCAGGTAGCTGCCGTCCTTGAGCGACCGCACCGGGCTCCCGCCGGGGTTGTTGGCGTTGTAGCCGTTGCCGTTGGGCACGCCGGCGTTCACAAACGGCGCCCGGTTCCAGAGCGACTCATCAGAAAAGTCCGAGCGGAAGGTGCCCTGGTCCACGTTCCCGTCGTTGTCCACGCCGGAGAGGTACGTAAAGCCCCAGTCGCGCAGCTCGGCGAAGCCGTTCACCGACCCGACCACGCGGTAGGTCACCTGCCAGTGCTGGTCGTCGCGCCACGGGAAACCGCTGTCAAACGGCGCGAGCTGATCGCCGTCGTACGCCAGCAGGCAATCGCCGTCCGCGTCGATGAAGTCGTTCGTCGCCGCCGGCGAACGCAGAAAGTTCTGGAACAGGGTCGCGCCCGTCCCGTTGATGAGATACGGCTGCGCCGTCGCCACCGACGCCGCAGCACCGGCCAGGCCACACGCCACAAGGAACTTCAGCTTCGACTGTGTCATGATCAATCTTCTCCTCAAAGGTAAGGACACACCGATACCCTCGACCCCGAGGCGGGGCCGCTCTACCCACTGCCGCCAGCACTCGCTCGCGCGCTCCGCAGCCTCCCGGCGGCCGCGTCATCAGATCGTGCAAGGCCCGACGCACGCTCTCGCGTGCACCAGGCGATCTCCGCTCGTCCTCCGTCAGTCGTTGAAGTCGAGGTCCACCCGGTTGGGGCCCGTGATCGCGTAGTACCGATCGCCCCAGAGGCGGTCCTTGATCGTGTCGCGGATGTCGAGCAGCTCGACGTGCCCGTCCACAAAGGCGAACACCGTCTTCCCGCCGTGGTGCCGCCCCACCGCGTTCAGCACCGTGTTGGGGTGCTCGATCAGCCCCTTGGCCGACCGCTGCTCATCGTCCTCGAGCAGGTCGTCCACCGAGGGGTACACGAAGCGCTGCGCGCTGCCGGTGGTCGGCTCGTTGTACACGTCGATGCCCGCCGACCGGCCCAGGAACGGGTTCACCGGCCGGTGGCTCTTGATCACCCGGTTGGCGCCGTCGGTCGCGAGACTCGTCCAGCCGTCGTTGTTGTCGTGGAACTCGGTCGCCAGAATCACCCCGCCGGCCCCGCGGATCGACGCGTCGATACCCGAGGTGTTGACCAGCCGGTCGTGCCGACGCGTCGCGGTGCTGAACTTGTTCCGCGGGAAGATCGCCGCGTTGCCGGTCATCGCCACGCGCGCCGCCTGCTTGTCACGCGGCAGGGCCGCCGGACCCGAAGACCCCAGGTCGTTGATCTGCCCGTCCTCCCAGTCGTCGGTGTCGGCACCGGGGTTGGTCCGCGGCGCCCCCCCGCCCGAGACCGTCGGGCACTCAAACGCAGACTCGGGAACGTTGCCGCCCCCCGCGTCCCCGCCGAACAACGCCCACGACCAGTGCAGATAGCCCATGTCCGGGTTGGGGTTGTCCAGCAACTGGTCCTCGAGCCGCCAGGACGACTCGTCCTGCCGCGAGGCGTACACGTACGACGGCGGGATGAAGTCCGTGTCCGTGACGTAGATGCCGACGCCCTGCGCAACGCTTCGCGAGTTGTTCATCGCGACCGACGTGTGCGCCGCAGCACGCGCCTTGCCGAGTGCGGGCAGGAGAATGCCGATCAGCAACGCGATGATCGCGATGACGACGAGCAACTCGATAAGCGTAAACCCAGAACGGTCGCGAGAGATGTGCATGTGCTGAGACTCCCAGGAGATCAGGACCGAAACGCTGCGATCGGGAGCAACTTCCCGATCGGAGCGAACCGTACCCCGCCCCCCCGGCAACCCGGGTTCAGAACGCGCACAGATCAGTTAAAGGTCGCGTTGCCTTCCCGCGCAACGCGCGACACAAGACCGCCCGGTTCTCCAGCGCACCCGGCACACCACCCCGACCCTCGATCCACAGGAGCACCTGCCGAACGCCGCTCGCTTCTGCTCAGCAGCCGGCAACCCAGATGTTCAGAAACGCCAGCACGTCGCGCGTGTCCACGACAAAGTCGCGGTTGACATCGGCCGCGGGCCGTTTGGCGACGTAGTCATTGAGCAGCACCAGCACGTCGCGCGTGTCCACCACGCCGTTCCCGTCGTGGTCCGCCGCACACTCCGTCTGGCACTCATCCGGCACACCGTCGCCGTCGTCATCCTCGCTCGCGCCAAACGCGATATCACACGAGTCCGGCACCAGGTTCTGGTTGCAGTCGGTCCCCTCGCTCCGCAGGAAATCGAACCCCGTCGGGTGCTCGATCCCCGAGTCGAGTGCCTGCACGTACGCCCGCACCATCTTGCCCGAATCGACATCGAACTGGAAGATCCGCGCGTTCGTCAGATGCAGCGCCGCCACACCCGACCCCGACGGGACCTTCCCCCCGCCCGGCCGATCGTCATGATCGTGCGCGCGGCTCACATAGATGTCGCCGTCCGGACCAACGCGCACGCACCACGGCTGGTCGAGCGTCATCCGGTCGGCCGTCCCGCCCCGGTTAAACTGCCGCACGAACGCCCCGCTCGTGCCGTCAAACTCCAGCACCTGATTCGTCTCGCGGCTCGCCACGAGCACGCGCCCGTTCGGCAGCGCCAGGATCCCCCGCGGATCGGCAAGACCCCCGTTGTCGTCCGGCGAGACCAACTCGCGGATCAACGCGCCCGACCCCGCGTCAAACTCCAGCACCCGACCGTCGTTGCTCGTCACCAGCAGCGACCCGGCGGGTGAGATTGCCAGCCCGAACGGTGCCACCAGACCCCCCGCGCCCGAAGCCACAAGATCGCCCAGGTACACCCCGCTGTTCGGGTCGTACGCCTTCACGCTGTCCGTCCCGCCGCTGGCGACCAGCAGCGCACCCCACGTGCTCACCACCACCGCGCCGGGAGATGCCAGCCCGCCGCTCCCCGCGCTCACCAGATCCTGCACGAACGTGCCGTCCCGATCGAACTCGGCGATCCGCCCGTCCACCATGCTCGTCGCCAGGACGCGGCCGTCCGGCATCGCAAGCACCTCACCCGGCTGGTCGAGCGCACCGCCGGACGAGTCACGCACCACCGTGCCCGTCACACTCAGGAACCGGCGCAGCGCCGTCCGCTCCTTGTCCGCCACCCAGACGTCGTTGGCGCCATCCAGGGCCACCAGGTCGATCTCGCCGTCGTCGTCGCAGTCCTCACAGCTGTCGAGGAGCGCGTCGCGATCGAGGTCCAGGCTCATGTCCTCGCAGATCTCGGTGTAGTCGCTCACGCCGTTGCCGTTGCAGTCGGTCTCGCATTCATCCGGCACACCGTTCCCGTACTCGTCGGTGCTGATGAATGTCGCGATGTCGTAGGCGTCAGGCAGGAGATTGTTGTTGCAATCAGGCTCGCACTCGTCGGGCCGGCCGTTCCCGTTGATGTCGTTGCTGGTGCCCTGCGCGATATCGTCGGGGTCGAGCACGCCGTTGCCGTTGCAGTCCTCGCACTCATCCGGCACACCGTTGCCGTTGGCGTCCTGACTCGTGCCGTTGGCGATGTCGTCGTCATCGGCCACACCATTGAGGTTGCAGTCCGTGTCCACGCACCGCCGCTCGGCCATCAGGTCCCGCATCACCCGCGCGGTGACCGTGTGGAACCGCAGGTCGTGGTTGGCGTCGCCGCCGGTGTGCGTCTGCCCGCAATAGCTCATGATCGGCCCGCGCTGCGACGGGGTCTCGGGCCAGTGGCACGTGTCGATGTTGTAGTTCTGCGTGTGCCCGGTGCCGAGGTTGTGGCCGAGCTCGTGCGCAGGGATGATGATGTCCCGGTTGTAGACGCTCGGGTGGTCGGGGTCGGCGAAGTACCCAAGTGTGTACCCACTGACCGAATACCCGCTCCTGCCGCACACCGAGCTGCCGTAGGCAACACCGCCGTACCAGAAGTTCACCCTCCCCGACAGGAACTGCGCCACATCGCGATCGACCGACTCCATGTTCGATTCCCAGTAGTCGCGAAACTCCTCGAGCGGGTCCTCGATGTTGAACAGATCGTCCGGGTCATCCCACAGCCGCACATACGTCAGTGTGATCGTCGTCCCCACATCGCGCAGATAGATATCGCTCACTGCGCCGTACAACTGCACGACATACGCCGCCTCCGCGTCGAGATCGAAGAACTCCTCGTACAACTCGTAGTCGGTCTCGACCGCAACCTCGACCAGGAACAGCCCCGGCCGCGGCTCCATGCGGCTCGATCCCGACGAACCCCCCCACTCCTCAATCATCCCCGCATCCACCCCACACCCGGGGAGCGACCCACCCACGCCCGGATCAGGCAGCACCAGCGCCTGACCGCTCGGCATCATGCGGCCCCCGCCGGCGCGACTGGTCACCACAAACTTCTCACCGCTGCCCAACTCGATCCGCCCCGACATCGCCCCGGCGTGCTCGCTCAGGAACACGTGCGAGAGCGCATCGCCCTCCACCTTCCCCCGCAAGAGCACCACCGAGTCGGCATCGAATCCGAGGTCCACATCCTCGCCCCGGCGATCACCCACCACAAACCGCGTGTCCGGCGAGGTCACGCTGAACCGCGACAGCCGGAGCGCCACCTGACCCACACCCGGCACCGGCACGCCGCCAAACTCCACCCGCTCGCCCACCCCGATCCGCGACAGCGCCGCAGCGTCGAACGACATCGACGTACGCTCAGGCTGCGCGCGCAGCCCGACCGCCGCCCAGAGCATGACAAGAACTACCGAAAGACGAATGACGACCGTGCGTGAGTGCAGCATCCGGCCACCATACCGGCCCCCGCAGCCGCTGCAAAGACGATTCTCCGACTCGCTCACGACCCCACACCCACACCTCCGCTCCCCTTTCTCTCACCGCCCCGCTTGTCCAAAGACCGTACTTTGTTAGGATGCACCCATGACCCCGCCCGCCGGACCAACGACCGATAGCTCCCAAGCCGTTCTCGACGTGGTCCGCCGCGTGTGGGGCTTTGACTCGCTCCGCCCGCAACAGCACGACGCGATTGACGCAGCCCTCCGCCACCGCGACGCGCTCGTCGTCCTGCCCACCGGCGGCGGCAAGAGCCTCTGTTACCAGGTCCCGCCCCTGGTCGCGGGCGAACTCACCGTCGTCATCAGCCCGCTCATCGCCCTCATGAAGGACCAGGTCGATGGCCTCGTGCTCAACGGCTACCCCGCCGCCGCGATGCACTCCGCAGCCTCCGACGACGACCTCGCCCGCGCGCGCGAAGCCCTCCGCGAGGGCTCGCTCCGACTCCTCTTCGTCTCGCCCGAACGCCTGCTCTCCGAGGGCTTCACCGACTGGCTCGCCCAGCTGCCCAACACGAGCGGCACACCTGGCGTCCGCCGCTTCGCCATCGACGAGGCCCACTGCATCAGCGCCTGGGGGCACGACTTCCGCCCTGAGTACCGCCGCCTCACGGTGCTCCGCCGCCGCTTCCCCGACGCGTGCATCCACGCCTTCACCGCCACCGCCACCGAGCGGGTGCGCCGGGACATCATCGAGCAACTCGCACTCCGCGACCCCGCCGTCCTTGTCGGCACCTTCGACCGGCCCAACCTCGCCTACCGCGTCGTCCCGCGCGTCAACCGTGACGAGCAGATCGCCGAGGTACTCGCCCGCCACAAGGGCGACGCGTCGATCGTTTACTGCATCAGCCGCAAGGACACCGAGGCCGTCGCCGAGATGCTCCGCGAGCGGGGCTTCAACGCCGGCGCCTACCACGCCGGCCTCGACCCCGACACCCGCAAGCAGGTCCAGGACGACTTCATCCGCGAGCGCCTCGACGTCGTCGCAGCCACCGTCGCCTTCGGCATGGGCATCGACCGCTCCAACGTCCGATGCGTCCTCCACGCCGCGATGCCAAAATCGGTCGAGGCCTACCAGCAGGAGACCGGCCGCGCCGGACGCGACGGGCTCGACGCCGAGTGCGTGCTGCTCTATTCCGGCGCCGACGCCGCCCGCTGGGCCCGCCTCATCGAGCAGCCCGACTTCGATGGCAACGACCCTTCCCCCGAGACCGTGCGCGCGCAGCTCGACCTGCTCCACGAGATGCAGCGGTTCGCCGCGGGCATGACCTGCCGCCACAAGGTGCTCAGCGAGCACTTCGGCCAGCCCTACCCTTTCCCCAACTGCAACGCCTGCGACGTCTGCCTCAACGAGGTGGACGCGGTCGAAGACGCCACCGTGGTCGCGCAGAAGATCATCTCCTGTGTCGCCCGCGCGATGCAGCACTCGGGCACGAGCTTCGGCGCAGCCCACATCGTCGACGTCCTCCGCGGCTCGCGCGCGCAGAAAATCATCCAGCGCGGGCACGACCAGCTCTCGACCCATGGCCTGCTCCGCGACGTGCCCCGCCCCACCCTGGTCAGCTACGTCAATCAGCTGCTCGACCTCGGTGTCCTCGAGCGCGCGCCCGGCGAGTTTCCAACACTCATGCTCAACGAGGCCTCACGCGAGGTGCTCACCGGCGCGCGCACCGTTGCGCTCTTCATGCCGCGGGGCCCCGTCGAAGCCGCCGGCCGCCAGCGACGCGACCGGGAAGAGATCGAGCTCACCCCGCGCGAGCACGAGCTCTTCGACTCGCTCCGCGCTCTCCGGCGCGAGATCGCCGACACCCACGGCGTGCCCCCCTACGTGGTGTTCAACGACCAGACGCTGCAGGAACTCAGCGCCGTCCGCCCCGGCTCGATCGAGGCGATCGGCCTGGTGCGGGGCGTCGGCGCGCGCAAGCTCGAGACCTTCGCCCCCGCCTTCCTCGCGCATATCCGCCAGTGGTGCGAGATCCACGAGCTCGACCTCGACGCACGCGCCGGCTCGGGCAGTGCTGCCTCGAACGCTCCTGCTGCGGGCCAGCCCAAGACGCTCTCGCCGGCCAAACGCCGCTCGTTCAAGGCGTTCGATCGCGGCGAGAGCGTCGAGGCTGTCGCCGAGGTCGGCGGCCTCACGACGCGCACCGTCGCCGACCACCTCGCTGAATGGATCGAGGACCGCAAGCCCGACGATATCGCGCCGTGGGTCGCCCCGGCCGACTACGACCGCATTGCCGCGGCCGCGGGCGAGGTCGGCACCCACTTCCTCCGGCCCATCTTCGACCGCCTGGGAGGCGACGTGCCCTACGAACAGATCAAGCTCGTCGCGGCCCACCTGCGCGCGAGCACCTGACCCGCCGCCGACGATCTCAGCACCCCGCCGACCACTCGTTCAGAAATGCCAGCACGTCCAGCGTGTTGACCGAGCCGTCGTCGTTGAAATCGGCCGAGCCGTCGCCGGCGCCCCACGCGTTCAGGAACGCCAGCACGTCCAGCGTGTTCATCGCCGCGTCGTCGTTGAAATCGGCCCGCGGCCTGCGCTCGAGCCTCGCCCACGACATGAAGTGCACGAGCGCGGGGTACACCTCTTCGGCGTTGGGGATGATCTCCTGCGGCGGCAGCACAAAGTTGTTGCCGCGGAGCTCGATCAGGAAGTTGTGCGCCTCCCTGTCGCCCCAGAACCAGTCACCCTCGCCGCCGGAGATCGGGTAGAGGGCCGTGTAGCAGGGGCCGTGGGTGTAGGTGCGCCCGTTGACCGAGCGGATGATCTGCTGCATCTCGCCGCCCAGCTGCTGGAACGTCGCGTGATCGGGCGGGAGATCGCCGGTGTAGCCCCACGGGGCGAGGATGAGTTGGCCGTAGGAGTGCAGATCGACTTGAGCCGCGAGCCTGGGCTGGGCCTCGGCCAGTGCCTTGATGATCTGCGTCTCGGGTTCGGAGAAGGGCGCCGTGCCGCGGTAGATCTCCGACGACCCGCTGCCCGACGACCCGTTGTTCATCCCCCAGCCCACGCCCCAGTTGCGGTTGAGATCGACACCGATCGTGCCGTTGCCGTTGTCGCGTCGGTTCTTCCGCCAGAGCCGCTGGCTGGTCCACGTGAAGCTGTACCCGTCCGGGTTGGCGACGGGGATCAGCAGGATCTCCGAACGGTTGACCAGATCGGTAATCGCCTGATCCACACCGTGCTCGGCGAGCAACCGGTCGGCGGCGTACATCCCGACCATCGGCGCGATCCACTCCCGCGCGTGCTGGCAGGCGTTGATCAGGATCGTCGGCTTGCAGGTCCCGTCGCCGAACGAGTCGTTGGCGATCCGCAGCCCGCGCATCGTGCGGCCCTCGAGCGTCAGCCCGACATCGAAGGTCTCGGCGATGTCCGGACGCGAGGCTGCGAAAGCGTCGAGCTGCGCGTTGATCGCGTCGAGGTCCTTGAAGTCGTCGAACCAGCCGCGGGTCCCGCCGCCCAGCCGCAGCCGCGTGCGTTCCTCGTCGATCATCCCCTGTATGTCCTCGATGGTGATCGCGTACGGCAGCCCGAGCCGGTCAAGCTCGGCCAGTTGCCCCGGCGAGACCATGAAGTCGGTCGGCTCACCCTCCTGGACGCGGTGTGACCACTGGTCGGCACCGATCGCCTGCATCGCGCGCACATCCGCGACCGAGTCCAGCTCGACCGCGACGACCCGGAAGCCCTCGTACGGACCGCTCGTGTCGTGCGCGACAGGTTGCGCCCCCGCCTGGGAAACCAACACCGCAGCCGCTAAACCCATCGCCCGTGCACCTCGACGCATCACCGCACCTCCGCTCGCGCAACCGAACAGCCCGCACGCACGCCGCGGCCGGGCTCTCGCCCAGCCTACCGCATCGGCCGGTCATCTCCTAATGCGCCGGGTTGTGCCCGAGCCGCCTTGTGCGCTCAAACATGCCGCGGTCGGTCAGACCCCGCAGCACTCGGCCAGCACCGCCGCCCGCACCGCCACGCCCCACGAGACCTGCCTGGTGATGAGCGATCGCGGGCCAGCCCCGTCCGCAGCCAGTCGGCCCTCGGCCACCTCGCCGTCGATCTCCACGCCGCGGTTCATCGGCCCGGGGTGCATCACCACCGCGCCGGGCTTCATCCGCGCCGCCCGCTCGACCGTCAGCCCGCACTGCTCGCGGTAGGCCCGCACCGACGCGATCGGCCCGGCGCACGCGCTGCCGGGCGCTGTGTCGCCCCCGTCGGTGTGGCGCTCGAACTGGATCCGGAGCATCATCACCGCGTCCATCTCGGGCAGCACCGTGTCGAGATTGTGCTCGACAGAGAGTGTGGCGCCGGCGGCTGCGTCAGCCGGACGCAGACACGCCAACCCCTTCGGCGCAAGATGCGGCGGACCGACCAGCACGACGCTTGCGCCCAGCTTGGTGAGGCCCGCCACCGCCGAACGCGCGACCCTCGAACTGACCACATCGCCCACGATCGCCACGCGCAGGCCGGAAAGATCGAACGTCTCGTCGCGCCCGAAGGCCTCGGCGAGTGTCGCCAGATCGAGCAGACCCTGTGTCGGGTGTTCGTGCCGCCCGTCGCCCGCGTTGACCACGCTGCACGAGACCACGTCGTCAACGACCTTGGCGATGCCCGACTGCCGCCCGCGCACCACGATGGCGTGCACGCCCATCGCCTCGAGCGTGAGCGCGGTGTCGCGAACCGACTCGCCCTTGGAGACGCTCGAGCTGGTCGCCGAGAGATCGGCCAGCCCGGCCCCCATCCGCTGCGCCGCGATGGCGAAGCTGGTGCGGGTCCGGGTCGAGGATTCAAAGAACGCGGTCGCGATGGTCTTGCCGCGGAGGAGATCGAGCGCGGGCGCCTCGCCGAGGGCCGCGGGCTGAATCGACCGGGCACGCCCGAGCAGCCCGCGGATCCGCCCCGCATCACACGAGGCCAGCCCGAGCAGCGATAACCGGGCGGCACCGCCGTCTGTGCGACTCGGTGCCGGGACAGGGCTCGGTTGGAGGGGCTTGCCGATCAACGCCTCCATTGTACGGTCCGCGGCCGGTGCCCGACCACGCTCAGCACCCGGCGGTCCACAGGTTCAGGAACACCAGCACATCGAGGGTGTTGGCGATGCCGTCATTGTCGAAGTCGGCGGCGCGGTCGCAGTCGTCGGGGATGCCGTCGCCCGAGCCGGAAGATGTGTTCGCCGTGATCATGCAGTCGCGGATCGTGAAGCCTTGCGCGTTACACGCGTGCACGCCGCCGCCAGGGCCGGTCTGGGTCTGCCCGCCACCGATCTGCAGCCCTTCAATCGTCACGCCGGCTTCCTCGCGCAGCCAGTTGACCCGCCCTCCGAAGCCTGAGGCGTCGATGACCGTGGACCACGGGCCGAACATCGATCGGAGCGTGAGGTGGGTCCTGTTCTCGAGTGGTACGTTTTCGAAGTAGGTGCCCGGCCCGATCAAAACGATGTCCCCCGCGACCGACGCGTCGATCACAGCCTGAATCGAACCATGCTGCTCAGGCACCCGCAGCACGCTCTGCGCGAGCGAGGCCGAGGCGAGCGTCATCGAAGCGGCGATCATCGTCAACAATCTCATAGCCATCCTCCAAAGGGGCCCGTGAGGTGACGCGACGCCGGGGCCTGCGGGTCAGGAGATCCGCTGAGACTCCCTCAATCTGAACGATTCCGTGCCCGATATCCTGTTTGTTGGCCCTCGGGGGGCCCGTGAGGGGGGAGTGTGGACCAGGAAACCCCAATCCAGATCGAAGCGATTCTCGGAACCTTCTCTGAGGCCCAGCGGCCGCGAGCCGCAGAATTGCTTCCGCTGGTGCTCCCCGAGATCCGGGCCCTGGCCGCCACGATGCTGCGGTCGGAGCGCCCGGGCCACACGCTTCAGCCTACGGCACTGGTCAACGAGGCATACATGAAGCTGGCCGGGCAGGACCAGGCCCGCTTCAACGATCGGTCGCACTTTCTCGTCGTGGCGTCGCGGGTGATGCGCCGGCTGCTGGTCGATCACGCCCGAGCGCGGTCACGCGACAAGCGCACCCCGCCCGGCGAGCGGTTGACGCTCAGCGACGTGCCGGCGAGCCACACGACGGGCGAGCCGATCGACCTGCTCGCGCTCGAAGAAGCCCTGCATAAGCTCGCCGCGCTCAATCCCCGGGGCGCCGAGATCGTCGAGCTGCGCTTCTTCGGCGGTCTGGGAGCCGAGGAGGTCGCGCAGGCCCTCGGCATCGCCCGCAGCACAGCCGCGGAGGAGTGGCGATTCGCGAGGGCGTGGCTCAGTCGCGAGCTCAAGTCGTGACGCCGGAGATGTTCCAACGCGCCCGCGAGCTGTTCATCGAGGCCAGTCGGCTGCCGCCCGAGGAGCGGGGCACCTTTCTCGACGACCGTTGCGACGACCCCGCGCTCCGGCGCGAGGTCGATTCGCTGCTCGCGGCCGATGCCTCACCCGCGATCGACGACTCTCTCGTGAGCGGATTCAGTGTGGGCGAGATCGCGGCCGGCAGCGCTGCGCTGCCGCGCCGCATCGGCCCCTACCGGGTGCTGAGCCTGCTCGGCGAGGGAGGCATGGGCGTGGTGTATCTCGCGCAACAGGAGAGCCCCTCGCGTGAGATCGCGCTCAAGGTCGTGCGCGGCGGCGTGGGCTCCCCGAGCCTGCTCCGCCGGTTCGAGCACGAGGCGGAGATCCTGGGGCGCCTGCGCCATCCCGGCATCGCCCAGGTCTACGACGCCGGCACCGCCCAGACCCCGATGGGCCCGCAGCCGTTCTTCGCTATGGAATTGGTTCGCGGCGAGCCGTTGCACCGATTCGTCGCCAACCAGAAATCCGATCTTCGGACCCGACTCGCACTCTTTGCGAAGATCTGCGACGCGGTGCAGCACGCGCACCATCGCGGCATCCTGCATCGCGACCTCAAGCCCGCGAACATCCTGGTGGAGCGGCGCGAGGGGGGTGAGTTGCAGCCCCGTGTACTCGACTTCGGCGTGGCACGCATCGTGCGAGAAGACGGCCCTCACCGCACGCGATACACCGCCGCGGGACAGATGATCGGCACCGTCGGCTACATGAGCCCCGAACAACTCGGGGCCGACCCCGGCTCGATCGACACCAGATCAGACGTCTATTCCCTCGGGGTGATCCTCTACGAACTCCTCGCGGGCCGCCCGCCGCACAATATCGCCGACACGCCGCCGCACGTCGCCATCCGGAGGGTGCAGGAAGAGGAGCCGACGTCGATCACGCGGTTCGATCCCGCCTTTCGGGGTGACCTCGACACCGTCGTGCGCAAGGCCATGGAGAGGGACCCCGCCCGCCGGTACGAGAGTGCATCGGAACTCGCGGCGGACGTGCGGCACTATCTTGCTCGAGAGCCGATCGGTGCCCGCCCGCCCACCACGTGGTACCTCTTCGCGAAGTTCGCTCGGCGCAACCGAGAACTGGTCGCCGCCGCGAGCATCGCTCTCCTCACGCTGCTCGGCGCTGTCATCGTCTCGACCACCCTGGCCATCAGTGAGAACTCGCAGCGACGCGAGGCCGACCGCCATACCTATTTCGCGAGCCTGGGAGCCGCAGAATCGGCGATCGCAAACGACGACCCCGAGTCCGCGAAACGATACCTGGAGGCGGCACCGGCACATCTCCGGGGCTGGGAGTGGCGCCACCTGTTGTCCAGGCTACATCAGAGCCTGGCAACGATGGATTGCGGATCGGGCGTGCATGAAGCCTCACTCTCACCCGACGGCACAGTCGTCGCGGCCGCGTGCGACGACGGCTCGGTGCAGCTCTGGGACCACCGCACAGAGTCGCGGGTTTCTCGATTCATCGCCCACGACGGCGCGGCTCGGTCGGTCGTGTTTTCGGGCGACGGCGCACGGATCGTCACGGCGGGCGACGACGGTGCTGTCTCGGTCTGGAGCCTGCCCCAGGGCGAGTTGGCGCACACGCGACGGTTCGAGAGCGCGGTGCACCTCGTTCGCGTCTCACCCGACGGGCAGCAGATCCTCGCGCTCGTCGCCTGGGACAACCACACACGGCTCGAGTTGCTCGATGTGCAGACGCTCGAATCGCTCTCGACACGGATAGATCGACCCGATACGTACACGGACGCCGTCGCCCTTTCGCCCGATGGCTCGCTGCTGGCTCTCGCCGGCGGCCGGTACGCGTTGGACCTGCACGATCTCACCACGGGAGCGCTCGTCGCCCGATTCGACAATCTGCCGTGGGAGGTGACCTCGATCGAGTGGAGCCGCGACGGCAAACGGGTCTATGCCGCGATCAGATCCCGCGAGATCCTGGGATGGGATGTCACCACCGGCGAACGACTGGTCGAGACCGGCCGCCACCTTATGTGGATCTCAGACCTCGCGGTCTCTTCCGACGCCGCGTTGATCGCTTCGGTGTCTGACGACCGGTCGGTTCGCCTGTGGGACGCTCGGACCGGCGACCGCGACCGCGTACTTCTCGGACACGCCCAGCCCGTGCGATCCGTCGTCTTCCTTCCTGACGGCCACTCCATTCTCACCGCGAGCCTCGACGGCACGATGCGCACATGGCCTCTCGAAGACCGGGACGTGCTGCGCGGGCACACCCGCTACGTCTACGACGTCGCGATCTCGCCGGACAGCGAGCGGGTCGCGACAGCCTCCTGGGACCTGACGCTGCGCATGTGGAACCCGGCGAACGGCACACCGGTCTCGATCCTCCCGATCGGTACGAACGGCCACTGCCTCGAGTACAGCCCGGACGGCTCCATCCTGTCCGTCGGACGGGGTGGCAGCGCGGGCGTTCTGCTCCTCGATACCACGTCCTGGGAAGAGATCGCCTGTCTCCCGGCCGGAGAGTCCATCGCGGCACGATTCAGCCCGGACGGTTCCCGCCTGGCGTACCTGTCCGGCGACGGCGAACAGGCGCATTTCATCCGGATCGTCGAAACAGAAACCTGGCAGCAGGTCGCAGAGCATGTGATCGAGGCCAGATTCTCCTACCAGGGCGATCTGCAGTTCATCGACGACCAACGACTGGTCCTCTCCGGCATCGACCCCTACGCCTGGATCATCGACGCCCGGACGGGTGCGGTGCTCGCACGCACTCAGAAACTCGGCGGCGCGGCGCGGCGAATGGCCGTGTCCCCGACGCACAACACCGTGGCTCTGGCGTGTGAAGACGGCCTGGTCTACCTTCTCGACGACCGAACGCTTGCGGTCAAAGAAACGCTCGTCGGGCATTCCGCAGAGGTCTACACCGTCACCTTCAGCCCCGACGGCCAGCGGATCGCGACCGGCTCGAACGACTCCACGGTCAGGATCTGGGACGCGTCCTCCGGCAAACACCTGTTGACACTGCGGGGCCACGAAGACTACGTCTACGGGCTGGAATTCACCCCCGACGGAAGAACCCTCATCTCCGCGAGCGGCGACCAGACCGCCCGCATGTGGCGCACAACGCCCCCCAGCTCACCGTGAGCCGGCAGCAGCAGAACTCTCTGCGGCATTGACCGTCAGCATCCTGCACCTGGGTGTCATAAAGAACTTGCGCGTCGAGCGTGTCCGCCGCACCATCGGCGTCAGCGACACACCGCGGCCCGCTCGGTGCGTGGCCCAGCCCGCAGAAGGAAGGCTCGCCCGAACAGATCGGCGGTGAGCGCGCAGATGGCGGGGATGATGTGTCGACGTCTCCTGAGTTCGGCCGCGGAAGCGGCGGGGAGAGCCGGCCCGGCCGCGCAACCGGGCACCACAGTGTGGGGCGCTGTCACGTCCGGGGGCACAGACCTCGCGAGTCCATCTGTCTCAAACCGATGCCGCGGATCGATTCACGACCAAGGAAAGAGACCCGGGCACTCTCGCGCCCGGGTCCCGCGTCTGGTTCACCGATCTCGAGGTCTTAGCAGCCGCTCGTCCACGCGTTCAGGAACGCGAGCACGTCGAGGGTGTTCACCGTGCCGTCACCGTTAAAGTCGGCGGACGGATCCTGCGCAGACCAGGCATTGAGGAAGGCCAGCACGTCGAGGGTGTTCACCGTTCCATCGCTGTTGAAGTCGGACGGGCACAAGCCGAAGCACAGGCTTTCGATCCCAACCGTGCCGTCGATCCGGCTGTTGGAGTCGAAGTTGCCTCCGCCGGTAATCACGCCGAAGCGCATCCCGGCCTCCACGGGGATCTCGATCGATCCGCTATAGCTGAAATCGTTTCCGTTCTCCTCGTTCACCAGCACGTAGCTGTTGGTGCCGCCCGATGTCTCACTAAAGATCTCGAGGTAGACCTGAGTCTGGAAGAACCTGTGGTTTCCGGTGTAGTCCCAGTCAAAGGTCGCCACACCGGTGTGATCGCTCGTCACGCCCCACTCGGCGGTACGGAACGTTACGCCGGAGCCCGGGTTGCCGAGATCGACCGCGTAGCTGAACTCGGCACGATCGGCCGCGCCGCTTGTCGGGTCGGTCGAGGTCGTCCCCTCCGAGATGCCGGTGTCCGACCAGTTCTCGAGACGCATCGCGCCGTCGAACGTCCGCGGGCCGCGGAACTTCGAGATGTCCACCCGACCGTCGATGCGGCTGTTGGAATCAAAGTTGCCGCCGCCCACGATGATGCCGAACTCCATGCCCTTCTCGACCGCGATCGAGACCGATCCCGAGTAGCTGTGACCGTTCCCGTTCTCCTCGTCCACCAGCACGATGCTGTTGGTCCCATCCGAAGTCTCGGCAAACACCTCGAGGTACACCTGAGTCTGGAAGAACCGATGGTCGCCGGTGTAGTCGTAATCGAAGCTCACGGTGCCCGTGCCGCCAGCCGGCGCGCTGAAGGTCGCCGTCCGGAACGACACGCCGGAGCCCGGGTTGCCGAGATCGACCGCGTAGGCGAACGAGCCCACGACCGCGTCGCCCGTCTCGGGCGTGATCTCGGTCGTCCCCTCGCTGATGCCCGACGAAGACCAGTTGTCCATCGCGTACGCGCCATCCAGCGCCAGCGGGCGGGAGAACTCGGTCAGCGTCACCGTGCCGTCGATTCGGCTGTTGGAATCGAAGTTGCCGCCGCCCACGATCACGCCAAAGTCCATGCCCTCCTCGACCTCGATCTCGACCGAGCCCTCAAACACAAACCCCGGACCCGCCGACGTGTCCACGAGCACCATGCTCGTCGTTCCCTCGGAAGTCTGCGCGAACACCTCGAGGTAGATCTCGGTCGCCGCGAATCGGTGGTTGCCTGTGTAGTGGTAGTCGAAATACAGCGTGCCCGAGCGATCGGCGGTGATCCCGAACGTCGCTGTGCGGAAGGTGACGCCGCCGCCGGGGTTGCCCAGATCCACCGCGTAATCGAACGCGATCGTGTCGGTCAGACCCGAGGGAGGCGTGATCGATGTCGTGCCCTCCGCGATCCCCGATTGCATCCAGTGCTGTGGTTCATAGGGACCCGACAGGTCGGCCCTCGCCATCATCGCCAAAGCACCCACGACCAGACCCACGAATAGTCTTGAAGTCCGCATTGTCTATCTCCTATGTAATTCGGGGTGTCTCTCGCCCCAAAACACACGCGACGCAGCGGCCGGGCGCGCCCGGGCCAAAGAGGCATTTCAGTAAAAAATCTTCCCGGCGGTCGCTCCGGCTTCCCGCACCGTCCGCCAGGAGGGGCCTAGACCGCACCGGTGAGTCCGGTATCGCGATCGAGAGCCACATCGCTACTTTGAGAGTTCAGACAGTCGCGCAGAACGGTAGCCTTGCGCGCGACCCCTCAGAACGCCTTGCGATTCGGCAGTAACCCGGAATCGGCAGACCCTCCGGCGGCTGCGCACGGAAACTCCACGCGGCTGTAGACAGCTCGCCGCCGACTACGCGTCAGCATCCGACGGCTGATCCGCGGGGACCGGGTCCGCCTGCTCCTCGGGGAGCACCTCGATCGGGAGGTAGTAGAGCGGCGGCACCGCAACCACGCCGGGGTCCCACGGCTGCGTCTGCTCCACACGCCACTTCGAGAACCGCCGCGTCAGGTGCAGGGTGATCGCCTGATAGACCGGCTGCCCCCCGCTCCGCGTGAGCGAATAGACAGGACGGAAGACGTCAACCCTCGCGTGGTCACCCCGCATCCACACCCAGCCGACGTGGTAGGTCGGCAGATACTCCGACTCGGGAGTCACCGGCGTCGCCCGATCACCGACCCGGATCGCCACGCCGATGTACTGCTCCCTGGTCACACCCTCGGGGAGGTTGATCGCAAACCAGCCGTCGTCCGGGCCTCCAGCCGGTGGCGGGTGCCGCTCAGACGCCCACGAGATGCTCTCCACCAGCAGATTCAACACCGTGCGGCTGGCAAAGTCGGGCTTCTCGTCGTCCGGGACGGGCACACCCTCGGGGTTGCTGTCGTACACCACGCTCGTGCAGCCGGTCAGGGGCACGATCGCCCCCCCGATCGCGATCAGGGCCGCACACGTCGCAGCGGTCGCCAACAATACCCGAGCCTGCCTGGAGAAATCGCCGAGCATCCAACACCTCCCATCGACCGAAGTCTCCTGAGCATAGTGCCGAAGCCCAAGTCGATCACCCGTACGGCCCAGCAATCGCACCGGCGAGCCGCCGAATACGCCCTCTCCGACCCCGCCGCGTCATGACACCAGCCACACCACACCACGACGCCCCCGACCGACGACGACGCTTTGTGGTGGGCATCACCGGCGCTTCGGGCGCGGCCTACGCCCTACGCCTGCTCGAACTGCTGCTGAGCGGCGGGCACGAGGTGCACCTGGTCGTCACCGAATACGGCCGCCGCCTGCTCGCCGACGAGGCCGATATCCGCAAGCTGGACCTCGCCAGCCTCCTGCCCCACCGCCTGAGCGATGCCCCGCCGCCGCTCGGTGTGCGGCCCCGCGAATCGGGCGCCGCTTCGTGGGACGCGGCGGAGATCGAGTCCCGCCTGTTCGTCCACCCCAACAAGGACGTCGGCGCAGTCATCGCCTCGGGCAGCTTCCTGCACGACGGCATGGCGATCATCCCGTGCTCGAGCACCAGCCTCGGCGCGGTCGCGACCGGCGCGGGCAGCAACCTGCTCTGCCGGGCGGCGATGGTGACGCTCAAGGAACGCCGCCCGCTGATCGTCTGCCACCGCGAGAGCCCGCTGAACCTGATCGACATCGAGAACATGCGGACACTGACCCTCGCCGGCGCAATCATCTGCCCGACCAACCCCGGCTTCTATCTGCTGCCCAGGAGCGTGGAGGACATCGTGGACTTCACGGTGGGCAAGGTGCTGGACCTGCTGCATGTCGAGCACGGGCTGGATGTTCGATGGAAACCGCAAAGCGAGTGATCTCCGCATCGCGATCTTCACCGGTCGCTACGCCCGCTTCTCCCACGGCTTTCGGTCCTTCTCCAGTTCCACAGCCACGCCCTTGAACAGCCGCACGCCCCCCTCGCCCACCGCCGCGACCAGCTCGCGGGCCGTCTCCGGCGTCAGCACCGTGCGGAGCGGCTTGGTCGGCTTCACCTCGCACACCACCTGCTCGGTCTCCACGACCAGCTCGATCGGCACCGTCGCCGGGGGCTTGCTCGCGCCGTTCGTCCCGACCACCGCACCTCCCGCAGCGACGCCGTTGGCCCCCTCCGGCGCGGGCTCGGCCTCTCGCCCCGCCCCCAGCACCTGCGCCACACGGTGCAGCGCCTGCCGGCTCGAGCCGTTGCTCCGCACCTCGCTGACCGTCACCCGCAGCGTGCCGCGCTCCAGCGGCAGCCCGTCGATCGGCACCAGCCGGTCCACCAGCACCTGCGGGTCGCCCCGTGAAAGATCAATCCGCCCGAGCATGAACTTGGGTGCATCGTCCTCGAGCAGGTGCCCGTGCCGGTTGTAGCAATCGGCGAACATCACCGCGTCGGCCGTCCCGGTCATGTCCTCGACGGTGAGGATCGCCATCTTCTGCCCCGCCGACTTGCCCTGCTTGATCACCAGCGTCCGCACCGACTGCACCAGGATCGCCAGCACCACCCGCGTGTCCTGCCCGCGCTCGGTGAGCTGCTTGAGCGTCGCGTTGGCGAACACCCCCGCCCAATGCTTCCACTGCTCGAGCGGGTGGCTGGAGACATAGAAGCCGAGCGCCTCTTTCTCCTGCGAGAGCGTTTCGCTCTCACTCCACGCCGGCGCGCGCACGAGCTGTGACTCGCTTGCCGCGACCTCCGGCTCGTCGTCCCCGCCGCCGAAGCCGAAGAGCTGGGACTGCCCCGCCGCCTTGTCGGCTGCCAGCTTCTGCCCCGCAGCCACTGCCGCCTCGATCGAGGCCAGCATCGACGCCCGCTCGTCCCGCGAGTGCACCGCATCGAACGCGCCGCTCCGCACCAGGCTCTCGATCGTCGCCTTGTTGACCACACCGGAGGGCACCCGCTCGCAGAAGTCGTACATCGAGCGGAACGGCCGCCGCTTGCCGCCGTCGCCCTTGTCCCGCTCGGCGATGATCGCGTCGATCGCCTTCTCGCCGGTGCCCTTGATCGCCCGCAGGCCGAAGCGGATGTGTCCGTGCGCAGCGTCCCGCGGCTCGCCGTCCAGATAGACCACGCTGAACTCGGCCTGCGACAGGTTCACATCCGGCGGCTTGATCTCGATGCCCGCCCGCAGCACCTCGCCCGTCTTCGGGTCCACCGTGCGCGCGCGCTTGGCGTCCTCCAGATAGGGGATCCAGTCGCTCACCTTCTGCGCCTGGCTCTCGAAGGTCAGGAACGCCGCCATGTAGGGGCCCGGGAAGTACGCCTTGAGATACGCCGTCTGATACGCCACGATCGCGTACCCGGTCGAGTGGCTCTTGTTGAAGCCGTACCCGGCGAACTTGAGGATCAGCTCGAACAGCTCCTCGGCCTGGGCCTTGGCCAGCCCTTTGCTCACCGCGCCCTCGACGAACTTGGGCCGGTTGGCCTCGATGATCTTTTCTTTCTTCTTGCTGATCGCCTTGATGAGCGAGTACGCCGCACGGAGCGGGATGCCGCCCAGCTCGTGCACGATCTGCATCACCTGTTCCTGATAGACCATCACGCCGTAGCTCTCGTTCGTGAACTTGTCCACGATCGGATGAACCTTGGGGACCTCCTGCTCGCCGTGCTTGCGCCGGTTGTAGTCGGGGATCAGGTCCATCGGCCCGGGCCGGAACAGCGCGTTGGCCGCGATGAGGTCTTCGAGGCGGTCGGGCTTCATCTCGACCAGCAGCCGGCGCATGCCGCCGGATTCAAACTGGAACACACCCGTCGTGTCGCCACGCTGAAACAGGTCGAACACCCGTGTGTCGTCGTAGCTCAGCCGGTCGAGGTCGAGCGGGTGGGGCCCGCCGTCGCCCTTCTTGCGCCCGACCGCGGCGTAGATCGCCTCCTCGTCGAGTCCCTCGCGCACCAGCGCCTTGGCCCGCTCGATCACGCTCAGCGTTCGCAGGCCCAGGAAGTCCATCTTCAGCAGACCCATCTTCTCACACGTCGGGCCGTCCCACTGGGTGACGATCTCGTTCTCGGCCGCGCCGGTCTGCCGGAACAGCGGGACGAGCTCGTGCAGCGGCCGCGTCGCGACGATCACGCCGGCCGCGTGGACCGAGCTGTGCCGCGCCTGGCCCTCGAGCACCCTGGCGTTGTCAATCAGCTGACGGATCTGCTCGGCGCTGGTCTGCTGGTGCGGCGAGAGGCTCGCGTTGATCTTGGTGATCGCGCCGTGCGCACCCTCGCACAACTGCTTGAAGTCCGGCTCGGCCTCGATCGCGCCGTCGATCGTGATGCCCAACGTCTCGGGGATCATTTTCGCGACGCGGTCGGCCACCGGGAGCGAGACCTCGAGCACGCGCGAGCAGTCGCGGATCGCCGCCCGCGCCTTCATCGTTCCGAAGGTGATGATCTGCGCCACGTGCCCGTACTTGTCGCGCACGTAGTTGATGACGTCACCCCGGCCGTTCTGGCAGAGGTCGATATCGATATCCGGGTATTCCGACCGGTCCGGGTCGGTGAACCGCTCGAAGAGCAATCCGTACCGCACCGGGCACGCGTTCGACAGGCCGAGCACATAGCCGACCATCGTGCCCACACCCGAGCCGCGCGCGTTGGCGGGGATGCCCCGCTGCCGGCCCCAGTTGACAAAGTCCCAGACGATCAGGAAGTAGGCGCTGATGTCCTTGTCGCGCAGGATGCCCAGCTCGCGGTCGAGCCGCGCCCATTTCTCCACGCCGTCCGCCGGACCGTTACCTGCTGCGCGCGCAGCCTTCGATCCGCGCTTGGCCTTAGCCCCCGGCCGATCCGGCGCGGTGGCCATGATCCCCGGCCCGTAGCGCCAGATCATCCCGGCGTCGGAGAGCATCCGCAGGGCCCGGTCGCACTCGGCCTTGAGCGCCGCAGCCGCGGATTCGTCGCCCGTTTCCTCGAACGGCTTGAGCTCGAACCGGCTGCAGTACTCGGTGTACCACGCGGTGAGATCGCCGCCGAACCGCTCCTCGTCGTGCCGCGGCAGCGCCGACTCGTCGGGGATCTCCACCCGCACGACCGGCGCATGATTCGCCCCCACCGGCAGCTCGACGTTGCACCGCTCGGCGATCGAGACCGAGTTGGCCAGCGCCTCACGCCCCGCGTCGGCGTACTCACCCGCGTTGTACCGCTCGTCCTCGAACAGCTCGCGCATCTGCTCGGCGCTCTTGACGTAGAGCTCCGGCGTGTACTTCATCCGCCCCGTGTCGCTCTTGATCTTCCCCGTCGAGATGCAGATGAGCGTGTCGTGCGCGTCGTGGTCCTCGGCCCGCAGGAAATGGCTGTCGTTATCGCACACCAGCGGCAGGTCCATCTGCCGCGCCAGCTTGACCAGCAGCGGGTTGATCGCGTTCTGCTCCGGCACGTGGTGCTGCATCTCGACGAAGAACCGTGGCCCGGTGCCCTCGTCAGCAAACACCCGCGCGTGCCACTCGGCGCTCTCGACCGCCCGGTCCCAGTGCTTGGCATCGCCCGACTGCACCCGCGAGAGCAGGTGCTCGCCGATCTCGCTGCCGAGGTGACCGTTGATCGCGATCAGCCCCGAGTTGTGCTTCTCCAGCAGCGCCCGGTCCATCCGCGGCTTGAAGTAGAACCCCGTCAGGTACGCCTCAGAACACAGATACATCAGGTTCCGCCAACCGGTCTCGTTCTCGGCCAGCAACACCAGGTGATACCCGCCATCGCTCACGCCCGTATACGTCCGGTCGGTCCGGTCGCCCGGGGCGACGTACGCCTCGACTCCCAGGATCGGCTTCACGCCGTGTTTGCGGCAGGCCTCGTAAAAAGTGACCGCGCCGAACAGATTGCCGTGGTCGGTCAGCGCGACCGCCGGCATCCCCAGTTCCTTGATCCGCTTGACCAGCCGATCGACCCGGTTGCCGCCGTCCAGCAGCGAGTACTCGGAGTGAAGGTGCAGATGGACAAAGCCCGAACCGGGGCCATCAACCGCTTGCTCTACAACATCTTGGGGTGCTTGTCCCATCGGCCTCTACTTCTGTCGTGTGGTGGTGAGAGCCATTCTACTCGACCACCCCGACGAGCCAAGCGAGCCGACAGCTTCTCCCCGACCGGCACAACCCCACCCCCGGGTGCCATCGCCTCGCCGCCGGGACTGGCGTGCCGACCCCCTGATTGGCACTGTCTGGGCAGGAAGGGGTACTCACCATGCCAAGCAGACCGTCAGCCGCCGTCGTTCTCCTCGCCGCCGCCGCCGCCACCGCCCACGCGGACATCGTCGATATGTACTTCTCCGGCCCCGGCCGCGGCATGCAGGTACAGATCGAGGTGGACGACCGGACCATCTCCACATTCGCCGGCCAGTTGATCCACGAGGTCACCGCAGCCGACGAGGCGCTCGAATCGTTCGTCGGGGCGCAGCCGTTCTTCTGCACCGACGTCTTCCAGCCCACGAGCCGCCACACGCTCCCCTTCACCCTCACCAACCTCACCGGTGTCCCCGACAGCCAACCCATGAGCAGCACCACCGCCAACGCGGTCCGGAGCCTGTTCGCCTCGGCCGGGCAGGCCCAGTTCGCCTCCGACGCCCCGGACGACCTCGCAGCCGCGTTCCAGCTCGCGCTCTGGGAAGTCGTGACCGACTACGACGCCCTGGTCGGACGCGACAGCCTCTCGCTCGACAGCGGGCGCTTCAGTGCCTCGGGCCCGAGCAGTCAACCGCTCACGCCGTCCGTCCTCGCCCGCCTCGACACGCTGTTCAGCGCCGTTGGTGCTGGTGAACAGTTCCTCGGTGAGGTGACCGCGTTCCGATCGCCGGTCGCGCAGGACCAGCTCACCGCCGTCGCCGGTGTCCCCGCGACGATCCCGACCTCGGGCTCCCTCGCGTCGTTCAGCATGGGGCTCGCGCTCGCCTTCGGACGCAGACGGCGGTAACGCCCGGAAAACCCTGCTCCGCGACGTTTCGCGGCGACTTTGCCGCGACCACTGCAATCCCCGGCGCGCATCTCCTACTATTCAAGCGGAGATGACGCGCTTTTCTTTCATCGATGCACAGGCTGCCGGCACCGGCCAACGCGCCGCCCGCGTGGTCACCGTGATCCAACAGCAACCCTCCTGGATCATCCGGGCCGCGCTCACCGTCGCGTTTCTCATGGTCACCGCGATCCTGCTGGTCGTGGTCATCCCGGCGATGCTGTTGGCCGTGATCGTCTTCACCATCCTCGTGCTCTTGCGACGGGTCTGGGTGTTTGCGCGGACCGGCCTCGGCTTTGATCGAAGCGGTCGTCGCAACGTGCGGGTTGTCGCCCGCCACGACTCGATCTAGGAACGATGCTCGACCGATCACAACCCGACACGATTCCGTCTGACCGGCGAGCGCGTGCTTGGCATCCCTCGGACGGAACGAGGAGCCGAACATGCAGCGCATCTCGTTTACCTCGCTCGCAACCGCCGCGTTGCTGAGCCTCTGTCTCTCTGCGTGCCACGGTGCCCGGCACACCGGGACGGCGACAGCGACCCGCGCTCCCACGCTCATGCTCTCTGCAGAAGACGCCGACGGCGATGTCGGCACGGTACGGCGGCTCGATCTCATGGTCGCGTACTACCGATCGGATCGACACGGAGCCTTCATGCAGACGATCACCGGAGCCCACGAGCGTGCCGTGGCGGAGGGTGACACCGATCGGGCCGGCAGGATCGAAGCGTTCGGCGCCGAAACGCAAGAGATCGCTCACCGCCAGCTCGCCGGCGACGAGCCGCTCTATACCGTACTGCTCGGCATTCAGGAAGAGCTTCGGACAGTGATGAGTCGTCACGGCCTGCGTCGCGTTGTGGAGTCCGGACCGGGTGTCGAGGGCATCGACATCACCGATGAGCTCATCGCGCTCCTGCCCGGCAGGTAGACCATCCGGGTGCGTGCAAACAGCGAACACGCTGCAACCCTCGCGAAAAAGCGCCCGATCATGCATATCCGTGCAAGCGGCCCGCGCACTCTCCCCAAGAAGTGTGATTGACCCATCGTCTTCGGGCACACCCGGTCCGGAGTCACCTCGCGGCGATCATCACGACCAAGGGAGTGCAGGCCATGCCCACGACCACCGAGGACACCCCCACCACCACTCGACCGCAGCCCCTCGACCCGAACGAACGGGATCGCGAACGGGTCCGCAGCGTGCTGGGCCGCAAGGACCGCGTGCCCGGGGTCCCGAGCACGCAGGAGATCGCAGCTCAGTTGCTCGCCCGTCACGGCAAGCCGCTGAGCGCTCGCGACCTGCAGCGCATCGCCGCGATCACCCGCAGCACGTGGATGCCGCGACGCTACGACCAGGCCCCCGACCGCGGCGACTGGCCCGGCAGCGTCTTCGTTGACCAACCGCCAAACCTGCCCAACCCCGAAGCACCCGACACTCCACCCACAGATGGCCTCGCGGGCTCGGAGGTCGATGGCTGCACGTTCGACACCCTCCGCCGCCTCGTCTATCGCACCACCTTCGGCTTCTCGTGGGCCGAACTCGACTACGCCTACACCAACGGCTACGACGCATACCTCGAGTGGCAGCTCGACCACGAGTCCATCGACGACAGCGAACTGCAGTCCCGGCTCGACAGCGAGTTTGCGACGCTCGACGAGACACCCCGCCGGCACGTGCTCCGCGCGTGGAACGGCAACTACGACATGACGTGGGAGCTGCTCAACGCCACGTTCCTCCGCCAGGCCACCAGCAAGAGGCAGCTCTACGAACGCATGGTCGAGTTCTGGTCGGACCACTTCAACATCTACCTGTTCAAAGACGGCGCGGAGATGTTCAAACCCATCGACGACCGCGAGGTGATCCGCCCGAACGCGTTCGGCAGATTCTCCGACATCGTGAAGGCCTCGACGCGCAGCCCGGCGATGCTGACCTACCTCGATGGCGCGTTCAGCTTCGCCTGGGCCCCGAACGAGAACTACGCCCGCGAGCTGATGGAGCTGCACACACTCGGCGTGGACAACTTCACGCAACAGGATGTCAAACAAGTCGCCCGTTGCTTCACGGGATTCACCATCGACTACAACGCCAACAACCAGACCCTCGGCCAGTTCCGCTTCGAGCCCTACTGGCACGACCACGGCACCAAGAACGTCCTCGGGCTCAAGATCCCGGGCGGCGGCGGCGTCACCGACGGCGACCGGGTCATCGACATCCTCTGCCACTCGCCCAAGGGCGCAGCCCTCACCTCGCGTTTCCTCGCAAACAAACTCGCCGTCCGGTTCTGGGGCGAGAACCCGCCCGCCGCACTCGTCGACGAGATCGCGCAGGCCTACATCGACACCGGCGGCGACATCAAGTCCATGCTCCGCGTGGTGCTGGCCGAGCGTTGGCTCCGCTGCTCCAAGCCCCGTCTCAAGCGGCCGTACCACTACGCGCTCTCCGCCGTCCGCGCGGCCCCCTCCTACATCACGGATTTCTGGGCGCTGATCTACCTCTCCGACACCATGGGGCAGACGCCGTTCCTCTGGGCACCCCCCAACGGCTATCCCGACAGCTCCGCATACTGGGCCGGGCACCTGCTGCCGCGCTGGCGATACCCCAACTCGCTGTTTTTCGAGCAGAACGAGGTGCAGTTCGATCTGCGCCCGTTCATCAAACAGACCGCCGACGACGTCGTCGCTGCGATCAACCTCTACATCTTCGGCGGCTACATGCCCCGCAGCCTCCGCCTCGAGCTGCTCGAATACCTCGGCCAGCCGCCCTTCACCAACAACCGGATTCGCGAGACCCTGGCGCTCGCCATCGCCAGCCCCGCGTTCCAGCAGCACTGACCACATTCACGGACCGGACCACCCCACCGGAGACCCACCATGTCGCGCAGCACTCAGGGCGGATGCAACGAATACGCCGATCTCTCCAGACGCAGCTTCCTCGGTGTGGGCGGCGCAGCGCTCGCCGCGGGCGCCGTGGTTCCGGCGTGGCTGCCGCGTATCGCCTTCGCTCGCGAGGGGGCTGTGCCACGCGACATCCTCGTGTCACTCTTCCTGCGCGGCGGGGCCGACGGCCTCACGCTCTGTGTGCCCCACGGCGACCCCGACTACTACACCGCCCGACCCAACATCAACATCCCCCATCCGGATTCCGGCGACCCCGCACGCGCGGTTGACCTGGACGGGTTCTTCGGCCTGCCCCAGGCCATGTCGTCGCTCACCACCGCCTACGACGACGGCAAGCTCCTCTTCGTGCACGCCACAGGCTCGGTCGACGAGACCCGCTCGCACTTCGACGCCATGCACTTCATGGAGGTCGGCAAGGCACGCGACCCGAGCCTCTACACCGGCTGGGTCGGTCGGCACCTGATCACCGTCCCGCCGCTCGATGACCAGGCCGCGATCCGCGCGATCGGCATCTCGACCGGGCTGCAACGCCACCTCGTCGGCGCGCCAAAGGCCCTGCCCTTCCCCGACCTCAACGAGTCAAGCCTCAACGGCCCGGCCCCGACCAAGGACGCCCGGCTGCAGTCGATCGACGACATGTACCAACGCGCACCGGAACTCCTCCGCACCAGCGCCGAGAACACCATCAGCACCATGCAGCTGCTCGACGCGATCGACTTTGCCAACTACCAACCCGCCAACGGGGCGGTCTACCCCGAGTCCTACTTCGGCTACTCGCTCAAGTCCGCCGCGGCACTCATCAAGGCCCAGGTCGGCGTCGAGGCGATCTCGCTCGACATCGGCGGCTGGGACACCCACGAATCACAACAGCCCCGCGACGGCTACATGGCCTACCTCATGCAGGAGCTCTCGGCCAGCATGGCCGCGTTCCACCTCGACGTGATCGGCGAGGGACTGCCCGTCACCCTTGTCGCAATGTCGGAGTTTGGTCGCGTCGTCGCCGAGAACGGCAGCGAGGGCACCGACCACGGCCACGGCAACGTCATGATGCTCATGGGCAACCACATCTCCGGCGGCCGCGTGCTCAGCCAGTGGCCCGGGCTCCACCCCGACCTGCTCTTCCAGCACCAGGACCTCGCCATCACCATCGACTACCGCGACATCCTCGCCGAAATCGTACAAAACCGTCTGGCCAACCCCGACCTCGGCTTCGTCTTCCCCGATTACACACCCACCTTCCGCGGCGTGACCACCTGAGCACGCCAGCAATCGCGCACGCCAGCGCTCCCCGCGCGCGCAGACATCCACAAGAACATCAGGATCGGAACCGGCCTCTGGGGTCTACTCGATCTCGCCGGTGATCGACCGGGACAGCGCCTCACGCAGCGAGACAGTCATCTCGCCCGGTTTGCCCTCACCCACCGCGTGGGCCTCGATCGCCGCCACCGGCAGCACGCCCCAGCTCGAGTTGGTCAGGAACACCTCGTCGGCCCCGAGCAGGTCTTCGATAGAGAGCATGCGCTTCTCGATCGGGATCGAACGCATCTCGGCAAGCTCGACAATCGCCCGCCGCGTGACCCCCGGCAGCACCGGGCTGGGCAGCGCCGCACCCTTGCGCCCGGCCGGCTGGGCCGCCGCCATCGGGTCACCGCCCTCCTCGGCACCTTCGCTCCCGGCCTCCTCGCCCCGCGCGATCGGCGTCAACAACACCCCGTCCTTGACGACGAACACATTGCTCACGCACCCGCCGCAGAGATGATTGCTCACCTGCAGCACGATCGCCTCGGACGCCCCGCGCGCCGAGGCCGCCTGCAGTTCGCGGAGCCGCCACCAGTAGTTCAGCGTCTTGTGCCCCTCGAACGGGCTGAACGGGTTTGCGCGCGCATCGGCGATCGAGACCATCACGCCCTGCTGCATCATCGCTTCCGGATACTCCGTCGCCGGCTGGGCGACGATCAGGATCGTCGGCTCGGCCCCGCGGCCCTGATCTCCCTCGCTCGCCTTCCGGGTCAGCAGGTTCAGATCACCCCCGGTGATGGTCAGCCGCACACGGGCCCTGGCGTACCCCGACCGAGCCGTGGTCTCCATAACCGCGTCGTAGAGCCCCTGCGTGCGCAACTGGTCGCTGAGCCCGACATCCTTCGCGCTGGCCGCGAGACGTTCGAGGTGATCGTCGAGGCGGTACACCCAGGTCTCGTCCAGCGCGGTCGTGCCCCCGAGCATGGTCTCGAACAGGCCCACGCCGTGCTGCAGACCGGCGTCGAATGCCGAGACCGTGGCTTCGTCGGTGTCGAGGAACCTGCCGTTGAGGAAGACGGTTGTCATGCGGGCATGTTAGTGCCCCGCAGGCCGGCCGCCCTTGCGCGGGTCGCTCGCCGCGTGGACACCCTCCGCATCGCGCACGATCAGCTGCACCACGCCCACGCTGTCGATCCGTTCGACCCTGTGCCCGCGGACCGCCAGCCCCGCGAGAAACAGCGCGTTCGCCGCCGCCGAGTCCTCATCGCCACCATCGACATACAGCCCCGGCTCCACCCGCACCGCATCCGGCGACCACTGATGGTGCAGCCGCGGAGCGCTCACCGCTTCGCCGGCGTCCATCCCCCCCGTCAGCGCGTTGAGCAGCACCTGCAGCGTACCGGTGATGATCCGGGGACCGCCCGACCCGCCGGCCACCGCGACCACCTGCCCGTCCTCTCCCAGCACGATCGTCGGGCTCATGCTCGACAGCGGACGCTTGCCCGGCTCGGGCAGGTTGCTGTCGGACTGCACCAGCCCGAACGCGTTGGCCCGGCCCCGCACGGTCGTGAAGTCGTCCATCTCGTTGTTCAGACAGAACCCGCCCCCCTCGACCGCGATCATCGAACCGAAGGTCAGGTTGATCGTCTCGGTGCACGCGACCGCACCGCCCCACTGATCGACCACGCTCAGGTGGCTCGTGCCCGAGTCGTCGGGCAGCGCGCGCGCGCCGTCGCCCTCTGGACGCGTGCCGTACGACATCGGGTCGAGTGTGCGGGACCGATCCACCGTCGCCGCGCGCGCATCGAGATACGCCCCATCGAGCAGCATCTCCATCGGCACGTCCACAAACGCCGGATCCGCCAACCACACCGACCGATCGGCGAAGGCGTGCTTGAGGCTCTCAATCAACAGATGCGCCGACCTCGCCTTCGCGATCGACGGATGCTCGTTGGCTGCCTCTGCCGCATCACCCGCCCGCAGCCGCTCGAGAATGCCGAGCGTCTCCGCGATCGTCACGCCGCCGCTCGAGGGTGGTGGCATGCCGAGGAAGGTCCACTGGCCGAACCCGTACTCCAGCGGGCTCACCTCCGCGACCTCGTACCCCGCCAGGTCGTCCAGCGAGAGCACCCCACCCCGATCCGCAGCCGTCTGCACGATCTGCCGCGCCACGCGCCCGCGGTAGAACCCGTCCGCCCCGTTCGCCGCGATCGCCGCGAGGACAGAGGCCTGGTTGAGATTCCGCACGATCTCCCCGGCCCGAATCTCTCCCCGCCCGAGCACATCGCTCCAGATCGCCCTGTCGGTCACACCCGGTTGGTCGCCGAGCCTGCCCAGGGCGGTGCGCGCGCTGCCGGCGAGTGTCGCGTCGGCCGCGAACCCCCCCACCGCCGCGTCGATCGCCGGCTGCAGCACGGTCGCGCGATCGAGCGTGCCGTAGTGCTCGAGGGCATACAGCAACCCCGCGACCGTCCCCGGCACCGCGACCGCCAGCCCGGAGCGGGTGCTGGCCTCAGACAGGTCGGTGGTCTCGAACATGTCGGGCGTCGCGCCACCCGGGGCTGTCTCGCGGTAGTTGATGGCCGTGACGACGCGCCCGTGCGTCGGGTCGTCGGGCAGGCAGATGACCATGAACCCCCCGCCGCCGATGCCGCAACTCTCCGGGCGCACCACGCTGAGCGCAAAGCTTGTCGCGACGGCCGCGTCCACGGCGTTCCCGCCGAGCCGGAGCATCTTCGCCCCCGCCTCCGACGCGACCGGGTGATCCGCAGCGACCGCGCCGTGCTCGAACACACGGGCAGCGCCCTCCGTCGGGGCCGCGTCCTGCCCGACCACGACCGCACCGAGGGCGTGCACCATGAGCGCAACCACCCACACGAGACAGCATCGAGCGTTGTTCATAGGTGCGAGTCTACCGCCGCTGCGGCCAGCGCGGAACGCACCCACGAGCCTCAAGCCGCGGCATTTTCACCCTCGATGCCCACGAAGCTGAGGTGGAGTTCGGCGTGGCGCAGGTGCAGCTCGATCCACTGCTCGCGGCTCAGGCGGCCGAAGAACGGGCTGGCCGGGATGAACGCCGCCCTACCCCGCACCCGCTCGATCTGCGCGCGCAGCGCCGCGGCACCTTCCGCGACCGACACCGAATCGGCGGGGAGGAACGACACCTTCTGCGGCAGCTTGAAGCCCGGGGGCGGCGGCTTGGTCAGGAGCCTCTTGCCCAGGACCATCCGCAAAACCCGTCCGAACGCCTTGAAGACCAGCGGCGGGTTGTCCGGGAAGCCGTCCAGCGAGCACGCGAGGAATTTCGCGAGATGTTCGAGGTTTTGTCCGGGTGACCAGTTGCCCAGCGGCCGGAGATTTTTGGCTTCATCCGCACGCTCGATACGGTCGATGTCATAAATAAGATCGTCGAGCGTGGCAAGCCGTACGTCTCGGCGGTTGTTGACCGATTTCGTGTTCACTTGCGTCATGCCGCTCAGCATACCCGCCGAAACACGATCTATACTGCCCAGATTCGCGCCGGTCCTTTCCGGACCCGCGTTCCCGACGCAATCAGACAAGCCCGACGCAACCCCGAAGGGACACCATGGCCGGACCAAAGCTCCCCACAGCCGCCGACCTCGCCCCGCCCGAGCCGATCGAGGTGCTCTCCAAGCCGTTCCTGCGCTTCGCCTCCCTCAGTGCGGCCGGCGGGCTCGTGCTGATCCTGTGCACGGTCGTCGCCATGATCTGGGCCAACTCGGCCGCACACGAGTCCTACCACCACTTCTTCCACGTCGAGAAGCTGACCGTCGGGTTCGCCGAGCTGACGCTCTCCAAGAGCCTGGGCCACTGGATCAACGACGCCCTGATGGCGCTCTTCTTCTTCGTGGTCGGGCTCGAGATCAAACGGGAGATACTCGTCGGTGAGCTGGCCTCGCCGCGCAAGGCGGCCCTGCCCATCGCCGCGGCACTGGGCGGCATGATCGGCCCGGCGCTCATCTTCGTCGCTTTCAACGCCGGCGAGCCCACGATCCGCGGCTGGGGCGTGCCCATGGCGACCGACATCGCCTTCGCGCTGGGCATCCTCTCTCTCCTGGGCAACCGCATCCCCGTCTCGCTCAAGGTCTTCCTGACCTCGCTGGCGATCGCCGACGACCTCGGTGCCCTCATCGTCATCGCGCTCTTCTACACCGAAGAACTCGCGACCAACTACCTGCTCTACGCGGGCGGCGTGACCCTCGGGATGATCACCCTCAACGCCCTCCGCGTCCGCTCGCCGTGGATCTACTTCTTCTTCGGCCTCGCGCTCTGGTACTTCGTCTTCAAGAGCGGTGTCCACGCCACCATCGCCGGTGTCGTCGGTGCGATGACCATCCCCGCCAGCGCCCGCGTCGGCGCGAAGGGATACCTCACCGCGACCCGCGACGCCCTCAACAAGTTCGAATCTCTCAGCGAGAGCCCCGACCACGACGTCACCACCAGCAGCGAACAGCGGGCCTCGGTCTGGGCGATCCACAAGAGCAGCCTGCAGGTCATGCCGGTGCTTCACAGGCTCGAGGACGCCATCCACCCCTACACCGTCTTCCTGGTCATCCCCATCTTTGCACTGGCCAACGCCGGCGTAGAACTCCACGGCGGCCTCGGTGAGAACCTCCTCAACAAAAACTCGATGGGCGTGGTCATCGGCCTCTTCATCGGCAAGCCCGTCGGGATCGTGCTGTTCTCGCTCATCGCGGTGAAGCTCGGCGTCGCCAGTCTGCCCCGGGGTGTCTCCTGGCGCCACATCCTCGGCGCGGGCTGTCTCGGCGGCGTTGGGTTCACGATGGCCCTGTTCATCGGCAATCTTGCCTTTGCCAACAGCCCCGATGATCTCAGCCACACGAAGCTCGCCGTGCTCGTTGGATCGGCGCTCTCGGCGATCGTGGGGCTGGCGATCCTGGCGACCTGCCGCAAACAGCCGGCACAGGCTTCCACCGAAGGCTGAGACCCGCGGCATCTTTGCGCCGCGTACACCCGACATTGACCTCTTCCTTGCGCGCGCGCTCCGGCGACGGAACTCCCATGGAGTTACGATCGTCTCAACGGGCCGGCGACGAGCTCGCCAGGGAGAGCAGATGATTCGTACCGCGTCACGCCGTTTCCGCCCCACCGTACTGGCCTGCCTCGCCGCGGGAACGACGGCCGCGCTCGCGACCCCCCCACCCCCCGAATCCCGCGTAGCCGCCGGAGGGGACCGACCGACCAACATCATCGTGTTCATCGCCGACGGGTGCGGCGAGAACACGCACCGCGCGTTCGAGTGCTGGCGCGGCGAGCCGATGATCTATCAGGGCCCCGAGTGGCGGCGCTACGACGCCACCACCTACGCCCTGCGTCCCGGCTCCCGACCCAGCCGCGGCATCGAGCCGCTCGAACAGGACCCCCGCTACGTCTACGACCACGCGCTCGCCAGCGACACGACCCCCGACGACGGGTCGAGCGACGGATACCCGTTTTACGTACGGGGCTACCGCTGGCTGCGCGCCACCGCGCCCGACTCGGCCAACACCGCCACATCGATCTTCACCGGTGTGTCAACCTACGCGGGCGCGATCAATGTCGACGGGGCGGGCACGCCCGTGCCTGCTGTGAGCCGCGCCGCTGCGGACCGGGGCAAGGCCGTCGGCGTCGTGTCGACCGTGCCGTTCTCGCACGCCACGCCGGCGTGTGCTGCGGGCACGAGCGTCGTGCGGCGTGAGATGTATCACGACATCACACACCAGATGCTCACCAGCGATATCTGCACGGTGATCGCCGGCGCTGGTCATCCCGAGTATGACGACAACGCCGAGCGTCACGAGAGCCCAAAGTACAAATTCATCAGCGAGGAAGACTGGACGGCGCTTCGGTCCGGCACACTCGCGCCGGCCGCGCCCGTCGCCGGCATGACGAGCAACACGCAGGACGCCCTCGCCGCATGGACGTTGGTCGATGATGTCGAGTCCGTCCGGTCACTCGCCGAGGGCGATGCGCCCGAGCGACTGTTCATCGTCGGTCGCGCCGCGCAGGCGCTCCAGCAGGTCCGCGCGCCGCACCACGGCGGCGACAGCACACCCCCCGGCGGGCACCCGCTCAACACGGGCGTGCCGACGCTGCGGGAACTGGCGCTCGCCGCGATCAACGCGGTGGACGACGACCCCGACGGATTCTTCCTCGTGATCGAGGGCGGGGCTGTCGATTGGGCCATGCACGACAACCAGATCGGACGCATGATCGAGGAGATGGACGACTACCACACCACCATCGAGACCGTCTGCGCGATGCTCGACTCGGGTGAACGCGGGTTCGACTGGTCCGACACGCTCGTGATCATCACCGCCGACCACGACCATCTGCTGCTCGGCCCCGACTCCGACACCATCCCCTTCCAGCCCCTCGAAGACCGCGGCAAGGGCAACCTCCCCGGCTTCAGATGGCACTCCAACAGCCACTCGAACAACCCAGTCCCTCTCTTCGCCCGCGGCAAGGGTGCCGAACGGTTCGACGACATCCCGACCACCCCCGCCGGGGACAAAGCCGTGTTCCACCAGACCGCGATCGGGCAGTTGTTGTTCGAGTTGATCAACGAACCCGCCGCTGCGGCCGACTGAATGCGCGGTCAAGAGCCACGGGTGCCGCAACACCGGCTCTTTTGATCCGCTCACTCCCGCACAAACCTCGCGAAGATCGGCCGGTGGTCCGAGCTCGTCGCCTCCCCGACCCACGCCTCGACGCACACCAGCCCCGGCGAGAACGCCGCGTGATCGATCCGGATGCCCGGCGGCAGCGACAGCAGCCCCCGCGCCGGCCACGTCGCGCCCGGCCCCGTGCCCGCGACGCGGTGCGCCTCGCGATAGCCGCGCTCCCGCAGCACGTCCAGGGGCATCGCCCGCCACGGCGAGTTAAAATCACCCGCGACGATCGTCGGCACTCCTTCGGCCGCCCGGCTGTCCAGCGTGTGCCCCATCTCCCATGAGAGCCGCGCCTGCCCCGCCACCTGGCTCCGCCCGACAGGCGAGTGCAGGTGGATGTTCCAGACACACAACTCCTGCCCGCCCCAATCCACCCACGACATCAACTGCGGCAGGTCACTCCCGTCGCCGGGCATCACCACCTCGGCCTCGCGCGAGAACGGCAACCTGCTGAACGTCGCCGCCCCGAACAGATGCTCGCGCGGAGCCCCGGCAGACCCGTAACGGTCCCCCAGCGCCGACGTGAGCCTCGCCAGCGACCCCGGCCGCACCTCCTGAAACACGATCACGTCCGGCTCGTGGGCATCGATCTGGGCGAGGACCTCCTCATCCGATCGGCTCGTGCCGAGCAAGTTCGCGCTCATGACCAGGATCGACCCGTCCGCACTCGCCACTTCCGCTGCCGGCGCGGGCGCAAACGACACCAGCCACGGCCCCGCGCTCATTGCCAACAGCGGCACGCCGGCGAGCAACGCCGCCCGCGCGCGAAGGAGTGCGCAAACCACAAGCCCCACAACCAGCCCGACACTCGCGTGCGGCAGAAAGGTCGTCCCGAGCAACGACAGCCACGCCAAAAGCGTCTCGCCGCCGCCCATCCCGTCCGAGGGATCAGCACGGTACAGCGTCACCAGCCCGAAACCGAGATAGCCGACGACCACCCCCCCGAACGCGAGCCGCCTGACCGCTCGGGCGAGCGGTGTCGGGCACGCGGCATCGGTGTTGGCGTGCGGGTCGTCGGACGACATCGATCCCCCGGATCTCAGCGGACCGCGTCGGCCTTTTCGAAACGTGTGCCGAGCGCACGACCCAGCTTCTTGCCCGCGTCGCGGATGACCTGGTAGAGGTCCGAGCCCTCCTCGGTCACCACGATCGGGTCCATGCCCCGCGGCCGCGCTTCGAGCACGCACCGCTTGTCGTGGTCGCCCGCCTTGTTGGCGTTGGTGTCGGCGACGTGCGCCTCCACCCGTGTGAGCCTGTCGGCGAACCGGCCGAGCTCGTGCGAGACATGTTCGCGCACGTGCGCGTCCAACGCGTCGGATCGATCGGTACCGGAATACGAGATCTCGATGTGCACCATGGGACAGCCTCCTCTTGGGAACCTCTCACCCGTCATACGGGGGGGCGAGAGACCGTGTTCGCCCGCCCGACCGAATCATCATCATCGGCAAAGCCCGGCCTTATCTGCACAGATACCTCACACCCCGGCGGTGTCGGGCGCCGGCTGCTCGCCCCGCACGAACACGAAGTTCGACCCGTCCGCGTCCACCCGGATCGCGTCGCCCGGGCCGTACTCCCCGTTGAGGATCCGCGTCGCCAGCGGGTTCTCGATCCGCTGCTGGATCGTCCGCTTCAGGGGCCGCGCGCCGAAGGCCGGGTCCCAGCCCTCCTGGGCGAGCAGGTCGCGGGCCGCGTCGGTCAGCTCCATGGTGATCTCGCGCTCGGCCAGCCGCTCCATGAGCCGCACGAGCTGGATGTCCACGATGTTGCGGATCTGCTCGCGCTTGAGCTGGTGGAAGACCACGACCTCGTCGATCCGGTTCAGGAGTTCCGGCCGGAAGAACTGCTCGCGCATCCCGACATCGAAGCTCGCATCGAACCGGCCGCGCTTGGCGATCTCTTCCGGGCTGAGCCCGTCGCCGGACACGTCCGCCCCCGGGCCGCGCTTGATCATGTCGCGCACGGTGGCCTCGATCTCCCAGTCCTCCGCCCCGCGCTGGGTCATCTCCTGGATTTTCTGGCTGCCGAGGTTGCTCGTCATGACCACGATCGTGTTCCGGAAATCGACCGTCCGGCCCTGCCCGTCGGTCAGCCTGCCGTCGTCGAGCAACTGCAGCAGCACGTTGAACACGTCCGGGTGCGCCTTCTCCACCTCGTCGAGCAGCAGCACCGAGTAAGGCCGCCGCCGGACCGCCTCGGTCAGCACGCCGCCCTCCTCATAGCCGACATACCCGGGGGGCGCACCGATCATCCGCGCCACCGAGTGCTTCTCCATGAACTCGCTCATATCGACGCGCACCATCGCGTCCTCGGTGTCGAACAGGAAGTTCGCCAGCGCCTTGCACGTCTCGGTCTTGCCGACACCCGTCGGCCCCAGGAACAGGAAACTGCCGATCGGCCGGTTTGGGTCGCTCAGCCCGGCGCGTGAACGCCGCACCGCGTCGGCCACCGCCCGCAACGCCTCGTCCTGCCCGACCACCCGCTCGCGCAGGTGCGTCTCCATCTGCGTCAGCTTCTCGCGTTCACCCTCGACCAGCTTGGCCACCGGGATGCCCGTCCAACGCCCCACGATCTGCGCGATCTGCTCGGCGTCGACTTCTTCCTTGACCAGCGCCCCGCCCGCGGCCTGCCGCTTGTCCATGGCCTCTTCGGCCTGGTCGAGTTGCGTCGCCAGCTCGCGCAGGTCGCCGTACTGGATCCGTGCCGCGGCCTCGAGGTCTCCCCGACGCTGCGCCTGCTCCAGCTCGACCCGCTTGCTGTCGATCTGCGCCTTAACGGTCTTGACCGCGTCGAGGTCCTTCTTCTCTTCCTCCCACCGCGCCGTCAGGCTGTGGTTCTGCTCCTGCAGGTCGGCCAGTTCGCGCTCGATCCGCGCAAGCTCCTTCGAGCCGCCGTCGCCCTTCTTGCCCTCGACCTCCAGCTTGACCGCCTCGCGCTCGATCTCCAACTGCATGATCTTCCGACGCAGCTCGTCGAGCTCGGTCGGCATGCTGTCGTTCTCGATCCGCAGCCGGCTGGCCGCCTCGTCCACAAGGTCGATCGCCTTGTCCGGCAGGAACCGGTCGGCGATGTACCGATTGCTCAGGTTGGCCGCTGCGAGCAGCGCCGAGTCCTGGATCCGGATGCCGTGGTGCGCCTCGTAGCGGTCCTTGAGCCCGCGCAGGATCGCCACGGTCTCCTCCACGCTCGGCTGGCTGACCAGCACCGGCTGGAACCGCCGCTCGAACGCCGCGTCCTTCTCGATGTGCTTGCGGTACTCATCCAGCGTCGTCGCGCCGATGCACCGCAGCTCGCCCCGCGCCAGCGCCGGCTTGAGCAGGTTGCCCGCGCTCACCGCGCCCTCCGCAGCGCCCGCCCCGATGATGGTGTGCAGCTCGTCGATGAACAGGATGACCTGCCCCTCGCTGGCCTGCACCTCCCGCAGCACGCTCTTGAGCCGCTCTTCAAACTCGCCCCGATACTTGGCGCCCGCAAGCAACTGCCCGACATCCAGCGCCACGATCCGCTTGTCGCGCATGCCGTCCGGGCAGTCGCCGTTGACGATCCGCAGCGCAAGCCCCTCAGCGATCGCCGTCTTGCCGACACCGGGCTCGCCGATCAAGACCGGGTTGTTCTTGGTCCTGCGGCTGAGCACCTGCATGCACCGCCGGATCTCCTCGTCACGCCCGATCACCGGGTCGAGCTTGCCCTGCTGGGCCTTTTCGGTCAGGTCCACCGAGTACTTTTTCAGCGCCTCGTAGTTCGCCTCGGCGTTCTGGTCGGTCACGGTCTCCACGCCCGACGCCTTCCGCAGCTGCGCAATCGCGTCGGCCAGATGGTCGCGCTTCACGCCCAGCGTCTCGAGCACGTCCTTGGCCTTGCCGCTCACCCCCGCCAGTGCGAGAAGCAGGTGCTCGGTCGAGACGTACGAGTCCTTGAGCGTCTTGCTCTCCTGCTCGGCCCGGGCCAGCAACTCCATCACCTCACGCCCGGTCGAGCCCGCGCCCGAGCTGGTCGTCGGGATCCGCCCGAGCTCGCTCTCCACCACCTGGGACACCCGGGCCGCGTCGGCCCCGGCCTTGCCGAGGATGGAGACCACGGCACCACCCTTCTCCTGCGCCAGTGCCGCGAGAACGTGCAAGCCCCCCACTTCCGGGTGCTTCCGCCCCATCGCCTCACGCTGCGCGGTGGCCAGTGCCTGCTGGGCTGTTGTTGTCAGTTTGTCTGGTTGCATAGTTCAATGACCTCCCTGACGGTGCGCGGCACCGCCTGCGACGAAGGGATCTGCAAGCAGCGCGCCACGGGACGGTGCCGTTCTGGGCGGCGATTGGGGAGCGTGGAGGGTGCCACACACCCTCTGCCTGCCAGCTTGGCATGATGCCCGACGAGAAGGCAGCCGGACGCCCTGCCCGCTGAAATCCCCTTGTGGAACGAACGCCCACTGGTAAGATTCTCCCAAGGCCGCGGCCGTCAGCCGCCAGCCAGGAGAGAACCACCATGCCCCGTCATTTCGCTGCCTCCGCCGCCTTGGGCGGTGCCGTCGTCGTAGCGCTCGCATCGCTGACCCTGATCGCCGGCCCGCTCGACCCCCCCAATGGCCCGGTCGCCCCGACATACAAGACCCTCACCGAGGTCGAACCGCGAATCGCCATCAACTCGACCAACACACCCGGCGACGCCGACAGTGTCTTCAAGATCACCCAACGCGGCTCGTACTACCTCACCGGCAGTGTCATCGGCGTTTCCGGCAAGCACGGGATCGAGATCGCTGCGAGCGATGTCACCCTCGATCTCGGCGGCTTCGCGGTCCGAGGCTCCGCCGGCACGCTCGACGGGATCAATGTCTCCACCGTCCGCGGACGCGCCATCACCATCCGCAATGGACACATCAGCGCCTGGGGGGACTGCGGCCTCGAAGTCGAGAACAACAACGGGCAGCCCTCAGAGGTCGGCCTTTTCGATCTCGAAGCCAATCTGAACGCGGCCGACGGATTCCGACTCCGCAGCTCCAACACGATGATTGCCTGCAAGGCCACCGAGAACGGGGGCGACGGCTTCAGCGCCACCGGCAGCTCCACCTTGACGCAGTGCGCAGCCTCCTTCAACGGCGGTCGGGGCATCAGCGCCGGCACCAGATCGGTCGTCAGCCAGTGCGTCGCGATCTCCAACGCCAGCACGGGCTTTGTCCTCGCCCTCGAGAGCACACTCTCCAATGCCGTCGCCGACGGCAACGCCGTCGGCATCACCGGCCAGGCATGTGTCATACGCGACTGCGTCGTTTCCGGCAGCGGCAGCCACGGCATCTCCGTCTCGGGAGCCTGCACCATCGCCGATTCGACGTTCTATCGCAACGGCGGCAACGGCGTTGATCTCAACGGCGGCACAAACATCAAGAACTGCACTGCCGCCGAGAACAACGGAAACGGCTTCAGCATCGGCACGACCTCCTCCATCCAGGGCTGCACCGCCCGCGACAACGCCAGCAACGGCATCACCGCGACCAACGCCGCCATCATCCTCCAGAACCAGTGTCACGCGAACGGCCAGGGTCTCTTCGGCGGTGCCGGCATCTCAGTGGACGGCACGGACAACCGGGTCGAGGGCAACAACTGCACAGGCCAGGACATCGGCATCGATGTGAACGCCTCTGGCAACATCATCATCACCAACACCTGCTCCGGCAACACCACCAATTGGACTGTCGTTGCGAACAACAAATGTCTCGTCGTGCTGGGCACTAACGCCGGCGCGATCAACGGCGATGCGGGGGGCACCTCCCCCGGCTCCACAAACCCTTGGGCCAATTTCACCTACTGACTTCTCGACGGCGCCTCCGCGCAGGACGACACACCATGAAGCAAACCACACCGGGCCGTGCGATCTTCGGATCACGATCAAGGCCGCACCGGAAGCCCGGGAAGCGGCCGAACACCTCGGCACCGGCTTCCGCGTCAGCGCCGTCATCGTCCCACCCCTGAGCAACGCCATCAACGGCAACTCCGGCTCCACAGACCCATGGGCAAACTTCGCCTTCTGAAAGCCGTCAGGCAGAGAGAGCAGAACACATGGACCGCATCGACCACGCCGCCGACCAACATCAGCTCCCGCACAACCCCTCGCAGCACCGGCGAGCCCTCCTCACCGGCATCGGCGGCCTCGCTGCGGGCGCAATCATCACCGCACGCACGGCCAGGGCCGGACCCCTCGATCCCCCCGCCGGGCCCGTCACCTCGACCCCCGGCCCCGAGCCCCGCACCCCGGTCAACAGCACCAACACCCCCGGCGATGCCAATAGCCTCTTCGTCATCACCCAGCCCGGCTCCTACTACCTCCCCCGCAACGTCGCCGGCGTCAGCGGCAAGCACGGCATCAAGATCCTCGCCAACCACGTCACCCTTGACCTCACGGGCTTTGCCCTCTCCGGCGTCGCCGGGTCACTCTCCGGCATCACCACCGACGGCAACTTCGTCCGCGGCCTGGACATCCGAAACGGTGACATCAACTCCTGGGGCGCAAACGGCATCACCCTCTCCGGCTTCGGCCACGCCCTCGACCACCTCCGTCTCTTCAACAACGGCAACCACGGCCTCGCCGCCGTACTCGACACACACCTGCAAAGCTGCACCGCCCTCAGCAACACCGTCAACGGCTTCGACGGTGGCAACAACGCGAAGTTCGAGAACTGCCGCGCCTCGTCAAACGGCAATAACGGCTTTCACTGCGGCGACGGCGTATGGGCCGACAGTTGCCTCGCTTCGGGAAACGGCAACATGGGCTTCGACTGTGAAGTCAACGCGTCGTTCTTCAGGTGCACAGCCAAGGCCAATCAAAGCGTCGGACTCCGCTGTCTGTACAACGCCGTGATCGACTCCTGCCACGCCATGGACAGCGTCCAGAGCTCCGGCATCAGCCTGGGCAGCGCCTGCTCGGTCACCAACTGCGTCGCATCGAACAATCGGGATCAGGGCATCAGGTCCTTCGGCGTTTCCTGCACGGTCTCCAACTGCGCTGTCAATGCCTGCGCCTACGGCATCTCGGTCGGCAGCGGCAGCGTGGTCATCGGGTCGACCGCTACAGACTGCGTCGAACGCGGGATCACCGTCGACGACGGTGCGGTCGTGGAGGCGTGCACCGCCCGCGGCAACGGGTCCAGCGGGATCCTGGCCTCCAGCAATTGCACGGTCCGCGCCAACAACAGCACGAACAACGGCGGACCCGGGATCTCGGCCTCCTTTGGCAACCGCATCGAAGCCAACAACTGTCTCAACAACCCCGTGGGCATCAGTGTGACGGGGATCGTCAACATCGTGCTCGGCAACACCTGCCGCGCCAACACCACCAACTTCTCCATCGTCGCGAGCAACCGCGTCGGCCCCATCGTCGTCCCGCCCCTCAGCGGCGCCATCAACGGCAACTCCGGGGCGGCGGGGCTCGGATCCACAGACCCGTGGGCGAACTTTGCCTTCTAAAGACCGGAGCAACCACCACCATGAGACTCTGCACACCCATCACCCTCGCGCTTCTCGCAGCCCCCACCATCGCACTCGCCCAGTCCGATGTCACCCCCGCCAACAAGCACGCCTGGGCAGAGAACGCCGGGTGGCTCAACTGGCGAGACGCCGGAGACCCCGCCGGCCAGCAGGGCGTCGCCTACTACGGCCGCTACCTCGGCGGCTACGTCTGGGGCGAGAACGTCGGCTGGATCACCGTCGGCGACGGCTCGCCGGCCAACGGCACCGCGTACAGCAACACCAACGGCGCCGACTGTGGCGTCAATATCAACCAGTCCACCGGCAACCTCACCGGATACGCATGGGGAGAGAACATCGGCTGGATCAACTTCAACGGCGGGGCCCTCGCCACGCCGCCGCAGCCGGCCCGCCTCGACTTCAACACCCTCCGTCTCCGCGGCTACGCCTGGGCAGAAAACATCGGATGGATCAACCTCGACGATGACGAGCACTTCGTCGCCTTCTACTGCCCCGCCGATTTCAATCACGATTCCCGAGTCAACACCCTCGATGTCCTCGCCTTCCTCAACGCCTGGGCCGCCAGACTCCCGGACGGCGACTTCAACCACGACGGCCTGATCAACACGCTCGACGTGCTGGCGTTCCTGAACGCCTGGGCCGCGGGCTGTTGAGACGCCTTTCCGCCCGATCCGCCTAGGACTCGGAGCACCCGATCTCGCGAGTCTTTCAGGAGGGGGCAATCGCCCCCGGTGCCCCAACCCGCCACCACGAGAGGGATACACACATGTTCTCCACCAACGTCACCCGCCGCACCGCCGCGTCCGCCATCCTGTTCGCCGCGGCCGCGCACGCCCAGCCGTCCTTCCAACCCCTCGGCGACTTCTCCGGCGGCACGTTCTACTCCGACGCCTGGCGCGTCTCCAACGACGGCCGCGCCGTCGCCGGCGGCGGCACGCCCGCGTCGGGCCTCGTCGCCCAGCGCTGGACAACCACCGACGCCCTCGTCCGACTCGGCACGCTCCCCGGCTTCGAAGTGTCCAGCTTCTCGACCGGGATCTCAGCCTCCGGGGCCGCGGTCTGCGGCTACAGCTCGAGCGCATCGGCCAATCAGGCCTTCCGATGGACCGCCGACGGCGGCATCGTCGGTCTGGGCGACCTGCCCGGCGGAGATGAATCCAGCGCCGCCAACTTCATCTCCGGCGACGGCACCACCGTCGTCGGCAGCGGCGACCAGAACTTCGCCAACAACACCATGCAGGCCTTCCGCTGGACCGAAGCCACCGGCATGGTCGGCCTCGGCTACACACAGGGACACCACGACTGGAGCGAAGCGTGGGCCGCCTCGGCCGACGGCTCCGTCGTGAGCGGCATCAGCCTCAAGATCGGTTCCGACGGCGAGGCCTTCGTCTGGACGCAGTCCACCGGCATCATCGGCCTCGGCGATCTGCCCGGCAGCGACAACTACAGCGTCGGCCTCGACATGACGCCGACCGGCAGCGTGATCACCGGCGGGTGCTCTCCCGCCGGCGGATACGAGGCCTTCCGCTGGACCCAGGCCGGCGGCATGTTCGCACTCGGCGACCTCCCCGGCGGCGATCACTACTCCAGCGGCTACGGCATCACAGACGACGGCAACACCATCGTCGGTGTCGCCGACTGGGACGGCGGCTTCGGCGGTGCGCACGCCTTCATCTGGGACGCCGCCCACGGCATGCGCAACCTCCAGACCGTCCTCGAGACCGAGTACGGCCTCGACCTCACCGGCTGGACACTCCTCTACGCCAACGACATCTCCGGCGACGGACGCTACATCACCGGTCAGGGCATCAACCCCAACGGCGACAACGAGGCCTGGCTCGTCGATCTCGGCGACTGCCCCGCCGATTTCAACAACGACGGTAACGTCAACACCATCGACGTCCTCGACTTCCTCAACGCCTGGGTCGCCGGCTGCTGACCCACGGCGCACCCCGAGAACACGCCAAGGCCCCGCGCTCGCGCCTCGCCCGTCTACCATGTGCCCTGATGGCACACCTCACCCGACGCCACTGCGCCGACAGGAATCTCCACGAAGGCGCGGGAATTCCATGAGCGCCGACCAGCACGGCCTTCTGGCCTGCAGCGTCCGCTCCGGCCACCCGGACTTCCTCGACCTCCCCTGGCACCTCTCGCTCGAGGACTGGACCGCCGAGACCTGCGCGCGCTTCGTCGATCTTCCCGCCGGCGATTCGCGGCACGCGGTCGTCTTCGTCGGCTACGACGACGCGATGTACGCCCTCAAAGAGCTCCCGCCATCCGAGGCCGAGAAAGAACATGAGCTCCTCCGCCGCATGGACACCCTCCGCCTCCCCGTGGTGGAGACCGTCGGTCACGCCCGCACCCGGATCCCCAACGGTGAGGCCAGCGTCCTCATCACCCGATACCTCGACTACTCGCTCCCCTACCAGTCGCTCTTCATGCGCAGCACGCTCGCCCGCTACCGCGACTACCTGCTCGACGCCATGGCCGGCCTGCTCGTGCAGATCCATCTCAGCGGCGTGTTCTGGGGCGACTGCTCGCTCAACAACACACTCTTCCGCCGCGACGCCGGACGCCTCACCGCCTACCTCGTCGACGCCGAGACCTCCGAGATCCGCGATCGTGTCTCCGACGGCATGCGCGGCCACGACCTCGACATCATGGAAGAGAACGTCGTCGGCGGCCTCCTCGACCTGACCGAACTCGGCATCATGCCCAGAGAGTTCCCGCTCTACGAGGTCGGGGGCTACATCCGCGACAAGTACAACCGGCTCTGGGACCAGGTCACTCGCAAAGAAACCATCAACACCGAAGAACGCTACCGCATCCAGGACAGGATCCAGGCCCTCAACGAGCTCGGGTTCTCCATCGAGAACATCGAGCTCGTGCCAGGCGAGGGCGGCGACAGGCTCCGGCTCGGTGTCTCCGTCGCCGACCGACACCACCACCGACACATGCTCCACTCCATCACCGGGCTCGACCCCGAAGAGATGCAGGCCCGGGCCATGCTCAACGAGATCCGCGGCGTGCAGGCGTGGCTCAGCGCACAACAGAACCGCAGCCTCGCCCTGAGCGCCGCAGCACATCACTGGCTGCAACTCATCTACAAGCCGACCATGCAGCGGCTCTCCGCGATCCTCGACGACTCCAGCGACCCCGCCGAGCTCTATTGCGAGGTCCTCGAACACAAGTGGTACCTCTCCGAACTCGCCAAACGCGACGTCGGACACATCAAGGCCGCCGACGATTTCGTCGAACGCCGACGCAACGGGTAGCGGTCCAGACCAGCACGTGTGTGCGGCAGCACCGGCCGCAGGCTGCCCACAGACCGTCCACCGACCGCCCGTCCTCAATCCCCGCCCGGAGCGCCACGCGCGACCGCCGCACGCAGCCGTGCAGCAACCCGCACCGTGTCCTCGTGCTCTTCCCCGAGCGCTGCCTCGTAGATCTCAAGCGTCTCCCGCAACACCGACACCGCCTCCTCTGTCCGCCCAAGCGCCGACAACACCTCCGCCCGCGCCGAGAGCCCGATCGCCAGCTTCGGGTCGTTTGCCGGATACACCGCCCGCGCCGCCTCGAGACTCACTGTCGAGGCGTCGAGGGCTTCCTCAAGCCGCCCCATCGTGCGCAGCAGCTCCACCCGCTCGTGCAACAGCTGCACTGTGTTGAGGTGCTCACGCCCGACGCTGGCCTCGAGCGAGGCGATCGCGCGCTCGGTCATGCCGAGCGCCTCCTCCACCCGCCCCTCTGCCGCTGTCGATTTGGCCAGCATCGCCAGCAGCGCCATCGTCGTCGGGTGAGACTCGCCCATCGTCCGCGTCGCGATGTCGTACGCCCGCGTGCGCATCTCCAGCGCCTCCCCCGCACGACCCGTGCGCCCGTACAGCTGCGCCAGGTTGTTGATCGCCACCAGCGCGTACGGGTGCTCGCCCTGCCCGATCGCCTCCCACGCCGCGACAGCCTCAGTGACCAGCACCTCCGCCTCGTCATCACGCCGCAGCCGCGTGTACAGATCCGCAAGATGCTGCATCGTCACGATCGTGTTGGTGTTCTCTTCGCCGAGCGCGTCGCGCATCCGCGCCAGGCACGACGCGTACGCCCGCTCGGCCCCCTCCAGATCACCCGCCACCAGCAAGACCCCGGCGTAGTTCACCTCCGCCACCAGGGTTGACTCCGCCTCAGGGCCATCCACCACCCGCCGCAGCCGCAGGTCCTCGGCATACAGCGCCGCCGCGTCGGCCTTGCGGTTCATGTCGTCGTACAGGATCGCCAGGTCCCCCACCGCCTGCAGCCGCAACGGATCCGTCTCCGGCGCGTTGGCCCTGTACAGCGCCACCGACGCCTCCAGATGCTCCAACGCCTCGGCCGGGAGACCCAAACTCCGGTACGTATCCCCGATCACCCGGCGGATGCCCGCCTCGACCAGCGGCTCGCCGGCGAATCGCTCGCCCACCGTGGACGCCGCGTTGTCGAGCGCCTCCCGCACGGTGATGCCCGGGTTGCCCCCGTTCCGCGCATCGCCGGCGCTCAGGATCGACTGCAAGAACGCGTTGACCGCGTTGGCAATCCGCGTCTGTTCGTCGGCGACCTCCGACCGCTCGTTGGCCAGACGCTCGGCGTGCGTCGCCCGCACCGCCTGCCAGCCGATGCCCACCACCGCCGCCACCACCACGACCAGCACCGCCGCCAGCGCCGCCGCCGCCGCCCGATGCCGACCCGCCAGCTTGCGCAACTGATACGCCGCGCTCGCCGGTCGGGCGAGCACCGCCTCGCCGGCCAGGAACCGCCGGATGTCGGCCGCGAACTCACCGGCCGACTGATACCGCCGCGCCGGGTCCTTCTCCATGGCCCGTGCGACGACCGTCTCCAGGTCTCCCCGCAGCGACCGGTCGATCGTGCCCAGCCGCGCCGGCTCGCGCCCCCGCACCGCCGCGCTCATCTCCGCGATCCCGCCCTCGACCGCGCCGAACGGGTGCACCCCACTCAGCACCTCATAGGCCAGCACCCCCAGTGCATACACATCCGCGCGCGCATCCACCGCCTCGGGGTCTCCCGCCAACTGCTCGGGGCTCATCGACCGGAGTGTCCCCACCAGCTGGCCCGCTTCCGTCCGCACCGTCCCGCCGGCGTCCTCACCGATCAGCCGCCCGACGCCGAAGTCCAGCACCTTCACCCGCGCGCCCGCTCCGGTCTCCGTCCGGCCCGATGTCTCCTCCCCACCTCGCTCCACCAGCACGTTCGCCGCCTTCACATCCCTGTGAATGACCCCGCGCTGGTGCGCGTGCTGCACCGCGTCGCACACCTGGAGCACCAGCCCCAGCCGCTCCCCCACCGCGGGCGCATCCTCCCGCACATACACATCGATCGGCTCGCCCTCGACCATCTCCATCGCGATGAAGGGCCGCCCCCGCTCGTCCGTGCCGGTCTCGAAAACCTGCGCGATGCCCGGATGGTGCAGCCGCGCAAGCAGCTCGCCCTCCCGCTCAAACCGCCGCCGCGCCGATTCGCTGGCAAACCCGAACCGCATCATCTTCAGCGCCACCACCCGCCGCGGCCGCTCCTGCTCGGCCCGGTAGACAATCCCCATCCCCCCCTCACCCAGCACACCCACCACCCGATACCGCCCCACCCGCTCCACCGGCTCCTCAGGCACCGTCGCCCCGACCGCCTCGGCAAAGCCCGAACCGAGCGCCGGCGTCTCCAGGAAATCGCTCGCCTCACCGGCAAACCGCAGCAGCGACTCGACCTCCCGTCGAAGCTCCTCATCGTCGCTGCACGCGGCATCGAGCGCAGCCCCGCGCTCTCCGGCCCGCACACGCCGCACGCGCGCAAACACCTCGCTCGCTCGTTGGTGCAGGTCCCCGGTCATCGCCCGCCCTCAAGCTCGCGCCCGAGCCACGCCCGGGCTACCGCCCAGTCATCCTCCACCGTCGTCGTCCCGACGCCGAGCACCTCCGCCGCCTGCGCGATCGTCAGCCCCGCAAAGAACCGCAACTCCACCACCCGCGCCTGCCGCTCGTGCAGATCGTGCAGCCGCTTGAGCGCATCGTCGAGCGCGAGCAGGTCCAACGTCCGCGTCCCCGACCAGTCCACCGTCGGATCAAGCTCCACCCGGTGCTGCTCGCCGCCGCGCTTGAGCCTCCCCTTCGACCGCGCGTGGTCCACCAGCACCCGCCGGATCGTCGTCGCCGCGACCGCGAAGAAATGGTGCCGGTCCCGAAACCGCGCCCGACGCTGATCGATCAGCCGCACATACGCCTCGTGCACGATCGCCGTCGCCTGCAGCGTGTGGTCCGGACGCTCCTGCGCCAAGTGCGACTGGGCCAGCGCCCGCAGCTCGTCGTAGACCAGCGGCAGCAGCCGATCGGTCGCCGCCGCGTCACCGGCGTCCGACGCCTGCAAGACCGCGGTGATGTCCATACCCCGCGGGGCGGGCGCGCTCATGCCGCCATTGTGCCCGAATCGCCAACCCAACTCAAGCCCGAACACACCGCGCTCACCAACGCACACACCCCGATTTCCGCAAAAACCTGCCTAACCGCCGGGCACCACGCCCGCCGACGTCGCGGTGTGCACAAAGAGACGACCCGAACCAGCGCACGACCAAAGGAGCCATCCATGAACCCGCACACCACCCACCGCGCCGCCATCGCCGCCCTTCTCCTCATCGCCGGCACCAGCCCCGCTCTCGCGCAGGACGAGATCAACTGGGAGGACGCGATCTCCGGCGACTGGAGCTGCTTCCTCTGTTGGGATCCCAACGGCCCCCCCACGCCCGCCGACGCCGCCCGCATCGCCGTGCCCGGCACCTACACCGTCACGCTCGACTCCAACGCGAGCATCGAGGGTCTGACGATGGACAACCCGGACGCCACGCTGCTCCTGAGCAACCGCACCCTGTCCGTCCTCGCCACGCTCGAAGACCACGGCGCATACATCCGCGCCGGCGTGCTCGATCTGCGCAACGCATCCAGCATCATCACGCCAAGGCTCGTCGCCCTCAACAGCGCCGACGCCGCGCTGCTGCTGCAGAACTCCTCATCGGTCACCGCCGACGTGCTCGGCATCACCAACGGCGCGCAGATTCGCGCCCTGAGCGGCACGTCCGTCATCGACACCAACTTCATCTCGCTCTCCGGAGGCGGGCGCATCGACATCGCCGCGTCCCGCACGCTCCGGCTCCCGACAACAGAGATCGACGGCGGAGGCGACGGCGCCATCCGGCTCAACCCCAACGCGGTCCTCCTCGTCGGCGACGTTCTCTTCCAGGACGCCACCATCGAGCTGGACACCGCCGCCAACATCCGCGGCATCGCCGACACCAACACCCTCAGCATCGGCCCCACCACGCCCGCAACAGTTCGCGGCCAGGGCACCATGCGCGATCTCGGTCTCGACGTCGGGCAGCAGGGCGTCATTGAGGCCGACACCGCCGCGCTCACCATCGAGAACACACAGACAGGCGGTTTCATCAATCGCGGCGTCCTCCGCGCACACTCCGGCGCTCACCTGCACCTCGGCAACTCCGCCGTCAACAACACCGACGGCATTATCGAGGCTCTCGACGGCTCCGTCGTCACGCTCAGCGACCAGCCGATCTCCATCACCGGAGGCCAGCTCCGCACCGAAGGATCGGGCGTCATCCGCGACACGACCGCCAGCGGCCAGGTCCACTTCTCCGATCTGGCCATCACCGGACACTACGACCTCGGCTCCAGCGGCCACACGAGGCTCAACGGCGTCATCCAGCTCACCGGCCTCGTCACCGTCAACAACGGCACCACCCTCGAGTGCAACGGCGATGTCCTCACCCATGGCGCAGGCGAGATCGTCCTCGCCGGAAACGCGAGGCTCAAAGGAACAAACGCCGCCGCGACGCTCACCAACAACGACGTGCTCATCCACGGCCAAGGCACCATCAACAACTTCGCGAGCCTCGTCAACCACGCCACCATCGCCGCCGACGCCGGGGGCACGCTCGGCGTCTCGGCCGGCTCGGGCAACGCTATCACCAACCGCGGCACGCTCCGCGCCGAGAGTAACTCCACACTCACCCTCACCGACAGCACCATCGACAACGACGGCGGCGCGATCGAAGCGCTCGACGGCGCGCAGGTCGCCCTCACGCTCCAACCCCTCTCCATCTCCCGCGGCACACTCCGCACCCAGGGATCCGGCGTCATCACCGACGCCACCAACAGCGGCTCGCTCTCGCTGACCAACCTCACAATCGACGGGCACTACGACCTCGGCTCCAGCGGCTACACCAAGCTCCGCGGCACGATCACCAACCTCGGCACGCTCACCCTCAACAACTCAAGCTGCGTCCTCGAGTTCGACGCCGGGGTCGTGCCCGCAGGCGCCGGCGAGATCGTCCTCGGCCACAGCGGCTGCGATCTCAAAGGCGACGCGGCGTCAGCCACACTCACCAACACCGCCAACACCATCCGCGGCACCGGCCAGATCAGCAACTTCGGCACCCTCACCAACCAGGGCACCATCATCGCCGACGCCCCCACCGCCCTCACCATCAACCCGCCCGACTCCGGCGCACTGTTCGACAACCAGGGCACGCTCCGCGCCGAGACCGCCGCCGAACTCAATATCCAACGCGGCGGATTCGTCACCTCCGGGCAGGTCTACATCGCCCCCGATGCCCTCCTCCAACGCTCGACCTCCATCGCCTCCGACTTCCGACAGACCGCGGGCTCTACCACCATCGACGGCGAACTGCGCCTCCAACCCGGCAACGAGTTCATCCTCGACGGCGGCACGCTCTCGGGCACCGGCACCCTCACCGCCGACCTCGCCGCCAACGCCGGCACCATCGAGCCCGGCGCCTCGGTCGGCACGCTCTCGATCACCCGCGCCGCCACCCTCGGCCCGGCGTGCTCGCTCAACATCGAAGCAGGTTCGCAGACCGCTGACCTGCTGGCCGTCGGCGGCCACGCCGTGCTCGACGGCACCCTGACCGTCACCGCCCTCCCCGGCGACGAGCCGACCGTCGGCACCACGTTCGAGATCCTCACCGCGGCTTCGGTCACCGGCGAGTTCGCCGACGTCGTCGCCGCCGGCTTCTCGGCCAACCGCGCCGCCCAACCCATCTACGAGACCGACCGCGTGCTGATCCGCATCACCCGCGCCTGCCCCGGAGACTGGACCGACGACGGCACCACCAACACGCTCGACGTCCTTGCCTATCTCAACGCCTGGACCGCCGGCGACCCGAGCGCCGACCTCAACGCCGACGGCACCATCAACACCCAGGACGTCCTCGCCTTCCTGAACGCCTGGACCACCGGGTGCTGAAGGCGAGCCCGCACCCTCCTCGGCGCGCGCAACCGGCCTCCCGGCCGGTCCGCGTGCGCCCGAGCAGCGGCTTGTTGCCCAAACCCGGCTGCAAAGGGGGATCCTGGCCCCGAGTCCCCGCCTTCCCCTCGTCGGGGGCTTGGCGTTCGCCCGGGTAAGCACCGGACCCCGCGGGTAGGCGCAAAGGCTGGACAAACCATTGCGCCGCCCGAGCGTGTCGCGGACCGGCCCGAAGGCCGATCGGGGTACCTCCGTCGGGTGAACCCCGGGGAGAAACCGGGCCCAATGTACCTCAGCCGCCCCACCGCGACCACCCACTTTGACAGAGAATCACACTATCCACACCCCATCCCCATACCTGCCAACCTCTTACCGGCCGGGAACCCCCGCCCCGTTCCGAGCGGATATCCTCGCAGCAGGACCCATTGCGTATTGACGCCCCCGCCCGGGTCCGCTACAACACCAGCCCCATCCGCCCGGTACAGGAGCGAACCATGACCATCCGTGTTCGGCGATTGACTATTCTTGCCCTCGGCACTCTGGCCGCCGCCGCCCTGACCGGGTGCAGCACCGCCAGCAGCAACGCCGACTACGCCCAGGCCGAGCGCATCCGGTCCGACCTCACCCCCGAGCTCGACACGCTCTACCAGCGCCCCGACGACATGAGCAACGCCTTCACCATCATGCTCGACGAGAACGGCCGCATGATCTGGCAGGACCTCGGCCGCGCCCTCTACACCGACCGCCCGAGCCGCCTCACCCGCGAGCCGGTGCCCTGGTAAACCGCCGGAGCGAATCTCACACATACCCGCAACCCGCCCGCAGTTACCCGCAACCCGCCCGCAGTGGCGGGTTGTTTGTTTCTCGCGCGGCTGTCCTCTGGCATGCAGAGCCAACCTGCGCCTTCCGATACGCAACGACTGTTCTCACATCCCAAGAAAGCACGCACCCCACCGGGTCCGCCGGCGGGGTGCGATGCATCGTTGTGAGTCAGTCGATCACTTCGCGGTGTATTGCCCGCGCCCGATCTTCTTGATGAGATCGCTCTTGATCAGTGTCTGGTTCACGATGGTGCGGAAGTTGGGGCTGGTTGTCTTGTAGCCGGCCTGCTGCACCGCAGCCGCGACCTCACTCACACCCATCGTCTTGCCCTTCAGCGTGTTGGCGAGCGCAACCTCGAGGCTGCTGTCGTTGCGCGGGCGACGACCACCCGCCATCCGCGTCACGCGGATCGCCGCGCCGGCCTTGGGCCGACCGGCCGAGCGCCGGCCACGCGGGCTGGCGGTGCTCACACCGAGCGCGCCGTTGATCGCCGCGATCTCGGCCTCGATCCCTTCAACCTTGCCCAGCAGCTCGTCGCGCTTGGCTTCAAGCGTCGCCAGGTCGCGCGACCGACGCTGCAACTCCGCCTGCAGCTCGCCCGCCGATGCCGCCCGGAGCCCACCGGTGCGCGGAGCAGACGCCCTGCGTGCAACCTTCTTGCGGGCACCAGACTTGCGTGCGGACTTTTTCTTTGTGGTCTTCTTCTTTGCCTTCTTTGCCATGAACGGTCCTCTCAGTGACGCGAGCGTCGAAAGTTTCTGTCGCCCCTAAAAACAAGGGGGGCAACAGACTTTCCCCCCATGAGCAAATGACTTGTGTGAGGGATTATGGACATCTGACTGCGGAGAATCAACTCCGGCGCCCGCCAACGCGCATCGTCTCACGCCGCGCACCGCGAGCATCGCCCTGTGGTCGAACGCATCACGCAAGACCAATGCGCGTTTCAACCCATCGAATCATCAGTCAAGCCGACGCGATCCATCAGGCCTTCGAATTCTTCCAAGCTATAGAACTCGATCACCAGCCGTCCGCGATTGCCGCGGCCGCGCATGGTGACGGTCGCCTTCGTGCCAAGATGCGCACTGAGCCGTCGTTCCAGATCCGCGATCACCGCCGCCCGCTGGTTGGGCAATTCACCCTTGGTTGGTGTCGGCTTTTCTGCATGTGGTGTTTTACGCACGGATTCTTCAGTCTGGCGCACCGACCACGCGCCCGCGATGGCGCGCTTGGCCAGAGCAAGCCGCGCGCTCGGTGTGGGCACACCGAGCAAGGCCCGTGCATGTCCCATCGACAGCGTCCCCGCAGCGACGTGGTCCTGAATCTCGCGCTCCAGTTCGGTCAGCCGGATGAGATTCGCCACCGTCGATCGGTCAAGCCCCAACCGTTCACCCAACGCCGCGTGACTCACGCCGAACCGATCGGCCAGGGACTTCAACCCGTGCGCGCGCTCGATTGGGTTGAGCTCCTCACGCTGCAGGTTCTCCACCAGCGCCCACTCCGCAGCCTCCTCGTCGCTCAACTCCCGGACGACCGCCGGCACCTCGGTCAGGCCCGCGAGCTCCGCGGCTCGCCAGCGACGTTCTCCGGCGACAAGCTCGAATCCCTTCGCCGTCGGGCGGACGATGATCGGCTGCATCAGCCCCGAGCGGGTGATCGAGGCCGCGAGCTGCTGCAACGCCTGGTCGTCGAAATGCCGCCGGGGCTGAAACGGGCTCGGCTCGATCCGATCGACCCCGACCCAACGGACGAGCCCGCCCGACTCCCCCACTGCCGCATCCTCTGACGCTGCCGACGACCCAGCGCCCGGCGACACTGTTGGTGGGGTTTGTTCTTGTTTTGTTTGGCTTACATCTACCCGGACCGGTTCTGTGGGCTGGATGAGGCTGCTGAGCCCGCGGCCGAGGCGGCGCGGCTTGGGTGTCGGTTTCGCCATTGCTGGTTTCCTAAAATGCCGGAGGACGAGAGCGGTGTTATAACACGCTCAGCCCCGGCCGAACACCCCGAACCACCAGCCAACGGAGATTCTCCCTTGCCCAGCCGCGCACCCAAGAAGATCGAGTGCATCGCACGGGCACTCGCAGTACGCGATGGACGGATCCTGCTCTGCAGGAACATCGAGCACGACCTGGCCTACCTCCCCGGCGGCCATGTCGACCCCGGAGAGACAGCTGCCGAGGCCCTCGCACGCGAATTCATCGAGGAGTGCGGCCTCCGCGTCGATGTCGGCCCGTTCCTCCTCGCCAACGAGCACCTCTTCACCCAGTTGGGCAAGCCCCGGCACGAGTGGAACGCCGTGTTTCACGTGGAACACAGCGGGGGGGCATGGCCGGAAACCATCACCAGCCTCGAGGCGGAACTGGCATTCGAGTGGTGCGAGGTGGCGAGCCTGCCCGAGGCCAACTTCGTTCCCGCCCCACTGCTCGCCTGGCTGCTGGCCGGCGGGCCCGACGCGGTCGCGGATCCCTCTGACATGTGGGTGAGCCACCGCGAGCCCGAGTAGCAGCGGCCCGCAGCACGAACACCCATTCCAGTGCCGATGTCTGATTGCGGACAAGTGGCCTCCGTTCTCGCCCGATAGCTCCAGCGGAGAAACCGCCGGATGTCGAAGGGCCCGCACACTAAACCTGTGAATCCGCAGGCCGACCAGCTTCTCGCGAGCATCGACTCGCTCGAGGATCGGGTCCAGCAGTCGCGCGGCGAGCTGGAATCAGCAACACAACTCGAGACCCTCGGTCTGCTCACCGGTGCCATCGCCCACGAATTCAACAACATCCTGACCCCGGTTCTGAGCTATGCACGGGTCGCGCTGGAGCACCCTGAAGACCGCGATCTGTGCCAGCGGGCACTTGAACGGGCTGCGATCGGGGTGGAGCGGGCGTCTCGCATCGCTTCCTCCGTGTTGCGGCTTGCCGGGCGCGACGCTGACTCCAGGTCCAACGAGAGCTGCTCCCCCGCTGCTGCCCTGCAGGGCGCGCTGGCCTGCCTGCCGCAGCCGCTGGACGCCCTCAGCATCGAACTCCGCCTCAATCTCCCTGATCAGGCTCGCCTCGCGATCCCGCAGACCGACCTCGAGCACGTGCTGCTGAATCTGCTCCTGAACTCCTGCCGTGCGCTCGGCAAGGGTGGGGGGGTCATCGAAATCGCAGCCTCCGACAGTGCGTCCCAGGCCGGTTCCTGTTCCACGTGGAACGAACCCGGCCCCCCGCCGCCGATGCTCGCCCTGACCATCCGCGACGACGGACCGGGGATCGACGAACGCACACGGGCCGGGCTCTTTCAGCCTTTCCAACGATCGGGATCGCCCGACCCGCAGGGTCACGGTCTTGGCCTGGCGATCTGTCGCCAGCTGATTGAGGCCGCGGGGGGGACAATCGCTACCGAACCCAACACAGCCCGTGGCGCAGCGTTCGTCATCAGCCTGCCGCGCGCAACGATGAGCGCATCACCGGCTGCGTGATTCAGTATATTTGTACTTTGATAGGGTTCTCTACGCTGTCTCGTGCCCATCCAGCACGATGACATCCTGCGGCTCAACCGCCATCCCGACCAGATCTCCCGGGTTGTGAGCAGGTGTAAGTGCTGGGTTGAGCACCGCAGCGTGGACCCGCTGACCGGAATCGAGCTCGAGCACATACTGGGCGATCTCGCCGAGATATGTCGTGGAGAGCAGTTTCGCCCGGAGCGATCCAGGCGAGTCTGCACTGACCACGCGCCAGCACTCCGGACGAACACAGATGGTGACGGCCTGGCCGGTGGTGGGGGGGGTGCCGCCGGTGGCGCCTCCGGTCTCGGCGACGAGCGGGCCCCCGGGGGTTTTTAGCCGGAGCGTGCCGCTGCCGACCTCGGCCACGGTTGCCTGAAGGAAGTCCGCCTCACCGAGAAACGCTGCGACAAACCGTGAATTCGGCCGGCGGTACAGCTCCCGTGGAGTCCCGACCTGGCACACGCGCCCGTCCCGCATGATCGCGACCCGGTCGGCCATGCTCAGGGCTTCCTTCTGATCGTGCGTGACGTAGACCGTGGTGAGCCCGGAGTCCTTGCAGACCTGGCGGATCTGCGACCGCAGCTCCAGCCGCAGCTTGGCGTCGAGGTTCGACAGGGGCTCGTCGAGCAGCAGCACGTCCGGGCGGACCACCAGCGCCCTGGCCAGGGCCACCCGCTGCTGCTGCCCGCCGGAGAGCTGCGTCGGCTTGCGGCCCTCGTACCCGGTCATCTGCACCTGCTCGAGGGCCTCGGCGATTCTCCGGGCTTTTTCCTCGCCCGAGACCTTCCGCACGTCGAGGCCGAAGCCGACGTTCTGGGCCACCGTCATGTGCGGCCAGAGGGCGTAGCTCTGGAAGACCATGCCCGTGTTGCGCTTGTTGGGCGGTGTGTGGGTGACGTCGCGGCCGTTGAAGGAGATCGACCCGGCGGTCGGGTCGATGAACCCGGCGATCATGCGGAGCAGCGTCGTCTTGCCGCACCCGGAGGGGCCGAGCAGGAAGAAGAGCTCGCCCGGCTCGATGTCGAGCGAGGGGCCGTCAACCGCCCGCGTGACCCCGGCTCGGCCGATGGCGGGGTACTCCTTGACGAGCGACTGGATTTTCATCGCGGTGGACACGCGGCAAGGGTAGCGGGGGTTGGCCGGTGGTGGGGGGCGAACGACAGAGGAGTGGGGGAGCCGGGCTCGATGGCTTCGTCCTGTCGATCGCCCGGCACCGCGGCCGGTGGCGATACGATGCACCCATGGCCGACCGTGACCTGCAACACGCCGCTGCGTCGATCAACCGCCTGCGGGAGTTGCGGGTGAGGCCGGCGCCCGACCGTCACGCGTCGGGCACGATCGAGACTCTCCGCACCGACCTGCAGCGGCGGGTGCGGGCGGTCGGCGGCATCGTCGAGGCGTGGCGCACGGTGGTTCCCGATGAGCTGCGGGCGCGGACGGTCGTCCGGAGCTTCCAGCGCGGGGTGCTGGTCGTCGAGACACCCGACGCGTCGAGCCGCTATCTGGTGCAGCGCTGGCTGCGCAGCGGCGGACAGCGGATGCTGGCCGGGTGTTCGCCGGGCACCATCAACAAGATCACCGTCAAGGTCGTGCGCCGGCCGGACTGACTCGGGGCTAGATCCGCTCGACAGCGAACGGCCGCTCGATGTTGGTGCCGCCCTTCTTGAGGCCCTCGATGAGCGGTCCGAGGTGCTTCTCGTACCTGCGCCACCGCTCCTTGGAGCTCTGGTAGATGGGTTGGCGCACCTGGTCGGTGCTGGCGGTCCTGACGGCGCGCGAGTGCTCGTAGAACTTGAGGCACTGCTCGTCCCAAGGCAGCCCGACGAAGTCGACGATCCGCCGCGCCTGCTTCTCGACGTCCGCGATGGTGTCCTCGTAGACCACATCGAGGATAGGGATGGTCGCCTCGCTCCGCCAGTGGTCCATGATCGAGCGGTACAGGTTGTAGGCGTGGGCGAGCGTCTCGAGGCGCGGGCGCCAGGTGTGGATGGGCGAGAGCTGCGTGCCGTAGTTGGACACGCACACGTCCAGCGGGTTGCGGATGCAGTGGATGACGCGAGCGCCGGGGAAGAGCACGCTCATCAGCCCGATGTACTTGAAGTTGTGCGGCAGCTTGTCCACGACGCGCTTGGCGTCGGGCGCGAGCGTGTTGATGTGATCGAGGTATCGCTCGGAGAACTCGTTGGCGACCTCGGGCGTGAGGTTGGCCAGCGCGGTCGGCCAGCGGCCGCCGAGACGGTGGCCCATCTCCATCGCGATCTGTGACAGCGTAAGGAGCTCGCCCGCACCGTAGCAATCGGGATGGGAGCTGAGCACCTGCTCGACCAGCGACGTGCCCGAACGCGGCATGCCGACGACGAACACGGGCTTGTCGGTCGGGATGGTCGCCTTGGGAAGCGAGGCGAGCGACCACGCGTTGAAGGTGTTCTTGATCTCGTTGAAGAGCAGCTCCTGCTGCTGATAGCCGTAGACCGACGGGATGGTGAGGTTGGCCGAATGGAACGCCTCCCACGCCTCGTCGTACCGGCCGGCCCGTTCCTCGAGTCGGCCGAGGCCGAACTTGAGCCCGATGGCGTTGTTCGCCGAGCCGCGGCTGTCCCCGGCGAGCAGTTCGCGGATGACCCGCGCGCCTTCTTCGGCCTTGCCCTCCCGATCGCAGAGCCGGGAGTAGATCTCGGCGAGCGCCGGCTGCGGCCCGAGCCGCTCCATGGCCTCGGTGACCAGCTCGAGCGCCTCGTCGTACCGGTTGTAGCTCCGGTAGTAGCGCGCGAGCGACGCGATTGCCGGGGCGAAGTCGGGTTCGAGTTCGATGGCCCGCTGGCAGAGCCCCGCGGCCTCGTCGGACCGGAGCTGCTGCTGCAGGCTGACCGACAGGTCGTGGAGCGCGCGGGCGGAGTCGGGGTACTTCTTGGCGAACTCGCGGAGCCACGGCTCGGCCTCGCGGCCGCGGCCGCCGGCCAGCAGCGCGACGCCGATCATGTGCAAGATCGCGTCGTTGTTGGGCGCGAGCTCGTAGGACCGCCGGAAGCACTTGGCCGCCTTGGGCCCGAGCAACTGCCCGAGGTAGGAGCGCCCGAGCCAGAAGTGTGAGATGGCGTGGTCGGGCAGTTGGGTGACCAGCGCCTCGAGCAGCGGGGTGGACTCGGAATAGCGTCCGGCGAGCACCAGGCTCGCGGCGAGCTCGCCGGCGATGTACGGGTTGTTCGGGTCGAGCTGCAGTGCGTAGCCGAGCGCCTCGATGGCCTTGTCCGGGCGGTCGGTCTCGCGGGCGATCGTGCCCAGCAGCCGCATCGCGGGGATGTGGTTTGGGTCCGACTCGAGGTATTCGACACACGCGGCCTCCGCCGCCTCGCGATCGCCGGCCTTGTGCAGCTCGAAGGCCTTCTGGATGAGCGTCTGTTGTTCTGCCATGGTGGGTCTCTCAGATTGCCGCGGCGAGCGATCGGCGCTCTCTCGGGCCTCGTCAGGATCGGTCGGATTCGGGGAGCTCGACTCCCGCGGTGTTCAGTGCCTCGCGCAGAGGAGCGAGGTGGCTCGCGTACCGCCTCCAGCGCCCCACCGACGAGTTGTAGATCGGCTTGCGGACCTGATCAACGCTCGCGGTAGTCACGGCGCGTTCGGCCTCGTAGAAGCGCAGGCAGGCGTCGTCCCACGGCAGGCCGACAAACTCGACCACCTTGCGGGCCATGGCCTCCATGTCCTCGACGACGTTCTCGTACACGACCTCGAGCATCGGCATGTCGAGAGCGGTGCGCCAGTGGTCCATGAGGCGTTCGTACTGGCCGTAGGCGTGCCCGAGTGTCGCCAGGTCGTTGCTGAACGAGTGCGCCGGGCCGAGCTGGATCGTGAAGCAGGAGACGCACGTGTCCAGCGGGCTCCGCCGGCAGTGGATGATGTGGGCGTCGGGGAAGAGCAGGTTGATCAGGCCGAGCTGTTCATAGTTGTGCGGCATCTTGTCGGTGACGCGCGGCGCGTCCGCGTTGAGCGACTCGAGGTGCGCAAGATAGCGGCGGGCGGCGTGGTCGACGTGGGCCTGCGTGATCTGCGGGAACCTGACGATCGACCCCTGCCCGACATCGACCACGAGCTCGCGCCAGATGCGGCGGAGTTCCTGCAGCTCTCCCGCGGCGTGCACCTGTGGGTGGGCGGCGAGGATCTGCTCGATGAGCGTCGTGCCCGAGCGGGGCATGCCCACGATGAAGATCGGCCTGGAGGACCGCTCCATGGCCCGGGGGAGCGAGCGGATCTTCTCGGCGGTGAGTGTCGCGATGACATCCCCGGTGAAGTTCTCCTTCTCCATCGGCATGTAGAGCATGGGCGAGGCGCTGTTGCCCTTGGCGTAGAACGCGAAGGCCTCGTCGTGATCGCCCTCAGCGTCGAGCAGACGGGCGGCGGCAAAGCACAGCGCGGCGCGGTCCTGGGCGGTCAGGTACGGGTGCTCGAGCGCGGCGTGGGCAGCGCGCAGGCAGGTCTGGCGGTCGTCGCTGCTCTCGCAGAGACCGGCGAACGTCGAGATCACCACCGGGTGGGGATCGCCCTCGGTGAATCGCTCACGGAGCAGCTCGCGGGCTTCGTCGCGCTTGCCCTCGGTCTGGAGGACGCGGGCCAGGCCGGAGATGGCTCGCCCGTTGTCCGGCGCGACCTCGAGCACGCGCCGGTAGTACTCGCCCGACTCGGAGAGCCGGTTCTGGTGCTCGAGTGCTGCGGCGAGGGAGTTGAGCGCCTCAACGTGCTTCGGGTTGGTGCCGAGCAGGTCGCGGAGGATCTCTTCGGCCTGCGCAGCGCGGCCGACGGCGAGATAGGCCGCGGCGAGCGGCTGCATGACGTTGCGGTCCTCCGGTGAGATCTCGCGGACGCGCTCGAAGCAGCGCACGGCGTCTGCGCCCTTGTAGTTGCGGAGGTAGGCCTGCCCCAGCCAGTAGTGGGCGAAGGGCTGGTCCGGCGCTTCGGCAGCGATCTCCTGCAGCGTGGGCATCGCCTTGTCGGACTGGCCCCCGAGCACGCGGGTGCTGGCCAGCTCGGCCCGGATCGCCTTGTGCTCGGGCATCTCGGCGTGCAGGGCCTCGAGCGTCGCGATCGCGCGCTCGACGCGGGAGTTCTGCCGGTCGATCAGCGCGAGGGCGTACCTCGCCTGCGGCATGTCCGGTCGTTCGGCGAGCACGGTGGTGCAGAGCGCCTCGGCGCCCTGCAGGTCGCCCTGACCGAGCATCATCATGATCTGTTTAATACGCGGGTCGGCTGCTTGCGACATGGTTACACGTCCGCGAGCTCGACGCCCGCGGCCTTGAGGGATTCGATAAGCGGGGTCACGTGGTCGCCGAAGCGCTTCCATCGCGCGACCGACGATGTGTAGATCGGCTGCCGGACCTGGTCCACGCTCGAGGTCGTCACACGGCGCTCGGTCTCGTAGAACTTGAGACAGCGGGGGTCCCACTCCAGCCCGAGCGACGCGATGATGCGTCGGGCCTCTTTCTCGGTGTCGGCGACGACGTCTTCGTACTGCACGTCGATCATGTCGATCCCGCAGGTGTTCTTCCAGTAGTCGAGGAGCTTCTCGTACTGCCCGTAGGTCCAGCCGAGGTGGGACAGGTCGTTGGAATAGCTGTGCCACGCCGAGAGCTGCGTGAAGTAGCAGGAGATGCAGTTGTCGATCGGGTTGCGCTTGCAGCTGATGATCTTGGCGCCGGGCAGGATGCGTTGGATGAGGCCGAGCGTCTCGAAGTTGTGGGGGAGCTTGTCGACGACGTACTCGGTGCCCTCGGGCGCGATGTCCGCGACGTGGTCGAGGTATCGCTGGCCCGCTCGGGTCAGGACCTCCTCGGACGCGTCTTTGGTCGCGCGGGGCGCGGGGCCGCGGAGTTCCTTGCAGATGTCGGCGAGGATGAAGGGCACCTCCACCATCTCGCCGGCGCCGTGCACCTTGGGGTGCACATCGAGGATCTGTTCGGTCAGCGACGTGCCGGATCGCGGCATGCCGATAATGAAAATGCACTTACTGCCGTCAACCTTGGCGCGCGGGCCGTTCTGGAGAATCTCCGGCGTGAACGCGGCACGGATCTCCTTGTAGAGCGTGAGCCGGTGCTCGCGGTTGAAGGTCTTGGGGAAGTACTCGTTGCCGCGTTTGAACGCCCGGAACGCGGCGTCGTAGTCCTTGAGCCCCTGGTAGCACTGCGCGAGGCCGAAGGTCAGCGATGATTTCACGGGGTTGGGCAGGTTCTCCTGCGAGAGCACCTTCTCGAACATGACCTTGCACTCTTCGAACCGCTTGAGCGCCAGATAGACCGGGGCGAGCGCCAGGGCACTCTTGGACGAGAGCTCCGCGTCGATCATCGGCTGGAGAATCTTGATCGCCTCGTCGTACTTGCCTTCGGCGCGGAGGCACCGGGCGAGCGTGGCGAGCGCTGAGTCCATGTTGGGGTCTTTCTCGATGATCTCCTTGCAGATCTCGACTGCTTCATCGAGCCGCCCCTCATGCTCGTAGATGTTGGCCAGGGTGACCTTGCCGTGCACGGCGTCCGGGCGCCGCTTGAGGAACTCCAGGACAAGGGGTTCGCCGTGTGCGGGCTGGCCCGCTGTCAGGTAGGCGTTGCCAAGGTGGTACATCACCTCCGGGTCGTCCGGGGCGTCCTCGCGGGCCTGCTTGAGGACGTTGATCGCCGCGACTGTCTTAAAGAGCTTGAGGTAGCACTTGCCGAGCCAGATCTTCCACTGCACCGCCGTGGGCATCTTGTCGACCGCGTCGATCAGGAGCGACAGGGCGAGCTGGGGCTGCTCGGCTGCGGTGAGGCTTGCGCCGAGCTCGCCGATCAGTTGGATGTCGTTCGGACGGGCCACGCGGAGCTGCTGGAATATCTTGACGCTCTCGTCGGCGCGGCCGGTCCGGCGCGTGATCTGCCCCAGCACCCGGGCCGCGGCCATGTTGCCGGGGTTGGTCTGGAGGATCTGCCGGCAGGCCCGGTCGGCCTCAATCAGTTTGCCCGCCGAGGCGAGCTGGTGAACGTTCTGGAGCGTGGCTTTGGACATAGGAGGGCAGTGTAGGGGCGGCGGTGGGGGGGTCGATCGGTAGACTGCACGGCATGGATGAGGACAACCCAGCCCATGAGACCATGTTGCGAGCGTTTCTCGCCGATCACGACGAGCCGTGCCCGGGTTGCGGGTACAGCCTGCTCGGGATCGCGACGAGCGTGTGCCCGGAATGCGGGCACGAGCTGGAACTCACACTCCGCCGCGAGCAGCCCGCGCCGCGGTGGTACACCGTCGGCCTCGTGGGTGTCGCGGCGGCGGTCGGGTTTCATTGGGGCGTGCTCCCCGTAGCTCTGATGATCGGGTACACGGCCGTGTTCCGATTCCTCCCCAGCGCGGCGGTCGCCCTGTTGGCGCTGGTCTGGTGGACCCGCGGCAAGCGGCGGATGGCGGCGTTGAGCGTGGGGGTGCGGTCGGGCCTCGTCTCTGTGGCCCTGTCGCTCCCGTTCCTGCTGTTCGCGTTGACCTTCGCGATTGTGGTCTTCTTTGACGCGTTCTGACTCCCGGCCGCGATCCGCGCGGGACTGTCTCGGCTGGCACGACCGCCACCGGGCTAGGCGAACTCCACACCCTCCGCCCGCAGCACATCGATCAGCGGGCCGATGTGGTTGCGGTACCGCTCGAAGCGGCGGACCGACGAGGTGTAGACCGGCCTGCGGACCTGCTCGACACTGGCGGTCGAGACCGCCCGCCTGTTCTTCCATGGCTCGGCGCAGGCGCCGTGCCACGGCAGGCCGGCGAACTCGACCAGGTCTCTGGCCTGGCCTTCCAGATCGGCGACGACATCCTCGTAACGGACTTCGTGCAGGGGGACCGTCACGCGATCACTGAGTGTGCCCACGAGCCTCGAATACCCCGCGTAGGCCCGGCCGAGGTGCTCGAGATCGGTCGCGTAGTCGTGGCGTGGTGAGAGCTGGGTCGCAAAGCAGGAGAGGCAGGTGTCGAGCGGGTGGCGTGTGCAGTGGATCACGCGGGCCCCGGGGAAGAGTGCGTCGATCGCGCCGAGCCGCTCGAAGTTGTGGGGCATCTTGTCGATCCAGCACGACGCGCCGGGTGCGCGGGCGCGGACGCTCTCGACGTATTCGGATGCGGCAGCGGTGAGCCGGTCGGCGCTCGCCTCGGCCAGCCCGTGCGGGTATTCACGCTCCGCGTCCTCGCACACGGTGCGGAGGATGGCCCCGAGCGTCGCGAGCTCGCCGCACCCGTGGGCGTCGGGGTGGGCGTCGAGCACCTGTTCGATCAGGGTCGTCCCCGACCGGGGCATGCCGATGATGAAGACGATGCCGGTCGCGTCTGCGCCGACGGGCTCTGGGTGGGCGAGCAGCGCGGGGTGCACGGCGTCCACCCAGGCCGCGTGGCGCGTGGCCTCGCGATCGGGGTTGTATCCGGCCGGGTAGAGGGCGTTGCCTTTGCTGAACGCCTCGAACGCGCCGGGGTAGTCGCCGAGCTGCTCGCGCGCTTCGCCAAGAGCAAACCACAGCCCGATCCCGAGCGGGCCGGAGTGTGCAGACTCCCGAACCGCCGGCTCGAGAATCGCGCACGCCTCGTCGGGGGACCGGCGTGCGAGGAGTACTCGGGCGAGGGCCAGCGCGGTGTGCGGCGTGGGGCCGGTCTCGAAGGCTTGCCGCGCCGCGTCGGCGGCTTGGTCGATGTGCCCCTCGGCGAGCAGGCAACGGACCAGGCCCGCGGCTGCGAGGCCGTCGTGGTCGGCGCGACCGGCCCGTCGGTACGCGGCTCGGGCCTCTGTGAGGCAGGAGAGTTGTTCGAGGGCCTGGGCGAGGGCGATCTGGACCGCCGGGTTTTCGGGCTCGTCGCTTGCGAGTTGTTCGAGAATCGGCCGTGCGATCAGGGCTTGGCCAGCCGAGAGGTGCGCCGACGCCAGCAGCAGGGCGGTCTCGGTGTCGTCGGGGTCGAGCCGCCGGGCTTCTTCGAACGCTGCGATCGCGCCGGGGGGGCGGAAGGCCTGCATCATCGCTCTGCCGAGCCACACGTAGTGCGACGGCTCGCTGGGGAAGACATCGATTGCGCGCCGAAGCAGGGGAATGGCTTGGGCCGCCTGCTGGCTGGCGACGAGGCTGGCCCCGAGTTCGGACGCGATGCGCGCATCGTGCGGCCGCGACCTGTGGAGCGCGCGCAGTGTCCGAACGGACTCTTCGTGCTGACCGATCCTGCGCAGCAGTTCTCCGAGCAAGCGCGCAGCACCCACATTGCCCGGCTGCGAAGCGAGGACAGCGCGGCAACGCTGCACAGATTCACGCGTTCGGCCTTGCATCGCGAGTTGTGTCGCCTGGTGGATCGAGGGTCGAGCCATGGACCTCCTGCCCCGGTCCGTATTGTTCGGCAGACCGCCGGAAGTGTTCCATGGAATCTCGCGCGGCACGCTGCATTGGTGCCAGAGTCCACGCATCGGCACACCCGGGGAGACGATCGGACGCTCCGGTCTGCGGCATCGCCGAGGGTGTCGCGCGTGGACGCGCAGCAGAATGCATAAAAGATCTGGAAAACGCGGACAGATATGTTGCGCTCGCGCACCTGACCACTCCCCCTCGAGAGTGGGATCGCCGGGTGTGAAACGGCACCGGTCCTTTCACCTATTCCGTGACAAACCCGGGTTCGTTGTCGTGCGGCACCGGCGCATCGGTGTCTCGCCGCCAGGCGCGCATCGCGTCGGAGAGCTCTGCGACTTGCGCGGGCATGGAGCCGGCAAGGTCCTGTAATTCTCGCGGATCGATCGAGAGGTCGTAGAGCTCCTGCCGTCCGTCTTCGAAGAACTCGATGAGCTTGTAGCGTCCGATCCGCACGGCCGCGGCCGGCGTCGTGCGCCAGTGTCCATCGCTCGCGCGGTACGCTTCGAGATAGGCCGGGAAGTGCCAGAACAGCGGGCGCCGATCCCAAAACGCCTCACTCTCGGCGTTGGTCGCCGCCGCTGCGTCGCGATCGATCAACGGCCGCAGGCTGCGTCCGTCGAGCATGACGTCCACCTGCTTGGTCAGACCAGCGATATCGACGATGGTCGGGAAGATGTCCGTGCCGATGACTGGAATGTCCTCTGCCTCGCCGATGCGTGACACGCCCCGTCCCGCGATGATCAGCGGCACTCGTATCCCACCCTCGTAGAGCATGCCCTTGCTGCCACGCAGCGGCGCGTTGTCGGTGTACATGCCGTGCCCGCCGTTATCGGACATGAAGATCACAGTGGTGTTGGCTGCCACATCCAGTCGATCGAGCGCGTCGAACACGCGTCCGACCGAGTCATCCAGCCGCTCGACCATCGCGGCGTAGCCGGGTTTGATGCGCGTGTCGTGCTTTGCGCGCTCTCGCTGCTCGGCAACCATCTCGGGCCGGCCCTGGATCGGTGTGTGCACCGTGTAGTAGGGAAGGTACAGAAAGAACGGCCCGTCGCGATGAGCCTCGAGAAATCCGATCGCTTCGTCGGTGAGACGGTCGGTGAGGTATTCGCCGTCATCGCCGTCTGCCAACGCGGGGTTCTGGTACGGGCTGAAGTAGCTCTTCGGATGACCCGCCTTGAAGCCGCCCACGTTGACGCCGAATCCGTAGCGGGTCGGGTCGTCGCTGAGATGCCACTTGCCGACCGACGCGGTGGCGTAGCCCGCCCGTTGCAGAACTTCTGCGAGCGTGACCAACTCCTCGTCGAGAACCGTGCGGTTGGGTGTGGGGATGAGCCTGCGGTTCGCGGCCTTGCCCCGGGCGGAAGAGCCGACGGTGTAGATGCCGTGCCTCGGCGGGTAGAGGCCGGTCAGCAGGCAGGCGCGGCTCGGCGCGCAGTTTGGAGCGTTCGCGTAGGCGTTGGTGAATCGCACGCCGCTCTTGGCCAGCTCGTCGAGCCGTGGCGTCCGGTGGATCTCGCTGCCGTAGCAGGCGATATCGCTCCAGCCGAGGTCATCGGCGACGATCAGGACGATGTTGGGTTGCCGGGCGAGCCCCGACGAAGCCCAGACGGTCCAAAGCAGGAAGACGCACGCGATGTGCCGCAGAAGTGGTGGGGGGGTTTGCACGCTGCGAGTCTACCGCGCCAGCCGCACGTGCTCGATCACCGCGCGCACACCGTCGCGCATCGCGATCCACGCGGCGTCCGGCTCGTGCCCCCGGTCAAACTCCAGCGTCAGGATCGGCACGCCGCGATCGACCCCGACGTACGACCCGAGCGAGCCGGGGGTGGCGTAGCCCATATCGGGCACGACGCGCCAGCGCCCATCGGACGCAGCCGCGGCCGAGGCAAAGACGGTCGCCAGCTCCACCGCCGGGCCGTCGTAGTTCACAAATGGCCCGCGCGATGACGAGTGGACCACCAGCACCGCGTCGGGGTCGAACCGCTCGAGCTCGTCGTGCAGCGCTCTGGTCTCGGGCTCGCTCAGCGGGGTCGGGCCGCGTGAGGAGCCGGGGCGGAAGTTGGCCGCGGGCCAGTTGCGGTTGAGATCGATGCCGTTTGCGCTGTGGCGAGCGTTCGACGCCGTGCCGTCGGGGTTGACATCGCGCACGATGCGCACCGTCGCACCCGGCCGCAGCACGCGCAGGTATGCCTCGATCGCGTCAATCGTTCGCCCGCCCTCCGGCTCGTCGCCGTGGATGCCTCCGACCAGCAGCACGCGCGGCGCGATCGCCCCGCCGGCGCCGATCGTGGTGGCCTCGATCGGGCGGCCCTGCGTCGAGGTGCCGATGCGTTCCCAGCCCGGTGCCGGCGGTGGGGGGGTTGGTCGCTCATTTGCGCGGTCACTGGGCTGGTCCAGAGCTTGCGAACGCGTGGGTGCTATCTCGGGCGATGCGGCCTCTGCCGTCCGTGATGCGGCGGGCGCGGCGCAGCCGCCCAACGTCGCGACGATCAGTGTGCCAGCGGTCAGAATTGTGCGGCCTGCGTTCCACATGTGTGGTAGCGTATCGGCCATGCCCGGCCCGCCACCGCACGATTCGCAGGACGCTCCCGCCGAGTCCGAGGCGTTCGCGCACCTGCGGGCCTTTCTCGGCGAAGGTGGAGCGGCGTGTCCGTCGTGTCAGTATTCGCTGGCCGGGCTCAACGCCGCGACGTGCCCGGAGTGCGGGTGGCGGATCGCGCTCCGCCTCGACGACGGGGCCGACTCGAAGCAGATTGTCCAGGTCGCCAGATGGGTCGCGGTGCTCGGCCTGCTGATCACCGTTCCGACTCTGCTGCAGTACGCCTACTTCCTGGTGAGCTTCGGCGCGTTCGGCCCCGCGGATCTGTGGTTGCTCTACATGTGCGTCTATCTGGTGCTCTGTTGGTATTCCGGGTCCACCCTGTTTGCCCTGCGCAAGCGGCAGCGCACAAGGGCTGTTCGGGCGCTGGTCAAGACCGCTCGGCGTCGCGCGCGGGTCATCACCTGGGCCTGCGGCATCTGCATCCTCGTGCCGTGGATCATCCAGACCGTGTCGCTGTGGCTGATCTAGCGCGGCCTGTGGGCCGCGAGAGGGCCCGCTACCCTCCACCGCCATGGATCAGACCCCACACCTCGATGAAGGCCTCGACCCCGACGGCCCCTCCGCGTCCGACCTCGACCAGTTCGGCAGCGAGTTCATGCCCTGCCCGCACTGCGGCGAGGAGTACTACGACCAGGCCGAGGTCTGCCCGCACTGCGGCCTGCCGCGGGAGGCCGAGTCCGGCGGCATGCCGGTGTGGGCGATCGCGACGACGGTGCTGATCCTTCTTGCACTCGTGATGTTCTGGGTGTTCTGACCCTCCGGCCAGCGCCCCCGGTCGGATTCGACCGGGGGCTTGAGCATCCCGGCTGCCGCAGAGCGGGAGCTTGCGACTACAGCGGCTGGGCTGTGTGGGTGAGGTTCTCCATCTGCCAGCGTTCACCCGGTTCCCAGTAGTAACGGATGACATCGTTGATGGCATTGGTGCCGAACAGGCTGATCTCCCCGTTCTGGCTCACCAGACCACGGATCGCCCCGACGGGCTGATCGCCGCCATCGATGAAGCTGGAAAGGTTGGTCACCCGCCAGCGGTCGTCGCCGCTGTCGCGGAAGTCCGGCGTCCACCAGTAGACGACCAGATCGCCTCGGCTGTCGCGTCCGGCGACATTGAGCGCACCCCACCGCGTGGCGAACGCGGTCAGCGTGGACTGCTCAAGCTGCGGACCGCCGAAGAGGTTGTTGAAGTCGCTGACCACCCATTGGCCGATGCCCGGTGTCCACCATGTCACGACGAGGTTGCCGGAGGTGCTCGTCCCGGCGAGATTCATCGCGCCCCAAGGCGTCAGGAATACCGAGAGCGTGCCCTCCAGCTCTGGCGTGCCCGCGATGGCCGACAGGTCGCTCGAACGCCAGCCGTTGCTGCCCGGTGCCGTCCACACCGCGCGGACATTGCCCTCGGTGTCAAGCCCCGTGATGTTGAGCGCGTTCCAACGGGTCACAAATGTGGTGATCGTTCCCGCGAATTGGGGGGTCGAGAGCCCCTTGGGTGTCAGCTCGTCCTCCGTGACGTTCTCGAACACCCACGCGTACGCGCCGGGGACGCCAAGACCGTTCTGGCGGTAGATCACCAGGTCGCCGTCCGATGCGTACCCGACGATGTAGACGCGCCCGCCCCGCGTGCCGAACACCGAGATGTCGCCGACGATCTCCTCGGCCCCCGGGATCTCGGTGGTCAGGTTTCTCGCGGTCCACGTCGACCGGTCGGCGGACCGCGTCAGCAGCACAAGGCCGTCGGTCGTCGCGACCGCCGCGTAGGTCTGGCCGTCCTTGGTATCGGTCCAGGTCAGCACGTCGCTGACGGGATCGTCAACGCCCGGAAGGTCGCCCAGACTCCGCACAACCCACACACGCCGGACGTCCGAGCCGCCGTCGTCGTCATCGGGTGCTCGGTACACCCAGGCCGCGGCCTGCACATCGACGGCCTCGTCATCATTCAGCCCGTCTGCGAGCATCCCCGCGACGACGAATGTCTCGCCGTGTACCGCGACGTCGAAGCCGACGTGCGCGGTCTCGCTGTCGGCGGTCGCTTGCAGCGTGGTTTCCTGGCTCCAGCGGTCGGTGTCGTCCCCCTTGCGGAAGATCATCGCTGCGGAGTCCTCGCCTCCGGTGCCCAGGATCACCCGGTCGCCGTGGTAGGCGACCGACCGCCAGGCCGGGTCCTGCTGCCCTTCGGCTTCGAGCGTCGCCTCGACGCTCCACCGGTCGCCGCGGCGCTTGAGGATCTGCGCAACCGCAGGCAGGTCGGCGTCGTCCGAGCCGAGCGAGATGACCGCTGCACGCGAGCCGGACGCGGCGACATCGGCACCGTAGCGAGCGCCCGCCGCGTCACCTGCGAGCGTGAGCTTGGCCTCGATGCCCCACGACCGCCCGTCCTTCCCGACCGCGAACACCGAGCCCGAGGCCTCGCCCCGATCGTCGTCGAGCCATGCCCCGACGATCACCGAGTTGGAGTGGACCGCGACACTGTGGCCGAACTCGCTGTCGCGGGCGTTGTCGGGCGCGGAGATCCGCGTGTTGAGCTCCCAGTCGTTGCCGCGACGCTCGAAGATGTAGACCGCACCACTGGTCGCGTCGGTGTCGTCGTCAACGGTCTCCTCCATCGGCGCACCGATCACGATGACCGAACCGTCGGTCGCGACGGCCGACCCGAACGCGCCGTCCTGATCGACCGTGCCGCCGAGCGTGGCCTGGAGCTCCCACGATCCCTGTTCGCGGAACACCCAGGCGGCGTTGCCCGCCCTCGAACCGATGACCGCGGTGTTGCCGTGCATGCTCACCGCCCAGCCGAAGCCCTCGTCGCCGTCGAGACCGGGGATCGTGAGCAGAGTCTCAAAGCGCCACGTGCCGGAATCGTCGCGGTAGCGGAAGACCGCAGCCGCACCCTCGCCGTCGTTGGCACCCGGGGCACCGAGAATCAGCCTGCCGCCGTGTATCGCGATCGAGTTGCGTCCGAGGGCCCCGAAGGCCTCGTCGTCGCTCCGCCCGTCCTCGGTGGTGAGCAGGCCGATCTGCGACCACAGGTCGTTCCCGCCGTCGTCGGCGCGGTCTGTCTGCTCGAAGACGATCGGGTCGTTGTTGAGGTCGAGCGTGGTGACGGTCAGGTAGGTCCCGTCGGTGGAACCGTGCACCACCGCGCCGTCCATCGCCGACCACTCGCCGTCGAGGACGATTCTCGGCTCGAGCGTTTCGGGGACGATGTTCGTGTGCGATCCGATCGATCTCCGTGTTGCGCGCTTCATGGCGTTGTACTCCTCCGTTGCTCAGGACTGTGCCCACACCGCCCGGACATACCGGCGTTGCGGCGGCGGACACGATTCCAAACACCTCTAGGGTACAAGCGCTTTGCAGGCTCCAGGCCTCGCATTTCATCTTGGAGACGGGTGGCGCGCTGTCGGCGTGCACGTGGGTCGGTCTACGGCTGCGCCGCGGCCTGTCACCTGACGATGCCCTGCCGGGGTCGCGCGCAAGATGATGGCGTTTTCATCTTCGGTACATGTGCTCGAGCCCCGTCGAGCTGGTCGGGCGCTCTGCGCCACGGGCGATACGCCAACCGGAGTGCATCAACACCAAAGGCCGGCGTTGCATGCGCAACGGCCGGCCTTCGATGCTGCGTGGAGACCAAGATCCGTGTGGTTCAGGACTGGATGGGTGTGGCGGTCTGGGTGAGGTTCTCCATCTTCCAGTGCTCGCCCGGTTCCCAGAAGTAGCGGACCACGTCGTTGACCGCGTTGGTGCCGAACAGGTTGATCTGCCCGTCGGGCGTGACGAGGCCCTGCAGCGTGCCGGTGGGCTGGTCGCTCACCACGATCTGCTCGCTGAGGTTGCTCACGCGCCAGTAGTCGTCTTCCTTGCGTTCGCCGAACTGCGGCACCCACCAGTAGGCGACGAGGTCGCCGCGATCGTCCCGCCCGGTGATGTTGAGCCCGCCCCACGGCGTGGTGTACGCGCTCACGCTCTGGCCGTCGAGCGTCGGGCCGTCGAAGAGGCTGTTGAAGTTGCTGGTGACCCACTTGTCGAACCCGGGCACCCACCACGTCACGTTGAGCGCTCCGGACTCGTCGGTGCCGGCGAGGTTGATCCCGCCCCAGGGCGTCAGGAAGACCGCGAGCTTGCCCGCCATCGCGGGAGCGCCGCTGCTGGCCGAGAGGTCGTCGCTGCGCCAGTGGTCCATGCCCGGCGTGGTCCACACGGCGCGAACGCGCCCCTGCTCGTCGAGCCCGGCGATGTTGAGCGCATTCCACCGGGTGACAAACGACACCACGCCCCCGGCAAACCGCGGCGTGCTGAACCCGCGCGGCGAGAGGTCTGTCTCCGTGATGTTCTGGAACTCCCAGCCGTAGTCACCCGCCGTGCCCACGCCGCTCTGTCGGTAGATCACCAGGTCGCCGTCGGCGGTGTAGCCGACGATGAACACGCGACCATCACGCGTGCCAAACACGGAGATGTCTCCGGCGACCGACTCGGCGCCGGTTACCTCGAGCGTCAGGTTGCGGCTGGACCACACGCCGGAATCCGTCGTGCGATCGGCCGAACGGGTAAAGAGCACCAGCCCGCTCTCGGTGGCGACCGCGGCGTAGGTCTGGCCGTCCTTTCGGTCGGTCCAGGTCAGGATGTCACTGAGGGGCACACCGACATCGGGCAGCGACCCGAGGCTGCGGACGATCCAGCGACCGCGCCGACTGGAGTCGTTGTTCGAGTTGTCGTCGTTCCCGCTGCCGTTATCGTCGTTCCGGTCGTCGTCATCATCGTCGTCATCGCGGCCGGAATCGTCATCATCTGAATCCTCGTCATCGTCCCGGCCGGAGTCATCGTCGTCGTCGTCCCGGCCCGAGTCGTCGTCATCATCATCGTCGTCGCGGCCGGAGTCATCGTCATCATCCCGGCCCGAGTCGTCGTCATCATCCCGGCCCGAGTCGTCATCGTCGTCGTCATCGCCCGGCCCGCGGTCGTCGTTTGAGCCGTTGTTCGAGCCGTCGTCGCTCGCGCCGCCGGAACCGGCCATCACCCACGCGGCCGCGCTCACGCCGACTGCGCCGTCACCCCCGTCCTGGCTGATGCCGAGCAGACCGCCAAGCAACACTGTGTCGTCGTGGATCGCCACCGCATGGCCGATGAGCATCGCGCCCTCCTCGGCGCTCGGTGCGAGCGTCGCCTCGACCGCCCAGCGGTCGGTGTCTTCCACCTTGCGGAAGACGACCGCGGCGCCGTCGCCCGCGTCGGACCCGAGCGCCACACGATCGCCCTGCATCGCGATCGAGCGCCAGTGCGTCTCGGCCCCGGCGTCCAGCGTCGCCTCGAGCGACCAGCGGTCGCCCCGACGCTTGAACACCTGCGCAAACGCCTCGACCGACCCGTCGTCGGAGCCCAGCGCCATGGCCGCGGCTCGGGAGCCCGACGCCGAGACGTCGTGCCCGAACCGAGCACCCGGGGCCTGCGCAGCGGGCGTGAGCTTGGCCTCGACCTCCCACGTCCTGCCGGTCCGGCCGAGGGCGAAGACCGAGCCGGACGCCGCCCCCATGTCGTCGTCCATCCACGCGCCGACGATCACACTGCCGGAGTGGACGGCCACGGAGTGACCGAACTCGCTGTCCACGGCGCTCCGCGGGGCGTCCATGCGGACCGTGACATCCCAGCGGTTGCCGTCACGCTCGAAGATGTAGACCGCGCCGCTGGTGGCCGAGGTGTCGTTGTCGAGACCCTCTTCACCGGGCGCGCCGACGACGATCGTCCCGCCGTCTGTCGCGACCGAGCGACCAAAGCCACCGGCACGGTCGGACTCGGGTGCGAGGGTGGCCGCGAGAGACCAGCCTGTTGAATCCCGGAAGACGTACGCCTCGTTGCCGGCCCGCGTGCCGATCACGGCGGTGCTGCCGTGGATATCCACCGACCAGCCGAAGCCGTCGCCCGCGTCGAGAGACGGTGCGTCCAGGAGGGTCTCGAAGGCCCAGGTGCGGGTGGCGGTCTGGTAGTGGAACACGGCCGCGGCCCCGGCACCGTCGTTGGCGTGCGGCGCGCCGAGGATGAGGCGGTCGTCGTGCACCGCGAGCGTTCGGGCACCGAGCATGTCGATGTCGGAGCCGGCAACCGATCCGTTATCGGTCGTCAGCAGCGCGATCTGCTGCCAGACGCGGGCTCCGTTGTCGTCATCCGAACCCCCGCCGCCGGGTGCGCGCTCAAAGACGATCGGCTCGTTGTTCAGGTCGATGGTGGTGACGGTGAGGTACCCGCCATCACCCCACGAACCAAAGACGCTCGCGCCGTCGGCTGCGGACCAGTCGCCGTCGAGGACGATCCGGGGCTCGAGATTCTCCATCTTGCCAAAGTGGGAACGGGCGGGGCTGATCGGGGCTTGGGACTTGGATTCGCGGCGCATGGGGAGCACTCCTTGTACACAACACATTGGCAATCCTCGTGCCATCGCCGACCAATCCCGCCAAGGACGAATCCCGGGGCGGGGAGCCGGTTTGCCGTCTTGCATGTGGCCAACCCGGGCCAACCCGCTGGCCAGCTTTGGACAGGCATCCGTGTCCCACCGGACCCGGAGAGGGCGTCGCTGGCACCAGTCCGCCCAGTTCATCAAGTTTCACGGTGCCTTCAGATCGCGTTCGCCTCGGCGCGATCGTTCGGTAGAGTTGTGTTGGTCCTTGAGCTCCGGGAGTTATCACACATGCGCTATCTGATTGCCGCTTTCATCGCCGCCACCGCCCTGACCGTGCCCGCGCTGGGCCAGGGACAGCGGCTGTTCGTCGTCGACTTCGAGGGCTTCGCGGAGGACACCGAGATCGATCTGCAGTACATCCCCGCCGGGGTGGTCTTCTCGATGCTCAACGACACCGACGCGCGGCCCATCATCGCCGAGGAGGGCTCGCCGCTGCGTGCCTTCGGCGGGAGCGGGACCGACAACCCCATGGCCGACGGCATCGCCGGCCTGACCGACCCGCCTGTCGGGAACGACTACACCGCTTCGGACGACGACATCGTCATCGAGTTCGACCCTCCCGTCACGAGTGTGCGGCTCTACATTGTCGATATCGATGGGGGCGAGGTCTTCACGGTCCGGGCCTACGAGAACGATGTCGAGGTCGCCAGCGATACCAAGTCGGCGGGTGATCAGGGCACGGGCAACGGTCGGTCCACACAGTTCTTTGTCGCCGGAAACGCGATCGACCGCGTCGTCGTTGACGCGCCGGTCGGGGGCAACGTCGGCTACGCCGTGGACTTCCTGTCCTTCACGCGCCCGTGCGAGGGCCAGGATTGCGGCGCGCTGATCGAGCTCGCGCAGGAGTCGGCACCCGGCGCGGGGGACTTCAACAGCAACATCCTCGGCAACCTGCTCGCCTACCCCTACAACGCCTCGGCGGCCTCGCTGTATGCCTACAACGTGCCCGAGGGTGACTCGTGGAACGGCCTCATCCTCAACCCCGAGCCCGATCGCTCCCACCTGCTGCTGGCCGAGACGACCGACGGCCTGACGCTGGTGGTGGTGCACGACCGGGCGTTCCCTGACGATCCGGACGGGGGCCGCGCGGAGACACGCGTCGAGGTGCTCAACGATCCGGACGGCCTGGTGCGGACCGTCGAGGACGACCCGGCGAACAACGAAGAGGGGCCCTACATCGGCGAGCCCGGAGACTCGGTCTTCACCGCCGAACAGGAATGGAGCCCGTGCTGCACGGACGGGTACGCCCTCTCCGGTCTCTCGGGCGACTGGACTGCGCTGATCGACTTCAGCGACACCGACGACAACGCCAACACCCCCGTCTTCGACGGTCTTGTGGAATGGGCCGCGTATTCGGCAGACGGCGTGGTCGTTCCGCTCGCGCTGGTCGAGGGTCGCCGCGTGCGGATGCGTCTGGTCCCAGGGCAAGACTGCCCCGCCGATTTCAACAACGACGGCATCGCCAACACGCTCGATGTGCTCGCGTTCCTGAACGCGTGGACCAACGACGACCCCCGCGCCGACTACAACGACGACGGCGATATCAACACGCTCGACGTGCTGGCGTTCCTCAACGTCTGGGCCGCCGGGTGCGCCTGACCGCTACTCGTCGATCCCGAGGTCGGACTTGGTGAAGAGCGCCTCGAACCGCACGCCCGCGGCTTCGATGTTCTCGCGGGCGCCCTCCTGCCGGTCGATCGTGCAGATGATCGCCCGCACATCGGCCCCGGCCTCACGCAGCACGTTGATCGCCTCGAGCGCCTGACCGCCGGAGGTCGCGACGTCTTCGACGAAGACGACCCGGTCGCCCTGGTGCAGCACGCCCTCGAGCTGCTTGGCCGTGCCGTAGCCCTTTTTGGCGTTGCGCACAAAGAGCGAGGGCAGCCCTGTCTCGAGACTCGCGACGGCGACCAGCGGGATGCCGCCGAGTTCGGCCCCGGCGAGCCGGGCGATCGGTGCGCCGTCCGCAGCCGCGATCTGCTCGACCCGCTCGGCGAACAGCACCCCCAACTCGCGGAGCAACTCGGGCCTTGTGCTGAAGAGGTACTTGTCGAGGTAATAGCTGCTGGTTCGCCCCGAACGGAGTGTGAACTCGCCGCGCAGCAGCGCGACCTCGGCGATTTTCGCAGCCAGCCCGGAACGGTCGATCGATGTCGTCATGCAGAAAGCGTAGTCCGATTTACGCTCCGCGCGGTATCTTCGTGGCGTTCTGGAGCGGTTCCGGGCGGCTTTCTCTCCCGGCTGCCACATCGGCATGCAAACCGGCGAAATCCCCCGTCAGCGCGAGCCAATCAGGTTGGAGACACCGAGACCGGAACCACCGGGGTGCCAGACCCCAGGAGATTCGCAACCATGAACAAGCTCCCGCTCGCCATCGGCATCGTGCTGCTCCACGCGACCATGTTCGCCGCGAGCGCACAAGCACAGGCCGACAGCCACCCCGAACAACCCGCCGAACACAAGGCACCGGCACGGGCGTCCGACCAGCCGAGCGCGCTGGCGGGGCCGACCGTCGAACCCGCCGAGCCTCACACGCTGGTTGCGTATGAGTACAGCGGCCAGTTGCAGGAGCTCGGCCTGCCGCCGGCCGAGGCGGCGCTCGACCTGCTCGATCTCGACCCGATGACCGCCGAGCGGGTGTCGGACGTCATCGCCGATCGCGCGAGGCTGGCCGAGCAACTGATCGCCGACAACTTCGAGCTGTTCATTCAGGCCGAGACCGTCGAAGCATCCGGCAAGGCGCTGGAGAAGGGCTGGTTCTTCGTCCGCGTGCTCAAGGTGCTCTACCCGCTCATCGAGCGTGGCAGCCTCGAGGACGAGATCCGCCCGCTGCTGCCCGACACGACCGGCGACGAGTTCGACGCCCTGCTGGATGAGTACTGGCAGGCGGTGGGGCAGGCCCGCGTCGATGACGCGAACGCCAAGGGCGACCGGCTCCGCCTGCGCAAGGCGATCCGCGAGGCACGCCGGGACCAGATCGGTAAAGAGGTCGAGCTGGCCGCCGAGCGTGCGCTGGCGAGCGAGCGGTTCGCGGTGCAGTACCTGACCAAGGGGCTGGAGCTCAACGACTTTCAGCAGACCAAGATCCAGTCGCTGATCAACGACTTCATGGGCCGCACGATGGGCGAGCCCACCGAGAGCGACACCGCGCAGCTGTTCATCGGCGTGCTCGCGTTCCTCAACGAGGCCCAGCGGACCGAGATGCTCGAGCGGATCAAGGGCGTCCAATGAGCCCGCAGCGTCGGGCACCCCGCCCAGCTTCGCACGAGAGCGTCCGAGCGTTCGATCGATGATCGGGTCACGTCCCCTGCTTTGCCCGCCCCGGCCCGCGCCGGGGCGGATTTCTTTTCGTGTCCATGCGTTGGGGGATACGCTTGCCGGTGCGCGACGACCGCCGTCGCCCGATCTGAATTCGCACGTGTCCGCCCGCACGCTGGAGAGCCGCGCATGTCCTGCAAGCCCCGCACAACGACGATCGCCCTGATCGCCGCCGCCCTGATCACCCCGGCCGCGACAGCCCAGGTCGTCACCCCGCCGGTCACCCCGCCCGAGCGCGCCCCGGCCTTCCGCCCGCAGCCGCCGACCCCGACGGTCCAGCCGCGTCCGGCCCAGCCGAAAGCCCCCGAGGTGGAATTCGAGCCGATCACCGAGCGCGACAACGACGGCAAGATCGTCATGCTCGACACGCCGCCGGAGTACCTCGCGCTGGCGCACAACCCGCTCGTTGACCTGCCGACGCTGGTGCGTATCGCCCCGGGCTTCTACGAGCGGCGTCTGAAGGTCGAGCGGCTCGTCGCCGACCAGATCGATCTGCTCCTGGACGTCGAGAACGGCCTGGTGGAAGAGGCCCGCGTGGCCAACGAGGACGCGCTCCGTGCCTCGGCCACCCGCCTGTCGGTCTTCACGGCCAACCCGACGATCTCACCCTCGATCACCGGCGATCTGATCGCCTCCGGGCGCCTCCGCCCCGACATCGGCGGCGTCACGCAGAACATCCTGCGCGCGCACCAGCAGGACCTCACCGAAGACGCGATGACCACCCCGACGACCGCCGACGGGGCCACGCCGCTCGACCAGATGATGCACCGGGTGCTCCGGATGTCGATCAGTGAGTTCGAGTACTACTTCCGCCGCCTCATGCTCGACACCGCCGACTACTTCGAGGCGATCGAGCCCCAGCTGGGCCTGGACAGCGCCACGGCGGCGAAGGTGGACCCGATCGCCGCCCGGCTGAGCGCCGAGAGCGACATCGATGAGCGGGCGATCCTCATCCGCGAGATCTTCGCCCACCTCGACACCGACACCCGCCGCAAGGCGATGCGGCTGGCGATCGGGATGCGTCCGGAGATCGACCCGACCGGCCTGATGGACCCGATCCCCGCCGGTGCGACGCCGATCACGCTGGACGATGAGACCCGTCGCGACCTGATCTTCCAGCTGATCGAGGGCGGCCGAGTGGACACCAGCGCCTTCCTCAAGTGACCTGAGCACCGTGTAAGGGGGCCCGGAACGGTCCCGGCTTGATCCCGGCACCGGGTGCCGCCACGATGCCCTGCGCATGACGGCCCGACCGCGACCAGGCACGACACTCCGACGAGTCCACCGATGGGTGGTCGGGGTGACGGTCGCGCTGGTGCTGTGCGCCACGGTGCTGGTGCTGGTCGTGACCAGCCTGGCGCGAACGGCACCCAGCTGGTGGCGGTCCGTCCGCGCGACCGACCCCGCGACGGTCGCGCGGGCCGAGGCGATCGAGAACGGGCTGGTCAACGTGATGTACGAGGTCCGGGCCGATGCGTCCGAGCCGTGGTCGGTCGGTCTGCGTGCCGCGGACGCCAACGCCTGGCTCAACACCCGGCTGGGCCAGTGGCTGCTGAATCGTGATGAGCGCTTCGTCTGGCCCGAGCAGGTCCGCAACGTGCAGGTCGAGTTTGATCGGGGGCTGGTGCAGGTGGGGGTGGAGTATGTCCGCGACGAGCGGCCGCAGGTGATCACGGCCACGCTCCGCCCCGAGTTTCACGAGGACGGCTCGCTCTGGGTCCGGGCCGAGTCGGTCTCGATCGGGCGGCTGCCTCTGCCGGCCGACTGGATCCTCGGGCAGGCCGAAACGGCGCTGCCGGACCTCTTCGCTTCCGGCAATGTCGAAGACCCGGAAGTCCGCCGGCTGCTCGACGCGCTCGCGGGCACGGGGCCGCTGGCGACCGATCCTCGGGTCAGCCTCGGCGACGGCCGCCGGGTGCGCATCCTCGCGCTGCGTTCTTCCGGCAGCACCCTGCACCTGACGATGCAGACCGAGTTTGAGGACTGAGGCGCGCGGTCAGGCGGCTCCGAGAGGTGCGGGCACACCGCCGGGATGGAGCGCGCGCACGACGCGCTGCGCCACATCCAGCAACCCCGCCTCACCCCACGCCGGCGCGACCAATTGCAGGCCGATCGGCAGACGCACACCCGCCGACTCGACCAGCCCCGCAGGCACCGCGGCTGCGGGCAGCCCCGCGAGGCTCGCGCCCACGGTGTAGACATCCTCGGCGTACATCATGAGCGGATCGGTGAGTTTGGCCCCGAGCGCAAAGGCCGGCCCCGGCGTCGCGGGCATGAGCACCGCGTCGCACCCCGAAGCGAACGCCGACGCGTAGTCCTCGGCGATCCTCCGCCTGGCCCGCAGCGCGGTGAGGTAGTACGCGTCGTAGTACCCGCTCGTCAGCACGTGCGTGCCGAGCATGATCCGCCGCTTCACTTCGGCGCCGAAGCCCTCGGTGCGGGTGCGGGTATACATCTCGTCGAGCGCCGCGCTCTGTGGCAGCTCTGCCCTGCGGCCGTAGCGCACGCCGTCGTACCGCGCCAGGTTGGAACTGGCCTCCGCCGAGGCGATGACGTAGTACGCCGCGACGGCGTGATCGGCGTGGGGAAGCTCGATCGCGCTGACCTCCGCCCCCGCCTCGCGGAGCGTTTCTATCGCGCGCGCAAAGACCGCCGCGGCTTCGGGGTCGTTGTGCGCCCCGTACGCCAGGCTCGGCACACCGAAGACCACACCCTTCAGGCTCGGCGCGTCCTGTGTGTCCGTTGCACCCGCGATCGGCTTGATCCGGTCCGCCGGCCGATCCGCGGAGGTCGCGTCGTGGGTGTCGACGCCCTGCATGACCGAGAGCGCCAGGGCGCAGTCTTCGACCGAGCCGGCGATGGGCCCGATCTGGTCGAGGCTGGAGGCGTAGGCGACAAGCCCGTAGCGGCTCACTCGCCCGTACGTCGGCTTCACGCCGACCACGCCGCAGAGTGCTGCGGGCTGGCGGATCGAGCCGCCGGTGTCCGAGCCCAGCGCGATGGGGACGAGCCCGGCTGCGACCGCGGCCGCGCTGCCGCCGGAGCTGCCGCCGGGCACGCGGGAGTGGTCCCAGGGGTTGCGCGTCGGCCCGAAGACTGAGTGTTCGCACGACGATCCCATGCCGAACTCGTCGAGATTGGTCTTGCCGACGACGATCGCGCCCGCGTCAAGCAGCCGCCGCACCGCTGTCGCGGCAAACGGCGAGCGGTAGCCCTCCAGCACGCGGCTGGCGCAGGTCGTCTGTTCGAAGCAGATGTTGTCCTTGACCGCGATCGGCACGCCGGCCAGCGGGCCGAGCGGCTCGCCCCGTGCGCGCTGCGCGTCGATCGCAGCGGCCCGCTCGAGGGCGTGGTCGTCGAAGACAGACACGAACGCGCCGAGCGCCGCGTCCGTGGCGGCGATCTGCGCGAGCGTGTCACGCACGACCCCCGACGCCGAGAGCGAGCCATCGCGGATACCCGCAGCGATCGTGGTCGCGTTCATGCCTGACCCGCGTGATTCTGCAAGGGTGATTCCGGAGGGGTGATCAGCCGCCCGTGCCGGCCCGCTGCAGCCTTGCGCGAACGTCGGAGACGAACCCGCCCCTGACGTCACCCTCGGGGGTTTCGACGCGCCAGTCGGAGAGGTTGGTGGTCTGGGCCGTGACCTCTTCGCCGCTGTACTTCTTCACCTGCTTGGGGTAACCCACGATGGTGCCGGTGATCTCGTTCTCGTCGGCGCGGAGCACGTCGAGCGTGAGATACTCCGACTTGCCGCCCTCCTCGTAGAGCACATCGACGGTGTAGGCCGTCATCGGCCGGCGGGCCTTGAGCAGCGTGAGGAACTCACCGAAGGTGTCCCTGGCCTCCTGGCGTGCCGCGACGATCTCGGGGTGGTCTTCCGAGACGCTGCTCCACCCATCGTCCTTCGAGCATCCCACCGCGGCCAGCGAGAAGGTCATCGCCAGGGTCAACGCCGCCAACACCATCGCCATCTGCTTGAGCATCTTCATCACTCCCTGCGTGCTGGGCCACAGCCGAGTGGGCCCGGAAAGAGTCGTCTACGCCCCGCCGCCCTCGCCCAGGACTCTGGGCACTCGAAAGAACGGGGGCATCGCCCGGGGCGCGAGCCCCATCACTACATCATTGGCGAGCACCGGGCCGGGTTCGTCGGCGTCCAGCCGGTTCTCGTGATTCGAGCCGTCGGCGGTCTCGGCCCGGGTCATCGGCTCAACTCCGTCGAGATCCATCTCCCCCAGCCGGTCCATCCACCCCAAGACCGCGCCGAGCTCGGCCCGGTAGCGGCCCACATCGCCCTCAGCGACCTCCAGCCGCGACAAGCGGGCGAGCTTCTGGATGTCCTGAGGGGTGAGATCGGGCATGAGAGGAGTCTATCGGCCACCGGGCGTCCGGACAGCCAACCGACTTTGCGGCCACCGCTCAACCTTCGTGACGGTCCTGTCGTACCTTGGGGTATGGACGCCGAACGGCCGACACCGGGGCAATGGACGAGGTGGAGCAGGCGGTGGCTCGCCAACCCGATCGCGTCTCTCGCACTGGGCGCGGTGCTCGTGGGAGACGCGCTGACCTTGCCCCGGTTCGGAGACCCCACGGTCGTCGGCGCGATCGTCGAGAGCTTCACCGCCCGCAGGTTCATCTGCCGGCTCATGGGCGGGCCGTACTCGATCTATATCGCCGAAGATGGGGCACGCATGCGGGTCATCGATTCGGAAGAAGAGAGTTGGGACGAGCTCTCCCGGTTGCTCGCCGACGGCGACACGCCGGTGGCGCACAGCCACTTCGTGAACAGAACGTCGCGACAGGGCGTCTGGTCGCACGTCATCGAACGATCCTACGAGGGCATCGTCATCGAGCCGTTAAACGGTTCGTGGACAGCCGACGATATTGCGGCCGCGCACCGGGCGCTGTTCGACGAGAGGACCCAAACCCTCCCGTGCTGGGTGTATCTTCAGGACTATCAGCACGTGCCGATCGGCACGACGTCATCTACACGCATCCTGTGGGGCGGCGTCGCGCACGACGCTTTTGCGCTGGCCACGTTTGCGGGGTTGTTCTACTCCTGCACCGGCTGGCGGGCGTGGTTCGCGGCCCACCCGTGGTCCCGCCGCAACCGCCGCCTGCTCCGCGGCCTCTGTCCCGAGTGCGGCTACGACACCCGCGGTTTGGCCACCTGCCCCGAATGCGGCACGGCGTCCCCCGAGCGTCAGCTATCAGAGCCGCGGGCGTAAGCACGCGGAAGGGGTTGCAGGCTCGCCAGTGGAGTGTATTCCGCCCTAATACCGTCACTCAGCCAACAACGAGCGCTGCGAGAGTCACGCTCCTTCCGCGTGCTCACGCCCGTGGCTCTGTTGTTTTCTGGCTGTCGCCCGCGACTCTGCCTTGTATACTTTCGGTATGGCGGGGCCGCTCGCATACTTTCTTACATGGACATGCCGAGGTGCGAGGCTTCATGGCGATGCGGACGGCTCCGTGGACCGTGCGCACAACGGGTTTGGTTCACCCCTGGTACAGCCAGATGTGTGGCGAGAGGTTGGGGAGCGCGCACAGATGGGAGATGTGTCGGAAGTGGTGCTCGCGCCGAAACATCAGACCATTGTTCACACTGCGATTACCGGTGTGTGCGAGCACCGGGGTTGGAAACTCCTCGCCCTCGCGGTGCGATCGAACCATGTGCACATGGTTGTGAGCGCTCCGCGGAACTCGCCCGAATCGGTGATGCAGCTGTGCAAGTCGTGGGCGACCAGGCGGCTGCGTGAAGCCGGCGTGTGCGGCGCGCAAGACCCCGCGTGGACCCGTCACGGTAGCACGCGGTACGTATGGAAAGAGTCCGGTCTTTCCGAAGCGCTCGACTATGTTGTCAATCAGCAGGACAACCGGAATCGATTCGGTGACCGATCAGAGCCGCGGGCGTAAGCACGCGGAAGGGGTTGGAGGCTCGCCGGAAAGGTTGGTTCCGCCCTGTTACCGCCGCTCAGCCAACGACGAGCGCCGGGAAAGCGGCGCTCCTTCCGCGTGCTTACGCCCGCGGCTCTTTTGTGTTGCGACTCACGCGCTCGGCTCTGCCGCCGTGACCTTCTGCACCGCGCGGTTGGCGATCCAGGCGATGAAGCCGAACACGACGACCGCCGACACGATCGCCGCGACGGTCACCCACTTGGGCTTGGCGTCGGCGACGGCGTCCTTGCTCAGCTCCTGCACGCCCGCAGCCAGATAGACCGCAAGCGCCGTCCGCGGCGCCATGCCCACCGCGGTGCCGATGAGAAACACCCGCTTGGTCACGCCCGCCGAGGCCATCACCAGGTTCGTCAGCGCGAACGGTGAATTGATCGGCAGCCGCAGCAGCGTCACGATGCCCAGCGATTTCCAGAACCCGTGACCGATCAGCGCGTCCTTGATCGCCCGGGCCTTCACGTTCTCGGCGATGAGCCGCTCGGCTCGGTCGCGGCTGGCGACCCGTGCGGCGACAAACCCAACCATCGCGGCACCGGTCACACCCACGATCGCTGCGGGCGTGCCGACCGCCACGCCGAACGCCCAGCCCGCGAGGATCGCCTGGACGTATGTCGGCAACACGCCAAAGCCGGCGCTGAACACGAAGACGAGGATGTAGATCGCGATCCCCAGCTGCTCGTGGCCCCGCAGCCAGTCACCGATCAGGCCCATCTTCATCCACAGGAGGATGCTGCCGACGATCGGCACGGTCGTCCAGGCGATCGCCAGATAGCCCGCCGGTCCGAGCTTGCGGAACACGTCGCCGAGGCTTTGTTCTTCGGCTGCGGGTGCGGTCGGTGTTTCCGTGGTCTCGGGCTGTGTTGTCTCTTGATCGTGGGATGGGTCTTGGTCTGTCATATGACCCGGAGAATACGGCACCGGCCCTGCCGGGGTGATTCGCGCGTCTCTCGCGGCTTGACGGCATGACCTGCGGTGATAGCATCGCCCCGTCCTCTCACGCCGGCCCGGGGCGTCCCTGTCCGTCGCACGATGCACCCACACCGACCCAGACCGGGCGAAAGCCCGCTGCGGAGATTGCCCGATGCTGCCCAAACCCCCGCCCCGCGAGACGTCCCTCGGCTTTCTCTACCTGCCGCCCTACCGCGTGCAGGGCATCTCGATCGCCGGCGAGGCCACGTGCATCCAGATCCCCGAGCTCGACCTGTGTTTCGACATGGGCTCCTGCCCGCGTGCTGCCCTGGCGAGCAACTTCGTCGCGCTCTCGCACGGGCACATGGACCACGTGGGCGGTCTGGCGTACTACTGCTCGCAGCGGCGCTTCCAGGGCATGGGCGATGCCACCATCGTCTGCGACGCCCGCATCGAGTCCGACGTCCGCACGATGCTGGACGGGTACAACGCGCTCGAGCGGCAGGTCACGCCGTACAACCTCGTCCCGCTGCAGGAGGACGAGAGCTTCAAGCTCAAGAACAACATCTCGCTCAAGGGATTCCACACCGAACACACCGCGCCCTCGATGGGATTCAGCATCATCGAGCACCGCACCAAGCTCAAGACCGAGTACACGGACTTCCCGCAGGAGAAGCTCCGCGAGCTGAAGGACCGTGGCGAGGAGATCACGCGGAACCTCGAGGTGCCGCTGGTGTCCTATCTCGGCGACACGGCCGCGGGACCGCATCTGGTGCGCGACGACGTGCGCAAGTCGAAGATCATCATCTCCGAGTGCACGTTCTTTGAGCCGGGGCACCGGGGGCGGGCGAACATCGGCAAGCACCTGCATGCTGCGGACATCGCCGAGTGGCTGCGGGTCGCCGAGTGCGAGGCGATGGTGCTGGTGCACGTCTCGCGCCGGACGCACCTGGGCGAGGCCCGGGCCCAGCTGCTGCAGACGCTCCGCGAGGAGGACGCGTGCCGCGTGCACTTCCTGATGGACCACCGGAACAACAAGCTCCGCTACGAGCAGCAGCTCGCCGAGGCGACGGCCGGCCAGCCGACGCCGTGAGGGTGCTTTCTCGAACCGTCAGCGGCATTTTCAGACGCGGCCGTTGACACCCCCTCCGGGCCCGATTACGTTTGCACGGTTCCGATCTGACTCCGCGTCGGGGTGCCCGGGAGGCCCACCCGACGATCCAAAACTTGAATCTGGCCCGCGCCAGACTTTTCTGAGGTTGTGCCGAGATATGTCCGACCCCGATCGCAAGGTCTGGGAAGCTGTCCTCGCGCATCTGCGCAAGACACACCCGCCGCTTTACCGCAAGTGGTTCGAGGACGAACTCGAGCCGCTGCCGGTCGCCGGCGGCGCGCTGCCCGTGCGCACCACCTCCGCCATCCACCGGGCCTATCTGCAGCAGAACTGCCAGCCCCACTTCAACGACGCGATTCGCAGCGTGACCGGGGCCCTGCTCTCGGTCCGCTTCCTCGAGCCCGGCGAGACCGTCGTCCCCGCCGACAGGGTCGTCATGCCCAACGGCAACGCTGGCCGGCCGGCCGGCCAAAGCACCGGCGCCAGCAACACCACGCTGTCGGTCAACCCCGACTTTGACTTCGATTCGTTCGTCATCGGCCCGACCAACCGGCTCGCCCTCGCCGCGGCCAAGGCCGTCGCCAACGAACCCGGCCAGTCGTACAACCCGCTGTTCATCCACGGCGACGTCGGTCTGGGCAAGACCCACTTGCTTCAGGCGATCTGCCTGGCCATCCGCGCCAAAGACCCTCAGGCCGAGCTCTGCTACATGTCGGCCGAGGGCTTCATGACCGAGTTCGTCGAGGCCGTGCAGGGCGGGCGGATGACCGATTTCCGCCACCGGTTCCGCGATGTCGATGTGCTGGTGATCGACGACATCCAGACCCTCGGCAACCGCGACCGGACGCAGGAGGAGTTCTTCCACACCTTCAACAGCCTCTACCAGGCGCAGAAGCAGATCGTGCTCTCGTCTGATGCCCCGCCCGAACTGATCCCCGACCTGCAGAACCGGCTGGTCTCGCGCTTCAAGTGGGGGCTGGTCACGCAGATCGATCCGCCCTGCTTCGAGACCCGCACGACCATCCTCAAGTCCAAGGCCCGCCAGCGCGGCATCGACCTGCCCGACGATGTCGCCAGCTACGTCGCCCAGGCGATCGACACCAACATCCGTGAGCTCGAGGGCGCCATCGGCACCATGCAGATCACCGCCTCGGTCGAGGGGTGCGACATCACCCTCGAGCTCGCCCGGCGCGTGATCGACGGGGCGTCGAGCACCGACACCAGCCGCCAGGTCTCCATCCAGACCATCATCGAGACGGTGACCGACTTCTACAGCGTGCGCCTGAGCGATCTGCAGTCCAAACGCCGCGCCCGCTCGGTGACGATTCCGCGGCAGATCTGCATGTTCCTGGCCCGGCAGAACACCCGCCACTCTCTCGAAGAGATCGGCGGCTACTTCGGCGGCCGCGACCACACCACCGTGATGCACGCGGTGCGGATGACCGAGGAGCGCCGCAAGAACGACCCCGCCTTCGCCTCCGAGATCCTCGCGCTCGAGGAACGACTGCCGCCGGTCCAGCGCGACTGAGCCGGAGCGGCAAACTCAGCGGGCGATACTCCTCTTGCCGACCGCTCTAATCAGAGGCTCGAGACGCAGCGATTCTCGTCTGCGGTTTCAGCACGCTTGCGTGCTTTGAACTCCCGTCCCCAGTCCTGCATCGCGACAAGGATGTGCTCGAGTGAGCGGCCGTATTCGGTCACGTCGTACTCCACCCGAGGCGGAACCTCTGCGAACACGTGCCGCGAGACAACGCCATCAGCTTCCAGTTCGCGAAGCTGAAGCGTGATCATGCGCTCCGTGGCATTTGGTGTGAGGCGCTTGAGCTCTCCAAATCGCTTGCGACCCGAGAGCAGGTGGCAGACGAGGATCGGCTTCCAGCGCCCGCCGATGACGCTCAGCGTCGCCTCCACATCGCATCCGGTCTTCCAGTTGTACTTCCGTGCCATCGGGTGCTCCCGGGTGCCAGAAACTTCAATACTTACATTTTTGTGGGTACTTGTCGCAAATGCAGAATAGCCGTACGGTCTGGCCCCGTCGAGTTCAACCACCCTGCTCCGAGTCGAGGAGGCACCAGCCATGCTGAGAGCGAACCGAACCAGAGCACCCCGACCCCTTTGGTTTGTCGCAGCAGGAGCCGCAGTGCTGGTGGCCGGTGGTTGTGCTTCGGTGCCGGATTCGGCCACCAGTCTCGCAGCAGAGCATCTCGGCGGGACAGGCGTCGAGGTCGTCCCGGTCTCCGAAGTCCGCTGGGGAGCATTGAACCCGGCGCGGGGGGACAGCGGCCCCCGCGCGGCGGACCTCTGGGGAGACCGCACCGGCGCTGGCGCCACGGGCTTTCTGGTTCGGTTCGCCGAAGGGTTTTCGTCGCCGCCGCACATCCACAACACCACCTACCGGGGCGTGGTGATCGAGGGGTTGATCCACAACGACGACCCCGGTGCCGCGGAGCTCTGGATGCCCGCGGGCTCGTACTGGACGCAGCCGGCGGGCGAGGTGCACATCACCTCTGCGCAGGGAAGCGGACGTCTTGCCTACATCGAGATCCAGCACGGGCCGTACCTCGTGCAGCCGGCAGAAGAGGCTTCGGACACCGGAGAACGCTCGCTCAATCTCCATGCAAGCAACATGGTCTGGCTGGATGCACCGGGCGCGGCCGGCATTGACCGCTCGTCGCGTGCGGCTTCCGCCGACGGCGTCCGGGTCTCGTACTTGTGGGGCGATCCGCGGGACGAGCAGCCGAGCGCCGTGCTCGCCGCGCTGCCGGCGGGGTTTCAGGGGACGCTCGTTGCGAACGGTCCGTCGTTGCGGATCGTGGTCGTCGAGGGGCGGCCGCGGCTGCACAGGGCGGACGAACCCGACGGTGTGACTCTTGAGCCCGGCAGCTACGTCGGCTCGCAACACGCCTCAGAGCAACGTCTCACACTCGCAGCCGGCGAGGACTGCGTGCTGTACGTTCGAACCGAAGGCCCCCTGACCGTCGCCCGCCACCAGCTTCGGTAGTCGCAAGACAATTCCCCGTGTCTGCCTTGTGCGGCACGGGAACACGAAAGGACGCTCCACATGAAAGCGATGCTCATCAAGTCCTACGGCCCGGACGCTGCGTTTGAGGCCTCGGAGGTTGCCACCCCCGATGTCAGGCCCGGCCATGTCCGCGTGAAGATCGCGGCCTCGAGCGTCAACACCGTGGACACCATGATCCGCAGCATGGGCAAAGACCTCCCGCTCTCGCCCGACCTACCGGCCATCCTCGGCATGGACTTCGCGGGCACGATCGATGCTGTGGGAGAGGGTGTTGACGGCTACTCGGTCGGCGACGAGGTATACGGCTGCGCCGGAGGCCTCGCCGATCTGCCCGGGACGCTCGCCGAGTACATCGTGGCGGACGCCCAGCTTCTGGCCAGGAAGCCGACCAACCTGTCGATGCGTGAGGCCGCGGCATTGCCGCTCGTGGCAATCACCGCCTACGAGGGGCTGACCCGCGCCGGCATCGCGCCCGGGCAGCGGGTTCTGGTCCACGGCGGCTCAGGCGGCGTGGGGCATGTCGCGGTCCAGCTCGCCAGACACTTCGGAGCTGAGGTGTACTCGACGGGCGGCGGCGATCGGCAGACCGCGCTGATCGAGCGGCTGGGGGCCACCGCGATCAACTACAAGACAGAGAGCGTGAAGGAGTATGTCGAGAAGCACACAGGCGGAGCGGGATTCGATCTCGTCTTCGACTCGGTCGGCGGGGCCAACATGGTCAACTCGTTCGAGGCCGCGGCCCTGAACGGGCAGATCGCCTCGACCGTCGCGATGTGTGAGCTCGACCTTTCGATCGCTCACTTCAAGGGGCTGTCGTTGCATGTGGTCTTCATGCTCATCCCGATGCTGCACAACCACCAGCGTGCAGCGCACGCCAGGATCCTGCGCAGCCTCGCGGAGATCGTGGAAGCCGGCGGGCTGACACCCGTCCTCGATGAGTCGCGGTTCTCACTCGAGCAGGCCGGGCAGGCGTACGCCCGGCTGACGAGCGGGAAGGGCATGGGCAAGGTCGTCATCGACCACTGACGCTGCGAGCATCGGGCGATACGCTGTCGGAGAATCCCAGGTTGGCTACCAAGACGTTCCTCGGCCAAGACCCTTTGGGCCGCTCATCGCTCTACACCCGGATACGCTCGACCCTCGGAAGGCTCACAGCATCAAGTTGAGAGCTCTTGGCCGCGGACAAAGCTCGGATTTCTACCGATCAAATACCGAGTGATGGCGACATGACCCTCCGACACGGCGTTGTGGATAAATTGTGTTCTGGCGCTCGGTGGCTGGCGATGGCGCTCGGCGGTTTTCCGCGGCCTCGACCGTGTCCGCCGCTGTCCCAACCTCTGCCGCCACCCGCCGAGCGCAACCGACAACTCCTGACAAGTTCGCTGTCTGCGTCGTGTCGCGTAAATGTCTTTGGATTAGGGGTTTACGACCGACGTACAAGCTCGATCCCCAACCGACACCCCCTCCTACGACGACGACTCTATTTACCTCTATCTCCATAGAAAAGACAAAGACCACACTCGGGCAAGCGCACACCCGGAACATCAATGTCACGATGCCGAGGGGTCTGCCTATTTCCTCCCCAAGGCTCGGGATTTCTTGTGTATAACCAATCTCAGGACGCGACAGAGCTTTAGACCGCCTGGCACGCGGGGCAGTGGGTGGTGGTGCGCTGGCTGATGACGCTCCCGAGCAGCGTCGCGCCGCACTCGCGGCAGGGCTGGCCCGCCCGCCCGTAGACGCGGAAGCGGGACTGCTGCGAACCCTCGCGGCTGTCGGCATCGACGAAGTCCCGGAGCGTCGAGCCCCGTGCCCTCACGCCCGCCCTGAGGACAGCCCGCACCGCCCGGGCCAGCCGCGTGGTCTGCTCGGGGGACAGGTCCCTCGCGAGGGTGTGCGGTGCGATCCCGGCGACGAAGAGTGCCTCGTCGGCGTAGATGTTCCCCACCCCGGCCAGCACCGCCTGGTCGAGCAGGCAGGCCTTGACCGCCCGGCCGGAGTGACCGAGGCCCTGCCGCAGCCGCGCGGTGCCGATCGTCAGGGCGTCCGGGCCGAGAGCCTCCCAGCGTTCGCGTTGCAGCTCCTCGACCGTGGCAAACGCCCACACCCCGCCGAACCGGCGTGGGTCGCGGAAGAGCACCGCCGAGCCATCGTTGAGCATCCAGCGGATGTGCACGTGATCGGTCCGCGCCGGGGCGGTGCCGGGGGCGACGACAAAGACCTGCCCGCTCATGCCCAGGTGCAGGTGGACCGCCCGCCCGTCGTCGAAGACCACCGCCATCTGCTTGCCGTGCCGGAGGATGTCCGTCGCGGTGCCGCCCATGCCCAGCGCCGCGAGCCTCGGCCCCGCGGGCGCCCGGCGCACGAAGTCTGCGCGACCGATCTTTACCGCGACGACCGACCTGCCGATCCAGCGCGGGCCCAGCGTCCGGCGCACGGTCTCGACCTCGGGAAGTTCAGGCATCGCGCGACGCCCGTTGTGCCGCACGCGTCGCCTCGCGCTTCCGCTGGAAGAACTCACGGAGCAACTGCCCGCACGCGTCGGATTCGAGCCCGGCGACCACCTCGCACCGGTGGTTGAGCCGCGTGTCGGTGGTGATGCGGTAGAGCGACCGGCACGCCCCGGCCTTTGGGTCGTCGGCACCGTAGACCACTCGCCCGACGCGCGCGTTGACGAGCATCCCGGCGCACATCGCGCACGGCTCGAGCGTGACGACGACGGTGCAGTCGTTCAGGCGCCAGTCGCCCACCGCCGCGGCGGCCGCTCGGACAGCGGTCAGTTCGGCGTGGCCTGTCGGGTCCTTGCCGTGTTCGCGGGTGTTGCTGGCTTCGGCGAGGCGTTCGCCGGTGGCGGTGCGGTAGACGACGGCTCCCACCGGCACTTCGCCGCGTCCTCCCGCAGCCCGGGCCAGCTCGAGTGCGCGGGCCATCCACTGCCGGTCGTGCGCGGTCGCGTGCATCTCGGCGGGCAGTGGGGGGTCGCCGCCGACGCGCGATGTGCTCGGCGCATCCGCGCCCCGGGCGTCGTTCCGGACGCGCGAGTCCTCGCGGCCCAGAAGCCTTCGCCACCAGGATGTCCCGGGTTTACTCATCTCCCGCGTCCGGCTCGTCCCCACGCTTCGGCGACTTCTTCCCGAATCCGCGCGACACACGTTCGGCCGGCAGGATCGAGTGCAGGATCACCCCGAACTCAAACAGCACGTAGAGAGGCACCGCGAGCAGCAGCATCGAGAGCGGGTCGGCCGGCGTCAGTACCGCACCCAGGACCATGCTGACCAGCGCCACATGTCGGCGGAACTTCAGCAGATCGCGGGGGTTGATCAGCCCCGTCCACCCGAGCAGCAGCACCACGACCGGCGTCTGGAACCCGAGCGCGAACGCCAGCGCCAACGACAGGAACAAGCTCGCGTACTCGGTCACGCGGTACTGCTGGAGGATGCCCGAAGACCTAGTCATCGGCGACGAGAGCACCTCGACCGCTGCGACGCCGTCCTTGTCGGTCTCGCCCGGCACCGACAGCCGCAGCTCCATGCGCGAGCTGTTGTACCAGAGCCGGCCGGGACTGACGTCCGCCGGGTCGCCGGCCAGCATCGGGACCTCGGGCAGCACAACGCCCTCCGGCAGCGGCACCGTCGGTTCGGGCTGGCTCTCGATCGACGTGCCGAACGAGATGAAGAACGCCAGCACCACCGGCAGCAACACCTTGTAGAGAAACACCACCGCCAGCGTGGTCAGCGCGGCCGACAACGGCAGCAGCACATAGACAAACCGCCGCTCGTTCTCGTAGAGCCCCGGCGCGACGAACATCCACGCCTGGAACAGCACCCACGGGCTCCCCACCAGGATCGTGATCACGACCGCCAGCTTCAGCGCCGTCATAAACGTCTCGGTCGGGCTGGTCTGGATGAGTTGGGCGTTGAGGCCGGCGTTCTGCAGCGCCTGCTTGACCGGCTCGATCACGAACACCAGCAGCCGCCGCGAGACACCCACCGCCACCACGAACAGCGGCAGCAGCCCGATCAGCGAATAGATCAGCCGCTTGCGCAGCTCCTCCAGGTGGTCACCGAACGGCATGACCGCGTCGGCGAGCAGATCCAGAGCCGGATTTCGTTTGGGACCGATCATCGTGGGCGAACCCTTTCGCAGCCGAAACGATAGGAACATGCAACGAACGTGACAGGATGGGCACCCCGGCGCATCCCTTGATGGGCAAGGCGGACGCGGAATGACAGGAATCGAGGGCGAATATCCCGAGGACGGACTCCACAGCCTCGTGGCGACGGCGATCGCTCGCGATCCCGAGGCGATCCGCCTGCTCTGGGACCGCCAGCGGCGATGGGTCGCGGCCCTGCTCCTGGCCTACAAGCCCCGAGAGGCCGATCTGGAGGACCTGCTCCAGGAAGTGGCGATGGCGTTCGTCCGCAAGATCGGCGAGCTGAGGGAGCCAGAGGCCTTCAAGCCGTGGCTCCGGTCGGTCGCGATCAACGCAGCGAGGCTGGCGGGCCGGAAACAGACCACCGCCCGCAAGCACACCCAGCGGCTCAGGCTGGTGGTGGAGCGGGACACCGAGCGGCCCGCGACGCCCGATGTGGTCTCGGCCAAGCGTGAGGAGGGCAAGCGGCTGCTCGACCTGGCGATGGAGATGCCGGAGAGCTACCGCGAGCCGCTGCTGCTGCGGTGTGTGCACGGGATGAGCTACCGGGAGATCAGCCGCATCATCGGCCTCCCGGAGACGACGATCGAGACACGAATTGCGCGTGGACGCAGGATGCTGCGGGAGAGAGCGGCGGGGCAGGAATCGGCCCGACGGACCGAGCCCTCGCTCCCCGACGGAACGCTTGAGCCAGCGCCGACTAGCCAGAAGCCCGGCCGCCCGAGTGTCGGCGGGCAGGACGAAGAAGGAAGTGCGAGATGACCGGAGTTGACCGCGACATTCTGATCACGCGAGTGCTCGACGGCGAGGCGACGCCCGAGGACTGGGCCGCGTTCCGCGCGATGGCCGCGCTCGACCAGGCCGTGTGGGCCGACCTCGCCGACGCCCAGCAGGACCGCGCCGATCTTGCCTCGGCGGTCGCCGACGCGATCGCGATCGCCGATCGGGTCGAGGCCCCGGTGCACCGCCACGCCGGCGAGCAGCTCAACGCCCGGATCCGCACCGGCGCGGCCTGGCTCGGCTGGGCCGCCGCGGCCATGGTCGCGGTCGCCGGCTTTACCGGCAAGCTCGGTGCCCCGGCCACCCCGGGCGGCTCGGGCCTCGGAGCGCAGCAGGCCGGGCTGTTCCCGATCAGTTCGCCGGAGGACGCGATGAAGCTCTACCTCGACAAGGGGCAGCAGGCGGGGAGCGTCTTGGGCGAGGTGCCCGACCGCGTGCTGCTCAGCTCGGTGCCGGCTGCGGACGGGAACGGCTACGAGGTCGTGTTCCTGCGGCAGATCATCGAGCGCCAGCGCGTCAAGACGCTCTACCAGCTCGGCGAGAACGAGGCCGGGCAGGCCGTCGCCGTGCCCATCGCGCCGCCCGCGCCGACCCCGAAGAACACCATGTTCTGACACCCGTCAGCGCGATTCCTGCGCATCCCTGACGGGTCGCCGGGGATCGCGCATCTGAGTGGACCGGTGCGACGGCACCCAAACCAACGAACCCAAGTCAACGAACCCAAGCCGGGCCGACCGCCCGAGGAGAAGCCATGATGAACCGAACCAATCAGCTCAACGAGAAACTCCTGACCGCCGCTGCGGCACTCTGCATGGCCGCGGGCCTGGCCACCGCCCAGCAGGTCAAGGTCATCGAGAAGGTCGTTGACGGCGGCGACGCCGAGTGCGAGATCGAGTGTGAGATCATCTGTGACGAGGCCGGTGGCGATGTTGTCATCGAGCGGGTGTTGCTCGGCGGCGCACCGATGCGTGGAGTGCACATGGTTCAGGCGTCGCAGCCGGAGACCAAGACCCAATCGCACCTCGTCATGATCCAGAAGACCGATGACGATGAGATCAAGATCGAGGTCAAGAACGATGATGTGAAGGCCTGGGTCAACGGCAAGAGCGTGCCCAGCAAGCAGATCAAGGTCACCGACAAGGAGATCCGCATCCTCGACAAGGACGGCGAGACGATCACCAAGTTCGGCCGTGCGGCCGGCATGGTGTTCAGCGGTGACGCCGCGGGCGAGCGGGACGTGCGCCGCCTCATGGCACGCGTCGCCCCGAAGGCCGGTGCCGGCGAGGGCGGCATCGTTTGGGAGAACGAAGACGGGCAGATCTTCGAGTTTGAGGGCGACGGAAAGAACGAGTTCTTCTTCCAGCCCGACATCGCCAAAGTTGCGCCGGCCGCCCCGCCCGTGATGGTCGGCATCAACATGGGCAGCCTCGACGTCGACGACGACAGGCTCTACGACCTGCTCGACGAGCACGATATTGACGAGGCCGACGTCATCCAGATCATGAGTGTCATCGAGGGACTGCCCGCCGACAAGGCCGGCCTGCGCGAGGGCGACGTCATCGTCCGCCTCGACGGCAAGTGGGGGGCCAACCCCGAGACGCTCCGCAAGGTGCTCATGAAGAAGAAGGCCGGCGACAACCTCGAGGTCGCGGTCGTCCGCAAGGGGCGCCTGCGTGAGATCGACGTCACGCTCAGCGCCTACAACGCCGAGAAGCTCGGCACGCCCGAGATCACCTACTTCGAGGGCGACGCGGAGAACCCCTTCACGATGCAGTGGCGTCAGGGGATCGAGTCCAACAACAAGATGATCGAGGAGCTCACCCGCAAGCTCGCCGCGCAGCCCAAGGTTGACGCCGACGAACTCCGCGTCCAGATCGAGGCCCTCGCCAAGAACCTCCAAAGCCAGAGCCAGTTCCCCGAGGGCATGGAGCTCCGTCTCGACTCCCTGCCGCGGATGCGTGGCATGTCGCCCCGCGACGGCGGCGACCAGCGGTTCTTCATCGAGCCCGGCACGCGAGTCCAGGGCGGATTCGTCGACCGGGGCCAGGAAGAACGCCTCGAGAAGATCGAGAGCCGGCTCGAGCGGCTTGAGAGCCGCATCGATCGCCTGATCGAAGCGCTGGAATCTCGGGAACGCGACCGCGACTGAGTCGTCTGACCAATCCAGTCCCCTTGCTCGGCCGATGAGGCTGAGCGTTCCGCGACCGGCCGCACGGGTGCCCCGCCCGTGCGGCCGTATTTTTGCGGGGTGAGCGCCCAGCCGACTCGTGCGCGCCGGGCTCCGCCGATCCCGTATCATCGGCCCGGAGGTATCCATGCCCGACCAGACCGACGCTGCCAACCTGTCACCGGACGCCGCCAAGTCCATCGCGCTGGCCCGCGAGGCCTACGAGCGTGCCCGCACCGAGATCGCCAAGACGATCGTCGGGCAGGACGAGGTGGTGGACCAGGCCCTCACGGCGATCTTCTGCCGCGGACACGCGGTCATCGTCGGTGTGCCGGGGCTGGCCAAAACCCTGCTGATCTCAACGCTGGCCAAGACGCTCAGCCTCGGCTTCAGCCGCATCCAGTTCACGCCCGACCTCATGCCGAGTGATATCACGGGCACCGAGGTGATCGAGGAGGACAAGGCGACCGGCTCCCGCGAGCTGCGGTTCGTGAAGGGCCCGATCTTCGCCAACATCGTCCTCGCCGACGAGATCAACCGCACCCCGCCCAAGACCCAGGCGGCCCTGCTCGAGGCGATGCAGGAGCGCCAGGTCACTATCGGCGGCATCCAGAACCGCCTGCCCGACCCGTTCTTCGTCCTCGCGACCCAGAACCCCATCGAGCAGGAGGGCACCTATCCGCTGCCCGAGGCCCAGCTGGACCGGTTCCTGTTCCAGATCCTCATCCACTACCCCGACGCGGCACAGGAGGCCGAGGTGGTCCGCCGCTCGGGAAGCCTCGACCAGGCGACGCCTCAGGCGGTCCTGACCGGCGACGACATCCGCGCCGTCCACGAGGTCATCCGGGCCACCCCGATCGCCGACCACGTGCTCAACTACGCCCTGAGGCTGGTCAGATCGACTCGGGTGGACCAGCCCATGGACAACGGGGCCGAACGACCGAAGATGGTCGCCGACTACGTCGCCTGGGGGGCAGGGCCCCGAGCCAGTGAATACATCGTTCTGGCAGCCAAGGCCCGGGCCGCCCTCACCGGCTCGACCCACGTCACGCCGGACCACGTCCGGGAAATGGCCAAGCCGGTGCTACGGCACCGCATCCTGCGAAACTTCAACGCCGAGGCCGACCGGGTGACCGCCGACATGATCGTCGACGCGCTGCTCGAAGAAACGCCGGTGGACGGCACCAGCGCCCAGGAGCGTCGCCAGCTGAACAAGGTGATCGGGTAGGCGACCCTAACCCGGTTTGCTCTGACAAGCTATTCTCATCCGGAAGTTCAGATTGTCGGGACCTGTCGAGACCGGAGACGTCATGCTGTCGCAAACCGTGGAGTACGCCCTTCGAGCCATGTCCTCGCTGGCTTACCGGCCGAGCGAGCTTGTCCCCACCCCGGAACTCGCCGAGATCACCAAAGTGCCCTCCAACTACCTCGCCAAGGTGCTCCAGACCCTGGCCGGGGCCGATCTGATTGTCGGACGGCGCGGCGTCGGTGGCGGCTACCGCCTCGCGCGGCCGCCGGAGGAGATCAACCTGCTTGAGGTCGTGAACGCCGTCAGCCCGGTGGAGCGGATCACGACCTGCCCGCTCGGGCTGGAGAACCACGGCTCGAGCCTGTGCCCGCTCCACAAGCGCATGGACGAGGCCGCGAGGCTGGTGATCGAGTTGTTCGGATCGACCACGCTCGCCGACATCGTCTCCGGCGAGGGCACGCCGCAGCTGCCGCTCTGCAACGAGAAGATGACCCAGCAGATCCGCATCGATCTATCCCGCGGCTGAACCGGTCGGCGGGCACGCCCGCTACCATCGGGCTGTGAGCAACGAACCCACACCGCCGGTCACCCAACCACCCGCCGAGGCCCCCGCCGAGACCCCGCTCCACGAGCAGGAGGCGGCAAGGCTCGCCAACCTCGACGCCGTCCGTGCGCTCGGGGTCAACCCCTACGGCACGCGCACACCCGATCTGGTGAGCCTCGCCGAGGCCAAGGGTGCCTACGACGAGCCCGCCGACAAGGAACACCAGGCCACCGCCAAGTCCGAAGCGCCGATCGACAACCGCCCGCGGGTGTCGGTCAGCGGGCGGGTCATGCTCAAGCGTGACACGGGCAAGCTGGTCTGGCTCAACCTCCGCGACCAATCGGGCGACCTGCAGGTCGCCGTCAGCAAGCGCGACTGCGCCGAGCCGGGCTTTGACGTGGCCAAGTGGACCGACCTCGGCGATATCGTCGTTGCCAGCGGTCCGCTGATGTGCACGCGCACGGGTGAGGTGACAGTCTGGGCGTCCTCGGTCGCCGCCGCCGCCAAGAGCCTCACGCCCCCGCCCACCAAGCACGCCGGGCTCCAGGATGTCGAGCTGCGCTACCGCCAGCGGTACGTGGACCTGTGGTCGAACCCGGAGACGATGCGGGTCTTTGCGCTGCGGTCGCGCATCCTCTCGAACCTGCGGACCATCATGGACGGCCGCGGCTACATGGAGGTCGAGACACCGATGCTGCAGGCCCTCGCCGGCGGTGCCGCGGCCAAGCCCTTCCAGACCCGACTCAACGCGCTGAACATGGACGTGTTCATGCGCATCGCACCAGAGCTGTACCTCAAGCGTCTGCTCGTCGGCGGCATGCCACGGGTCTACGAGATCAACCGCAACTTCCGCAACGAGGGTGTGGACAAGCAGCACAACCCCGAGTTCACGATGCTCGAGGCCTACGAGGCCTTCGGCGACGTGACGACGATGACGGACCTGACCGAGCATCTTTGCCGCGAGAGCGCGAGGCTCGTGGTCGCCGAGTCGCGAGGTGTCGAGCCGAGCGCCGTCGCCGATGCGGACCTGAAGCTGCCGTTCGGTGAGATCACAATCGACTACGGCGCACCGTTTGTCCGCGTGCCCTACGGCGAGCTGTTCTCGAAGGCGACCGGGTTTGCGATGACCGATCTCGACCGCGTCTGGGCCAAGGCCGACGAGCTCGGCATCCTGCGGAAGTATGCCGCGAAGATGGCCGAGGAGGGCAAGCCGCTCGACGCGAGCGCGCTCCGCGGCAAGGTCGCCGACGCGATCATCGTCAACGAGGTCTTCGAGGAAGCCGCCGAGCCCACGCTCGATCCCGGCCGTCCGACGTTCATCACCGACTACCCGAGCGCGATCTCGCCGCTGACCAGGCCCAAGCCGGACGCCCCGGAGCTGGCCGACCGCGCCGACCTCTTCATCGGCGGCATGGAGCTTGCCCCGCACTACACGGAGCTGAACGACCCGGCGGTCCAGGCCGAGAAGTTCCGCGCCCAGCTCGCCGGCCTCGACGACGAGGAGAGCACCTTCCGCAACTTCGACGAGGACTTCATCCGCGCGCTCAAGGTGGGCATGCCCCCCGCCGGCGGCATGGGGCTGGGTATCGACCGGCTCGTCATGCTGCTGACCGACCAGCGGTCGATCCGCGACGTGCTGCTCTTCCCGTTCATGCGCCCTGAGTGACGCGCGCTCAAATGTCGGTGCTCCGAAAGCAGAGCCGCGGGCGTCAGCACGCGGAAGGGGTTGCACGATTCGGTGCTGCGCGCAACTCCGCCGTGTACGCGTCGATCCACCGTTGCCGTTTCGGGGAACACCACGCTCCTTCCGCGTGCTGACGCCCGCGGCTCGGATGTGCGCTGCGTGGTGTTGGTGTGCGCAAAAAGAAAGCCCAGCCAGAAGGCCGAGCTCTCAAGGGTTGGGGACGGTGTTGGCGTCGGATTAACGCTTCGAGAACTGGAAGCGCTTGCGGGCACCCGGCTGGCCGTACTTCTTGCGTTCGACCTTGCGGGCGTCACGCGTGAGGAAGCCGGCGTCGCGGAGGGCGTTCTCGGTGTTCGGGTCGTAGCCGACGAGGGCGCGGGCAATGGCCAGACGGGCGGCCTGGGCCTGCCCGGTCGTGCCGCCGCCGCTGATGCGGAAGATCACGTCGAGCTTGCCGGCCAGGTCGGTCAGCTTCAGCGGGGCGTAGACGTCGTTGCGGTCCTGCTCCTCGGAGAAGTAGTCCTCGACGGTCTTGTTGTTCTTGCGGTTGACCTGGATGCTGACCACACCCTCGCCTTCTTTGGCGACGCGAGCGCGGCAGCGGGCGACGGCGGTCTTGCGCCGGCCGGTGCCCCACCACCAACCCTGCGCGTCCGGCGGGATCGGGTCACGGAGGGCACGGGTCTGGTTGCCCTGTGCGGGCTCGGGGGTCAGGTTCAGTTCGCTGGCAAGAGATGTCATGGTCGTCCTCGTGTCGGCCCGGCGGTGCAACGCTCAAGGCCGTGGTATGTGGTCGTGAAGTGCGCTCTTTCGGGCCTTAGACAGTCATCTCCGCGGGCTGCTGGGCCTGGTGCGGGTGATCGGTGCCGGGGTACACCTTGAGCTTCTTGATCATCTGGCGACCGAGCCGGGTCTTGGGCAGCATGCGGCGGACCGCGTCCTCGATCAGGGTCTCGGGGCGGCGCTCACGCAGGTGGCCGAAGGTCTCGAGCTTCTGGCCGCCGGGGTAGCCGGTGTAGTGCTTGCGGTACTTCTGGGTCGCCTTGTTGCCGGTCAGTTGGACCTTGCTGGCGTTGGTGACGATCACGAAGTCGCCGGTGTCGATGTGGGGGGTGTACTCGGGGCGGTGCTTGCCCATGAGCACGACCGCCACATCCGAAGCGAGCCGCCCGAGCGAGACGCAGTCGGCGTCCACTACGTGCCACTTCTTGTCCACGTCGCCGGGTTTGGCTGAATAGGTCTGTCGCCGAAGCATCGGAACCTCCGGGGCGCAATCGCCCACGCTGATGCGTGCATGGGTGGTACGAATTCCACGCCAATCACGCCTGGGTGCTTAACTCGCCGCCTACCGGGCGGGGCGGGCCGGAGGGATCAACGATCCGACCGACAAGATTCAGTCTCTGACGCTCGCGGGGGCCTCCCAGCCCCACACCAGCGAATCGGGAACCTCGAAGAATATCCGGCCGGACAGGGCGGTCAAGCCCCGGGCGGGGCCGAGGCGCGGCATCCCCCGCCGACTCTTCTCCCGAATCTACCCACGACTCTGCCGCCGATCACCCTGACATCTCCCTTCAAGTGGCGGCCCGATCTCGGGATGCCGATGATGTGACCCATGACCGAATCCTTCCCGCCGCTGCCTGACCACCCCCCGATCGAGCCGCAGGAGGTGGCGGGCGGCTCGGGCGATGGCCCGGAAGGCCACGGGCCGGGCCCCGGCGGGATCTCGCCCGATCGCGGCACCCCGGCGAGTCGCTGGCTGGCCCTGCTCGCGGTGACCCTGCTCTACCTGCTGATCGCGGTCTCGCAGAACCTGACGTCCTACATGACGCCCCCTGAGAAGCAACCCGGCCGCGAGCCGCAGGGCGGCGAGATGGCCAAACTGATGATGCTCATCGAGCGGGCGTTCGAGGGGGCTGGTGCCCCGGGCCAGTTCGCCCGTGCCGCCTTCACACAGATTGAGGCCAGCAAGCACCCGGCCGACCGGCTCCAGGGCGTGCTGCTGCTCGGAGAGTCGGAAGGCGCCGACAAGGCGCTCGAGCACCTGAAGACGGTCCGCACTGCAACCGGGCAGGCACCGCGCGATGAACAGACCTTCCCGTTGCCCACGCCGAAGTGGGCACTGGTCAGAGCGCCGGACGACCCTGACACCGGAGCTCCGCCGCCCGAGGAGAAGAAGTACGTCATCGACAAAGAGGTGATCCTCGACGCCGAGGCGATGGAGACGCTCTACACCCTCGGGCCGGACCAACTCTCGGACGACGCCCGGGCACGGCTCGTCGATCGCTACGGCTGGCTCGGCCGGCTCGCGACCACTCCCGAGAGCGACACCGCCGCCCGCGAGGCGCTCTACGACGACCTGCCCTGGGCGATCGGCTTCCTGGCGATGGTCTTTGCGCTGCTGGTGGTGTGGGGTCTTGCCGGGCTGACGATGTTCATCATCGCGATCGTGATGATGGCCACCAAGCGGCTTCGGTGGCGCTTCGAGGCACCGAGGCCCGGCGGCAGCGTCTTCCTCGAGACGTTCGCGGTTTTCCTGCTGGGCTTTGGGCTGGTGCAGGTGCTCGGAGTTGTCGCCGCGAGGGTGATCGCCGACGCGACCGTGGTGGTGCGCCTCTCGATGGCGGCGCAGTGGATGCTGCTGCTGACGCTGTTCTGGCCGCTGCTCCGCGGCGTGCGGCTGAGCGACTGGCGCGGTGCCGTCGGGTGGACCGCCCCCAATGGCGTCTTCCGCGAGATCGCTGCGGGAGTGGCGGGCTACTTCGCCGGTGTGCCCATCCTCGTGGCGGGCATGATCATGACCGTCCTGCTGACCTTCGCTTCCGCAGCGATCTTCGGCGAGCCGGAGAGCCCGCCGAGCAACCCGATCCTGGAGATGCTGCAGAGCGCCGACTTCGTGACGATCATCCTGTTGATCACGCTGGCCACGATCTGGGCGCCGATCGCCGAGGAAACACTCTTCCGCGGCGCGATCTACCGCCACCTGCGCGGGCGGGCGGGCGTCCTGGTGTGCGCCGTGGTGACGGCGTTCCTCTTCGCGTTCATGCACAGCTACGGCCCGCTGATGGTCGGCCCGCTGATCGCGCTGGGGGTGACGTTTGCGATCATCCGCGAGTGGCGGGGCTCACTCATCGGCGCGATGACCGCCCACTGCCTGCACAACGCGACGATCATGTGCGTGATGCTGGTGGCGATGAAGGCGATGGCGTAGCCGACCGGACACACAAGGGCCGAACCATAAACCCGAGGGTTCATTGAGTGCACACCAACGCAACTCTCTGTGTTCCTCGGCGGATATCAGGTGGATGGGTCGACCGCTCCTCATCATCGTTCTCCTGCTGCCGGGGTGCTGGTACTCAACGCTGGCAGCACACGAGCTCGGGCACGCGCTCGCAGCGGCGCTCACGGGCACAAAGCACATCGATGTCGTTCTCCCAGTGCTCGGGTTCTCCCGCACCGATCGAGTTCCAGATCACCATGTCGCTATCACTACCGCCGCGGGGTTTGTGTCGGGGGCGTTGATTCCAACACTTCTCTGGTGGGGTTCCAAGCGCGTGGCCATCGACACATCTCGCGTCCTGCGCATTTGGGCGGGGTTTGCCCTGATACTCAACGGCGGCTACTGCGCGGCCGACGCGATACTTCAGAGTGGCGACGGTGGTCAGCTTGTTCGCGCCGGCATGCCAGTGTGGTTGCTTGTTGTTGCGGGCACCATCGTACTTGCGTGTGGGCTTTGGCTCTGGCATCGGCTCGATTGTGTAGCGCCGCTCACGCGTGCCGACACAATGGCCGCGCTCTCCCTGTTGTTGGTGGGAGTCTCAAGCTTCCTTGTTTGGTGAGTGACATCAGCCGCCCGGTTCGCGGAGCCTTCTTGTCATGTCGCGCATGAAGAGGGTCAGGCGTTGCTGCTGGGCCGGTGAGGCGCTCTTGGCGGTCTGCTGGTTCATGAAGACCAGAAGGCGCGACGCCTGATCGGCGTTGACCTCGCCGCTGCCCATGGCTTCCTGTCCCTGCTTGGTGTCGCGGCGGCCGCGTTCGAGGAGTTCCTCATCGGTGCGTCGGTCGATCGATCCGTCGAAGGGGGAGGTGAGCCGCACCAGACGGACGTACGCGTCGTCGAGATAGGCGTCGCGTTCTTCGGGGGGCACCGACGCGTAGTCCTTGGCGACCAGGTCGGTCGCGTCCACCAGCAGCTTGCCGGCGTTGCGTTCGATCTGTTCGCGGGCCTCTCCTGCGATCCCCGCGAAGAACTGCGCCATCATCACCGACTCGCTGGCGTCCATCGAGCCGACACGGTTGACCAGCTGGCTGATCAACTCGATACGTTCTTCGACCGGCAGGCGGTTGAATTCTTCGGTCAGCAGCGTGTAGTTGAAGATCCTGCCCATCTCGGCCTGCTCATAGTCAGGCTTGGGGACGGGGCGGATGGCGATATAGATGCCCAGCCCGAGCGCGAGGGCAGCGACGGAGCTTCCGCCCATGATCGCGTAGCGCGACCACGGCACCGCCCACGCGGCGTTGAACCGCTCGACCACGCTCTTCTCGAGGCTGCGGAGCCTTTCGCGGAGCGAGGGCTTGCGCGAACCGACACCGATCGTCGCCACGGTGGGGTCGTCGTCGAGCAATGAGCCGGTGGTGTGTGGTTGGTCGGGCATGGTGTGGTTCCGAATCGAGGCGGCCGCGAAAGATGCTAGCTTCCGAAGTTGCAGAGCCTGAGTATCAGCGCGAGGAACTCCTCGAGAAACTCGGCGGGCGGGTCGCCGGGGTAGATGTCGGCCGAGCCGTCCCAGTAGAGCGCGTTCTTGCCCGACTTGGCCGGGTGGACCGACGCAAAGTCGAGCATGACCGGCAGGGTCACGCCGCGCGTGGCGTACTGGTCGTAGGCACGCGACATCGCACGCTGCCCCTTCCACTTCTCGGCTCTGGCGACCTTGGGGTCTTCGTTGTCCGGGTCGATGGCGTCGAAGAGCTCGAGCGCGGTGTAAAGCCGGATCCACGGCCCGTCGTAGCTGGTGCCGTAGGTCTCGTGCGCCGCCCGCGGCTCACCCTCGTCGTCGTCCAGCGGAACTCGGTCGGCCGGGCAGCGGTAGGGCTCCTGCACGACCCACGCGGAGGTCTCATCGCCGGGGGTCTCGCGCCGCGGCTGCACGGCGTCGATGTAGGCGGCGAAGACCTCGAAGAGGTCGATGTTGTTCTCGTTCTCGTCGGCCCCGGCGATGGGGTCGATCCAGGGCAGCACGCCGTCGGAGTCGTTGAAGTAGAGCTGCATCGAGGTGCCCAGGCCCCGCAGGTTGGTGAGGCACTTGACGCTCCACCCCTGCTCGCGGGCCTTGCCCAGCGCGGGCAGCAGGATGCCGATCAGCAGCGCGATGATCGAGATCACCACGAGGAGTTCGATGAGGGTGAAGGCGGGTGTGCGGCGGGGCCCGTGCGGGGCGTGGGTGCGCGCAGAAGAGGCGGGCTGGAAAGCCCGCCCCCCTGTGTAGATTGGTTCACGGACCGCCGGGTGGCTCACACAGGCAGGCGCACCATCGGCCCGGTGTGTGTGACCTCGTCGATCACCCGTTTGGCGGTGGGTGTCTGGGTGGCGCGGAAGGTGTTGGCGTGTTTCCCGAAACATGTACGGAACTCCTCATCCTCTCGCAGCGCCACCGAGAGGCCCCGGGCCACCGATGCCAGCCCCGTCTTGAGCCGCCACGCGCGGAAACCCACGACCACCGCCGCGGCACCCAGCACGAGGGGACCGCGCAGTGGCATCGGCATCAGCCGCGAGGCCGCACCAACTGTTTCGGTAAGTGGGTCGGTCGGTTTCGCGGCTTCTGCCAGAACTTCGTCGATCCGGGCGATCCCCGCTTCGACTGTCGCCACCGCCGCCCTGGCCTGGGCCGCCTCCGCCTCGACCCGCGCCCGGGCCGGGTCGTCGGCCGGCATCTTGCCCAGAGTGTCGTCCCACTGGTCCGCACGGGCGTTCAGTGACTGCCTGAGGGCCTGGGCGTCGGCCCGGAACTCGCCCAGGGCCTGCATGTCGGTGCACCCGGACATGACAAGAACAGCCGCGAGTGCCATCAGCCCGGTTTGCCAGGCACGCCCCATCCATCGAGCAACGCTCCCCTCGCTCATCTTCGACTCCCCTTCCAAACCCGGCCGACCCGGAATCGGCAACGTCCCCGGCCGGCAGGACGCCGCACGGTCGGGCAGGGGGGGAGCCCGCCCATATTGTGACGGGATCGGGCGGCAAACGGAAGCAGAAACCGGGGAGGACCACGATTCGGCGCGCAAGCGGGGTAGGTCGTCGCAAGATTCCGGTCGCGGAACAAACAGAGTCACGGGCGTGAGCACGTGGAAGGGGGTCTGAGACTGGTCGCTGCGCGGGGCGCTCTCGGAGTCGCTTGAGGGTGGAACGCCCCTTCCGCGTGCTCGCGCCCGCGGCTCTGATGTTCTTTCAGCGCGAGGCGACGAGGGCACGGGCCATCGCGTGGTTGAGCGCGTGGCCGGCGCGGACGGCGACGATCCGGGCGTGGATCGGTTGGCCGACTAGGGCGAGGTCACCGATCAGGTCGAGCAGCTTGTGCCGCGCCGGTTCGCACTCGCCCCGCCAGGCGTTGTTGACTGGTGCGCCGGTGTCGTCGATCACCAGCAGATCGCGCGGAGAGAAGCGGCGGAAGAGGCCGAGCGCCTGCATCTGCTGGGCCTCGGCGGCCAGTGAGAAGGTCCGGGCGGGGGCGACATCAGTAACGAAACCGGCCGCGTCGCACCGCCACTCCGCGGCCTGTGCGGGCACCGGGGCGTTCGGCCCGTAGTCGAGCTCGTAGCGGTAGGTCGGGGTCTCGTCGGCGCCGATGGGCTCGGCGGTGATGGTTGCGCGGCCGTCGGGGCTGGTGACCGTGACCGGCGCGTCGAGCGTGAGCGGGGTGATGGTGCCGAGGGCGGCGTCGGGGTGCAGCTCGCGGATGCCCGCGGCGTTGATCGCGTCGGTGAAGGGCTTTGCCGAGCCGTCGCCGATCGGGACCTCCGGGGCGTCCAGCTCAATGAGCGCGTCGGTGATCCCGAGCCCCGCCAGCGCGCCCAGCAGGTGCTCGGTGGTGTAGACGATCGCGTCGGGATGCGTGTCGGAGACCACCGCGGTGTGCCGCGGCGGGATCCGGGCGAACGCCGGGTGCACCGGGCTCGAGGCGAGCGAGCCGATCCGGGCGTGGATGTTGGTGGGATCCGGCAGGTCGGTCCGCCGGAAGCAGAGGCCTGTGCCGGGCTCGGCGGGGAGGATCGCGCAGCACACGTCGCGCTCGGTGAAGAGGCCGACGCCTCTGACGACCGCGGCGGCTGCGAGCGTGCGGCGGGGCAGGGCTGTCGCCGCGACGGTCATGGTGTCGAGCGTTCCGGGTTGCTCGCGACTTGAGGATCTGTGCCGGCATTGTCCTGCGCCGCCAGCTGCGCCTCGAGCGCGGCGACACGGTCTTTGAGCTCACGGACGCTCTTGGCGACGCGGTCGCCGATCCGGTGCGAGCGGAAGGCGATGTTCGCCGGTCGCGCCGGAGTGCCGAACCAGCTCTCGCCCGGCGGGATGTGCTGCATGACACCGGACTTGCCGCCGATGAGTGCGCCGTCGCCGATGCGTTTGTTGTCCTGCACGCCGACCTGCCCGCCGAGCATGGCGCCGTTGCCGACGACGGTGGACCCGCCGAGGCCGACCTGGCCGCAGAGCACGACATGGGATCCGACCTTGACGTTGTGCCCGATCTGAACGAGGTTGTCGATCTTGGTGCCCTCGCCGATGGTGGTCGAGGCGAACTTGCCGCGGTCGATGCAGGACCCCGCGCCGACCTCGACATGATCGCCGATGACGACATTGCCCAGGTGCGGCACCTTGACCAGCCCGGTGCCCGAGGGGTGGGGGATGAAGCCGAACCCGTCCGCCCCGATCGAGACCTGGGCGTGGAAGAGGCAGTCTGCGCCGATGACGCACTGGTGGTACACCACCACGCCGGGGTGCATCACGGTTCTTGCGCCGATCGTGACGTTCGCGCCGATGGTGACCCGCGCGTGCAGCACGCAGTTTGCACCGATTGTCGCGCCCGGCCCCACGATGCAGAGCGGGCCGATGGCGGCGGTCGGGTCGATCGTTGCACTCTCATCGATGATGGCCGAGGGGTGTGCGCCCTGGGGGGGTGCCGACGGGGCCGCGATGCGGGAGAGCTCGGTGAGCAGCGCGACCAGCGAGCGGTCGGCGTCATCCACGACGAGGAGCGCGCGGGCGTTGGGATCGTGCCCGGGGACCTCGACGCCACGGGTAACGATCGCGGCCGAGGCCTCGCTCTTGGCCCAGCGCCGGGCGTAGGTGTCGGAACGGATGAAGGTCACAGCGCCCGGGCCGGCGTCGTCGATGCCCGCGAGGTCGGAGAGTTCGATATCCGGCGGGCCGACAAGTTCGGCGCCGAGCATGGCCGCGAGTGACTGGGTGGTGATCGACTGGAACATGGCGTGCGCGATCCCCGGCTTAGTCGGCGCCGGCCTGGAACTTGTTGTTCATCTGCAGCACGACCTGGTTGGTGATGTCGATCCGGTCGCTGGCAAAGAGCACCGACTTTTGCTGGATCGCGTCGTTGACGACCGACTGCACCCCGTTGGGGATCTTCAGCGAGCGGTCGTCGAACAGGACCAGCTCGTAGCCCTCCTTGACGGAGACCTCCTGCACGGCGGTCAGAAGTTTGGCGTAGAGGGGCGCGATGATCTCGCCTTTTTCGATGTCGATCAGGGTCTGGTAGGCGTTGTAGCGGGCCTTGATGGTCTCGTTGAGCTCGAACATGCGGGCCCGGATCTCGCGCTGCCGCTCCTTGTTGTTGCTCGGCAGCTCGGCCAGCTCGGCCTGCAGGCTCTCCTGCTCCTTCTTGAGGGTGTCGAGCTTGTCCTGGCGAGCGGTCGCACGCACCTCGAGCGACTTGTTGAGGGCCTTGAGTTCTTCGAGCTCGTTGAGGGCGCGCTCGACGTTGACCAGCGCGACGGCGGTCGGCGCGGCGACGATCTTCGAGCCGGCCGACTCGGCACCGGCGCGCCAGCCGATGACGGCCACGACCGAGAGACACGCCAGGACGGCCACACTGCTGTGGATCGGTTTGCGTTGCATGAATGGGATCTCCTGCATGGGGTGTGTGCGGATGATAAGCCGCTCGCGCCGACGGTTCGCCGGCGGGCAGGCCCGGACGCCGCTAGAACGGCAGGTCGATGAAGAACGTAAAGACGCGGTTCTCGTCCGTCGGTTCCTCGAGCAGCGGGAAGCCGAAGTCGAATCCGATCGGTGCGGGGCTGATCTGGGGCACGTAGAGCCGGATGCCCAGACCCGCCGAGACGCGGTAGTCGTCGAACCCCACGTCGTAGCCCACGGTGCCTGAGTCCACGAACAGGACGCCCGAGATGGTCTCCTCGAACAGCGGCTGGACGATCTGGGAGCCGAGGAAGAACGACCACGTGCCGCCGACGGGGTCGTTGCCGAGCTGCCCGTTGTCGTTGCGGATGCCGACCGGGCTGACGCCGCGGAAGTCGAAGCCGCGGAACGACTGACCGCCGAGGTAGAACCGCTCGTAGACCGGCACCTCGTCCTTGTTCTGCGGGATGTAGCTCGCCGCGATCTTGGTGGAGAAGACGGTCGTGCGGCCGAGGAAGTCCTCGTAGACCGGGACGAAGAACTCGTGCTCGGCGTTGACCTTGGTGAACGAGAAGTCGCCGCCGATCGCCCCGACCTGCTCGATGCCGATCTCCGTGCGTGCGCCCCGCCGCGGGCGGAACCGGTTGTCGAGCGTGTCACGCGTGAGCGTGAAGCCCAGGCCCGTCAGCAGGCTCCGGTCGGCGACGTCGAAGACGTCCACCGGCTGGTCGGCGTCGATATCCAGCAGCTCGATCGACTCGGCCCGGACCAGGACGTTGCCCTGCCAGCGCGTGCCGAAGCGGCGGCCCACGCCGACGCGACCGCCGAACCGCTCCTCGCGGTAGTCGAGGTAGTCGCGGTTGCGGTAGAAGACCGCGGCCGTGCCGGAGTAGTCCGAGTCCCAGAGCGAGGGCTCGCGGAGGCTGAGCGAGTAGGTCTGCACCCGGTTACCCGGCAGCAGTTCGAGGCTGAGCGTCTGCCCGCCGCCGCGGAAGGCCTCGCCGGTAATCAGGTCGGACACGGTGTCCGGCCTGTCGTTGATGTCGAAGTTCCGCTGCACGATCGAGAGCCGCGCGACCACGCCCGAGTCGGTGTTGAACGCGGCACCGATGTTGAACTCGCCGGTGTCGGTTTCGCGCACCTCGACCAGCACGTCGCGGTAGATGTCGTCGTAGGGGTCGCGGGGCGCGGGCGTTGCCGAGGCCGGCGTGGCGTCGAGCGTCGTGTCGCCCTCGGGGGGCTGACCAATGTCCTGATCCTGCGCGGAGGTTCCGGCCGGGTTCACCCGCTCCCGCGGCGTCGCCTGGATACCGATGCGCGGCGGCTCGAAGACACGCTCGAACAGGTTTGACTGCGTGACGCGGTCCTCGGCGCGCTTCATGGCGGTCGGATCGAGCGGGCGTTCGGGCTTCAGGCCCTCGTCGTGCAGCGAGCGCTGGATGACGCTGGTCTTGGTCCGCGTGTTGCCGATGGCGTTGACCTCACCGATGCGGCGAGGCTCTCCCTGCCGGATGGTGATCAGTAGATCGACGACCGGCGCACCGTCAGCGCGCAGCTGGTCGGTGTTGACCACGACGTCGGCGTAGCCCTGTTTGTGGTACGCCGCCTTGATCTCGTCGATGCTCGACCGCACCCGGTTGATCGAGAACGCGTCGCCGCGCTTGATGGGCATGATCCCCGAGAGCTGTTCGGGGCTGAAGATCGGCGCGTCGTCCGGTGTGCGGAGCACCGTGTTGCCGAGGTGATAGAGCGGGCCCTCGTCGACCAGGAACGTGACGATCGCTTCGCGGTTGTTGGGCGCGGGCTGCACGCGCTGGTCGACCTTCGCGTCGAGGTAGCCCCGGTCCTGGTAGAACCGGTAGATGGCCGCGACGTCGGTGTCGAGCAGATCGTCGTCAAGCGGAGCCTTCATGAACAGGAAGCTCTTCTTGGTCCTGATCTCGCGGCGGAGCTCACCCTCGGGGATGTTCTCAACGCCGGAGAAGCGGATCGCCGTCACGCGGAGCTTCTGCCCCTCGGTGATCCGGAACAGCACGATGCCGTTGTCCTCGAGCTCTTTGCGGTCCCAATCGACCTGCGCGTTGTAGTAGCCCTTGGCGTGGTAAAGATCCTCGATCCGTCTCGCGGCCCGGTCGAGCTGGAAGAGGTCCACCGGCGTGCCGACGAGCAGGTCCACCGACGCGGCGATCTGCTGATCGGTCAGCTGCCGGTTGCCGACCGACTGCACGTCCTCGATGATCGGCTGTTCCTGCAGCGTGTAGATCAGCACGACCGACCCGTCGGGCCCGAGGCGGACGCCGGCGTTGATGACCGCGTAGCGGCCGGTGCGGCTGAGCCTGCCGACATCGTCGGACACGGTCTCCTGCAGATAGGGCGCGCCGGCGCTGCTGCGGATCTGGTTGCGGGCAAAGTCGGCGGCGGTACCCGTCATACGGATCAGCACCGCCTGACCATCCCGCAGCACGGGGCGGACGATCTCGACCCGGCGAATCGGGCGGGCGTTGAACTCTTCGCCCGGCTGGAGCGATCCCGGTTCGACGTCAACTTCGGGCTGCGTGGTCTCGGCGCCCGGCTGTGCGGGCGTGCTGTCCTGAGCGAACGCCGGGGCGGCCAGTCCTGCAGCGGCCAGCAGGGCCGCGGCTGCGACGACGTGACAGGGCCGCACCCGCCGTTGAAGGAGCGGGATGCCGTCGCCGGGTTGTGTCTGTTCAGTCCGCCTCACAAGGAGGGGACAATACCGCTCCGCACGCCGGACCACAAACCGCCCGACCCGACAAATGGCATTCTCAGCCCGCGGACGTCACACCGAACAAAGACCCACGAGACACGGCGGCTGATACTGAGTAATATCCCGCCCTCTCGCCAACGATTCAGACGGAGGCACGCGAGTGTGGCCGTCTGAGGAGTCCTGGTGAAAGCTTGTGGGGTGGCGGGGACGGATCCGGCCACATGACCGTTGAGTGCGTGTTGTGACTGGCGAATCAAGGATGGGCCATGGAATCGATCGTTCGGGTGACTCGTCGGGGTGGGGTAATTCTGGTCGCGCTGCTCTCGATCGCGTGCAGCCTGCTCTTGGTCTATCTCATCTTCAATCGCGGCGCCGTCAGCCGCCTGCCCACGCTGCACCTGTTGGCGCTGGTGGGTTCGCTCCTGTTGCCGATCACGACCCTCGGCCTGCTCCGACTCGATCAGCTCACGATCCGTGAACGCGGCGGCGGTCGCTAGACGACCCGGACCCAACACAGAGAACACAAAGCGTCGCCTCGACACATGTTCGTGGCGTCAAAACGAAGAGCCCCCACGCTCGGCGTGGGGGTTCATGCATGTTCAGGGGTGGATCAGCACGCCGCTACTGCAGCGTCACCGGCATCACGACATAGAGGAAGTCTTCGCCCGAGCGGATGAGCCCCGGCTTGTTCTCCTTCTTGAGTTCGATGATCACGTCGGGGTCGGTCACGACCTTGAGGGCGTCGGTGATGAAGCCCGGGTTGAACCCGATCGCCACGTCCTCGCCCTTGTACTCGGTCAGATCGACCTGGATGTTGGCCTCGCCCATCTCCGGGGCGCGGCTGGAGAGGTCGAGCCGCTTGTCGCTGCCTGTGAAGCTGAGCCGCACGCCGCGGGACTCCTCGTTGGTCAGCAGCGCCGCGCGCCGCACCGCCGAGAAGAGCACGTCGCGGTCCACGTGCACGGTCTTGTCGTTGTCCTTGGGGATGACGTCCTCGTAGGGCGGGAACGCACCCTCGACGAGGTTGGAGGCCAGCACCGCGGTCTCGTCGCCGCCGTCCTCGCCGCCGGAGAGATTGAACAGGATCTGGTTGTCGGTGATGGCGATGTGCACGTCGCCCTGGGCCGAGCCGAGCAGGCGCTGAAGAAGTGTCAGCGCCTTGGTCGGCACAATGCACTTGACGCTCGGGCCGTCCTTCTCGGTGAGTGTCGCGCGGCAGAGCGCCAGCCGGCGGCCGTCGGTCGCGACCATCTCCAGCTTCTTGCCCTCGCGGCTCAGCAGCACACCGTTGATCGCGTAACGCGTGTTCTCCCGCGCGGTCGCGAACAGCGTCCGCGAGATCAGCTCGCCCAGCGACTTGGCAGGGTGCTTGAAGACCGCCTTGGCCGGGGGGTTGCCGCCCGCGCCGCTGACCGCGGCCTTGAACTCCGCGACCGTGGGAAACTCCTCCGGGGGATGGCCGTAGACCTTGAAGTGGGCGTCCTCACCACGGATATCCACGGTGTCGCCCGACGCTTCGAGCGTCAGGGTCGGTTCGTTGTCCTCGGCGGAGACGATCTGACGCAGCTTGTCGGCGGGGATGAGCGTCTCGCCGGGCTGCTGCACATCCACGTTGTCCACCCGGAGGCGGAGCGAGATCTCGGCATCGGTCGCTGTCAGCGTGAGCGTGCCGCCCTTGCCGTGTTTGGCAGCCGTCAGCTTCACGCACGTGAGCTGCGGCCGAGGGGTGCGGGTCGCGACGACGCCGGATACAAGATTGATCGCTTCGAGCAACGCGGCTCGGTCGCAGACGACCTTCATGGGGCATTCTCCGTCTAAGAAATAGAGCCAGAGTCTACCCGCAGCGGGGCTAGGCCGTGCGGTTCAACAGCGTTTCCCCACTAGGTCTAGTGCGTAGGAAGCACGGGGCACGTCCGCGAGCGACCCGATGCCTGGAAGACTCAAGGAAAGCACTGGCTTAGGGCGGTCCCGATCTCGTGCAAATCCTGTTCCACTATCAGATTGGGCTTGCCACTTCGCCCCCCGGTGCAGATACTCCTCTTCTTGCCGCGGGTTGGCAGACGAACAGTGGGGGTGTGACGCGAAAGCGTGCCGCCTGATCGTGCGCCCATTCGTCGGCGGGACGGGATGGGTGCGCACCCACCCGGGATGACCGACCTCGTTTCCCCGCGGAGGCACGCATGTCCTTTGAAGCCGCGATTCATTCCCAAGCCATCGAGATCGGGAGGCTCAGCCTCGAGATGACCGCCGCCGCCGGCAGCGGGCACCCGACCACCTCGTTGAGCATCGCCCATCTTGTCACCGTGCTGATGTTCGACACGATGCGGTGGAGCCCCGACTACCCGGATTACCCGACCAGCGACCGGCTCGTGCTGAGCGAGGGACACGCGGTCCCCGCGGTCTACGCCGCGTGCGCCAGGCTCGGCGTGATGTACGGCAAAGACCCCGCCAACCGCCGCAAGCTGAAGGTGGAGGACCTCAACAACCTCCGCGAACTGAGCAGCGAGCTCGACGGCCACCCGAACCCGATGGAGGGGTTCCCGTTCTTCGACGCCGCGACCGGCTCGCTCGGTCAGGGCCTGAGCGTCGCTGCGGGATTGGCCGAGGCCGCCCGGCTCGACGGGCTCGACCGGTGCATCTACTGCATCATCGGCGACGGTGAGTCGCGCGAGGGCCAGGTCGCCGAGGCGCTTGATTACATCGCCGAACGCAAGCTGACCAATGTTCTGCCGATCTTCAACTGCAACAACTACGGCCAGACCGGCAAGGTCTCCGACCAGCAGTCGGCCGAGGTCCTCACCAAGAAACTCCAGGCGTTCGGCTACGAGACGCTGGTGATCGACGGCCACAAGCCCGACGCGATCAAGGAAGCCTTCAAGGCCTTCGGCGACCGCCAGGGCCAGGCCGACGCGACCCCGCTGGCGATCATCGCCAAGACGGTCAAGGGCTGGGGATGCCCGAGCATGCAGGGCGGCGGCTGGCACGGCAAGCCCGCATCGGGCGAAGCGCTGCAGCGGGCTCTTGCCGAGCTCGACGAGCGCCGCATCGAACTGACCAGCTCGGTCAGCGCCAGCGACGTCTTCGAGATCCAGCCTCCCGCCGAGGCCCCGGCCCGCGCCGAGCAGACCCGCGACCTGCCCGCGCTCACCGAGACCATGCGCTCCATGGACATGGAGAGTGTCATGCACGCCGGCCGTCTCGCCACCCGCAAGGCCTACGGCATCGCCCTCCGCGCGCTCGGCGGCATCAACGACGACGTCGTCGTGCTCGACGCCGACGTCAGCAACTCGACCTTCGCCGAGACGTTCGCCAAGCAGAACGACCTTGCCGACCGGTTCTTTGAGTGCAAGATCGCCGAGCAGAACATGGTCTCGGTCGGCGCCGGCATGAGCGCCGCCGGCAAGATCCCCTTCTGCTCAACCTTCAGCAAGTTCTTCGCTCGTGCGTACGACCAGATCGAGATGGCTATCAACTCCGGGGCCAACCTCAAGCTCGTCGGCTCGCACTCCGGCGTCACCCTCGCAGCGGACGGCCCCAGCCAGATGTCGCTGCCCGACGTCGCCTGGTTCCGCGCGTGGACCACCATGAAGGACCACCGCGGCAACCCGGGGTGCTACATCCTCCAGCCCGCCGACGCCTACGCCGCCTACGCCCTCACCGGCGTCATGGCCGAGTATGAAGGCGCTTGCTACATGCGGACCCTCCGCGCCGAGACCGAGTTCATCTACTCCGACGATCAGGTCTTCAATCTCGGCGGCTTCGAGGTGCTGCACCAGGGGCGCGACGTCGTGCTCTGCGCCGCGGGCTACATGGTCCACGAGGCCAACAAGGCGATTGAGACCCTCGACGCCGCGGGCGTGAGCGCCACGCTGGTCGACCTCTACAGCCTGCCCTTCGACACCGACAAGCTCCTCGACATCATCGCCGCCAACAATGGCTACGTCATCAGCATCGAGGACAACTACGGCGGCGGCATCGGTTCGGCCATCGCCGACTCCCTGGTCGGCTCCGGCGACGGCTTCACGCTCGAGCAGATGCACGTCCGCCACATCCCCAAGAGCGCCCGCACGCCCGAAGAGCTGCTGGCCTCCTGCGGCCTCACCTCGGACGACATCGTCAAGCGGGTGATGAGCGTGCTGCAGGTGGTGTGAGTAGCCTGACCGTTCGTCGCGACCGCATGAGCGACAACACCAGAAAAACGCGCAAGCCCCGGGCCTCGGCCCGGGGCTTGTTGCGTCTGAGACCGGAATCGGCTCACTCGTCGCCGGCCATCGCCTCGACGAGCGCCTCAAGCCTCACCAGCCGCGCGCGGAGCTCGGAGATCTCCGCGTCCTTCTCCTCAACGATCTCGTTGAGCCCCTTGATCGCAGCCAGTGCCACGCCGTCGGCGTCGACGGTGCCGATGGTCTGCGCATCGCCGCCGAGCCCGAACGCCTCGGCGAAGTCCTCCGCCACCGGACCGACGTGCCGCACGCCGGGCTCGCTCTTGTACGACCACTCCGAGATGGGCAACGCGGCGACCCGCGCCAGAACGTCCCGGGTGTCTGCCGGCTCGAAGTCCTGCTTCCATGCCCGGCTCGACGCGTTGGTCCAGACGCCGCCCGCCGTGCACCGAGCGCCGCTGGCCATGTCGAGCGGGTAGTCGGGCGAGCTATCGCCGAACCCGACATAGCCGTTGCTCGAGTCGATAGACATCCGGGTCGCGGTCGCCCACAGATGCCAGACACCGGACTGTCCGTTGAAGTAGTGGAACGCGTTAGCGACCGCGCCGTTGGTGGAGTACCCATAGAACGGGTACGCGCCGGAGTTCTGCCCGCTGACATACATCCCGCCGTACTGCCCCGACCCCGCGGGCGTGTGCACGCCGAACCACTCCTGCTGGCTCACGCGGATGTTCTCCCGCCCGATCGTCGTGTGTTCCTCTGCGTGCACGCGGCCTCTGAAATGACCCGCGTACCCGTCGGGGTTCGTATTGCTCGCGTACAACGCCGTCCCTCCGCTGTTCGCGTCGACATACGCGGCGACAGCCCGGCCGTCCGGGCTCTCCATCCGGGCCTGGACACCGAAAGTGAGCCCCGATTCGCCGAACGCCTGCGCGACAACGCCCGATGAGCCGTTCGAACTGCTCGCGGAGGTGAACCGCCCGCCGTAGACGGTCCCGGTGAGCGAGTCGGCCACGCCGTAGACGCCGGTGGAGAAGGTCCCTCTCCCCGCCGAACGCCCGATCACCCCGGTGCCCGCGCCGTTGGGGTTAGTGGCCCAGCCCTTGACGCCCACGCCCTCGTCGAGCAGCGTTTGGCCAGAAACAGCGATGCCCTCACCCTGTGTGCCCTCGACAGAGCCGCTGACACCGATCCCGTTCGGCGAAGTAGAGGTCCCCATCACGCCGGCCCTCCACTCGGCGGCGCTCGTCCCGACGATCGCGGGCTCGAGCAGACTCTCCGCGCGGATCGCGTTCCCGTCGTCCTGCACGACGTGCCACCGGGCCTGCGGGCTGTTTGTGTTCACACCAAACTCCCCGTTCGGCCCGTTGGTGACCCCCTCCAATCTGATCGCCTTCGGCGCCGGAGCGATCGGCTGCCTCGGCGAGAGCGTGATCCGGTTGATCGAAATCTCCAGCCACCGTTCGCCGTTGTACATTTCGGGGCCGAAATCAAGGTTCGCAGCCAGGAGGCCGTCGGTGACGGTGAGTCCGTTCAGCGCAATCGGCTGCCCGACCCGGACCCCGCCGGTCGCGGCGGACCACAGCGAGAAAACCGCGTCGACCCGCTGGTTGACCGGCGCGCCGTCATCGAGCAGTCGGCCCTGGTAGACAAAGTCGCTCTGCTGCGCCGCCGCGGGCACGCAGCACAGGATCGCGGCAATCCCCGTCGCCGCGAGCCGGGTGCGCATGGACATCTCTCTCTCCTTACTCGATGATCTCGCTCAGGACTCACCGCGGTGTCAGCATCCCGCGGCCCAGAAGTTGAGGAACGCCAGCACGTCGAGCGTGTTGACGGTCCCGTCGTCGTTGATGTCGGCCGACCCCTCGCCCGCGGTCCACGCGTTGAGGAACGCCAGCACATCCAGCGTGTTGACGGTCCCGTCACCGTTGAAGTCCCCGACGCACGGCTCGGCGTTCGTTCCGGCCCAGAATCCACCCGTGAGCGAGTAACTCCCGCCGGTCATCGGCCCGCCTGCGTCGTGCTGGCCGATCGTCCCGCTGAGCGTGAACGACCCGCCCGAGGACGTCCCGCCCCCGCCGTCGATGGTGTGCCACGGAATCGAAAACACCTGCCCCGCAGCCGGCTCTGTGAGCGCGGCTCCGACGACAATGAGCCCCACCGTGGTCAGCCCCGTTGCGGTACGCATAGCGGTCAACGCCTCCTCGCTCGGCCCACGCCTCGCGGCCGCCAGTATAATGAGTGCTCCGCGGCCGCCCAACCCTTTCCTCGCGTCGCACGCCAACCAACCGCAGCCACACACCCGTCGAGGCTCGTTGCCAGGGTCCCTCACCAAACGTTGCCATTACATCCCGGGCGTCACGTGCGACAATGGGAACACAAGCTCACACACGGCCGTGCAGACGGACCCGAGGCTCTGGCAAAGAACCATCTCGCGAGGGACGACTCATGCAAGCAGGACTGCGCTGCGAACGCCTGGAAGACCGGACCCTGCTCTCAGGGCTCGATCCGATCACCAACGACCACCCGCTCTGGGCCATCCCCCGCGGCACGGCGGTGATCGACGGCGTCCTCGACGAGGGCCAGTGGGCCGGGGCGTTCTCGACCACGCGGTCGCTGGCGTACAACGAAAACGTCGTCGCCACCGTCTACGCCATGTACGACGACGACGGCATCTACCTCGCCGCCGACGTGCTCGATCAGCACCTCTGGGCCGACGGCAACGGCGCGGGCGCCGGCGAACGCTGGCAGATCGAGGCCGACGATTCGATCATCTTCTACTTCGACCTCGACAAGTCCCGCGATGAGTATCTGCAAAGCTCCGACTTTGCCTTCGGCTACAACATCGCCGACTTCGGCGATCCCAAGCACGACCCCACCGGCGCGGTCCGCAGATACAAGTTCATCACCGGCGACGGCGCGGGGGGTGCGCCAAACGCCGGGTGGTTCGGCGACCAGAGCCACATCGACCAGACCGGTGCCGACCCCGAAGACTTCTACCTCCCCACCGGCACCGCCTACAGCACGACGCTGCACGGCACGGTCAACGACGACTCGGACACCGACACCGGCTGGACCACCGAACTCTTCATGCCGTGGAGCGGGCTGGGCATCGACGCGCCCTCGCACGCCTCGACCATCGGCATGAACTTCGACATCATCCTCGACGACACCAGCGGCACGCGCGATCTGACCAGCCGGCGCTACGCCGCCGACCGCTGGGAGACCTACGCCATCCCCGACGATCACCTGATCGGCACCCACAGCAGCTACAACGAATCGCAGCCGGGCGTCAATGGCCCCGTCAGCTACGCCGAGACGATGTTCGTCGATTCCAGGGCGGGCGCGGTCCCTGCCGACATCACCGATCTTGCTGTCACCCAGATCACCGGATACAGCGCCCGGCTCGCCTTCACCGCGCCCGCAGCCACCGCCGCGGGACTCGGGCACGTGAGCGCCTACCAGATCCGCTACTCCGCCGACCCCATCACCACCGCGCAGGACTGGCTCAACGCGGCCGTGTTCACCAACCGCTACACGCCCCGACTGGCGGGGATGGACGAGAGCCTGCGATTCATCGCGCTCGAGCCCTCGACGACCTACTCGATCGCGATCCGTGCTGTCGACGCTGCGGGCAACGTCGGCGAGATGAGCAGCGCCACATTCACAACGCAGTCCACCACACAGGACACCAGCGGCGGGATCCGCCTGGTCCCCTCGCCGCTGGGCCGCACGATGGTGACCGAGGCCGGCGATCCCTTCCTGGCCATCGGCGACCACCTCGGCATCAGCTGGGCGCACACCCGCCAACTCTTCCCGGGCGATGTCTGGGACACAGAGAACGAGACCTACCAGAACTTCGCCGACAACGTCCCCATCGAGGGTGACTACGCGGCCTACTTCGACGAGCTGCAGGCCCGCGGCGTGAACATCATGCGCGTCTTCATCGAGCAGCAGGGCACGCAGGCCGAGGGCAACCCCAACCTCCCGGACGACCCCCGCGGCACGTACTGGCTCGAGCACAACGTCGGGCAGTACAACCCCGAGATGCGGCAGTTCGTCGAGAACGTCCTCGCCGAGGCCGCCGCCCGCGACATGTACATCGTGCTCTCGCCCTTCTCCACCTGGTACTACCGCCTCGCCTTCGGCAACGAGGGGCCGTGGGCAACGGAGTTCGGCGGCCCGCTGACGACCATCGACGATTTCTATCAGGAACCCGCCACGCTGCAGATCGCCAAGGACCGGATGACCGAGCTGACCGAGTGGGTCCGCGAGAGCCCCAACGCCGACCACGTGATGGGCTACGAGATCATCAACGAGTGGAACGCCTTCCGCTGGACCGAAAACGATGAGGGCGACGGAACGAGCGACCGCGCCGTCGAGGTCCGCCGCCGCGCCGTGTGGATCGGCGAGCTGGCCCGGCACACCAAGGCCGCGGATCCGCAGCGGCTGGTGATCAACCCGATTATCGGCGAGAACCGAGGCGGCGGTGTCGCGCGGTCGATGTTCTACAGCCGCGACTTCGACGTGCTCATGCCGCACTTCTACACCCTTGCCAACGAAGAGGGCATCAACAACCCCTCAAGCGACCGCGCCGTCCAGGCCGCGATCGAGCAGGCCCGGAGCACCTCGGCGTGGCTCAACTGGGCGCACGATCGCAAGCCGATCCTCAACGGGGAGTGGGGGCCCGCCCGCGAGCAGTGGCCCACCGGCGAAACCTACTACACCGACCAGACCTACAAGACCGACCCCGGCGGCCCGGCGGGTCTCTCCTACACGCTCGCCGAAGACGAGACGCTCTACAGCTCCGTGGTCTGGGCCGGGCTCGCCTCCGGGCAGTTCGGCACCGCCTTCCGCATGGGCGCCAACCTGCTCAACTTCATCACCGGGACCAACGACGCCGACCAGACACTCACGCAGGGCTTCCTGCTCACCGACAACATGCGGGCCACGCAGGAACTCATCGCCCTCTGGCGCGACAACTCGAGCATCGGGTTCGACTTTGCCACCTACTCGCCCGACTCTCTCCTCGGCCGCGTCAGCATCACCTCCGCCTCGGGCTTCACGCTCCACGCTTTCGGCGCCGCCGACGGCGGGCAGGGCATCGTCTACGTCCTGCAGGACCGCGACGCCCGCGCCGGCACCGTGCCCGACGCCCGGCTGGCCATCACCGGGCTCGAGTCCGACTCGGTCTACGACATCGAGATCTGGTCCACCGAGGTCGGCACCACCGGCCCCGCTCGAGTCATCCGCAACGTCTTCAGCACCGACGGCTCGCTCAGCCTCAACCTCCCGGCGTTCGAGCAGGGCACGGTCGTCCGCTTCCGCGCGAGCCGGGCTGTGGGCCAGGTCGAGCAGGTCGCTGCGCTCGCAGCCGCGGGCAAGACGCTCACCTTCAGCCGCGGCCTGGACGCCCAGCCGATCGCGTCCGTCCTCGACAGCGCCACCGGAACCATCGAGATCATCGATATCGCCGCCCTCACCAACTTCCGCGGCCGCGTCGTCGACATGGTCCCCTACCTCACGCCCGACGGCATCGTCCACCTGGCCATCACCGACGAACAGCACCACCTCTGGGTCTTCGACGGCAACCTCGGCACCGGCGTCTGGACCGTCGCCGACTTCACCGCCCGCATCGACGCCCCGGGCATGTCCGGAGACCTCACTGTCTACCAGCCCAAGTGGAACGCGATCCACATTGGCGGGCTCGACGCCCGCGGCCACGCCGTGAACTACTGGTGGGCGCCCGGCCTCGACGAGTGGCAGTTCTCCGACCTCACCGCCATCCTCGACGGGCCCACCATGTCCGGCGGCCTGGCCAGCTGGGTCGCGCCGTGGGGCGCGCTCAACCTCGCCGGGCTCAAAGACTCCGGCGAAATCGTCGTCTACTGGTGGGTCCCCGGCATGCCGTCGTGGTCCACGCTCAACATGACCACCACCTTCGACGGGCCGAGCCTCGAGGGGCAGCTCTCGGCGTTCGTCACCTCCTGGGGCGCGATGAACATCATCGGGCTCGACGATCAGGGCCACTCGGTCGCCTACTGGTGGGTGCCCGGCGGCAAGTGGACCATCTCCGACCTCACCGCCATCACCGGCACCTCGTCCTACAGCCAGGGCCTGACCACCTCCACCTCGACCGATCGCGGCATCAACATCTTCGGGCTTGGCGCCGACGACCACCTCATCTTGCTCCGGTGGACACCGACCTCCGGCGGTTGGAACGACACCGACGTCACCGCGGCCGCGGGATCGGCGACCGTGCGGTTCCCCGTCGCCGGCGCCTCGGCCGGCGGCGTCATGACCGTCGGCGCGCGCACACGCGAAGACAGCGCACGGCTCCTGCTCTACGCACTCGACCTCGACCAGGCCCTCTGGACATGGCAGTTCGCCACCGAGGGCGCGACGATGTAAGCCCATCCGGTCAACAACCGGCCGTCCACGCGTTCAGGAACGCGAGCACATCGAGCGTGTTCACCGTGCCATCGCCGTTGATGTCCGCAGATGTCTCGCCCGCCGTCCACGCGTTCAGGAACGCGAGCACGTCGAGTGTGTTCACGGTGCCGTCACCGTTGAAGTCGCCGATGCAGGGGTCCCCGACCTCTCCGGCCCAGAAGCCGCCGGAGAGCGAGAAACCGCCGCCGGTCATGGGCCCGCCGGCGTCGTGTTGACCGATCGTGCCCGAGAGCGTGAACGCCCCGCCCGAGGACGTCCCGCCCCCGCCGTCGATCGTGTGCCAGGGGATCGTGAAACTCTGTCCCCACGCCGCCTCCGCAAGACCGAGGACCACACCGGCTGTCAGCACTGTCCATTTCGTATTTGTCACAAGACTCTCCCTTCGAGACCGGTGGCCATGCTCGGCGTTCACGGCCGATACACCACGAAGGACACCGGCTCGCGTTCGTCCCAGTTGTTGCTCGGGCCCCAGCACCCGATCTCGAGCTGGCCGCTGCCGTTGACGTGCGAGTTGATGATTTTCGGACGGCCATATCCCCCGTCCGTCGCGATCACGATATCGGCGTTCGTGAGGCCGCCGGCGATCGTGATGTAGAACCTCCCGGTCCCCACGGAGACTCCTGTCACGTTCGAGGAGGCCGAGACGATCGCACCGTTCTCGTTGATCTTGCCGTAGGCGTGTGCGGGGTGGATGCGGTTGGCGCCCATGCTGATCTGACCGCCATCGTTGTTGAGATACAGCGTCGAGGCCTGGCCGTTGTTGCGCGCCATGATCTCGTTGCTGTCCATCGCGAGGTTGGCCCCTGTGGTCTCGCCCACGACGATCGTCCCGCCGCTCTCCAGTTCGACATCACCATTGCTCAGCGCCCACAGCACCGGCCCGTTTGCCTCATTGTCGGCGTAGATCGTGGGATACACGCTCTGACTCGAGAGCGCGCTGATCGCAAAGATCGAGCCCGCGCCCGAGTCGTCGATGTTGAGCTGGCCGAAGAGCGAGTTCGAGGTCGTGCCGATGCGGAGCCGGTTCCGGAACGTGCTGTCGCCCCAGACATCCAACGCGGCGGTGGGTGACGAAACTCCGATCCCGAGCCGGTCCTGGATGTAGGCGTTGCCCCGGACATCCAGCGGCGCGAGCGGGAAGCCGGTCCCGATCCCCACTGCGGACCGGAATCTGGCGTCGCCCATCACGTCGAGCGGCACCGTCGGCGACTCGTGCCCGATCGCGAGGTTCCCGCCCAGCGCCTGCAGAAAGCTGTTCGAACCGTCGCCGCTGATCTGCGCCGCAGCCACAAGATCCGTGCCGCGCACCACGTCAAGGCGATTGCTCAAACGGGTGCGCCCGCTGGCGATGTTGAGCTGCGAAGGTTCACCGGGTACCACGCCGAAGCTCAGCTGCGCGGCGCTCCCCCCGGACTTGTTCCCCGAGATCATCGCACGCAGCTCGCCGGTCTCATCAAGGAAGTCGAGAGACCCGAGCGGCGCAAACTGACTCGGGAAGAACCCGCCCTGCAGCTCCACCCTGCCCGCCGAGCTCGGCTGATCACCCGTCGCAGCCACCCGCAGCGACGGCTCGGTGTCCTCGATATGCACGCGCCCCTGCGGGCTCGTCGTCCCGATGCCCACATCCCCGGCGTCACTGACGAAAATCCCCCGCGTCTGCACCGAATAGGGCGACCTCGTCACGGCGTGCCGCGGCGAGAGCGTGATCCCCTCCACACTGATCTCCAGCCACCGCCCGGAATTGTCGAACACCCCCGCGCCGAAATCCAACTCGACAACGAACCTCCCCTCCTGCACAGGAACGCCCGGCAGGCTGATCGTCGATCCGATCTTCGTCCCCCCGGCCGCGCCGTCCCACAGAGAGAAGCCCATGTCGTACGTGCCGGTCGCCGGCATCGCTCCCTCGAGCAACTCGCCCTGATAACTGAACGTGCTGTCAGTCTGCGCGCGCACCGGCGCAAGCGCGGCACACAACACCACAAGCAGCGTGATAGAACGGATCATCGACGATCTCCTTTGTGCTCTCTCGCAGGCGAAAGACGGTTCTTGCCCGCCGGGCGTGGCAGAACAGGGAACAACGCCCCGACCACGCACATCTCTCCACACGCCCGCGACCCTCGCGATTGCCGTCTGAATCTCCCGCATGGGGCCTCCTCTGGTCCATTGGACCGCCGCGCTTGCCCCCACCCCTTGATTCCGCGAGAATGGCGATCGTCTCTCCTATTCGAGCCCGGAAGTTTTTCTGAGTGCGGCATGCCTGAACGCAAAACACCACATCCCGGTGCTCACAGGAGCACCTCAGAGCTTCAGCGCGGCGTCTACGAGGCCCTCCGAGGCCTCGCCGCGGCGTATCTCCGTCAGGAGCGCCGCGACCACACCCTCCAGCCCACCGCGCTCGTCCACGAGGCGTACATCAAGCTCGCCGGCAAGGACGACTGGAAGAGCCAGACCCACTTCCAGGCCGTCGCCGCCAACGCCATGCGGCAGATCCTGGTCGATCATGCGCGCGCGAAAAAAGCCCAGAAGCGTGGCGGCGACTGGCTCCGCGTCACGCTCTCGGCCGAGGCCGCCGCGCAGGGCGCGCCCGATATCGACATCCTCGCCCTCGACGACGCCCTCACGAGCCTCGCCGAGATCGACAAGCGGAAGGCCCGCGTCGTCGAACTCCGATTCTTTGGCGGACTGACGTGCGCAGAAGCCGCGGAAGAGGTAGGGGTCTCGCCCAAAACGGCCGAGGCCGACTGGTACTTCGCCCGCGCCTGGCTGCGCGAGCGGCTGAGCGAGGACGGCCCATGACAGACCCATCCCGGTTCCAACGCATCGCCGAGCTCTTCGAGGAGGCCCGCAACATCGAGCCCGCAGCACGCGACCGCTTCCTCACCGAACGGTGCGCCGGCGATGCCGACCTCCTCGCAGCGGTCCAGAGTCTGCTCGCCCACCACGAGACCGACGAGGCCCCGCTCGCCGAGCCGGCCGTCTCACCGGAGATGGTGCGGCAGGCACTCGACGCGGGCGATGCCGCACCGCCCGAGTCGATCAACCAGTACCGCATCAAGCGGCTGCTCGGCGCAGGAGGCATGGGCGCGGTCTATCTCGCCGAGCAGGAGAACCCGCGCCGGGAGGTCGCCGTCAAGGTTGTCCGCCCGGGAGTGGCCTCCGCCGAGACGCTCCGCCGCTTCGAGCTCGAGGCCGCGGTGCTCGGGCGACTCCGCCACCCCGGCATCGCGCAGATCTACGACGCCGGGACGTACGACGACGGGACGGGCCCGCGCCCCTACTTCGCGATGGAGTACATCGAGGGCGAGCCACTGCTCGAACACGCCCGGAATCACGGACTCGACACCGCCGCCCGGCTGCGTGTGTTTGCGCAGGTGTGCGACGCGGTCCACCACGCCCACCAGCGCGGCATCATCCATCGCGACCTCAAACCCGCCAACATCCTCGTCGACGCCGACGGGCAGCCCAAGATCCTCGACTTCGGCGTCGCCCGCGCCACCGACTCGGACATCCAGGCCTCAACCCTCCACACCGACCTCGGCCGCCTCATCGGCACCGTCGCCTACATGAGCCCCGAGCAGGTCGGCGGCCGGGCCGACCAGATCGACACGCGCTCCGACGTCTACGCCCTCGGCGTGGTGCTCTTCGAGCTGCTCGCCGACCGCCTGCCCTACGACCTCAAGGGTCAGGTCATCGCCGCGGCCGCACGGGTCATCGCCGAGGAAGAACCAACCTCCCTCACCACGATCAACAAGAGCTACCGCGGCGACATCGACACCATCGTTCACAAGGCCATGGAGAAGGCGCCCGACCGCCGCTACCAGTCCGCGTCGGACTTCGGCGCTGATGTGCGTCGCTTCCTGCAAGATGAGCCGATCGTCGCACGGCCCGCGACCACCGCCTATCAGCTCCGCAAGTTCGCCAGACGCAACAGGCCTCTGGTCATCGGCGTCGTCGCCACATTCCTCGCGCTCGCCGGCGGCGTCGCGGCCTCGGTCACCCTCGCGCTCGGCCAGTCGCGGGCGCTGGAACTGTCAGAGCAGCAGCGGGAGATCGTCGCCGCCGTCAACGACTTCCTGACCGAGGACCTCATCGAGCAGGCCGACCCGCGGGTCGAGGCCGACCGGGAGCTCACCCTCCTCGAGGCCATCGACCGCAGCGTCGGGCGGATCGAGGGACGCTTCGCTGACAAGCCGCTCGTCGAAGCCAACCTCCGCAAAACCATCGGCAAGGCCTACAGCCACCTCGGCCGGCTCGACGAGGCCGCCGAGCAGCTCGAGCGAGCCCTCCGGCTCTACCAGAGCCGCCTCGACGCAAACCACGAAGAGGTCCTCATGTGCCGCATGGAGGTCATCGCCAACGAGATGGACCGCGCCGACTTCGACACCGTCGAGCCGGAGCTCCGCGAGATGCTCACCCTCCAACGCCGCGTCCTCGGTGACGACCACGAGCAGACCATGGCGTCCATCAACAACCTCGGCGTCGGGCTTCTCAAGAAGGGCAGATACGACGAGGCCGAGCCGATGCTCAAGGAAGCGCTCGAACGCCGCCTGCGCGTGCTCGGAGAGCAGGACGAGCACACCGCCACCACCATGAACAACCTCGGCGTGCTCTACAGCGACCTCGGACGACGCGAAGAATCGGTCGCGCTGCTTGAGCGATCGATCCCGATCCTCAGGGCCGTCAGCGGCGACCACCACCCGCAGACACTCCAGACGCTCGCGAACCTCGGCGTGCTGCGATACCAGCTCGGCGACTACGACCGGGCCGTCCAGTTTCTCGAAGAGGCCAGACGACTGCACGCCGAGGTGCTCGGACCCGGTCACGCCGACACGCTCGCCGTCTCCTCCAACCTCGCGGCCGTCTACAACCGGGCCGGCCGCCCCGCGGACGGCGAAGCCCTCCTCCGCGAGACGCTCACCGCCCAGACCGACGCCCTCGGCGAGAACCACTTCAACACGCTCCTCACCCGCATGAATCTCGCCAAGACCGACTACGACCGGGCCGACTACGCCCGCGCCCAGTCCGAGTACGCCGACCTCGTCGAACGCTTCGCCGAGTTCCACCCCGACCACTTCCTCGGCGTGATCGTCCAGACCATGCTCGGCCGCACACTGACCAATCTCGGGGAACACGACGAGGCCGAGACCGTGCTGACAGCCGCGTACGACCGCATGGAAGCCATGTTCGGCCCCGACGACCCGCGGAGCAAGGGCATCGCCGGCGCGCTCGTCGATCTCTACGAGGCGAGCGAGCGGCCCGAAGACGCCAACACCTGGCGCGCCCGGACCGGCCAATAGCCGCTCAGCACCCCGCGTTCCACGCGTTCAGGAACGCCAGCACGTCAAGCGTGTTGATATCGCCGTCCTCGTTGACATCAGCACCCGCATCACCCGCGTTCCACGCGTTCAGGAACGCCAGCACATCGAGCGTGTTGGCGGTGCCGTCGCCGTTCCAGTCGCCCTCGCAATACTCAATCGCCACGCGCCAGGCGCCGCGACCCTGCGTCGCCACGACCAGACGATCACGCCCGGTGTCGAGCTCGAGGTCGATGACAGCTGCGTTGGGCAGGCCCGGCGGATACGCGTGCCAGCTGGCGCCGCCGTCAACCGACCGCAGCAGCCCCGCGTCCGTCCCGGCATAGATCGTCAGCCGCCGCGGCCGGTGGTCCACCGCCACCACGTTGACCGGGATGTCCGGCAGGTTCGCATCCAGCGCCTCCCACGTCTGCCCCGCGTCGGTCGACCGGCGAATCTGCGTCGTCCCGAAGTTCGCCGTCGCCAGATACACCGTCTCCTCATCAGTCGGATCAACAAACAACTCACGCGTCACCCGCGGCCACCCGGGATGCTCATCCAGAATCTGCGTGAACGTCTGCCCCGCGTTGGTCGAGACCGCGACGTTGCCATCATTGGTCGAGGCGTAGATGTAGTTGCTGTTGCTCGGCGCGATCGCCAGCGCCCGGATCGCCCCGCCCCCGTCGGTGATGTCCCCCGACCTCGCGCTCCAGCTCGTCCCGCCGTTGGTCGAGCGGTAGAGCCGCTCGGTGCCGTAGTAGACCGTGTTGGTGTTGCCCGGATCGATCACGTACGGTGGCAGGAAGCAGTTCCGCCCGCCGATCCCCGAGCCCGCGAAGCTGAACGACGACCCGCCGTTGGTCGAGCGGAACAGGTTGCCCGTGCCCTGGTACTCGCCGAACATGATGTTGGGCGAGTTCTGGTTGATCTGCGTCCAGCCCCCGTCGCCGCCGATCACGTGCTGCCACGTCTTCGTGGCGTTCGTCCGCCGGTTGGTCCCGTTGTCCTGCATGCCGGCCAGGACAAACTCATCGTCGCTGGGGTGCGTCGAGAGCCCCGCGTAGATCTGGATCGTGCCCAGCCCCGGCGACAGGCTCGTCCACGAGCCGCCCAGATTGGTCGAACGGTGCAGCCCGCCGTCGTTGCCGCACAGCAGCCGCCCCGCAGCGTCCCACGCGATCGCGTGCAGGTCCACGTGCGGCGGCGTGGTCGTGCTGCCGGTGTTGTTCACATACCGCCGCATGTTCAGCCCGCCGTAGAACACTGTGTCCGGATCAGTCGGCCGCACCGAGACGCACGAGAGGAACCACCCATAGCTCGACTGGTCCACGCTCCCGCGCGAGACCCACGTCGCCCCGCCATCGTCGGAGCGGTACCCGCCGATGTTCGACGCGCCGCCGCCGGTCGAGCTCGACTGCCGCGTGAAGAGCGCGTACACCGTCTGCGGCTCGCTCGGCGAGACATCAAGACTCACCCGCCCGACCTGCGAACTCGGCAGCCCGCCGCCGAGCTTGCTCCACGACGCCCCGCCGTCTGTGGACTTGTACACCCCGTTGCCCGCATCGCCGAAGATGTTGCCGATGGCCGCGTAGACCGTCGAGGGATTGACCCGGTCGATCGCGATGTCGCTCGCCTCGACCGCCGGCACGCCATTGGTCAGGTGCGTCCACGTCTCGCCCGAATCAGTCGACCTGTAGACGCCAACCGGTCCCGTCGCGCCTGGGTGGCCCTTGGCCCCCGCCAGCGCCGGGAACCCGCCCGCCCGCGCGACGGCCGCGTAGAGCGTGCTGGGCGTCTGCGGATCGATCACAAGCTTGGAGAACGTCCGCCCGCCGAAAGTGTCCTCGGCGAGGTGCTCCCACGTCGCCCCGCCATCGGTCGAGCGGAACACACCGAGCCCGTACCGCGAGTGGTTGGCGTAGTTCGCCTCGCCCGTCCCGGCGTACACGATCTGGTCGTTGGTCGGATCGACCGCGACCGCGCCGATCGCCGTCGTCGGCATGTGATCGGTCAGCGGCGTCCACGTCGAGCCGCCGTCGGTCGTCTTCCAGACACCCCCGTCGGCCGCGCCGACGTAGTACAGGTCGGCGTTGGTCGCGCTCGTGGCGACCGAAGAGATCCGTCCGGCGTACCCGCCGCCCGAGTTGATCGGCGAGGGCCCGAGTTCCTGCCACGTCTGGCCGAGCGACGCCGTCGCGAGCGCAACAACGGTCACGGCCGCTGCCGGCAACGTGTGCCGCGCAAACTGTTGGAGCATGCTGGTGATCATCGCCCGGCCTCCCCTTCTTCCGGCATCTCGCCGACATCAAACGTCAGCGTCGCGGTGTGCACCGTCCACTCCGCTGTGCCCTCTTCATCTGTGTCCGCCCCTGCCTCCGCCGGTTCGATCGCGTGGAATTCCAGCCGCCAGCGCCCCGCCTCGCCGATCGGGATGACCGCCAGCGACGTCGCGTTGGTTGGCGCGCGCACGGTCTCGCCCGTCGTCACGTTCGTCGCGATCACCAGCCCGTCCGCCGGGCCCGGCACCCTCGAATAGACCCGCACCGCCAGGTCGCTCCCGGGCACGATCGCCGTCGGATCCATCAGCGGCCGGATCTCGACCACCTGCCCCGTCTTGCTCGTCGCGATCGAGACAGGCGCAGCATCGCCCACTTCCACCCGCACCAACGCCTTGCACGATTCCACACGGCGCACCACGACCATTGCCTCCGGGTCGTCCGTCGCCAACAGGCCGCCCAGCGCCCCCCGCCGGCTCGCGGGCAGCACCCGCTCGACAAACGACGCAAACGACCCCGTGCTCACGGTTTCGTCACGCGCCGCAAGATCAACGCCCAGCAGCAGCACACCCGGCTCGCCCGCGACCCACGTCGCCTCGAGCCCGCGCGAGAGCGGCGCCACCGGCACCGCATCCCGGTTCTCCTGCGACCACGCGGTCCGGGCGAGGAAGTACTCCGCGCCGTGCTCGGTCCAGGATTGTGCGCCATCCGCATCGACCAGCGACAGCGAGACCGCGTCACCCCGCGCCACTTCCGCAGCCGCGGGCTCGGCAAACCGGGCCTGCTGCCCCATCGCCGCCGTCGCCGTCAGCACCACCAAAGCGCCCGCCAGCCCCGCACCTCGGAAACAACCGTTCCTGAGAGTCATGTGTCCCATCCTTCCGCTCAGCATCCCGTGTTCCACGCGTTGAGGAACGCCAGCACGTCCTGCGTGTTCACCGTGCCGTCGCCGTTAAAGTCGCCCCGCGCATCGCCCGCGGCCCACAGGTTCAAAAACGCCAGCACGTCCTGAGTGTTTACCACGCCGTCGCCGTTGATGTCCGCGTCGCACCCCGGCACCTCGACGTAGAACCGCACCGGCGCCGAGTCGGTGTACACCCCGTTGGAGTCCCACGCGATCAGCGACACCTCATACAAGCCCGGCTGCTCGATGAGCTGCCGCTGCTCGTGGATGTGCCCGATGAATCCAAGCTCGAAGCTCCGCTTGCTCCGGTCGGCGCTGTCGCTGTCGGCGATGCCCACCAGCGTGCCGTTGAACTCCTCGGCCCAGATCAGCGTCGGTGTCGGGTCGCCCTCGATCGTCGTCACACCGGCGAGCTCGTACCAGAAGTGGCCGCCGTCCAGCCTCCCGGTCGCGCCGAAGTAATCGCTCGTCAGCGTCATCTGTTCGATGCCGACCGGCCACCCGGTGTGCGGTGTGCCCCCCCAGGTCTGGTCGCACACCAGCCGGAAGATCTCCCCGTCCTCCCGCAGCCATCCGTCCTGATCGATCGTGAAGTTGTCCTCACCGAACAGGTACCCGGTGACGATCTTGATCTGCCCGTTCGCCGTATCGACCGTCACGTGCGCATGGTCGGCCATCGCCGACGGCGCGCCGACCAGCCCGCACGCCACCGCGCCGACAAGCCCACCGATCATCCCGTTCAAAGCTCGCTTGCTCGCCACGACCACCCTCCCGGTCGCGTCCGCAGCACGACCTCAACTGTGAAAGCCGGGGGTGCGCGTTCCCGCGCACCCCCGGTCGAAACTCAATCGGTCCGCGTTCAGCGGCGGCGCCGTGCCGCGACCAGTCCGCCCGCGCCGAGCAACGCCAGACCCGCCGGAGCCGGAACAACACTAAAACGCATCGTGAACGGGTCCGCATCGACGTACCGGCCGTTGATGTCGTAGGCCACCATCGTCACGTCCCACATGCCGCGCTCGGTCGACGAGAGGATCTGGTGGTGCATGTGCCGGTTGGCGCCGACCCAGAAGCTGCGGTCTTCCCTGGTCGCGCCGTCGGAGTCCGCGATGTTCATGAGGTTGCCGTTGTGGTTCTCCGCCCAGCCGAACGCCGTGCTCCCGTTGCCCGAGACCGGCGACACATCGACCATCTCGAACGCAAAGTCGCCGCCGTCGAGCCGGCCTGTCGGGAAGAAGAAGTCGCTCGTCAGCCGCGGCCCCGCGCCGAAGTACCGGCCGTCCCACGCGTTCCCGCCGTTGTACGTATCGCCGAACTCCACGACGAGAATGTCGTTGCCGTCGTACACGTACCCGTCCTGGCCGATGGAGATGTTCTCCTCGCCCTGATACCACCCTGTCTCGACGAGGATCTGATCGCCCTGCTGGCCGCTCTCGGTGTCCACCGTCAGATGGACGTGATCGACCTGGCCGAACGAGGTGGCCGCGAGGCCGGCAACGGTAACGATGACAAGACGCGCCATGCTTCAAACTCCTGAATCAGATTTCTCTATGTGCTTCTGTGCTCTACATCCGTCCGAGAACCCGGACGGTCCCTCTCAACGCCTGTCCCCGCGATCCGTCCCCGCACCCTCACAGCCTACAGCCTGAGCGATCCCGATCAAGCGCTATCGCAGCAGATTCCGCGCCCGCAGCGGACACCGCATCACCGCCTCCGGCGCCCAAACGCAACCACCCCGGCGCACGCCAGCACACCCACACCGCCGGGCCCCGGCACCGAGCGGATGTACATGTGAATCGGCGCAGAGTCGGCGTAGACACCGTTGGCGTCCCACGCGACCAGCGTCAGCTGATACAACCCCGGCCGCTCCGCCAGCCACACCTGGCTGTGGGGGTGCTGGTTGTTGCCGACGTAAAAGCTCCGTCCCTCGCGCGTCCCGGCGGAATACTGCCCGATGCGCTCCAGCACCGAGCGGTCCCGCGTCGCCCACGCAAAGTCGCTCTCGCGATCGCCGCCGACAAAGTCGAACCCGGCGATCTCGATCCAGAAGTCGCCGCCGTCGAGCCGCCCCGTCGGCGCGTAGTAGTCGCTCGTCATCACCGTCTCGGACCCGAGCTGCCAGCCGGTCAGCGGCGAGCCGGTCCACTCCGCCAGCGACTCCCGCACCAGCCGCTCGCCCTCGAACATCACCCAGCCATCCGGCGCGATATCGAAGGCGGTCTCGTCGGGCAGATACCCGGTGTCCAGCACCACGCTCGAGCCGTCGGTGTCCACCGTGATGTGGTTGTGGTCCTGCGCGACGGCTGTCGCCACGCCGACTCCCACCGACACACCGACCGAGGCCCTCACCAGCACACCAGAATTCTTCATGCACATCTCCGAAGACACCAACACCGCAGCACCAGAACGGCACCACAGCCGCACACGCGGCACAACACGCACATTCTGCACGCGCCCCCCAACCCCTACCACCAAAACCACAGACAATCGGCCCGGGCGGTGCCGCCCCACCCGTGCGCCGCCCGTCCGAGAGCCCTCAGCCTTGCCCAGATCCCCATCTTGCGGGCCCTGTCCGTCCGCTCAGCACCCTGCGTTCCACAGGTTCAGGAACGCCAGCACGTCCTGCGTGTTCACGTTCCCATCGCCGTTGATGTCCGCCGAGCCGTCCCGGGCCACCCAGGCGTTGAGAAACGCCAGCACGTCCTGCGTGTTCACGGTGCCGTCGCCGTTGAAATCGGCCACGCACTCGCCCTCCCACCGCAGCACCACCAGCCCCATCTTCGACAGCACGATGTCGGCCGACTGCGCAAAGCCGTCGTAAGCGATCGGGTCGCTCTGGATGACACCCGGGTTGTCCAGCCCGGTCCCGCCATACGCCGAAGCCTGGCTGTTGAGGACCTCCACCCACCGCCCCGGCTGCGGCAGCCCAACCCGGTAATCGCCGTAGTCGGTGTTCGAGAAGTTGGCAAACACCGCGTACACCCCGCCGTCGAGGTTGAACCGCTGGAACCCCAGCACGTTCCCGCCCTCGTTGAAGTGGAACACCTCGAACGGGCTCGACGCCCGCATCGCCGTGTTGCCCACCCGCAGCGCGTACAGATGCTTGTAGTACGCAAACACATCCGCGTACGTCGTCTTCTTCGACCAGTCGATTTTCGCCTGCTCGAAGTCCGTGTCCTCGAGCCACTCGGTGCCCATCAGGATCGCCGGGATCCCCGGTCCCATCGCCGTCAGCCCCTGCGCCAGCATCGTTCGACCCCGCGCCCACTGATCGTCATGCGGGAAGCCGTTGTCGATCGTTGTCACCGCCCGCTGCCCGCCCGACGAGCTCCAGCACTCATCGTGCAGCTCGAAGTAGTTCAGCACCTGCGCACCCTCGAGATACTGCCCGCTCCCCTCGAGCACATCCACCAGCCGCCACATCTCCGGGTCGCCGAACGCCGCGTCGAAGACCTCCGAACGCAGGTTGTCGTTGAAGGCGTCGTGGTACTGCGCGTCAAACCCCGCCCCGCCCAGCGCCACCGGACGCGTCACCCACGCGTCATCGGGAAGCTGCTCGGCGATCATCGTCTTGTCCACGTACCGCCGGTCCACCAGCTCGTTGAGCCCCTGCATCAGCGCCCACCCGCTCGCCTCGTTCTGCCCGATGTTCGTAAAGTCCGAGCCGTCAAACCGGAACCCGTCGAACCGGTACTCCTCCAGCAGCAGCACCGCGCTGTCCAGGAAGTAGCTCTTCACACCCGCCTTGTCGAAGTCCGCCTGCGGCCCCCACGGCGTGTCCACCACCGGGTTGTCAAAGTACAACTGCGTCCCGTCGTAGTTCCACAGGAAGTTGTCGCTCGGGCTGAAGTGGTTCCACACGATGTCCAGCAGCACCGCGATCCCGTTGGCGTGCAGCTCGTCGATCATGTACTTCAGATCGTCCGGCGTCCCCAGCCGCCACTCGACCGCCCACTGACTCACCGGGTTGTACCCGCCCGAAAAATCACCCGGGAACTCATGGATCGGGTTCAGCATCACCGCGTTGATCCCCAGCTCGGCCAGATGCCCAGCACGGTTGGCCACATCGCGGAAGCCCGACGGGTTACCCGTGTTGCCGTACGGATCGTTCCGACCCGCGAAGCTGCCCACGTGCAGCTGGTAGATCACCAGGTCCTCCGCCGGCGGCGGCGAGAACCCCTCGGTCCGCCACTCATACCGCATCGGATCGACAACATACGAGTTGTAGCTGTCCGTCGGGTTGAGCCGCCGCGCGCGCGCATCGCTGTTCCAGTGCCCGTTGTTGAAGAAGTACTTGTACTGATGCCCGTGCCCCGCCCCCGCGACGAACCGCACGAAGTGCTCGCCCACCTTGGTCATCGGGTCGGCCAGCGACCAGCCGTTGAACTGCCCCCGCACGTGCACCGTCGAGCGGTTGGGCGACCACACCTTGAAGACCGTCCCGCCCGTCACCGGCGTCGCCCCCACCGGCGCGTGCTCCAGCGTCACAAAGTCCAGCGCAAAGTCCTCCGCCACCGGCGTGTCGTCGGTCATCCCCGCGCGGGACAGATAGTCCGTGTCCGTCCCGTCGGTCAGTTCGATGAGATAGCCGAGCGTGTCATTCACTGTCGCCGGCACCGTCGCCGCCCACACGTCGTACGGCCCGCGGCTCGCCACCACCGACGCGTCCACCCACGCCGAACCGTCCACCAGCACCCGCGCCGCCGTCAGGTCGTCGCGGAAGCTCTGAAACCGCACCACAAAGCTCTCACCACCCACCGGGCACAGCGGCCGCCGGTCCTGCCACTCCAGATGGCTGACCCCGTCCCACTCGACGTTGTTGTCCTGCTGTGCCGCAGCCGCGGGTGACACCAGCGCGCACACCGCCGCCAAGACCGAAACCGCCCGGATGATCGTCGAGGCACCAACGGCCGAACGTGATTCTCGCGTGTTCTGCATATCGACCTCGTGTGGAGTGCTCTGACCGCTCTAGTGATACCAACTCAGCCCGCTGAGTCAACCATTGCGTCCGCCGGACTCAACCCGGCCACGCGTCCCGGCATTCCACCGCGACCAATCGACGCCTTCTCGGGCGTTGGAGCGGGATTCCGGCCGCAATCGAAGCCCGCCCGCGCCGGATTCGTCCCGACCGACCCTATCCTCGCGGCACGCTCCGCAGATTACCCAACCAGCCATGCCGCCCATCGACCCCACCAAGAAGCAACTCACCCGCATCACCGCGGCTCCCTACACCGTGCCCTACCTCCGGGCCGAGGTCGAGGCCCTCGGCTTCGAGATCCAGGAAGAGGACGCCGTCGGTGTCCACATCGGCGCGAGCCTGCTCGACTGCATGCCGCTGAACCTGCGGCTCCGCACCGCGCAGCACGTGCTGTGGCAGCTCACCCGCTTCCGCTGTCCGTCGCCCGACGCGCTCTACACCAGCGTCGCGGCCTACCCGTGGGAAACGCTCATCGCCAACGACGGCTACATCAGCATCGTCAGCAATGTGGACAACCCCAAGGTCACCAACTCGCTGTACCCCAGCCGCGTGGTCAAGGACGCGATCGTTGATCGCATCATGAAGAAGACCGGGGCCCGGCCCGACTCGGGGCCGGACCGGTACCAGACGGTGATCAACCTCTTCTGGAAGGGCGACCGCGCCTGGATCTATCTCAACACCAGCGGCGAGCGGCTCGGCGACCGGGGGTACCGCAAGCTGCCGCACCACGCGCCGATGCGCGAGACGCTGGCCGCGGCGGTGCTGATGGCGGCGGGGTATGACGGGACGCGGCCGCTGGTGAACCCGATGTGCGGGAGCGGGACGCTGGCGATCGAGGCGGCGCTGATCGCGACCGGGCGTGCGCCGGGGCTCTTGCGGAGCAACTTCGGGCTGTTGCATACCTATCTGGCGGATGATGACGCGTGGCGCGAAGCGCGGCGGGAGGCGGGCAAGCTGAAGCGCGCGCGCGAGTTGGGGCCTGTGCCGCCGATCATCGCGTCGGATCATGACCCGTCGGCGATTGATGCGGCCCGTCGGAACGCGCGGGCGGCGGGCGTCGAGCAGCACATCGAGTTTGTCGAGTGCGACTTTGCGGACACGCCGATGCCGGAGGCGCCGGGGGATGTGGTGATCAACCCCGAGTATGGCGAGCGGATGGGGGAGGCTGCGGCACTGGCCGAGACGTACGGGCGGATCGGGGACTATCTCAAGCAGCGCTGCGCCGGGTGGACGGGGCATCTGTTTACGGGCAGCCGCGAGCTGGCGGGGAAGGTCGGGCTGCGCGCAGCGAAGAAGACACCGTTCATGAACGCGAAGATCGAGTGCCGGTTATTGCGGTATGAGATGTGGTCGGGGACGAGAGAGTCGTAGAGCGAAGGTCGGTGTACCGACGGCAGGTCAACCTCACGAGACAACGACTGTGATTCGCTAGCAGCCAGTGTTCCAGAGGTTGAGGAACGCGACGAGGTCCCGGGTATCGATGACGCCGTTGCCATCGATATCCGCCGCGGAGTCTCCCGCCGACCACGCGTTGAGGAACGCGACAACGTCGCGTGTGTCTGTAGAACCGTCCTGATTGAAATCGGCTTCGCACGAGTCGCAGTCTGCCATGTTGATCGATCGAAGCCAGCCACTCCCAGCTGCACTCGTGCAGTACAGCCATTCGTCATGTTCAAAGACGCTGCTGCCCCGGGCATAGGAGAGCACTGTGCGGAGAACAGGTCGACGAGCTTCCGAGATATCAAACACGTACGTGTGTTGGTCCTCTTGCGAGACATAGAGCGTGTCTTCGAACACCTCGAGGTCATCGCCGCGGGGCGCGTTGAGCGAGTCGAGAAGCTTCGGGTTCGCCGGATCAGATATATCGAGAACCTCCACGTATCGTCCATTCAGCGCGAAGACGATCGCGCCCTTGGTTGCGACCCGGGTGCACTCCTCCGCGGCAAACCGACCAATCTCGTTCGGGTTGGAAGGGTCGGTCACATCAAGCAACACCACACCTTGATCGTCAGCCAGGGCGATGACAGCACCGTCGATCGCCAGATCGCGGATCTGTCCGCTGCCATTCCACACACCGACGACGTTCGGTGAGCCCTGGTCGGAGATATCGACAGCGGCGATTCCAGTATCCCAACTGCAGACATAGGCGATCTGGTCCCGAATCCGGACGGCGTTGAGAGCCATGAGAGGCAACTCTGCTATGCCACGCGGTTCGGGCGAGAGCGAGTGACTTGTGTCAAACACACGCAGTTGTGCCGACTGACCCTGTCTGGCCGCCGCTACGAGGATCGCGCCCTCGGCGTCGATGCTCTCCACGCGGTAGTTTCCGCCGAGGGAGCCGTGGACTCGTGGTTCATTCGGAGACGACACGTCGACGATTCCAATCGGTCCACCCAGTCCATGGAGTGCTACATACAACGCGTCACGAGATCCTGCGACAGCATGAGGCAACTCGCTGTTACGAAGAATCTCCGCAGCCGGAGACCTCGGGGCGGGCGTCCCGGGCAGAATCTGCAAGCCGGACGGACCCGACGCCACCAGAAGCAGGTCGTCCGAGAACGCAAAGTCATTCGCGCGTCCGGCAGCTATGCGACCACCCGCCTGACGAATATCGCCAGGATCTGACACATCGAAGAACAGCACCTCAGATGAACTGAGCGTGGCCGCGAGGAGCCCGTCTCGTACAGCCAGGCCATCGCAACCCGTGGACTCGAACTCGCCTCCCGGAAACAACCCGAGCAAGTCGGGATGACCCGGATCACGCACATCAAACACGCTGAGGCCGAGAGCATCCTTGACATACAACGTGTCGGAGGCCATCGCGAGTCGCTCTACATAGAAGAGGCCATCCGCTTGTCCTCTCTCGATCGGCGCGTACGGATCCGTGATGTCGAAGAGCACGACCGCGGCGTTGCTCTGATCATTGCGGGACAACGCCGCGAGGGGATGAGCCATCGCCACATCGGTCGCATTCGACAAGTCGAATCCGGATGCGATGCCCGGGCGGCGTGGATCGGTCGCGTCGATTGCCATGGCGTGCCCCCGAACTGAGACAACAACGACAACGCCCTCCTGAAACGACATGCGGAGTGGCTGATGGACGATGTCCAGTGAACTCAGTGCCTTCGGGTGCTCAGGATCCAACACGTCAAAGAAGTGCATCACCGCGTCCGTCGAGCCGACACACAAGACGCCCTCATCAACGGCGACCAAGCGGGCAGAGTCTGCCAACTCGATTGTCGCCCGCAGCCGCGGCGTGTCGGGTGTATGAACATCGAGAACGGCCACGCCCCCCTGCTCCATCGCGACGAAAGCAACCCCGCCCTCGACAGCAACCGCGTTGGCGCCAGAAGGCGTAGACCACTCTCCGACCGCGTCGCGTAGAGCGCAGATCACTCCTGTGTCCTGCGCTCGACACGTCGTGGTGTCGGAGAATGAACCGAGCAATGCAAGCGCGACCGCAACGCGCATCCCGAGCGCTCTTGGTGACAGCATCACACTCTCCTGTCCCGTGCGAAAGAAGCCGGAGAACCCGGCGCAGCCTCTATACTCGGGCGAAGTTCAACGGGTTGCGTCGAATCCGGGAATCGCTCCCTGCCTTTCCTTCTTTCGACCCATCGGCTCCGGTGCCGCGACGCTGAGATGTCGGTATGCAGCCGAGAGACGGGGCGCTCCTTCGCCTGCCGCCGACGAACGAACTCCGCTCGGCCACAACCGAAGGTGTCGAGAAGTCGATCGCACGCAGGTTGTGATATCCCAACACAAGCACCTGTTCTCGCTTCGGGGTGATCGAGACGGTGGCCAGACGCTGGGCTGGTTCGCTGAGACGTTTATCCACTTCCAGCCTCACCAACCCGACCGCGTCCGATGCACGAGGAAAGCCACCCCGGGGTGTCGTCCGCTCCCGGATGTGAGGATGGGGAGTGAGGCACGAGGCACTGGCCACTGGGCAGTGGGGAGGAGGGGGAGAGGGGGTGTGCGGGCGGAGGTCCGGGCGGCGCGGCGGGGTGTGGGGCTCCTTCCGCGTGCTTACGCCCGCGGCTCTGTTGGTGGTGGCGGTGGCGATGGATGGGTCGGTGGGCATGGGTCTGTGCGCAGGATACGGATGGAGGGGTCGCGCTTCGGTGGGTTTGGTGTGGAGGTGCGCGAAGTTGCGCGCAGGGGTGGATGTAGGTGTGAGATTGTTGTGTTTGTGAGGGGTTTACGGACATGACGGCGAGTTGCGTGCGGCGGGCATGATGAGATACTGTGGGTCGCGCGGAGACAGGACTCCGCGTCGCGCTTCCGGGGGATGGTCATGTCGAACTTGATTGTGCTTGTGGTCGGCCTAGCGGTGGTCGTCGGCGTTGTGGTGGTGGTGGGCGCTGTGGTCGTGGCGGCTCTGGCCAAGCAGAAGGGCGGCGCGAACGCTGCTGCGGGAGGGGCTGCGGGCGGGAGAGAGGCCGAGGGGCCGCTGCCGTATGAGGCGAAGGGGGCGCTGCTGACGGACGCAGAGCTGCGGTTCTTTGCGACACTGGAGCCGGCGGTGGCGGCGGTGTTTGGCCCGGAGGCGCGGATCGCGTTTCAGGTGCCGGTGGGGGCGGTGGTGCGGCCGCGGCGGGGGCTGGAGCGGGGGGAGGGCCAGAAGTGGCGGAACAAGGTGGACCGCAAGACCTTCGACTTTGTGATCACCGATGCGCGGACGCGGGTGCTGGCGTGCGTGGAGCTCGACGACTCGTCACACGCGCAGCAGCGGCGGCGGGAGCGGGACGGGTTTTTGGAGCGGGTGTGTGCGGATGCGGGGGTGCGGTTGGTGCGAGTGGAGGGGAGGCAGCGGTATGAGTTGGAGGGGGTGGCGGGGGTGTTGAGTGAGGTGTGAGGAGCACCGACCTCGCAGAGGCGAGGTCGGTGGCACGGGTTGGTGCCACCCCGCCGCACACAGGTGGATGCGGCAGGGCGCTAGCCGCGGAGGTCGTACTCATAGCGGTGGGTTGGGGTGTCGGCGGGCTCGATGATGATCTCGGTAGAGTCGAGGGAGCCGTCGACTTCGATTTCGAGCGTGGCGGGGCCGGATGGTATGGTGAGCGCTTCGCGGCAGCGGAACCATGTGGGACCGACCTGCCCCAGGCGGATGGCATGGTTGGGGAGGCGGAGTGTCAGGCGCACGGCGGCGGAGTGGCCTTGGGGATTGGTGTTTGGGGACTGGAGTTGCGTCATGGGTCCGACCTCGGGGCTGCTGGATCGAGCGGAGCGGTACTCGACACTGTATCAGATTCGGCTCGGGGCCCGGCTGGGGTTCGGGAAAGACGGGACCATCTGGCGGACAGACGCGCGAACCGCCCTCAAGGTGTTCAAGACCCGCGATCTCTACGTGCGGGAGTTGGCGGCGTACCAAAGGCTGAGGGAGCGGGGGGTCGCTGAACTGTGCGGGCACGATGTTCCGACGCTGGAGCAATGGGACGATGATCTCATGGCGATCGAGATGACGATCGTGGAGCGGCCGTTTGTGCTGGACTTTGCGTCGGCGCGGCTCGATGGCGATCGGATCGAGTTTCCACCAGACGTTGTGGAAGAACAGGAGGCGCGGATCCGCGAGCTCTTTGGTCTTCGCGTGTGGAAGGTCGCGGCCATCCGAGCCGCACTCGAGCAGCACGGCATTCACATGACAGACATACACCCCGGAAACATCGCGTTTGTGGAGTCCGAGGAGGATGAGTGACGTGGCATCATGGCGGGCTCAGCACCAGGAGAGCGCCAGGAGAGGTGCCTGAAGTCATCTCTGGCAGGGCGGGCGCGGGACGGGGACTTGGAGCGGGTGTGTGCGGATGCGGGGGTGCGGCTGGTGCGGGTGGAGGGGAGGCAGCGGTATGAGTTGGAGGGGGTGGCGGGGATGCTCGCGAACTGAGAGTGGCTATGAATGGAGACGCTTGCCATGTTGAGTGAGTCGGAGCTGGAGCGGTTGCGGGAGGTCTGTAAGCGGCGTGGGGCTGCGGAGCATGTGGAGGCGATCGCGGCGTTGGCGCGGCCGGCGGTTCGGGTGCGGCTCACGCGGGCGGAGGGGGAGGTGCCGGTCGGGGTGACGCGGTTTGGGGGCGATCCGGATGTTGCGTCGGGCTTTGCGTGGCCGTGGCGGGAGGGGCGGCCGCTGGCGTTCATTGCGCAGGTCGAGTGTGCGGCGGTGCACGGGCTGATCGGCGAGTGCGGGCTGCCGCGGGAGGGGTTGCTGTCGTTCTTTTATGACGCGGTGGAGCAGCCGTGGGGGTGTGATGTCGGTGACCGCGGGAGTTCGGTGATCCTGCACTTTGCGCCGGGGCAGGCGCTGGAGCGGGTTGGGGCTCCCGATTTTGAGGTGGCGCGGGACTGGGGCCGGCATGCGCGCCAGCGGTTCGAGCCGGCAGTGGCGCGGTTGGAGGTTGAGACCACCTGGCCGGGGTTTGAGACGCGGGCGGTGGAGCGGCTGGGGCTCGACCCCTTTATTTACGCGGGCATCGTGCACGAGATGATGCCGGACGAGGGGCCGTTTCACGTGCCGTGCAATCAGGTGATGGGGTGGGCGCGGCAGGTGCAGGGGCCCATGGCAACTGAATGCGCCGCGCGGTGGGCGGGGCTGGGGCCGGCGCCGATCGGGAATCCCTTTACGGGTCAGCCGGGCGAAGTTGAGACGTCGGAGGTCGTGGCGAAGCGCGACGCGGCTCGGGCGGACGCGGATCGGTGGCGGATGGTGCTGCAGGTGGACTCAGACGATGCGTTAGATACGGAGTGGGGCGATACGGGGATGGTGTACTTCTGGGTGCGGGAGGACTCGCTGGAGGATGGGTCGTTTGAGGTGCGGTGGGCGGAGCTGCAGTGTTCGTAGGGGGGATGCTGGTGAGTGAAGTGTGAAGAGCACCGACCTCGCAGAGCCGAGGTCGGTGGTACCGTCGGTGCCACCTGCCGCTACGAACAGCCCGTGTTCCATGCATTCAGGAACGCGATGACGTCACGGGTGTCGACCACTCCGTTGTCATCGAAATCCGCCGAGGATTCGCCAATAGACCACGCGTTTAGAAACGCGACAATATCACGGGTGTCGACAACCCCATTGTCATCAAAATCCGCGATACAGACATCACAGCTGGATATATCAAGCGAATCGATCTGCTGGCCCACTTCTTCCACACTCCACAACACGTCGCCCACGCGGCCCGTCACGACGGGCGTCCCGCCGATTCGATACGCCACCCGTTCAACCTGTGAGAGTTCGGTGACGTCATACACGCTGACCGCGCCCCCGTACCCACTGAAGGTCACCGACAGCATTCCAGCGGAGTATGCCAGGGATGTGGGATACTCATCATTCACAAGACCAGCGACCTCCACGGGCTCCGACGGTTCGGTTGCATCGAGCAACACGACCCGGTGGCCCACAAACCCCCCAGCAACCCAGACCTGCTTGCCGACCGCAACGATCGAAGTAATATCCGCGTCGGTTTCATAGACAGAAGCTATAACCGGTTGAGACGGGGTCGATATGTCATACACGATCAATTTGTTGTCGCGAGCGCCGAAGACGACACCGTCTCCGATTGAAACCAAGTCGAGAGCCTGATCCGGGACCCTGCGGAGTTCAGTAGGCTGATTGGGGTCTTGCACATCAAGAACCGTGAGACCCCGCGCGGATTGTGCCAGGTACGCGACGCCGTCTTGTACCTCGACATCTCTGATCTGACTCGCGTTCTTAAACGAGCCGCGACGAAGAATGTTCTCCGGACTGGAGGCATCCAGAATCTGAAGACCGTCCGTCGAGTCGATGAGATAGACCAAATCATCTTTCACATCCAGCCGGCCACCGACACCTCGAATAGCGTACTCCCCAATCTGCTCGATGTGGTCGGGGTCGGAGATATCGAGAATGACCATGGTGTCGTCGGACGTGCTGACGAAGGCCCGCGAGTTGTCGATGACCATATCCTGCACTTGGTCAGGCACAGCATGGGCATCGCGAATCGAATCCAATCGCGGCTCGCCGAGATCCAGGAAGTACTGATCAGAATACCCAGCGGAAGTTCGACCGGTTTGCGGGTCTGTTCTCAGAATGCCACCACCTACAGGCGGGTAGGCCATGACGAAGCGCGGTGATGCGGGCTCGGACACGTCACACACCCACACCCCCTGGTTACGGACCAGGACAAACAGCCTCCCATCAAACGATGAAACATCTTGGGCATCAATATCCCATTGTCCAATCCGAGTCGGCGCAGTCGGGCTCGCCACATCAAAGACCAGCACGCCATACGTAGCGCTCGCGATATAAATGTGATCACCGATACAGGTCATCCCCAAGGGCAAGCCCAGTGAATCGACTTCTCCGAGCAGGCGAAGATCATCACCATCTGAAGCATCAAAGATAAGCAGCCGCCCATAGCGATCATCAATGACATATAGCAGCGAATCTCTTGATAGAATTCTTACGAACTCACTATTGCTGAGTGGGTCGGTGTACTCATCTCTGACAACCGGGTTTGCGGTATCCGATATGTCGATAGAATAAAGTTCGCCGCGCGATCCACCAATAAACACGAAAGTATCTCTCACAACAAGAGATTCTGGTGAAGTGTTCGGAACATCGAGGCGCCCGAGAGTAACAGGGTTGGTGGGCTCAGAAATATCGACAATCTCGAGTTCCTCGAACGACCGCGTGACAAACAACGTACTGTCCCGAACCGCTAGAGCCTCTACCGGACCGCCCGGGTGGGTCGCCAGCAGCACTGGACAGTACGGGTCGGTCATGTCGATGATGCGCACACCGCCTGAATACCCCCCGGCAATTGCCAGATCGCCGGTGAAGACAACATCGTAGATCTGCCCGGGCATATCTACGACACCGAGAATGTCTTGGGTTGTGCATTGCAGACTATCTGCTTGGCCGCGGGCGTCTCCAGCAGTCCAAATACTGACCGCTGCAAGTATTCCAAACAGCCCGAGAGGCACGCATTGAGGGTGTGTCATGGTCTGCTCCCGGCGTTCTTGGAGTCTACCGCCGGGGTGCCATCGTCACAAACAAACCCAACGAAATCCGATCGCGGATGCGAGACATCGCTTGATTGCCGCAGGCTTTGTGCACGAGGATGACTATCGGTCCTCCGGCTTACCCGTGAATCAACCGCCCCTCCGCCGCCAGTGCCGCTTCGTGGATGGCCTCGTGCATCGTCGGGTGGGCGTGGGTGGTGACGATGAGTTCTTCGGTGGTGGCTTCGAGGCGGCGGGCGAGGGTCATCTCGGCGATGAGTTCGGTGGCTTGGTCGCCCATGATGTGGGCGCCGAGGATCTCGCCGCGGGGCAGGCCGCGGATGATCTTGACGAAGCCTTCCTGGTGCATCGCGGCGATGGCCTTGCCGTGTGCCTGGAAGTTGTACTTGCCGACCTCGTAGTCCTGGCCCTTTTTGAGGCCTTGTTCGATGAGGGCGCGTTCGGTGAATCCGACGGAGGCGACCTGCGGGTTGCAGTAGGTGCATCCGGGGATGACGGTGTAGTCCATGGGGATGGGCTCGTGGTCGATCTTCTTGTCGCGCCAGGCGATGCGTTCGACGCAGAGGATGGCCTCTTCGCTGGCGACGTGGGCGAGCCAGGGGGGGCCGATGACATCGCCGATGGCGTAGATGCCGGGGAGGTTGGTCTTGTAGTCGAGGTGCTGCGGATCGCCCATGTGGTTGGGGACGTAGTCGGTCTTGATGTGGCCTTTTTCGACGGCGAGTCCGAGGGAGTCGTCGAAGAGTCCGTCGAAGCGTCCGGTGACGCCGATGGCCAGGAGGACGCGGTCGGCCTCGAGGATTTCGGGCTTGGAGTTGTCGGCCTTGCCGTCCTTGAAGGGGGCGATGGTGACCTTGACGGTCTTGCCCTTGGCGTCGATGGCGGTGGTGACGTGTCCGGTCTTGAAGTTGAAGCCGGCCTTCTTGTAGTGGCGCTCCATGGCCTTGGAGACCTCGTCATCTTCGACGGGGAGGATGCGGTCGAGCATCTCGACGACGGTGACCTCGGTGCCGAAGGAGTGGTAGAAGTAGCCGAACTCCATGCCGATGGCGCCGGAGCCGACGACGATGAGGCGCTTGGGCTTTTCCTGGTTGAACATGGCTTCGCGGGCGCCCCAGATCTTGGGATCGGAGCCGAACTTGGCGAAGGGGAGGTCGCGGGCGACCGAGCCGGTGGCGACGAGGACGTTGGTGGCGGTGATGGTGTCGCGGGGCTTGGCTGCGGGGGTGGCGGGGGCGTCGGTGCGCTCTTCCTGGACCTTGCAGTCGTAGATCTCAACGGAGCAGGGCTTGCCGTTTTTGGCTGCGCTGACGATCTTGGCCGAGCCCTCGATGTGGTCGATCTTGTTCTTCTTGAAGAGGAAGCCGATGCCGTTGTTGAGCTTGGAGGCGACGTCGCGTGAGCGGCCGATGACCTTGTCCCACTCGAAGCCGATCTCGCCCTTGATCTTGAGGCCCCAGAGCTCGCGTTCGTGGAGCTTTTCCATGAGCTCGGCGTTGGAGAGGAGGGCCTTGGAGGGGATGCAGCCCCAGTTGAGGCAGACGCCGCCGAGCTTGGCGCGTTCGACGCAGGCGACCTTGTAGCCGAGTTGTGCGGCCCGGATGGCGCCGACATATCCGCCGGGGCCGCCGCCGATAACGATGAGGTCGTAGTGCTTGGTTGCCACGCGGGATTCCTTGTCTCGGGGGAGTGATTTGGGGAGGCAGTATACGGGGGATGGGGGTCAGGGCATCCTCGCGCGGGTCTCGTGACGGGGGCGGTTGGCGCGGTGCCCGGTTGGTTGTAGATCGTTAGAAGTTTGTATGGTAAATAACCGTTGGTGAGCCAGAATCGCGGTTCTTTTGCCCGATAATTCCTTGACTCTGCTCATTCAGGATTAAAAGATGAAGTTGTACGCATCTTGTGTTCGGGCCTCGGGGCGAGTACCCCCGCTTCCGAACGCAAACAGAACGGGTGGAGGTCCTCAATGTTCGATCGAATGACGACGGTGGTTGGCTTGGCGGCGGGTCTGGCGTGTTCGGCGGCTGCGGGTCTGGCGCAGCCGTGCGACTGCGGGTCGTACGTGGATCTGGACGGCGTGAACGACTCGGTGGTGTCCTACGCGGACTTCACCACCGAGGAGGTCACGCTGGAGACCTGGGTGCGTGTGGACGACAGCCACCCGCGCTATTCCTCGGGCCTGATCACGTGGGGAACGCGGCTGCAGGGGTCGTACAGCTTCGCGATCCGCTCGCCCACGGACCGGAGGCTGACGTTCTTCATCAACTACAACAACGGGACGCAGCGGACGATGGTCGGCACGACGGCTCTGCCGTTGCGGGAGTGGCACCACGTCGCGGCGACGTACGACGGGACAACGGCCAAGATCTACATCGACGGCGTGCTGGATGCCGAGGCGGTGCTGGGCGACCCGATCAATCCGGTCGGTGAGCTGGGCCAGCTGACGATCGGTAACGAGTATGCCGGTGCGAGCGAGTTCGTGCACGGCGCGTTCGATGATGTGCTGGTCTGGAGCGAGGCGCGGACCGAGGAGCAGATCGCCAGGGACATGATGGGCGACTTCTCGGAGGAGTCGTACGGCAACATGATGGCGTGGTACCGGTTCGACGAGTTCGGGTCGAACGTGGTGCTCGACCACAGCGGCTCGGGCCGGCACGCGCACCTCGGGCGCGGGTACGACATCGGCGATGACGACCCGTTGCCGCACCGTTGGGGCGAGGAGGCCGGGCGTCGGCGCTTCCTGCGTCTGTCGAGTTCGATGGAGGGAAGCACCGAGCCGATCGTCGGGCCGCTGAGCGAGCAGATCTCGCGGATCAACGCGGGGCAGTGGAGGGGCGACTGGGCTCCCATCGTGAACCGCCACCACGACCTGCATCAGCGGGCTGCGTTCGAGTGCTCGGACCTGCTGGACCGGTCGTATGTGGACAGCGAGGAGTATCTGACGGGCGCCGACGAGGTCACGCGGCACAACTGCGAGAGCGCGTTCTACAGGTTCGAGTTCTACCTGCCGCCGGCGTTTGAGCGGGCACAGCTCTACGGCGTGGCGAACGCGGACGACATGGGCGTCGTGTTCCTGAATGACCTTGCGATCTCGCCGCTGATCGAGCAGCAGGACATCGACAACTTCGGGACCGATCGGATCGCCCCGGGTGGTCATCCGGTGGTGGGTTGGCCCTCGCCCGACCCGGTCTACACCGACGAGCACGATCTGTTCCGCGGCGGGAGGAACGAGTTGACGCTGAGTGTCGCCAGTGACATCTCCATCTTCGAGCCTGCGGGCACGGAGTTCATTCTGGTGGTGGCCTACGACTGCATGGCCGACTGGAACGGCGATGGCGATCACAACACCCGCGACTTCACGGCCTTTCTGAACGACTGGGTGGCGCGGAATCCGAGCGCCGACTTCAACATGGACGGGTCGATCAACGTGCTGGACCTGTTGGACTGGTTCAACGTGTGGTCGTTCGGTTGTCCTGACTGATTCTCGGTGAGTTCACACCGGAGAGAGAGCCCCGTGTGCCCGGCCGATTCGGCTGGGCACGCGGGGTGTTTTTTGCGGCTCCGCTCCGCGCCGGGTCGAGCACGTCCGATTTGTCCGCCCCGTAGCGTGTTTGAGGCCGGTCGGGCTGCTCTGCGCGGACATCATCATTGATCGCCATCTGCACTTCAGTTACATTCGGCAGGTATTTGTCAAGGAGTTGGCTGCGCGATCGGTGAGAGGATGAGAGATGAGGTACACGTCCGTGCTGTTGTGTCTGGTCGGACTGGCGGCGTGTCGGGCGGCTGCGCAGAGCAAGACCTGGGACGGAGACGCGGGAAACCTGGACTGGTTTGCTGACGCGAACTGGAACCCCGACGGCGTGCCGGAGGCTGGCGATAGCGTGGTGGTGGACGCGGGCGGGGCGGTGATCGCGCAGTCGCAGCCCATCGAGGCCAGCACCGTGGAGATCAACTCCGGGCTGCTGATGGACAGCTCGTCGCTGACACTGACGGGGCAGTCGCAGATCACCGGGCTCACGGTGCAGGGGTGTTGCACGACGGTGCTGGACTGCACGGGCACGCTGACGATCGACGGGACATCCGCGTTTCTAAAGGCGGTGCGGCTGAATGGCCTGGGATCGACGATCCTCGACGGGACGATCTTCTGTGATGACATGCTGCAGACCCGCGGTGTGCAGCAGACGATTATCTCGGGGACGCTGACTACCGACGCGCGGATCGAGATGTGGGAAAGCTCGACGGTGATCGTGTTCGGCACGGTGGACATGCTCAACGGGGCGGCGTTTGCGAGTGTGAGCGGGGGGCGGGCGACCAACCGCGGGACGGTGCAGATCCGCAGCGCGGGCGTCGCTTCGGTCTTGGGGGAGATGGAGACCATCGGCGGGACGGTGCGGGCCGACACGGGGGAGTTTCGGCTGAGCGGGAAGAACAGCTTTCGGGACGGGGTGATCGAGGCGGTCAACGGCGGCGAGGTGGTGTTCGACTCCAACCAGGTCACGACGGTGCGTGACACGACGCTGCGGGGTACCGGCGACATCACGCTGCGGAGCGGGAGCGCGACCTACGAGGGCACGGTGACGGGCAACGTGCAGTTTCCGGGGACGCTCGAGATCAGCGGCCGGTGCAAGCTCGGCGGCGGGCTGCGAAACACGGGGGACATGACGTGGTTCGCGGCGACGCTTGAGTCTGCGGGCTTTGGTGGCGACATCGAGACAACCGGGTATGTGACGGTGCTGGGGAGTTCGGTGCTCGAGGTGCCTACGGCGGTGCAGGCTACGGGCACGCTGGAGCCGCGGGCCGGGCTGACGGTGTATGACACTGTGGAGATCGACTCGGGCGGCCTGTTGCTGTTTGATGTGCCTGGCGGTGCGGTTCGGAAGCCGTCGGACGCGGACCCCGGGCGTGTCGTTGTGTCGGGCGGCGTCACGATGGGGCCGAACTTCCAGGAGTTCGAGCGTTCAACAGTTGAGATACCGCTGGACCTGCAGGGCGGGACGGTGCGGTCTCGTTCCGGAGTGCTGCGGTTCGAAGGAGGGGGCAACTGGACCGGGGGAGTGCTGGACGCGGCAGCGAGCGAGGCGGAGGTCTTCGTTGGCGGGTTCGCGGCTCCCTATACCGTGACGGGCAGCGTGACGGCGCAGGGGTCGGGCACGGTCCGGTTTGGTGACTCTCTCGGCAGGCCGATTCTGGATGTCGGTGGCACACTCACGCTGCAGGTCACGAACCCCAACGAGTTCCGGCCGGGCGTCGTGCTTGATGCGACGCTGAACGGCACGGGGCAGGTGGTCAACGCCGGCAAGGCCGAGACGAGCACCGGGATGAAGCTCGGCGGCACGCTGATCAACAACAGCGTGCTCACGGTGGACGGCGGGGAGGTAAGCGGAACGCTGCGGAACACCTCGACCGTGTTGCAGAAAGTCGGCACGATCAACTCCACGGGCGGCACGTTTGAGAACAGCGGTACGTGGACGGCCGAGGGTCGCAATTGCTATGTGTTCTCGGTGTCCGGCGGCACGTTCAAGAACACGGGGATGGTGCTGGCCAAGCCCGGTCTGGACAACCGGCAGGGCAGCTTTGACATCACGGTGCAGACGGATAACACCGGGCTGATGGTCGCGGACAACGCCGTCATATATCTGAACGACGTCAAACAGGTCACGGCGGGCGTGCTCAGCGGCGGACAGTGGGTTGCGATCAACGGTGGTGCGATCAACATCGGTGTGGTGGATGTTGTGCGCGTCGAATCGGCGGAGGTGCGCGGTGACGGAAGCGGTGTGCCGTGGGCGGAAGGCCTTGGAGAGCTCGGGCCGGGCGGCAAGCTGACCGCAGACAGCCCGTTTGACCTGCGTGAGCCGCTCTTTATCGACGGCGGCGAGCTTGAGGTGCAAGGCGGCGAGGTCACGGTGCCATCGATCGACGCGGACGGCGCGTCGTCGGTCAAGATCGGCGACGGCGCGAAGCTCACCAGCGACGGGGACGTCAAACTGCATTCGGTACTTGGTGATATTGGTGGCGTCATCGCCCAAGCGCTGCTGCCGGCACCAGCGGTGCTGGAAACGCCGCTGCTGGACCTGGGCGGGCGGCTGTTGCCGGGCGGTGAGATTCGGGCAGGGCAGTTCGATGTCATCGGCAATGTCGCGTGCGCACCCGGCTCGGTGCTGGAATTCGATCTCGGCGGCACCGACAACACCGACGTGGTGACGGTCACCGGTTCGGTCTCGCTCGGCGGCTCGACGCTTCGTGTGAATCTGATTGACGAGCATCAGCCGGATCAGGGCGAGAGCTACGTGTTGCTCGCGGCCGCGGGCGGCGTGACCGAGGAATTTGCCGCGCTCGAGCTTCCGCCACTTGGCGCGGGTCTGGCGTGGAGTGTGACGTTCTCGGCGACCGAAGTGACGCTGTCGGTGGTGAACGACTGCGTGCCCGACTGGAACGGGGACGGCTCGGTGAACACGCAGGACTTCCTGGCGTACCTGAACGACTGGAATGTGCAACGGCTCATGGATTGCTCGGGCGGCGGGTGCTCGGCCGATCTGAACGGCGACAGCACCGTGAACACGCGGGATTTCCTTGCGTTTCTCAATCTCTGGACCGCCGGATGCTGAGGCGTCCGGCAGGAAGCCGGGTTTTGGCTTGGCTCAGTCGTCGCGTTCGGTAGACTGCTTTTGGGGACCGTTCGACGCCCTCGTGGGTTTCTTCGCGTCGTGAGAAGATGGAGAACTAGAAATGGCAGAGGCAACGGTGATGTACCGGCGGCTGGCGGTTGTGGCATTGTTGGCGGCTGCGGGCGCGTGCCGCGGGCAGACGCAGATCGGCGCGACGTGGATCGGCAACGGCGGCGCGTGGTTCGACGGGCTGAACTGGGACTGCCAGGGCGGCGGGGGGTGCATCCCGAACAACAACGGGCAGGCCACGTACTACGTGGTCATCGGCGGCGGTCAGTCCTGTTTCATGAACAGCAGCCCGACGATCGATCGCATCGGGATGGGGTCGGGCACCGAGCTCGTCCAGGCCAACAACGTGACATTCACGATCGCGGGCAACACCGACGGTGGCGGAGACTACGGGACGTTCAGCATCGTCGGCGGCACCTACGAGATGAACTCGGCGGGGAACAACACCAACCTCGTCGTGACCGGAGGGTCGGACGCGACGCTCTATATCGGCGGCGACATCAACGACCCCGGCCGGATCCAGATGTCCGACTCGACGGCCAATCGCATGTACGGCGCGTCGGGCACCGAGTGGATCACCTTCACGAGCGGGCTCGAGGTGTGGGGCTCAGGCAACATCGGGGCCAACTCGGCGCAGGTGGTGAACCTGGACTGCGTGTTCCGCGCCACCCAGGCCCAGCCGATGATCCTGGACCCGGCCGACGGGCTGGCGTGGGTGAACGAGAGCTTCGTGATCGCCGAGTTTGACGGGACGGTGCAGGTCAACCCGGGGACGTTCGACAACACCAACGGTTGGCTCGGGGCGAATTCCGCGGGTGCGCGGCTGCTGCTCAACGGGGGGACGATCTTCGGCGGGCACGTGCAGTCGGGCAATGGGCTGTTCCAGCTCAACGGCGGGTCGGTTGTGGGGACCACGTGCCTGTTCGGCGCACAGAACGGGGACGGCGGCGGGCTGGTGACGGCCCCGTCGTTCATCGAGGACATGATCAACCACGGCACGGTGCGGATCGCCAACAACGTGCAGGGGCTGCATGTCCAGAGCGAGATCCAGAACTTCGGCCTGATCGCGCTGGAATCGGTCGGCAACAACTCGGACCTGATCCTCGACAACGACGTGCTGCTGACCTCCGGCGGATCGGTGCGGCTGGACGCGGGCGCGGGGCGGATTTACGCGGCCGACGGGACCAACCGGCTGACCAACCTCAACAACACGATCCACGGGAACGGACAGCTTGGTGTCAACAGCATGCGCCTGACCAACCAGGGCACGGTGCGGGCGGATGTGCCGGGGCAGCGGCTGCGGATTGACACGGTGGGCGATGCGTCTGTGAATTGGGGCACGTTCGGCGCGGCCGGCGGGGGCATCCTGCGCGTCGATCCGGACACGTTCGATCAGACCGGCGGCGGGCTGGTGCAGGCCGGCGACGGGTCGATGGTTGAACTCAACGGGTGCACGATGGTTGGCGGGGTGTTCGATTCGATCGGCGGCGGGGTCATCCAGATCATCAACGGCGGGACCCGTCTGATCGGCGCGACCAACACCGGGCGGATCGACATCCCCAACAACGTGCAGGGGCTGCGGCTGCAGGGCGGGTTCGCGAACGCCGGGCTGGTTAACCTGCTCTCGGTCGGGAACAACACCGATGTGATCTGCGAGTCGGACGTCTCGCTGAGCGGCGGCGGCGAGATCGCCATGCAGGCCAACAGCGCCTCGGCCAACCGCCTCTACGCCAGCAACAACGCGTTGACGCTGACGAATGTCGACAACACGATCCACGGCGCCGGGCAGATCGGCATCAACCAGACCGAGATCGTCAACAACGGGGTGATCCGCGCGGACGCGACCGGCGAGCGGCTGACGATCGATCCGGCCACGATGTGCGAGAACGGCGGGCTGTTCGAGGCTGCGGGCGGATCGCTGCGCTTGGCGGCCGGGTCGTACGACAACGCCGCGGGCCAGATCATCGCGCAGGACTTGTCTGTGGTCGAACTGGTCGGCGCGGCGGTCGGCGGCGGGACGATCGTCGCCCACGCGGGCGGGAACCTGTCGTTCAACACCGGCTATGTGTTCGGCACCGCGCCGACGATCGAATCGGGCGCGACGGGGTCGGTGACCGGCGGTGGCGGCGGGTGCGAGGACGGGCTCAACAACGCCGGCGTGCTGACGATCTTCAACAATGTGCAGGGCACGCGGTTCGGCGGCGCGCTGGTCAACACGGGCACGATCGCGCTGGAATCGGTGGGGAACAACACCGACCTCACACTCGTCAAGGACATGGTGCTCTCCGGCGGGGGTGAGGTGACGCTCGCCCCGGCGGGTGGCGGGGCGAACCGGATCTACGCCGCGGGAGGCGCGTTCCGGCTGACCAACGCCGACAATCTCATCCGCGGCGTCGGCTCGCTGGGGATCAACGCGCTGCACCTGAGCAACGCGGGCGTCATCGACGCGGACGGTCCCGGCCAGCGTCTCACCGTGGACACGATCGGTGCCGACTCGGTGAACTCCGGCGTGATCCGTGCCTCGGGCGGGGGCGTTCTGCGGATTGATCCCGACACGATCACCCAGGCCGGCGGCCTGATCGCGGCGATGGACGGCTCCACGGTCGAGCTCAACGGGTGCACGATCGTCGGCGGCTCGCTGGGCAGCGAGGAAGCCGGCGAGGTCCGCATCATCTCGGGTTCCTCCAGGCTGGTGGATGTGGCGAGCACGGCGACGGTCGAGGTGCCCAACAACGTGCAGGGCCTGCGCCTGCAGGGGTCGTTCACCAACGAGGGCGTCGTGAATCTGCGTTCGGTCGGCAACAACACCGACATCATCTGCGAGGGCGACGCGCTGCTGGGCGGAGCCGGCGAGATCGTGATGCACGACGGGGGCGGGCTCAGCAACCGGCTCTTTGCTGCCGGCGGAGACCAAACGATCACCATCGGATGCACGGTCCGGGGAACCGGGCGCGTCGGCATCAACCAGGCCCAACTGATCAACACCGGCGCGATCGTCGCCGACGGGGCGGGCGGCATGGAGATCGACGCGTCGGGGACGGGCTTTGCGAATCGGGGTTTGCTGGATGTGCCCGGGCCGCTGCCGCTGGTGGTGCATCCGGGCGCGTTCGTGAACGAGGCCGCGGGGCTCGTCCGGATCGGCGACGGGGTGACGCTCGACCGACGCGGCGGCGACTACGCCCAGACCGGCGGTACGACTTTGGTCGACGGACGCCTGCTGATCAGCGCGGGCGGTCTGGACCAGTCCGGCGGCACGACGATGGTCGACGGCGTGCTTGAGGCCAGCAACGGGGCGAACATCTCCGGTGGCGTGCTCACCGGCGATGGGCTGGTGCTGGGGAGCGTGAGCAACTCCGGCGGCGAAGTCGCGCCGGGTGATGTGTCCGGGTTTCGCGTGGTCGACGATCTCTCGATCGTCGGCGAGTATGCGCAGGGCTCGGAGGGGACACTGTCGGTGGTGCTGATCGGCGACACGATCAACTCGGGGCTGTTCGTGACCGGCGCGGTCATGCTGGACGGTGTGCTGTCGGTCTCGGCGGGCCCGGGGTTCGATCCTCCGCTGAACTCGACCTACGAGCTGTTGCGAGGCGGCGGCGTGAGCGGCGTGTTCTCGTCGATCGAGACCGACGGGCTTCCCTCGGGCAAGACCGTCGAGGTGTCGTACCTCCCGACGCGCGTGCTCGTCACGGTTGTGGCCAGCGGGTGCACCGCCGACTGGAACGGGGACGGCACGGTGAACACGCAGGACTTCCTGGCGTACCTGAACGACTGGAATGTGCAGCGGCTTATGGATTGCTCCGGCGGCGGGTGCTCGGCGGACCTGAACGGCGACAGCACCGTGAACACGCAGGACTTCCTGCTGTTCCTGAACATGTGGACCTCCGGGTGCTGAACAGTGCCGGTGGTCCTGAGGGCTCCGCATGTTTTGGCTGCATGGCGGAGGGCAATTGGATGGCAGATTCGGAGGCTGTCGGCGTGATTCCGTGATGCCCCGACTGCATGGATCTTGTAAACTCGGTGTTCGCCCGGGTCGGTGCCCGGAGCCGAGAGGTACGCGGGGACAACAGCAATCAGGAGAGATCGAATGCGTTTGACAGCACTGACTATCTGTGTGTGTGCGGGAACGGCTTTCGGACAGCAGGCGTCGCGCGATGTCGCGACGACCGACGCGAGCGGCGCGCGCGCAGCGCGTGATTTCGTGCCGCAGTTCATGCTCGGCGAGACCGGCATGACCAACCGCGCCGGTCTGCTCTGGAGCTACAACGACCCGATCTCGATCACCGATTCGGTGGCGCTGGGCAACGGCGGCGGCGAGTCGTGGGTCGCGCACTCGCTGAACGACAAGCGGATGAGCAAGTTCACGACCGCCGGCGCGGGCGTGCCCGACTTCGTCTATTCGCTCGCCTCCGAGAACCCCGGCACCATCGGCGTGGCGGCGGCGGCCGACGCGTCGAAGTGCGCGGTGATCAGCTACCCCAGCGGCGGGCCGATCAGCGTCCGGGCGTTCTCCGACGCCGGCGGCAACACCCCCCTCTGGACGTACACCTTTGACGGCGCGTACAACAACGCCTCGAAGCGCAATGTCGCCGTCAACGCCGACGGCTCGCGCGTCGCGGTCGCGGCCTACAACGGCGCGAGCTCGCTGATCGTCGTCCTCGATGGTTCCGGCGGCGTGGTCGGCACGGCGACCGTCGGGACCTTCTGCTCGGGCGTGGAGATGGACGACAGCGGTTCGCGCTTCGTGCTGACCACGGGCGACACGGCCCGGCTCTACGACGCGGCCACGATGACCGAGGAGTACTCGATCCAGACCTCCGGCGCCGGCGGCTACCACCGCATCTCGCGCGATGGCACCGCCATCGCCGCGGGCGGGTTCAACATCCGGGCCGCACGCGAGGTGAACGGCGTCTGGCAGCAGGCCTACGCCGGCAACGGTTCGAGCGACTGGTTCGGCTGGGGCATGTCGCTCAGCGGCGACGGGCGGACGCTGTTCGCCCTCAGCCACGACTACGGCGACGGCTACCTCACCAACGAGCACCGCATCGTCGACCTCACCGACGGCTCGGTGGTCGCGGTCGGCAGCTACACCGGTTCCGGGAGTTTCCAGAACTCGGCGGTGGCCTCGCAGACGAATCAGGACGGGACGATCTTCGCCGCGGCCTCGTGGGGCGACGCGAGCAACACCGAGCCCGAGGTTCGGATCTTCGATCGCGACCTCAACATGATCGGCTCGATCGACACCGCGGGCTCGCCGTTCGAGCTGGACATGAGCCGCGACGGCAAGTACGTGCTCGTGGGCAGCAAGGCCGTCCACGCCAACACCTTCGGCAACGGCGGCAACACCTACGCCTACGAGAACGATGTCGACGACTGCATCGCCGACTTCAACAACGACGGCAGCGTCAACACCCAGGACGTGCTGGCCTTCCTGAACGCCTGGACCTCGGGATCGAGCACGGCCGACATCAACAACGACGGCAGCGTCAACACGCAGGACGTGCTGGCCTTCCTGAACCTGTGGAACGCGGGCTGCTGACACCGAAGCCCGTTCCTTCGAACACCTCAAACCCGCCGCCCGGCGGGTTTTTCTCTGCGCCCGCAGCCGCCGCCGGTAGGCTGTGGGGATGGATGATCGCGCTGTCGGCCGTCGTGTGTTTCTGGGCTCTGTCGTGGGCGGGGCGATGTCGTTGCCCGCGCTGGCTCGCGTGGGTCTGCCCGCTCTGGCGGCGCGGAGTGCTCGTCCGGTGCGATTCGCGGTGATCGCGGACCTGCACCACGGGTTCGCGCCGGACGCGCTGGATCGTCTCGGCGCGTTCGTCGAAGCGGTCCGCGCGCGCACGGCAGACCTGGACTTCGTGCTGCAGATGGGTGATTTCTGCCACGCCGGCAAGACACCCGGCCCCTGCCTCGACCTGTGGAGGACGATCGACCTGCCGAAGCTGCACGTGCTGGGCAACCACGACATGGACACGTGCACCAAGGCCGAGGCGATGGAGGCGTGGGGGTTGGCGTCCCGGTACGGGGTGCACGAGGTCGGCGGCTGGCGGTTTGTCACGCTCGATCTGAACCACATCCGCGAGGGAGAGACCCGTGAGGACTACGCGAACGCGAACTTCTACGTTGATGCGGCCAAGCGGGCGTGGGCCGACCGTGAGCAGCTGGACTGGCTCGGCGACGTGCTCGCCGAGGAGAAGCCGACCGTCGTGCTGAGTCATCAGCCGCTGGGGTTGTGGGAGCCGCTGAGCGAGGTGCCTCCGCAGCAGAAGGAAGTTCTGGACATCCTCGCGCCGAGCGGCACACCGGCTCCGGGTCTGGCCGCGTGCATGTGCGGGCACGAACACGTCGATCGGGTGGGGCTCTACCAGGGCGTGCCCTGCTGGTGTGTGAACTCGGCGAGCTACCTGTGGCGAGGCGGCATGGTGCCCTACGCCCAGCCGCTGTTCGCCTTCGTCACGCTCGACCCGGCCGGCGAGATGGTCATCGAGGGCGTCGAGGGCGAGTGGGAGCAGCAGGAAGAGGACCTGCCGGACCTGCCCGATCGGCCGTGGGTGCGCCCGTCGATCGCCGATCGGACCGAGACGCTCGCGGCCCGCCTCTGACCGGACCGCCGCGCGCACAGCCGCGCGAGCCATCCGGCGATGACCCAGCGGCCGTCAGCCCGAGTCCCTCCGTCGGGGCGTCCGGACCCCCGGGATGACGCGTGCCGTGCCCGCGTCGGAGGGCTCGGGATCGGTCCTTCGGCGGGCGGTGTTCGTTTGGGCAAAGAGCGTCGTGGCGGGGTGTTTGGGGCTGTTCCGGCCCCCTACACTCCGCCCTATGCCGACCATCACCATCAACGGCGTTGCGTGCGAGTTCACCAAGGGTCAGATGATCCTGCAGGTGGCTCACGCCAACGGGATCGACATCCCGAGCTACTGCTACCACGACGGGCTCACGATCGTGGCGAGCTGCCGCATCTGCCTGGGTGAGGCCATGGCCCCCAACCCGCGCAACGAGGGCAAGCTCGAGCCGTACATGGGCGGCAAGCTGTTCCCCACCTGCCAGACCGCAGCCGTGGACGGCATGGTGGTCAACACCGACTCGCCCAAGTCGGTCGCCAACCAGAAGGCGGTGATGGAATACCTGCTTATCAACCACCCGCTCGACTGTCCGGTGTGCGACCAGTCCGGCGAGTGCCTGCTGCAGGACTACTCGTTCGGCTACGGCCGCGGCGAGTCGCGGTTTGAAGATCAAAAGGTCAAGCAGCCCAAGAAGGACGTCGGCACCAACATCCTGCTCTACTCCGACCGGTGCATCCTGTGCACGCGGTGCGTCCGCTTCACTCGCGAGGTGACGGGGACCAACGAGCTCTACGTCGACGGCCGCGGCAACAAGAGCGAGATCGATGTCTTCCCCGGCGAGGCCCTGGACAACCCGCTGGCCAGCAACGTGATCGACCTGTGCCCGGTGGGGGCGCTGCTGGACAAGGACTTCCTGTTCGCCCAGCGTGTGTGGTTCCTGCGGAGCACGCCGTCGATCGACGGCATCACCGCCAGCGGCGACAACATCTGGATCGAGCACAACGAGGGCAACGTCTACCGCATCAAGCCGCGGGAGAACATGGCCATCAACAAGTGGTGGATCACCGACGAGGTCCGCTACGGATGGAAGCACGTGCACGCCGAGAACCGGCTCCGTTCGCCGATGCGCCGCAAGCACGGGGCGCTGATCGAGGACGACTACAAGCGGGCCTACGAGGACACCATCGCGGGCCTCAAGCACGCGGTGGCCGGGGGCAAGCGCCTGGCCCTCATGGTCAGCCCCAACCTCACGTGCGAAGAGGCCTACGCCCTCGGCACGCTGGCCAAGCTGATCGACCCGCAGGCGATCTTCGGCGTCGGGCCCGTTCCGTTTGTTGGTGAGGACCAGACCTTCCCGCCCGGGACGCGGCGGGACGACCCCAAGGCCTTCACGATGTACGCCGAGAAGGCGCCCAACGCCCGGGGCGTGCAGCGGGTGCTGGGCGCGATCGGGCAGATGGTGCTCGACGCCGACGCCTTCCTGGCGCGCGTCAAAGAGCAGGACATCGGCGCAGTGATCGCGACCGGCAACTACCGCGAGGACTGGGCGCGGCCGGAGGTCACCGGCTCGATCCACCGAGCCCCGCGCACCGGCGAGAGCACCGGACCCTTCGTCGTCCTGATCGACACCCACGGCACGGCGATGGTGGACGGGGCCGATGTCGTCCTGCCCGGCGCGACCTGGGCAGAGAAGGCCGGCACGTTTGAGAGCGCACGCAAGATGCTGCAGGCCTTCGAGCAGGCGATCCCCGTGATCGAGCTCGCCAAGACCGAGGGGCAGATCGCGCTGGACCTGATCGCCGAGTTCCACGGCGCGCCGGGGCTTTCCGACCACCGCGCCAGCGTGGTGATCGTCGACGAGCAGCCCGGCCAGGTGCCGCAGGCCGTCGAGGTGGTCGCCCCGCGCTCACGCCTCTTCAACGCGGCCGACATGCGGGCCGAGATGGCCGACCGCTACCCCGGCCTCAGCGCATTCGTGACCGACGTGCGCATGCCGCAGGTCGAGACCGGGAAGATGGAGGGTGTGGAGATGGTGGAGCTCTGATATCAGAAGCCTAACTGGCGTTGGCCGCCTTCGTCAACTTTGGCTGCTTCTCGCCAGAACTTAAGACCAAGCTTGCTACGAGATGCGTAGAGCAAGGTGTATATGTCGCGTCCACGACTGTTGAACACCCGTTCCCAGCCAAAATGTGCATACCCGAGTGTTTCAAGTCGTTGACAGTACCGTCTGCGAAGTGCCTCGGCATGGCGGTCACTTGAAGTTTCGGACAGCAGCTCCCTCCATCCTGCTTCACCCATGAATCGGTCGAGTGTCGAGGCTGGGTTGTTCATGTAATAGGTCGCCCAGTTGCGGAGCGCATCCATATTGTCTGCCAGAAGTACAATAAGATCGCATCTTCGGTCTGCGAGTCGTTGAACTGTTTCAAAGTCCAAGTGCAGCCCAAAGGGGTCAGCGAAAGCGACACTCAACGCTCCGGACTTTGGAACTCCGCTGATGAGTTCGTCGATGACCGCATTAACATCGCCGACGACGACTCTGCAACGATCCTCCACGCCCCTCGCTTGAAGTCTCTTCAAAAGCGCTTCGGCGCGTAGCGGATCTCGTTCACATAGATGTAATCCAGTGAACGGATCAGGAACACCAGCCGCCAGCACCGCACTGCTTGCAACCAACTCACCGCTATCTCGGATTCTGGCGACGCCTGCGGATGCGAACAGATCGACATAGTGTCGCTCGGGCCACTTGTCCTTCATGCTGGTTGAGAACATCTCTAGGTATCGTCGGAGGAAGTGATACTTCCGCTTAGCCCACCGGCCCACGTCCGGCGTGACGAGTCCGTCATCGAGCTGCTCTCGGTCTCGCTGTGTCATACTGTTCCCCCGGCATCTCGTCCCACGTCGTTCCCTCAAGTTCTCGACCAGTTGCGTGTTTCTTTACTCCACCCCACTGCTTAAAGAAAAACGGCACCCCTCTCGCTTCGCACTGCTCCTTGATCTCCAGCACCCACGACCCCTGCATCGCGCGGGAGTGCGGGCCGGACTCGCCGCCGACGATGACCCAGTGAATGTCAGCCAGCGGCATACGCTTGAGCGGACCGAGGAGTGGTTCGCAGGAGAGGAAGCGGACCTTGGCGGGGATCTTCTGCAGCAGCCGGATGCGTTCGTAGTAGTCGCGGGTTTCGACGCTGGTCCCCATCCATATGTTGTCCGCCCACGGCAAGAGGTTCTGGCGGGCCATCTCCAGCGCCCGCTCCGGCCGCTTCGTCAGCACCTGAAATCGATGTTGCTTGCAGTCCTCCATGACCTTGAAAACGCGTTGGATGTACTCATCCGGCACGCCGTCATGGAAGAGGTCGCTCATCGAGTTGACGAAGATGGTGCGCCCCAGCTTCCACGAGCGGGGAAGGTCGAGAGCGTTCTCATCGAGGTTGATCTGGCCGGAGAAGACGGGCCGCCCGTTGCGGGCGCGCTTGGCCGTGTTGGCGTATTTCTTGCCTGTGCCGTTGGGCATGTGGCTGAGTCGAAGGGCCATCCGGGCGGCGTAGCAGTTCAGGCACCCCGGCGAGACCGGCGTGCAGCCGGCGACCGGATTCCAGGTTGCTTCTGTCCACTCAATCCGTGAGCCTTGTGCCATGTGCCACCTCCACCCAAACAATACCCGAGTGTTCCCTGCCATGCAACTGTAATCGAGAGGTACCTCGCGGCTCACCCGCAGCGGGCCGCGACCGACGCGTTGGCCAGCTCCCACTCGCGATACATTCTCCGCCACACCGGATCGGTCAGTTCGCAGAGCAGTTGCTCGACCGCCGCGGGCATCAGGCCGTCGTAGCGCTTGGCGCTGAAGAGCGGTTCGAAGAGCCACGCGAGGAACGCGTCTCCCGCAGCATCGGCCCGGGCAAACTCGTACCGGATGATCGTGGACTCGCTGTTGAGGCAATCGGTGGTGAAGGCGTTCCATGCGCGCGCGAAATAGCGGACCGCGTCGGGGCTGAAGCGGCCGCCGAAGGGCTGGGTCCAGTCGGCGTGCCGGTAGTGCTGCGTGAAGCTGAGGTATTGATGCAGCGGGTGCCGGAGCAGGCAGACGGCCCGGTGTTCCGGGCACCGCTCCAGCAGACCCAACATCGGTGCGCGGCAGAGCCACGTGTGCGCGTCGTGCTGCGTGACGTGATCGAGGTACGCGGCCATGTTGTCGAAGACCGAGACGCCGGTGTCGAGGCGGTAGCCATCGGCGCGCTCAGCAAACAGTGCCGCGGCCTCGGGTGTCGGGCGGTCCTCGAGACCGTGCGCGGAGAGGATCTGCATCCCCTCGCGTGCAGATTTGGTGAGCTCGGGGGTGTCGCTCGGCAAAAACGCGACGTCCGGCCGCCCGTGGCAGGCGTGGCCGCTCTCCCAAAGCCGGAGGATCATCGCGGCCGATCCGCATCCGCCGTGCCCGATAAAGATCGTGCCCATGGTCGGTCCTTTCCCGGGTTTCTATCGACCTGCGGAGGGCCGGCTCGACAACATCCCTTCCGAACCGACACCAACACCCGCGTATGCTTGCGACTATGAGCGGACCGATTCTTTGGGGCGTTGTGGCGTTGATTCTCGGGACGCCGTTCGTGCTGATCTGGTGGAAAGTCGCCGACCGTTGGGCCGACGACGAGCACAAGCGGTTCAAGGTCAAAGACCCCGGCCCCGCGCCGACCATCGTGAAGCGGAGCGATGTGGAGGGGCCGGGGAGCTGAGCGCCGCGTTCCCGTCTTTACCCACCGCCAGCGTCACGAGTCCCCGAAGCATCGAACAAAAACAAGGACCGCCCGCCAACCTGATGAGGGCTGGCGGGCGGTGCTCTCTTTCCTCTGCGATGTACGGGGCCGGTTGAGGTCGGCCGCCGAGTGTGCGAGGTCGGTTGCGTTGGGTCAGTCGTCCAGCGCGGCGCGGAGGGCGGCCTGGATGGCGTCGGTGCCGCGTGCGCGGCTCTGGCCGATGTCCTCGGTCGCGGCGCGGCGGGCTTGTCCGAGCGCCATGAAGAAGCTGCGATCGGCCTCGAGCGCACGGAGAGCCTGGGCGGCCCGTTCGGCGATGAGGCTGACGCGGCGCACGCCGTGACGGGCGGTGTGGTTGACCTCGCGGGTGGCGCGGCGGGCGGCTTCGATGAGCTCGCGGTCAGAAGCGCCGTTGTCGTCGAGGCGGTTGATCACCGCGATGCCGTGACGGGTCGAATCCTGAATGGCCTCGCTGGCTCGGTCGGCCGTCGCCGACATGGCCGCAGCCGCGTTGCGGACGATCTCACCGGGGTCGTCCTGAGCGAGGGCCGGGGTGGCCGCGAGGGTGAAGGCGGCAAGGACAGCGGCGAACAGATGGGTAATCCTGAGAGTCATGACGGTCTCCTTCTTTATGAGTGCTGAGGTTCCGCGAAGAACTGGTCGTGAAATGCGTGGCCTTTGCGGCACCGTGTCGCGGCGGCCGGGGATGTAGGGGACAACGCCTCTGTGACTGGGCGGATTGCCCCATTTCTGGGACTTTCTCGGTCGGGCGACCCCGTCCGGTGCCCGCTAGGCTTGCCGCGGCATGCCGACCTACCGCCTCACCATCGCCTACGACGGCACCGACTACGCGGGTTGGCAGAAGCAGGAGCCGCCCGATCCGTGGCTCAAAGCGGCCGAACAGGCGGCCGAGGCCGGCCCGGGCCAGCCGCCCCGAGGCGGCGTGCCGCGCGAGGCCAAGTCGATGAAGCTCGAGCCCGGGCTGGAGGCGCGCAAGCCGGGGCGGATCGCTCTGCGGACGGTGCAGGCGGTGGTCGAGCGGGCGGTGCGTGAGGTCGTCCGCGAGCCCGTGGCGCTCAAGGGGGCCAGCCGCACCGACGCGGGGGTGCACGCCCGCTGCCAGATCGGGGTCTTCAGCTGCTCCGGAGATGTCGGGAGCGACGCCGTCGCAACACAGCCGGTCGACGACGCAGCGGGTGAGAACGCAGGGGACGACGACAGCCGCGAGAAGGGCGGGTGGCCCGTCTCGCGCGGCTTGGGGCGGCTGCTCATGGCGGTCAACTCGCGCCTGCCCGACGACGTGCAGGTGGTCAAAGCCGAGGTTGTGCCGTACGGGTTCGACCCGATCCTCGATTGTGTCGGCAAGGGGTACAGCTACACGCTGTGGGTTGGCATGCACCGCCCGCTGTGGGCCCGGCGCCACGTGCACCACACGTGGGCGCGGCTCGATCTGGAGGCCATGCAGGCGGCGGCCGGAGCGTTCGTCGGCAGGCACGACTTCGCCGGCTTTGCCGCTGCGGGGCACGGCAGACAGTCCACAGTTCGCGAGGTCTTCGACTGCACCGTCCGCGAGATCGAGAAGCCCGAGCTCTGGCACGGCGACCACACCCGCGGCGCGCTGGGTGGCGTCGTCGGCGGCCGCGGCCCGGTCGCCGTCGCCGACCCGGGGCGGCTCATCCGCATCGAGGTCTCGGGCAGCGGCTTCCTCTACAACATGGTCCGCATCATCGCGGGGACGCTCCACGACGTGGGGCGCGGTCGGATCGACGGGTCGAAAATGGCGGAGATCATCGCCAGCCGCGAACGCAAACGCGGCGGGCCCACGTTGCCGGCGAAGGGATTGTGTCTGGAGTGGGTGGCGTACCCCGAACAGGCCGACGCGAACCGTGCTGACGAAGCAGGCGGTACATAAGCATGCACGCCACGGGCGCCCCAACGAAGGACACCAAACGCTGGAGCGAGCGACATCCTGCGTGGGCTTCTGCCATCGGTGCCGTACTCGGAGGACTTATCGCGATCGGTATGAGCGTCGTGTTCTATCTCGGAACGTCGCGCGGCGCTGTCGGCGAGGGCAAGGGCGGCACGTTCTTCCACGCGGTGTGGCTGTACTGCGGCACGCCCGCGGCGGTGATGGTCGGCGCGGTGTGGCCTCATACGGCCGGCCGCCTCTTCCGGGCCGGGCGGGGATAACACCATGGCAAGGCGCACCCGCGCCACTGTGCCACGGTGCTGCGAGTCGTGCTCCGCGGCTTCGCACTCGCCGATTCCCCCCGCCCAACCCCGGCGGCGATCTCCATTGCTCTGCGATTCGTGTAGCATGCCCCCCAGTTCCGGCGGCTCGTGGGGCCCCCGGCGCAGGGGTCTCGCATGCCAGAATCGCCCGTCATTCGCGTGTCGGCTCTGCCATTGCTGTTGGCGGCGCTGGTGTGGCTTCAGCCGGGATGCTCGACGTCGGTCCGGATGATGCCCGCCCCGCTGGCCATCCGTGAGGCCGGGCCCGACCCCTTCGCAGCGGTCTCTCCCGAACGGCGTTCCACGTCCGTCGAGGTCTTCTACGCGACCGACCGTGCGCCGACATCCTCCGATCCATCGAGCGCGACGTACGGCTCGGGGCGGAGCGACTCGCTCCGGCTGGGGCAGGCGCGTGTGCGGTTTGGTGCGGAGGGATGGGACTGGGATGAGCTCAACGCCCGCACCGCAGCAGGAGAGCGCCCCGCGATCACGGTCACGCAGGTCAGGGAAACAGACGCACTCGAGACCGGGAGCGACGAAGACGGCGGCGCGAGCATCCTCGCGTCGATGTCGGCCGAGGGTCTCCCGCTCGAGGCCGGGACGGTCTTCGCCGCTCGCGTCAACGCCCAGCTCGAATCGAGCACCGGACGCGACGTCTTCATTTACGTGCCGGGGATCAACCTCACGTTCGAGCTGGGCGTCCGTCGCATGGCCGAGTTCGGGCACTACCTCGGGCGGGACGGCGTGTTCGTCACCTACGCGTGGCCCGCGCACGACCACCCGTTCGCCTACGGCACCGACCGGCGGAGCGCCCGCCGGTCGGTCGAAGGATTCCGCGAGTTCCTGCGGTTCCTCGCGACAGAGACCGACGCCGAGCGGATCCACCTGATCACCAGCAGCGCAGGTGCGCCGGTCGTCAGCGAAACCCTCGCCGCGCTGCGCGACGAACGCCCGGGCGTGCCCGCGGCAGCGGTGCGGCAGGGCACCCGCATCGGTGAAGTGATCTACGCCGCATCTGACCAGGGTGTGGACGACTTTCGCGCGATGCTGGATTCCGGCGCGGCCGACATGGCCGACCACATCACGATCTACTCATCAAGCATGGACATGGGGCTCGTGCTGACCAAGGTCTTCGGATCGGGCGACCGCACCATCGGCCGGTTGCCGGCGCACATGCGTGACGACGACGCCGCACACTTTGCCGAGTGGTCGGACCGAGTGACCGTTGTCGATGTCACCAACGCGATGGGGCCGGCGGGGCGGGGCGACTTCTGGGCGCACCGGTACTGGTACCTCAACCCGTGGGTCAGCAGCGATCTGCTCGGCGTGCTCCGGCACAGGCTCGACCCGGCCCAACGCGCACTCGAGCCGAGCGAGGACGGCCCGATGTGGCGGTTCCCCGACGACTACGCCGCCCGGCTGCGCGCGCAGTTGGAAGCGTGCGAACTCCGCCCCGAGGCATCCGGCCCGGAAGCGGGCCCGGAGACTCTCTCGCACTCTGAATAGTCAGCGCGACAGCCTGGCCACCCGCACGACCGTGTTGTTGCCGTAGGGGAACTTCTCGGCGTGCAGCACCGTCAGATCGCCCCGACGCTCGAGCTTGGCCTCGGCGTTGTTGTCCATCCAGCGGGCGGTCGTAAAGCCCCCCGGCACGCCGCGGAAGGTGCGGGGGCCGGGGCCCCGCGCGGTAGAGCCGTGCGCGCGCGTGTCGGCGGTGGCGGTGATATTGAAGACGTAGAGGTACATCTCCGGCGGTCCGCCGGGACGCTCAACGACCAGGCCGAAGTCTTCGTGTGCAACATCGCTCTGGTGATCGTCGGTGTTGTTGGAGGCGACCGCAGCGTCCGGTGTTGTCTCAAACGCCACGGCGCGGCCGTCGTAGAGCGCGTCGGTGCCGATCTGGCTGATCCAGTCGCCGACCCGGGTGAGTGCCGCGGCCTCGTAGTCGGGGACGCGACCGGAGGCGGTCGGGCCGACGTTCATCAAGAGGTTGGCCCCGGCGCGGCGGCAGCGGCAGAACTCCTCGATCACGTGCGCGGGCGAGAGGTAGTTGAAGTCCTTCGTCGCGATGCCCCAGTGGTAGTTGAACGTGTGGCACATCTCGCCGGCGACGTGCTTGGGCCAGCCGGTGCGGTCCACAGGCTCGGGGCGGCCGCGCTCAAAGGTGGTCGAGTCGATCTCCGGGTGGCCCAGCGCTCCGCCTTTGCCGATGCCGGTGTTGTTGATGATCATGGCGTCGGGCTGGTGCTTCCGGATGAGCCCGTACAGCTGGTCCTCCTGCCAGTCGGCGTCCTTGCGCGACCAGTTGCCGTCGAACCAGAACCCACCGATCGGGCCATACCGGGTGCAGAGCAGCTCGACCGAGTCGCGGAGGTATTGCTGGTAGGCGTCCCAGTCGCTGTCGAAGCGCGGGTCGGTCCAGTCGAGTGTGGTGCAATAGAGCATCGGGACGATGCCCTCGGCGCGGCAGCCTTCGGTAAAGTCGGCGATGAGGTCACGCTTCGCCGGCGTGTGGGTGACGTCGTAGGGCGAGAGGCCCCGCGTGTCGTAGAGGCTGAACCCGTCGTGGTGGCGGCTGGTGAGGGTGACGTACTTCATGCCGGCGCGCTTGGCGACGCGGGCGAGGTCGCGGCCGCTGAAGTCCGCGGCTGTGAACTCCGCCATCCGACGCATGTAGTCGTCGGTGCCGATGTTGTACATGTGCTTGACCCACTCGCCCTGGCCCCACTGCGAGTAGAGACCCCAGTGGACGAACATGCCGAAGGCCATCTTCTCGAACGCGGCGATGCGCGCGAGCGGATCGGGGCCGTCGGCGGGTGCTGCGCGCGCGCTTTCGCCCGCCAGCACCCATCGCGGTGCCGCAGCGGCGGCGAGTGTCGCAGCGGAGATCTTGAGCGTGTCTCGTCGTGTGGGCATGTGGGCCTCCAACGCGGAGGATACTGCGCATGCCGCGACGCGTGGACCAGCAGATCGGGTCATTTAGGTCAGCGGATTGCCGGTCGCGGGAGCGGGCGGGCGGGGTTGCCCGCGACCCGGGCACCATCGGAGACGCTCTCGCGCACCACCGCGCCGGCACCGATCACACACCCCGCACCGATGCGGACTCCCGGCAGCACCACCGCGCCGAGGCCGACAAGCGTGTCGGGCCCGACGCCGACGTTGCCGCCGAGCGTGACGTGGGGGGCGATGTGGGTGTTCTCGCCGATGTGGCAGTGATGCTCAACCACCGCAGCCGAGTTGATGATCGAGTGGGCGTCGATGCGCGCGCCGGCGTGGACCAGCGCCAGCGGGCCGACAAACACGCCCGGGCCCACCGTCGCAGCCGGCGAGACGAACGCCGTCGGATGGATGACCGTGGCGGCAGATCCGGACGCGAGCCGATCGAGGCACCCGCGCCGAATCTGGCAGTCACCCACGCACAGCAGCCACCGTGACGATGGCGGGAGAGCGCCACCCAGCAGCGATTGCAGTGTGCCGAGGTAGGGCACCGGGTTGGTGCCCGAGGCCGCGACCGGATCGGCCGCGTCATCAAAGACACCGGCGACCTCGATCCCTCGGAGCCGCGCAGCCTCGGCGACGACTGTTGCGTGGCCGCCGCCGCCGAGAAGGATCAAGGACAGTGCGTCGGGGTTCATGGGTTCACGCCGCGCTGGTCGCGCTGGCAGGGTTTGCTGTCGTGGTCGATCGGGTGGGGTCAGCGAGGGCGTTCCGCCCGGTGCCGGGCGCAAATTCGCGCCCCAGGATCTCTTCTGCCACCCGCACCGTCTCGGCCGCGACCGGGTCGGTGAGGTGGTTGCGCCAGTCGCCGACCACGCCCTTGCGGAAGAAGCTGGCCTGCTCCTGTCCCGCCTCGCGTCCGGAGTGCCGCTTGAAGTCGGCTGCTGCGACACACGTGCCCACGTGGTGCGGGTCGGCCGCGAGGCTCAGGAAGCGAAGCACGCGGCCGACCTCGGCGTGCGGGTCCTGCTTGTAGTCCTCGTAGCGGATCTCGGTGTAGTGGCTGGTGCCCAGGCGAGCACCGGTCCGCCGCGCCAGCCACATCATCGGCGCCCACACGTCGTGGGCGAAGGCCGGCGCGAACTGGTTGATGTCGGTGAAGGGGCCGGTGTCGCCAAGCAGTTTGCGGTGGAACCACGAACTGACCGCAGCATCCCGCACGTCACGGGTCACGCACACGAACTTCGCCCACGGGTAGAGCGTCGAGAGCAGGTCCATGTGCCGGGCGTTGTCGGGGGTCTTGTCGAGCACGGCCGAGACGCGGTCCTTGGTGCCGGGCGGGCAGGTCGCGATGTAGCGCATCAGCATCCGGTCGCACGCCTGGCGGGCCAGCAGCAGCAGGTCGGCGTCGTCCGGCGTGAGCCACGCCGAGGGCGGCTTGGCCGAGTCGCGTTTGGTGCCGAGCTGGGCATCGATGTAGGACTTGAACGCCTGCTGCAGGGCGGGGATGAGCCGGGTCGGCAGATGCCCCTCGCCCCGGGCGATGGCGTTGGGGTGGGCGTGGAGCGTCGAGGTGACCCACGAGGTGCCCGTCTTGGGCGGGCCGACGATGAAGCCGATCTGGAGGCGTTCGAGGAGGCGGGACTGTTCCTGCCAGGCGCGGAACGCCTCCAGCATCTGCGGTTGGGGTTGGGTCATGTCCTGCTTTGTCGGCACGATCGGCCGGGGGGCTGGAAGGTCCGGCGAGGAAAGGGCGGTCCCGCGGATGCGGGCACGCAAAAAAAGCCGCCGGGCCCCGTGAGGGCCCGGCGGACAGAGAGATTCAGAGATGCCGATCGGTCTGTCGCGGGATTAGCGACGACGACGGAAGGCGGCGATGCCGGCGAGGCCGAGCAGCGCGGCGCTGCTGGGTGCGGGGATCACGCACTCGATGAAGCGGGCGCTGACGCCGTCGATCGACGTGGTGATCAGGCCGGTGTTGGGATCGAGGACGTGCACACCCGAGCCGTCGGTGAACATGATGTTGCCGTTGCCGAGCTCGTGGACGCCGCGGACCGCGGTGCCGACGTCGTAGTAGTTCAGCAGGGTGCCCGAGCCGTCAAACTCGTAGATGCCGGCCGGGGAGCTGAAGCCACCGACGAGGATGTTGCCGAGGGAGGTGGCGGTCATCTGCTCGGGGAAGTCGATGCCGGAGACGCCGTCGGACTCCACAAAGACGGATTGGAAGGCACCACCGTTGCTGAAGACGTCGATGTCCTCACCGGAGATGTCGTTGATGAGCAGGTTGCCGAAGTACGAGAGCACGTCGAACGGGTCGCCCGCACCGGTGTCGCCGGTGACGAAGAAGCCGTTGATCGTGGCGGAGGGCACGTCGATGGTGACGACGCCGTCGCCGGGCGCGCCGTTGCCGGTACCGGAGTTGCTGACGTAGGCAGTGTTGCCAACGACCTCGAAGCCGCGGATGTTGTCCATGCCGCCGCTAATGGTGCCGAGGTGGGTCGAGCCGTCGAGGCTGTAACGGAAGATCGAGTCGGCGACCTGGTCGCTGACCCAGATCTCCTGACCGACCTGGACCGAGTTGATCGGGGTCGACGCGCCCTGAGGCACCATGTCGATGAAGTTGTCGTTGATGAGCGAGCCGTCGAACGAGCTGAAAAGCATCACCCGGTCGTTGGTGGAATCCGGCACCATGAGATCGCAGTTCTCAAGGGTGCGGGACTGGGCGGAAGCCATGCTGGAAGCCAAGCCAACGATCGCGGCCAGAGTCAAAGCGCGGTTCATATGTGTCTCTCCTCTCTCCGGGGCTCTCTCGTGCCCCTCTCCCGGTGCCTTTCAGCACCATTTTTGCACGGTTGATGCACTCCCTCAGCCTTGCGACAAGAGGGCGCACACACGATCAACCGAGGTCGATGATATCACGGGGGTCTGCGTTCTCCAAGAGGCCTGTGCAAAAATATCCAGCGATTGCTGGCACGAAGGCTATTCTTGGGCATGCCCCCGATCCGTCTCGCATACGTCCGATATCTCAACACCAAGCCCCTCATCGAGGGTTTGAAGGGGGTAGAGGGCATCGAACTCCTCCCCGCAGCCCCCTCGCACATCGCCGAAATGATCAGGCGGGGCGACGCAGATATCGGGCTGCCGTCCGTGGTAGACCTCGTAGGCGAGGGTAAACCCCTGGCCGCTCTCCCCGTCGGCATGATCGGGTGCGATGGGCCCACGATGACCGTGCGGCTCTACTCGGCCCGGCCCCTGGCTGCGATCGAGCGGTTCCACGCCGACACCGAGAGCCACACGTCGGTGGTGCTCTGCCGTTTGTTGTTGCAACAGATGTTTGGCAGACTGCCCGATGCCGTCGACTTCGACGCCCGCGAGCGGATGGCCGGCACCGGCCCCGAAGAGTGGCCCGAGGCCATGCTCATCATCGGCGACAAGGTCGTCACCGACTCGCCGCCCGCGGTCCGCTACCCGCACCAGCTCGACCTCGGCGAGGCGTGGAAGTCGTTGACGGGACTGCCCTTTGTCTACGCGGTGTGGGCCTGCCGGGCCGACGAGGCCGGGTCGCCCCGCATCCAGCAGGCCGCGGCGTTGCTCGATCGCCAGCTCCGCCACAACCTCACCCGGCTCGACTGGCTCCTCGAGACCCGCTCCGGAGAGCACCACTGGCCCGCCGACCTGGCCCGCCGGTACGTCGTGGACCTGCTCCGCTACCGCTTCGGGGACCGCGAGCGGGAGGCCGTCGGGCGGTTCTTTACCGACGCAGCCGCGCTCGGGCTGGTGCCCGACCGTGCGGTCCGGTGGGCCCCGACCGAGCCGGTGCTCGCGGGGTCATAAGGTGCTGCTGTGCCTCCCCTGCCCAAGATCCTGACGCCCGCGCTGGTCGAGATGGTTGACGAGCTTCGGTTCGCTTCGCGCGAGGCGCTGCTCCGCGACATCGACCGCGCCGAGGCGTTGGCCGGCGAGATCGACGGCGAGGTGGCCTACCCGGCCGACTGGGTGGTCTTCCGCGTGACCGGGTACCGGCCCGAGATGTCCGACCCGCCGCTGATCGGCGGCGACGCCCTGCTCGGCGACCTCTCGGCCCTGGTCGAGCGGCTCTGCAGCACCGCGAGGCTCGCGCCGGCCGACCTGTCCGAGGACGCCGAGCCAGTGGCCGCCCTGGCCGCCCGATGGTCGGTGAGCGTCAAGACGCTGGGGCGCTGGCGCAGACGCGGCCTCATCGCGCGGCGCCTGCACGACGACCGGGGAGGTGTGCGGCTGGTCGTCACGGCCTCGGCCGCGGAGTCGTACGCCGCGCGCCATCCGTCGGGTATCGAGCGCGCAGGCGGGTTCAGCCGCATCGACGAGAAGACCGCAGCCGAGATCGTCCGCCGCGCTCGCCGGTACCACGACCTGCTCGGCCTGACACCGACGCAGTGCGCCGATCACCTCGCGAAGAGGTTTGACCGCTCGCGCGAGGCCGTGCGGATGATGCTCGTCCGCCACGACACCGAGGCCAGGAAGAGCGGGGACGCCGAGCCGATCTTCGACCCGCCGCGGGCGCTGAGCGAGCGCACACACCGGGCGATCGAACGCGCGTGGCGCCGCGGGATCGAGCCCTCGCTGATGACGCGGCGCTACCGGCGGTCGCGTGCGGGGATTCACAGGATCGTCAGCGAACAGCGGCTGTCGCGGCTGCGCGGGCTGGATGTCGGCCGTATCGCCCCCGAGGCTGTGGCCCTCACCGACGAGGAACTGGGTGCGCTACTGGAAGAAAGCCCCGGGCTCGCGGTCGAGCCGCCGCACGTGCCGCGAGATATGACCGAGTTGCTCGACATGATGCGAGAGCGCGTGGTGCCGGTCGGGGTCGAGGAGCGGCTCCGCAGCAAGGCCGAGCAGGGGCTGCGCGCGCGGGCGGTGCGGCTGGTCGAAACCGGCGGGGCGGAGTTTCCCGAGGCCGGGCTGATCGACCGGGCCGAGACCGACCTGCGATGGGCGGCTGCGCTCCGCGCCGCGCTGGCCCGGACGCAGCTTCTGCTGATGCTCGAGACGGTGGCGGGTAACGCGGGGGTGGACTTCGGGCACGTGCGGAGCCAGGACGCGCGGCCGCTGATCGAGGCGGGGCTCGCCGGTCTCCGCCTCGGCCTCGACGGGTTCGACCCGTGGAAGTCGGGGCGGCTCGCGGGCACGGTGGGGCTGTCGGTCGCGCGGGTCAGGCTGGCACCGTCGTCCGGCGCACCGTCGTCGGCGGGACGGGCGCGGGTGCGCATCCTGTCCGGCACCCCGGCGCCGGACTGGACGCTGCTGGTCTCGCCATGGATTGAGACGTTGCGGCCGGACGAGCGCCTCGTCGCGGCGTACGGCAACCTCGACGCGGAACTCGGCGCGGTGCTGGCCGATCGGTTCGGGCTCGGCGGACGACGGCCGCGGACGCTGGCCGAGATCGCCGATTCTCGCGGGACGACGATCATGCAGGCCGGCCGGCTGGAGCGCAGGGCGATCCGCGCGGCGCTGGAGGCGTCACGGGCCGATGGAAGCGGCAGGGCGCCCGATCGCGGTAGGATCGGGGCATGAGCGCGACCGGCTACACAGCGGACGACATCGAGCGGGTGGAGCTCGTTGTCGGCATGGAGATCCACGTCGAGCTGGCAACGCGGAGCAAGATGTTCTCGCGCGCGCCCAACCCGGCGCACGCCGGGAGCGCAGCACTCGACGAGGCGTCGCCCAACACGCTGGTGGACGCGACGGTGCTGGCCTTGCCGGGTGCGCTGCCGGTGATGAACCGCGAGGCGGTCGAGATGTCGATGCGGGTCGGGCTGGCCCTCGGGTGCGGCATCGCCGAAGAGAGCCGGTGGGACCGCAAGAGCTACTTCTATCCCGACCTGCCCAAGGCGTACCAGATCAGCCAGTACGACCGGCCCTTGTGTGAGAGCGGGGGAGTGGACGTGCTCGCGATGGACGAGCGGGGGGTGTTCGACCTGGGCGGCGAGCGCGCGCGGGTGCGCATCCTGCGCGCGCACCTGGAGGAGGACGCGGGCAAGCTCCAGCACGAGATGCCCGGTGGTGGTGCGCTCGACGGCTCGATCGTGGACCTGAACCGCGCGGGAACGCCCCTGCTGGAGATCGTGACCGAGCCGGACTTCCGTTCGTCGGGTGCGTGCGTGTCGTTTGCGAGGCTGTTGCGGACGACGTGCCGGTTCCTGGGCGTGACCGAGGGGGTGATGCAGCGCGGGCACATGCGGTTTGAGCCCAACATCAACTGCCGCATCCGGCTGCGGGACGGGCGGGAGGTCGCCACGCCGATCGTCGAGATCAAGAACCTCAACTCGTTCCGGGCTCTCGGCGACGCGATCGACTACGAGCTGCGCGAGCAGCCGAAGCGGTGGCTTGCCGACGGTCTCGAGATGGGCCCCGGGGCCAAGACCACGCGCGGCTGGGACGCCGAGCGCAGCGTCACGGTCGTGCAGAGGGAGAAAGAGGACGCGCACGACTACCGCTACTTCCCCGATCCCGACCTGCCGACGGTGACGGTCGACGAGGCATGGCGCGAGCGGGTGCGCGGCGCGTTGCCCGAGCTGCCCCTCGCGCGGATGGACAGGTACGCGAAGGAGGCGGGCGCGAGCGGGGCCGAGGCGAGCGCGCTGGTTGAAGAACGAGAAACCGCCGAGCTCTACGACGCGATCGTGGACCGGCTGGTGGAGGATGGGCGCGATCGGCACGAGGTCGCGCGCCCCGCGGCCAACCTCGTGCTGCAGCACGGGATGAAGCTCGCCAATGCTCGCGGCGTGTTGGTGCACACGCTCGGCTTCAGCGCGGTGCAGGCCGCCGGTATCGTCGTAATGCGCGCCGACGGAGACATCGCGGCCGCGGCACTGGACGAGCTGCTCGAGGCCTGTTGCGACACCACCGACGCCGACCCGCGCGATATCGCCGAGGCACGGGGGCTGCTGATCGTGCGGGACACGGCCCAGCTCGGCCGCTGGTGCGACGAGGTGATCGCCGAACAGCCCGACGTCGCGGCACAGGTGCGGGACGGCAAGGTGCAGGCGGTCGGGCGCCTGATCGGGGCGGTGATGGCTCGCGCAGGAGGGTCGGCCGATGCCAAGGAAGCTCGCGCGATGCTGCTTGAACGGCTGGGCGTGAAGTAGCAGGCGGGCGACCGGCCCGCGCTGGGGCGTCAGGCGGGGTGATTGGCTGCCGAGTGCCCATTTTGTTGGCACCCGGACGGAAGGGTGGGTAGTTTGGTACCACGCGGCCGGTTCTCGGTCGTTGCCGGTGTTGCGCGCAGGGCGGTTGTCTTGCTCCATTCCGGGGTCATCAGGGTGAGGGAGGGTGAAGATGAACGGAGTGATCAGGACGTGCGTCGCTGCACTGGCGATCTGGGGCGTGAGCGCTGTCTCGGAGTCTGCTTTCGCGCAGCCGATCGAGGGCGGTAACTACCTCGAGCTCGACGGGGTCGATGACAGCGTGCACGCGGCGGGGGACTTCGTCTCGGGTCAACTCACCATCGAGGTGTGGGTGCGACCGGTCTCGCTTCATCCGTCGTTTACGGCGGGCCTTGTGACGTACGGCTCGCGGTCGGTCGGCTCGTTCGACTTCGGCATCGGGCAGACGGCCGATCCGCGGATGCGGTTCTTCATCAACTACAACCAGGGGCAGCGAACGATCGTCGGCAACCAGCCCGTGGCGCTCAACCAGTGGCAGCACCTCGCGGTGACCTACGACGGTCAGACCGCCAGGCTCTATATCGACGGCGAGCTCGATGCCGAGCGGGTGCTCGGCGACGCGATCCTCCCGTCGGGCCCGGACGCGCTGCTGGCGATCGGCGACGACTACCCGGGCTCGAGTGAGTACATCGGCGGCTCGTTCGACGAGATCCGCATCTGGAACGTCGTGCGGACCGAGAGCGAGATCAGCGAGTTCCGGTTCACACCGCTGGTCGGCGACGAGCCCGGGCTCGCGGCCTACTACAACTTCGACGAGTGCGGCGCGCAGGTGGCCCTCGACCGTACCGCCGGGGCACGCCACGGCTCGCTCGGCGCATCGCTCAGCCGGGGCGGGGACGACCCGATGCGGGCCGCGTACGCCCCGTCGAGGCGGCGTTGTCTGGAATTGACATCGACCGACGCCGACGAGGTGCGACCGGTGATCGGCCTGATCGACGAGCAGCTCGGGCAGCTCAACGCGGGCCCGCCGGCGCTTGGCTGGCAGCCGATCATCTACCGCCACGCCGACCTGCACCAGCGCGATTCGTTTGTGTGTTCAGAAGACCTCGACCTGCCTTACGTGGACAGCGAGACGTTCCTTGTCGGTGCGGACGAGGTCACTCTCGACAACTGCGGCAGCGCGTTCTACAGGGTGATGTTCGAGATGCCCCAGGCTCTGGGCGCGACGGCGGTCTTCGGCGCGGTCAACGCCGATGACCTCGGCGTGGTGTATGTGAACGGTGTCGCGGTGTCGCCGCGGCTGACGCTCGCGGACGTGACAAACCTCGGGACCGACCGCGTCGAAGACGGCAAGCGGCTCGTCGGCTGGCCGACCGCCGACCCGGTGCACGAGGAGACTTTGCCCGATCTTGTGGTGCCCGGCGAGAACGAGCTGGTGATCGCGGTCTGCAGCGACGCCGGGGAGTTTGAGCCCGCGGGGACGGAGTTCGAGCTGGTCGTGCAGTATGAGTGTCTCGGCGACTGGAACGCCGACGGGCGCGAGGACACGCAGGATTTCTCCGCGTTCCTCAACTCCTGGACGGCCCGCGAGCCCGCGGCCGACCTCAACGGCGACGGGCGGATCAACACCCGCGACATCTCCGTGTGGCTCAACCTGTGGAACTTCGGCTGCCCTGAATAGGCCGGACCGGCCGAACACCGGCCCGAGAACGGCCCGAACAACCGGGTTTTGCGTTGCGTCGCGCCGACCACTTCCGGTAGGGTGGTGGTTCGGAGGCAACGACCATGCACAACACGACCCGGATGTTCTCGCTCGCTGTTCTTGCCGGGTGTGCCGCGGGCGCTCTCGCCCAGCAGCACGCCGGCGCGACGGACGGACCGCACTGGGTCTTCCTCGCCGACAAGGGCTTCGCGGACGACGCCTTGCGCCAGCAGGCGATCGACGGGCTGGAGTCGAGCTATCCGGCACGCGCCATCCGCCGGCGCACGCTGCGACGCACGGCGCCCGGGCAATTCGACGTCCGGGACCTTCCTGTGGCCGACGCCTACATCGACGCGATCGAATCGCTCGGCGCGCGGGTCCGGGTGGAGAGCCGCTGGCTCAACGCGGTGAGTATCGAGGCCGCGCCGGGCGTGCTCGAGGCGATCGGGCGTCTGCCGTATGTCGCCCGAGTCGAGCCGGTGCGACGCGGCGCGGGGGCGCTTCCTGCAGCGACAGAGCGCCGCGAGCCGCCCCGCTCGCGGGACTTCTATGGCCACGCATCCTTCCAGCTTCACCAGATCAACCTGCCGGCGCTGCACGCGCAGGGCTTCACCGGCGAGGGTGTCGTCATCGGCGTGCTCGACACCGGCTTCCGGCGCGGGCACGAGGCTTTCACCGATCCGGACAACCCGCTCGAGGTCGTCGCCGAGTGGGACTTCGTCAAGGACGACGGCAACACCGACATCGAGGCGGGCGACGCCGAGAACCAGCACGAGCACGGCACGCTGATCCTCGGCACGATCCGGGCCTCGCTGCCCGACACGCTCGTGGGCGGGGCGTTCGACGCGTCGGTCATCCTCTGCAAGACCGAGGACATTGAGAGCGAGACACCGATCGAGGAAGACTATTACGTCGCCGGGCTCGAGTTCATCGAGTTTCACGGGGGCGACGTCGCGACCAGTTCGCTCCGCTACTCCGACTGGTATTCGCAGAGCGACATGGACGGCCTCACCGCCGTCACCACGATCGCGGTCAACATCGCGACCGCCACCGGGCTGCACTGCTGCACGGCCGTCGGCAACAGCGGGCACGACAGCGACCCGCAGACCAGCCAGCTCGGCGCGCCGGCCGACGCGTTCGAGGTGATCACCGTCGGCGCGGTCACCACCGAGGGCTC